>Ga0074195_1000027_pt1 | contig 407108 bp, 388 predicted proteins | sample EPASupsiteHSE623_FD_64525 | JGI IMG/M metagenome (GOLD analysis project Ga0074195, IMG submission 64525) | Bioremediated contaminated groundwater from EPA Superfund site, New Mexico - Sample HSE6-23 | ecosystem: Environmental > Aquatic > Deep subsurface > Groundwater > Contaminated ... | reverse complement strand
TAGAACAGAGTGGGAGGAGAGGTTGTAAGGCAAAACCCCAAGGAGGCAATCCTTTAGAATTCGCGTGAGCCTACGACCCTCATCCACTACCAAACTTAGAATTCGGTGGATAATAATCTGGGATTACCTTATTTATAAAAGTTTCTGTCATCCCTAGTGAAACTTTTAGTTGCCAAACCCAGTTACTGAAGCTCCTTCTTTATCCGGGAAAGTATCTCCGCTTTCTTCGGGCTTTCCGCCAATGCTATTGAAAGGACCTCGTAAAGGCTGGTTACCGGGATTATCTTGAGCTTGGTAGCCCTTTCTTTGCCCAAGACGATGTCTCCTGCGTTGGCTTTGGGAACAATAATCGTGTTTATGCCAGCGTCCAGCGCAGCCTCGGCTTTGTAGGTGACGCCGCCTACTGGCAGCACGTCGCCGCGAACAGAAAGCGAGCCGGTCATTGCGATGTCCTGGCGAAGCGGCGCGCCCTCAAGTGCCGATATGACTGCGGTTGCAACCGATATGCTTGCCGAGTCGCCCTCCACGCCCTCGTAAGTCTGGAGGAACTGGATGTGTATGTCGAAGTTGGACGTGTCCTTTCCAAGGTGCTTTTTGAGTATTGCGCTGACGTTCTTTACGGCCTCCTCGGCAATCTTTCCAAGCTTTCCTGTGGCGATAATCTTGCCTTCGTTCTTGCTTGAAGCCGGAGCCATCTCTGCCACTATTGGCAGGGCGATGCCAGCGTCTCCCATCACCGCCAAGCCGTTGACGCGGCCCACGCTTGCCCCGGTGTTTTGGAACACGCGGTATTCCTTGCGGACCTCGATTTCGGACTGGGTGACTTGCTGCTCAAGCGTGCGCGAAAGCTTCTTGGCATCAATGACGTGCTGCTTTTCAACCAGCTTTGCGCCTGCTTCGCGCGCCAAGTCGCCGGCTGCGCGCACCAAGCCTCCAAGCTCGCGCATGCGCAGCGTAAGCTTGTTCTTGCGGCCAGCCCTCCTGCGAGCCTCCAAAAGGACTTCCTCGACTGCCTCGCGGGTAAAGTGCGGGATTTTGCCGTCCTTGGTGACTTCCTGGGCTACAAACATTGCAAACTTGTTGCGGTTGGTCTCGTTGTCCTCGATGGACTCTTCCATGAAGACTTCGTAGCCGTAGCCGCGGATGCGCGACCGCAATGCGGGGTGCATCTTGGCAACGTCTTGGTAGTTGCCAGCGGCAACCAGGATGAAGTCACAGGGAACGGGCTCGGTCTTTACCAGCGCGCCCGAACTAAGCTCGCTCTGGCCGGTAATCCCGTACTTCTTTTCCTGCATTGCAGTGAGGAGTTCCTGCTGGGCTTTGGGCCGCAGGGTGCTTGTCTCGTCTATGAACAGTATGCCCCTGTGGGCTTTGTGGATGAATCCCGCCTCAACGCGCAAGTGCGCCGGCGTGCCAAGCCCTCCTGACTGGAAGGGGTCGTGGCGCACGTCTCCCAAAAGCGCGCCTGCCTTGGAGCCGGTTGCGTCCACGAAAGGCGCCTTCTTCTTGCTTGAATTGTCAATCAAGACCTTCATCGAGTCGCCGGGGTCTGCCATGCGCTGCCTTCCCATCTGGGCTGCAAACATCATTGCCGCCCCAATCATGAACATTCCCACAAGCATTGCGGCAATCAGGTTGATGTGCATCCCCGTCCCGGGCAGCACGAAGATTATGATTGCAGTCGAGGCCATCAAAAACAGGGATAGCACGACGTTGATGTTGCCGCCCATTGCCTTGCCTTTCATTCGCTCGGCTTGCTGGATTTTCTTGGCATCTCCTGCCTTTACGACTTTGACCTTCGGGACGTTGTCGTCTTCGGGGTTGAACGCGATGATTATGTCCTCAAGTTCCTGAACTGGCAAAAGCTCGGACATTGCCTGCGCAAGCATTGACTTGCCGGTTCCGGGTGTGCCTACAAGCAGCACGTTGCGCTTTTGGGCAGAGGCTTTCTTGATGAGGTTGACTGCCTTGTCCTGGCCTATAATCTGGTCAATAAGCAGCGGGGCTACCGTAAGCTGGGATGTGTCCGTGTAGTCTTTTGGGAACGGCTTAGGGCTTGGCTTAAGCACGGCGTTGGCTATTGTTTCGACTACCTTCTTGACTGTCTTTGAAGCGCTTTCCTTCTTTTTGGCCATCTTGGTTGCTAACCCCTAAAACCCGTTTGAAACGAAAAACTAGCTTGGATATGATTATGCCCTCAGGGCATAAAAAGCGTTGTGGCTTGTGTGACTGTAAGATACGTCAATATGCTCGGACTGCCTTAGTTTTTTTTATCGCCATTGCGCTAAAACGCGCGGACGCATCGAAGGTACATGCCGCCTGCTTTGGTAATTTCCGATTCTAGCCCGTTGAGAAAATATTTCCCATGAAAACCGGCAGGCGAAACACCGAATTCTGAAGAGCTTATATACCAAGCAACCGACGCGTATCCGCCAACTATGTCCCTAGATGCGTATAGTGTGTTAAGTTCGGCGTAGGATGGTATGTACCAGTCAGTGTAGCCGCCTATACTTACGCCGTGGCATAGTTGAGCGGCATTTGTACAACTTGCGGTAATCATATCGTGTGTGTTTTGATGGCCTGTTCCTATTGCTGTTCCGTCCGCCCCGGTTATGACCGTCCCATAACAGCCCCATGTGGCAGTTGTGCTTTGGTCGCTTGTTGCCGCTATCAGGCCGTGCTGTTCTCCTGCCACGAACCCCGCATTTCCCGGTTGAAGGAGGTACGCTATTTTTCCGCCCTGGTACCTGTCGCCAACGGACAAGTCAGCAGAACACTTACCAATCAAAGGCTGCGCACCTTGCTGCCGGATGCCAGCAATAGACCCTTGGGTATAGGAAAAAGAGACCACCTTGAACTCGAAAGTGCTTCCAGTTTTTGGCGTTGCGGCTGAATAGCAGGGGTTGAGTGTGGAGTTTGTGATGTTTGAGCCAGAAAGTTGTGTGAGAACTATGTCCTCACCTGCGTTGAACACCCGATTAGGCGTCATGATTGTTTGGATGTTTCCCGAGGCGTCCTGTACTTCCACCGAAGTAAGGTATACCTTTTCCGTCAGCCTGTTTGAGACCGTAAAAGAAAACGTGCTGTTGCTTATCTTGGCGGTTGTAATTGCGAATGGGGTCGTACCTGACCAGTATGCTTTTGACTGCTGTTCTTTTGTGGTGGATCCGCTTGACGGGAACCCGCCAAGCAGGGTTACGGTCACCATGGAAACCAGCAATACCGCACCTAGTATGACTAGGTATTCAGTTGACCCTTGGCTACGCGTGTTTTTCACTAAGTCATAACCTCTGCTTAGGGCTGTTGGTTGCCTTTTTTCCTACCCAAAGAACCCTTCGCTTGGCTTCTTGCGGTCGGAAAAGTACTCGTAAAACATCACTATGCCGATGATTACAAGCACTGCTGGCCAGAACTTGACTATGTCGGTGTTGATTATGCCGAATTCCCTCAAAAGCAGCAGTATTCCCGCAAGCACCAGCACTATGGCCATTGTCAGTTTGGCTATGTTCTTCATCATCAGGCAAGTTCACCGTCTTTAGTCCTTTATGCTCTCCCAGACTATCTCTTCGCGCGGGTCAAGGGAGATGCCGTTTTCGTCGATTGTAAGCGGGTGGATTTTTTTGGAGTGGTCCGTGCCGCGCATCTTGCGCACGAACGCAGCGCGGTTGGGTGGGTTGAAGAACAGCTGTATCACGCCGTCGGTGAGGAACTCCTCAACCCCAAAACGCGAAACTGCCGACTTTCCGCCAGTTGTCTCGCAGGTAAGTATAGTTGTGCAGTTTATCGAGCGAAGCTGGTCAACCAGGTTGTACACCGAGTAGCGGACCTTCTCCGACTTCTGCGTCCAGAACATCAAGGCGGTAATCGAGTCGATGACCAGCCGCTTTGCGCCCATCTCGTGGGCCTTCTCAACTATCTTGGTAAGCTGTGCGTCCATATCCGTGTCATCCGGACGCGGGTCGAACTTGAGTATCTGTATCTTGTTCTCCTTTTGCAATGGCAGGAAGTTCCAGCGGAAGCGCTGCATGTTCCACCACAGGTTGTGCGGCCCCTCTTCTAGTGTGGCGTACATCCCCGGCTCGTCGTAGTCCATAGCGCCCTTGTAAAGGTATTCAAGGCAAAAAATCGTCTTTCCAGTGCCCGAGGCGCCCGCAAGTAGGATGCTTGACGTTTCCGGAAAGCCGCCTTCGATGAGCTCGTCAAGCCCCGGAATGCCTGTCTTTACCCTGTTCAAAAGAATCAACCCTATTTAGTTGCATTCATTACTCCAAGCCGAAATAAAAAGCGTTCAGAATGCCTCTGGCCAGTTTCCTGCCGCAACATTTAAATCCGGCTGCGCAATTACTGATTCTAACCCACAATCAGGCAAAAAGCCTGAAAACAAGAATCGCAATCAAGGCATATACCAATGGATATCCTCAACATGGTAGTCCAGCCCACTTGGCGCGAGTTCCTAGTCGAGCTCATCTCCACTCACCAGATGGACCCGTGGGACATCAACGTCACCGAGCTTGCCGACGTCTACCTTGCCAAGGTGCGCGAACTGCAGGCGCTTGACCTGAGGATGCCCGCAAACGTAATACTTGCATCCGCACTCCTTCTCCACTTCAAAGCCGAGTCCCTCAAGCTGGAACAGGCATTCTCCGACGAGCAGGCTACTGTAGAGGAAGAGACCCGGTCGTACATTGAAGAGGACCTGCCTGACTTGGTCTTTAACCCCAACATCCCAAAGAGCCGCAGGGTCACCCTTGACGAGCTTATGAACGCAGTCGAGCAGGTCATGGGTGCAGGACGCATAAGGCCGCGCTCGCACGCAGCCCCAGTCGAGCTTACTGTTGAGCTTCCAAAGGAGGACATGCACGAAATCATAGCGCGGTTCTACCTCAAGGCAGGCAAGCTCAAGGACTCCGAGAGCATACTCACGTTCACCAGCATGCTTTCCCGGAACAACAACGACGAAATCGCACGCAACATGCTCCCGCTTCTTCACCTCGTGCAGGAAGGCCGGCTTGTGATGTGGCAGGACGACGTCTTTGGCGAAATATTCATCAAGTACGTCGAAGAGGAAGCGTGGAAAGCCGCACAGGCGCTGGTTGCGCCCAAGCAAGCCGAAGCAGGAGAAGAAACCAGCCAAGCCAAGGAAGTTGCCGAGGCAACGCTGGTAGAGATAGACTAATTGTTGGCTGGTTGCAGTCAGGCAACCGCAATGCTGCCAGTATCTTCCTTTTCGTGGAGCTTGACTTCGACGACCTTGCTTCCTTCCTTGGTCATGGTGATTCCCACCAGGCACTGGGAGTTCTTGTAAACCGCCTGGTTGTGTGAGATGAGCAGGAACTGGGACTTCTTGGAAAGCTCGGACACCAGAAGCGCGAGTTTTCTGCTGTTTTCCTGGTCAAGCGCCGAGTCAGCCTCGTCAAGTATGTACACGCTTGAGGGGTTGTAAGCCTGCAAGGCAAACAGGAATATGAGCGCGACAAGAGACTTTTCGCCTCCGCTCATAAGCTCGAGGTACTTTACTTCCTTGTTGTCCAAGGCAACCTCGATTGTGAGGCCGCCTTCGAACGGGTTGTCCTTGTTCTCCAAAATGAGCCTGCCGTTTCCTTTGAAAATCTGCGAGAACAGCTTGAAGAAGTTGTCGTTGACGAAGTTGAACGCGTTCATGAACGTGGCGACCTTGCGTCCCTCAATCTCGGTGATGAGCATGTAGACTGATTCCTTTTCCTGTGACAGCTGGGCCACGTTTGCCTTCTGCTCCTCAAACTCGGCGAGGCGCTTTGAGAACGCGTCGATTGCAAGCATGTTCACGCGGGAAGAAAGCGTGTGCACCTGCGGGTCAAGCTCCTGCTTTTTGGCCTCCAGGTCCTCCTTCTTTGCGCCTTCCATTATCGTGGCCTCGCCGAATGCCGCCAAGTCAGCCTGCACAGCAGAGAGCTTGACTTCAAGCGTGCCGCGCTTGAGCTGCTTGTCGTGCACGCCCAGCTGTATCTTCTCGCGGTCAAGCTCAAGACGGCCTTTCTTGTTTCCAAGGACTTGCACTTCCTTGTCAAGTTCGTCGCGCTTGTCATAAAGCCCCTTGAGCGCGCCTGCAATCTCGCGCTGTTCCGCAAGTTTTTTCTCAACTTCCTCGCGCGAAATCTTCAAAAGCTTGTCAGCGTCTTCAATTGCGTGCTTTGCACCCTGCGTATCCTCAGCAATCTCGTTGAGCTGCTTGCGGTAATCCTTGTGCTGCTTTTCGTAAACCGCGCGCTGCGACTCAAGCGAAGCCAGGCGGTTTGTAATGTCTGAAAGCGTAATCTTAAGGTCGGAAATCTTGCGCTCCTTTTCTTTGAGGATGAGGCCGAAGTTCTTCTCCTTTTCCACATCCACTTTCTGCTTGTTTTCCAAAAGCACCATGTTAAGCTCGGAAAGCCTGCGAATGAGCGCGCCGCGTTCCTCGTCCTTTGCAGCAGCATCCTCGTCTGCTTTGTGAATCTCGGCTTCGAACGCCTTGAATGTTGCCTTCAGGTTCGAGGTGCGCTCGTCCTGCTCTGTCTCACGGCGGTCCAGGTCGTCCAGCTCCATCTTCACCGCTTTCTGCTTGAGCTCAAGCTCGGCTTTGCGGCGGCGAAGCTCGTGCATCTGCAATTGTATTGCCTGCAGGCTGCGGATGGCATCCTCCTTTTCGGACTTCGCGTCAACGTTTTTCTTGGAGAACTCATCATACTCTGCCTGCACCTTGATGAGGTTGACCTTGGCAGCCACCTTGCCGCCTCCAGTAAGCAAACCCGACGATTCTCCCAAGTCGCCATCCATGGTGACAAAGCGGATTTTTCCAACTAGGTCCTTGGAGTCGCGCATGCTGTCGGTTACAATGGTGTTTCCGCACACGTAATCAAACGCGCGTCTCAGCTGGGGGTCAAAGTCAAGCTTCTCAATCAAAAACCCTTGGCTTGCCTTGTGCTGTGAAAGCTCGCGGTCGGACGATGTGATTGTCGGGGCGTGAATCTTGTCAAGCGGAATGAAAGATACTCTTCCAAGTTTTTCGCGGCGCAAGTACTCTATGGCCTGCGTGGCAATGCCTGAGTTTTCCACAACCACGAAGTTCATCCTGTTGCCGAAAGCCACTTGGATGGGCACTGCAAACTCACTTTCGTACTTGCAGAGCTGGTCAACTGTGCCGTAAATTCCCGGCTCCTTTTGCTTCATCGCAAGAACCGCCTGCAATGACGCGCTCTCGCCTACTTCGCGCACGTTCCGCATCTGGCCTGAAAGCTCAATCATCCTCTCCTTGGTGTCCAGAATCAAAGCGTCAAGGGTCGGGATGCGCTCGTTCAATTCCTTTTCCTGCTTGAATATTGAGTTCAATTCGCCTTCGAGTGCGGCGATGTCGCGCTGGTATTCCTTGGACGCCTCGTGCAAATTCTTTTTCTTTTCAGTGAAATCGTCAAACTTTCCGGTGCGCAGCCGGTCAAGCTCGTCCATCTTGAGCTTCTGCTTTTCCCTAATCATCGAAGCCTCGGCCTGGATGAGGTTCAGCTTTTCCTTGGTGGCGAGCATCTCGTTCTGCGCGTCGTCCATTGCCTTCTTTGCGTTGTAAAACTGGTTTGAAAACGAGTTGCTGTCCGAGAGCGCCTTGTCATACTCGGCCTTTTCGTCCTCGTACAGCTTCTTCATCGACTTGGCATCATCGTCAAGCTGGGTGATTTGGGAAGCAAACCCCTTGACTTCGTCCGCTGCCTTCATCGCGTCAAGCTCGATTACGCGCTTCTTCTCGTCAGACTTGTTGAGCAGCTCGTTCTTTTCCTTAATCAGCGCCTTGGAAATGATTATGTTGTTGTTCAGCTCGTCGATGCGCTTCTGCAGCTCGACTTGCTTGCCCTCGCTTCGCTTGAGTATTTCCTCGTCAATTTTTTGCTTTCCGTTGTTTGCCTCTGAAATCTTCTGCTCAAGCTGCATTATCTCGCCAGCTATGTTGTCCATCTTGCCAGTGGAGTCAAGCATTGCGGTAACAACCGCGTCAAAGTCAGCCTGAAGCTCCTTTGCGGTGATTGAAAGAAGAGTGGCCTTTACCGACTCAAGCTCCCTTTTGAGCCGCACGTACATCTCGGCCTCGTCCTTTTCCTGCTTGAGCTGGCTCATGTACCCCTCGCGCTCTGCAAGTATGGATGCTGCCTCGCGCAGCTTTTGCTGCACCGAGTCAAGCTTTGAAAGCGCCTCGCGCTTTTTGTCCTCGTACTCGGCAACGTTGGCAATCGCGTCAATCAGGCCACGCCTGTCCTTGGAGGACATCTCCACAATCTGCTGGACCTGGCCCTGCTGGATGATGTTGTGGCTTGACATGTGGTTTGCGGCAAGGAAGTCCTCGATGACGTACTTCTTGGTGGTCTTGCCATCCAGCCGGTACTTGGTCTTGCCGTCGTTTCTGATGGCGCGCGAGACTTTGTGGACCACGTTTCCAGTGTCGTCCATAAGCTCAAGCTCGACTTCGCCGATTTTTGCGTTGGTAAAGATGAGGTCGCCGATTTTTTTTGCCCTCAGGGCGCGCACGCGGTTCTCGCCGAACACGAACTGCACCGCGTCAATGACGTTGCTCTTTCCTGAGCCGTTGGGGCCCACTATGGCGTTGAAGCCCTTCTCGAAGCGGATGGTGTTGCCTCGGAACGACTTGAAGTTCTTCAGCACGAGGTTTTTGATGAACATCTGGCGCGCACTCTGAAAGCGGGTTTTACACAATTAAACTGGCAAGTAATTTAAACCTAAATCTGGAGGCAAAACCATGCGGGTTAGGGGTTGCAAGCCCTTCAAAAGCCATAAAACTTGCTGGCTGCATAAATCTGTTCTGCCCTGCCCGGTCAAAGGCTAGTTATGGGGGATTGGGGTAGCTTGGCATCCTTCCAGCTTTGGGAGCTGGAGACCCCAGTTCAAATCTGGGATCCCCCATATTTTCTTCTATTTTTCGCTTCAGCTGCCTCTTGGCTTGTTTTTTGTTCCCCAAGCCTGCGGGAATAATCTTTTATTTCCCCGTTTTGGAACCCCCCAATGCAAACCTAAAAAAGCCTGCATTTCCCGAAAAAATAAATTCAATTTTTCTTTAGAGGCATGTTGCCTTCGGAGTGGTGTTAGATGGGTACTGGGTCTAATGGCCTGGCACGCCCGTTCTCATTGAGCGGGCATTTATCCAAGGAAAAGTTCAAGCAGATAAAGGAATTCTCAAAAGACAAGCAGACACCGTTTCTAGTTCTGGACCTTGCGAGAATTCGGGAAAAATACGACGAGCTGGAAAAAAACTTCCCAAAAGTCAAAATCTATTATGCTGTAAAAGCTAATCCCGACCAGCGCGTGCTCTCCGAGCTTGCAGCCAAGGGCTCCCACTTTGACATAGCCTCGCGCTTCGAGCTCGACCTCGTCTTGGGCATGGGCGTGTCGCCCGACCGCATGAGCTTCGGCAACACCATCAAGAAGGCCGAGGACATACGTTACGCTTACGAAAAGGGCATCAGGCTCTTTGCAACCGACTCCCCATCCGACATAGACAAGCTTGCGGACAACGCTCCGGGCTCCAAGGTCTTCTTTAGGCTTCTTGTAAGCAACCGCGGCGCGGACTGGCCGCTTTCCAAGAAGTTCGGCACCAAAAAAGAGCAGCTGATGGACCTCATTTACGAAGCTTTTGACCAGGGGCTCATCCCCTATGGCGTCTCATTCCACGTCGGCTCCCAGCAGCGCGACCCAACGCAGTGGGACTACCCGCTTGAGCAGTGCGCCCAGATTTTTGCAGATGCCAAATCCAAGGGCATCGAGCTTAAGATGATTAACCTCGGCGGAGGGCTTCCGGCAAGCTACCTTGTCGCAACGCCGCCAGTAGAATCCTACTCGCAGGCGATATTCGAGTCGCTCCACAAGCACTTTCCCAACGGTCTCCCAGAACTTTTCACCGAGCCGGGCAGGTCGCTTGTTGCAGACGCGGGCGTCATAGTCTCCGAAGTCGTGCTCATCTCGCGCAAGGCCCATCGCAAGTGGTGCTACATCGACGTGGGGCTGTTCGGCGGCCTGATTGAGACGCTTGAGGAGGCAATCAAGTACCCGATTTATTGTGAACGGCCCGGACCGCTTGTCAAGATGACTCTCGCAGGCCCGACTTGCGACAGCACCGACGTGATGTACAAGAAAGCGTCGCTTCCCGAAGACATCGCGGAAGGCGACCACGTCTACTTATTGACCGCCGGGGCCTACACCATAACGTGCTCGTGCAACGGCTTCAACGGCTTCCCGCCGCTTGCCGTGTGCTATTTGGAATAAACTGCTGCAATAGGTAGCAGCGGCGTTTCCAGCGGAAACGTCCCCTAAGCCTTCTTTTTATCTTTCCCCTGTCCATTTTTCTTATGCAAATCTACTCGCACTCGCGCCTATCGTGCTACGAGAACTGCCCCCTGCACTTTGACTTCAAGTACGTGTCCAAAGTCAAGCCGCCCGAAGGCAAGGAGACTGCAGAGCAGTTCACCGGAAAGCGAGTCCACGAGACCCTTGAGAAGCTCTACAAGGACTTGCGCTACTCCAAGCTCAACGCCCTTCCCGACGTTCTCGAATACTACCAAAAGATTTGGCAAGCCGGTTGGAACGAAGAAATCCTCATAGCAAAAGAGGGGTTGGAGGAAAAGCACTTTTTTGCAACCGGCAAAAAGTGCGTCGAGGAATACTACCAGCAGTACAAGCCGTTCGACCAAACCCGCACAATAGGCCTTGAGTCCCGCATTGTAGTCCGGCTTTCCGACGACTCAACTGATTACAAGATGCAAGGCTACATAGACCGCGTCGCAACGTCCGGCTCAACCTACGAAATCCACGACTACAAGACCGGAAACAAGCTCAAGACGCAAGCGGATGCGGATGCGGACAGGCAGCTTGCCCTTTACCAAATCGGCATCGAGCAGGCTTGGGACGACGTCAAGCAAGTCAACCTCATCTGGCACTATCTGGTGTTCAACAAGGAACTCACTTCCAAGCGCACCAAGCACCAGCTTGACACGCTCCGAAAGGAAACCATCGCACTAATTGACGAAGTCGAAGACGCAAAGGAAAAAGGCCGTTTCCCGTCCAAGAAATCCGTCCTCTGCGACTACTGTGAGTACCGCGAACTTTGCCCGGAGTGGAAGCACGTGCTATCCGTGCAGATGTCGCTTTCAAACGACTACGAAAAGATTCCCGGCGTGAATTTGGTTGAGGAATACGCCAAGCTCAAGGCCGAAGAAAAGGAGATTGCAGACAAAATCGAAAAAGCCCGTGCGGCAGTAGTCAAGTTTGCCAAAGCCGAGGGAATCACAGTCATACAAGGAAAGAACCACAAGCTCTTGGTGCGAACTGATTTGCGCACCGGCTTCCCAACCCGCTCAGGAGACCTTTCCGATTACCGCAAGCTTGAGAAAATCCTCAAGGATGGCGGCGTGTGGATTGACGTTTCGGCGATTTCAAACGACTTGCTTGCAACGGCTCTTGAGGAAGGAAAAATCTCCGGCAAGCTTGCGCAAAAAATAGCTGAATTCAAAAAGACAAGCGAAACAACTACTGTGCGAGTCGCAAAAGGAAATTAGTTGGCCGCAAAGTCCGCGGTTTCATCTTCTGTCGCCGAGTTCTTTTTCAACTTTCAATCTCGGCCATTGCCTTTCCGCCAAGTATTGCCTTGATCCTGTCCTTTGGCGTTGAGTCGTATGCTTCGCGAGTGCGTATCCCCGCGTCGAAGAGCTTGCGTCCCCTGACGCGTCCGATTCCACGCACCCTGCAGATGGGGATTAGCTCTTCCTTAATCCCGTCTTTGATGCGCTCCTGATAAACAAGCGCCTTGCGCGAAACCGCCTCGAATCCGGCAATCTTTGCAAGCTCGGAGTACGAGTAGCAAAGCCAGTCCGCAATCCGAACCCGCGCGTTGAGTATTCCCGGAGCCAAGTCAAAATCGGTGAGCATCTGCTGTTCGTTTGCCTCGTTGGCCCACGCGTTGAGTGCGCGTGCGGTCTTGTATTTTTGCAAAGCCTGCGCATCAAATTCCCAGTCCGGATATAGCTCCACCGAGGCGGCGTACATATCGTCAAACAACTTCTGCTCTTCCGCCCGTCCAACCGAAAGGTAGGGCCGCAGCTCGGTTGAGTTGCACAGGTTGCAGATGAACCCGATTGAGTTGTTCAAGTCAACCATCTTGAAAGATTTTATGTAATCGTGTGCAGTCTGCGGGTCCAAGTAAAGCTCGCTGGTTCGCTTTCCAAGCGGCGAGGCGATTAGCGCGTCGCTTTTTGTGCGTGCTACAAAGCCCATCCGCTCCAAGTCCGCAACAACGTCCTCGACTTTTGAAAGCAAGGCCTCGGCAGAGCCGTAGTGGCAGGCAAAGAACGTCCTTGAAAAGAAGTCGAAGAGCGAGTGGAAGTCGTTGCAGTATTTTGATGCGATGAGCGCGAGGCAATGAATTCGGAGCGTAGGCTCCGAGGAAAGCTTGGAGTAGATGTCTTCCATGTCGCCGTAGATGTACTTTTCCGCAACCTCGCGCTTTTCGTTTGCGTTGCATACCAGCACGCCGTAGCCTACCTTGTCGTAGCGTGGCCTGCCTGCGCGCCCAAGCATCTGCCGTATTTCAAGCGCGGAGATGAACGAAGAGAAGTTGCCGCTGAAGCGCTTGAGGTCGCGCACAATCACCCACGACGCGGGGTAATCCACTCCCATCGCAAGGGTTGTTGTTGCAACTATGACCTTGATTGACCGCTCCTTCTTGAACCCGTCCTCGATTAGCTTTCTCTGCTTGTCGGGAATTCCCGCGTGGTGGAATGCAGTGCCGTTTCGGATGCACTTTGCCAGGCGCGCGCACTGCGTAGTCGGAGTGGGCAAGGCGTCTTGGACTTTCTTTGCAAGTATGTCAAGCGAAATCTTCTGCTCCTGCGTAAGGTGCGGCGCTATTGCAAATGAGACGTTCTCCGCAGACGCTTCGGTGCTAGGCCGCGTTGCCACGAACACTATTGCCTGTCCGTTAGCCCTTGCGTCCTTTGCGAGTCCCTGCGCGCTCCCAACAACCGCTTTCCTGCACAGGTTTTCCAAATAGAATTTCTCGTCAATCTCTTCAGGCTCGCCTTCGTTTGCCTCAAACACCAGCGACTTTTTGTCGCAAACCCCAATTTCAAGCTTGGTCGGCCGGTAGTCGCTTTTGATTGGCTTTGCGTAAAGCCACTTTGCGATTTCCTTGTAATTGGGAACAGTTGCCGAAAGGCAAAGGAGGCGGCTTTCTGCGATGAGGAGCTTGGTCAGCACAATCTCCACAGTCGCGCCGCGATAATCATCATCAAGCAAGTGCACTTCGTCAATGATTGCCAAGCCGATTTTTCCCGCAAAGTCCTTGTCGTGCCTAAGCACCGAGTCAAGTTTTTCACTGGTCATGACTAACAGGTCGTATTGTAACAAGTGCGATGCAGCGGAGTCGAAGTCGCCAGTTGAGATTCCGACTTTCTGGTCCTTGAATGCCGCCTTGAATTCGTCGTACTTTTCGGATGCAAGCGCGCGCAAGGGCACCACATAAACAACGATTTTCTTTTCTGCTTTGGCGTTGCCGTCCTCAAAGTGCTTTGCAATCGAAAGTAGCGCAAGCAAAGTCTTTCCGGATGCTGTTGGCGCGCTGACTAGTATGTTTTCACCGGAAAGCAGGCCTTCGGCTACTGCGTGAGTCTGCATCGGGTTGAGCGATTCGTAGCCGAAACGCTTTCCTGTGGCTTTCGCCCACTCCAGCGCGTCCGCTGGCTTGGCATCACTTGCATCGAGCGCCTTTTGCATAGCAAAACCTATGCGTGCCGGATATTAAGACTGCAACGGCCTTCTTTCCGGTGAACGGAAAGGAAAAGTATCAGAAGCTACCTCGTTCTTCATCGCCGTGAGGCTAAGACTGGGACAGTTTCATCATCAAACTATTTTCTGCCGGTTCTAAGATATAAACACGCGCAAAGAGGGCGTTGGCGGCAGCCGGGCGTCTACAAGCACGCGGCGGCGCCAGCCGAACAATCTACATATGGTTATATACCCCCAAAAACGCCAATATTTCCTCATGAATGACGAGATACGCCTCGACCGCGAGACCTTCAAGGCCCTTGCCGCCGAGACGCGCATTGACATACTCAAGCAGCTTACGAAGCGCCGGATGACCGGAGCGGAGCTTGCGCAAGCGTCAAGCCTCTCGCCATCCACCATAAAGGAGCACCTTGACCAGCTTGAGAGCGCCCGGCTGATTGAGCAGGTTGACGAGGGACGCAAGTGGAAGTACTACGCGCTCACCTTCAAGGGCCGCCAGATTACCACAACCGAGCGGCCTTCGATGCGCGTGTGGATAGTGCTCGGGCTTTCGTTGCTTGGGCTTGCATTCACAACACTCAACATATTCTTTTTGGGCGGCACTTTCGCGCCGCAAGGCCAAAACCTCTTCGAGGCGCAATCCGTTGACACTTTCTCGGCAAAATCCGCTTACGGCAGCGGGGACGTGGCAACGGCCTTCAACGTCCCTGCGCCTGATGCGCTTGACCCCTGCGGTGCAACACCCAACTCTTGCCTTTCCGGCCAGCATACGCTTACTGAAGGCGCGACTGGTATGGATGCATCCATCGAAGCAGCTCCGATGATGGCGAGCAGGTCGATGTACGATGTAAGCAGCGACTTCCCAACTGAGAAGCAGATTAGCATGATTGACTATGCTGTTGAAGCCACGATGCTCGTGCTGGTGCTTGGCCTGGGCTATTACGTGATGCGGCAAAAGAAGAAGGCCGTGATTTAGGCCCCAACAGTTCGTTCTTTTTTTTTTAGCCTATTCAAATGTCCAAAAGCACGGTTATCTCGCACAGGTTGCCCTCTTGGGTGACTGCGATTTCGTGCATCGTGACTGCCTTTATGTCAGTTTTTCCCTTCTCAGGCGTCATCTCTTCGCCAAAGGCGGTCCCCGTAATCGAGTACCCTTGCTCGTCTTTGTGGAACGAGTCAATCCGGAAGCGCTTGAAGAAGATTTCCTGCGAGCTTGACTCGGCTAGTATGTCGCCAAGCGTGTAGCCGACAAGCTCTTCCAAAGTCTCGGCCTTTTCTTCGATGGTGACCGTCTCCTCGTCGCCAAGGGCGTCCACGTTAGACATCACCGAAAACATTGCCTCCGCTGCGTTTGACAAAGCCTCGCCGAAAGTGAAGCCGTATGCTGTGAACTTTATGTCCGCAGTGTGGTCTATGAACACGTACTTGTCCATTGGAATACTATTAGGGGTTACTGTTTTTTTAGCAAGCGCAATCAAAGACTTTCCAGCAGGAATAATTCTTTCAAAGGTGTTTTTCTATGATGCCGAACATGGACCCGCGCCAGATGGCCAAGCTTATGAACCAGATGGGCATAAAGAACGTCCAAATCCCGTCTTCCAAGGTCGTAATTCACAAAGAGGACGGCTCGACTCTGGTCATTGATAACCCGAACGTGATGGAAATCACGATGTCCGGCCAGAAGAGCTTCCAGATTACCGGCGACGTTACCGAAGGCGCAGGCGATGCTGAGGCAGGCGCAATAAGCGGGCCTTCAGAAGACGACATCAGCCTTGTGGCAGAGCAGGCAAAGACCACCAAGGAAAAGGCAAAAGCCGCCTTGGAAGAAGCCGACGGCGACATTGCAGAAGCGATTATGCTTTTGGAAAAAGAAGGCTAGTTGCCCGGAATCATATTCGGGGCATCCAGCGCACCGTCGGATTCATTTCCTTGATTTCTTTTCCGATGTGCTTGGCAAACTCGTTGTCTTCGCGGTTTCCTAACACCCGGATGTCCGGCGGGACTTCCTTGGCGCTGTCCTTGCCGACGTAGATGATTGCTACCGGCTTGTTGAACCCGCCTTCTTTAGCGTCCCGAAAGACTTCGATTGTGTGGAGCTTTTGCTGGAGTTTCAGCGTGCAAAGCGACTTGCTTTTGGGCTGGACTCTGTGCGAGTAATTCTTGAAGCCCCCGCTGATCAGCCCGTCGATTGCGTTATGAATCTCGGTCACGTGCGGCGGGTACTGTGGTTTGCTTTCCATGGTATTGTCTGGGTCATTCGTCTTTTTATTTTTCTCGCGCCTTTCAGCTTGCCTTCTCCAGTTTCATTTCGTCCTTGTCAAACTCAAAGACTTCCTCAATCTTCGAGCCGAGCGCCTTTGCCACCTTTGCCGCAAGGACGAGGGAGGGGTTGTAGGCTCCCTTCTCAAGGAAAACTATGGTTTCCCTTCTGACGTCGACTATTTGCGCAAGGTCGTCCTGCGTCAGGCCGTAGCGCGCCCTCAATTCCTTTATCCGGGTCTTCATCGCATTCACCGGCCTAGATATTGGGCTGCCTGTTGAGGTATGCCTGCGCTACAAGGTAGCTTCCAACCATGAAATAGAACATGATTGAAAGCACCATCTCCACGGTTAGCGGGAAAAGCTTGAGGTATTGCACCCAGAAAAGCAGTGCAATCAGGGCGTAAGAGGCAAACCAAGACCAGGCAGATGCCTTCTCCGCAACGCGGTTGACCCGCTCGTCGCGGATTTTCCTGTCGCCTTTCCTCATGCGCAAGTAGAACACCACGCCCACCGCGAAAATCGCGCTTGCTGTTGCATAGAACGTGGCTGAAATCGCCGGGTCCATTCCTAGCCCGAGCAAGGGTATGGCTATGCCTATGCCGAGCACGAACAATGCTGCCTTGAAAAGTTTCTTTGCCTTCGCTTCGAGTTCGTCCATTTTTTTCACCATTTGGCAACGGATTGCCATTGCAACCCTGTTGCATAAACCTAACTTATTGTTATCTATTTCTAACATTTAGTTATATATTTCTATCTTTTCACTGGAATTGCGGCTTGCCGGGCTTGCACCGGTTCGGCATCCGTCGTTTGCAAAAAGACACTTAAACGTCTGCTGCCAAAAACGTTGGATTGCACTATGATTGTGAAGTTTTTCCCCTGCGGCCCGCTGCAGGCTAACTGCTATCTTGTCTATTCCAAGGCCGGAGGCGACGCCTTCGTAATCGACGCGCCGCCCGGCTCAGCTGCAAAAGTCGAAGAAGTTGCCAAGGCTGAGAAGCTGAAAGTAAAGTTCGTCCTAGACACGCACGGCCACTTCGACCACACCTCGGACAACATGGCGTTCGTGCGAAAGTTCGGCGCAAAAATCGGAATCTCCAAGCAAGGTGAAAAGTTCATCTCAGACCCCGCTGCCCAAGGCTTCCAGCTTCCCTTTGACATGGAAGCGTCCAAGCCTGACTTTTATTTGGAAAAATCCAAAGCCTTCGAGTGCGCGGGGCTTTCGTTCAAAGTCATCCCCACTCCGGGGCACACCAAAGGTAGCGTCTGCCTCTACTGTGAAAAGGAGAAAGCGCTCTTTTCGGGCGACACTTTGTTTGCCGACTGCTGCGGACGCTACGACTTGGAAGGCTCTAGCGGGGAAGAAATCGAAGACTCGCTCAAGACTCTTGCCAGCCTTCCTGCGGACACGGTTGTCTATCCGGGGCACGGCACGAGGACGACGATTGGAAACGAATTGAGCTGGATGAAGAAGTTCAGGGTGTAATTACCCTGCGTGTGTAAGAACATTCACTTTTCCAATAATCAAGAAAACTAGAATTTGTTGCTAATAACTAAATCTAGCAGTTTGTTTCTCTGATATATTTGCCAAATTAAAACTAGCAGAATGATTGTCGAGATTATGTAAAGAAAATCAAAATTCATAATTCGTGGCTCACCAAAATTAAGTTACCTCTGTTACGAATTTCTTGCAATTTTATTTTCATCTTATTTGGCATAGTTGGATTATTTTCTATCAAATCATCTATATCCATTTCTGTCTTACGCATGTGTATTACGCATTCCTTATACTTGGCGGAAATTTTTTCCGTTTTTTGGAATTGAATTTGATAAAGGTAATATGTAATTACACTTACAACTACTGTGGCAATTGGTAGTGCTTCAGAATATTGTCCAGTAACTACGTTGCTCAATAAGCCAACTAGTGTAGATGGGTCAACTGGATCAGGCATACTAAACAGCCTACTTTGGCAAATTTAATGACTTCTCTAAGATAGATATTTTCTTTGCTAAAGCGATATTTGCAGTCTGTTTTTCATTAATCTCTCTATCAAAAGATAGACTTTGCTTATATAACTCAATTACTTGAATTAACTGTTCTTTCCTTTTTTCATCGGATTCAGAATCAATTTCTTTTTGTATTGAAGCGATTTTTTTTGTAATCCTATTTTCAGTTGAAGATTTAATTTTCTCTAAAAATTGAATGAAATCATCTGCAATATCCGTTCCATCTTCTAATAGCTGTGGTGTAGTAGCTTCTTCCATGGATATCCCCAAACAATCTTGTTAGATTTATCGCTTAAAAGGTTTATCCCGGTCCAATTGCACTAAGTCAAATACGTTTCTAGGGTTTCAATGGTTATTGCATTTAAACTAGTTTCATAAAAAAAGACGCTCAATAACGAGTTGCTATCTTTGTCGTTCTTCACTTATTGTTTGGCACCTGTCCAAGTATTTTCACACAAAATAATCCGCCAACCCCCTGCTTTTTATTCAACCTTTTGCAGAAATAAATAGCTAATAAACTGATTTTTGGCTTAATTTATTTCACAGGCCCTCAAGGGCGTTCCGGCATCTCGCCGCGCTTGCGCCCCCAAACTGCTTCTGAAACACCAAGTCAATGACGGCGAATTAGCGTTTTAAGAGATTCCCGCGCTGTTCCTCATTCGTAATGGCGCAGAATGTCTAAAGGTGAATATAACTAATGGAACCAACATCTGGCCATCACTCAGAAGGCCACAACACCCCCAGCCACGAGGCTGGAGCGCACGAAGCGCACACGCACGAGCACTCAAGCCACGCAGGCTCCGAGCCGCACAAGCATGAGTCGCACTCGATGCACCCCGGCCGCGATGAGCACGCAAAGCAAGTTGCAAGCAAGCTCACAAGCGGCCCTGCTGGCTTTGCCGCGCTTCGCATAAACGACAACATTCTTCGCGCAATCCGCGACCTTGGTTTTGAGAACCCGACTGACGTGCAGTCGCAGGTAGTTCCCCTGATGTTTCAGGGAAGCGACGTGGTGGTGCAGTCCCAGACTGGGACTGGCAAGACCGCTTCGTTTGCAATCTCAATACTCCAGTGCCTTTCCCCCAAGCAGAACGTGCAGGCGCTCATCGTAGTCCCTACCCGCGAGCTTGCGCTCCAAGTGGTTGAGGAGTTCAAGGACCTTGGGAAGTACTCGAGGTTCTCCATAGTCGCAGTTTACGGCGGCGCCTCGATGGAAGTCCAGGTGGACGCGCTTCGCCGCGGTGCGCAAATCGCAGTCGCAACGCCAGGCAGGCTTTTGGACCACATCCGCCGCGGCTCAATCGACCTTTCGGCAGTGCGTTTCCTCGTGCTTGACGAGGCTGACTTGATGCTTGACATGGGTTTCATTGACGACGTGCGCCAAATCATACAGGCCACCCCCAACGAGCGCCAGACCTGCCTCTTTTCGGCAACCCTTCCGATTGAGATCGCACAGCTTTCCTCGGACTACCTCAATTGCCCGGAAACAGTGCGCATCAAAGAAGAGCAGCTTGCGGTTGACCGCATCAAACAGGAGTATTATTCAGTTGACCCGCGCGAGAAGGTCTCGGCTGTTGCAACGCTCCTCAAGCTGCGCGGAACGCCCGCGTCAGTAATCTTTTGCCGCACCAAGGCAGGCGCTGACTCGCTTGAGCACAGCCTGCGCTCGCTTGGGTTTGAAGTGCGCGCACTCCACGGAAACCTCACGCAGTCAAAGCGCGAGCGCGTGATGGACGAGTACCGCCACAAGAGGTTCAACATCCTTGTTGCAACCGACATTGCTGCACGCGGCTTGGACATTGACGACGTTGACTTGGTGGTCAACTACAACCTCCCTGAGGACCCGAAGGTGTACGTGCACCGCATCGGCCGCACTGCACGCGCAGGAAAGGAAGGCCAGTCAGTTGCTTTCGTGACCAACCTGATGGAGAGGCGCTTCGTCGAAGACACCGCGGTGTTTTCCAACTCGAAAATAACTGAGCTTAACATGGAAATTGACCGCTCGCTCAAGCCCAAGTTCGCACCACGCGGCACCTTTGGAGGCCGCGGCGGAGGACGCTTCGGCGGAAGGGGCGGCGGACGCTTTGGCGGTGACCGCGGCTCACGCGGAGGCTACGGCGGAGACCGTGGTTCGCGCGGTGGATACGGTGGTGACCGCGGAAGCTCAGGCGGGTATCGCGGCGGCTCAGGTGGTTACCGTGGCGGGGGCGGAAGCTCACGCGGCGGAAGCCGCACAGGCTCGCACTATGACGCGCCAAGAAGGCCGCCAAGAAACCTCTAGGTTTCCTTTCTTCTTTTCATTTCTTCGGGCTTTTGGTTTTTAGGCCCTCTGAATTCTTTTGTTTGCCTTAACTTCTTTTGCCTAATTCCAATGCAATAAATACGTTGCCGGCGTTTACTCTTCTTACTCGCAACAGGCCGAAAATGGCTTCTGGTGAAAAGATTGGCAACAGTCGAATTTACTCTTACAGACCTCAACGCACTTCTTGGGCAGGAGCTTACTGCACAGCAGGCGGCTGACGCGTGCGCCCTTCTTGGCATCCCTTTGGAAAAAGCCGAAGGCGACAACATCATCCTTGAAATCAACCCCAACCGGCCGGACTGGCTGTGCGTGGAAGGAATAGCACGCTCGCTCTCGTCTTTTCTTTCCCTCAAGACCGGGTTGCGTGAGTATTCCATCGCAGGACCGAAAATCCAAGTCACAGTCGAGCCGTCATTTGTTAAGGCAAGGCCGTTCGCCTCGGCATTCGTTGCGCGAAACGTCAAGCTTACTGATCAGTTCCTTGCGGACATGATGCAGTTGCAAGAAAAGCTCTGCGACACGCTTGGCAGGCGGCGGCGAAAAATTTCAATGGGCGCATACGACCTTTCCAAGCTCATGCCTCCATTTACCTACACCGCACGCGGCCCAAAGGAGCTATCCTTTGTTCCCCTTGAGATGACGGAATCCCTTACGCTTGAGCAAGTCTTGGAAAAGCACCCGAAGGGAAAGATGTATGCGCCAATCCTGCGTGAGTTCGCAGAATACCCCGTAATATTGGACGCACGAAACGAAGTCCTCTGCCTCATTCCAGTCTCAAACGGCGAGTCAAGCAAGCTCGTCGCAGGCACTACTTGCGACCTTTTCATTGAAGTCAACGGCACCTCGAAAGCCTCGGTTGACGACTGCATCGCAATACTTTACGCCCAGCTTGCAGACAGGGGCGCAACAATCGAGCAAGTCACGTTCAAAGGCGCAATCACCCAAGTAGAGCCAACAGCGCGAAAGAGGCAGTTCAAAGTAACTGCGCAAGCAGTTGAGAAGCTCCTTGGCGTGAAGATGGCTCCCGCAGAAATCGCAACCAACCTTGAAAAGATGGGCTTTGGCGCGAAGGCTGACGCGGCGTCCGCAACAGTGACCGCAACTGTTCCTGTTTACCGCAACGACATAATGGCCGAGTGCGACTTGGTAGAGGACGCAGGGATAGGCTACGGCTACCCAAACATCGCAGGACGCGAGCCGCCTTTCTCAACAACCGGCGCAAAGAACCCGACCGAGGCGTTTGCAGACCGCTTGCGCGAGCTTCTCATCGGCCTTGGTTTCCAAGACTGCGTCACTTTCACGCTCACAAACGAAAACACGCACTATGGCCGGATGGGCGTGCAGCCTTCCGGGCACGTGGAAATCGGCAACCCACTTACCAACGAGACTACTATGGTGCGAACCGACCTTTTGCCCAGCATGCTTTCCGTTCTTGAGGCCAACAAGGACCAGAAGTACCCGCAGAGGCTGTCCGAAGTAGGGGACGTGGTTGTACCCGACTCGCAAAGCAAGCAGGGTTGCTCAACCAAAAAGAGGCTCTGCGCGGTAATCTGCTCAAAGAACGCGGGTCTTGCCGAAATCAAGGCCGCAACCGAAGCCCTGCTCAAGGAACTTGGGTTTGCGTACTCGCTAGAGGCTTCCACTCTTGCTTTCTACATCCCGACCCGCTCGGCAAAGGTCACCGGAGAAAAAGTGAACGGCCACTTCGGTGAAATCCACCCGCAGGTGCTGGAAAACTTCAACCTGTCAATGCCAGCCGCAGCCTTGGAGCTTTGGTTCGACTAGTTTTTGAAATAAAACGCAAAGAAAATTAAAAGAAAGAAAAAGTTTTGCTGGCTGCCTAGTTTGCAGTAGTTGAGTTTGCAATCTCCGCTTCGACCATGCCAATGATTTGGCCGACCTTGCTTGCGTGCGTTGTCGCAAACGAGTTGTCGCCCTCAATTATGAGCTGCTTTTGCGAGGGCAGTATCTTGAGGCAGTTGCACGCGCCGTACCGGATTATGATTGTCGGAGTTCCGCAGTTTGAGTTGTTCGCGTCGCAGTTAATCAGGTTGGGTGCAGCGGCAAGGTTGTTGGGGTCGTACACCGCGGCGTACCCTGACACCGTGCGGTTTGCGTAGGCGATGTTGCGTATTGCCTCCGCAGCGATTATCGCCACCATGCTGTTGCGGCTGTCGCTTGCGTTGTAAGTCTCAAGCCGCACTACCTGCGGGCTCTGTGAAAGCACTGCACGGATGCCCTCGTCAGCAGTCATCGACGAGTCGTATTCGACGCGCATCCCGTCAAGCACGTAGCTTTTGGTCTTTCCAAGCGACTGGATTGCAAAGAACGCGACTATCACAAGCACGATGAACGCGCCGGCCCAAAGGAGGGTGTTCTTGGTTATCGGGAAAGCATTCGCCTTTTGCTTCTGCTCCCCTTTCCTTTCTTCCTTCTTTTCTTCAGCCTTGTTCTTCTTCCCGTTGTTTTCATTCTTCATAAGAATCACTCAAAGTATCTTTTCCAAGCCCTCCGCGGAAAGCTCGGTGTTTTCAAACGTCTTCTTAGCCTCTTCCAAAAGCACGCTCCTGTTGTCGTACCTGTTTGAGAAGTGGGTGAGTATGAGGAGCTTTGCCTTGGCCTTCTTTGCAATCTTTGCGGCCTCGGTGCAGGTGCTGTGCCTCTTTTCCTTTGCAAGCTCCTTTTGCTCTCCTGCAAAAGTCGAGTCAAGCACCGCAATGTCCGCAAGCTTGCAGGCGGAGTTCAGCTCGGAGTTTGGCGCGCCATCCCCGGAGTACACTATTTTCTTTCCGGGCTGCTCGTAGGTCACGTCGGCGTACTTGTACTTTTTCTTTCCAATCGTCACGGTCTTTCCTTCCTCAAGCTCGGAAAACATCCTTCCCTTTATGCCGACTTTTTCGCACTTTGGCTTGTCGAAACGCCGGGTTGGCTTTCCTTCAAGCACGTACCCAAGCGCGTTGACGCCGTGGTTTGCGTTGAATGCGCAAACAGTGAAAAGCTCGGTTTCGTAGAACGGCTTGCTTGACGCCGCCACCTCGACAAACTTCACCGGGAAGTTCGGCTTGAGTTCCTTGGTCGCAAACACAGTCTCAAGGAATTTCGCGGTCCCCTTCGGGCCGTAAATCACAAGCTCAGCAGCGCGGGTGGAAAGGTTCATGCTCTGGACGAGCCCGAACAGGCCAAGGAAGTGGTCGGCGTGCAGGTGCGAAAGAAAGACTGCGTCAATCGAGGCGAAGCTTACGTTGTATTTCATGAGCTGGCGCTGGACCCCTTCGCACGCGTCAAAGAGCATCGACTTTCCGTACTTTACCGCCATGCACGACGTGTGGTACTGTTTGGAGGGAAGCGAAGCGCTGGTTCCAAGCATCACTAAGCGTATCATTTTGCTCACTATTGAGAATAGGATTAGGCAAAAGGCGGATTATAACCCCTTGTAAAAAGCGGCGAAATAACCTTACTTTTTAAGGACAAAGCAGAGGTTGAGGCTCCGGCTGGCCATCCTTTCTGACACCTTTTTGCCTTCGCATTCAAAGAACGTTTCCGCAACCGCAAACCCCGAGCAGGCAGCTGCTTTTTGCAGTTCGGCTTTTGAGAAGAAGTGGTAATACCTTTCCGCATCCTCGCCGCCCTTTCCGGGCCACCGTATCGTCCGGTCCGTCCCGGCGCGGATTCCTTTTTTCCTCCAGACTGTCACAAAGCAGAACCCGGCAGGCTTGAGAACGCGGCGCATCTCGCGCAACGCCTGCACCCGGTCTGTTTGCGTGCGCAGGTGGTGGAGCACCGCAGTGCAAAGCACCGCGTCGAACTTTCCAGCAGGGTAGCCAAGCCTGCGTATGTCGGACGTTTTCACGCTGCAGCGTTTCGAAAGCTTGGCTTCCTTTAAGTTTTTTCTGGCATTCGAAAGCATCCCGGCGGATTCGTCGCAGCAGCTTGCCTTGAGGTGCGGAAACTTTCCGCAAAGCCATACGGTGTTCCGGGCGTTGCCGCACCCCGCATCAAGGACCACCCGCACTTTCTTGCCGCGTCTTTCCTGTTTTTCAATCTCAAGTGCAAAGAGCGGCAGCGCAGAAAACGGCCTCGTGCGGTTTTGGTCCCAGCTTTCGCTGATTGCATCGTACTGGCTTGCGGTGGGCTGGTTCGTTCTTTCCATCTTGACGCCTACGGTAATGTGGTCGTTTCCTTTGCCGTGTTCTTGCCTTCCACCCATTGCAGGACAAGCCCCGCGCCTATTCCTGCAAACACCGCAACCGCGCAGTCAAGGTAGGTGAGGAAGCGTTCGGTGAACGTGCCAATCCCAAGCAGGTCGTTCTTTACAAGTAGTATGCACGCAAAAAGCCAGGCAAAAGCAAGGGCCTTGTTGCGTGTTGGGGCCTTGGAAAACGGCAGCAGGACAAACCCAAGCAGCGCTATTGCCTGCGGCGTCTTTGAAAAGTATTCAACAAAGTCAATCGATTTTCCGAACTCCTTTGCGCCAAACTGCGGCAGGCACTTGAAATTCAGGCACGTAAGTCCGGTCTGGCGCACGTGCCAGGCCATGTACGTAAAGAACGCCGCAAGCCCTGCAAGCGCGGTTGTCAGCACCTCCGGGTGCATTATGTTTGCAAACAGTTTTTCCGCCGAGAGCTTGGTTGCGTGCTGCAGGTTTGTGAGGTATTCCCACAAAAAGAACAGGAATGCGGAGAGCGCAAACACAAGCAGGGTGGGCTGGTGGTCAAGGGCAATCACAAGGCCGCAAAGCACTGCGGCAAGCGTCCTGCGCTCAAGCAGCAGGTAAAGCGCAATCGGAAGCAGGGCGTTCCCAAGGCCAATCGGGCTGTTGCGCGTCCCCCAAGTCATAAGGTTCACTGAAGTCATTGCAAGCATTCCCGCAACCACTCCGGCGCGCCAGTCGCCCGCAATCGCCTTTGCAATTGTGTAGACTGCAAAAGCAAGAAGCGTGGTAAGCAAAAGCGTAAGCAGCCGCTCGGTCCAGGCAAAGTCAAGCCCCGTAAGCATCGCAGTCCCCGCAACAAGCGCGGGGTATGCAGGCAGGTGGTAAGTAGGCGTGACGCCTCCGAATACCACTTCCATCTCGGCGTAGTGGCCGGTTTCCATTATGAACACCGCGCGGCCCGCGTGGAGCATCGAGTTGTCCCAAGTCGGCAGGAAGCGTTCGGCCTTGTCGAACATCCCCCAGTATGCGATTACGAACGCAAGCCCAAGCAGCAGCAAAAGCCCCGCTGTCTTGAGCAGCCCGTCCGAGTCCAGTTTTTCTTTCATCAGTTTCACTTTACGCGGTAAATCTTCGTCCCTTGCACGTCGTAAATCTTTTCAAACAAAGCAGGCGAGTCGAACTTTTCCATCAGCGGCTGCTTCCAGCCGTAGGCGTAGAAGTTCTTGTCCGGCTGCTCCCTGCCGCTTACAAAGACGTACGTTATGTTGTACTTCGCAAGCAGCTCGTGCGCCTCTTGTGACGAGTTGGTCAAAAACACGCGCTCGTTGTCCGAATACCTCTGGTTTGGGTTGTCCGCAAGCTCCCACGCGCCCCCAATCGAGCAAACTTGGAAGGACACCGCGGTGAGCATCTCGCACGCGAACATATCGCCTGCAAAAAGCGACTGGTGCGGCACGTTGTCATACGCCCACTTTGCCGCATTGACTTCGCTTGTGGTGACAACCGGGTCGTACCACCCGGAGAGTGCGTTTTTCATCTGGGGGAACGAGTACGTTGCCGCAAAGTAGGCGCAGGCAAGCAGGAACGTTACGCTGACTATTGTCCTTCTTTCCAAACAAGATACCCCATTGAAATGTCAATTGCCGCCACGAGCGCAAGCGCGGTCCAGAAGTTCAGCCCGATTGTGAACGTAAGCGCGATGAATGCAAGGCAGCAGATTACGATTGAAAAGAACACGCTTGCGCAGATTGTCTCAAGCGCTCCAAAAAAAAGCGGCGAGGAGGCTTTGTCCTTTGCGTGCTTTGTGACGCCCCACTTTGGGTCAAGGCGCAAAAACAGCCAGCCGGGCAGCACGAGTGCGAATATGAATGCAGCTAGCGCCCGTGCAATTTCCAGTATCCCCAGCGGGGCAAGCAGTTCCATCTTTTCAATCATCCGTATATGCGATATATTTCTGTGCCGTCCTTTGAATAGGCTTTCGAAAACGATTGCCAGTTTTTGAAGCCGGCCTCGCACTTGTAGCTGTCAACTTCGTCCCGGCTGTAGTATGCGTAGGTTATGTTGAAGCTGTGCGCAATCGAAAGCGCCTCCTGTTCGGACTGCGTGCAGAAAAACGTCCTCATAACCTCTATCCGCCTTGCGTTCTCGCCTTCGCCTATGGCGTTGACCCAGCCCCACCACGCCCCAACCACCCGGAAGCGGCCGGCGTAGCTGTCTATTGGCGAGTTGTGCTTTTCGTGCGACGCAAACACCGCACCAACAGGCGTGTTGTTTGCAATCCACTGTCCGACTTCCACGTCCGCAGTTGAAAGCCCGGTCCAGCGGTTCTCGTACCACCACGCCGAAGTCATCAAAGACGACAGGCTTGATACCAAAAAGAGCGCCGCAAGCAAAACCCAGCCGATTGTTCCCAGCCTTTTTGCAAGCGAGTACGCCGCAAGCCCCGCGCAAATCCCGGTTGGCACGAACATGAACACGAAGAACTTGTTCATGTCCCAGTCAAGCCCCGGCAGGGTAATCAGGTTGGGCACTGCAAACAGGCCGATTCCAAGCAGGCAGAAAAGCGCGTAATCCCCTGCGCCGGCTCCTGCAAACTTCCTTTCCCTGCGCAAAAGCGCGACCGCAAACGCTGCTAGTGCGATGCAGAATGCAACAAATTGTGCGCCGAAGTTCTTTGCATAGAATATAACAAACCCCACTGCGTCCGTCGGTGCAAGCCACCCGAAGTGCGGGATGGGCAAATAGGATGACGCGTGGATTCCAGACGAAAGCACTAGGATGTAAAGCGGCACTCCCGCAACCGCTGCGCCAAGGAAGAAAAATCCAAGGGATTTTGCGGGCTTTGCAATCTTTTCCCCAGACAAAGCGTCAATTGCCGCCTTAAGCACCGCAGCAAGCCCGCACGCGGGGGCGGCGTAGAAGTGGAAAGGCACCGACAGGCCGCACAGCAGCCCCGCAAGCGCGTTCTTTTTCCAGTCGCCCTTGGATTCAAGCAAGAGCAAAAGCACTGCAAGAAACAGCACGAGCCCCGCCATTATTGCGCGCTGCGGCAAAAGGAAGCCCGGTATGAGCGAGGGCATCTGGAATTCCAGCCAGTCGTTGTCGTGCGCCTCGTACGTGATTACGCCCCAGATTTGGCTTGCGTCCTTTCCGCCAAGCTCGGAAAACGAGTTTGTAAACCCGAGTCCGCCGCAGAAAAGCACCAGCGCAGCGCAAAACATCGCCTTCTTTTTGTCCGCGCAAAGCCGGAGCGCAACGAGGTAACACAGCAGGAAAAAGAACGCGGGGTAAACAGAGTTTTCGACGCGCATGCACGCCATCTGGTCAATTCCCGTAAACTTGGAGTTGATTGCGGTGAAGAAATCCGAGAACCAGTGGTAGTTTAGCGGCTCGCCTGCAAGGAACGGCACCTGCGGCGGGAAGTTGCCGAGGTTGACCGTGCGTATCACCGGCACGTGAGCCGGGAAGTCGCCCCAGTTCCAGCCGCCTACCACTATCCCATACTGGTTTTCCACCCAGAGCGTGGTGTTGTTGATTGCAAGAAACGCAAAAAACACGAGGATTGTCGCGATGATGATTGCGTAGTGCGCCTTGATTTCAGAAAGGATTCCCGTTGCAAACGCCTTCATGCTTTGCGCCTTCCGTCCTAGCGGGGCCTTTGTTGCATTCGAGTAAAGGAGCGCAAGCGTTGCGGCAACAACCACCATCGCAATTGCAATAGAGCCTCGTGAGTAGCCGATGGCAAGCGAGATGACGTACGTTGCGGCGCAGAGGCTTGAGAATGAAAGCACGTAGGCAATGGCCGCGCGTGCAAGCCCCCCAATATTGGAAAGCAGCGGTTCGAGGAAGAACCAGTTGACAAGGAAGAACCCGATTATTGCCGCAGCGCCAAGGACTTGGTTGGCAGTCAGGAGCGCAGCAAGAATCAGTGCAAAGAACGCGGCAAGGACTTTGGTCTGGCCGCCCACCTTATGTCCGAGGATGCCCTTCATTTTTTCCGCCTTATAGCCTCTGGCGAAGCCTTATGATTCCCCAGAACATGTCCCAGATGTCGTTTTTCAGCCGCATCGTGGTGTTTGCCTGCTCGCGCCACACGACTGGGATTTCGGATACCACAAGCCCCTGCCTCTGTGCAAGCACCAGCACCTCGGTGTCCCACAGCCAGTGCTTTTCCTTTGTCCTTACGCAGAGGTCCTTTGCAACGCCCTTGCGGAACGCCTTGAAACCGCACTGGTGGTCGGACACCTTGGAGTTAAGTATTACGCGCACCAGCCAGTTGAACACCTGGCTGAAAAAAAGCCTGCGCACCCTCCTGCTTGCGGCGCTTGAGCGCAGGTAGCGCGAGCCGGTTGCGATGCCGGTCTTTCTTGCAGCGTCAATGAGCGCGGCAAGGTGCGACGTCTCGGTCGCCTGGTCGGCATCAATGTACGCGACGATTTCTCCGGTTGCCTCGGTAAACCCGCGGCACACTGCGTTCCCGCGGCCGGACTTCCGGTTTACGTGGGACACCTTCACAAACGGGTACTTTCGCCAAATGCGCAGGGCTTCCTCGTACGAGCCGTCCTTGCTGCCGTCCTCTGCTATGATGATTTCGTAGTCTTTGATGTTGGCGTCCCCAAGGCTGCGCTGTATTGCCAGCACGCAGCCTTCCAGCTTGTCCTTCTGGTTGTAAACCGGCACGACGACTGAAACTGCAACCCTTGCCAAAGACCTTCCTAACCCCCCTTGAAAACAAAAAACGGGCCCGCCGAGACTTTCAGGCAAGCATCGGGCGGTTTTTCGCCGACGCACGCTTTTGAACTCGGGACCTACTGGTGTTTCCCATCATAAATTTTCAGGGAACCCCGATGCAACTTATGGTATTCGGAACCAGTCGCTCTATCCAGGCTAAGCCACGGGCCCGCTTGAATCTTTTTGAGAGTTTTGGTTTATATTCTGCATAGGGGAAGGCGGCAGTTTGCGGTTCGCGCGGCACCCGCTAAACTATCCGTGGATTTTGCTTAAACCCCGCAATTATGGCAAAGATAATCAGAAAAGATAGTGTTATGGAAAAAGCAAGGTTTGAAACGCCAAAAATTCCCAAGGCGGCAATACCCGTACTTTTGGCCGTCGCTTCGCTGTCTTTTCTTGCAGGTGCGTTTGCATTCCCTTCTACGCAAGGCAAGTCCTGCGGCTGCAGCATCCAAACACTTTTCTCGCCCGGAGCGGAGCCGGCAATAGTCTCCCTTTTTTCAGCATCCGCAAAATCCATCTCAGTGGAGATTTACCAGTTCTCCTACACCCCGCTTTCCGAGGAGCTTGAAAGGAAAGCTGCGGGTGGCGTTTCGGTGCGCGTAATCCTCGACCGCACGGTTGACACCAACTACGCAACCGCGCGCGAGCTTGCCTCCAAGGGCGTACTGGTGCGCTTTGCTCCCGAACACTTTGCGCGCCTTCACGCAAAGTTTGCAGTAATAGACTCCGCAGTTGTCCTTGTTGGCAGCACCAACTGGTCGTTCCACGCGATGTTCCTCAACCGCGAGGCCGCAGTATCCATTGCAGGGTGCGGCGCGGTGGAGCAGTTCGACTCGGTTTTCGAGGAGGACTGGGCAGCTTCCGAGCCGTTCTTGTCCTGAGGGCAGTAAAGCAAAAGAAAGCGATGCATTTTCAATATTGGCTGGCCTTACCCCTATCGTATTTTCATGTCGCACGAAAAGGCCGCAAAAAAGGATGCAGCAAAGGTATCCGCCGAGCTTACTGCCAATCCTGCAAAGCGCGATGCCGAAATATCAGTCGGCCCTGCAACCCGCAAGGAAATCTACTCCATCTTCATCCTCTCGCGGGAGTATTTTCCCTACGCGAACTTCTCCTCCGACGAGATAGTCCGGCGCATAGAATCAAAGTCCTACGTCTATCTGGTCGCGCGAATAAACAGGAAGCTTGCAGGCTACCTAGACTACGAAATCCTTGACGACCACGCAAAGATACTTGGGCTTGCGGTGCTTTCTGAGTGCCGAAACAAGGGCGTGGCAAAGGCGTTGGTCAACGCAGCTCTCAACGCAATACAGGCGTCCGGCTTTCGGAGAGTCTTTTTGTTCGTGGCCAAGGACAACGCTGTTGCGCAGAAAGTCTACAAGGAATTCGGCTTCACCTGCTTTGGCACGCTGGAGCGAAAGATAAACGACAAGGACGTCCTGCTTTTTGAAAAGCAATTGCTGCCAGTGGCAGGGAATTAGTTTTTGTTACTCAAGTGCAACAACTACTTTTTTTGTTTCAGAGCGGTTTCTTGCACCCGCACCTGTCCTGGTGTGCCTTTCCAAATTCCGGGTTCTTGAGCGCTTCCTCGCCATATATTGCCGGGCCGTCGATGCACGCAAGCCACTTGCCCATCGCGCAGTGCCCGCAGACGCCAAAGCCGCACTTCATGTAGCGTTCAACTAGCAGTTGGGAGGGCACGCCGTGCTTTTGGCAGGTCTTTGCAACCGCTTCCATCATCCGCTCCGGCCCGCAGGAAAACACCATATCATACTTGGCGCCTTTTGCGGAGAGCCTTTTTTCCAACTCATCCACACTAGTGCCGGTCAGGCCGTGTGTTCCGTCGTTTGTCAAAAAGCAAGTGTCGCAAACCGCTTTCTTCATCAATAATGATTTCGTCCTAGCGCCAAGAATGGCTTCCACTTTGATTCCCTTGTCCATCCCTGCTCTTGCAAGGAACCGGAGCGGCCCGAATCCGTAGCCACCGCCGACCATCAACCACTTCTTGCCCTTCTGCTCGAAGCCGTGGCCAAGCGGTCCGCGCACGAAAATATCGTCTCCTGCCTTGAGCTTTGAGATTTTTTCGCTTACCGGGCCCGCGTTTGCCACGCAGAGTTCAAGTGTGGGCTTGTTTTCGGCAATGCTGATCGGCTTTTCGTCCACTCCCGGAACCCAGACCATCACGAACTGCCCCGGCTGGCAGTCAAGCTTGGTTTCAAGGACAAGGCGCGTGACCTTTTCGTTTTCGCACTCGACTTTGATTACCTTGGTCTTGATTGGAAGCATTTTTTTCAACCTATTCTAGCTTGATGTCTGAAATTTTGGAATACCCTTCGGAATCCATGAATTCTGTCAATTCCTTCGAAATCTCCGCAAAAGCATTTTTCCTGTAGCACACCGCGCTGCCGATTGAAACCGCGGTCGCTCCGGCCATCAGCATCTCAGCAGCATCAACGCCAGTTGTAATCCCGCCGCCGCCAATAATCGGCAGGTCAACAGCCTGCCGAATCTGAAAGACGCAACGAAGTGCAACCGGCTTGATTCCCGGCCCGCTCAACCCGCCAATCCTGTTGGCAAGGTAGGGTTTTTTCGCATAAGCGTCTATCCACATTCCCGAAAGGCAGTTGATTGCAGTGATTGCGTCTGCCCCTCCCTTCTTTGCGGCTATTGCGATTTCAGCAATATCAGTTACGTTTGGGGAAAGCTTGACTGAGACAGGCAGCTTTATTGCCTTCTTTACTGCGCGCACGATTTCCTCGGTTGCAACAGGGTCTGCAGCAAACATGCTTCCCTCGCGGCTGACGTTGGGGCAGGAAATGTTAAGCTCAACCATCGCAGGCCTTGCGGATTCCATTATCTTTGCAGCCTGCGAAAACTCGTCTGCGTTCTTGCCAAAAACCGAGGCGATTACCGGCACGCCGGACTCCTTGATTGCCTTTTTGATTTGCTCGGACTCTTCCTTCACTCCGGGGTTGGACAGGCCGATTGCGTTCATGACCGTCTGGCCGTGAATCATCGCAGTTGGGTTTGGGTGCCCCGGCCGAGGCTCAAGCGAACAGGATTTGGAAGTGACTGCTCCCGCGCCCTCGTTTGCCGCCCTAATCAGGAGGTCGGCGTAGTTGCTGCGCACCCCGGCTGCAAGCACAAGCGGGTTGCGCATCTTCACGCCCGCGACAATGGTTTCAAGCTTGGCCATTTTGATACCCGACTCGTGGTTTGTCCTCGATTTCTTTCCATTTCAACATTATTAATTATGCGTCACTAAATCAAATTCCATGGAAAGCAAGCAAGTTGAGTTCTGCAGCCTAAAGCTGTTTTTGCACCCCGACGTGTACGAGCCGTCAGACGACTCCGAGCTGATGGTCGAGGCGGCGCGAAAGTACGCCTTCGGCAAGGTCTTGGACTTGGGATGTGCAACCGGCGTTTTCGGCATCGCATCTGCCAAGAAAAAAGAGGTCTCTTCAGTAGTGTGCGCCGACTTGAACCCAACCGCTGTCGAGTTGGCAGAAAAGAATGCAAAGGCAAATGGTGTGGAAAAAAAAGTCTCCGCAACCAAGACCGACCTCTTTTCTGCCTTTCCCTCCAACGAAAAATTCGATGTCATCGGTTTCAACCCGCCTTACCTTCCCACCACCCCCGCAGAAAGGGTGCATGGGACGCTGAACCTTGCCTTTGATGGCGGCTTGAGCGGCCGAAAGATTACCAACAAGTTCCTTTCCGGTTTTGACCGCCACCTTTCGCCCGGAGGAATCCTCATACTTTTGCAAAGCAGCCTCTCGGGAATTGAAAAAACAACCAATGTTTTGGAAAAGAAGGGCTTTGCTGTTGAGAAAATCTCAAGCAAAAAGTTCTTCTTCGAAGAAATCTGCGTGCTGGTTGCAAGAAAGGAAGAGCAGGCGCAAAAGGGCAAAGCGATGGCCGCCGGGGCAAAAAAGGCAATCCGGCAAGAAAAGAAGAAAAACGGGCTCGCAGGGATTTGAACCCTGGGCCTACTACTTAGGAGGTAGTCGCTCTGTCCAAGCTGAGCTACGAGCCCGCGCCTACTAATCTTGGCTACAAAAGTAAATAAGCCCGTTTCTTTGGTTCTTTCCGCTTTTTGCCCCAATCGTCGGCATTTGTCGTCGTAAATAAAATATTAAAAAGGGGGAGTGCGAAATAATTGAGGCTTATTTCTTTGGAAAGCGGGCGAGTTGTTACCGCAAAACCATTTTTGGGGTGTATTGAAAACATGGCAAAGAAAGACGAATTGAATATGCAGACCATCGGCTCGTACGCGTTCCTCGTGGGCGTGCTCCTGGCAATAGTAGTCGGGTTCTTCGGCGGCTTCGGAATCGGGGCTGAGGTAATCCTGCTCACTCTGGGCGTGCTCGGATTGATAGTCGGTCTTGTGAACATCACCGAGAAGGAGATCGTGCCATTCTTGGTTGCAACAATCGCAATCAACGTGTCGCTCGGATCGCTTTCAACTGTGATTAAGAACGTGCTCGGAATCATTCCCGCGTTCGCAGGCCTTGCAACTGGATTGACCACTGCACTTGGTTACCTGATGGTGTTCGTGTCACCCGCAGCAGCGATCGTGGCGCTCGTAGCCGTCTGGAACATGGCAAAAGACCAGTAAGTAGTCCTATAACCAATTAGTGCCGCTTTGCGGCCAACCTTTTTCTTTTTCTCTTCTTTTTTTAACTTCTTTTTCTGTCTTTCATTTCCCTAGAAATAGCGTTTCCTACTCGTATTCGTTCATCTTCTGCTTGTCCGTAAGCCCCTTCCACAAAAGGTAGGCCACCACGAGGCCGCAGGCTGCGTAGAACGCGTAGTCCATCAGGTTTGTCTGTGCGGCCATCTTAGTCACCTAGAACAGTAAAAGGAAGACAAGCAGGAAGCAGGCAAATAAAATCACAGCTACGTCTGTTGAAGAGTAGGCCATTATTGCAAGCACTACCGGTATCATGAGCGCAGTTGGCAGGAAGTATGACGCGACGTGCTCGACCCGCGCTCCAAGGACCATGCCCAAAAGCACGATGAGTATGAGGAACGTGGTGAACTTGCGGATGGATGAAGTCAGTGACGCGAATACCATCTGGATTATTTCATGAATCACTCATTCCCACCTACTGCCTCTTGTTGCCCGACAAAGTATAAAATACCGTTTTCTATTTCCGGTTGGCTTATTGACTGAATACCCTTAAAAAAAGCCAGACTCTCATTTTTGCTATGACAAAGGACTTCGTCGTCACTCCTTGGGAAGTCAAGGGCGATATCGACTATGACAAGCTCATCCGCGACTTCGGCACCCAGCCGCTCACAAGGAAGCACTCCGAGCTCATCGAAAAGCTGGCTGGAAAGAAGAACTTGATGCTTGACCGCAACATATTCTTCTCACACCGCGACCTGGACTGGTTCTTGGGAGAGTACCAGAAGGGAAAGCCGGTCGCGCTCTACACCGGCCGCGGCCCGTCCGGCCCCATCCACCTTGGCCACCTGATGCCCTGGCACTTTACCAAGTACCTGCACGACGCATTCAAGTGCCCGCTTTACTTCCAGATGACCGACGACGAGAAGTTCCTCTTCAAGGACTCGCTTTCGCAGAAGGAGACCTACAACTGGTCGATGGAGAACGCGTTGGACGTAATGGCTGTTGGCTTTGACCCTGAGCGCACCAAGATACTCATTGACACCAAAAGCATTGCCAAGCTCTACCCCCTTGCGCTGGAAGTATCCAAGCGCGTGACTTACTCCACTGCAAAAGCGGTGTTTGGGTTCAAAGACGACTCCAACATCGGCGAGATATTCTTTACCAGCATCCAGAGCGCGCCCGCATTCCTGCCCTCGGTTGAGGCGCGGGCAAAGAAGGGCGCAAAGGGCGACGAAATCGTGCCCGTGCTCATTCCCTACGCAATCGACCAGGACCCGCACTTCCGCGTGACCCGCGATGTTGCGGAGAAAATCGGCTTTCCCAAGCCGGCTGCAATACACTCCACGTTCTTCCCATCCCTTGCCGGCGCAGGCAAGATGAGTGCTTCAGACCCCCTGTCGGCCATTTACACTACTGACGACGAGGCCACCATCCGCAAGAAGGTCGGCCGCGCCTTTACCGGCGGCCGTGCAACCGTTGTCGAGCAGCGCAAGTTAGGCGGAAACCCCGACATCTGCAGCGTCTGCCAGTACCTCAAGTTCTTCTTCGAGCCTGACGACAAGAAGCTTGCCGAGCGCCTTACTGCATACAAGAACGGCGAAATACTCGATGGCGAGAACAAAGCATACTTGGCCGACAAAATAGTCGATTTCCTGAAAGAACACCAGCGCAGGCGCGAACAGGCAAGGAATGTACTGGACAAAGTAATTGACTGAAACTGGGGTCAAATCGCCTTCTTTTTTGTTTTTGAACCCAATATTGCCTTTTCAGCCGGCCTTGGCCGTTTTGGGGGTTTGGCACCAAACCCAATTTAAACTTTTAATGCCTCTAATTTCTAAGGAAAATCAGACGGCTTAAATAGTTAGGCCGCTTCTTTTTGATTCCAATATTTTGCATTTACAGAGGTAGGTTTTTATGGGCAACAGAGGCAGAGAACGTCAGGTTGTATGCGTCAAGTGCGGACGGAGTGTGAGGCGCGACAAGGCTGTTGTCATTGAGAAGATGGTCTTTGCAAACCCGCTCGAGCGCAAGGACGTGTGCGTGGACGAGTATTCGCGCGGCACGTTCCGCGAAGTGTGGTACTGCCCGTCCTGCGGAAAGCACGGACGCATCTACGAGAAGAAAAAGAAGCTCGTGGCACGCCAGCGCGAACGCCAGCAGATGCTGGATGCGCGCAAGGCATCCTATAGGCCGCGCCCCAAGGCTGCAGAGACCCAGGGCCCCCAGCCAAAAGGCGAGCTTGACGTTGACTTCAAGGTAACCAACGACGACGAGCCGGCAAAGGAAGCTCCCGCGGCAGAGGCCCCGGCAGCTGAAGTTGCTGAGGAAAAGGCTGAAACCGCCTAGGTTGCAGGTTTCAGCTCCCAAAGTCAAAATCTCCGGCCGGACCTCAAATCCTGCCGGGTTTTTATTTTCCTTTTTCCCTTATCTTATTTCCCAAGGGCTCGTAGTCGATTGGTAAGACGCCAGTCTCACACACTGGAGATACGCGGTCCGATTCCGCGCGAGCCCATGCCCGCATGGAAACCTACGGTTTCCTCGACCGGGCCGGTCTTCCTTCCCTTTGGCGGGAACCGGCTCGTTTCTATTCTTCCAGCTGAGCCCACTTTTCCCTTCTTTTTCTAAAATTAGCCGGTCGCCAGTATGGGGCTCTGGTATGCTTTTTGCACTGCAAGCGAAGCTTGTTTTCCGTCAAGGTTGAAATTGAGGTAAATGGCGTCAGTCGAGGTGACTGTGCAGAGCATATGCCTGACTTCCTGCCGCGATAACGTGTGGCCGAATAGGTCGGAAAGTACCTTGCTTGCTTCGAGGATTTCCACGCCAACCGGATGCTTGCCTGATTGGGATAGGTCTATTCCTATGCGCGGGCTTATCTCAACAGTCAGGAACGCCTTCTTGGAGCTTATCCTGACGTAGAGGCTGTCGTTTTCCTCGTCGTACTGTGCGCCGTTAAGCCTTACCATCCGCAACCTTCCTCTGGACGTCCTTGTTTGTCCGAAGCAATGTTATCACACGCATCATGTTATTTAATGCAATCACGTACCGGTGGAATGTCCTTCCCTCTTGTAGGTAATACACGTCAAACTTCCTTTCACATGCAACCTCGCTTTCCTGTTCGACTGCCACTGTGGGGTGCTGGGTACTCATATCCTCTTCAAAGGAGCTTCTTGGAAGGCCGCGTTTGCTGGACATCTCCAGCGCGTGAGCTGTGAATACGATTTCGCGTTTTTTTGAGTTGAGAATGCGCATGAACTCGTCTATGCTTGTGGGTTTGCCCATCACAACATTGTGGGTAATGCCTGACAATAGTCGCGGGTTGATTCAAAGTCAAAACGCAGTTGCAGCCTTAGGCTATCTTCTCATCCTTGCAGCCGCCTTCAGCGCGTCCTTCATCGCCTTCTTTCCAAAATAGACCAGCCGCACCTGCCTGACGCTTGTTGCCTTGCGGTAGTGCTCGCGTATTGCCTCAAAAGAGCCGATTATGGTGTCGGCTATGGTTGCGCCGAAGTGCTTGGTGCCAACCGCCGGTATGCTTATGCTTTCATAGCCCCTGCTTTTTGCCTTTGACAGCGCGGCCTTGACTATCTTGTACGTCGTCCTTTCATTGGCAACGTGTTTTCCTTTCACAAAATCCATGCTGACGACATTGAGTATGCTCTTGCAGGGAAGCTTGCCCGGACTTGAGACTACCGTGTATCCGACCGGGAAGCGGTGCGCCTTCGGGTTTGCCCGCAGTGCCTTGGTCTGTGCCTGCAGGAGCCCTTTCGTTCCCCCGGCTTTGATGATTGCGCGCTGTATGGAGTCCTTTTTGAGCATTGGCTTGAACGAGGGCATTACCGGGCAGAGTATGGCGTCAACTGCCTCCTTGCAAAGGTCGGACTGGACTATACTTACGCTGCCTCCGCTGGAAAAACGGAACTCCATCTGATTGCCCCCAAAATAAGTTGCGGCAGCAAGGCGTAAAAGCCTGCCGCGTTTTTAAGCGGGGTTGGCTGAAGGCGCGCTCTTTGTTTCCTTCACTACGTAATCGTAGACTGTTTTGGATATTTCGCTGATTGCCTTGTTTGCCTGCCAGTAGTCCGTGCCCTTGCTCATCACGCATAGTATGTACGGCTTCTTGGGCAGGTAGACTATGCCGCAGTCGTGGTATATCCCTTCGTTGGCGTCAAAGCCCACCTTGTGCGCAACCTTCACGTCAGTAGGCAGCTCGGCAGGAAGCTGGGTGTTGTAGTCCGTTTCGGACATTATGGACAGCGCAATCTGGGAGAACGGCCTGCGCAGGTACGTTGAAAGGTAGAGTGAGCGCAGTATGTTGCTGTAGCCTTTGGGCGATATCGCCTCGTCGGTGTCGTTTTCGCTGTGCACGCCGATGGCCTGCTTTGCATCCTCAAGCTCTTCCGGCGTGAGTATGCGCCTGTTGAACGTCAAAAGCGCGGTGTTGTCCGATTCCTTTATCATGATGCGAAGGAGGTCGCGCACGGTAATCCGGTACCCTGCGCCTTTTTGCGCAAGCGAGCCGCTCACGCCGTTCAGGTCATCCTCTTGGATGATGACTACTCCGTCAAGCGAAAGCGCCCCCGTTTCAACCTTCTTGAGCACCGCCACCATCGTTGGAACCTTCAGAAGGCTCATCGGCAGGTATTGGTCCTTTTCGTTGATGCCGACCCACGCGCCGGTGGTGAGGTCCTCAAAATAAACCCCATATTCGCCCTGCAGGGCAACATTAGTCAAAGTCTTGTTTATCTGCGGCTTGAGCGGCTGGTAGGACACGGTCCAGGTGTTGCGTTCCTGCAGGTACGTGTCTACGTCAAGCCAGGCGATTTTTGGGGAAAGCAGGCCGTAATCCTGTGAAGCCCCGTTCTTGTTGGCTGGCTGGTACGCAAGATACGCGTTCAAAGCAAGCGACAGTATAAGCAGGATGCAGAGCGCCTTTTCTTTGGCATTCAGGTGCGGTTTGGTAAACAAACGTCGCTCACAACCAACAAAACAACCCGGTGGCGCTCAATACCTTATGATTATCTTGTCGCCAAGCCGGGAAATGTAGTCAAACTCAAAGTCAAGCTTCTGGCCGCTGCCGGTCTGTACGATGAACGCGCTCTTTCTGCGGTTTATGCCAACTACCTTGCCTATCATGCTGCCGATTTCGGTGTAGACCTCCTTGCCCTCAAGGTTCATGCGCGCGATGATGCTCTCTTTGAGCCTGCGCGCAAAGTGCGACACCACAAACATAGCGGCTGCGCCCACAATCAGCGAGTAAAGGAAGTCGGAAAAGTATACTGTGCCGATTATCCAGTCAACAGCAGTGCCAATGATGAGCCAAAGCAAGAGTATTGCCGCTGCCTGGGTGATGTTGTCCGAGATGAGGTACCTCTTTTTTTCCATGAGCGCCTGTATGGCGTTTCCTGCGACTATGATGAGGAGTGCAGCCGGGAGCAGCAAAAGCGTGACCTTGACCGACTCTGCCGCGAGTTTGCCTAGGTTTGCGGTGTCGGCGTTGAGCGCGTGGTCTACGCCGAGAAACAGCGAGACCGCAATCAGCGGCAGCGCCGCGAAGTAAAATATCGTGCTGACTTTGTCAAGTGAGAAGCGGAATTGGGACAGCGAGCGTATCAGCGTCTCCTCCACTCCGAACCCCTTGAATATGAAGTATATCCCCAGTATGAACACGAACAGCCGCAGGCCGGCTTCCTGCAGGAAGAAGTACAGCAAAAGCGCAAGCCCCGGGATTCCGAATACTATGCGTGCGTAGTGCGGCTCCTTGAGCTTTTCCAAGATGACGAAATATGTCTTCTCAAGTTCCTTGGTCTGCTTTATGGTGACTGGGAAGATGCTGTTGATTTTGATGCGTGACTGTATGAGCGGGAGTATCTGGTCGTCGCTTGCTCCGTCGCTTACGTACACGCAAGCCTCTGCAGGAAAGCCCGCAATCACCTTCTCAAGCTGCTCCACTACGTTGCTGTATGCTTTGTATCCAAGCCCCGCGTGGCCTGTCAGGGTTGCGATTTCGCAGTCGTGGTCTGCTGAAAGCTCGTCGTAAATCTTGATTGCCTTGAATATGGCGTTGCCGTCGGAATCCTCCGGGTCTGCCACGAGGAACTTTGCAGCCGCCTCGAAGTTGACCTTCCTTCCAATGAGCGGCCCTTTGATGCCAGCCTTTTGGCCCAAGTCGTCGTCGATGTCGACGTTGATTATCAAAAGCCTTTTTGCCTCTGCCATTTGTACCGAATTAATTGGACTTTTTGGGGGCTATATAGGTATCCTTTTGCGGCGCCTTTTGCGGCGCTTCTTTTTGCCATCCTGCCAAGGCTTAAAAACTCGAACGTGCAATTATTACTACTGCACAGTAGTAATGTGTGGTTGTTTGGATTTGGCCTCAATTTTTGACGATAGGCAGGTATTGGTGTTTGTAAGCATCATAGCCGCGTCCATTGTGCTTGCAGGCTCGGTGTTCGTGCTGAACCTGGTGAACCCGGTGCTTTTCGCATTCGGACTGCTTTTCTTCGCACTCATAGTCTTCCTCTTCCCCCGTTTCGTGGAGTTCAAGGAATACGAGCGCGGCGTCCTGTTTAGGCAGGGCCGCTTGCGCGGTGTGGTCGGGCCCGGCTGGGTCTGGCTGCTTCCAGTCATAGACTCGTACACCCTTGTTGACCTTCGCACACAGGCAGTGGTTATTCCCTCCCAGAAGGTCATCTCCCAAGACGGGGTGGTCATGAACGTCACTGCGTCAATAAACTACAAGATAATCGACCCGGCAAAATACGTGATCTCGGCAAAAAACATCGGCCAGCTCCTCAACCTTGCAGCCATCGCCTCGCTTCGCGAGACTTCCTCCAAATTGTCCTACACCGACATAGTACTTCACGCCGAGAAGCTTTCGGCAGCTCTCAAGGCCGCAATAGACGCGGAGTCCGAAACTTGGGGCATTGACGTTACCCTCGCAGACATAAAGGACATCGTGCTTCCAAAGGACCTGCTTGAGGCCATGCGCCTCAAAGAAGAGGCCGAGCAGAGAAAGGACGCAATCGAGACCCAGGCAAGCATCAAGCAGATTTACCTGAAGGCCCTTGACGACACGGCTTCCAAGCTCTCGCCCCAGACGCTTTCCTACCTTTACCTGGACGCGATGCGCAAGATGGTGCTCTCCAAGTCGGCGAAGGTAATCGTTCCGGTTGACTTTGCAAAGGTCGCGCCCGAATCGCTGATGCGCTCGATGCTCACCGCAGGCGACAAGGAAAAGACTGCCTGATTTTTTCATCGGAAATCACGCCTGGTTTTCCTTTTAACCTCTTTTTTTGAAATCCCTAGTGCCTAAAGCAGGTATTTTATATCTCGCCATCTATGTTTATGTTTACGGTGATGGCGTGAAAACAACTGTGATGCTTCGTGATGACGTCCACGGTTTCCTTGTTTCCAGGTTCGGAAAGCGCGGGCTTTCGCAAGGGGTGAATGACTTGCTTTTCGAGCACATATTCGTAGAGAGCAAAAGCAGCATGTTTGGAAGCGAGCCTTGGCTTGCCAAGGCTTCGCGGAAGGATTTGAGGGACCATGAAGACCGTGACGTTTGACACCTATGCGTGGGTGGAGTTTTTTTCCGGGACAAAGAAAGGCGAACGGGTACGGGAATACGTTGACGGTTCCTGTGTCATCCTTACCCCCGCGATTGCCCTTTTCGAGCTTTCACGGAAATACCTGCGGGAAGGAAAGCCTTTCGAAAAGTCCGTTGAATTTGTAAAGACACGAAGCAAGGTAGTGCCTTTTGATTCCGGCTTGGCGATTCTGGCGTCCAAGGTCGCAGTTGAGCGCAAACTCGCAGCTGCTGATGCTGCTGTTTATGCAACTGGCATTGCCACTTCAAGCGCCATACTTACTGGTGATGAGCACTTGAAAGGGCTTGACTGCGTAGAGTTCCTCGGCTAGTCCGGTGCGTTTATGGCTTATCGCCAAAGGATCACTTTCCGTGTTCCCAGCCAATAAGCTTGTCCTTTCCTTTCTTGACCCAGGACTCTATTGCTTCAAAAATAAGCTTGCTTGAGTTGCCTTCTCCGTACGGGTTCTTGGCCTTTGACATCTTGGCGTGGTTTTTCTCAACGTAATCCGCTGCTTTTGCGATGCTTTCAGCGGAGTCGGGGTGTGCAAGGATGTTCACGCCAGCCTCCACGCTTTCCGGCCTGTCGGTGACGTAGCGAACCGTGATGCAGGGTATGTGCAGTGCAGCCGCCTCCTCCTGCATCGAGCCCGAGTCCGTGCATACAAACCTGCACTTGCTCATCAAAAACATTATGTGCGGGTACGACGGGATTTCCTCGATGCGGTGGATGTTAGGCTCGGCTTTGATGATTGCTTCCAGGCCGTAGTCCTTGATTGCTGCCTTGGTTCCCGGACGGATTGACCACACTACGCAATACCCTTTCTTGGCAAGCGCAATCGCGCCCTTGGCAGCAGCTGTGAAGCGCTCCTTGGATAGCGTGGTCTCGCGGCGGTGTATTGAGTAGTAAATAGTTGGCTTGGAAAAGTCCACCCCGTGGGACAAAAAGAACCCCTTGCCACTCTCTCCGCGCTTTGCAGCCCAGATGGCAGCATCAACAACCGTGTTCCCAACGGTGTAGATGCGCTCCTTTGCAAAGCCCTCGCTTTGCAGGTTCTTTTCATTGGTCTTGGTAGCTGCAAAGAACAGGTCCGAAGCAGCATCCGAGCAGCGCGTGTCAAGCTGCTCCGGAAACGGCTCGCGGCTGAACGTGCGCAATCCCGCCTCAATGTGGCCAACCGGCACCAGCGAAAGGTAGGACGTGAGCGCGCCAGCCATCGACGTCATCGTGTCGCCGTGCACAAGAACAATGTCAAAGTCCTTCTCAGCAGTAAACAGCTTGTCAAGTGAAAGCATCATCTTCGCAACGCTCTGCACTGGCGTCTTGCACTCGCCAAGCTCAAACCTGTGCGCAGGCAGGGGCAGGTCCATGCTTTCGTACACGCCTGCAAAGAGGTGGTCGGAATAGTGCTGGCCGGAGTGGATGAGCACCGGGTTGTGGCCGCGCCTCTTGGCTTCCCAGTATAGGGGAGCCATCTTTATGATGTCAGGCCGCGTGCCGGTGAGTATGCCTATTTTCATTGCTGCTCAGCTTGTAATCTTTAATCGTGCCCTTGGTTTTAAGCCTTTCAAATCTCGATGTTGACGCAAGTAAGAACGCCCCTAAACATCATGAACAGCCCGAAAGTGTTCGCAAGCTCTCCCAATGCCACCGAGTTTGAAATGAGAAAGAAACCCATTAAGAGGTCGGTTCCGCCGTAGAACACCTTCGACTCAATGGTATATGGCGTGATTGACGCGCCCACCATTGTCATCATCGCCCTGCCGAACATGAACATTGACACCAAGTCCAGCCAGGCAATCTGGGGCGCAAAGAAAAGGTAGACTGAGAACACTACGTCGGTTCCGCCGTAAAAGATCCTCGAAATGATTGACACGTGAAATCTCCCACTAGTCTATGATGACTCCTGCAGCTGTCGCCGCCGAGCGCAAAAGCAAAATCCAGGCGAACGCAGTCACGGGCTCTCCGAACGCCTGAGCGTTTGAGAACATGAACAGGGCAATGAGTATGTCCGTGCCGCCGTAGAACACCTTCGTTATGAGCATGTTGGGCGGCAGCGTGGCCTTCAGCAGCGTCATCACGCCTATTCCGATGAGCCAGAATGCCATTATGTCCGAGTCGCCCACTCGCGGGAACACAAACAGCAGGTAAAAACCTATGACAAAGTCAACGCCCGAATAGGCTATCTTGCTGATTACGGACACTGCATACTCAACCCTTGCAATCAGGTTTTGCCCTGTTGCTATTTATTCCCTTTGCCACGTGACGGGAAAAAATGAAAAAGGAAAGAAAGGGAAACCGCTTATGCTGCGGGCGGTTCTGGAGGCAGTATCGGCGCCTGCGGCGGCTTGCGCAGCAACAGGAACGCAGCAACGCCCGCGCCCAGGACTACTACTCCGCTGATTATCCACAGCAAGTCAACTCCCTTCTGCTGGGCAGTCAAAGGCGCCGCTGATGGTGTGGGGCTTGGAGCGTTCGAGCCGGTTGTCTGCACCTGTGCAATCTCCGAAGGAGTCACAGACGGCTCCAGTGAGGGTGTCGGGCTTGACTGCACTATCGGCGTGGCCTGGAGGGGTGCAACCGAAGGCGATGGCACCGGTGAAGGCGTAGGCGATGGCACCGGGCTTGGAGTCGGGGTCGTTGTTACGTACGTGTACCCCGATGGTGTAGTAGTGGTGGTTGCAGTCTGGTTGTACGCTACGAACGTGGTGAAGTGCTTGGTCCAAATGACTAAGTCCGAGCCGACGTCCCTCTTGCACTCGTTATACCCTGCACTGCCTAGCGCGTCTCCTATGCTTTGGGTATCCCCATCGCAGGTCTGGGTAATCTTGTGGGTGCCTGCGCCGTCAACGTATGCGGCAAGCTTGCCCGCCATCCCGGGTATGAGGATGCGCACGCCCTTTGAGAACGTGAGCGTCCCGCCGTTGATTCCCATGTCAATGACTGCATAAGTCGTCGAGGTGTATCCTGAGTCTGCGGTTACAGTCTGGGTGGTTGTGGCCTGGATTATGGGCAGCTTGATGTTTCCGTCCCAGGCTGTCGAGTTGGTTATCGTGTTGTTTACCGGGAACCATACTGCGGTAGTGCCTGAAAGGAACGATGACGTGGCGTTTGCGACAACCGAGACGTTTATTGTCGCGGTGCCGTTGGAAAGCTTGAACGCGGACACGTTAAGGTAGGTTGCGTTTCCGTTCGCAGGCAAGAACACCGTAAGGTTCTGGGTGTCGTTTGTTATTGCGACGTAGCTTTGGTTGTGCGTCACGTTGATTGTGGGCGTGGTGGCAGTGTAGTGCGTGTTGTCAACCAAAAGGACGAACGATGCGTCGTACCCCAAGTGGCCTGCAGCGTCCGAAATTGACACGTTGAGCGTCTGGTTGCCATCTGCGGTGTTCGGCACGGTTATGCTGCCGTTGCACCAGTAGCCCGATCGGGCAATCTGGCTTGTTGAAGCCCCTCCGACTGTAATCGTGCAGTTCATGGCGTTTGCAAAGCCGCTTGCCAAGTCAGAAACGGAGATGTTGACTGGAACAAGCGCCTCGAACCTTGTGGTTGTGGCATTAGCCAAGCCGGTTATGTTCACTATCGGCGTGTCCGTGTCGTAGCCGGTCAGGTTTATCATCGGGTTGTAGCCCGTGCCGTTGAGCACGTTGCCTGCGCTTGTCACGTTGTACGCCGCCATCGAGCCGTTGTGGGCGATTATCGTGTAGTTTTCGCTTGGGACGTCAAAAAGCGTCGCAAAGCCGGTTGAGTTGGTCGTGTTCGACGCAACCAGCGCGCCAGTTGAGTTGTAGATTGATACATTCTGGTTTTCAACAGGAGCCACGGACGTGTTGGTGAGGTTAATTGTGACGTTGTGCCGCGCGGAGTCAAAAACCGGGTCGTTTTCCGCAACGAGGTACGTCTTGTTGGCGACCATTTTGGTCTTGATTCCGACAAGGCCGCTTCCGGGGGCTCCCGAAGGCAAAGTAACATTGGCTACCTTTACCATGGTGTATCCGAACGTTGTCTCGCCGCTGGTTACTGGGAAGCAATAAAGGTTTCCTGCGATTGCGGTTTTGTTGGTTACGTTGAACTCAGCAGGAGCTGACGCGAATTTAGCTTCACACGAGCCGGGGTAGGATATGTTGAACCCCGCAGTTTCCGGTCCGAACGCGCTTGCCAATTCGTTGGTGCCGTTAGTGTGCCAGAACGTTGGCGCAGTTGATGGCGCCGAGTAAACCACGATTATCGGGCCGCTTGTGCCTGCTGCGCCCGTGTAGTTGATTGCAGAGAGGGGCGACACGCTGTCGCTTACCTCAAGTTCATAGCCATTAGAGATTATCGGCGTGAAGTTGATGGTGTTTGACACGTTGAACTTTGCGGTTGACTGGAATGTTGATGCGACCGAGTAATTAGACCTGAACTGCTTGGTCTCGCCGTTGGTCCACGAGAACGTCGCGTCGTTGATTGGCGTTGATGCTGCGTTGTTTTGAAGCAGCTGCCACGCGCTCCCTGTCCAGTATTCCACGGTGAGGTTGATGTTATCGCCAAGCCCCGCAACGTTGAGCATCTGCGAGAAGTTGGCAAAGGTGATGCCCATGCCTGCGGTCTGGTTCTGGGTGACGTTGGTGTATACCGTGCCCGACAGGCCGTAATAGTTGCACTTGTCGTTTACGATGCTTATCGTGATGTTGTTCTGCCCTGCAGGAGTTTCCCCTACCTGGAAGTAGTCCGTCTGGCTGCAGTTTATAATGTTGGCGCCGGGGCTTAATGCCTGCGCCACGCCAACAACCAGCACAAGAAGTGCCGCTACCACATTCAAACTAGTCCTGCTAATCAAGATGCATCACCGGTTGCCAGAGGCAAAATGCTTACTTGGCCCACGCAACCTACGGGGGCCTAACTGTATTACAAGTTCCCTTTTATTAAACATTCAATTCTTGCGCGTTTTTGGAGTCCTGCCCGTAGGCGCATTGGTTTGCAATTAAAAAAATAAGAAAAAGAATGAGGGAGGAAAAACCCTCCAAAGGAGTTTTGCCACTTACTTCTTTATGAAAAAGAAGTACGCTGCCACTCCAACAATGATGATTGCCGCGATTATTGCGGCTATTATCATCCAGTCAAATCCCCCGGTTGTGCCAATAATTGGCGCCACGGGCGTGGATGCTGCAGTAGGTGTCGGCGTGGCTGTCACTGCCTGTACTGTCGGCGTAGCCGTCGTACCCTGTATGGGTGTGGTGCTTACTGCCGGAGTCGGTGCGGTTGAAGCAGCCGGAGTAACCGTGGCAGCAACTGTCGGAGTCGCAGTTGGCTTTGGCGAGCTCGTGCTTCCACCAGAACCGGTTGAGGTGTAAACCGTGTTTGTGATGGTGGGGACAGTGTATTGCATCACCGCAGAGTGGGTAAGCCCGCTCACCGTGAGCGTGGTGCCCGACTTCGTGCAAGTCTTGCCATTCACCGCGTTGCCGTCGCACTTGAGCTTGGTCTCGTCTGCGCTTGAGCAGTCCGAAGAGACCTGCACGTACGTGACGTTTTCAGCGTCCTTTACGCAGAGCCCGTTGAACGAGTCGCTGACGTTGTAAAGCTTGATTGTCTTGGTGCCCGACTGGCCTCCTGTGAAGTTTACCCCGCTAATAGCCATATACGCCTTGCCTTCGGAGTTGACCCCCTTGGTGATGTTGACCTGGGACAGGTTGAGCGATGCTTTGCCAAAGTCGAAGTCAAACGAAAGCTCCGTCCCGTTTGCGGACGAGATGTTCACTTGTTCGACATCCCCATAATACGTGTCCGTTTCAATCGCAGCGCCGTTGATTGTGACTGTAAGCGTACCCGTTCCGTTCGAGACTATGTCCGAAGCGTTTCCAACAGTTGCCGCGTGGTCAATAGTAAGGTTAAGCGCGTGGCTAGGCAAACTTACTGCCCAATTCTGTTTACCCTCCTTTGCAGGGTAGTCCGAGTCGCAGAAGATGTTGAACGTGACGTTGTCGCCAGTGTTGCCATAAACGTGCAACAGGTACATTCCGCTCGTTGACGCGCCGCCTATTGTGGTCCGGGCGTTCTCCACCCCGTTCACGTATGCGCAAACCAGCGTCCCGTCGGAAGCAAGGGTGCCGTCGATGTACAGCCGCCCATACCAGTCGCCGATACCTGATTCGTTTGTGTTACCACCCGGCATTGCCGCGGCCATCGTGATTGCAAGCAGTGCGGCTACGAACAGCACGTTTATCGTTTTCACATCTTACACCTCGTTGAAGAAAAAAATAAAAAAAAATTTAAAGGAAAGCTTATGCCAAAGCCTTGTACTCAAGCTTCAGGGTGTCAGTGACGTTCATGTGTATCCAGTACGGCAGGTTGTCCCAGTCGTTGAATACCGTCAGGTCGTTGACTTCCCTTGCAGGGTCGTACGTCAGCCAGCAGCTTCCGTTCTGCGCAGTGCAGGTCGAGCCGTTGCGGTACTGCAGGTAGTCGTAACTTCCTGCTATGCCGCCCCTGACGTCAAGCACGTTCTGGATAGTGTAGTTTCCAGCGCCGTTTGCCGGGCTCAGGTTCTGCAGCAAGTTCTTCGGCAGGCCCATGTTGTTCCAGCCGAGCGAAAGCGCCTTGGTGTAGCCGTAGTCCGTGACATCAATGCTCATCGGGAAGTAGACCGGCTCAAGCACGCAGGCGTTGCCCGCCAAGTCAGTGCATGACGATACTGTTATGTCGTACGTGTCTTCAGCCTTGCTCGTGTAGTTGTAGCTGAACGTGTACATCGAGCCGTTGCCGAAGACATACGTCATGTTCGCACCGTCAAATGTAGTCATCAAGGTGCTTGCGTTGAGCGCCTCGCTTCCGTATATCCACACCTTGACTATCTTGGTGGTCTTGTCAATGGTGTATCCCCAGTTGAACACGCTTGGCGCCAAAGTGTCAATCGTGTTGACTGCATACGTGTGCGAGTTGTTTGCAACCATCGTGTTGCCCGCAAGGTCCTGTGCAGCCGAGATGTGCATTGTCCTTGTCGCATTCAAGTTCGAACCGCTCTCCTCTACGGTAAAGCACCAAGTGGACGCGTTTTCGTCACCACAGTTGCTTACCGACGGAGTCACGTTCCCGCTAGACTTGCCCACGATTATTGCCGGGGCAACGCTCAGGCTTTCGCTGAAGATTGCGGTTATTGTCTTGGGATACGTCGTCTGGGCATCATACGTCTGGCCGTCCGAGCTTAAGGATATGATTGTCGGTACAGTGGTGTCAACCTTGGCGACGTTTTCCGAGGTGTAGTTCACCGTATTGCCTGCATTGTCCGCTATCTGGTAGAAGTACCTGTAGCACTTGTTTGTGACTACGGTAATGTCAGTGTAGTTGCCGTCAAATTCGGATACTATTGTGGCGTTGTTTCCGAATGTCCCGCAGACTCCATTGCTAAGCGTAGCTTCGCTGCGTTGCAGGTTTCCAGTTGCGGTGTTAAGGTCGGACGTGCCGTCGGTTCCAGTCGTGTATGTAATTGAAACCCATCCCACGGTGTGGTATCCGCCAGTGTAAGTTATCGAGCCTCCTGCCGGAGCAACAACATCCTTAGTTACCGTGTCAGTTGCATTCGTGCCCTTGTTTCCGGCAGCGTCAACCAGGTATGTGGACAGGGTAAGCGTTCCATCCTGGACGCTTGTGACGTCAATTCCCTGTATCTTGTCCGTTGCAGTTGCAATCGTGCTGTTTGCGGTTACTACGCCCTCTCCTCCGCTAGTTGTAACGACATAGACGTATGTGTCGCCGACAGTTGCATCCGCGAAAGTGAATGCGAACGCCGTCTTGTTGGCATTGTTCACATAAGTCGGGTCAATTGAGGCTGAGTAGCCTGAAGGTGCGACGACATCCTTGATTGCCGTGTCTGCAACTTCTGCTGCAGGGTTTCCAGCAGCGTCTGAGACCGAGCAAGTGACTGTGAGTGTTCCGTCAATCAACAATGTCAATGCAGTCGAAGCGACAGTTGCACTGTTGCTTGAAGTCGTGCTGGTTTTCGGTCCGACGCCTTGTGGCGTTTCTGGAGTCGAGTCAAGTACCGTGCAGGACACCGTCTGCCCGTCTTCAACGTCAGTAGTAGTGACAACTGTGTTGACTCCTGAAGCAGTCTCGGCTGCATTGATATAGCCATCCGTGCCAAGGGACACATTTGTAATGGTGGGGCTGAGGGTATCCACTGCCTGTGTTGACTGGGTTGCAGCAGTGTTTCCGTTGCCATTGGTATCCAGTGCCACGTCAGCATCAACGTCCACAAGGATGTTTCCCTCAAAGTTAGGGAGTGGCACTACTAAGAGCGTATATTCTGTTCCACTCACTGCAGTGAATGTGGCTGGAGTGCCGTTGGTGACCTCTATGCTGTCTGCATCAAATCCAGTCACCGTCTTGCTGAAAGTGAATGTGTACGTAATGTTGCCACCCGCAATGTTCAATGTTGCTGCTACGATGTTGTCGGTGATTGTCACCGTAGGCAAGACCGTGTCAACTGCCTGCGTTGACTGGGTTGCTGCAGTGTTTCCGTTTGTTGCAAGGTCAGTCGCAACGCCCCCTGCAACATCGACTGTGATGCTATCTGTCGAGCTTGCGGCAGGTACGACTATCAAAGTGTATACTGTTCCGCTGACTGCTGTAAACGTGCCCTTAGTGCCGTGTGCCACAGTAATATCTTCGGATGCAAATCCAGTCACGGTCTCATCGAACGTGAATGTGTACAGGATGATGCTCTCACTGTTGGCGGTTCCAGTTTGGTTGTCGGTGATTGCCACGGTGGGTGCAGTAGTGTCGATGACAAAAGTGTTGTTTATCGGCGCTGCGGCGTTGTTTCCTGCTGCATCAGCAACAGTTGAAAGAGTGACTGTGGCGGTTCCGTCGTCATACCCTTCCTCGCTGGTGGCGTGGACTGTGTATGCGTACGTGAAGTAAGTTTGGTTAGCTACGGTCATTTCGGTAGCGTTAATGTCCGTAGTGCCCGGCTGGTCAATGGCAATAGTTGGCGTTCCCACAATCGCCTCAGAGTACATGGCGATTATGGTCATTGCTCCTGCCTTTGCGGGGTTTGCGCTGTAACTAATCACAACTATTGGCGTGGTAGTCTCTACCACGTAGTTTGCAGAATCAGTTGATGATGCAGGCGCGTTTCCGGATGCACCAGTCCAGCTGGTTCCCACAGTGATTACGTTGGTTGCGTCAGAAGTATTCGTAGTGGGTGTGAATGTCGCAGTGTATTTTGATGAGTTGCTTTCATCAACGGCAAAATTGCTCAGTGCCCCGTTGGGTGCTGTGACATCATCTACTGTAAAACCAGTGGGCGCTTCCGAGAAGTTGAAGTAGGCTGTTGCCGTGTCGCCGATTTTGAGTGCAGCGTCTGACAATTCTATGACTACTATGGGTCTCTTGGTGTCAACCACATAGTTGTCCGAAGTAGTTGAGCCCGCGGGAGCATTGAGTGCCGCGTCGGTCCAGTCTATGCCTACCGTAATGACGTTTGAAGAATCATTGGTGTCTGCAGTCGGAGTGAATGTGGCGGTGTATTTTGATGAGTTGCTTCCGTCAACTGCGAATGCGCTGAGTGCTCCGTTTGGTGCAGTAATGTCTGCAGTGGTAAATGTTCCTGCCTTAGGTGCTTGTGAGAAATCGAAAGTCACAGTTGCGGTTTCGCCTGCCAAAATTGTATAATCACTAAGGGTGATTGCAACTGTTGGTGCGGTAGTGTCAATGACTATTGCCTTGTTGGCGCCAAGCGAGCCTGCTGCGCCTGGAGCTGCGAGCGTGTTGTTCGCAACGATGTGGTCTCCAGTAGTGGCGCGAATGTCTCCCTCAAGCGAATCTACTGCTTTGTAGTCAAGGTCAGCTGCGGTGTCGCCTGCCTGGACTGTGTATGTGAAGTATAGTATTGTTTCTGTAGCGCCGGAAGCATAAGTCGCGTCTCGGTCAGTCGCACCGGTTTCAAGGTGCAATACGGGCGTTCCGGTCTGGATCATTACTGTTTCGCTGAACGTCACGGATATGTTTATGGCATCCCCGGCTTTGTAGCTTCCGTCGGCAGTCGCTGCAGATACGCCAGTCACAGTGGGAGTGGTCGCGGCAACAGCAAACCCTACGAACATAAGGAAGAATACAATCAGTGCAGACTGCGCTGAAAAACCACGTGCAGACTTTTGGCTTGCGTTCTTGTATACCATTACAACCCACCCCATTTTTGAAATAGCTGCACTTTTCGGTATTGTGCAGCCGCTAGAGTATTTTGAAAATACTCGAAAATGCTTTGAAAAACTGGTTATAGCGCCGTCAAAAAAACTCGGCAGTGTAACCTAACCCAAATTCCCCTTAACTAGGAAAAGAAAATATCCTATATAAACATTTTGAGGGAGCGAAAATCGCGGTCAGCGTGTTTGGAAAACAGTTTTGCAGGTGCCAGGTGTCGGATTCAGGCAAACGGACGGATAATCTAACTGGCAATGGTTAGTGGAATGCTATTAAATTCGTCCAGCCAGTTATCCTTTTCCGCAACCGCGTCAATTTGCGGTTGAGTAGTGCACTATATATGAGGTATCTTGTCACCGGCGCAGCCGGTTTTTTGGGAGCAAACCTTTCCAAACGCCTGCTTATGCAAGGCCACGAGGTGGTAGGCCTTGACGACTTGAGTACCGGGTTTGCAAGAAACGCGGATATGCTCAAGGGGTTCGACAATTTCGAGTTTGTAAGGCACGACGTGGTCAAGCCCTGGCCCGACTTGGGCAAGTTCGACTTTGTCTACAACCTCGCCTGCCCGGCATCGCCGCCAAGATACCAGAAGGACCCGCTCCAGACGTTCCGCACCTCGGTTTGGGGTGTGTGGAACGCAATCGAGTACGTCACGCCAACCAAGACTCCGCTTTTCCACTCATCGACTTCCGAAGTCTACGGCGACCCTTCAGTCCACCCCCAGCCGGAGTCCTATTGGGGCAACGTCAACCCTATTGGGATCCGTTCCTGTTATGATGAGGGAAAGCGAGGTGCGGAAACCCTCCTGATGGATTACTGGCGCAAGACCAAAAACCCAATCAAGATAGTGCGCATCTTCAACACCTACGGTCCGTATATGGACCCAGAGGACGGTCGAGTTGTCAGCAACTTCCTTGTGCAGGCAATATCCGGAAAGCCGCTTACAATGTACGGCACGGGTAAGCAGACGCGCTCGTTTTGCTATGTTGACGACCTAATCAATGGGTTCGTGCGCATGGAAAACTCGCCTGAAAGCTTCACCGGGCCAGTCAACCTTGGCAACCCCAAGGAGTTCACGCTATTGGAGCTTGCAGAGAAGGTTGGCAAGGTTTTGGGGAAAAAAATCGAGACTAGATTCCTCCCGCTGCCCCAAGATGACCCCAAGCAGCGAAAGCCCGACATCAAGCTTGCAAAGTCCAAGCTAGGCTGGGAGCCGAAAATCAGCCTTGAGCAGGGCTTGGAAAAGACTGCGGAATACTTTGCCGAGATTGCGGGAAAGAAAAAATAAAAAAAAGGTTTTTGGGCGGGGAAAAAAGTCGCCCATAATCCATTGGACTTATTCTTAGCAAGTCACTGTCCTTATTGTGTACAGGACTGTTGCCGAGCCGTCTGCCGCAATGGGCACGTTCCAGGACAGCTGGTATGCAGAGTCCTTGGTGTGCGACATAGTCTCGCTAGTCACGTCCCACTCGCCGTACACGTGCTCGACAACCTTGACTGTCACAGCCGAGTCCTTGTGGTTGCGCAGGGTGATGTTGTACGAGTACCTGTTCGAGCAGCTTCCGCTGTATTCCGTGGCAGTCGTGGTCTTTTCGCCGACGATGTCAAAGGCGTTGCCAATCGAAAGCGTCACAGCCTCGTCCTTTGGCGTGTGGTCGATTGAGTCCTCGCCAAGGAACTGCAGCGCGCCTGTTGAGTCGGCTTTGTACACGCGCACCTTGCCTGCGGGCAGCGCAATCCCAAGCCCTGCCTTCTGCGTGTTGTTGAACGCAAGCTTGACTGCGACCTTGGAGCTTGACGACGCGTCAAAGACGTACTCCTTCTTTGTGGCAACGTCGCTTGCGCTTGTCATCTCCACCTGCTTGACCTGGCCCGACGCAATCGTGGTCGGCCTCTCAAGCGTGTAGAGGTGGTACTCGAAGAACGACTGCTCGGACACTGACACGCGCTTTGCGGTGCTTCCGCTTGCGTAGTCCATCGCCTCGTACATCGGGTATGCGGTCGGTGAGACTATGTTCACGTCACCAGCAACGAGCTTGAGCTTGGCGTCCTTGAACGTGGTGCCCGCGTCGTTGCGCAGCGACACCCACCCTTGCAGGGAAATCTTGGTGTCGTCTGCGTTGTCAATGGCGACGTAGTTTGCGTTCCAGTTCAGGCCGCTTGTAAGGTAGCTCACCTCGACGTCGCGGCTTCCGGCTGACTGCGAGTCAACAAGCCAGCTGATGGTCGGAGTTGTTATGAGGCCTTCGGGAAGCGACGGGAACTCTATCTTGTCGTAGCCTGAAAGCACGGTAACCCCGTTTGCGGTCTTGATTACCGGGCCGTTTGACGAAAGCAGTATGCCTGCAGTAGTGTCGTTTCCGGACTTGACAGTAATCTGCTTGTCTATGTACTTTCCAAGGAGCTTGTAGCCGTCAACCAAGTCATAGTCGTAGTTTTGCTCAAGTATGGACAGCGACTTTCCGGAAAGGTCGGAAAGGTGCACGCTTGTAGGGTCAAGGTATGCCGAAGTGCCCTTTATCGCAAGGCTTGCAATCCCGGCGGGAATGTTGACGTTGCGCGTCTCCTTTACAAGCGCAATGCCGTCCGAGGGAGTGTAACTAAGCGCCTGTGTAGTCTGCCTGTAGCCGTTGTTCCAGTACGCCTGGCTGTAGCCAGTGTTCTGCGCCTGGTAAACCGTGATCTCAACTGACTTTGGGGACTCCGAGTCGGGCGCCTTCTGCGCGTCCGCAAGGCTGTTCCAGCGTATGTCCATTGACGCGCTGTTATTCTGCGGCAGCGCAAGTATTGCAACAAGGAGTACTGCTGCTATTGCCGCCACCGCGACTAGTATTGATTTGGTCTGGCTTGTTTTCTTCTTCATCAAAACACCCTCTGCCTAAATTGACGCCACGAAAAAAGCGTGTTATTTGTAGTTCAAATTCTTTGGGCTTTTTAATGTGCGCAAATGCTGCGGCAAAGCCCCGCATATCCGAATGTTTTTATGGCTCGGTTGGGTGATAGTTCCAACGGTTGCCTTTTGGTGGACTATTATGGCAGACACTTCAACTCCGCAGAAAAAGCTTGATGATATCAAAGCCGAGCTGCAGATGCTGGACTCGAAAATCAGCCTGATTGCGCAAAAAATCAGGATGATTGAAAAGAACGAGGACATCATAGGCAGGACCATAGTCGTGCACAACGACAAGCTCCACAAGCTCGAGTCGGCAACCCCACTCTCGGCGGTTGGGAGCCCCGCGCCGGCAAACGGCGAGGCAAGCGCAGGCCTTGCGGCTGAAGTCGAGGCGCTCAAAAAGCAGGTTGCCGAGTTGCGCGAGCAGGCTGCGACCAAGTCCGAAGTGTCCGAGCTGCACTACACCCTTGACACCATAAACCCCCTTGACTTTGTGACCCTCAAGCAGGCTAGGAAGCTCATTGCTGAGGAGTTTGACAAGCGCACGGGCTAAATGTGCAATAATCAGTTTTGCCTATTGCTATTTTTACGCAAGTTCGGTGTCTGCCGAGTAGGCGGGCCTGAGCCTTATTCTCCGCTGCTTTTCGCCTTCCTCTGATATTATGGCGTCGTCGCCGACTATCTCAATGGATAGGGTTGCAGCAAAGCCTGAAAGGTCGCTTTCGTGCTGTGCGCAAAGCGCAAGCCGCGTGCCGCTTTCGCACGCGGTGTGAAGCTTGGTCATCACCGCTTCCGGGACTTCGGTGGCGTCCTGGGCGAATGCAACAATCACCGGCCGTTCAACGTCGTCGTCCGGTGTCGATGCTTCAAGTACTGAATAAGTAGCAAGCGTCGCTATCTCGGCCTGCTGGCCCATCAAGTTGACGTGGATTACCTTGCCAAGGCCGGACGATGCGGCGGTTTCGAACGTGCCGCTCTTTGAGAACACGTTCGGCGAACTCTTCTGTATCACCGTGGCTGCCCGGATGGCCTTGTTTATCGTGTACCTGGTGACGTCCGCGCTCTCGTGGAGCTGGTCCATCTCGGTTATCAGGTCGCTTATTGCATAGAAGCTCCCGGCCTTCTCGGCGTACGTCCTCTTTATGACCATTGCAACGTCGCTTTTTTCAATTCCGAAAGCGGCAAGGAATATCTCAGGGTCAATCTTTGAAAGGTCTATGAACAGCCCCTTCTCAAGCTCGTAGGTCTTGAACGGGAATCCTAGGGGTATTGACGAGAGCTTGAACTCCTCGTACTTTGAGGAGTCCTTGTTTGGCTGCGCAAGGCCCGCAAAGGCGTTGCCGCTGTCAAACACTATTGAGGAAATGTTGTTCATCAGCGAAGACTCAAGCACTATGTGCATCGCGTGCAGCCTCTGCGGCAGCCTTCCGCCAGTGATTGCGACCGTGCGCAGCGAGGAAAGCTTCACCAGCACCTGCTCGTTTTCTCGGTCAATCCCAAGGAGGCACTTGACGTTGCTTTGCACCGCCTGCGTGCCCGGGCCCTTTGAAATCGATAGGTATGCAAACAGCGAGAACGGGTCTCCTAAAAGCAGCTGCAGGTCCTCTTCATCCACCATGCGGAAGTCGGTTGCCTTGCAGTCGTATCCGCGGAGTATCTCCATCATCGCCTTGGACAGGCGCTCTATCTCGGCGCCCTGCTGCGTGATGGCCTTGGTGAGCGAGTCTTTGTTGTACTCGATAAACGATGGTGAAGAGCTGAGCAGGAGGTACTTTCCGGAGTGCTCGCGTGAAATCTTGGACACTATCATGATGTCCTGGCGCTGCGAGATTGAAATCTTGGACGTGTCGCCCTCTATCAGGAAGCCCTTTTTGAGGAAAGTGAGCGCGCCGGTAACCTTGCCGTCCTGCTTCTCAAAAAGCGTGAGCATCATCATCTTGTCCGGGTTTTGGTACACCATCAGCGGGTAGTCTCCCCACTGGGCGTTGAACATCCGGGTCCATGGGCCAAGTGGAAGGTCTAGCTGCATATCAAAACCGCAGTTGCGTAATGCTCCTGATGGACAAATGAGGTAATCGCTGCTTAAAATCTATCGCCCGCCCGCGTTTTTGCGTGCCCGGCCGGGACGCAAGATGAGTTGCGTATGTATTATAAGAGCCGGTTGCCTAATCCCGTCCTGTAACTTACGAGTGGATTCTTATGGAAATCAAGCAGATTGTCAAGGAAATGCTTTCGGCAGGAATGCCCGAGTCAGAAATCCTTGGAAACCTCACCGACCTTGGCATCCCTGACGCCCAAAAGGTGCTTGCAGAGGCAAAGGCTGCTGCAGCGCCAAAGGCTGCGCCGGCACAGGCAAAGCCAGCTGTTGCGGCAAGGCCCGCAGCATCGGAGGAACTTGACTTTCCAAAAGCGCCTTCCCGCTCCTCGCTTTTCGACGAGCCGTCTGAACCGTCGTCGGCCCGGTCGTCTTTGTTTGACGAAAAGCCCGGCGATGCCGAGCCCGCGGTTTCAGGAAGCATTCTAGGCTCGTCCGCGCTTGGCTCGGACCAGAAGATGGATGAGCTAATCGCGCTCTCAAAGTCCCTTCTGGAACTTAACAAGAAAATCCTTGAAAGCAACCGGGAAATACTCCTGCGGCTTTCAAAGTAGTTTTTGGAAAAAACGGACTAAAAAAGAATTAGGAAATTTAGCGCAAGCCTTATGCGTGCGCCTGGGCGGCGGCTTCCTTCTGGGCCTCTTCCGCCTCCTGCTGCTTGACTATGCGGTCAAGCTTTGCGATTTCCTGCGCAATCTCGCCTGCAAGCTTGTTCCTTTCGGTCTTGCTCATCCCAAGTTCGAGCGTGTCGATGATTTTCTTGTCATCGTCAAAGCTTGACGAGAACATCCCTGCGTTGGTCTTGAGCATGTGCCTTGCGAGCACCTTTATCTGAGTTCCCTTTATTCTTCCCATCTAAAAACACCTTTTTGAAATGTTATAGCCCCGAGCGGAGTTGCGTCCCCAAAGTCCCAAGCGTCAAGCCATGTGCTTTGGAGAATTCGAACCGCTGTCTTCGGCTCCAAAGGCCGACATACTTTTGCGGGCCAATCTTTGCAGCTTGGCTGACCGCTGTACTACGGGGCTGCGGATAAAATTATGCCCCTCAAGGGTTTAAAGGCTGTGGGGTTTAGGCCGTTTCAGCCTTTTCTTGGCTTCCTCGTAGAAGTAGCGTTCTGCCTTCTTGTGCAAGCTTGTTTGTGCCATATTCTTTCCCTGTTTATTTATGCTTCCGGCTGTTTTTATGTTTTTCAACCCGTAACCGGCCGGTTGTCGGTATAGTCAAAAGGGCCTTTGTAAGTTCAACCAAAAGTTTTACGCAATTTTACCGAACGCATAAGGGCAAAACGCGGGATAAACCTCTTTGGGTTTTTAGATGCAGGCAAAGGTCTTCGAGGCAGTTGAGCTTTCCAACGGCTCCATACGAATAGTGATGGAGATAGGGAACGTAAATGCAGGAGTAGCCAAGGTCGCAGTCAAAAACGACTTGGCACACGTGACCGTCTCAACAGGCCGCCACGTCCGCTGGGAAGGCGTCTTCCACCTTCCGTTCAAAGCGTCAAGCAAGACCGTGTCGTGCTCGCTGAATAACTCGTTTATCGAGCTGGTGGCAAGGCCGGTTGTGCGTTCCGCTGCAATTACTGCGCCGCAAGAACGCTGATTTTCACCGGAAATGGGGTCTATTTTCCCTTATAAGCGAAAATCCGCACGACTACTTCTGCAACGAGGTGTTGTGAATGAATATGGACGTTTCAGGGCTTTCGTACAGCCAAATACAAAGGATTGCGAACTCGCTTCCCCTTGCAATAGACCAGTTGTCGATTCGCGGAGACCGCGTAAGCCTGGTGATGGGCGGCGCGGTCTGCTAAGAATGAATTGGCGAGTGTGACTGATTATGTTCTACGCAGGAAAATTCGGAAGGCTTCCTCCACTGAGTGCCGTGCTAACGGGCGCTGCCCCCGCAAGGCCAGGGTACTCGGAGCCACGCTATTCCGAATATGATGCGGGGAAGGTGGGAATGCATATGATGGAACCAAGGACAGAATCGCAGCCGGTGTTTTCGGCTGAGCCGCACGGCAACAAGCCGCAATTCTCGGTGAAGGCCAAGGGCGTGGAAGGCTACGTCGGAAGCGGGTGGATTAACGAGGGCAAGTATGGAAAATATATTTCCGTCAAGCTCCGTGAAAACCTCACTCCGGGCACGACCATCTACTTGTCGCCTACAAAGGAGAACCCTGAAATACTCTAAATCCCTTTTATTTTTGTGGACTATGTTGAAATAATCGGCCTGCTTGCAGGACTCCTTACTACCCTTTCGGGCCTGCCCCAGCTTTTCAAGATTATCCGGACCAAAAAAACCCGCGACATCTCCCTTGGGATGTTCGCAGTTTACTTCTTTGGCTTGGTGCTGTGGCTTGCATACGGCCTTTTGATAGTCTCGTTGCCAATCATTGCCGCAAACACCGCGTCAATGCTGATATTTGGTGCAATCTTGGTACTCAAGTTCAAGTACGGCTGAAATAGCCGCTTATTTTCTGCCAAGGCGGTCAGCAACAATTGAAATACTTTAGTTTCCCTTTTCTTTCTTGATGAAGCACGTCGAGGAGTACGATGAGGATGACAAGCAGGTTGCGCCCCAGAAGCAGGAGCCTGCAAAACCCCCGGAATCCCCAAAGTCAGCAGGGCCAGTCGAATCCGTGGTTTCAGCGGAATCGGAAAAAACCTCGCAGGACTTTTCAAAGGAGCTTGGCCTTCCTGCCCCGCACGAGTGCAAGAAGTGCGAGGACGGCAAGTGTGACCCGCAGAAAGTGGCGCATTGCTGCGACCACGAGCTTGATTCTTTTGACGAGATGCGAATCTTCTTTTTCGGCGTAATATTCCACGAGCTTATGCACTGGGCTGCAGCCAAGCTTGCGGGGGTCCGCGTAATCGCATACAAGTTGTGGCACCCCAAGGTTGCGTGGGTGCGCGTCCAGAATCCCAAGAAGGCGTTCAATGACACGTTCATTTCGTTTGCGCCGCTGCTTTTTGGGAGCATAGTTTCCTCGCTGATCCTGATTTGGCTTTTCTCATCGCAGATGTGGTATTCTGACCCGCTTGCATTCATCGTATTGCTTTACCTTGCGGTCTCGATTGCGGTCTGTTCGCCCATAAGCAAAGTTGACGCGTATTCTGCCGCGCTTGCGCTGGGGCTTTCTTATTTGCGCAGGAAAAAGTCAAAGGACGTGTTCGCCAATCTCATCGCACTGTTGGTCTGGCCTTTCTACGCCCTTGTAGTCGCGCTTTTCAAGCTCAGCCGCTTCTGGTTCAACCTTGTGCAGTACCTTTTCCTTGCGGGAGTATTCGCGGTGCTTTCCGCCCTCCTTTTTGTGCACTGAAAAAATAGCATTGCGCAGTTTAGCGCCGCGAGTTCTTGCGCGTGCGGTTTTGCATCTCAAAAAGCTCGACGATTTCACTTACCGTAGTGGCGTTGTGGGGCGACTTGTCGCGTATCCCTGCGTCGGTCATGCGCGGGAACCTCAACGCAAGCCCGGACTCCTCGCCATCGGCTCCGACCGTCCGCCCCGCAGAGTGCACCGGGCTTTTTGTAATCTCGTCGGCGTTGACTTCGACAACGTACTTTGGCGCGACCCACTCGTCCGGCTCCATCAGCGAGTCCACGTCGCGCGGCTTGTCTTTGACTATGATTTTTGAGAGCATCTCGGAAAACTGGGCCATTTGCTCTTCGGAAAACCCGGTGCCCACGCGGGCAATGGACTTGAAGCGGTCGTCCTCATCGTCGTATACTGCGGTCAGCAGCCCGCCGAAGCCGAGCTTGGTGCGCTTGCCCTTGCCGTAGTAGAACCCGATGATCACAACGTCCACCGTATCGGACAGTGCGCCCTGGTAGGACTTCTTGAGCTTTATCCAGGCGAACTTGCGGCCGCCTGCGGTGTAGGGCGCGTTGAGGTCCTTTGCGATGATTCCCTCAAGCCCGCGCGAAAGCGCGTCCTCAAAGTAAGCCTGCAACTTGCCAGCGTCGTTGCAGAGCTTGTACTCTGCAACCCCGATTTTTTCGGACTTGGAAACGATTTCCTCAATCTTGCTGTGCCTTTCCTTGTAAGGCGTGCCCGTCATGTCCTTGCCGTCCAAAAAGAGTATCTCAAAGCAGAACATCTTGAGCGGGATTTTTTGCGAAAGCTCCTCGATTCCGTGCTTTCTCCGGCGTTGTACTGTGACTTGGAACGGCAGGATCTTCCCGGTCTTGGGGTCGATGCCAACGGCCTCGCCTTCCATTATGAACTCCTTTCCGCAAATGTCCGTGCCAACAGCCTTGACCAGGTCAGGAAACATCGCAGTCATCGGCTCTTGTTTTCGCGAGTAAATCTTTACCTTGCTTGACTTGTCCTTGTGCACCTGGATGCGGAACCCGTCGTACTTTCCCTCAACGGCGCACTCGCCAAGCTTCTCTATGATTGCCTCCGCGCTTTCCAGCCTCTCGGCAAGAGCCGGCCTGATGGGGTTTCCGGGGATGGGCGTGAATGCGCGGATTTTTTCGATTCCTTGCAAGAGCAGGATTTCGGCGACCATCCCAAGGTCGGAGGAGAGGTTGAATGCGCGCTCGATGTCTGGCCGCAGCGACTTGTCGCCTGCAACTGCAAACGAGAGCGCGTCAATAATCGTGGGCTCGCCGACGCCTATCCTCATGTTGTCCGTGCAAAAGCGCACTATTGTCTTTGCCTCGGCACCCGTTGACTTTGAGAGCAGCTCGCAGAGAATCTTGATTTTCTTTTCCTGCGACCCGGTCCCAGACGACTGCGCCATCTTGCTTACGCTGTCAAACACCTTCTGGGCAGTCAGCTCCTCGCTTGCAAGCCGCGTTTGGGACTTCTTTTCAAGCAGCGACGCGGCGGCCTCGCCCAGGTCGCCTTTCTTGCGGTACTCCGCCTGCACCTTTGCGGTGCTGACGCCTGCTATGCGTGCAACCGCCTGCTCGGCAATGCGGTCGCCTATGCCCACTTCAATGTCCTCAAACTCGGGCGCGACCCTGCCTTGGCAGAAATAGACTGCGCGCCGGATTTGCGACGCGGGGGTTTCCAGGAACAGTTTTGAGAGAAAGTCAGTTGAGCTGAGCCGCGATGGAGTTGCCTCTATCTTGTCGAACGTTTCGCAGACTTTGGAAAAAAGCATTTGACCGGCGCACCTTTTGCATTGGCTAGTAAGAACAAGGTGCGGCGTAATTAATTGGCTTTGTGCAAAGGCCCAGCGGCCTTGCAGGCTTCAAGCCGTATTGCCTTTACCCCCTATTTTCGCGGGAGTAACACAAAGAAAAGGAGCACTATTAGGCCAAAGGCCGCGACTATGCCAACAAGCAGGTATATGTCGTTCACGTTCTCTTCTATCAGGCTTGGTGGCACTTGGAGCGCAATCAAATCCTTTTCCGAGCACCCCGTAGTGTCTTCCTTGGTGCAGGCCGGCTTTGCGCTAGGCGAGCCAGTATTTTGCGAAATGCTCAAAAGAACCGGAGTGGTTGCAAGCTGCGTGCCGGTGTCCTTGTCAAAAAATTGTATTGTGATTGTCTCAGTTGGTGCAGAGGCGGACGTGGCAGTTGCGGTGATTATGACTGGGAACACCCCGTAATACGAGCTGCCCGTGTAGATTACCTCAGTCGGGGTCATGGACACTGCAAAACCCGACGCTTGCTGTGAAAGGCGCGCGGCCATTGAGCAAGAGCCGGTGCCGCCCTTCTTTTCCAAGTATATTTGCATTGTCAGCTGGCCTGAAAGGCTTGACGGGCTCACGGATAGGGACAGGCCGTTGATTGCCTTCGGCGGCTCTGCGCGCACGCATTCTGCCTGCGCAAACGCCGTCAGGGCGACCAAGAAAATCAGCGAAAGGGCGATTGTCCGTTGAGCCAAGTTTTACTTACCTCTACTCTTGCACTGCTTTTTGTTTAATCGCGTTGTGCCGCCTTCTGTATGCCGAAGTAGCACAGCCCGATTCCGAAAAGCAAGTCAATTATCATTGGGACTACGAGCGCGTTGGCCTGCAGGTACACCGACTGCACGTTCTTGTCGATGTAGCTTGTAAGCTGGGGGCCATAAGTATCCAAGTCCGCTGCGGTGATGCCGTATGCTGAAAGCGTGGTAGGGTCGTTTTTTAAGTCAGAAAGTGTAGTCTGCGACTGCTCCTTCATTATCCCTGCGATTCCGGTATAAGTTATGTAGCTGTTTGCCTGAAACACCAAAGCCGCAAGGCACGCCACTCCCAGCAGGAGCAGTGTAATCCCGAAAAGCTGTCCTTTGTTCATCAAACTCACCTTTTTTCCTTGGCGCGTATCCCTGCTTTGAAGCTTGAGACCCGCGACGCCTGCGCCGCAATCTCTGCGAAAGCGCGCCTTATGGCAAGGTTAAGCTCGCGGGCAGAAGCGGATGCGTGAAGCGGCCCTTTGTCCGAAAGCCGGGCGACTACCCGCACGTCAAAGAGCCGGCTCTGGCCGTGCTGGGAATACTTCATGCGCAGCTCAAGCGAGCGCACGTCCGTCTCGCGCCGAATCTTTGCAAGGAATGCGTTGCACTCCTCGCGCACCGACTCGGCAAAGAACTTCTCTTCCTTGTGGAAGCCGGAAATAATCACATCTTCTGAATGGGGGGCGGTTTCGTTCATAGCAATGACCTCCAAAAAACCAGATATTAATTACTCGCTAGGGAATTATAAACCCGGCCAGCGCCTTGAGCACGCTTGGAAAGGCCAGGTTTACCAGTATCAGGAGCACCGCTGTTGCGCTTGCAAAAAGCGACAGCTTTGCAGCAACTGCAAGGCCCTTCTTCTTTCCAAGCCACTTGCCGAATGCCGCATTCAGCTCCTCCGACACTATCCTCGCACCGTCCGTGATAAACAATGGCACCAAGTTGATTGCGCCGATTGCCACGTTGATGTATGCAGTCGAGGAAAGCACGGTCATCAAAAAGCCCAGTATTGCGAAGAGGGTTTCGTTCCCGGCGGTTGCCGATGGCAGCACCGAGATTCCGAGCTTGTTCTTGCTTCCGACCGTTATTGCCTTGTCGCCGTTCTGTGTGGAAAGCACGATTGTGTCTCCCTGCTTTTTGTCCGAGATTGCCGCTGCAAGCCCGGAAATGCCGACTATCCTCTCGCCGTCAACTGATGTGATGAGGTCTCCTGCCGAAAGCGAGCTTGAGCCGGGGTACGCCGCTGCATCCACCGAAAGCACCTTCACCGCAGACATGCTTGAGTACGTTGGCCCGGCTGCGATTGCAAAGCCCAGCGCAAGAATTGAAAATATCACGAATGCAGCCAAGTTGGCCGCAGGCCCTGCTGCAAGGATCCGCCTCTTTTTTTCAAGAGTTAGGTGCTTGAAGTTCTCCTCGTCAGGCTCGACGAATGCGCCGACTGGAAGGAACCCAAGCAGTATCGCCCCAGAGTCCTTCACGCCCAGCTTTTCAGCCCTGCAGAGCACGCCGTGGGCGAACTCATGGATTGTTGCGGCTATGGCCAGCCCTATCACCCATTCCCACGGCACGGTGATTCCGGGGATGAGGAACTGCGCGCCTGCCGGCGCGTTCGAGACTGTGAATATGTTTATTGCGCTGATTGCAAGCACCGCAATTGATTGCAACGCAATCCCACCAACCGCGCCGCAGGCAAGCATTGCCAGGACGCGTGCGTCCCAAAGCGTGGCAACATTTGATATAGATCCTATTGCCATCAGGCCGGAGAATGCAAGCGAAAGGAGCAGGGCAACTGCCAGTTTTTTCCTCTCGTTCTTTTTGCTGAACGTAACCAGCGAGTAAATAACGCCGTAGCCTATTCCCGCCCCAACGTCTGAAACAAACCTTGCCAAGTTGGGGTGCTTGGACGCGAATTTTTCCATTGCCTTCAAGCCCCAGCCCCCGCGGATGATGTTTATGCCAAAGTAGGACTTCCAGCCGTTGACGTCCGCCAGGAGCTTCCCGCCGATTGCAAGCGTCGCAAACCCGAGCGCGGCCTTCCACAGGTCGGGGGTGCCTGAAAGCATTATTGCAAAGAAAAGCGCCGCGTCGGCAACGTATATTGCGGCTGATTGCAGGGTCTTTTTGTTCATGAGTATCACTGTCCGAAATAGTTTTATGCTGCCAGCATTTTAGGCTTTTAGTTTTGCAGCGGGAAAGGCCGGGCAGTACAGCGTGCCCTCGCTTATTTTTTCTTTATCTCTACCATGTCTGCAAGCGTCAGGCCGCGGCCTGATGACTGCCCGCCGGTTGAGAGTGGCTTGGACTTTTCGCCTGAGTCCCGCGAGCCCAGCAGTGTAATGCCTAACTCCTTCTCAAGCTTCCTTGCAACCGCCTCGTTTGGCGCAAGGTGCTCGTTTTCGATGCGTTCTAGCACGTTTTCAAGAATGAACAGCTTACGCGCAAGCTCAAGCCGGGTCAGGCCTGCGCGTTCGCGCGCCTGGCGAACAGTCCTGCCGTAGCCTTCAACAGCCTCAAGCTCGACCATCGGCCTTGGCTGGTTGGGCCGCCTTATGGCTGGCGCGGAAAGTTCGCGTCCGTATGCGACGCACCGGGCGCACACTGAAAGCGTTGCCCCTTCCACTATTGCCTTTGTAGTTGCGGGCCTCCCGCAAATGTCGCAGTCTGCCATAAGCTTGCACCTGTATTGGAGATATTTTAACCTTCAGTGATTAAATCCTGTTTGTTCAAGTTCAAAAACCGGTGTTCATAGTGGGAGTCAAAATTGACGGCATACTGACCAAGCACGAGGTTACCTTGGAAGAGATCAAGGGCACGGTTGCGGTTGATGCCTTCAACGTGCTCTACCAGTTCCTCACCACTATCCGGCAACGCGACGGCACGCCCCTTATGGATGCCGAGGGCCGCATCACTTCCCACCTTTCGGGTCTCTTCTACCGGACGTGCAACCTGCTTGAGCGCGGCATCAAGCCGATTTACGTTTTCGACGGCAAGCCAAGCCTGCTTAAGGAAAATACGATTATGGAGCGCAGCGAAAAAAAGCAGGATGCGCTTGAGAAGTTCCGCAAGGCGCAAAAGGAAGGCGACGAGGCCGGCATGCGCACCTACTCCGCCCAGTCCGTGCGGCTTGAGTCACACATGATTGCCGAGTCCAAGGAGCTTTTGGGGCTTATGGGCATCCCGTGGCTTGCCGCAAGAACCGAAGCAGAGGCGCAGTGTGCGCACATGTCAAGCGCGAAAATCACCGACGCTGCTGCCTCGCAGGATTTCGACTCGCTCATATTCGGTGCAAACATACTCATACGCAACCTCGCAATTTCCGGCAGGCGCAAGCTACCGCGCAAGAACGAGACCGTGGAAGTGCTTCCGGAAAAATACTTTTTACCGGAGTGCCTGGAGTCGCTCAAGATTACGCGGCAGCAACTTGTCTGGGTTGCCATCCTTTGCGGCACCGATTTTGACAAAGGGGTTTTCGGCATCGGCGCAAAGAAGGGCCTAAAGCTTGTCCGCGAGCACGATTCATTTGAGGAAATACTTTCGGCAACTGAAGCCGACGTGCCCCGCTGGAAGGAAATAGAGGAGATTTTTCTGCACCCGGATGTTTTCGACCCGGCCGCGGAGTCCCTGCGCTTTGGCGCGCCCCAAGTGGACGAGCTTGTTGATTACATGTGCGAGCAGAGGGGATTTTCGGCTGAGCGCGTGCAGTCCGCCCTTAGCCGCGGCTACAAAGTGCCGCAAGACTCCAACCAGAACTCACTTTCAAAGTGGATGTAGGAAAAAGCCGCCAGCACATCGGGCCAATCCGCTTGTTGGGCTTTTAGCCCTAAATCCCGGCGAGCTTTCGCAATTCGTCCTTCTTGTCGGTCTTTTCCCAAGTAAAGTCAGGGTCCTCGCGTCCAAAGTGGCCGTAGGCTGCAGTCTTTTTGTAAATCGGCCTCTTGAGCGCAAGGTACTCGATGATTTTTGCAGGACGGAAGTCGAACGCCTTCTTCACCGCTTCCGCAATTTTGCCTGGCGCGGCCTTCTCGGTCCCGAAAGTCTCCACGTAAATCGAAACCGGCTCTGCGACGCCTATTGAGTATGCGACCTGGATTTCGCAGCGCTTCGCAAGCCCCGCGGCCACGACGTTCTTTGCGACGTAACGCGCCATGTACGCGCCCGAGCGGTCCACCTTTGACGGGTCCTTTCCTGAGAACGCTCCGCCCCCGTGCCTTCCCATCGAGCCGTAAGTGTCAACTATTATCTTGCGTCCGGTCACTCCGGTGTCGGCCTCCGGCCCGCCCTTTACGAATATTCCAGTCTCGTTGACAAAGAACTTGGTCTTGTTGTCCAGCCACTTGCCGCAAACCGGCTTGACCACCTGCTCCCAGACGTCCTTCCTTATCCTTTCCTTGTCAACTGCCGGGCTGTGGTGCACCGCAATGACTACTGCGTCAAGCCTTTTTGGAACGCCGTCTTTGTATTCAACTGTGACCTGCGACTTGCCGTCGGGCCGCACCCAGTCCAGGATGCCCTTCTTTCGCACCTCGGCAAGCCTTTGCGTGAGCTTGTGCGCAAGGCTGATTGGGAGCGGCATAAGCTCCGGTGTCTCGTCGCAGGCAAAGCCAAGCATCATCCCCTGGTCGCCTGCGCCCTGCTCCTTGCTTTTTGACGAGTCGACCCCAACTGCTATGTTCTTGCTCTGCTCGTGGATTGACACCAGCACCCCGCAGTCGCTGGAGTCAAGCCCGTACTCTGGGTTGGTGTAGCCGATGTCTGCAAGCGTCTTTCGCACCACGCCCTGCACGTCGCAGTAGCCCTTGGTGGTGACCTCTCCTGCCACTATCATAAGCCCGGTTGTGGTCAGGCATTCGACTGCCACCCTGCTTTCCGGGTCCTGCCTCAAAAGGTCGTCAAGTATTGCGTCTGAAACCTGGTCGCAAATCTTGTCTGGGTGGCCCTCGGTCACCGACTCGGATGAAAAGAGTGCCCTGCCCTTCATTAGTTCCAAAATACTCACCATTATTGCATTTGATGCACAATAATTACCGACGGTTTAGAATAAATATCCCTTAATATTATTCCTTATGGAATAATAGTTTCCAAATGCCGCCGGGAGTGTTTCCCAGAAAGCCGCCGGCTGCAAATCTAAACCAATTTAATATTTGTGAGCACCAACTTTCTTTCCCGGATTTTAGCGTTGCCTTTGCAACGCTTGTGTTATGGGCCCGTAGCTTAGCCTGGTTGGAGCGCTTGACTGATAATCAAGTGGCCGTCGGTTCAAATCCGACCGGGCCCATTTTTTTATTTTCATATAGTTGTTGAAATGTATATGCCGGTTAGGAAGGGGAACGCCCTGGCGTGGGCAAGGGGAAACCTAGGTTTCCCCGACGCACGCTTCGGAATCCGACCGGGCCCATTTTTTACTTCCTACTGCTGATTATGTTGATGAGATTATGATTGACGCACACTGCCACGTTGACACGAAGGACTTTGATGTTGACCGTGACGAAGTAATCTCCCGCGCCAAGGCGTCCGGGATCCGTGCAATAGTCAACGCAGGCAACAACCATCCTGACAACGAGCGCGTGCTTGCGCTTTCCCAAAAGTACGGCGCAGACTACTACAAAGCAGTGATCTGCCTCAGCCCCCACCACGCAACCGAGCAGACAGATGCCGAGCTTGAGGCCGAGCTGCGCTTCATCGAGGCCAACAAGCCCAAGCTGGTTGGCATAGGCGAGACTGGCCTGGACCGCCACCACTACAAAAAAGAGGCGGAGTGGGACAAGCAGGAGAAGTTCTACCGCGCCTTCCTGCAGCTTGCGGAGTCCATCGACCTTCCCGTTGTGGTGCACTCGCGGGATGCCGAGGAGCAGTGCATCCGCGTTGCGCAGGAGTACAACTGCCGCGTGATGCTGCACTGCTTCCTCAACCCCAAGGCCATTGACCTTGCCCTTTCCACCAACTTTTCGATTTCCGTCCCGACGCTCAAAAGCAAGGCGGTTGACAAGATAATCAAAAAAACGCCCTTGGAGCGCATATTCTGCGAGACCGACTCGCCCTGGCTGTGGCAGGGAGGCCGCAACGAGCCTGCCAACGTAAGGGCGGTTTACGAGCGGGTGGCAAAGATTAAAAGCGTGGAATTGGAAAGAGTCATTGGGACAGTTGACGAAAGCGTCGCCGCTTTTTTCGGTTTCAAGCTCTCCGTCTAGTTTTCCCTTCAAGGTTGTGGTTCCCATGGCAAGCCCGATAGACTCATTCAACGCGTTCATCAAAGCGCAGGGCAAGAAGCCCCGCAACATAGCCTGCTTCGTGGACGGCCCCAACATGCTCCGCAAGGAACTCGGGGTTGACCTTGACAAGATTCGCAAGCTGCTTGCAAAGCAGGGCAACGTAAAGGTTGCAAAAGTCTTCCTTGACCAGTACGCCTCCGACAAGCTCATCGAAGCGGTCACCAACCAGGGGTTTGAGGTAGTGATTATTCCAAGCGACGTGGACGTGGCCCTTGTAACCGAGGCAATGGAGTCCGTGTTTTCCGAGCACATCGACACCATCGCCATAGTGTCCCGCGACTCCGACTACAAGCCCCTACTTTCAAAGGCAAAGGCACACGGCAAGGAAACCATCGTAGTTGGCGCGGAGCCGGACTTCTCAACTGCGTTAAAGAATTCAGCTGACCTTGTCCTGATGGCAAAGGACGCCTGAAACCGCTTGGGCCTTCTTCTGCTTTTGTTCCTGCCATAAAACAAAACTACTTAAGCCCCGCCGCAGTAACTGGTTTTTAGTAAATGATTCGGTGTCTATAGTGATACTTCCACCCGGACAGAGCGTCAAGACCGGAATCGACCTTGCGGGCCTGGATTTCCAGGGCCTACTGAAGGAACTTTCACGCAAGGCCTTCACCGGCTACCTTGCACTCATGGTAAAGGGTGTGGGCGGCTTGGAGGAGGGCACCATAATCTACGACTCCGGCAAAATCATAGCCTGCACTTACGAGTACCTGCGCTACGACAAGCTGATGTTCGGCTCGGACGCGTTCCCGCGGATTGCGAACGCAACTGCTGCAAAGAAGGGCACAGTTGACCTGTTCCAGCTTTCAGCCGACCAGGTGAAGCTCATCACCGCGTTCAACGACAAGATGGCGTTCTCGCCAAAAGACAGCGACCTGTCCGGGTTCCACGCAGCGGATTTCTCGCCGTTTTACGAGGAGCAGGTAAAGGACCCCGCAAAGCCTGAGGCGCGCGAACAGCTCCTAAAAAGGCTGAAACTGTGGGAAGCCGAAGGAAAGGCAGAAGAAGAGCTTCCGCCTGCTTCGGACGCGCAGGAAGTCAACTCGGCAATAGACAGCATGATCAAGTGATTCTATGAGGACAATCGCAATCTGTTCAGGAAAAGGCGGCGTAGGAAAGACTACTGTGTCGGTCAACCTGTCCATACTGCTTTCGCAGATGGGAAAGAAGGTAATACTTGTCGACGCCGACGTTGCAATGGCAAACATAGGCATAGTCCTTGGCATAGAGCGCGCGCCAATCAGCCTGCACAACGTGCTTTCGGGCGAGAACTCGATTGCGGATGCTGTTTACGAAGGCCCGGCAAAGCTCAAGTACGTGCCGTCCGGGCTTGCGCTTGAGGGCATAAAGAAGCTTGACTTTTCAAAGTTCCCCGGGGCGATGGCTGCGCTTGAGAAGGGCGCGGACTACCTGATACTTGACTGCCCGCCCGGGTTGGATGATACGAACCAACAGGCGATTAAGAGCGCAAAGGAGCTTGTGATAGTGGCGACGCCCGACCCGGCTTCGCTTGCGGATGCCTTGAAGATAGAGCAGTTCGCAAACAGGTTCGGAATCAAGATTACTGGCGTGGTTGTCAACAAGTTCCGTGGCGCAAAGGAGGAAGTCAAGCCTGCTGAAGTGGAAAAGCTCCTGGGCGCGCCTGTTCTTGCGGTTATACCCGAAGACATGGAAGTGCGGCGCTCGACCGAAAAGCAGAGCCCGCTTATGATTGGGAACCAAGGCACCCCCGCAGGAGTGGGGTTCAAGACCCTTGCGTGCGCAATAACCGGCGAGAAAGTCGAAACCGGCCCGGTGCAAAAGAAGGGTTTCCTTGCAGGCCTGCTTCTTGCGCTCTTTGGCAAGAAGAACCAATGATTATTTATTCCATTCAAGCCAGACTATCTATTGGTATTTTTTAGAGGTGTAATATAATTTGGCCGAAAAGCGACCGTTTGACATTCTTAACAACGCGTTGAACAACAACGTCCTCGTGCGCCTCAAAGGCGACGTCGAGGTCCGCGGCACCCTTGCCAGCTTCGACGTCCACATGAACTTGGTAATCGAGAACGGCGAGGAGCTCAAGAACGGGGAGCTCAAGCGCAAGCTTGGGACCGTGCTTCTTCGCGGCGACACCGTAGTGTTCGTCTCGCCAGTATAAGCTGATTTGGCGCATCGTCGCCATTTCTTCCAAATCCTATTTTTTGGGCTCATAGATCAACGGTAGATCGCTTGCATGGCATGCAAGAGGCTGCGGGTTCGAATGTTTGCAAGTTGCATCGCTTCTTGTATACGGAAAATCCCGCTGAGTCCACTTCATCTTTCAAAAAAGGGGCGTTATCTTGGAGACTGAACTGCTCTGTGTTTCGGATTGTTACCTTCGCGAGTGCGACTCCAAGGTAATCTCCGTCGAAGGCGACTGCGTAGCCCTCGACCGCTCGATATTCTTCCCAACTGGCGGCGGCGCGCCCTCCGACACGGGCAAGGTCTCGTGCGGCGAAAAAACAGCCAACGTTCTCGAAGTCACAAAGAAAGACGGCCGCATCCTCCACAAGCTCTCGGCGCAGGTTTTCTCCGCTGGCGACTCCGTGCACTGCATCCTCGACTGGGAGCCGCGCTACCGGATAATGCGCATGCACACGTGTTCGCACGTGCTTGGCGCAATAATGTTCGCAAGGGGCGCGCAGGTCACGGGCAACCAGTTAGGCACTACACAGACGCGCTTTGACTTCGACTGCCCGACTGGCTCCGAGAAGGCCGCGTTCGAAGAGGCTGTTGTGGAGCTTAATTCAATATTGTCCAAAAACGTCGAAGTCAAGATTTACTTGCTCCCGCGCGAGGAAGCTTTCAAGATTCCCGGCGTTGTCAAGCTTGCTGGCAAGCTGCCTCCGTCAGTCTCAATCCTCCGCATAGTGGAAATAGTTGGCATTGACACGCAGGCGTGCGGCGGCATGCACGTAAAGAACCTCTCTGAAATCGGCTTGGCAAAAATCGAGAAGATTGAGAACAAGGGCGCGTCAAAGAAGCGGCTGTACTTTTCGCTTTCGCCCTGAGCCGATTTTCTACTGCCAGTTATTTTCAGCAGGGGATTAGCGGAACCAAACACACCTTTACTGTCCGCGTCTCGCTTGAACTGTCCTTCCTGTAGCCGCCGTTTGCGTAGAGTGTGTAGTTGTAAGTTCCGACTCCGAGGCTTTCGTTGCGGTAATCAAAGAACCAGGCGTTGGGCGAGTATTTCTGCAGGCTTGAATTGTAGTGCATCGCAATCTCGGACGGGGTGAGTGCACGATTCCAGATGCGCACGTCGTCAATGCTTCCATTGAACAGGGCGTTGTCCGAGCTTTTGCCTATCCAAAGCGGCCGTGACGGGTTGCTCAGGCTTCCAATGGCCTGGTTTGACTCGCTGACTTTTACCCCGTTTATCCACGCTTCGAGGTGGTTGTTGGTCTTGATTGCCACTATGTGCTTCCAGTCGAACGTGTCCGTAAGCCCCAGGCTGATTTCCTTGTGCCCCGCGCTGTCACGGACTCCAAAATAATACGCGTATGCGGGCGAGTAAGCCTCTGAGATGAAGAATCCCGTGCTGCTCCACCCGCCCTTGGAAATGATGCCCCGTGCATACGTGCCGCCAAGCGCCTTTGCCCAGAGCTCTATTGAGAAGTCGCCCGTGCCCACATCAAGCCCAGTCGGAGTGCCGCAGTCAAGGTAGTCGTCGATTCCGTTGAGCCTCAAAGCGCCGTTGCCCCACTTGCTTGTAGCTGCCCACCTTCCGCTTGTGGCCTTGCCTTTGTTGTAAAGCGACCTTATTTCGGACGCGTCAAGCGCTCGGTCATATATTGCGAATTCGTCTATGGTGCCGTTGAAGTGGGAAGATGGCCCGCCGTAGCAGCCGCCGTTGTTGTACCTTCCAATTTGGGGGCATCCGTCGCCGCCGGTATTTCCGGTTGCGGTTCCGATTGTGTCAATGGCGCCGTTGACGTACATTGCCTTGTGCGTGCCGTTGTACACTGCGGCAACATGTGCCCATTCGTTCGCCCTCAGGGAAGTGGTGCCCGACAGGTGGTTGGATGTTGATGTTAGCGTCCCGAAAGTCATCTTGTTTTCATTGAGGTACCAAAATATCGGGCCGTTCTTGACAAAGATGTATTGCTGGCCTGTGAGCCGCCGTGGCCTTATCCACGCGGAGAACGTCAGTTGGGTTTTTCCTGAAAGCACAAAGCCTCCAAGGTCAACGTGGTCGTCAATGCCGTCAAACTCAAGCGCAGTTCCTGAAAACCCGTCGGTCCACTCCGGCCCGGTGACGTCCTCATAGTAAATCTGGTAGTTTGAGCCGCTTGTAAGGCCGGTGATGGCTGAAGTAAGCGATATCATCTTGTTGTTCTGGCTGTTTGGAACAGTATAGCTTGAAACCACTGCCGAACCTCCGGCCCCGCCCCCTGAGTTGACGCGCAGGTTCCAGTTGTTGTACGTCCCTGCATAATAGCTCAGCGCATAGTCCGAAGTCTCGTGCACCTGGCCTGTGTTCGTCCCGCTGTCAGCCGTGCCTGTGTCCCCGCCTACGAGGTTGCCGTTGATTGCGTTTGAGCTTGCGTCGCGTACAACTGCCCCGCTGCCTTCGTTCATCCCAAGCAGGATGGTCGTGTTCGCATTTCCTATTGCGGTGCAATTGGCTGCGTACATGGATATGTCCGCAGCAAACGAGCCGTTCTCGCCAAGCAAGTTGTTGTTTTCGAAATTCAAGGCCTGCGCAAGGCTGCTGTCATATATTGAATAGTTCATCCCATTCCAGTTGTACTTGAGTCCGTTGAGCGCTGCGTCCTTGACTGTAATCAGCGCGGAGATGTTTGGCTTTCCAGTTCCCCACGCGCCGTCCGCAGGTGAGTTCGGCAAGAACTGCGGCTTTGCGCCCGGAGTATAGTAAGACGGGTCGAGTGCGACTCCCGCAGACTTCATCTGCGCGTCAAGAGTGGAATCCGCGCTTGAGACTGTGCCCTGCATCATGTAAATTATTATAATTACTATAAGTAGGACTCCCGAAAGCATGAGAATGTATTCGAATGCGCCTTGTCCTCTCATCAGCATGGCACCAATGGAATTGAGCAGACCTTTACTGTCCGCGTCTCGCTCGAACTGTCCTTCCTGTAGCCACCATTCGTGTACAGCGTGTAGTTGTACGCGCCAGCTGCAAGCGACTCGTTGCGGTATTCGAAGAGCCAGACGTTGGGCGAATACTTGTACAAGTTCGTGCGGTACTGCATCCTTATTTCGTCAACTGAAAGGGGCCGGTTCCATGCCCGCGGCTCGTCAATCCAGCCTGAGAAAAGTTCGTTGTCCGCGGTGCCGTACCCGCCGATTTGAAGTTTGTCTATGTTGCGCGCGTATGGCGCACTGCAACCAGCCGGCTGTGCATCATTCACAAAATAGCATATGTGGTTTGTGCTGTTCCTTACCGCGACAACGTACGTCCAGGTGTTTGGCAAGATCGCGTATGTTCCACCGCCCGCATTCCAGTACCCCAGAACGTTGCCGCTTGTTGAAGGATATACGTAAAGCGCGTCGTCATTGCCCGTGTACGTCTGGATTATTGCCCGGTAGTTGTTCTTGTCTCCCCGGTCCTTTATCCACGCAGCTAGCGTCCAAGTAGTCATTGTTCCAGAGTATGACGTGTTGACAAAGTCATTGATGCCATCCAGCATGATTGCCGAGTTCCATTTGCCGGCGGGTTCCCAGTTTGCGTGCTTTGCCCTTCCTGCGTTGTAGTGGCCAAGCACTTCGGACGCCGACAGGGAGCGGTTGTGGATTGCCACCTCGTCAAACGTGCCTGCGGTGTAGTCGTGCACCTTGTTTCCCGCAGGGGCTGTAGCCACCCAGTGGTATGCCGCGCCCAAGGAGATAACCGGCGACCCGTATGACCACGTCTGGTACGGCGCGAATGAGCTGGTTTCGCCTATTTTTGCGCCGTTGACGTAGAATGCCGCGTAATTAGTTGCGCGGTTGAAGCTGGTTGCTACGTGATACCAGTTATCCGGCACAAGGGTTGTCGAGCCCAGCGAGCTTGTGCCTGCACTGGGGTTAAGGTAATACGAGTATAGTGAGTTTCCGGACAATACCAGCCAGCTTCCAGGCGCGCCGTCACCGTAGATGTTGTACGCAAAGACCGTGCCCGACTGGCTTTTTGCGTGCTTGTACCAAAATTCGGTGGTCACGTGAGGCCAGGTAAACCCGCTTGAACTTGCGGTTATGATGTCGTCAATGCCATCAGTGTACACTCCCGCCCCGTTTTTTCCCACAGACCATGTAGCACCGGAAAGCGCGCCGTTATGGCCGAATGCACTCTCGTCGTAAGCCACGCTGCTTGTGTTCTCATCCATATGCAGGAGCAGGACTGTGTTGCCGTAGATAGTTCCGTTGTTTGCGTAGCTTGAGGCGTCGACTGCCTTTGTTGCTGACTCGCCAAGCGTGCCAAGGTCTTCAAAGCTCATTGACAGCACAACTGACGGGTCGTATATTGAGGAGTTTACGCCGTTCCAGTTGAACTTTACCCCGTTGAGCGCCGCGTCCTTTACTGTTATCAGCGCGGAAATGTTTGGCTTGTCCGTCCCCCACGCCCCGTCAGCGGGCGAGTTGGGCAAGAACTGCGGCTTTGCTCCGGGCAGGTAGTAGGATGGGTCGAGTGCGACTCCCGCAGACTTCATCTGCGCGTCAAGAGTGGAATCCGCGCTTGAGACCGTGCCCTGCATCATGTAAATTATTATAATTACTATCAGCAGGACTCCCGAAAGCATCAGGATGTATTCAAAGGCGCCTTGTCCTCGTTTAGTAGCCACTAGGGAATAACTTAACCATCATTAATACTTTTCTGCCTTAGCCAAATATCGAGCCAAAGCCGGCAGTTGCGTTCTCCTCTTCCTTTGCAATCTGCGCCTCGACGCTTGCCTTTGTCTCTGCATCCGCCTTCTTTGCATCAGCCACTGCCGCGACAAGCTTTGCGCAGAGTGCAGAAAGGAGCGCGGGGTCTTCGGCCTTGAAATAGAGTATGTACTGCCCGCCTTTCAAACCCAACGCCTTGGACTCCTTGAGCGTGTAACCCACGGTCTTGAACGAGTCCTTTGCATACGGGTCAGCTGCCAGGAGCTTGTCGAGCTTTCCGTAGTCCTTGCCGTCAATGATGTAAACTTCAACTGCCATCTAAAATGCACCTTTTGTGATTACTATTCTATTTGCTGAAAATGCTAATAAAACGACTTTTTTTGGGGAATTCAGCGTCTCAGTTTGATGCCTTTATCCAAGGAGCGTCTTCTGTCCCTTTGCCGGCCGCATGTCGTCTATTGCCAGCGCGTTTACGCCCTTTTTCTTGAGCTCCTTTGCAAACTCCTTGGAGTAGCCGTGGTTGACGTAGACTTTGCGCGCACCAGTAGAGGCGACGTAGTCTTCCAACCCCCCAAAGTCACAGTGGTCGGAGAGGCAGAACGCGCGGTCAACGTCAAATCCCCACGCGGGGCTCTGCGCCCAGCCGGTAGCGACTGCGGTTGAGATTTTCTTGCCGTACTCGCGTTCCAGCGCGGAGGCCATCTTGGAGTTGACCTTGTTCTGCGAAAGCACCGCGACAAAGTTGCGGCCAAGCGCCTTTGTGCCCTCGTCGGAAGTAGTGGTCACGTAGTCTAGGTGGATGCCGTGCTTTTTGTAAACCGCGCACACGTCGCCAATCTCGTCGGAAACTATGGGCGTTATTCCCATCCTGTCATTGAGAACCTTCACAAGCTCCTGCGCCTTGCCAAGCGCGTAGCCGCCAAGCACGACGCAGTTTCCCGAGGCGACTTCCTTTTTTACCCACGACGAGATGTCCGAGTATACCGCCTCGCGTTTTGGGAACGCAAAACGCGGCAGCCCATAAGTGGACTCTATTAGAAGCGTGTCGCATTCGATTGGCTTTGCTCCCTTGAATAGGATGGAGTCCTCGGTGCGCAGGTCGCCTGTGTACACGAACTTGTCAGCGTTGCCGTTGATTACGATTTGCCGCGACCCAAGCACGTGCCCGGAGTCCGCAAGGCTCAAGTCAACGTCCCCAAGCTTCATCTCCTGCTTGTGGCCTGAGTGCCTCACCCGGCTTCGGGTTGCCAAAAGCTCGGCAGTTGCATCCGAGCAAAGCAGGCCGTCCTTTTTCGAGGAAGGCGCGTGGTCCAAATGGGCGTGTGATACGAAGTTTATGTCGCCTGCGCAGTCCAAGCCTATCTTAGTGTTCTCGGCCAGGTAAGACAGCCTTCCACCAGCGTCAGCGTGCAGCATTTCCGTTCAACCTTCAATCTGGGAGTATAAATAGTGAGTCGCAATTAAAAAGCGGCCCAAGTTTAAGAACCTTGAGGCAATTTTTGAGGTGTTTTGAAGATGGCCGTAAAAGTTCCAAGAAAGCCTGCGTTGGCTTGCCGGAGCCCCGAAAGCATGGCGCGGGCAGCGGGTTTAAATCTCAAACCCGAACGGCTACTGGAAATTTCAAAGGAAGTCAAAAATGCTGCGCGCGGAGAACCCGACAGCGTTTTGCCCGCCTTAAAAGCTGCATCGATGCGCAACGGGCACAGCATCCGCCCGGAGAATACTGTTCCGGCTGGGAAATACGCTTCGCTTCTAGCCAGCAAAAAGAAACCGTAATGGTCAGAACAAACTCTTCCCGCTGTCATCCTGCCCGGTTTCCTGTCCCGCAGGCTGCTCATCGCCCTCTTTGGGTATGTCGTCGCCTGAAACAGCCGCAGAGAAACCCGAAAGCTCCGCCAAAGCCTGCGTCATCTGTGCGTCCCCTATGATTTGGGAGACCTGCGAGGGCGAAAGCTCAAGTTGCGAAGCGAGGTTCAAGACCGTCTTTATCCTCGACTCGGCGATTTTTTCGAACTCCCCGTCGCTTTCGTACTCCTCATCCGAGATTATGCAAAACAGCACGAACTTTTCCGTCAAGAGTTCGACGTCAATTATTTTTTCGTGCACAAGCGACATGGCGTCCAAGTCGTCTTCGGTAAGCATCAGGAACACGACTGCAATGTCGCAGCCTCCGGACAAGAGCTTCTTTGCAGTAAGGGGGATCTTCAAAAGGTCGTGGGCTGTCCGCCTCTCAACCTGCGCTCCTGCCACCATCTCGTTTGTTATTGCGCTGAATGCCTCGAACGCGTCGGCTTTGTTAGCCGCGCAGTCCACAAAACCAATCCGCATACAAAATCATCTCTTGGTCGCGTAAATCACTAGGGCTGCTGTGCTGTTCTGCCGCAACGCCCTTATTTCAACCGTAGAACCGTTCCGTGCAAATCCCGGTGCGTATTCAAGCACCGCAAACTCGGCCTTTTCCCCGCCAGCAAGCGTCCGGCTTAAGCTTTGCACCGTCGCATTGTCAAGCGCAAACGTAACCCCATAAGTCGCCGGGTTGTTCTCGCGGTTTTCAAGCACCACGACGTAATTTCCGGCGGAGTACTGGGCCGGCTCGAAATAAAGCAGCGAGAACGGGGCTGGTTTTGCCTTCATCGCAATCGAGTACGTCATAAGCAGCGCAAGCACTATTGCAAGCGCGATGGTTGCCTTGAGCGCAAAACTGCTTGTGAACTTCTTTTCCATCCTGTTGGCCTTGCCGCAAGCTTGCGGCGCATTCATAAGTTCTCGTGTGGTTAAAAACTGTTTTGAGCGTATAGATAGTAACGCCCTTTGGCTATGGGCATTCTGGTGAGTTGTTCAAATGGCATTCCAAATCAGCAGTTCCGGTTCCAGGCTCATACTTTCGCTTGACGAGAAGGACTATACGAAGGCGATGGCAGCAACAAAGGCATGTGCCCCGTACATCGCAGCTGTGAAGGTCCACCCCGAGATGCCGCTGTACTGGAAGAAAAGCCACGCCGAGGCGGTTGCCGAAATCAAGAATGCCTGCGCAAGCGGCGGGAACAAAAACGACGTGCCTGTAATCCTCGACGCCAAGCTTGCTGACATTGACTCAAGCAACCAGATGAAATCCTCCTATTATTACGACGCGGGCTTTGACGCAATCATCTGCCACGGCTTTTCAGGGCAGGATGCTGTAGCGGCTGTTGCAGCCGAGGCGAAAAAGCGCGGAAAAGGAGTGTTCCTCCTAGTCTCAATGACCTCCAAGGGCAATCTGTTCGGGTTGCGCGAGGCCGTGCGGCTGTGCAAGCTGGCAAAGGACGCAGGAGTTGACGGAATAGTCGCGCCCGGAAACGACTATGAGCGGCTCTCGGTTGCGCGAAAGATAATCGGAAAGGACGCGCTCATCATCTCGCCCGGAATCGGCAAGCAGGGCGGGGACTCGGCAAAGGCAATCGCTGCAGGATGCGACTTTTTCATCGTAGGCAGGAGCATAATCGAGTCAGCGGACCCTGCGAAGGCCGCAAAGGAATTGCACGATTCAGTCCCAAAGGACGCAAAGAGAAGCGACGAAACCGTGTTTTCGCACGCATCACTGCTCTCGGTGCTTCTTCGCAAGCAGGTACTGCGCTTTGGCGACTTCACGCTCAAGTCGGGCCGCAAGAGCGCATTCTTCTTCAATGCAGGAAACCTCGACGATGGCGAGGCCCTCAAGGCAATAGGCGACGCGTTCGCGTTGTGCATCTACGAAAACGGCCTGCTTGACAAGTTCGACGTGGTGTTCGGCCCGGCATACAAGGGCATCCCCATCGCAACCGTTGTCGCCCACTCGCTTTCCGAGCTCTTTGGAGTCAACAAGCGCGTTCTTTACGACCGCAAGGAATCCAAGGACTACGGCGACCTCAAAGACAAGCTCCTGGTTGGCAACCTCAGGCCCGGCGACCGCCTCCTCTTTGTCGACGATGTAATCACAACCGGCGGAACCAAGTTCGAGTCCATTGACAAGCTCCGCAAGCTGGGCACCCCGTTTGACCTTGCAGGCCTCGTAGTCCTCTTCGACAGGCAGGAGTCCACGTTGGATGGCAAGAACCCGCTTGCAGAGCTTGAGGCAGCAGGCATGAAACCTTACTGTGTCCTGCGCTCGCGCTCAACTTTCGAGCTGCTCAAGTCGATGAAAGGCGCGGATGGCAAGGATGTGCTTCCCGAAGGGATATACGACAAGTTCTGCGAGCACCAGAAGCTGTACGGCTCGAAATGAGTTTGTGGTTTTCATGGCATTCAAACGCATCCGAAAAACAGTCGCGGCAATTGAAAAGAGCGTCGATGACTTCTTTGTTCGTTCGCAGGAGTTGCAGCGGGAAAAGACGCTTTACCGCCTCGAAATACCCGTCCCTAGCGTGAAATTGTCGTGTTCGCACGTGCAGGTGGACCCGGACTTGGTGCGCCTTAACGGGCCCGAGCCGCTTTTCCACAGGGTTGATTCCAGCGGCAAGCGGGTGCCGGTATTCTATGCCGACGTAGGCACGCAGCACAGCGGAAAGATGTTCTCGTACGTAGCGGCAATAAACGAGCCTGAGTCGCTTTCAGCCGCAGAACTTTCGGCTTTGCTTGCGCATAAGCTCGTACAGGAACGTGCTCCTGAATTCCGCAAAGAACTGCTGAGAACGCTGCTTGAACGGAAGATGAAAGAAGAATCTGCTAATTCTAAAAAAAGATAGGGCAAGAAAATAAAAAAAGAAAAAAGGAAGATAGGGCCTTTCTAGGCCACTACTGCTGCTGTCACAAGCACTCCTGCCACAATCAACGCAACAGTGTTGAGCACCTTAATCAGCGAGTTGAGCGCGGGTCCTGCGGTGTCCTTGAACGGGTCACCAACAGTGTCGCCGACCACTGCGGCCTTGTGGGCGTCCGAGCCCTTGCCGCCGTATTCGCCACCCTCGATGTACTTCTTGGCGTTGTCCCACGCACCGCCTCCGGTGCTCATGAACACTGCCAGGAGGAATCCCGATGCGATTGCGCCTGCAAGCAGTCCTCCAAGAGCTTCGACCCCAAAGAGGAACCCGACCACGATTGGTGCGGTCACGCCGATTACTCCTGGCACGATGAGCTCCTTGAGCGCAGCTGCTGCGCTGATGTCAACGCACTTGGCGTAGTCCGGCTTTCCGGTGCCTGCCATTATGCCCTTGATTTCGCGGAACTGCCTGCGCACCTCCTCAACTATGTCAAAGGCGGCGCGTCCGACTGCGCGCATCAGCATTGATGCGAACACGAACGGGAGCAGCGCTCCCAAGAACAGCCCGATGACCACCATCGGGTTGAGCAGGTTTATCGTGGTAAGTTTTGCCTCGGTTGCGTACGCCGCAAAGAGCGCAAGCGCGCCCAGCGCCGCACCCGCGATTGCAAAGCCCTTGGTTGTTGCCTTGGTGGTGTTTCCTACAGCGTCAAGCTCGTCGGTGTTCTTGCGCACCTTCTCAGGAAGCCCGCTCATCTCCGCGATTCCTCCGGCGTTGTCCGTAATCGGGCCGTAGGCGTCAAGGGTGATGATTATTGCAGTCAGCGAAAGCATCGCAGTAACCGCGATTGCAATCCCGTACATCCCTCCGACCGCGTATGCGATGAATACCGCAGCCACTATGGTGAGCACGGGAAGGGCAGTTGCCTCCATTCCGATTGCCAAGCCCTGGATGATGTTTGTTGCCGCACCAGTCTGCGATGCCTTGGCGATGTCCTGCACGGGCTTGTACTCACGCGCGGTGTAGTACTCGGTGACCAGGATGATTATCCCGGTTGCCACCACTCCCACGAGAGTTGCATAGAACAGGTTCATGTCTCCCATAAGCACTGCGGTGATGTAGTAGAAGTACGCAGCAGAAAGCACCGCGGTTGCGATGACTCCCTTGTAGAGTGCGTTCATCACGTTCTGCTTCTTCCCGAGCTTGACAAAGTAGATGCCAAGGATGGATGCGATTGCCGCGCCTGCGACAAGCACAAGGGGAAGCATGGTCTTGGTCGGGTCAGCAGCTGCAAGGCCCAGAAGCATTGCGGCAATGATTGTGACCACGTAGGACTCAAAGAGGTCCGCTGCCATTCCGGCGCAGTCTCCCACGTTGTCGCCAACGTTGTCTGCAATGACTGCCGGGTTGCGCGGGTCGTCCTCAGGAATCCCCTTTTCGACTTTTCCTACCAAGTCCGCTCCAACGTCAGCTGCCTTGGTGTAGATGCCTCCACCCACACGTGCAAACAGCGACATAAGCGATGCTCCAAAGCCGAAGGCAATAAGCACGATTGTGTACTGTGCGGTGCCCTGGTTGAAGTAGATGATTGCGGACATCCCGATAAGTCCGAGGCCCACGAGCGCAAGCCCGGTGACCGCGCCGCCTTTGACTGCGACGTCAAGCGCGTTCGCAAGCCCGTCTTCAGCTGCCTTTGCGGTGCGCACGTTGGCACGGACCGAGACGTTCATGCCCACGTAGCCCGCAAGCGCGGACAGCCCGACGCCCACCACGAATGCGACCGCGGGCGCCACACCGACTATGAAGCCGATGGCAACCGCGATTACAAGCACAAGCGGCACGAGCGTTTTGTACTGCCGGGAGAGGTACGCCATTGCGCCCTCCCTGATTGCTGCGGAAATGGATTTCATTTTCTCCGTTCCCTGCGGCAGCTTGAGCACGGAATATGCCAAGTATGCTGCAAATGCAAGCACCAGCACTCCGGCTCCCGCTGTCAGCGAAAGTATGTTCTCAAACATTGTTTATCCCACTCCTATATGCGGCCCCGCCTTGCGAAAAAGAAAGCGCGGCAGTTGGCCGTTAAACCTAAATGAAAAACCCTTCAGTAATATAGAAAATCGGGGTTTAAATTAGTTCCAAAACGCGGCTCATTTTGCAATGCTTTAAATGCCGTATCGGTGTCACGTTTGCCCGCCGATTATATTGCTGCGCGACGCAAGTTCTTGCCGGGTAACCGCAATGGCCTTCTTTGTTTCCAGCAGGATGTCCAAAGTCAGCTACGAGATACGCGACATAGTGGGACGCGCACGCAAAGTGCAGGCTACTGGCAAGAAAATCCACTGGTTCAACATCGGCGACCCCAACCAGTTCGGTTTCAAACCGCCCGAGTGGATGACAGACGCCATTCGGGACGCGCTTTCCGATTCCAAGTATTCCGGCTACTGTCCATCCGAAGGCGATGCGGAGCTTCGCGCGGCAATAGCAAGAATCGAGGGCGTAGCTCCTGACTTTGTCACAATCCACTCCGGCCTATCCGAAGGAATCGACTTTCTGATGCAGGCGCTTGTTGACCCCGGAGACAACGTCCTCCTTCCCAGCCCAAGCTACTCGCTCTACAACACTATGCTTGCGGTGTGCGGGGGCACGGAAAATTATTACTCGCTTGACGAACAGTTCAACCCGGACGTGGACGACCTGCGGAGAAAAATCAACTCTCGCACCAAGGCAATAGTCATAATCAACCCCAACAACCCGACCGGCGCAGTATATCCGGAAAGCACGCTCCGCAAGATTGCCGACGTCGCATCCGAGTTCGGCCTTCCCATAATCTCCGACGAGATTTACTCAATGACCGCCCTTAATGGCGACAAGGTGGTGAGCATGGCCGACATCTGCAAGGACGTCCCCCTTGTTGTTGGCAATGGCGTGTCCAAGAACTTCATCTACACCGGCGCTCGAGTTGGCTACCTTGCATTCCATAACAACGGTTCCGAACTATTGCGCGATGCGTGCGTCAAGCTGTGCAACGCCCGTCTTTCGGTCAACTGGGAGATGCAGCGCGGCGCACTCGCGGCTTTTACGCACCCGCCCGACCACATTCCCACCTACCGCGCCGAGCTTCGCAAGCGCAGGGACGTAATCTTCAAAGGACTAAACTCAATAGAAGGAATCTCCTGCGCCAAGCCCAAGGCCGCGCTCTACTCCTTCCCGAAAGTGGAGACCTCAAAATTCAAGACTGACAAGGAATTCGTCTACTCACTTCTTGAAGAGACTGGCGTGCTTGTTGTTCCCGGAAGCGGTTTTTCGCCCGTTCTCAAAGACAAGCACTTCCGCCTCGTCTTCCTCGCGCCACCGGAAGAGCTTGAGGAAGCAGTTGGAAAGATTGGGGACTTCGCGAGAAAGCGTTTGCGTTGACTTGCGTTGTTTGTTCCGCAACGCCAGATTCCGATATTTTTTATACTTCCGTCCTAATTATTTCGAGGAAAAATGCTTTTACGGTCCCAAAAGGGACAGGGTGCCTTTGAATACATCCTGATGCTAAGCGGCGTCCTGTTGATAGTAGTAACCATAACCTTCGTAATGCAAGGCGCCATTGCCGGCGCAAACAACACGCTTGGCTCGCAAGCGAACACGTTCAACTCAACTGTGGGCGTCCAGATCGTCTCGCAGGTTGCCCCCAACCTTGGCGCAGTCCAAGCAACAGGCGACCTTGCTTCCAACGAGAGCTACCCGTGCTGCATAAGCAACGGCGCGACCAGCCAATGCACGGTCATCCCCGATTATACCGCAGTGCTATTTCATATGGACCAAGCTTCCGGCAGTTCAGTAATTGACAACACCACGCGAGGGGTCAATGGGGCTTGCGGCACGGGCTCCTCTTCTTCTTTCTCGCCGGCGAATTGCCTTTGGGCTGCGGGAAAAACCGGCAACGCAGTCGACACTGCCGGAAACGTGTACGTCCGCATGACCAACCTCGACGTGGATCTTTCCACCGGGCCAAAAAAGAACTCCGTAGAGTTTTGGATGTACTGGCGAGGCACAAGCAGTCAGATGCCGTTCGGCTGGAATAGTTGTTACAACCTCTATCTTTCAGGCACGTTTTTTGGCATCAACACTGGCTCCAGCAACGTTGAAGGCATCGGCAACAACGCGTTCCTTGTTAACAGCTGGCATCATATCGTCGCAATATTCCCCAACGGTGTTACCGTCAACAACGACACTGCCGAGTTATGGATAGACGGCACGAGGCAGGACATAATCCACCAGACCGGAAGCTTGGGGAGTTCTTCTGCATCATCAAACGCCGTCATTTCCGGGTATTATACCGCCGCCGCAACGAACTACCGTTTCAACGGCCTCATAGACGAGTTTGCAATCTATTCGCGCCAGCTTTCGCCAACTCAAATCCAGCAGCACTACCAAAAAGGCGTGGCTCGCTTCTACAACCAGTGCTCAGTCGACTCGATAAGTTGCCCGCTGGGGCAGTTCAACCAAGGAACGGGCAAGTGCGCCTGATTTTCAGGGAGCAAGTCATCCTTTGAACTTGAGCAATAGGAATTCGTGGTCTTTTTCGAACTGGTCGATGTCGATGTTCTCCTCGATTTCGAAGTCTTCGGAGAGGTCCTTTTCGACTTGGGCAAAGATTTTCTTCGGGTCAGCAGCAGAGTCGATGCACCGGGCCTTTACCGCAAGCATCCCGTAGCCGCCCTTTTTGAGGCAGGCTTTGGCGTTGCGAATCATGACATTGGCCTGCTCCTTGTCCGCAACGTCCTCAAAAACAACATCCACTTTACCTTCGACCATTCCCGCGTATTTTTCAGGCGAGCGTGCGTCCGAAAGTATGGGCATCATGTTCTCGCGCTTCTGGCAGACGAAGATGAAGTCCTCCATTGCGGAAGCGGAGATTTCAACCCCGTAAAGTATTCCCTTCTTGCCGATTACGTCCGAGACGAAGCTTGAGGTAATCCCGTTGGCCGCTCCCAAGTAAAGCACGGAAGAGCCGGGCTTGATTGGCATGTTGTGGATTCCCTTGACTATTGCCGCGGAAAGCTTGCTGCGTGACGGTTCCCAGAAGCGGTACTCCTCGCCTGAAACCGAAATCACGCGTTCGTCGGAGACGCGGAAGCCCTTGACCAGGTTCTTGGTCGCAAGGAAGCGCCTTCCGCCTTGGTCGAACGCCCAGTAGATGCCGTCGAAATCCTTGTCCTTTTCAATGTGAAAGTTTGCCAAGCAAAAAACCTCGAGTTGTGCCTTTAGAGCAGTGTTACTTTGTTTTGGGGAACCGTAAGCACAAGCGCTTTCTTGTGCATCAGCGTGCCGACCTTTGCAATTACCGTGTCCCCAAGCTTCTCTGAAAGGTGCTGCTCGTGCACGTGGCCGCAAATGATTGCCGCCGGCTTCTTTGCAAGCACGAACTCGCGCACCGACCTGCTTCCCACGTGGTTGCCGTGTCCGGTCTTGTCGGATGCGGTGTCGCGTGGGGGAGTGTGGCTTACCAGCACGAACTTGCCGTTGTCCGGCACGTTCAGCTCCTTCAGCTTGTGCCCAATCGTCTCTTCGGTGTACTCGCACACCGTGTTGAATGGGGTCGGGCTGCTCCCGCCAAGACCGTAGAACGGGATTCCGCCAATAATCGTCTTTTTTCCCGCAAGGTCGTGCCCGGTTTCCTCAAAGAAGTCCTGCACCGTCTCGGGGTCGTTGTTTCCGTGGACTGCGTAGAACGGGATCCTGGTCTTTTGCAGCTCGTCAAAAAGGTCCTCTGCAAACGCGACGCTTCCGCAGGTCACGTCGCCTGCAAGCACGATTGCGTCCGGCTTGGACTTTTTGATGAACTCGAACAGGAACTGCCTAGCCTGAAGCTCGCCATGCAAGTCTGCAACGCACAAAATGTCCATTTTCCTTTAACGCCTTCGGCAAACTGTTGCTGAAAATTCGCTTAGAGTATTAGGCAGCCCAAGGTTTTTTAGCGAGATTGCGAGTGGGCCGGGGATTTGGCGCGATTAATTGAACTGCGGTCTAGAAAGGTTTATATATCCTAATAGAATCATGATTGTATCGTGATTGATTCTCACGATTCGCGACACAATCGCGAATAAGTAATAATCAAACTGAAAATAAAAAGGTGCCGAACATGGCTTTGGATGAAGGAATCGTAGCCGATTACCACTCATTCAAGGAATCCGTCAAGGACCCCGCCCTTACAACGGCGTATTTTCTTTCAAAGATTTCAGACGAAAAGACGTCATTCAACCTCGTGCTGAGGGAGATAAACGCCAAGCTGGACCGCCTCGCGTTCCTCGAAAAGCGCGTCGCGCAGCTTGAAGAGATGATTGAGAAGAATTCGGTGGAAAAAGTCGCTGTTGCGACGGCGATGCCCGGAAAGGACGTCGTCGCGGACATCGACAACGAAATCATTGCATTCGTCAAGGATTCGGGCAAGGTAGTCGCCCAGGACGTGGCCGACAAGTTCGGCTACAAAGGAAAGAACGCCGCGTGCTCGCGCTTAAACAGGCTCGCAGTCGCGGGGCTTCTTTGCAAGAAGCAGGCTGGAAGGAAAGTTTACTACCTTCCAATCGGGTAGCAACCCCGGACAAGGAATCGTGACCGAATCACGAAAAAAGCAGAAAAGAAATCACAACGGAATCACGGAATTCAAAAAACAGGAAAAAAGAGTCACAGCAAAATCACAGGAATCACGCGTAATTGTGCTTAACCCGCACAGTTCAACCCACCCCCAATAAACATTCTGGGAGAGGCCTGCCAGCCTCTCCCCTCTAATTCTTTATCTTTACAAATCTTCGTGGTCTAATAACTAGAATCTAATTAGTGTTTGGTAACACCTTTAGTTTGAAGCATCACTTTTAGGTGATTCAATTGAGTTTTCTTCGATATGCTCATTAAGGTCTTCAATTGCTTCGTCTAAAATCATGCAAATTTTATTATGCATCTTTACTATACCTATCGAGTCATCGTAGTCTTCTGGCTCTAGGTCTTCTTCAACTAAATTCTCATAAGGCCGTTTTATATTCAAAATATCGGACTCTATTATTTTGGGATATCTGGTGTACGCTTCATGTGGAAAGCTAATCATGGAAAGAAGATATATTGCGATAAATGACGAAATCAGCGAGTTTTGCAGTATGTTTTCAACAGCAGGCTTGTTCTCTTTCATTGTCTCGATAGCTTCAATGGACTTTGAATGAACGTTTATTAGTGCCGAAATACTATTTTCATCAATTCTTGCCAATACTTCTTGTTTTTTTAGTAATTTTTCAAGTTTTGTAAAGTCGGTCTCCAATGCAGGATGCATTTTTTTTAGGATGGTTAATGCCTTGATTACCCAGCTTTCATGCAGTAAATTTATGAAGACTAACGGCGATACGTGATTGATTTTTTTTAGGTCGGTTTTTTTTACAATGTTTAACGCGAGTCCGTATGCCTTAGCCGTTTTTTCGATTGATTGTTGCAAGTGATAAATTGAATTTGCTTTATCAGTTGCAAATAGCATCCTCGAAGCAGCTAAATCCTGTTTTGCGGTTTTAATCCATTTTTTTATAAATTCGTAATCTATGGTCTCTCGCGGAATTTCTTTCATTAGTTTGAAAAGTTCAGAAAATAATTCCGTTTGTGTTGGCGTAAGCTTTATTCCGACCGAGTCTGAAATACTCATTATTAGGTCGGGAGTTATTTGTATATCTTCCAATGTGCCTTCTTCAGTTTCATCAACTTCAACGTTCATACATTTCGCCACGTATAATCGTTCTATCACTAAAACCAAGGCCGCTCGCGTATAACTTTGTAGTTCGCTTTTTTCTTCATAGTTTTCTTTTGCAGTTTTGAGATGGGTGCGGTTCTACTTGATTTGATTTCACGTAAACCCGTGTATTCCACCTTTCCAGTAAATGGATTTCTTTTACGAACCCTAAAATCGTGCCCCTTCCCGGTACGTTCCACTTCGTAGCCGCTCAACTCCATCCGCGTTCGGTAGTTTTCCTCTGCGACACGACCGCGTTCTCGGTTTTCAGACAGCACTTCGCGTTTTAGCTGGCGTCTTGGAATCTTGCGTCCAAAAACATCCGTATGAATTAATCTACCAGCTAAGTCTCTTGGCATTTCTGTCTTCACCCTTCGTAACTTCATTCTTTAGTGCTGTAAACGTAAACACCTTTCCCACAACCATTTAGGTACTTACCTTTTTGGTCGTAGGGTATAGCGCCCCCTATAGTTTTTATGCGTTGCCAAGGGTTATTTCCCGTAGTAAGAGAAGCGAATATTATCGTCCGTTTAAAATTAGTCTATCTTTTTTTTAGCCAGCCACTCTTCCACAACAGGCACGATCTTCGCAACGTCCTTGCCGTCAACCGTCTTGGTTGCGGCTTTCTTTGCGATTTCCTTTGCGTTGAACGCAATTGAGAGGCCGGACTCGGCGAACATGGCAAGGTCGTTGCTGCCATCTCCAACAGTCATCGTGTGGGCCTTTGTGATGCCGAGTTCCTGCTGGAGCTTGAAAACAACCACGCCCTTGTCGGAAACGCGGGCTTCGACTTCGCCGGTAAGCTTGCCGTTTTCAACCTTGAGGTGGTTGAACAAAAACTGGTCAACGCCGGAGAATTCGCGCCTGCTTGCCACGCGGGCGGCGACGGGGTTTAAGGACGCGCTGGCTATTGCGACGTAGAAGCCGTGCGACTTGAGGAACTCCATAAGCTGCGCAACGTTTTCCATAAGCTTGATCCGGTCGCCCAAAAGCATGCAGTCTTGCACCGTCACGCCCTCAAGCAATGCGCAGCGCTGGTGCAGCGCCTCGTCAAATGGAATCTCGCCGTTGACCGTCTGCTTGGTGATTTTTGAGACGATTGCGCCGACTCCGGCAATCTCTGCAAGCTCGTTGATTATTTCAGCGTCAATCAAAGTGGAGTCAAAGTCAAAGACTGCGAGGTGCTTGAATTTCCCGTGGTCGCGCGACCTTGGGATGGGTGGACGAATTTCCGAAGATGGAATGCTCGTCTTAGCCGTTTGTTGTGACGTCATGGAAAGAATGCCCCGCGCGCCTGTTTTGGCCTTTACTGCCTCTTGGAAAACTTCGCCATCAAAAGCTCGCCTCGCGCGTGGTCAATTGAGGAGCGCACCATGTCCTGCTTCTGCTTGAGCGGGCCGATGATTGAGGTCGAGTATTTCAAAAGCATTATGTTGTCGTAGATGTCGTTCATCCTTGCAAAGTAGTAGTTTGCCTCGTCTTCCTTGTCCTCCTTCAGGCAAATCTGGATTGCGCGCCGCATCTCGCCGACGCAGTCCGCGACTCCCGCCAAGTATGAGGTTACTGGCATCGAGAGGTCCTCGGGTGAAGGCAAGTCTTGGTGGTAGGATACTGCGAGGAACGTCTTGATTTCCACGTACTCCTGGTAGCAGTGCTCTGTGATGTGGGAAAAGTCGTCGTCGTACTGCCGGATTTCCTTGACTTTTCCTTCAAGCTCGGCAAGCGTGGCCGAAAGCTCGACTTTTTCGCCGGTGTGGATGTCGCGTATTGCGCGCGCAGAGAGCCTGACTATCTCGCGGGAAAGGATGAGCACGGCGTCCTGCCTTTTTTCCTTCTTGTCAAAAGTCGGCTGTAGTCCGCGGATTATTGTTGAAAAGTCTGCCATTTTTCCCACCTTCTGCTATAGCAATATTTATTGGGGCTAATGGTTAATGAATTAATGTGCACAGGGGGGCTTTTGGCTTCCTTGGCACTTATTTACATTTGGTGATTCGCATGGATAGGAAGGACTTTACCGTAATCTCGCTTGGCGGCTCGCTTTTATTCAAGGAAAACGGCGACATTGACGCGGAATACGTCAAGTCCGCAGCAGCGTTGTTCCGCAAGCTCCACACCGAGGGCTTCAAGATTGCCATCTCCGTAGGGGGCGGCAAGTTTTCGGCACAATACCAAGACATTGTCCGAAAGAACGGCACGCAGGTGATGGCGGACAAGATTGGCCAGATGATTAACCACGTAAACGCCACGCTTCTAATCTCTCTTTTGGGCGAGGACACAGCCTACCCCAAGTCAATCACCGACTTGGCCGAGACCCAGCTTGCATCCAAGCTTGGCCTAATCCCGGTTGGAGCTGGCTTTGTGGAAGGCGCGACTTCTGACCACGCAGGCGTAATCATTGCAGAGCGGCTCAAGGCAAAGCGCCTCATCAACCTATCCAAAGTGGATGGGATTCACGACTCCGACCCGGCAAAGAACCCCAAAGCCAAGCTCATCAGGAAAATGTCCTACGACCAGCTCATCGAGCTTGCAACTAAGCTTGACACACGCGAGCCCAAAGCTCCTTTTGTGTTCGACATAATAGCCTGCAAGCTTGCAGCAAGAAGCGGAATTGAGATAGTCTTTGCCAATGGCAAGAAGCTTGACGACTTGAAGAAGCTGGTCGAAGGAAGCAGGGACTGCGGGACTATAGTTGGGTAGTTGCCGTTTTGGCAAAATCGCTGCTGGTCCGCAGTCAAAGTTGCTTGTACCAGTTTTCGTATTCCTTGTGCGTTGCGAAGCATCGTACGACGTAAACCGTTTCGCCTTCCAGCCTGTACGCAAACCTTGCGCCCTTTGTTACTTTCTCCACGAAGTGGGGGTTCCCATGATGGAGATGTTTTCTTGGCGGCATCTTTGTAATCTTCTCAATGTGCCTGACAAACATCAGCATAACCGTCGAATCCATGGCGTCGAGTTCGCATTCGGCCGCATTTGAAAGTTGGTAATCCATCGAAAGACCGAAGGATGCTTGGGACTTCCCGGTCTTTTCTTTGGACGGTGCAAAAATTAGTTGATGTTGTGCTTCCTCTTGAATTCCTCAAGCGAAGTTGTTTTCATTTCTCCGGAGCGTATCTTGGCCATGTCGCGCTCAATAGCCCTTGCCACCAGCGTCTCCTCGTCCTCAAAATACCTCTGGTAGAGCTTGAGGGCTTGGCGTATTACTTCGGCCTTTGTGCCTGCCTGGCCCTTCTTGAGTGCGTTGGCGATGATTTTTTCGTACGGCGCGCCGAGTATGATGTTCAAAAAAGCCACCTTTATGATGTGCAATAACTGTACAATAGCTGCACATACCTGATTTTATTGGTTTGGTTTATTTGAAAAGCAGATTTCAGCTAGAACTTGTGCGCTGGGGAAACGCTCCCAATCCTTATTCCCAAGTCTCCGCGCAGGCAGGCCTCTTTTTCCTTTGCCATCGGGAATATTTTCTGCGAGCCTTTTGCGCCGTATACTATGTACGAATTGAAGTTCTCGCCCTTTTTCGGAATGTGCCTGTCCACAAAAGCCAGCTTTCCGCCCTTATCCTTCAGCTTGGCTTTTTCCGGGCACCGGGCAAACCCTCCCTCGATTATAGTGGCGTACGGCTTGCCCTTGGCGTTGTAGTGGAAAACCAGCCCGAACTTGCCTTTTTGGCTTTCCTGCATCGCAACTGCAATCGGCCTTTCGTGGTGGTCCTTGCCGAAGAATAGGCCTATTGGGTTTTCGCAGTGGAAATTGTTCTTGGACTGCGGTATTTCCATAGTCTTCAGCTATTTTTTGTTGAACCTGTCCGCGATGTGCCGCACCTGGCGCTCAAGCTCCGCCCGGCTTTCGTCGTTTACGATTTCAAAATCAGCAAGCGCCATCGTCGCCGCAAGGTTTGGCTCTCCTTTTGCCTTGGACTGCTCCTTTTCCTCGGACGCCTTGAACTGCTCAAGCGAAAGCAGCTGTTCGCCTGCCCTTGCGCGCTTCTTGATGCGCTCGTAGCGCAGCTCAACCGGCGCGTCGACGCTTATGAGGATGAACTTGTCGCCGAATTGCTCAACAAGCGCCGCGACTTCAGCAGGAAGCCGGATGGAATCAATTGTGGTGCTCCTTTTTTGCCAGTTGGGCATTGCCTTGACGCGGGTTGCGGTCCTGTCCGCCCAATAGCCGTCGCCGTGGGCCTTTCGCATCTCGTTGCCAACCGCAATCAGGTTTGAACGCTCAAGCCCCAAGTCGCGTTTCTTGCACTCGTGCCTGATTTCGTCGGAAAGGCTGAAGCTGGCAGCGCCGAAGTCCTTCTGCAACAGTTCTATTGCAGTGCCCTTTCCCGAACCTATGGTGCCGCAAAAGCCGAATATCATATCCCTCGACTCGCCTCCCTTGTGCAAAACGTCGGTGTTGCCATTGCTGCAGGTTTACTGCCCGCGGGCCTTCTTCATGATGAAGCGCTGTTCTGCGCTCGCAATGGTCTTGCGGGTTGCCTCGATGACATCCGGGTTGCAGCTTATGGAGTCAATCCCATAGGCGACAATAGCCTCTGCAAACTCTGGGTACACCGAGGGTGCTTGGCCGCATATGCCAACCGGCACGCCGTGCTTGTGGCAGCGCTCGATGGTGAGCCTGATGGATTCAAGCACCGATGGGTCGCGCTCGTCGAAATCCTCGGCAACAATTGGGTTGTCCCTGTCCAAGCCCAAAGTAAGTTGGGTAAGGTCGTTGCTTCCGATTGAGAAGAACTGCGCGCCTGCCTTGCAGAACTCCTCGGCAAGGATTACCGTTGAGGGGATTTCGCACATTATTCCGAGCTTGAAGTCGTACCCGCTGCCGTTGGTGATGCCGGAAGCGTCAACGAGCTTCTTGCACGCCTTGAACTCATTCAGCGTGCGCACGAAGGGTATCATGAGCCAGAGGTTCTTCATTCCGTACGTCTCGCGCACGCGCTTGATGGCCTCAAGCTCCATGTTGAACACTTCAGGGTCTTTGATGTAGCGGAAGCAGCCGCGGAACCCAATCATCGGGTTTTCTTCCTTTGGCTCGAACTCCTCGCCGCCTTCGAGGTTCTTGTACTCGTTGGTCTTAAAGTCAGTTGCGCGGTAAATCACGGGCCGCGGGTAGAACGCTGCGCACATCTTGCGCATCCCGTCCGACAGCATGTCAATGAACTCCTCACGCTTGCCCTGCTTGAGCATGGCCTTTGGGTGCTTTCCAAACCCGGCGATGATAAACTCCGCCCTGAATAGTCCGACTCCGTCCACGTGCTTGGACGCTATCTTGTCAGCGTTCTCCGCCTCGGCAAGGTTGACGTAAAGCTTGGTGCCCGTGACTATGTTGTCGCTTTGCGGCCCGGAAAGGTGCTTGGTTGCGCGCACCACTTCCTGCATGAACGCGTCCGACGCCACTTCCTTTTCCATTGCCTTGGAAGTCGGGTTGTTTGCGGACTGCGTGTCCGACGCAGGCTTTCCTTCGAAAACCACTCCCTGCGTGGCGTTTACTGTGATGATTTGGTCTTCCTTCAAGTCGATGGTTGCAGTGCGCGTTCCAACAATGCAGGGAATGCCCAGCTCGCGGCTTACTATTGCCGCGTGGCAGGTCTGGCCCCCGTTGTTGGTCACGATTGCAGCAGCGCGCTTCATCGCAGGCACGAAGTCCGGCGAGGTCATCTCAGTGACCAGCACGTCGCCCTGCTTTACTTTGTGGATTTCCTTGGGTGAATAAATGAGCCTGACTGGTCCCCACGCGGTTCCAGGCGACGCTCCAAGGCCCTTGAGTATGGGCTTTGCCTTTGCGGAGGTTACCGCAGCCGCTCCTGCTTCGACTATGACCTGCGGCTTGGGGATGTCGGAATTTGGCGAAAGGGCAGCTTGAGCCTGCATCTTGCTTGTGTCCGGAATTGTTTGCGGGTTGGTTTCCACTGCTGCCTTCACCTCCTGTTTTTTGTCCACTAGCGTGGTTATGTTCCTGCTCTGGACGATGAATATCTTTCCCTTCTCAACAGCCCACTCGATGTCTTGGGGCGCGCCGTAGTGTTCTTCAATCTTTTTGCCAAAGCCTGCAAGCGTGACTATTTGCTCGTCAGTCAGCTTCTGCATCGCAGCAAGGTTTTCCGCCAAGTCTGCCTTCTCCGAGCCAGTGCCGGATTTTCCGCGCATTATCGCGAACTCCTGCTTGCTTACTGTTTTGGCTGCGATTTGCATCGGGTCCTTTGAGACTAGGTAGTTGTCGGGAGTCACCGAGCCTGACACGACCGCCTCCCCAAGGCCGATTGCGGCCTCAATCATTATTTCGTTGCGGTTTTTGGTAATCGGGTTTACCGTGAACATTACCCCGCTCTTTTCGCTGTCCACCATCTTCTGCACTACCGCGCAAAGCCCGACTTTGTTGTGGTCGAAGTGCTGGGTGATGCGGTAGTAGATTGCGCGCGCCTCAAAGAGGCTGGCCCAGCACGAGCGCACCGCGTCAACGAGCATGTCCGCGCCCTTGACGTTGAGGAACGTGGCCTGCTGGCCGGCAAACGAGGCTTCGGGAAGGTCCTCTGCTGTTGCGCTGCTTCTTACTGCTACGAGGGCTTCCTGGGTTGCAAGCGGGAAGATGCTGACCCCGCAGAGCTTGTTGTAGGCGCGCACCAAGTCCGTGCGGATGTCGTTTGGCATCGGCTCCGCAAGGATGGCGTTCTTGATGGTATCGCTTGCCAAGTCAAGCTTGTCCGAGTCCTGCTCGTCCAGGCCCGCAAGGGTTGATGCTATGAGCTGGTCAATCTTTGTTGCCTTGACGAAGTTGAAGTAGGCCTCGCTTGAAATCACGAACCCGTCCGGAACAGGCAGTCCCAGTTGGAACATCTCGCCCAGGTTGGCGCCTTTTCCTCCGGCAATCGGGATTGAAGTCTTGTTTATTTCGGAAAACCAATAGACGTTGTTGGCCATAGCAGAAGCACTCTCCGGGTAAAGCGTTTGGCAGCCTGAATGCCGCACCGGAAGCATTAGTGTTTTCCCGTATAAAAAACAACCCTCGGTTGGTGGCGCATTCCAATGCAAAAACCCGCGGCATTGCCTTGGCGGCCGGTCAAAATTCTTTTATTTGCCGCCGGATTAATGCAACACAGGTTTTTTTCCATCAGGGGGTTTTTGAACATGAAACATCCGTTTTCAGTTTTGGCAGTCCTTGCGGTGCTTGCCTTGTCGTTTGCGCCATCCGCAGCTGCGGAGACAAGCCAGCTGGGCATGCAGTACGCCACGTCAACTGTGCTCCACGACTGTGCGCAGCAGCCGCTTTCCATCACCAACCGCAGCGAGTTCCTTCCGTTCTACTCCAAGCCGGTTGACGAGTCCAACATAGCCAAGATACTCATCCTTGCAGCCGACCTGTCCACAAAGGACCCCGCAGCCGTGGCTGCCCAGCAGACTTACCTGCAGTGCGGCACGTACGTCCTCTCCGGCCAGAACGGCACGCTTTACTGGCGGGGAATCGAACTCACTCCCCCGGGGTACGTGCGCGAGCTTGAAGCACGCGTCATCGAGCTTGAAAGCCAGGCTTTGGAGTCGTCTGTTATCCAGCAGTCCCTGCAGCAGCGCGTCTCGCTTCTGGAAGAGGACGTGCTTGCGGCGCGCTCAGACTTTGCAAGCTTCCAGTACATGTCGTTCGGGCTGATGGTGCTTGTGCTTGCCCTTCTGGTGTGGCAGGCGTTGTCTTCTGGCAAGAATGAGGGCCACCCGTCAGAGCACCGCGGGATACGCCACCACGTGTCCAAGCTTTTGCACAGGAAGCGCGACTGAAGCCCACTGCGTTCAGTTTTTTTTTTTTACTTTTTTATTTTCAATCTTTTTTTCAGTTCTTTTTTTTGTATTCTTTATTTTTTCTTCAAAATCAGTAGTGCTTGTAGCCGCCAGGCAGTATTGCCAGTCCCTTTTCCCTTCGTCTGTACGCGCTTGCAACGACTGCCAGTATTGCGATGAGTATTATCATCTTGCTGAAGTCGGGGTTAGACCCGGATACCACCAGCACCATTAGCAGGGCAACGGCAAGCCATATGAGCGCCGAAGTGGTGACCGTGCGGCCAAGCTTGCGGTACATCGTCATGAGGCTTGCTCCGTGCGTGGAGTACGTGTCGTTTCTTTTCATTGCGCGCAGGGTGCGCGCCATTATTGCGGCTGTTGCAACCAGCGCAACTCCCAGCCCGAGGCCCTTGAGCGTGATGGTGGTGTCGCCAAAGACCATTATCTGGGTGGACTGCGTCGAATACAGGATGACTCCGAAGATTATGACCATCAGGAGGATGTTTTCGCGCAAGAAGGACACGCTCGTGCCGACTTTGTTGTTGAACGAGTAGTTGTATTGTACTGCGTAGAACGCCTGCTGGTTCTGGTGGGCAATCTGCCTGCCGGTGTCGACTATTCTTGACGGCATCATGCGCCGCAGCTTCTTCCAGATAAAGTCCGAGTCGTCAATCAAAAACGAAGTCGTAAGCGAAGTCACAAGCACCAGCGCCGAAGTTATGCCTACCAAGTCAATCTCAGTCACTATGTTGTGCGAAAGCTGGGCAATCAGGATGGAGAACTCCCCGATTGAGAGCATGGCAAGCCCCGCAAACGTGGCAGAACGGGAGTCCGCTTCGACGAGGTAATATGAGATGTGCGTTGCCATGAACTTGATGACTATTGCAAAGACCGCAATCCCGATGACTAGCCAGATGTTGGAAAATATCGAGGCGAGGTCAACCACCATTCCCACTGAGAGGAAGAACAGGGCGGAGAACACGAATATCAGCGGGTAGATTGCCTGCTTGAACTCCTCCGCTTTCTTGAGCGAGGCAATCAGGTTTCCTGCAAGGAAAGCGCCGATCGACGCGGGCAGGCCGGCAGTCTGCGCAAGGAAGCTCAACCCCACTCCCATGCTGAGCGCGGAGAACGCAAGCGTCTCCTCGGCGCGGTTTTCGGACAGCCAGTCAAGAACTATCTTGAGCACCTTTGAAAGTACCAGGTAGAACACTCCGAATATCACAAGGGAGTTTGCGACAGAGAGGATGAAGTTGAACGACACCTGCTCGCCTGCGCCGCCAAGGCCTGAAAGCACCGCTAGTATGAATATAGAGATGATGTCCTCCACGATGAGCGAGGCGATAAGCAGCGGCGTTTCCGGCCGGTTGGAGAAGTTCTTTTCCGTGAGTATCTTGGACACTATGGCCGTGCTTGTGATTGAGAATATCGCGCCAAGGTACATTCCAGTAATCGGCGAGAGGCCAAATAGCGTTGCCGCAAGGTAGCCTAAGAGCATTACGATGCCCATCTTGGTGGCTGCAAGGATGGCTGCCTTTGCGCCCAGGCTCTTGAGGCTGTCTGTGGAGAACTCAAGGCCGATTGCGAAGAGGAGCAGGATTGCGCCCACGTCGGCAAAGCTTGATATTGATTCGAGGTTTCCAACAAGGCCCAGCTGGTGGGGGCCCACAATCATCCCTGCCACAAGCAGGCCGATTACCGAGGGCTGGCGGAGCATGATCGCTATTGCGCCGGCTATGGTTGCGACTATGACGATGACTCCAAAGTCGCTCATTGCTATCATAGTATTACGTCCATTTTTGGAGCTGTGTGGCGGCTGTACGCCTTAGGTGGTTAATGCACTTACTGTGCCGGTGCTAAAAAAGATTTGCAAAAAGGGAAAAAACCAAAGAAAAATGAAAGGGGCGGGAAAGAACGTGGACTTTGGGCACGGTTCAGCCTTTCCACGCACAATTGCCTTTGCTTATTTCTTCTTCAAAAGTGCGGCCTTTGCCTTGGGACCAAGGAACGCAACCAGCGCAACTGCCACGATTGCCCACAGGAACCAGTAGTCTGCGACTACTGCGGTGTAGAGGTCCTTTGCCTTGACCGGTATCCCTGTCTCGACGCTCTCGCGGTATTTTGTTCCCTGTGAATCCTCGTAGGTTGCCTGTATCTGTATTGCATAGCTTCCAGCTGCGGCTTCCTTGTCCGCGTTGACGTTGAACGCTACCGTAGTGGTTGCGCCTGGCGCGAAGTCTCCAACAAGCCTCTCGCTTCCGTCAGTTGAGATTGGGTACTGGGGGATTATCTTCACCCGCAGGTCCTTTGCCGCGTCCTGGCCGTTGTTTGTGATTGAAAACGTTGCCTGTGCGTTGTTGGTGCCAATGTACACCACGTCAACGCTGGGCTGGACCGCCAAGTCCGCCTTTGCGGCAACGGTGATGCTCAATGGTATTGCCTTTGAGACGCGTTCGCCGTCCTGGTCAATGTATGAAAGTGCAAGGCTTGCAGCATACACTCCCGCCTTCTGGGCCTTGGGCACGAAAACAGTGTACGTCGCCTTGGTTGACTTCTTTGGAGCAAGCTCGGCGATTATTGCGGTCTTGGTGGCAGCCTTGATCTCAATCGGCAACGGCGCGTTCAGGCTGGCCTCGATTGCAGAGGCTTTGTACGAGCCGGTGTTGTCAATCGTGACCTCCACTATTGCGGTGTCGCCGGGGTGGATGTCAATTGGCGTGCTTGATGTGACTTGGGCGCGAAGCTGTGGGATGCCCGCGATTGGGATGTTGAGGTTCTGCAGCGTCGAGTAGGGCGCGGCGTTTTCGCTTTCGTAGGTTATTGTGACTGAAACCGGGTTGTTTCCCGCATTCGCGTTAGGGTCAGCGTTGAACACGAATGAGATGTTCTTTGCGCCGTCTTGCTTGCAAAGGTCTCCGACTACTATTGTGTCCGGGCCGTGCAGGCTGACTGGGTAAGACGGGGATGCCTGTGCTATCACCCTGTAGGCGCAGTCAAGCTTGCCCACGTTTTCAAGAGTCAAGGTGACTTCGGACTGCCCCGCAGCAAGCAGCTGGACTGGCATCGAGTAGTCCGTGACGCGCACATCCGGCCTGTTAAGCGCAGACACGTTGAGTGCGAGTGCGACAAAAACCAATGCAAAAATGACTTCGTTCTTCATTCAAACCACCTTTTGTTTTCTACATTACTTCCCGCTTGAAAACCATTGTCGAGATTACAAGCATCGCAAGCGCAAAAAGCGTCAGGAAAAGCATGTCGGGCAGCACCTGCATTAGCGAAAACCCCTTGACCATCACTCCGCGCAGCGCGTCGCCGGCGTAATAAATCGGCAGCGCCTTTGCAATGCCCTGCAAGAATGCGGGCATGGTCTGGATTGGAAAGAAGGCTCCCGCAAGGAACATGGACGGCAGGCTTACGAGCATGGACATTGGCATGAACTGCTCCTCGGTCTTTGCCATCGAGGACAGGACAAGCCCCACTCCGGTAGCGCCCATGGTGAACAGGATGAGGATGATGACCACGTCAAGGGGGTTGCCGGTGATGGTCAGCCCGAACACGAGCATCGCTACAAGCACTATGGCAACTGCGCGCAGGGTCTCAAATATCATGTAGAAAAGCTGGGTCCCAAGCAGGATTGTGGTGTTGGACGTGGGCGTGAGGAACACGCGCGTGAGCGAGCCGTCGTGGCGCTCGCCTGCAACCGCTCGGCCCATTCCCATAAGGGAGCTTTGGAATGCAATCAAGGCAATGAGTGCGGGAAGGGCAAAGTCGATGCCCTGCCTCTGGCCGTACACTTCCACCGTCTCGACCGTAATGGGGTCGACAAGAGTGCTGGTGTCAGCCGAGGCGAATCCTTCCAGGGTGACCTGCACGCTGTCGGCGACCGGCACCCCGGAGTCAAGCTGTGAGGAGAGCGCAAGGGAGCCTGCCTTTGCCTGTGCGGCCAGCGCTTGGGCGGAGACTACGTTGCGCAGCACCACCATGTTGCCTGCTGCAAGGCCGCTGTACGTTCCCATCTGGGCCAAGTACTGCTGTTCGGTGTTGACTGTGGTAACCGCCGACGCCTTGCCGCTGGGGTTGTCATAAGTAAAAACAAGCTCGTTGAGGTAGTCCGCGTTTGTTGGTGAATGGACGTTGGCCGCAACCGCCTGCGAGAGTTTGGTCAGCGTGTCCGTGCTCTGCATCAGCCTGTAGCGCGCAAGCGTGGACTGCTCGGAAGCCAGGTCGTACACGTCAGTGGTTCCGGTTGCCTGCGCCCCTGAGGAAATAAGCGATTCCAGCGCGGCGACCTTCCTTGCGGCGATGGCTGCATTGGCCTGTTGCTGGGCAATCATCTGTCCGCTTGCCTGCCGTGAGAGCCCGTTGATGAATCCCTTGATTGTGGCGCTCACTATCTGGGCTACGCTGGAGTCCGTCTGGTCCACCATCAGCCGTATGGTTGCCTGTTGGCCGCTGTTGATGGAATCGCCGAACCCCTTGGGTATGATTACCACCGCTTTTGCCTGGCCTTCGTCAAGGAGCTTCTTTGCCTCCGACTCGCTGCCCACGCTGTACTTGATGCTGAGCGTCTCAAGAGTCTGCAGCTGGCTCACCACCTGGATTGACTCCGGGCTCAGGTCGTTGTCAACAATGGCGGTCGCAAGGTGCTTCGGCGTGACTCCGGTAGTCGAGCCGAAAATTGATATCATTACAAGAGGGAACACCATCAACGCTATCATGCGCGTCTTGTCGCGGCGCAGCACCATGTAGTTCTTGACGATGATTGCCATTATCTTGTCAAAGTCGATGAGCTTCTCTTCAGCGTCACGCTTGTCAACAGTCTTTTTGCCGCTCATTCTCTCAAGTCCTTCTTTGTAAGCTTTATGAACACGTCCTCCAAGGACAGTTTGCGTATGCGTATCTCGCTGACTATCTGTTTCCTTTTCTTGAAGAAATCCGTCAGTTTTGAAAACATCTCGTTCCCGTCCGACACTTCGCATACGAGTTTTGAGCCGTCCTTCTCAACGGAGTGCACGAACGGGAGCTTTTTGAGTTCCTCAACGGTGTCCTTGGACGCGTCGGGCGCCCCAATTTCCGCAATCTCGTACTTTGAGACCTTGCGCTTGAGCTCGTCGGAAGTGCCTATTGCTATGATGTTGCCGTGGTCCATTATGGCGATGCGGTCGCAGAGCTTTTCCGCCTCGTCCATGTCGTGGGTGGTGTAAATGACCGTCACGCCCTTCCGGTTCAGGTCGCGGGTGATGTCGCGCATCGCAATCCTGCTCTGCGGGTCCAGGCCGGTTGTGGGCTCGTCCATGAAAAGTATATCTGGCTCGTGCAGGAGGCTTGCCGCAAGCGAAAGCCTCTGCTTCATCCCCCCGGAAAACCCTCCGGATGGCACGTCGCGCTTGTCGTAAAGCGTGACTGCCTTCAAAAGCTCAAGGCTTTTTGAATTGATTTCCTTTTCGGGGATTTCGTTGAGCTTCCCTATGTACCACAGGTTCTCCATCGGAGTGAGTTCCTCAAAAAGCGAGAACGACTGCGGAACCACGCCTATGCGCGAGCGCACCTTGGCAGGCTCCTTGGCAACGTCGTATCCTGCAATGATTGCGGTGCCGCTTGTTGGTGCTGCAAGCGTGGTGAGCATCTTTATCGTGGTGGTCTTTCCGGCGCCGTTTGGACCCAGAAAGCCGAATATCTCGCCCTTTTTCACCTGCAAGTCTATGGAGTTGACTGCGACAAAGCTGCCGAACTTCTTGACGAGGTTGCGGGTCTCAATTTCGAACATTGTAAAAGCACTTGGTAGTATGTTGTGCCGCTGGAGCGGTTATTTCCGGCAGGGCCTTACTTTATCTTGCTCAAAAGCTGCGTGGCCATCTCGCGGACCCCGTCCGCCTTGATTACAATCATCACGCCGGGCATCTTGGACATCAGCACTATCTGGTCGCCGGGGTTGATGTTCAGCCACTTGCGGGCCTCCTTTGGTATGACTATCTGCCCCCGCGGGCCGAGCACCGCTGTTGCCATCACTCCGGGGCCGCACCCGGGCATTAGGGGCATCATGAAGTGCGTTTTTTTTGATTTGTTAGCCATATCATACTATTCATACTTTTCCTATTAATATGCCTTTGCCTTCGGCGGCGTGCCCGGAGCCTTCCTGCAAAACGCCTATAAGCGCCTGGGGCTAAACCTATTCCGATGGACTTTTCCGAAATCCTCATCCTCTCCATAGGCCTTGCCATGGACGCAACCGCAGTATCCGTAACCTTGGGCGGGCAGGAGGACTACAAGAAGCAGCACCGCCTCTTTACGACTGCCGTGCTTTGCGGCCTGTTTTTTGGCGGGTTCCAGGCATTGATGCCCGCGCTCGGCTGGCTCCTAGGCTCCGGCGCGCGCCAGATTGTTTCCGGTGTCGACCACTGGATTGCGTTCATCCTGCTTTCCGCAATCGGCCTGAAGATGCTCTACGACTCCCTCTTTGGAAAGGAGGACGAGAGTGCGCGCGCCCTTCCCACTTCGACCAAGACTTTCATAGTGCTTGCGGTTGCCACGAGCATCGACGCCTTCGCAGCCGGCGTCAGCCTCGCGTTCCTTGAAGTCCCCCTGCTTCTTGCCATCGGGACAATAGGCGTAGTCACGTTCGTGCTTTCATTTATCGGCGCGTACGCAGGCGACCGCTTCGGCTCGATGCTTGGCAGCAAGTTCAACATAGTCGGCGGAGTGGTCCTCCTTGCAATCGGGCTGAAGATACTTCTTTCGCACCTTGGGATTGCCTAGAGGAAGCTTATATTTGCGCAACCCCCAATGGTTGCGTGAGTCAAAATGATCCTTGACGCCGAGCTCATACTCAAGATATTCTTCCTGGTAAACCCCCTGTCATCCATCCCCCTGCTCTTTCTTGCTTACAAAAAGAAGATGGACGTCCGCAAGGTGGCGGTCTACTCGGTCGGCCTTGCAATCCTCGTGGCAGTCCTCTTTGTTTTCCTCGGCCCGCTGTTTTTCCAGATTTACGGCATAAGCATAGACTCCTTCCGCGTTGCGGGCGGCGTTCTTGTTTTCCTGCTTGGCCTCAGCATGGCGCGCGACCAGGGCAAGAGCTACGACCACACCAAGCCCGGCGACCTGATAAACCTGATTGCGACCCCGCTCCTCACCGGGCCTGCGACCCTTTCGTTTTTGATAATCACTACCGCGGAAGTCGGCATGGCCGCGGCGCTTGCCAACCTGGTGGGCGCGTTCGTGCTTGTCGCATTCCTGTTCCTCTTGCTTACCTACTTCATTACGCGCATCAACCTCTCCTACCTGATGTTCATAAGCAGGCTCTTTGGCCTGTTCCTGATAGCCCTTGGCATCGAGATGATGGTCGCAGGCCTGAAGGTCCTCTTCTTCGGATAAGGTGTTCCAGATGAATGTTTCGAACTTTTCACAGAACAGGCGCAACTTTTCACGCGCAACAAAGATTGCAAGGACGCTTGCAAAGTACGGCTACGGCGACTTCGTTGCCGCGGCAAAGCTGCGCACAGGCATCTCGTTCCCGCTATTCGGGGACTCGTCTTCCGAAAAGCTGATGGCGCTTCCGTTCCCGGTGCGCATGCGCATGATGCTTGAGGAGCTGGGGCCGACTTACGTCAAGCTCGGACAGATTTTGAGCACGCGCGAGGACCTTGTTGGCCACGACGTTGCAGTAGAGCTCTCCAAGCTTTTGGACAAGGTTGCGCCGATGCCCTACCACGAAGTCGAGGCGGCAATCAAGCACGAGCTGGGCCACGCGCCAAACACCGTGTTTGCGATGTTCGAGCACACCCCATTTGCATCCGCCTCAATAGGCCAGGTGCACCGCGCGATGCTCAAAAGCGGCGACTTTGTGGTTGTCAAGGTCCAGCGGCCAGGTGTGGAGCAGTCCATCAAGGACGACATCGCGGTAATGAAGTACCTTGCTTCCCTTTACGAAAAGTACTGTTCCGAACGCGAGGAGCAGGCGGACGTCAAAGGGATCCTTTCCGAGTTCGAGCGCGCCATAATGCAGGAAGTCGATTACAGCCACGAGGCGCGCAACGCCACCCGCTTTGCCAGAAACTTCAAAGACGACGAGACCATCTACGCCCCCAAAGTCTACGCCGAATACTCGACCAAGCGCGTGCTTACGATGGAGTTTGTCGAGGGCACAAAAGTCTCAGACGTGTTCCACTCAAAGAAGGGCTTTGACCGCAAGCTGCTTGCGGAGAACGGGGCGAAGGCGTTCTTCAAGCAAATCCTTGAGGACGGCTTCTTCCACGCCGACCCCCACCCGGGGAACCTGCTGGTGCTCAAGAACAACGTCCTGTGCTTCCTTGACTTTGGCAACGTTGGTCGCATAGACAAGGAGTTCCAGGAAAACGTCACCGACATCTTCGTGTGCGTGATGCAGTACGACCTGAACGGGTTTGTCACCAAGCTTACTGACATGGGGATGATTGACGAGAACGTCAACGTGTCCGCATTCAAGTCCGAGCTTGCCGACGTCATGGACATGTGCTACGGCGAGGACCTTGCGGACATCCGCATGGGTGAGGTGCTTTCCGCTCTCCTTTCGCTGATGACGCGCTACAAGGTGCGCACTCCCCGCGAGTTCGTGATGCTCTCCCGCTCTCTTGTGCTGATGGAAGGCACTGGGAGGATGCTCTACTCCGGCTTCAACGCGCTTGAGGTCTTTGCGCCTTACGCGCAAAACGTCGCAAAGCGCAAGTACAGCCCCCAGAACCTGATGGAGATATTCAAGCAGAACTCGCTTTCAATAGCGCACTTTGTCAAGACGTTCCCCGCAAGCATGCGGCGGATAATGTCCAAGCTGGAGTCCGGCAAGATGAGCATCGAGTTCGAGCACCGCAACCTTGACGTGTTCTCAGCTGACTTGGAGCGCATAGGCAACAAGCTCGTGATTGCGCTTGTGGTCTCCGCGCTCATAGTCGGCTCGTCGCTTGTGATGCTGACCGACAAGGGCCCAAAAGTGTTCGACTTTCCGGTGCTTGGCCTTTTGGGCTTCTGCATAAGCGGGTTCCTTGGGCTGGTGCTGATATTTTCGATGATTAACTACGAACGCAACTGAATTTAGCACGTTGATTTTACAAAGGTGGTTTTGTCATGGCAAGCAAGATTGTACGCGATTCGATTATTCTGGGCGCAGGCCTTTCGGTGATGGCAAAGCGGGCCATCCAAGAAAAGGTCCGCGAGCTTGAAAAGAACGGCGTCATAGGCCCCGACGAGGCGGAGAAGCTGGTGGACGACTTGCTTGGCCAGGTTGCAGACACACGCGACAACTTGGTGCAGACCGTCCGCAAGGAAGTTGACCGCGCGCTCAAGGAGTCGCCAATAGCGACCAAGAAGGAGCTTGCGGCATTGGAGGAGAAGTTTGCGCAGTACAAGCGCAACATGGCGTCCTACCAGGTGGACCACGGCTCGCTTTCGCTTCTCAAGCGCAGGTATGCGAAGGGAGAAATCTCCAAAAAGCAGTTCGACCAGATGAAAAAGGACCTGGCGAAATAACTTGCAAGCAGGCTTCTTTTTCTTCCCCCTATTTTTCCTTTTTCAGCCCTGCTTGGGCATTACTATCCAGGCAAGCAGGTAGAAGAACACGCCGCCCACTATTGCGGTCATCAGGGCGAACATTATGAACAGCAGCCGGATTATCGTCGGGTCCACTTCGGCGTACTCCGCGATTCCGCCGCACACCCCTGCGACCTTGCGTTCCTTGCTTGAAAGGTAAAGCCTCTTAGAATTTTTTGCCTTCTTTGCAGCCATATGTCCTCGCCTCAATAAGTGCGTTTTTTCTTGCTCTTTGACCACTCTTCAAACAGTTCCAGGCACTCCTTGCGCATGAACCCCGGCACGAGCTTTATCTTGCTCTTTCCTAGCTTCTCCATCTTCCTGTTGGAGATGGACCACTCGGAAAAACCGTGTTTTGCCGCGTCCGAAATATTGGTGCCGTAAAACACCGCGGGAATTTTCGCCCAGTGGCACGCAGTAAAGCACATTGGGCACGGCTCGGTGGTTGAGTAAATGACGCAGTCGGAAAGGTCAATCCTTCCAAGCTTCCTGCACGCGGTGTGGAGCGCGTTGATTTCGGCGTGCGCCGTGATGTCTTTGTGCGCAAAGACCTCGTTGTGGGCCGCCACCACTACTTTGCCCTTGCAGACAATGCACGCGCCAAAGGGCGTCTGGCCCCTCTTGATGCCTTCGCGGGCCTTCTTTATGGCAAGTCCCATGAACTTCTCGTCATTCATGGGATGATTTCTCATTTAGGGCATTTAACCGTTTTGATGGCCGCAGCGTGAAGAAGCAGGACGTCGTCCGCGATTTTGGGAATGCTTTTTCCCGTAGTGTCCACGCTTCCATCCGCTGCCTGAGCGTAAAGCGCCTCGCGGCTGGCCAGAAGTTTTCGAACTTGATCCAGTCCACCATCCTTTAACAGCGGCCTGCTTTGCGCGCTTGCGGACACGCGCTTCCAGATTTCCTCTGGCGACGCCTTGAGCCAGTACAGTTTTCCGGCTTCCTTGAGGAGTTCGACGTTATTTTCATTAAGCACGATGCCGCCACCGCACGAGATTACGCGGCCTTGCAGCCTCGCTGCCTTTTGGCACTCCAAAGACTCCCTCTTTCTGAACCCCTCCTCGCCTTCTGTTTTGAAGATTTCGGGTATCCGCAGTCCTGCGGCCTTCTCGATTTCAAAGTCAAGCTCAACGACCTTCCTGCCGGTTGTCTTGCCGATTTGCCTTGCAACTTCGCTCTTTCCAGTCCCCATGAACCCAATCAGCACGATGTTCTTCTCGGTGGCTCCTGTGACTTTGTTTTCGTCCCTTTCGGCTTTTGCGCCGTTTTTTTCCAGCTTCGCGCCGATTGTTCCGAGCCGCTCAAAAAAGTCCGGGAAGCTTTTGGACACGCACTCCGCGCAATTAATCGTTGTTTTCCCAACCGCCATCCCAAGTACTGAAAGGCTCATCGCAAGCCTGTGGTCGTTGTGGGGTTCGACAGTTGCGCCGTGCAGGGCTTCCGCTCCCTTGCCGTCTATGCAAATGTAATCAGCTCCTTCGGTTGCGTCGCAGCCAAACTTCTTCAGCTCAGAAACCAAGTCGGTAATCCTGTCCGACTCCTTTGCACGCAGGTGGCCCACGTTGACTATTTTCGTGGCGCCGTGCGCACAAGCGGCAACCGCGCAAATCGTTGGCACCACGTCCGGGCAGTCAGAGCAGTCGATTTGCCCGGCGCCAACGAGCTTTTCCGGCCCGGTTACGGTGATTTTGCCACCTTCTTCCTTCCGTATTCTTGCGCCCATCCCTTCAATTATCGACAGGAACCTAGCATCTGCCTGAACTGAATCCGCATTCAGCCCCTCGACTTTCACTTGGCCTCCGGTAAGCGCAGCTGCTGCAAAAAAGTACGACGCCGAAGAGTAGTCCGCCTCAACTTCGTAGTCCCTGGCAGCGTAGTGCCCAACCGGCTCGACTTCGAGCTTGCGGAAGCCGTCGTTTCCTGCGGTTGCGCCAAATAGCCGCATCATCTGCAGGGTAATTGCAATGTAAGGCTTTGACTTCGTCTCGCCGTCAATTTCTATTGTCGTGGGCTTTTTTGCAAGCGGCGCCACAAGAAGAAGCGACGAAACAAATTGCGAGCTTGTAGCTGCACGGACTTTGACGCGCTCTCCAATGCCCAGCCCGTCCGACCACACCTGAATTGGCGGGCAGCCGTTGTTGTTCAAGGATTTTGCGTGCAACCCCGATGCGTTCAGCGAGTCCAAAAGGTCGCCGATTGGCCTGCTTCTCATCCGCCCGTCCCCGTCAAGCACAACCGGCGCCTTTGAGAGCGCGGCAACGGACGCAAGCAGCCTCATCGAAGTGCCTGAATTGCCAAGGTAAATGGTTGTGCCAAGCTTGGCAGTTGGCTTTCCGGAAAACCCGGTTATTGTTGCTTTGTTTCCTGCAAGGCTGATTTTTGCTCCAAGCACCCGGCACGCGTCAATGGTAAGCAAGGTGTCATCGGAAAGCAGCAGGTTTGATATTGTGGAGCGGCCTTCTGCGAGGCTTGCAAGTATTACCGCGCGGTGCGTAAAGCTCTTGGAAGCCGGAGCGCTCACGGTTCCTGTTGCCTTTGACTTTTCAACAAGTATGCGCATTTGGCGTAATCACTTTTCGAATTGCTTTTCCATCCGCTCAAGTTCGGCCAAAAGCTTTTTGCGCTCCTGCTTTGCAAACGGGTTGAGCGTCTCGATGTCGGTAAAGAGCTGTTCGGAGTCGTGGCGCACCATCTGCGCTGCTGCCATCATCTTCTCGTGGCTCTTCAGCTTGGTGGGAGCGTCCTTTGGGCTGACTTTTGCAAGCGCCCTTCCCACGAAATGCGTGATTGCCTGCGTTTGTGCCATCAGCTTATCGTGCTCTTCCGCAGAAAGCTGCACAACGTCCAAGCCGAGTTCCTTCAGGAACGCGCAAACCTTTCCCGCGCTTTTTGACCGCACCGGGCACACCACGACCTGCTGCCCCCGTATCCCATTTCCCGCGCTCTGCGGCCCGAAAAGCGGGTGCGTGCCGATGACTTCCACGTCTGCAGGCAGCATGCTTTCCATCAGCCTGCACGGAAGCACCTTGACCGAGCAAGTGTCAAGCACAAGTGTTCCCGGCCGCACGTTGGGCGCGATTTCTTTAAGCGCGCTTTGCATCTGCGAAATGGGCACGCACAATATTATGGCGTCCGCCTTCGCAGCGTCCCCGATGGAGACCTGCCGCACCCCAAGGTTCCTGGCGTCCTCAGGCTTTTGCCTTGCGTCCGCCACAACCACTTCGAATTTTCCAAGCAGGTTTGCCGCGACTAGCTTGCCGAACGCTCCAAACCCAATGATTGCAACTTTTTTCATTTCCGTATTCACACCAACTTGTTGATTTTTTCAAGCGCCACCGCAAGCTCATCCTGCGGCAGGGCAAGCGTGATGCGCAAAAACTCGGGGTAGCCAAAACAGCTTCCCGGCGCGACCCCGATGCCGCTCTTCAAAAGCTCAGCGCTTGCCTTGTCGCCATCAAGCCCCTTCTTGGTCACAAAAATGTATATCCCGGCCTGCGGCCTTGCAAACTCGAACTTCTTTGAAAGCACGTCACAGGCAACATTTGCCCGCTCTTGGTACTCCCTTGCCATCTCAGCTTCAATTTGCGGGTTGTTCAGCGCGCAAACAGCCGCATCCTGCACGAACTGCGGCACGCACGAAAAAGTCGACTGGGAAAGCGACACCATCCGCTTTGCAAGCTCCGGGCTGCAAGCAAGGTACCCCGCGCGCCAGCCCGTCATCGCAAAGCCCTTCGAAAAGCTTCCAGCAACAATGACGTTTTCAGAAGGTTTTACTTGGTCGCTCTTTGAAAACGTCAGCCCTTGGTATGCAGTGTCAAGCAAAACCGGTACGCCGCGCTCTTTTGCAACCGCGGTCAGTTCGCTTACTTTCTTTCCTGATAGGACCGTGCTAGTGGGGTTGTTCGGGTTGCAAATCACAACAAGCTTGGTGTCCTTGTCAATCGCGGCATCCAAGTCGCTTGCATCCCAAACCCAATTCGATTCAAGCGTGCTCTTTACGTGCACCGGCTTGGCGTTGTTTGCCGCACAAATTGCGTCAAAGCCCGGCCAGTGCGGCGAGAGGATGCAGGCTTTCTTTCCCTGCGCAAGCAAGTTAATCGCGCCAAAGATTGCGAATTTGGAACCCGGAGTAATCGCGACTTGTTCGGGGCTCGCGTCGTGCCTTTGGGCTATGAGCTTGCGCAGCGCGGGCAGGCCTTGTGCGCTCACGTACTTTGCCTCCGTCTTGCGCATCGACTCCAAACCCGCATCAACTATTGCCCGGGGGGTCAACATGTCCGGCTCGCCAATGTAAAGCTTGGCTATGCTCTTCCCGGCAGCCTCCGCGGAAAGTGCCTGTTCGACAAACTCGTAGAATTTCATTTCCTTGCGCCTTCAGTTTGGGTTGCCTTTTTGTAGCAGCCAATCACGTTGAGCTTGTGCGCGTTCTTTCCAAGGCAATCAAGCACGGTCTTTCCCTTCGGGCTTTGCGCGTCCTCCTCAAAGTCAAGGAAGAACACGTACTCCCAAGCCGTGTGCTTGATTGGCCGCGACTCTATGCGCGAGATGTTCACGCCCTCTTCCGCAAACCCCTTGAGCGCGTTGAAAAGCGACCCGGGTGTGTGCGCAAGAGTGAAAACCGCAGACGTCTTGTCGCCGCCGGCCTTTGCGTCCTCGGGCTTGGAGAACACCAAAAAGCGTGTGGTGTTTGACTCGTGGTCTTGGATGTCCCGGGCAAGCACTTCCAAGCCGTACGCCTGTCCGGCCTTCTGGCTTGCGATTGCAGCAGCGCCCAAGAGGCCGTGCTCGAAAATCATCTTCGCAGCCCCCGCAGTATCATAGAACGGAATCAGCTTTGCGTGCGGCAGCAGTTTTGCAATTGTTTTTTCACACTGCCCAAGCGCCTGCGGGTGCGAGTAGACCTCGCGGATGTCCTCAGGTTTTTGTCCTGCAAGTGCAAGCAAACAGTGCCTCACCGGAAGAAGTATCTCCGCAGTTGCCTTGAGCTTGGCATCAAGCAGCAAGTCGTGCACTCCGACAACCGAGCCTTCAACCGAATTCTCGATTGGCAGTATTGCGTGGCTTGCAGCGCCCCTCTCAACAGCCGCAATCGTGTCTGCAAAAGTCCTGCACGCAAGCGGGATGCAGTCCGCAAACGCGATGTTTGCGGCTTCCTCGCTGTACGCGCCGCGCTCCCCTTGGAATGCGACAACCGTACCTGGTTTTTCCTGTGCTTGCGCGCTGCAGTTGATTATGTCCTCAAAAACGTCCAACAATCCCTGCTTGGGAACTGCGCCTGCAGCTGTTGCTACCACTTTCTCCTTGACTGCCTCTTCCCTTTTCTTGTCGCGGATGGGCAGCCCGGCTTTTTTCTTTGACGCGCCGATTACCCTTGCGGCATCCACCCGCTGCGCAATCAGCGCAACGAGCTTGCGGTCAATCTGGTCAATGGCCTTCCGTTGGGCCTCGATTTCGTCAGCCATTCTTTTCCCCTCTTTCCTGCAATAAGATGTCAGCAATGCAAATTGCAGCCACGTTCTCAACAACAGGCACCGCCCTCACCGCAACGCACGGGTCGTGCCTGCCTGTGACCTCTATCTTAGTTTCCTTCATCGTCGCAAGGTTAACCGTGTCCTGTGCAATCGCGATGCTTGGAGTTGGCTTGAACGCGACGCGCAACACGATAGGCATCCCGGTTGCAAGCCCGCCGAGTATCCCGCCGCAGTTGTTGGTGGCAGTCACCACTTTTCCATCCTTAATCCTGAACGCGTCGTTGTTCTTTGAGCCGCGCGTCTTCGCACCCTTAAACCCGGAGCCAAACTCCACTCCCTTGACTGCGGGAATCGCAAAAAGCGCCGCGCTTAGCTTGCTTTCAAGCGAGCCGAACATCGGCGCTCCCGCGCCAACCGGAAGTCCGTTTATCCTGCACTCGACAACCCCCCCAACGGAGTCGCCTGCAATTCTTGCAGACTCTATTTCTGCAGCCATCTTTTCCGCATCCTTTTGCGTTGCGGTGTGCACCGGGTTTGCATAAGTGTTTTTCTGGATTTCTTTATCGCTGATTACTCCGGTTGCCTTTACGTTTCCGGCCTGCTCAAGGAACGCCATCGTAGCAATGCCTTGCTTTTCCAGCACCTTCTTTGCAACCGCGCCAGCCATCACCATGCACGCAGTCATCCGGCCTGAAAAGAACGCGCCGCCTGAAAGGTCCAAGCCCGGGTACTTTGCCCTTGCAGGGAAATCCGCGTGCCCAGGCCGCGGCGTGTCCTTGAGGTTGTCGTAAGCTTTCGACATCGCGTCTTTGTTGCGGATAATCATGCGTATTGCCTTGCCGGTAGTGCGGTTGTTTTCTATTCCGTCTTCGATTTCAACTTTGTCCGGCTCCTTTCGCTGCGTAGTGAACAAAGACTGGCCGGGCCGCCTCCTGTCAAGCTGCTCCTGGATTTCCTGGCCGGTGATTTGCACTCCCGCAGGGCAGCCGCTAATCTCCACGCCTATTTGCGGGCCGTGGCTTGAACCGGATACCTTTATGCGAAACGCGCTTCCAAATTCAAAAGGGTCCATTCTTTATCCCTCAATTGCCCGCCTCATCACTTCAATGGGCGCGGGCTTTCCCGTAAACAACTCGAACGCCTTTACCCCTTGGTAAAGCAGCAGTTCCTTGCCGTCAGCAGCCTTTGCGCCCGCCTTCCGGGCAGCTTCAACAAGCGCAGTAGGCTTTCCTGCCTCGTAAGTAACATCAAACACCGCAAGGCCCTTCCGCAACGCACCAGCAGGAACCGGGTTCTCTCCGTGCAGCCCAAGCGGCGTGGCGTTCACAATCAAATCTGCGTCCTTGAGGCTTTCAAGTACGTTCTGGTCGTTGAATTCGATTGCAGTCGCCTTCTTTGTCTTGGCAAGTGCTGCCAGTTTCTTCGCATTTTCAAGCGACCTGTTGATTATTACCATCTCGTTGCTTTCGTCAAACGCCTGCACAACCGCACGGCTTGCGCCTCCCGCGCCAAGCAAGACTACTTTCATCCCTTTGGTTTCTCCAACGAGCCTTTCAAGCGCGTGCGCAAAACCGTAAACGTCGGTGTTGTAGCCGACAAGTTTCCCATTGCGGTTGATTATGGTATTGACTGCGCCGACGGTCTTTGCAGAATCATCAAGTTCGTCAACAAGCGTCATCACTGCCAGCTTGTGCGGTATTGTGACATTGAGCCCGGTAATTCCAAGGCTTCGCATCCCGTTGATTGCAGCTGCAACGTCCTTAGGCAATACGTGCAGTGCAACGTAGGTTGCGTTGATTTTCAAGCAAGAAAAAGCCGCGTTGTGCATCGCAGGGCTGAGCGAGTGCGACACTGGGTCGCCGATTACTGCGAATACCTTTGTGGAAGCGTCAATCGCCATATGCAGTCATTCACTTTTTTTTGTCTTTCCAATCATCTTGCGCAGCTGAGAAAACGTCGGCACTCCCGCAGCAACCGGTTTTTCTCCATCAAGCATGCAATACGCTATTGGCGAGCCGTTCCTTGCGGCAAAGGCCCGAAGAGCCGGGGCGTTCTTTCCCATTGGCGAGACAATCAACCCAAAACCCGCAGCCTTTGCAATCCTTAGCAGTTCAGCAACCGCGTCTTGGCCCTTATTTCCGGCCACAAAAGCAATCTTGCCCACGTCCCCCGCTGCCATTTCCCTCTTGATGGCATCTGCCATCTTTTCAAGCGCTGGCTGCGTGCCAAAGTCGTGCCAGGATGCGATTATCCTGCATTTCTGGTTTTTTACCGCAGGCTTTATTGCACTTATTGTTTCGCTGTTGCAAACCTCTATGTCGATGTAGTCTGCGCCCGCGTTGGCGGCGTCTATGTATAGCCTTGCCTTGTCGGCCTGCCTGCACGCGCCGCCCTCTTTTTCATCGCGGAAAGTCACGATGCACTCAAGCCACTTTTCGTGGCAGTGCTCCACCAGGCTTTCCGTGTCCGCGCCATCCGGGCAAATCAGGTCCATGCGCAGCTCCACAAGCCTAGCGCCAAGGTCAGCTGCCTTAGATATTTCCTTTCGCGCTTGCGCTGCCCCTTCGGCGTTGATTATAACGCAGACTTCCCCTGTAGTGTTTCCTTTCACGTTCGTTCACTTTCCCAAACTAGCTTTGGATGCCCGTTCGCCAGCCGGGCCTGCGAAGTCCGGAAGGCGGGAAACCGAAAAGTTGTTTCGGTTTCGTTCAATAGAAGAAAAAGCCAAGGCGGCAGCTTGAAAGCGCGTAAGGCGCAACCTTTGCATTTGCCGCGTTGTCCATGTGAAATAATACCTTGCTGTTGGCGGAATAAATAGATTTCCAAACTGCATTGCGGGTGCACCGGGTGCTTTTTGCGCCTACACCGGCACAACAAGGTAGGCAAAAGCCGCAACAGCAGCGGATGCGGGGATGGTCAAAAGCCACGTCCAGATTATCTTGCGCGCAACAAGCCACCTTACCGCGTGGATGCGTTCCACCGAACCTACGCCCATTATTGCGGACGAGACTACATGCGTGGTGCTCAGCGGCATTCCGGTGAAGCTGCCGAAGAATATGACCATTGCCGAGGAGAACTCGGCGCAGAACCCGTGGATTGGCCGCAGGCTCACAATGCGCGTGCCAACGGTCTTGATTATCCTCCAACCCCCCGCTATGGTTCCAAGCGAGATTGCGCCCGCGCTCAACGCAATGACCCACCAGGGAATGTAAAAGTGGTCTATGTAGCCCATCGCAAGCATCCCCGCCGCAATTACGCCCATTGTCTTTTGCGCGTCGTTGGTGCCGTGTGAAAGGGATACGAAAGAAGACGACAGGATTTGCAGGTTCTTGAAGATGAGGTTGACCGTGTGCGGGTTCTGGCGACGGAAAAGCCATACCATCAGCACCATCATCGCAAACCCAATCACTATCCCCACGATTGGCGAGAGTACAAGCGCAATGATTATGCTTGAAAGCCCGGCAAGGTTCACTCCCGAAAAGCCGTATGCTGCAATTGCACTCCCTGCAATGCCGCCAACCAGCGAGTGCGACGAGCTGCTTGGAAGCCCCAGCGCCCAAGTGGCGAGGCCCCAGGCAATCGCGCCTGTGAGCGCGGCAATAAGCAGCCGGACCGTTATGTGTGACGGGTCGACTATCCCCGTGCCGATTGTGTGCGCAACCGCAGTGCCAAAAAGGAACGGTCCGATGAAGTTAAGCGTCGCGGAAAGGAACAGCGCCTGCTGGACTGAGAGCGCCTTGGTGTTGATTACCGTCGCAATTGCGTTGCTTGAGTCGTGGAACCCGTTGACAAAGTCAAAGAAAAGCGATATCGCAATCAGCAGGATGAGCAGTTCAATCATAGCCGTTTGACCTTTTGGCCGCTTTCAACTAATGTCCCCTCGCCAATATTTTAACCCTCGTCCGGGCCAAGAACGAAGGCTTTAACTTGCAACCGCCCCAATGCATTCATCAAGGGGGCTGTTTGATTTGGTGCAACGGATACTCCGCTGGATAATCCCGACTGAGAAAATATTCTACGACATGCTCAAGGTCCAGTCTGCCAAGATGGTGGCTGGTTCAGAGAAGCTCCATGAACTGATGCTCAACTACACCGACGACGCCAAGGCGGACGCAATAATCGCCCAAATCCGCGAAATCGAAAAGGCGGGCGACCTCAAAAGGCGCGAAATCGACTGCGAGCTGAACAGCTCGCTCATCACCCCCTTTGACCGCGAGGACATCTACCAGCTTTCGCAGGACCTTGACGACGTGCTTGACCACATCGAAAAGATTGCGCTGAACATGAAGATGTTTGGCATAAAGGAGCCTTCAGCCGGCCTTGTCAAGATGTCATTCCTCCTCCTTACTGCGACGCGGCACGTTGACGCGGTCGTAAAGGAGCTCCACAACGGCCGCAGCGGGGTGGAAAAGCAGTGCGAGAAGCTCCACGACATCGAATCGCAGTCGGATGACCTTACCCGCAAGTACATAGCCGGGCTGTTCCAGTCCAACAATTCCCTTCGCATACTCAAGTACAAAGAAATCGCCGAATCCTTCGAGGACGCTGTAGACAAGTGCGAAGACATCGGCGACCTAATCGAAGGGATTCTGATCAAGCAGGGTTGATGAAATATGGCAAGCAAAGCAAGGCACAAGAAACGTATTTACGAAGGCCGCTCCGGCGCAGGACGGTTTGCAAAGCACATGCAAGCGTGGGGCGAAGAGTTCGGCGAGTCAATGGAGTCGCTTGGCGAGCGCATTGAGACGCGCTTTGACGAGGGCTTTGCATTCGAGGAAGGCCGCAACGCGGCGCGCAAGCCGTTTTCCTACTCGTTTTCCTGCAACTGCGGGGAGCACTGCAGCTGCCACCACTCCTTCGGCTACCTGAGCATGCTATCCCCCCTGTTCAAGGCCCTGTTCGGCACCGCGATGCTTGCGATATTTGCCTGGCTGCTTTCGTTTCTGGACTTGGGCGCAAAGGGCGGCTTCTTCCCGTCCATTTCGGAGTTCTTCCTTGCAAACATCGCGCTATTCTTTGCGGTCGCGCTGTTCTTTGAATACGCAAAGTACTTGATTTACCGCCTGCCCCGCTTCTTGCGCTTTGTCCGGCCGTTCGTGGACGCCGCAGGCGCAGTCTGGGCCGCGTGGATACTAGTGGCGCTGCTTGGAATCGTGAACCTCTACTGGCCGCACGTGGTGTTCATCCAGATAATCGGGTTCATACAATCAAACTACGGCCTGATATTCATGGCGTTTTTGGTGCTTGGCTTCCTCTCGCTTCCCTTCCGCAGGCACTGCCGGTGCGGACGCGACTGCGGGTGCGACTGCAGTTAACAAAAGGTGATTTTATGGCAAGAAAACAGGCAAAGAACGCGGGCAACAAAGTCAAGAGGCTCTATCGCTCATCCAAGGAACGCATCCTTGGAGGAGTGTGCGGCGGCATAGCCGAGTATCACAACCTTGACCCCACCGTAGTGCGCCTCATCTGGATTGCGCTTGCGATGATACCGCCGTTCTACGGCGCGTTCATACTCCTCTACTTCATAATGTGGATAATAGTGCCGAGGAAATAATCCCGTCCAAAGGTCTGTTTCTTTTTTCCTTCCGTTTTTTTATTCCTTTTCCTTTGCATCCTCCTGTTTAGTGTCGCGTTTAATCCCGCTTGCTCTTCTGGCAAAAAACATAACCCTTTTATCCGCCACCTGCCCGTCTTACTTTATGGACTTTCCCAAGTACTTCAAAACCGCCGTAATCGTCTCCCTTTGCTGCCTCTTGTTCAGCTTCTGGATATCTTCAAGCCTCCCCGACAAAGTCGCAACCCACTGGGGGCTTGACGGCAAGGCCAACGGCTTTTCCGACAGCGGCTCAATAGCTTGGCTTGGCGCCTTGCCCCTTTTGATGGTGGTTCTTTTCTACGTCTTCCCGCGCTTCGACCCCCTCTGGGACAAGTACGGCGCAAAGGCGCGTGAAAAATACTGGGTGCTGGTCCTCGGCTTTGTGCTGTTCTTCTTTGCAGTTGTCCTGTTGACCATCGCAGCCAACCTAGGGTACGCCTTCGACATGGGCGTTGCAGTGTCCGTCCTAATCGGGATGCTTTTCATCTGCCTTGGCTACTACTTTGAGGACTGCAAGCCCAGCTGGTTTGTGGGAATCCGCACGCCCTGGGCGCTCTCAAGCGAGGACAACTGGAGCCGCACGCACAAGCTTGGCGCAAAGATTTTCTACGCAGTAGGCGCCGCCCTAGTGGTATGCGCAATCGTGATCCCGGCTGCGCTTATTGTCGGCATTCTCCTAATAGTCGCGGCAAGCCTTGGACTTTTCGTCTACTCCTACTTGATTTGGAGAAAGGAAGGCAAAGGCAAGATTCCTGCTGCGAAGGCGAAAAAGTCAAGGAAGTAGTCGTCCTGCTGATTGTATCCGGTTATAAACCAGTTCCGTCAGATGAGTTTAGATTTGCATGTTTGATGAAGTTGCTAGTAAGGTCGTTTCCGGAAAACACCGTGACTACCTCCTTTTTGATCCAGTTCGCATGAAGTTTTCGGGAAAAACTCCGACCGCAAAGCGCAGGAGCATAGCGAAAACTTTGATTGCGCAACTCAACAGCGCTTCCGACGCCCGCAGCCCCATATTGATAGGCAGCGCCAGTTATGGTGCCGCGAACGAAGAGAGCGACGTTGACCTCATCGCGTTATCGCCTTCCAAGCGCCCATTCAAGGCTTTCGTTCCAGTCCAACATCCCGTAACCGACGAACTTGTCAAAGTGTCGATTTCGGGTTTTCCCGTGGACAGCGACAGCCTGAAGTATTCCAACCGCACGTCAATCTCCCTGACTGAAGTGTTGCAAAACCGCGGGTTCTGGGCAATCGGAATACCCAACGTTTTACGCGACCCGCACGAGTTCGCGCTCTTGGCTTCCACTGGCGTGATAGACCAGGTCCGGTGCGCTGCCAAAGACTTGTCAAGCAAAGGCGTTTCGACCACGACCCCGGACGAGTTGACGGAGAATATAATCCGCGCGATGGGCAGCCGGGATGGCAGGTTATACGAAAAAGGGCGGTTGAAACGCGGCCTCCGTAGGATTATGGTCAAAAACGTGGCGGATGCGATTAACCTGCTCCCGTTCTTCACCCCCGTTAGGGGCGACAAAAAACGCGAATTGCTACCAGTCCGTCCCAACAAAAAATACGTCATCGGCAGTTCAATAAACGACCTGAAGTTGTCCCCGCCCCCGTCTGCACAGCAGATGTGCGACTGGCTAGAGGACCGGCATTTCAGGAAAGAAGTAGTCTACCCTATTCTGAACAAGACGTTGGCCTCAAAGTCAATACCCTTGCGCTATGGTGAGCTCGGAACGCCATTGTTTTCAAGACCGAGCGCTAAGGCATGAGATTGAGCGCCGAGGTTGGGATTTGAACCCAAAAGCCCGCAAGGGCACCAGTTTTCCCGCCTGCACGTGCAGGGAAAGCCGAAATCCCGTAAGAAGGGCATTAGGCTATTTCGAGACTGGCGCAATACCGGATTCTGCCACCTCGGCAAAGCGAATTTTGGCAGGAATAGTTTTTTGCTTGCAAAGAATTTAAAGCAAGGGGAAAAGAAGGGCTGCGATTACCCCGCCCACTATGGATGCAAGCAGGTTCACCGTGTCGTTGTCAACCCAGCTGAAGCCGGTCTTGAGCACGGTGCGGGTGCCGCAGTGGTGCACGCGCTGTTCAGTCGGCTTTTTGCATACACCGCAGTAGTACTGGGCTTGTATGGTCGCGCCAAAGAGGCTGTCCACTATCGAGCCGAGGAGTCCTGAGAGCCCGGCGATGATTATCACTTTTTGCCAGCCAAATGCAGCCAAGAGGCTGGGGTCAAAGATGCTTGCAAGCACGATTGCGCACCCGCCTATGAACACGGCGCCCGCAAGGGAAGCTAAGCTCCCCAAGAATGTGATTCCGCCCGACCTTCCCTTCTCAACTGGCTTGAGGGTGGTCACAAGCCGGGGTATGCGCTTGCTCAGCACGCCAATCTCGGTTGCCCACGTGTCTGCGTTCACTGTTGCAAGCACTCCTAGGAACACTGCAAGCATTATCGGCTGTGGATAGATGAAGTACAATGCAGCCAATGCTGCAGCCAGGCCGCCGTTTGCGACCACTTGCCAGGGGTCGCGCGCTCCGCCCTTTTCGAACTGCTCGCGGTTGACCTTTTCCTTTTCGTGCTCAAACAAAGCAGTCAGGGCGCTTGAGGATATGAAGAATGCAAAGAATACGCCCATCCAAACGGGGCCGCCAAGGCCGTAGACTATTGTGCCCAAGCCTATTGCCATTAGCATCCCGCCGAAAGTAAGCACGTCGCGGCGCTCGATGAACATTGCCATTGCTCCGGACAGCACGAATCCTGTCAGGAAGTTCATCAGTTCAAGCTTCATAAAAAGAGCACCTTAGTTGGAAGCAATTTTTGCGTAAAATCATAAGGATTTAGGGGAATTTAAACCGGGTTCCTGAGGTTTTTTCTCCACTTTGAAATCAGGTGCGCCTTTTCGGTGTCCGTGCCTTTTTTTTCAAGCTGGCTGACCCGCATTTGGTTTGTAGTCAAGCTGTTAAGCAAGTGCCCCGCCTTCTTTTTCAAGCCCGGCTCCTCTTCCGCCAAGCGGTCCAGATAGCGGGCGGTTGCCACGTGGGTGACGTTTTCCTTGTTTTGCAGGTGGGCAAGGCACCAATCCTCAAACACCGCGCCAAGCCCCTTTCCTCCTGGTGTGTTGGGAATGTCGTCCTTTGGGTAGTAATCGGCAAATACCGCAAGCTTGCACCGACCTGACATTTTTACGCATACTGCGTTCATGTACCCGCAGCGTACGTGGCCGCGCCAGCTTGAGTGCGCCTTCCTGTGGAAGTCCGAAAGGAACCTGGCCTGTGCCGGGCTGAGTTCGGACAAGTCGTGGGTTTTTTCGAGTGAAAAGCCCTCTTTCCCGTAGCCGGTGCGAAGCCCTTCCTCGGTGCCCACCACTATTTCGAAATTGTGCTTTTCGCAGTGTTCGTTCACTTTTTCGGGGCAGTGCAGTATGCCTACCTTGAGCGGTTCCATTTGTAATTTGTCATGGAACGCGCAGAATTTAAACGTTGAATGCCCCCAATTATTTCCCTGTTAATCAGTAATGCCACTGTAGCTCAGCCTGGTAGAGCGATTGTCTCGTAAGCAATAGGCCGGGGGTTCAAATCCCTCCTGTGGCTCTCTCTTTTTTTACCTACTCGGGGCAGGATGCGGCGATTTGCTCGTACAGCTCGCGGGGCGAGAACGTCCTTCCAGTCTCCTTGGCGTACACGTAAATTGACCCTGAAAGGCACGGCATCGACGCTTCGAAGTCCGCGTCTGAGCCGGATATGGACACTTTCCTGCCGTCAATGTCAAGCACCGAGCTTGCCGACACCGGGTGGATGTTGACTTCGCCTTTGAACAGGTCATAGACTGTGATTTTCAGGTTCACCGCCACGAACGTGGTGCCGTTCTGGAAAAGAGTGACCACTTCCCCTTGGTAGTACGTGCGCGACGGGTTCGTGAGCGGGCCGACGTTGTAAGTGAGGCGGTCAAGTTTTATCTTCTTGCTTGAGTTGCGGGCAGCAAGCGCCTTGTTTGCCGCAGCCTCAACAGCCGGGCCCATGTCGTTTATTCCAAGGGTTGCCGCTGCGGGAGTTGCTTTTGCGCTTGGTTGTGCTGCAGCCACGCTGGGCGCAGGCGATGGGCTGGGTGAGGGCGACGGCGCTACCGGCGAAGGGGCTGGGGTCAGGATTGTGTTTGCAACCGGCGCGCCAGCCTGCTGCGGGCCGAACCCGCCTGCAAGGAAGAAGCCGATTACGATGCAGGTTATCCCGATTGCGGCGTAAGTAAGAAGTTGCGAGCTGGGCTTGCCCTGCCTTTCTGCCTGGTTTTGCTCTTTCATTTTTCCCACCATTGCTAGTTTTCGTTTCGTTATCCGCCCGGCGCGTCAATCAAAAGCAGGTGGACCGAAGCGGTCTTTGCCACAGTCTCGTTTGATGGTGCGGCTTCCACGTAGCCTTTTCCTGCGCCAAAGTTCTTGTGCACCGCTTCGCGCACGCTGCTTGTGGTGTTGTAGAGGACGTAGACGAACGCGACGAGTATGAGCATTATGCCGCCCAGCATCAGGACGTACTCCCACTGGATGTCAAAACCCATCTCGTTTTGTATCATAAAGCAACCCTAGTGTCTCACAGCTTAAATTTGGTTATGTCGAACTGGCCGCGCATCGCAAGGCCCTTCTGGTGCTGGTAAATGTAACGGATTGACTTGAACACCGCGTTAATCGGGTAGGCGGCGCAGACTAGGAACACCAGCGAAAAGAAAAGCTCGCGGCCGAAGTTGAGCGGGATTGCCGACTGGGGCACCGAGTCGTACATGAAGAACGCCAAGCCGGCGATGCAAAGTATCGTGAAAGTGTTTATCATTATCCGCTTGAGTCGCAGGAACGTGTCGTCCGTGTGCTTTGAAGGCACGCGCCGCTTTTCCACAAGCGGGTTTTGGGGGAATATCTCCATCGCCCTGCGGTGGTGGTGCCGGTTGTCGTAAAGCGGCTGGAACGCGCTGACCGTTATCAGTATGAGTATGAATGCAAGCGGCGAGATTATGGCTGCTTCGCGCGGGGAGAGAACGGGCATTGCGGTTGTTGCTATGATGACCAGGAACTCTCCAAGCGGCAGGAGCAGCGTGGCCGCAAGGCTGGCCTCGTCCGAAGTCAGCCCCAGCCTTTTTCCTATTAGGCCGAACACCATGAAGTTCATCACTATCAGCAGTATGGTCAGGCACAGCGCAACCCCGGCAAGCATCAACAGGTCGGAAAGCGGCGGGAATATCGGCACGTTGAGCGTCGAGTCGTAAAACAGCATAGTGCCGAAGCTTACGAAGAAGAACAGTAAGAAGAAGTCGCGCAGGAAGTTGAGGTCCTTCTTGATTTTCTGGCCCGCCTGGGTGTCCGACATCGCAAAGCCCGCAAAGTGCGCGCCGATGACAATCGAGATGTTGAGCGAGGTTGCAAGCGCGCACACCGCAAGCCCGACCCCGAGTGCGAAAAGCGAGGTCTCCTGGTGGCCGTAGCCGTGGGACAATAGGTACGCCTCCACTTTCTTTGAGAGCCTGCGCACAACCGAGTACATTGCGACTGTGAACACCACCGCGGTAAGCGACAGGCTAAACGCGTTCCCGCTTGCAGAAAGGCTTGTAAGGAACACTACCAACAGGACCGCAATCATGTCCTCAAGCACCAGTATTGCGTGGGCGATGTTTGCGACTTTGGTTTCGGAGAGCTTGAAGTCAACGATTACCTTGGCAACAACCGGCGTGGAGTGGCAGAATATCATCACTCCCGCAATCAGGGCAAAAAACGGCGAGAACCCAAAGAGCACCACCAAAAACCCGCCGCCTATGGTAAGCGACATCATCTCCGCAAAGGCGAGTATGAACGCGCTCGGCCCTGCCTCGACGAACTTCTTGAACGAAAGCTCTATTCCAAGGTAGAACATCAGCACGAACAGCCCAAGCTCGCCAAACAGCGCTGCAAGGCCCTCGTTTGGCGTAAGGTAGCCAAGGCCAAGCGGACCCAGCACCATTCCCGCAAGTATGTACCCTAAGACCTCGTTTTGCTTGAGCGAGCGCATTATGATACTGCCCATTACCGCGACAAGGAGCACGATTCCGATTTCAGTGAGCGGATAAGTCTCTACTACCATCTTTCATCCCAGGTTCATGAATATTCCGACTGCAAACGAAACCGCGACGTACAGGAACGCGGCTATTGGCAGCGCGGACGCAATCGACATGTACGTGTGCAGCTCGTTGTTGGTGTCCTCGATTTGCGAGTTGAAGTAAGTTAGCAGTATGACAATTTCAATGCAGTATACGCCCATTATCATTATGAACGTTGCGGGGTCCGCGGAGATTTGGGTCATGTCTTTTCCTTGCGGGCAGAACGACACCGACGACATCCCGCCAAGGCTTGAGGTGGTTGCCGTGCTTTCGGCCGCGCTTTGGGATGCACACGAGCTTGTCATTGCCCCAGTGACCATTCGCTGCAATGCGCTGACAACCGCAAGCACGATTGGCGCAATGAACATCGACATAGTGCCAAGCATCATGGTCACGTCCGAAAGGAGCTTGCGGAGGGTCTCGTCGATTTTTTGCTGGTTGCGTATTTGAAGCGAAAGTGAAAGCAGGGATTTTGCAGCCACGTTCACGCCAAGCTCAACTGAGTCCACCATTATCTGCATCCCGCTGCGGATGATTTCGGACGGGTAGTTTTTTACCGCCCCAAAAGTGGGGTCGAATATTGCGGACTCGATGGTCATCCCCATCTCGGATATGTTCTGCAGGATCTTGCGGAAGACGTCGGAGGCAATCTTGCTTTTTGGCAGGAACTCAACTGCCTGCCGTAGCGCCTCCTCCATTGGCCGGTTCTCGCCAAGCCGCGAGGCGAGCACGTAAAGCGCGTCCTTGAACTCGGTCTCCATCCCCCTTACCTCATCCTGCACCTTCTTTCGTGCAGAGTACTTGCCTATGAGGTAGATGCTTATGGAAAGTGCGATGCCTAGGAGTATCCCGGATATCGTGAACTGGCCCACCCATATGCCTGTCATCTTGGTGGAGTCGTAAAGCGACGTTATGTGCAGCCGGTCGGCAAGGGGCATGTCCTGCAGTTGGGACATGCTCAGGTTGGATACGGAAAACCAGTCCGCAAGAAAGCCCACTGCAACAAGCAGGGCAAACGTTGCAACCGCCGCTTCCTTGTAGGGTATCTTGAGCGAGCCCACTTCCCAAATTCCCTTTCGGGGCAGTGAAAAGAAGTCTTCGGGGATGTCTGGCGGAACGTAGGTGGGCGGCCGCGTCCCAAGGATGTTGGAGCCAAACAGGTACACGCCTATTGGGATGAATACGTTGTACACTAAGAAGATGTACTCCGCCTTTGCAATGTCAAGGCCGGTCATTGCGCCGCCGATTGGAAGCACGATTGCCAAAAGCAGGGGCAAAAGGATTCCAAAGTAGTAAAGATAAACCGTGGGCTGGGAGAGCTGGCGCGCGTAGATGTCCATCTTTTCCTTGCTGCCCTCAAGCACGTCTGCTGCCGCGCGCTCAAGCATTTCGTTGCGCCGGTTGCTGTCTGCTTCCATTACCGAGGAGCGTATGAGCATCAGCGCGTGCTTGAACTCGTCGCTGTAAGGCCCCCAGCGGTAGGCAAGCTCGTCAAGGCCCTCCTCCACGCTGTAGTACGTCCCAAGCTGGGTGCGCCACAGCACGGTCTTCAAGTCCTCGGCAATCTTTCCCCTGCCGTGGCTTGCCGCAAAGTCAACCGCCTTTTCCAAGTTGGGCGTGAGCCTCATGCTCATCACCAGGTAGTTGACGATTTCCGGAGTGTACGCAAGCGCGAGCTTCTTTTCGTTCTCTGCAAGGGTGAACGGCAGCTTGAGGTAAATGTAACTTAGGATGATGGGCAGCAGGGCGATTATGCCTGCGAACACGAACAGTATGTTCATGTTCACGGTGCCGCGCAAAAGGTAAACCATGGCTGCGGCGATTAATGCGCCAATCACCAGGCCGTACACCATCAGCCCGGTGTAGGTGCTTTTGTACTCGTCGGAGGTTACGCCGAACCCCATGAACTCGAAGACTTCAGCCTCCTCAAGCGAAAGCGTGGTGTTCTTTGCAAGCCCTGCAAACTGCTTTCCGCCCCAGCGCGTGAGCGTGACAAAGAGCGGGGTCTGGGCAGCCTTGTTTGCAGGCGTTATGGATGCGCTTGCCTGTTTTGACTGCTTGTCCCCGTAAAGCGACTGCTGGAACTTGGCTACCTGCTTTGTGGCTGGTTTTTGCGGCAAACAAAATCACTGAACTGTCTTTTCCTGTGCAATCGCCCTTATTGCTCTTGCTGGTTGCTGTTGGGCATAAGGGGCTTGAGCAGGTTCCGTATTACCCACTCCTCGTAATCGGAAAGGAGCCTGTCGTAATCGACGCCGCCTTCGTCCTCGCGCTGCTTTTCCTCAAGCAGCATGTACTTGACGTGCGCCTTCACCGTGTTCTGCGCCTCCAAAAGGTCGGGCGTGTTGTACTTGTTCTTAAGGTCAACAAGCACCTGCTTTGCTTTTCCCCTTGCGTCAATTTCGTTCCAGACTTCGTCAAACGAAAGCCCGCGTATCCTGCACACCTTGTTAATCCACGGCGAGTCCTTCATCTTGTCGCGGAAGAACTCCATGTCGTCTTTGTTGGCGTCAAAAGTTGCCCACTGCAAAAAGCCGCCCTCGCGCAGGGGGTCCTCGTTCCACTCCTTCTTTACTTCGGTAATCTCAACCAGCCTTCTTGAGCGCTTCAGCGAGCCTTGGAAGCGGATTGGCGCGGAAACAATCGCAAAATCAGTTGCCTTGAACGAAGTAGTGGGCACGCCCAAGTCGTTTACCACACGGTCCCATATCGAGTACGCGCTTTCGCCGTGGATGGTTCCCATGACCACGTTTCCAACTGCGCCTACACGCATTGCCTCGTAAAGTGCCCGCGCTTCTGTTGAGCGCACTTCCCCGACAATAAGCACCGAGTCCCCAAGACGCAATGCAGTGCGCAGCGCGTCCTCTGCGCTGACTTCCGCCTCGCTTTGCGCGCCAAGGGGTGGCCGGGTCTTCAATCGTTGGACGTTGAAGCTGAGCTTTTTGAGTGCGGGGATTGGAAGTTCCTGCGTGTCCTCCTGCACAATAATCCTGAGGTTTTGCGGGATCTCAAGCATCATCGCCTGAAGCATCGAAGTCTTTCCAGCCCCGCGGCTTCCTACTATGAGCATCGAAGCCTGCGCGTCCACAAAAAACGACAGCATCCCCGCGTAGAACGAGCTGAACATCTTCTGGTCCACGAACTGCGCAAGCGTCCACGGAGTTGTCTTGTGCAGCCGGAATGCGAATGCAGTCCCGTCAAGCGCAAGCGGCTTGCCGATTACTGCGATGCGCGTCTCCAAGTCCGCAAGGTCAAAGTCAAGGATTGGGTGCGCCTCGTCAAACGGCCTTCCTGAGAGGGCGCGGAAGCGCGACACAAGGGACTTTGCCTCCTCTTCCGAATACACCACGTTAGTCTGGCACTGGCCGTACTTTGAGTGCACCAAGTAGATGGGCTTGTTGCCAAGAGGCGAGTCCACGTAAATGTCGGTAATCTGCCTGTCCGAAAGCAGGATTTCAAGTATGCCGTAGCCGATTGTGTAGCGCGAGACTATGACTGCGAGGTCCTCGCGCTCCTCGGTAGTAAGCTCGATGCCGTTCTTGTTTGCAATGTCGGCAATAGTTGCGCTGTAGATTTTCTTGAAGTACCGCCGCGCCTGGCCGATGTCCATGAAGGACACGCTTCCGGGCCTGTGGCTTGCCACGACTTCCTTGGTCTTTTCAAGCAAAAAGTATTTTTCCGGAGCCAAGTCGTACTCCGGCGGCTGGAGGTAATACAAGTACTCGACTTTTTCGGGGTGCCTGTAGATGAACACCTTGCTTGAGGTGACCTCGTACTGGTTGATCAGTTCAAGCGACTCGGTGCCCGAAAAGAATATGCGCGAGCCGATGAACGACGGCTTTATCGCAACCTCAAAAAGCGAGTGGTAGATGCTCCTGTCCGCGGGAATCTCTCCAAGCTCGGCGATGTACTTCTTGGTGCGCTGTATCAGCTCTGTTGCATCCATTGCGTCCTTGATGAACTTGAGCGTGGAAAGGTAGACTTCCTGGTCTGCGGCAGAGTCCCCCGCAAGCTCGTGTGCCTTTGCAAGCTCGGCTTTGATTGTGCCAAGAAGCTCCATGTACGCGCGGAACGGGTCCTCGTAAAGCAGGTTGACTATTATGAGGACTTTGTTGTGCCGCTCGGAAAGCACCTTGCTCTCGGTCGTCTTGCCAAGCTTTGAGGGGCTCCACACCGCCTCGGCCTCCATCCTGCCAACAAGGTCAGCGATGCCTTTGAGCATCCGGGTCTGGTCTTCGTTGTAGATGCGCTCGTAATACTCCGAAAGCACTACCTCGTCGGCCTCGGCCTCTTCCAGCCGCTCGATGACGTTGCGCATCGCAAGCGGGTAGGCGATTATGTCCGCGCCGAAAGGCTTGTTGCGGTAATCAATCACAAGGACGCGCTTTCCGCCCTCGTGCTTTAAAATAAAGTCAGGCTTTTCCGCCTTCTCTTCCCCAGCCATAAAAAACCAGATTCAGTAGAGAACGGGCTAATATAATCGTTGTCAAGGCATTACGCTTGGCGGCAACCCAGTCTGCAGGCAGTCCGTTTTATATTTGGCTTGCCCCTTCCTCTGGTTATGGCAAAGGATGGCCGCCGCGGCCCGCAGGTCGAGGATGTTGCCGCAGAATTGGAAAACGACCGCAACAACGCAATCAAGTCCTTCGTTTTCTGGGTCATTCTTTCACTTGTGGCGATTTGCTGCCTGTTGCTTGCTGTCGCGTCAAACATGGTTTTAGTGGATTGAAGTGTTTGCATGAGAATCAAGCAAAAGGAAAACCCGCCAACTGTTGACCGCAAGACCGAGGAGCGCATCCTTGCCCTTTCAAACGAGTATGCTTTCTGGCAGCGTGCAAAGGAACTGTCTAAAATCGGGTTCTTTGTGGTCGTGGCGTTACTGGTGGTGTTCCTGCTATACCTCTACGTCCTGTTGCCTTACCTGCGCCCAGATTGCGGCTTTTGCGCGCAGTCGCGGACGCAGGACTTGGTCAAGCGCGTCAGTGTGGATGGCTTCGGGATGAGGGTTTATGACCGTGTCGAGTTCACATCCAGGGATCTTACTGCGCAGGACGCGGTCCGCAACACCGGCGTGTCCCCGGATAGAATCCGCTTCATATGCAATAACGCCACCCTTTGCGGGACAGGCAAAGCTTTGGACGTTTCTGAAAGCAAAGTAACGGTTAATGCGAAAATAACCCTGACTGTTGCAGTATGCTACAACCCGCAAAAGGACGGTATTTATCACGTGGTCATTGACAAGGATGCCAAGGCCGCACGAACGATTGCAGAACCCCTCTGCAACCTTTCCTAAGACCGCACCCTTGAGAAATAGCTCATCACAAACACCACAAGGAGCACCGCTATTATGAAATAGAGGTACTCGTAGGTGCGCATCTCGTCGGTTTTTCCGTGCTTTTTGTGGAAGCGCTTTATTGCGCCTGCCAGTGCCCAGTCGTGCCAGAAGTCGCCCTGGCCCCACCCGCCCTTTGCAGCAATGGCCTCGACTTCCTCGATGCTCTTGCCCTTTTCAAGCAGGCCGAAATAGAAGTCTTCCAAATCCTTTCTTGGCATGAATAGACATTCTCCTTTGCCTGTTAAAATAATGGCGATTGGGCCGCAGTTTGCGGCCCTTGTCAGTTCAGCACGGTACAAGCGGAACTGCGCATACTTTTACTGTCCGCGTCTCGCTTGCCGAGTCCTTCCTGTAGCCGCCGTTTGTGTACATCGTGTAATTATACGCCCCCACAGCCAAGCTTTCGTTTTCGTAGTTGAACAGCCAGGCGTTGGGCGTGTACTTGTTAAGGCTAGTCCGGTATTGCATCTCAATCTCGGCCGGTGAAAGCGCCCGGTTCCACACCCGCACCTCGTCGATGGAGCCGTTGTAGTGGTAGTTTGCGTGCGTGTTGTGGCCCCAACCTATCGTCGGCTTGGCAGTGCCCGTGTTCAGCGTCCCGGTCTTGGCGTACGCCGTTCCCGCAATCCCGTTGACGTAAAACAGCTCGTGAGTGCCGTTGTAAACGTAGACTACGTGGTTCCACGTATAGTTCGCTACCCACGGGCCGTAGACGTTCTGCTTTGAGCCTGCGATGTATACTTGCGAAAGCAGGAGTCCGTAGTTTGCCAGGAGTATCCTGCTGTTGCCGTACCCATTCACGTTGTAGAGAATCCCGCCATAGCCCTGCAGGTGGGTGGACATGGGTTTCAACCACGCCTCCACGCTGATTGCGTTGGTCGAAGTGTTGATGTCCTTCGCCGACGAAATCTCCACCCAGTCATCCAACCCGTCAAACTTCATCGCGCTGCCCCACTTGCCGGTTTGGTCCCAGTCGGCGTGTTTTGCATGTCCTGCATTGTAGCGCGCCAAGGCTTCGGTTGCGCTCAGCGTCCGGTTCAAAAACACCACCTCGTCAATGGAACCGTTGAAGAACCTGCCCGATGCGGCCCCGTGGCAGCCTAAGGTCACGTCATAGCTGCTTATCCTCGGGGCTATCCCGCCTGTAGCGCCCTGCGCCGCAAGCGCTCCGTTGACGTACAGCTTGATGGACCCAGAATCCCACGTGTTTACCACGTGATACCAATTATTAGTCGGATACGCGCCTGAGCTGCTCAGGTATGCTTGGTTAGTGCCGTCCGATATTATTGCCACGAAGTGGCCGGATACGAAGCTGTCGTCCGTAGTGGATATGGTGTAGCTTGAGTTCTTGAAGTATGCGTCGGGCGACTTGGCTATCATGCTGGTCGCGTATTCGAACTGCCTTGGATAAATCCACGCCTCGATGGCGCCGTTGATTCCCAGAGTCAGGCTTGCGGGGTGGTAAAGGTTCACGTAGTCGTTGGTCCCGTCGAAGTCTATGGCAGTCCCTGCCTTTCCAGTCACCCAGTTGCAACCCGTGGGCGCTGCCATGTTGACGCAGGTGCCGTTGTTTTTGTATACGCTCTCGTCATACGCTTTGTTGCTGCTGTTCTCGTCCATGTGCAGCAGGAGTGCGGTGTTCCCGTAAGTTGTGCCGTTGTTCCCATAACTTGAAACATCAACCGCCCTTGATGCGGTGTCACCAATCAAGTTCGCGTCGTCAAAATTCATCGCAAGCACAAGCGACTGGTCGTAGATTGAGTAGTTCGCGCCGTTCCAGTTGTATATGAGTCCGTTGAGTGCGGCGTCCTTTACCGTAATCAGGGCGGAAATGTTTGGCTTTCCAGTTCCCCACGCGCCGTCCGCAGGCGAGTTTGGCAAAAACTGCGGCTTTGCGCCCGGAGTATAATAGGATGGGTCAAGCGAGACTCCTGCTGACTTCATCTGCGCGTCAAGCGTGTCGTCTGCGCTTGAAACCGTGCCCTGCATCATGAATACAATGGTTACTACGACTAGGAGGACTCCGCTGAGCATCAGGATGTATTCGAACGCGCCCTGCCCCCTGCCCCGTTCCATGGAAAGCCATCGAAGCCATCGGTTTTAAACAATTGGACTGTTATTTTTCTGGTCATCACGATGGAGAACCGCGAGCTTTTTTCCGAGAAGGTAAGGCAGTTGCGTGAGTTCATCCACAAAAAGAGCGGCAACTCCCTCAAGCTGTATGCTGACGAGGCCGCAGAGATTGCGTTTTACGAGCGCGACGAGCGCTTCATCGTGCTTGCAAGCCTCGCATACTCATTTTCCAAGTTCCACGAAAAGACCTACATCGACGCGTCCAAGGAGCTTGACGAGCTCATAGATGACGTGCAGTTCGAGCTTGCCAAGGCGTCCGAGGCACTTGAGAACGACGACGAAAAGGAGTTCACACGCCTGGTTTTTGGTTCCGAGTCAATGGTGCGCGACCTTTCCGCGTCGCTTGGCCGCTACATAATCAACCTGACTTTCAAGTCGCGGCTCAAGGCAGCAGCGCGCATGTACTCGCAGGGCGCATCGCTTGGGGTCGTGTGCTCGCTTGCAAAAGTCGACAAGGACGAGCTTTCAAACTACATTGGCCACACCACCATCTCCGACAAGTACGAGACAATGTCCGTGCGCGAGAGGATGGGAAAAGTGTTTGCCCTATTGGGAAGGTGAGATGCGCATATGCCACAAAAGAACATAGTATGCGACTCGTCCGCCCTGATTTCGCTTGCGGATACCGGCAACCTCGGCGTGCTTAAGTTCCTCTGCGGGTGCGGGATAAACTTCTTCATCACGCCGGCTGTAAAGTCAGAAATAACCACCCGGCCGATGACCATACGAAAGTACGCGCTCTCGGCAATCCGGCTCCAAAAATGCGTGGACGACGGCGTGCTCAAGCTCCTTGCAAGCGTCACCCTCCACGAGCAGACCTCGCGCATACTCAAGTCCGCAAACTCGATGATTTTTGCAGGCAAAAAGCCGCTTGAACTAATCCAGCTTGGCGAGGCCGAGTGCCTTGGCATATTCGCCTCGGCTTCGGCGCACATGCTCTTGGTTGACGAAAAGACAACCCGCCTGCTCATTGAGAACCCGCACAAGCTGCGCGAGACCATCCAAGTCCGCAACTCCGAAGGCGTCAGGCTCGACCAGGGCAAACGCGACGAGTTCGCCTCGCTTACAGCGGACGTGGCCTGCCTCCGCTCTGCCGAGCTTTTGGCTTTCGCCTATTCCAAAGGGTATTTTGACGAATACCGCAACCTCAAAGAGGACGCGTTCAAGGCGACGATTTACGCGCTCCGCGACTCCGGCTGCGGCCTTGCCTCTTCCGAGATAGTGGAGTACGAAAACCTTGGGTTTTGATTAGGTGGTTATGTGAACAGCAGGCTTGAGTTTTTTGCGGCACTCGTGATATTTGTCGCCTTGTTTGCAGGAAGCATCTACGCAACAGTCGAGCTTTCAAAGGCAAGCTCGGACATAACCAATGGGATGCAGGGTTTCATAGGCTCGCTAATCGGCGCCGCAATCTCAATCTTTGGCGTCTGGTACTTGACCCGGATGCAGATTTACGAGGAAAAGAAAATCGACTTGGCACGCCGCAGGCTTGAGAAGCTCTACGGCCCGCTGATGCTTTTGATTCGCAGCAGCTCGCTTGCGCTCAAGGCAAAGAACATCGACCGAGCCGGCATACTCTGCGACTCCAAGTACAAAAACCGCCTCGACCGCATCATCGAGGAGGCGTACTACCTTGCTGACAAGGACTTCCTTGAGGACTTGGTGGAGCTTTACGACTTCCACCTTTATTCGCACCGCAACGACGACGAGTTCGTGGCAAAGTTCGTGGACAAAGTCGAAAAGAGGTACAAGACGTGCCTGAAGGAAGCGGGAATGTAGGGCTTGATGATTCGTTAAGCTAAAACAAGTTGGTGATTTGATATGGCAGCAAAGAAAGCAGGAACAAAAGCAACGGAAAAGGCTGAAGCAGCCTGCCACAATGAATGCAAGTGCCAGCAGGCTGAAGGCAATTTCGCAATCGCAGCTGCCTTCCTAGTGATTTTCACGGCAATGATACAGCCGGAGTACTCCGTCGGGCTTTCAGTTGGATTTTTGGTTGCTTTTGCCGTCTACAAGTATCTGATGGGCAAAGGCAAGTGGCCGTGCAAGGCTTGCAAGTAACCTCTTTTGTTTGGTATTTTTTATTTTTAAGAAAAGGTTTTAGAAAAAGGAATGGACCCGGCGGGATTTGAACCCGCGGCCTCCACGTTGCGAACGTGGCGATCTACCGCTGATCTACAGGCCCATTTTACTGCAGTTTTGCCTTTGGTTTTGCATGCCCTTCAATGGGTTGTCGGGATACTATTCTAGCACGGCAACTAATAAATTAGGTGGGAAAGGCAGCGGGAAAGAAAAAATCCCAGCGGGCTGCACGGTCCATCAAAAATTATTGTTTCCCCATTCCCGCAGGCTCGTTGTAGCGCGCAAGGATGAGCATCACCGCAACAACCGCAAGCACGAGCAGGGTCGCGTTCATCCAGAACGGCAGCGGCCTTGCAAGAACTGCAAGCCCGGTCATCGAGGGAATTACCACGTTCTTTGTGGACTCGGTGCCGCTTGAAGTGATCTTGATTGGCACGCTCTGCCCCCTGACCTGCTCAGTTGACGGCCAGAACGTGATTGAGAAAACTCCCGTCTCGCCTGGGGTGAGGTTAAGGTAAGTCGGCGTGAACGAGTAGTTCAGCCCGGTGTCCTGCGGGATTGCGGGGGTCACGAAGTTCTCGACAGTGTTTCCTGAGTTGAGCACGTTCATGCTCACCTCGATTACCGAAATGACCTCCCCGGTCTGGACCGTGGGCTCGACTGTGTATGAAAAGTCAAGCGAGTGGTCCTGCGGCATCACCTCAAGGGAGTAGTTTGCGCTCCCGATGGTGTAGCCGTTTGAGATTATCATCGCCCGCGCCTGCCTGTAGCTTGACTGGTCCGCGTAAGTGCGGCCGTTCATAGTAAGCTCGTAATCCTTGGTCGAGTACGGCGCGATGGTGGCCTTTTCGCCTGAGAACGCGTACCAGTTGTAGGGAACTCCCTCAAGGTAAAGCGAGAGGTTGTAGTATGCAGCTGAGGTGGGGTTGGTCACGCGCAGCGTGTACTTTGCCGGCACGTTGTCAACCACGCTGATTTCAGGCATCTCCACAATGACCAGCGAGGTGTTTGCGGTGCGTGGCACAGTCTCGTTCTTTGGCCGCACCAAGATGCAGTAGTTGCGGTTGAGAATGTTGAACTGGCCGGACGCAACCGAGAACGCGTACGAGTACGTCTTTCCAGACTCCAAGCCGAAAGTCGAAGTGTATATGTTGAAGTACCCCGTCTCGCCCGTCTTGAGGTCGATTGCGGTCTGGCTCAGGTAAACGTTCCCGTAAAGCGGCGACTTTTCAGATATTGCAAGCTTGTACGAGCCGGCCTCGTCGCCGTCATTGCGGACCCCAAGCTTGAGCGTGGAGATGTCCGAGCCGACGTAGACTTTCTGGCATTCAGGTGCAGGCTCGCCTATGAGGCTGAGTGAAACGCGCGGGCCGTACACTGAAAACGACACTGGGACTGGGAGGTCGCGTATGCAGCACGCGTTGGTGTACCGGACTATCACTGGGATTGTGAACGAAGTGCCCGGGGTGCCGTAAGGCACCTTGAAGGATATCTTGACCGAGTCGGACTCGCCAGCCTTCAGCTCGAACTCGTTTTTTGAGAACGTGTATTCAAAGGGCGCGTATGGCACCGAGAGCTTGACGATTACCTTGGCGGTCCCCTCGTTGATTATGTATGCCGAGAACGTTACCGTGTCGCCGGGCCGCACCAGCAGGTCCTTGGTGTTGTCAATTGACGCGCTCAGGCTCTGCGCCGTAGAGCAGCACGTTCCGTAGGCCGTGTCGTTTGAGTATATAGTAAGGTTGAGCGGGAATGACTTCTTGCAGTTTGCCGCCTGCGAAGTCACGTTCAACTGGTAGTCGCCGGGTGTTGTCGACGCAGTGTGCAGCGTCAGTTCCGAGTAGGTGGTGTTTCCTGCGGGAAGCGTTATGTACGACTTTGAGAACTCGCCTGAAAGCCCTGCAATCATCGCAGCCGAGAGGCTGATTTGCTGGGCTGTTGAGGATGGGTTGGTCAGCATAACCGCGTACTTTGCATCCGTGCCAACGGTGACGTTGCGGTAAAAGTCAACAGCGTACGCCGAAAAAAGCGCGCACGAGCCGGGCGCAAGGCAGGTGTTTCCCGAAGCAGTCGTCCCAAGCGGGCAGCCGCACATCGAGGAGCGCTCCTCAAGAACCGCGTTGGCGTTGCAGTAAAGCGGCTTTTGCAGTGCGCAAGTGTTCTTGGCAGAGCCGTCCGAGCAGGTCTTCTCAACGCAATACTCTTCCTTTGCCTTGTAGCCGTCGGCGCATCCGCATAAAGTTGACTTGTTTACAAGGATTCCATTGTCACAATAATACGGCTTTGTTGCCGAGCAAGTGGAAAATCGCGTGCCGTCCGAGCAGGTTGTCGGTGCAACCCCGCAGTCAGCTGCGCAGGTAGTTGTGCTCTCGCCGTAGTCGCAAATCCCGTCCCCGCAATACTTGAGCGCGCCGCAGTCAGCCGGGCAGGTCACCGGGCTTTCGCCGATGTCGGAGTCGCAAATCCCGTCCCCGCAGTCAGCAGAAGGCCTGTTCACAGTCACCATAGCTGGAGTGCACGAGTTGGAGCCGATTTTTGCAGTAATGTCATAAGTGCCCTGGGCTGGGAAGTAGCAGTTTGCGTTGCAGTAGCCGGTTGGCTGTGCGCACCCAAAGGCAGCGACCGAGTGGCCGTTTCCGCAGTTGATTATGGCTCCGTTGGACGTTTCGGTGTAGTCTGTGTAAGTGATTGTGACAAGCGAGGTCTTTCCCGCGTCAAGGTTTTCAGGGAACGTCGAGAGCGCGCATTGCGCGGCAACCGCAAACGGCAATATTGCCGAAAGCACAACAAAAAGGGATAGTCTGTTCATTTGTATTAGGCCCCGCATAAAGGCACCTGCCGAAATGCCGGCTAAATGCCTTGGTCTTTGTAAGGTTTTTAGGCAAAAGCCGCCTTATATAAGAATTGTTGGCCAAAAAGCCGGGACGCTACCGGCGGTTTTTGCGCCCGGCAAGGATGCAAAATTTGGTAACCTTTTTAAATATCTTGAGGCATTGTAATGATACTCAATCAGAGGGCAAATAGCAGACAGGCTCAAAATGGCTATTTTTAGGTAATTTCGCTCGTCCCGGATTGGAATTTCAGCAAAGGAATTTTTTTGCGCATGCAATAGGTTTCACGTTTATTGCCACTAATTGGCGTAAAGCAAGAATGTTTATTGGAGGTAGTTTTTGATATGGCAGCCAAACCACACCTGAATCTCATCTTCGTCGGTCACGTAGACCACGGGAAGTCAACCACTGTCGGACGCATTTTGTACGACACCGGCGCACTCTCCGAGAACGACCTTCGCAAGCTCAAGGAAGAGGCGGCGAAGCTTGGAAAGGCGACCTTCGAGTTCGCGTTCGCAATGGACCAGCTCAAGGAGGAACGTGAGCGCGGAGTCACAATCGACATCGCCCACAAGGACTTCAACACACAGAAGTACTACTTCACAATCATCGACGCGCCCGGCCACAAGGACTTCGTAAAGAACATGATTACTGGCGCATCACAGGCAGACGCTGCGGTACTTGTCTGTTCAGCCAAGGAAGGAATCCAGGCGCAGACCATCGAGCACGCATTCCTGCTCAAGGTGCTCGGAGTGGGCCAGTTCATCGTAGGAATCAACAAGATGGACGCGGTAAACTACGACCACCAGGCGTACGAAAAGACCAAGACCGAGCTTGTCGCAAAGATGAAGCCCATGGGCTACAAGGTGGACACAATCCCGTTCATCCCCTACTCGGCATACGGCGGGGACAACATCGCAAAGAAAAGCGACAAGATGTCCTGGTATTCCGGCCCGACCCTTATTGATGCGTTCAACGCGCTCACTGAGCCCAAGAAGCCCACAGACAAGCCCCTGCGCATCCCCATCCAGGAAATCTTCACGATTACCGGACAGGGAACCGTGCCAGTAGGCCGTGTCGAGGCAGGCATCCTCAAGCCCAACACTTCAGTCATCGTCATGCCCGAGGGGCTCGTTGGCGAAGTCAAGAGCATTGAGATGCACCACCAGACCCTCACCGAGGCAATCCCGGGAGACAACATCGGCTTTACCCTCAAGGGCGTTGACAAGAAGGCGATAAAACGCGGTGACGTCGTGGGACTTCCCGCCAACCCGCCGCTCGTCGTCGAGTCATTCAAGGCACAGGTCGTCATCCTCAACCACCCAACTGCCATTGGCAAGAACTACACTCCGGTGTTCCACTTGCACACTGCGCAGCTTGCGTGCACCATCACCGAAATCATCGAGAAGAAGGACCCCAAGACTGGCCAGCCAGTCAAGGAGGGGCTCGACTTCCTCAAGACCGGTGACGTTGCCGTAGTCATGATCAAGCCAACAAGGCCGGTGTGCGCCGAGAAGTACTCGGACTACCCCGCACTTGGACGCTTTGCCATGCGCGACATGGGACAGACCGTTGCAGCAGGAGTAATCCTCGACGTGGTGCCCAAGAAGGCTTAAGTGAAATCAGGGGGTTTTCCCCCTAATTTTCATTTTTTGTTCTCAATGAGGTTTTTTTTACTATGGGCAAAGCAAGAATCAAGCTACAGTCACAGAGCTTTTCGGACCTTGACCAGGTGTGCAAGGACATAAAGGAGATAGCAGGCAAGTCAGGAGTCGCCATGCGCGGCCCCATCCCGCTGCCCACCAAAGTCCTCGCCATCTCGACGCGCAAGACGCCTTGTGGAGACGGTTCGGACACTTACGAGAAGTGGCAGATGCGCATACACAAGCGCCTCATCGAAGTCACCGCGGACGACCGCGTTTTGCGCGACATCATGCGCATCAAGATACCCGATTCAGTGCACGTCGAAATGACTCTTGGATAATTTTTCCAAGGTCACTACCCTCTTTTTTATTTATTCAACAGCCTAGCCTGTAGTATGGACTTAGCAGCTGACCCCAGTTTACCGCTGGCGTTTCTTCTCTACGTTGTTGCCCTTTTCCTGTTCCTGGCGTGGCTAATCTATGGCCTGAAAAGGAGCAGGCACAAAAAAACGGTCAAGAACGTCTGCCTCAACTGCGGGTCTGAAAAGATTCATCTTGTCAGCCTTTCCGATGGCCCTTCCCCTTACCGGTGCGACGACTGCGGAAATACGTACAACGACCCGGTGGAATTGTTTGCCCTCGATGAAAAAGAGGGCGCCAGCTCCGGCGACGAGGCAGTCAAGGACCGCATCTGCCCGGAGTGCGGCTCGGACAAGATATTTCCCGACCAGGTGGCTGGCTCAATTATCACTTGGTCCTGCCATAAGTGCGGCTCGACGTTCCCCTCGGCAATCGAAATCTACCGGAAAAACAAGTGATGGCCTTTGACGCGAGCAACCCGCAATACAGTTGACCGGATTTGCCCCTACTGCGGCTCCAGCGAAATCTTCGTAAGCTCAAGCTCGCCCGGCGTAATCCCCTCAAACGCCATTTTCTCAATAGCCGGGGCAGGAAGGGACGGCAGGCCAGCCTACGAGTGCCGTAAGTGCGGCGGCGTGTTCGAAACCCCGGTCGAAATCTTCCAAACCGGCAAAAAATGAGCGGCCAACAGGCCAGTTTGTTACTACTTTTTTCCAATAGTGCAACTGCGGCCTGCATAACTTTTTATACTCTCAAAGCGTCCCTGTTTTTATGGTAAAAAAACCCGCCAAGAAAGCCGTTTCAAAGGCAGTCAAGGCTCCAAAAGCAAAGCCCAAAGCCCAGCCCAAGCTTGAGGCAAAGGCGAAACAGGCGATCCGGCCGCAAAGCGAAGAAGCCTTCAGGCCTCCAGCTTACCAGCGCGGGAACTTCGGGATGCCCAAGAAAATGTGCCCCTTCTGCAACTCAACCGACGTCTCGCCCGACTCGATGGGCGGCGACGTAATGTCCTGGACTTGCAAGTCCTGCGGCAACAGCTTCCCCGCGCCCCTTGAGGCCCCGGCAGAAAAGCACGGCAAAGGCAGCGACGAGGAATCCGAGTACGAAGAGATGCCGGACTAAGCAAAAGGCAATCTTTTTCCGCAATCCCGCGCTAGCCCTGCAACCAGTTTAAATTTCTTTGACTGCCCTATTATCTTCCTTAATGCTGAGGTGGCAGAGCGGTCCAATGCGCCGGTCTTGAAAACCGGTCCTCGAAAGGGGGCACGAGTTCGAATCTCGTCCTCAGCGTACTTTTTTTTCAATGAGCAGGTTCATTAACCGGCGAAGTTCTATCCCAGTTAGGTGGGTTTTATGGCTGGCTTCTTGACTGACTTGGCAACTTACGCGATTTTTGGAAAGCCGCTCGTAGTATATGGTGGCGCGATTACGCTGGTTGCCCTCCTGGTGACTGCTTACCTTGGCTACCAGATGACGCAGGGAAAGGCAAAGCTTGAAACCCACAAGACTGCTGCAATAATCGCGGTTGTGCTTGGCGTGGCGCACGCAATACTTGCCATCTCGATGTTCTTCTAAGGCGCGTGACGGGAAGCGTTATGTCGGGGCTCATTCAGCTACACGTTCAACGATGCAGGCTCCTTTACTTACCACTGCACGTTCCACCCGCACATGACTGGCAAGATAGTTGTGCAGTAAGTCGGCCGCGTTGTTGCGGCGTTGTCCGGGGCCTGTTTAAACTGGCCAACCAACCCGTCGGTTTTTTATCCTTGTTTCTTGTCTAGTATTATCAACCAAAGGCCCATGCCGCAGGTTTTGCAGATGCATTTTGCGTATTCGACTATTGAATCGCGTTCCGCATGCCTAACCGCAGGTCTTTGCACCGTAAGCGCAGCGTCACTTCTTCTTCTTGTGCTTACTCTGGCAGCAGTCCTTGGACGATAACGTGCTGCCGGTGGAAAGTCTTATTTTTTAGACTATACTTTATTCGACGTCTTTTCGCCGGCTCAAGCCGTGAGCTTGCGCTTTGCGTAATGGACGCCGGCACGCTCTCCTTCTCCCATTGCTTCTTTGACAACATCTTGTCACATCGCGTCAAAATGCCGCATTGGCAACAGGTGAGGAGGAATAGTCTCGAAAGAAAACGTCGGCCAACAAGAGATTGTAGGCGCAGGTTCGCACTCGCAGCAATGCACGCTTCCAGAAAAAGTAATGGTCTTTGACACCACCCTTCGTGACGGCGAGCAGACGCCGGGGGTCAACCTTTCGGCTGACAGGAAGTTCGAGCTGGGAATTGCGCTTGATGACCTGGGCGTTGATGTCATCGAGGCCGGTTTTCCCGCAAGTTCCGACGGCGAGCGGGAGCTTTTTCGGCGCCTGTCAAGTCAAGGCCTTAATGCAAAGGTGTGCGGCCTGTGCCGCGCAAGCAAAGCAGACATTGACGCTGCGATAGACTCCGGCGCCAACTACGTCCACGTTTTCCTTGCAACTTCGGAGCTCCACATGAAGTACAAGCTGAAGATGACTCCGCAAGAGGTGCTTGCAAAGGTCGTAGACAGCGTCAGTTACGTCCGTTCGCGCGGCGTGCCGTGTGAGTTCTCCGCAGAGGACGCAAGCCGTTCCGACGTCGAGTTCCTCAAGCAGGTTTACGTGGCCGCAAGGGACAGCGGGGCTTGCATGCTGAACGTGCCGGATACTGTCGGGGTGTCCTCTCCAAGCCAGTACGCGTCATTAATCCGCCAGATACTGGGGGCAACAAACACGCCAATCTCGGTTCACGCCCACAATGACTTCGGCTTGGCTGTTGCGAACACTCTTGCAGGCGTCGAGGCTGGCGCTTCGCAGGTGCAGGTCACGATAAACGGCCTTGGCGAGCGTGCAGGGAACGCGGCGCTTGAGGAGACCGTGATGGCCCTGTCGCAGATTTACGGTGTCAAGACCGGCATAAGGCAGGACAAGCTGTACAAAGTCTCCCAGCAGGTCTCGCGCGCAACCCGCGTGTGGCCTTCTCCTAACAAGGCAATTATCGGCGACAACGCGTTTTCGCATTCATCGGGGGTGCACGTCCACGGCGTGCTTTCGCACGCACTTGCTTACGAGCCTTTTGAGCCCGAAGTAGTTGGTAGGCACAGGCGCATCGTGCTGGGCAAGCTCACCGGCACCAACGCGGTCAAGAACGCGCTTGAGAGCATGGGCTTTAGCCTTGACGATGAGAAGGCAAAGACAGTCACTGCAAAGATCAAGGCGATAGGGGACGCGGGCAGGAGGGTGCATGATTTCGAGCTTGCAGCAATGGCCCGCGAGGCTTTGGGCATAGAAGAAAAGAAGAGGCTCGTGCTTGAGCAGGTGCTCATCTCTATTGGGAACAACATCGTCCCAATAGCTTCGGTCAAAGCGCGGATGGATGGCCAGGAGCGCATGTTCTGCGCGACCGGGGCAGGGCCGGTTGATGCAGCCATGGTTGCGCTGTCGCAGGTTTCCGACAGCCACGGCAACTTCAAACTCGACGACTACAAGCTCATGGCGCTGTCCGAGCAGTCAAGCGCGCAGTGCGAAGTCACGGTCACTGTTGAGGATGCCCGCGGGAATGCGTGTACCGGCTTTGCGGTAAGCCCGGACATCGTGATGGCAAGCGTCAGCGCAATGACTGACGGGATAAACCATTTGCTTTCACAGGAAAAAATCGCCCCGGAAGGCAAGGGCGCCAAGGATGAAAAGAGCCGGCAGCAGGCCGGCAAGTGCGGGGAATAGAAAATGGGAAAGACTTTGCTTGAAAAGGTCTGGTCCGCCCATGCAGTCCGTGCGCTTGGCGGAGGCAAGACGCAGCTTTTCGTGGGAAGGCACTTCATCCACGAAGTCACGTCGCCGCAGGCGTTTTCGATGCTGAAGGAACGGAACCTGAGCGTGCACAGGCCGGACTTGACGTTTGGCACCATGGACCACGTCATTCCGACCAACTGCCCCAACAGGCCGTTTTCGGATTCGGTGGCCGAAAAGATGGCTTTGGAACTTGAGAAAAACGTGCGCAATGAGGGTATCGCCTTCTTTGGCCCCGGTTCGGGCAGGCAGGGCATAGTCCACGTGATTGGCCCCGAGCTTGGGATTTCCCAGCCGGGCACCACGATTTGCTGCGGAGACTCGCACACGTGCACGCACGGCGGGGTGGGCGCAATCGCATTCGGCATCGGCACGAGCCAGGTGCGCGACGTGCTTGCCACGCAGACTGTTGCGGCCCAAAAACCCAAAGTAATGCGGGTGGAAGTGCGCGGCGCCACCGCAAGGGGGGTTTACGCCAAGGACGTGGCCCTTGAAATAATGCGCGCGCTTGGTGTGAATGCGGGAATCGGCTTTGCATACGAGTACTGCGGCAGCGCGGTAAGCAGGATGGGTGTCGAAGAGCGCCTGACCCTGTGCAACATGAGTATCGAGGGCGGCGCTCGGATTGGCTACGTTTGCCCGGACGACGAGACGATAAATTACATGCAAGGCCGGGAGTTTTCCCCGCCTGCTGAAAAATCCGGCGAAGCAGCTTCCTACTGGAAGGGCATAGCAAGCGATTCGGATGCGGAGTATGACGACTCGGTTTTCATTGACGCGCAGAACATCGTGCCAATGGTGAGCTGGGGGACCAACCCGGGTCAGTGCGTTGGTGTTGACCAGTTCATCCCAAAGCCCGAAAGCCTGGCGCAAGGCCTGCGCAAGCCCGCAGAGGACGCGCTGAATTACATGGGACTTGCTGGAGGCGCCCCGATTGCGGGTACCAAAATCGACGTCGCATTCATCGGCTCGTGCACCAACTCGCGCATCACAGACTTCCGCGCAGCCGCAGCTGTGCTGAAAGGAAAGCGCGTGGATGGTTCGGTGCGGGCAATCGCGGTGCCAGGTTCCGAGAAAGTCGCAATGCAGGCAAAAGCCGAAGGCATCGACAGGGTTTTTTCGGATGCGGGTTTTGAATGGAGGCAAACCCCCGGGTGCTCGCTATGCTTGGCGATGAACCCCGACAAGCTTTCGGGAAAGCAAATCTGCGCCTCGACTTCGAACAGGAACTTCCCCGGAAGGCAGGGGAGCCCAACGGGCCGGACGCTATTGATGAGTCCGGCGATGGTCGCATCCGCTGCAATTTGCGGCGAGGTGGCTGACGCAAGGCAGCCAGTATAACGTGGAGGTTTGGTGTTTATGGAAATAAGTTTTCAGAAAAAAAATTCGCAGCAAGATGGCGTGGTCAATGATAAGTTCATTCGCGCTGTCGAAGGCACGTGCGTCCCCGTCCCTGGCGAAGACATCGACACCGACCGCATAATCCCCGCAAGGTTCTTGACGTCATTAACCTTCGAGGGCCTTGGCGCGCTGGCGTTTTACGACGAGCGTTTCGACGGAAGCGGCAACAAGAAAGAGCACCCGTTTAACGACCCGTGTTTTTCCGGTGCGGCAATACTCGTCGTGAACAGCAACTTCGGCTGCGGCTCCTCGCGCGAGCACGCGCCCCAGGCGCTCATGCGCAGGGGGATACGCGCCATAGTCGGCGAGTCGTTCGCAGGCATCTTTGCGGACAACTGCTGCTCAATCGGGATGCCCGTTGTGCGCCTCAAAAAGGGGGATGTTGCGTGGGTGGCGGAGCGCGCAATGAGCAATCCAAGCGCAAAAGCCCGCGTATCCATAGGGAACGGGACTTTCGAGTACTGCAACCGCGTCTTTTCCGTAGTGCAGGACGAGTCCTTCAAGCGGGCTTTCCTCGAAGGCCGCTGGGACGCGGTATACGGGCTGGTTGAGGCGCAAAAGGACGCGGACAAGGTGGCGCAATCGTTGCCCTACCTTTTCTTCAATGCAACTACTCGCGAGTTTTCTGATAATACGACAACAAAGAAGGTGTGATGAACGTGGCCATACAAAAGACTGAATGGGTGTGGATGAACGGGGAGTTCGTCAAGTGGGACGAGGCGAAGGTCCCGCTGCTTTCCAACGCGCTCCACTACGGCACCGGGGTATTCGAGGGCATCCGCTGTTACCAGACTGCCGACGGCAGGCCTGCAGTGTTCCGGCTCAAAGACCACATGGCGCGCCTTGGGACCAGCGCCAAAATGTGCAAGATACGGATGGACCACTCCAAGGACGACTTGGTGGCCGCGACAAAGGCGCTCATATGCAAAAACAACATCAAGGCCTGTTACGTCCGGCCGCTCGTTTTCTGGGGCTACGGCAACATGGGGTTCGTTCCCGAGGAAGGAAAGCTGGAGACTTCAATAAGCTGCTGGCCGTGGGGCGCGTTCCTGGGCAAGGACGCGCTTGAAAAAGGCGTCACTGCCAAGACCTCGCCGTGGAGGCGCATCAGCACCAACTGCCTGCCAATGCAGGCAAAGGCAACTGGCCAGTACGCAAACTCCGTGCTCGCAAAGCGCGACGCGCGCGAGTCCGGGGTTGACGAGGCAATAATGCTCAACGACCACGGTTACGTAGCCGAAGGCCCGGGCGAGAACATCTTCGCAGCAAAGGATGGTGTCCTCTACACTCCACCAATCAGTACGGGCATACTCGCAGGCATCACCCGCGCGTCAATAATGGAACTCGCGCATCATTCGGGCATCACCGTGTGCGAACACGTGTTCCTCCGTGACTTCCTTTACACCTGTGACGAGGTGTTCTTCACAGGCACGGCGGCGGAAGTCACTCCGGTGACCCGGATTGACGGTATAGCCGTAGGCGATGGCAAGTGCGGGCCGTTGACCAAGGCGATGCAGAGTAGTTTCTTCAACGCCGTGAACGGAAAAGACCCTCGCTATGCGAAGTGGCTGGACTATGTGGATGAGTAGGCAGTTGGTGGGGGAGGGAGTTCCTTCCTCCATCAGTATTGATTCGAGTCCTTGAGAATGTTTCCCGTAAGAATCCCAACAACTTTCTCGTCCTTCTTTATGATTCCAGCCGAGGCGAGTTTCTTTGCGCCAGCAACCGAAGCTGCCGAAGCAGGCTCGCAGCCGATGCCGCACCCGTCAACAACGTGCTTTGCCGCAATGATTTCTTCGTCAGTGACTTCTTCGACTACTCCGTTCAGCTTCTTCAGGTAAGCAAGGCCGCGAGTCAGGCTTTTTGGGTTTCCGATGCGGATTGCGGATGCGATTGTCTCCGGCTTTTCAACAATGATTTCCGTCCCAGCCTTCCAAGACTGGTAGAATGGGTTAGCGCCGTGCGCCTGTATTGCGGCGATTCGCGGGAGCTTGGAAATCCAGCCAATCTCTTTGAGTTCAAGAAGGGCCTTGCAGAACGCAGTTGTGTTTCCCAAGTTTCCAGCTGGAAGCACAATCCAGTCAACGTCCCATCCGTTTTGTTCCATCAGTTCAATCGCAATCGTCTTCTGGCCTTGTATGCGCCACGGATTAATAGAATTGAGCAAATAGACCCCGCTTTTTTGGCAGTGCGCCTCGACGTCGTCCATCGCCTTGTCAAACGAGCCTTCGACTTCGATTATCTTGGCCCCGTACGCCTTGGTCTGTGCGAGCTTGCCAGCAGCGACCTTGCCTTTGGGTAGGAACACTTGGCACTCCATTCCCGCGAAAGCGGCGTAAGATGCTAGTGATGACGAAGTGTTTCCTGTTGATGCGCAGGCAACGGCCTTTGCTCCAGTGTGCTTGGCTTCGGTCACTCCAACTGTCATTCCGCGGTCTTTGAACGAGCCGGTCGGGTTTTCTCCTTCGTGCTTTAGGCGGATTTGTGAAAGTCCAGTGAAGCCGCAAATTCGGGCGTGTGAATAAAGAAACGTGTTGCCTTCGCCCCTGCTTACGATGAACTTTTCGTCAATGCCGGGGTGTATGAACGCCTTGTATCTCCATACTCCGCTCGTGGTTTTTGAGTCAAGGACTTCTTCCTTTTTCTTTCCGCGAAGCGGAGCCAAGTCAAGCTGGACTTCGGCAAGGCCCCCGCACGCACAGCGCGAGAACTCCTTGTCGGTTTTCTTTCCACATTTTGCGCATTCAAACCAGTAATCCATTGGCAAAACCCTTTGTCAGAACTCATATTTGGTGGCAGCCCTTTGCGCTTACCGCTGTCCAGGAAAGCACGGGCTCAAGCCCATCGTAAAGTGAATATATCTCCGCCTCAAGTTCCTTAACCCTTGCGTAGCCTTCCACTCCGGCAACCATCAGGGCGGGGCCCGCGCCGCTTGCGGTTGCGCCAAAGCCGTGTGCATTGCACGTTTTTTTCAGCGCCGCAAGCCTTGGCAAGATGCCCGCTTTCTCGCGCGCAGGTTCGACTATGCAATCATCCAAGCTTTCTGCAAACATCGCCGCATCCGACGTTTCAAGCGAGCAGAAAAGAAGCGAAAGCTTTTTTGTGTTGTAATCGTGCTGCTGCCTTGTCACGGCCTCCGGGAGTATGCTCCTTGCAAACTTCGTGGACGTTTTGGCCCTGTTCGTGCGCAGTATGCCGATTTTCAGCCCCTTCGGAGCGTCAAAGCGCAAAAGCTTCAGCGGGGTTTGCCTTGCTATGACGCACACGCCGCCAGTAATTGCCGGCGCGACGTTGTCTTTGTGCGCTGCCCCTCCCGCAACAGCCTCGCCTAGGGACGCGTATTCCACGAGCTGCTCGGTCGAAAGCCCCAAGCTGAATAGTTCGTTGAGCGCAACCGCCATCCCCGCGCTTGATGCGCCGCTTGAGCCCAGGCCGCTTGCAGGCGGGATGCCCTTTTGTATCCGCACGCTGACTGGCTGGCTGATATTGTGGTCCTTTCGGATTGCCTCAAGCACCGGGAAGCAGACGTTCTTTTCCATGGGTGGGGCCTCGAAGCCTCCGGCGGAAATGGCCTCGTCCTTTGCGGACTGCTCGACTTCCATCACGTCGAATGGGGATTCGAGCGCAAGCCCTGCAATGTCAAAACCCGCGCCCAAGTTCGCGCTTGTAGCCGGGCACCAAACCTTGACCATCGAATTCTTATTTCATGGCCGCAAATAAAAACTTGCATCACGAAATGTACTCCTTATGAACGTATTCATCGCCCGCGACGTCCTCGAAAGCTGTTTGCTTGGCGCAAAGGAGTCCCACCCAAGCGAGTTTTTAGGGATGCTTGCGGGAGACAAGGCCAAGGACGGCATCCACATCGACCGGCTTTACCTTGCACCCCTTACAATTTCAGATGAAGGCAGCGTCTCGTTTGACGAGTTCAACATGCCGATTGCAATGGGTGTGGTCGGGACGTTCCACTCGCACCCAACCGGCCCCGCGCTGCCGTCAAAGGCGGACTTGCGGTTGTTTTCAAGGAAAGGCGACGTGCACCTGATTGCATCCTACCCTTATAGGAAAGGCGATGTTGCGGCTTTCGACTCGAAGGGAACGCAAGTTGGCTTTGAGACTGTGTAACTTGCGGTTTATCCGCAGTAGACCCAACTTAAATATACCAAATAATTATTAGTATATCCAGTGATATACTTTGGAGTATCCAGTTCCGGCATGGCGCGGCAAGCCCGTGCGCTTTTCGCGGCACGCGACCGAGGAAATACTCAACGACAATATCCCCGTTGAGAAGGTCCTGGCCGCGCTGGCCGAAGGCGTGGATACGCAGGAGAAGCGGAAAAAAGGCACGTTTGAGTTCGTAAAGGGGTTCAAGGACGAAGTCCTCAAGGTCGTTGTCGCAGATTGCGGCGACGTTTGGGTCGTCATCACGGTCATAAAATTCGGGAGGTGAAAAGCGTTTTGCGTTGCGTCTGCGGAAAGAAGATGAAGCCGGCAAAGGTCAGCCTGCGCGGGTTCGTGCTGGACGGTTACACGTGCGGGTGCGGCGAGGAGACGTTCAACCCTTACGACGTTGAGCGGGTGAGGCTTGCGTTGCACGAGAATGTAAAGGCGCGCAAGGTCGCAAACTCGCTTGTCGTAACCTTGCCCAAGGAGTTTGCCAAGCTCGCCAGAATCAGCGAAGGAGACTCCCTGAAATGGGTTGTTGCGAAGGACCGGCTCGTTCTTGAAAAGTCCGCGGCATAGCCGGAGTGCCTGTCCCGTTTTGACGCACAAAGGTTAAATATCGGTTCACGCAATTTCTTATCTTAGTAATATTTCAGGTTGATTGATGTGGAGGATGCTGGTGTTGTCTGCCAATGGCACGTGCGCCAGCTTCGACACTAGCTAGTTTTGAGGATGCGGCGCGGGAAACGTTTTTTGGAACCCTTAGCGCGGGCCAGAAACGGGCAGTTGAGCTGGTGGTCTTTGCTGCCAAAAACGATTACGCCACGATGACGTCAGTCTGCCACTACGCGCAGTACTGTGGGATAGCCAGCGAGCCATCCTGCCGCCGGCTAATCCAACGGCTCCGAAGCCTGAAACTTATTGATTGTGGAAACAGCGAAAGCAAGGGCAAGATTCTTACGTTAACGCCACTGGGCGAAAAAATACTGCTGTGAGGACTGAATAACTATGACTTGTAAATGCGACACGTACGGGAAAAACTCAAAGGGCTGCAAGATTACCCTGTGCGAGGACGAGATGCCCCGCAAGTACTACAACATCCTGCCGGATTTGCCCACTCCGCTTGACCCGCCGATTAACCCTGCAACCGGAAAGCCCGCAAAGCCGGAGGAACTGGAGGCAATCTTTACCAAGGAAGCGGTCGGGCAGGAGATGTCCTCGCAGAGGTACATTGACATCCCGGACGAAATCATATCCGCGCTCTACGCAGTGGGAAGGCCGACGCCAATGTTTCGCGCAAGGCGGCTGGAAGATTTGCTCAAGACTCCTGCAAAGATTTACTTCAAGCACGAAGGGCTCAACCCGTGCGGAAGCCACAAGCCAAACACCGCAATCGCGCAGGCATATTATGCGATGAAGGAAGGCGTGACCGAGCTGATTACTGAAACCGGCGCGGGGCAGTGGGGCACCTCGCTTTCGTACGCGTGCGCGCTCTACAAGATGAAGTGCAGGGTGTTCATGGTGTCAAGCAGCTTCTACCAGAAGCCCTATCGCAGGATTCAGATGGAAACCTACGGCTCAACAGTCTATCCTTCGCCCAGCCGCGAGACCGAGTACGGCAGAACGCTTTCCGATGCCAATCCGGAGCACTCAGGAAGCTTGGGCATTGCAATCAGCGAAGCCATCGAGACTGTTGTGAAGACGCCGAACTCCAAGTACTCGCTTGGCAGCGTGCTCAACCACGTGATGCTCCACCAGACCATAATCGGCGAGGAGGCAAAAATCCAGCTTGCAAAGGAAGACATCCAGCCTGACGTACTGATAGCGTGCGTGGGTGGCGGGAGTAACTTCGCAGGCTTTGCCTTCCCATTTGTGCGCGACAAGATTGCAAAGAAGACCAACCCAGACATAATCGCAGTCGAGCCGGTTTCCGCGCCATCCATCACCAAGGGCAAGTACGACTTTGACCACGGCGACTCAGCAGGGATGACTCCGATGCTCAAGATGTATACTTTGGGTAAGGACTTCATTCCCGCAAAATCCCACGCAGGCGGACTGCGCTACCACGGGATGGCTCCAACGGTCTCAAGCTTGGCGCACAACAAGCTGATTAGGGCGGTTGCATACGACCAGAAGGAAGTCTTTGAGGCGGGCATGCTCTTTGCACGGTCAGAAGGAATCATCGCCGCGCCGGAGTCTTGCCACGCAATCAAGGCCGCAATTGACGAGGCTCTCAAGGCAAAGAAGCAGGGCGAGGAAAAGACGATTGTCTTTAACTTGAGCGGGCAGGGACAGCTTGACTTGATGGGGTATGCGGACTATTTGGCGGGAAAGATTTGATGCGCAAAGATATGAATTAAAAACTCCGTCGCCGGAAGTAGCTTGAAGGATGCTATTGATGACAGGCCGGAAAATCGTTGAGTTGGGCCCGGGCGAATACCCTATGCGGACACGGTACACTCCCGCGGATTACCTGCGAAAAGACCGCAGCCGGCACTCGCCAATCCACCTCAAGCCCGGTGAGACCTATTACCCTGTGGACTCCCGCGAGGGCATCCTGAAAGACATATTGGCCCGTGCTCCTAAGGACGTGGAGGTCCGCCCCGTGAAAGCCAACCTCAAGTCGCTCCCGTTTGCGGATGGCTCGGTGGACGAGGTGCACGCAAGCGGCATCGGCGGCATGATGCAGGCGCTTTACCAGGGCACAAGCAGGCAGGAGCGGGGCGACGAGCAGTTAGTTCCGGACGGGTCGTTGATGCTGTCGGAGGCCAGCCGCATACTCGCGCCGGGCGGGCGCATCTATTTGCACGCAACCGTGTACGGGAGCAAGCCTGAACGCGAAAGGGACTTGGGGCGCATCCAGGAGAACCTGGCGGAATTCGGCTTTTCGCCTGGCAGGAACCCGCGCGTACTCTGCATCGACAAAGCCGCTTCCGTTTCAAGCGCCGCAAGGGGCCTTCTGGGCGCGTTGAGGACTGGCAAGATGTTGCCGGTGACGCGTTACGTAACTAGTTGGCGCAAAGATTACCGCAAGCCGCACGCCCAGGTCGTACTGGAGTTTCGGAAGAAATAGCGTTTTGGCAAAGCCCCTAGTATCTCGCAAGCACCCACTCTGAGTTCCTTGCAAGCCTCTCCCTCTTGACTTCGTCCTTTTTCACCCACTTTATCCCGCAGTATTGCGCGGACGGGTGGGCGGTCTTGTCCTTTGCGTTGCATAAAAGGCCCATTGCGGGGACCATCAGCCGGTTCTTCCTTGAACCGGCGTTGTATTTCCCCTGGATTTCAACCTGGCCGACCTCGCAGTCCATCCCCGCTTTCTGACTGAATGCGGCCTTGACTATGGAGACCGGGCTTTCGCCTTCCATCACAATGCCGCCCGGCAGTTCAAGCTCAATCTTGCCGTCCAGCCTCTTGTATTGGAGGAAGAAGGCGCGCTCGCCGTCAAACATTAGGCCCGCGGCGTAGGCTATTGGCTTCTTTGTTGCCTTGAGTTCGCGGATTTGCCTTTTCATTCAAAAGCACTCAACAAATAGGTTGCACAACCCTGTTAAACAATGCCCCGCCCAAGTATTGCATGGCTTTCAGGGCGCAGTTTGAGATTGAGTTTTCCTCGCAAGACGAGGCCAAGAGGGCCTTTGTGGTCCTGCAAAAGGACTTGAAGACCGTCAAGGGCACGCTTTCGTCAAAGCTTGTTGGCAAGAAGATCCTTGCAACCGCGCAGTCGGACTCGTTTGCGGGGTTGCGCGCAATGTCAAACAGCTTTTTGCGCAGCGCCCGCATAACCTACGACGTTATCGATGCGGTCGCAGGCAGGCCGCAGAAACAGGCAGTAGAGGAAGACTGCGCAAAGGCAGATGAATAGCGAGAAACGATTAAGCGACGATTCTTTTTAGGACGCAAAAGACGTAACGAAAAAGGTGTTTGAAATTATGGCAACCACACAGGAAGACTTGCAAAAAGACTACGAGAACTACCAGAGGATGCAGCAGCAGCTCCAGATGGTCATGATGCAGCGCCAGCAGATGGAAATTTCATCCTCCGAAATTGAGCGCGGGCAGGACGCGCTTGCAAAGGCGGACAAGTCCGGCAAGGTTTACCGTCTTGCGGGAAGCATTATGGTGCCGCGCACCAAAGACGAGCTTTTGGCGGAACTTGCCGAGGAAGCGGACACTTTGAAGATGCGAAAAGACATCCTTGCAAAGCAGGAAGAAAAGCTCAAGGCCACGCTCACCGAGCTTGTCAAGCGGCTTGAGGCTGCGACCAAGCAGGTTGGCGTACAATAAGCCTTCGAGCCAGCGCGGCTTTGCCTCCTGCCGGTTGAATCCCAACCGGCTTCTTTTTCTACTTCTTTTCCTTTCCAATTGTTATGCACAAAAAATTTGCAAAGTCAGCGGCGTTTCTTTCAAGCCTAAAGGGCAGGACGCTCATTACCTTTCAGGAAGTAGCCGACCCGGACGCGGTTGCAAGCGCGATTGCGTTGAGCCTTCTTGTGCGAAACTCCCAAGTCAGGGCAACCGGCCAGCTGAACTCACAGGCAAGGGCGCTGCTTCGCAGCCTGGGGTTGGGCGTCGTCCCGTTGGACTCCCTTGAGGGCTACTCCAACATCGTAATCACCGACGCCTGCACCCTTGACTCTTTTGGAAAGTGGGCGGTCGCAATAGGAAACTTCGAAGGCAAGGTCGCGTTCTTTGACCACCACATACACTCCGACCGGATGAAAGCCGATTTTTCGCTAGAGCTTCCTATGGTGTCAAGCACCAGCGAAATCGCCCTCGGCATCCTTGATGCTGCAAAAAAGAACGTCGACAAGAAGGCTGCAATGCTTCTTGCGGCAGGCATCGCCTCGGATTCGGGGCACTGGAAGAGCGCAAACGACGACTCCTTTGCGGCGATGGCGCGGCTGCTTTTGCTTGCGGGTAAAAGCAAGGAAGACTACCAGAAAATTCTTCGGCTTATCGACCGCCCGGCAAACCCGGAGATGGCCAAAAAGAAAATAGAGTGCGCAGGCAAGGCCAGAGCAGTTGAAAGGAATGGGGTGGTTGTCGCAGTCTCCACTTCGGACGCCTTCCACTTGCAGTGCGCGGTTGGTTTGGTTGGCCTTGGCGCAGACTACGCGTTTGTTGCCGATGCAAAGCAGGGCATAATCCTTGCAGCAAGGTCGGACTCAGCCAAAAAGAGCGTCGGGAAGCTACTGCAGCTTGTTGCAAAAAAAATCAGCGGCTCGGGCGGGGGCCACGAAAAAGTCGGCGGCGCAAGGGGAAAGATTGCAGACGTTGATGCAACCCTTGACTATTGCAGCCAGCTTGCGTTGGAATGATTGCAGGCGGTATTCCTTCTTAGCTTATTTTGTTCAGTTTCCCGCAGACAGCAAAATCACGCTGACTATTGCGAGTGCTATGCCGATGATTTGCAGGTTTGAGGGCGTCTCGGCAAACAAAAAGTAGGCTGCAATCGCCACAAGCGCGATGTTTAGCGCCATTATCGCAGCAACTACCGCGGTCTTTGCCCCTGGCTCGCGCAATGCAAGAAGGAAGAAAAGTGCGCCCAGGATTGAAAAACCAGCATAGGCGATGATTACCGGAAGGGACTTCAGGTCAAACAGCGTCGACAGGCTCACCTGGAACCCGGACATCATCTTTGCCGCAAGCATCGAGATTCCAAGGGACGCCATAGCGGCAAGGGAGTACAAAAGCCAGCTCATTGTAAGTCACTGCAAAGGGGGTGTGCGGCGTTTTCGTGCCGCAAAGTTTACTACTGCTTTATTAGTAGGCTTTTCGTTAGGCTTTTGTTTAAACCTTTCGACCGGCTGTTGTGTTACTTTGGTCCTTGAATGCATCCTTTCACCCAAGTGCGCAAGAAAGCAGCCCGTCAAGCTGCTTGGCGTCTCGTTCATCTTCTTCTCGGCAGGCGTGCTGGTGTACCTTGCCATCCCCGGGCTCAACGGCACCCCCCTCATCTTCACGTTGCTTCCGTTCCTTCCGCTTGTGTTCCGGCTCCTCATCTGGGAGGAAAAGGAGGAGGAAGCCGGGCTGCGCAGGCACGAGACCGGGTTCTTTGACTACCACAACGTCCTGCTGCAGTCCTACGCGTACATCTTCCTTGGCGCAATCATAGCAAGCGTGTTCTGGTACTGCCTTTTGATACAGTTCTCGCCGGATACCGCCCACAATGCCTTTGACAACGAGATATCCGAGATTTCGGCAATCGCGTACGCCGTCAACCAGACTGGCGCCGCAACTGCCAACGCCATCCGGCCGGACTTCTTTTCCCTGCTTTTTGGCCACAACATGCAGGTGCTTGCGCTGATGCTGCTGTTCAGCCTGCTTTACGGCGTGGGCAGCCTCTACCTGCTTTTGTGGAACGCGTCGGTGATAGGCGTGTTCATCGCAACCGCAATATGCGCTGCCGGCCCGATCGTGGACGCCTCCAGTATGCTTAACGTGTTTTTTTCGGCGTTGAACGCGTTTTTTGGCCTGCTTCCGCACGGGATCTTCGAGCTTTCGGCATACTTTGTTGCAAGCATAGCTGGCGGGGTCTTTTCCGTTGCGATAATGAGGCGGCACTTGGAGCGGCCAGAGCTCAAGTCCGTGCTGTTTGACTCCTTCGTGCTCGTGCTAATTGCAATAGCCCTGCTGTTTGTAGGCGCGCTTGTAGAAAGCTCCTATTGAGCCTTGCGGTAAAGCCGCTTCTTCCTGTTTGCTGCAGGAGGCAGCGCGATTGCCTTCTTGCTGTTAAAGCGGACTGGCGGCGCGGATATTTCTTCGCTCCAGTGCGGGTTGGTGTCCTGCTTTTTTGGGAAGTACTTTGCGCTCAGCGTGTTGTACCGCTTCCTGTTCAGCTTCCCGGTGGAGTACAAAGCATCCAGCTCGGCCTGCGAGCGGACCACTTTCCTTCTTCCAACAAGGTACGCCAAAAGCACGCCTGCAAGCAAAAGCAAGAGCAGGAACGCGCCAAAGAGCATCATCGACTGGGGGTTGCCGTCCGGCCTGACCGATATGGTGGTGCTGATTGAGGTGTTGTTTGAAGTGGAGTTGTCCTCCGTCCCGTCCTGGCCTATGATTATTACCGTCTGGGTGGAAGTGCCCGGGAGCGTTGGGATTGTGGTGTTCTGTTCAGTAAGCGGGCCAAGCGAAACCGAAGACACGTTGGATGGCAGCACGAAAGCCTCGCCGTAGGCGAAGTCGCGGACGCGCTGGAACGTGTCAGCAAGCGCGGCGAGCTTGAGCGCGTTGACGTTGGAGCCGTACTCGGAGTTCTGCTTCCCGCGCTGGTAGTTGTAGTATGCGTGCGCGTAGAATAGGTCCGCCCAGCCTGAGCGCGTGCTCCGGTCCGCAAAGCTTGGGTAGGCGCTGGCTGCATTCATCACGCCTGATGCGTATAAGCTGGACTCCTCAAGCGCGTCTTCGGCAGTTGAGATTTTTTCCACCAGCGCGCGCTCCGCAGCAATGTACGCGTAGGAGTACGACGCGTCAAGCATTGACGCGTAATAGCACTCCTGGTTGTAGAGTTCCTTGGACGAGTTCAAGTGCGTGGCAATCTCCGAGTCAAGGGGCGCAGTCTCGTTGATTGCATCCTCGATGAGCTTGATGTACTTTTCCGCCTCGAACTTGGCCTTCTCCTGCGGCATCAGGTTCTGCACGTTCTCGCGCGGAGAGGAACCATAGTTGAGTGTCTTTGCCGCCTCAAACCAGCCCATCGCAGCAGACAGGTCGTTTGCCATGTCCGCAAGGGTGGCGTTGTCTATTGTCGCGTTCGAGTTCAGGGTTGCAAGCACGCTTTCGGTGCGCAGCTTGGCCCAAGTGTACCTCATCTGGGCGGTTGCCACCCACTCCCAGTTGGTGGAGTTGAGCTGCGAAAAGCTCATTGCCAAAATCTCTTCGTAGAAGTTGTCCGCCACCTTGTGGAACGCCGGGGTCGTCATGTTGCGGAACTCCTCGGTTGACACCGCGTTCTTTACAAGGAAAGCGGTGTTTGCGGCGGAGTAATAGTAGCCAAGTGAAAGCTGGAGCCGAGACTCGGCGATGAGCCGCTCGAATGCCTTCTTCTGCAGGTCGGAAAGTGCGGATGCGCGTCCGCGGGCATCAGCGTCATCAATGGTGCCCTTTGAAGTTGCGTAAAACGGCCACGACGAGTTCGATGCAAGGTACTCACGGGGCATGAAGTCCGTTGAGTTTGCCTGTGCGGGCGGCTCGATTTGGCCTGTTGCAATCTGTATCGCATAGGACACGTTTGAGACTGGCACAACCGTCAGGTTGTATTTTTGCATCGCGTAATCCGCGTAGTAAAGCGAGTCAAGTATGCTCTCGCCGGACTCCGCAGTCTGGCCCGCTGGCACGAGCATCACTTTGTAGCTTTTGTTTGCGCCTACTGCGTCAATCTTTGCTTTGACCCCGCCAACTGCGCCAATTGCCCCGCCCTTGGTGATTGTGCCCGTTATTATGAAGTCCTTGCGTATTGGCTTGTCAGTGAACTCTGAGTACGCCATTATGGTGAGCGCGGCTCCCGCGCTCGGGCCGTTGACCTTTCCAAGTGCGCTGTCAAAGCGCACGGTGTAGTCATAGGAGTCGTAGTTTCTTTCCGCAAGCTTTGCAGCCTCGGCAAAGGCGGTCTGCATTGAGTCCTGCGTGTCCGAGTTTACAGTTGTTGAGTGCAGCCTCAGCACCAGCTCGCCGTTTCCGGGCGCCACGTCAACCTCTATTGCGGTGAGTATGCCGTGGTCCTTGTCGTCAACAGCAGGCGCCATCATCACTACTGCGCTTGAAAAAGAGCAAAAGATTACAAGGAGCGCAAGGACGCGCCTGACGTGGGTTTCCATATGAATGCACCTAAAAATATTACGAGAAAAGAAGGGTTTGGCCGGTTTTAATGTATTGGGTTATGGCCGGCATTTGTTTGCGGGTGCCTTGGCCGCCTGCTAGTGCAAGTCGGGCGCATGGCTGGTTGCCGCAGCCTATTTCTTGAGGTCCATCTTGAGGCCCCTGAACTGGTCTTCGTGCATCAAGAACTCTACTGCGTTCTTGTTTCCGAACATGTCGTAGTAGTCCAGCTTGACTTGCACCTTGTTCAGGGCCTTGGTCGCCACCTTGGTAAGTGCGATGATGTAGCTGTTCTGCACCATTATCTTGCGTGGCGCATCCATCTCAAGGCCTTCCTCGTAGGCGCTGATTGTTCCCTTGCTTTCGTTGAAGTACGTCGAGTAGGTGTGTTTGAGTTCACCTAGGGTCTTTGCGCACATTGTAAAACCATCTTCCGGGGGCTGGTGAGTGTGTTCAGCTTATTGGGCTTATCGTCCCCAAATAAAAGAAGGCGCATGCAAAATTAATAATGCTGGTTTTTCGGAGAATCCAGCGGTTTTTTTCAGGATTCAGTGATTTTCATGGGTTTTCAGCAAGTGGGCCCCTGCACGAGGCAGGAAAAGGCAGAAGGCAAGATGAACGTGCCCGTCCGGGCTTACGGCAACGACGCAATCTTTGACAAGATGTGCTCCGACCGCACCCTGCAACAGGCAGCAAACGTGGCGACGCTCCCCGGAGTGCTCGACGCGGTAATGGTGATGCCAGACGGCCACGAAGGCTACGGCTTTCCCATAGGCGGGGTGGCCGGTTTTGACCTTGACACGGGAGTGGTGTCGCCCGGCGGTGTCGGCTATGATATTAATTGTGGAATCCGGCTGATTCGCACCAACCTTTCTGAAAAGGACGTCAAGCCCAAAATCAACGAGCTTATCTCGGCGCTTTTTGCAAACATCCCAAGCGGAGTGGGCAGCAAGAGCCGCACCCGGCTTGAGATTTCCGAACTAGGCAAGGCAGTCACCGACGGCGTGGACTGGTGCATAGGAAAAGGCTACGCTGTTGAGGCCGACAAGGAGCACTGCGAAGAAAACGGCCGGTTCGAAGGAGCCGACTTTTCCAAAGTCTCGGACATGGCAAAAAAGCGCGGAGCGCCCCAGTTTGGAACCCTCGGCAGCGGCAACCACTTTTTGGAAGTCCAGCGTGTTGAAAAAGTCTACGACGCAGAGAAGGCAAAGGCCTTCGGCATCACAGGCGAGGGCCAAATCACCATAATGATCCACTCCGGCTCGCGCGGCTTGGGCCACCAAGTCTGCGACGACTACCTGCGCTCAATGCTTCCCGCTGCAAAGGCAAAGTACGGCCTTGACCTTGCAGACCGCGAGCTTTGCTGCGCCCCAATCCAAAGCCCCGAAGCGCAGGACTACTTGGGCGCGATGAAGTGCGCAGTCAACTTCGCATTCAACAACCGCCAGGTCATGACCCACCAGGCCCGCCAGACCTTCGCACAGGTGTTCGGAGGAAAGTGGGAAGACTACGACATGGGCTTGGTCTACGACGTCTGCCACAACATCGCAAAGTTCGAAGAGTACGAAGTTGACGGCCAAAAGCGCAAGGTGTGCGTGCACCGCAAGGGAGCAACACGCGCGCTCTGGAAAGGCAACCCCCTCATCCCGCAGGCTTACCGCTCAGTAGGCCAGCCCGTGATTATTCCCGGCTCGATGAACTCCGCGTCCTTCCTGCTTTGCGGCGCCGAAGGCAGCAAGAAGACCTTCGGAAGCTCCTGCCACGGCGCAGGCCGCATAATGAGCAGGTCGCAGGCAAAGCGCGACTTCAATTCCTCAAAGATTCTTGCCGAGATGGAAAAGGCCGGCGTGAGCATCAAAGTGGCGGAGTCCGAGCTTGTTTCCGAAGAGTACGGCGGCGCGTACAAAGACATCGACGCAGTAGTTGACTCCGTGCAGCAGGCAGGCATCAGCACGATTGTAGCCAAGATGGTGCCGCTTGGAGTAATCAAAGGATGAGTTTATGCCGTATGACCGCAAGCAGCTGATTTCGCGCCTTGACAAGCTGAACCTGCCTAAAGGGAAGTACGTAGTCCTTGCAGGCGGGGCGATGCTTTTGCACGGCGAGCACCTGCGGAAGCAAACAAACGACATTGACGTTTCCGTAAACCCTGCGGTTTTTCGCGACCTTTATGACAAGCGGCACGCGCTGCGCGCAAAGCATTACCACAGCGGTTACCTGCATCCCGAAAAGCTGGTCATCAAGGGCGTCCACGGCGACATCGAAATTTCAGGCGGCGGCATGAGCCTGATTGGCAGGCCGCCAGTGGCAATCGAAGGCCACGGCGTACAGTCATTAAAGGACATCCTTGACTTCAAGCGCAAGCTGAACCGGCAAAAGGACCATGCGGATATCGAGATTTTGAAAGCCGAAATCAAGCGGCAGGCGAAACTGAATCCAACGAGTTCTTATGTAAAAAAGGACGTTCAGTTCGACAAGAGAAAGACTGTTCGGGGTGGGAATTTTTGGACCGAAGACTTCTGATTGAGCGTTTGGCTGGATTGGGATTTAGCCCCGACCAATACTTTGTGACTTCAACTGCCGCAATGGACCTGCACGGAATCCCCCGCAAGGAAAACGGGAAGGAATCCGTCCACATCGTAGTCCACCCCGATTTGTTCAACGAGCTTGAGAACACGCACGGCCTGCTGCCTCCCAAGTATGGTTACCATAAGTGCGTCGAGGTTGCGCCTGGAATTTTTGCTTCCACGAAGTACTGGGACTATTTTCACAAGTCCGTGCAACTGGTCAGGCAGACTGAGGATTCCAACGCAAACCACCGGGTAAACTCAACTATAGCCGTTCCGGTTCTGCGCCTTGGAAAGTTATACCACTTTGTAACGCGGATAGAGCGCGAAACTCACCCGGAGGACCAAAAGGCTGTTGGCGACCGCATTGCAAGCGTCATCAACGAATGCAAGAGCAAAGGAAAAAGCCTGCGGGAAATCGGCGACCACTTGGGCGTTTCCGAACCGTCAGTGCCCTTGCTTGCAAAGAGGCTGTTAAAGTTCACAACAACCCAGTTCAAGGCTGTCGGGCAACTGAACCCGGATTACGTCCAAGCGGAGTTTGACCGGGTAAAGAACTGGGATAAGGTTGCTACTGCGCTGTTGCCAAAGCAAAAGCACCCGCGGGTAATTATCACCCGCGTACTGAACGCGTCAAAAAACCGGGAAACGCCACAGCTTATTTCCACGCACGAAGTAAAGTCGCCCCTGGGAAAGAAGATTGTTCTCCAGCAGACCGGCTACGATATTTTGGATAGGAAAAAGCCTAGAAAATAGGGAAGGGGAAGAAGGTTCCTGGGGGTTTGCCCTCAGCAGCTCTCCAGCTTCTTTTTCAGTTCCGCGATTTCTTCGTGGAGCTTGCGGTTCTTCTTCAGCGGGTCGTTGAACGCCTCTTTTTCAAGCTCGTCAAGCCGCGACTTGATGCTGTTTCTTTTCCTAGTCAAGTCTGATTTGGACATTCCCATTGCAATCTCACCTTTGTTGAAAATATAACGCAATTATCTAACCCGGACAGCTGTATATTTGTTTGCTGGCAGCAGGCAAAAGAAGATGAACCCCTGCTGAGTATGTTTTCTCATGGCAAAAACCACGGCAAAGGCGCAGGTTAAGCCGGTGGCGAAGGCACTTCAATCCCAGCGGGATTATTTTGCAACCGGCGCGACAAAACCCGTTGACTTTCGGCTTTCCCAGTTGCGAAAGCTCAAAACCGCTTTGGAAAAGTTCCAGCCCCAAATCGAGGAAGCGCTTTACAAAGACTTGCACAAGTCACCCTCCGAAGCCTACCTTACCGAACTTTACCCTTGCTTTGAGGAGTTGAAGTTCTTTGAGAAAAACTTGCGCTTTCTTGCACGGTCCAAAAAAGTTTCCTCGCCATTAATGTTCCCCCTTGCTTCATGTTCTATCCGCCCTGAGCCTTTTGGGGTTGCGCTGATACTTTCTCCTTGGAATTATCCTGTCAACCTCACCATAATGCCCCTGATTGGCGCGATTGCAGCTGGGAATTGCGCAATAATCAAGCCCTCCTCTTCATCAGCCAACACCTCCGCTGTGCTGAAAAAGATGCTTTCGTCTTGCTTTGCAAAAGAGTTTGTTTCGGTCATCACCGGCGGCTCAACTGTTGCGGAAGCTCTTTTGCAGGAGCACTTCGATTATATTTTCTTCACCGGAAGCCCCGCTGTTGGCAAGTCAGTTATGGCAGCAGCTTCCAAGCGCCTTACCCCGCTTACGCTTGAGCTTGGAGGAAAAAGTCCCTGCATAGTCGCCTCCGACTGCGACTTGGAAAAAGCCGTTTCCCGCATTGCTTGGGGAAAATTCACCAACGCCGGCCAGACTTGCGTCGCCCCTGATTATGCCCTTGTTGACAAGAAAATCGAAGCCGAATTCGTCGCAGCGCTTGCCAGAAAAATCACCGATTTTTACGGCTCAGACGCAAGCACGGCGCAGGACTACTGCCGCATAATAAACGAAAAGCACTTCGACCGGCTCTGCGGATACCTTTCGGAAGGAAAAGTTGTTTTCGGCGGCGAAACCGACCGCAGGCAAAAGTTCATCGCGCCGACAATCCTTGCAAACGTAAAAGAAGATGCGAAAGTAATGCAGGAGGAAATCTTCGGCCCGATTCTTCCAATCATCCCGGTCTCTTCGGTGGAAGAGGCGATCGCTTTTGTCAATTCAATGCCAAAGCCCCTTGCCCTCTACGTGTTTTCAAAAAACAATGCGGTTGTTGAGCGCGTTCTCACCTCAACAAGTTCCGGCGGAGCCTGCATAAACGACACCATCCTCCACGTCAGCACCTCCGAGCTTCCCTTTGGCGGGGTTGGCAACAGCGGCATAGGCAAGTACCACGGCAAGGCTTCCTTCGAGGCGTTCTCAAACCAGAAAGCCGTTTTTTCGCAGTCCAACCTCTACGACTTGAGGCAGAGATATCCGCCTTACGACCGAAGGTTCATAAGCTTTGTAAAGCGTTTTGGTTGATATGCCCGCACAAGTCCCTCTCATGCACAGGCGCGCCTTTTCGCGCCTAGCCCAGCCTGTTAAGCGCAATCGCTTGAAGCTCAAAGCGCTCACAGCCAAGGCCATAAGCTATGACCAACGCTTCAACTACACATATTTTGAAGGAGACCTTCTTGACCGGGTGCGAAAGGAACTCAGGACGCGGGCAAAGGCGGGTGGCCCTGTGCGTTTCCTTGACGCGGGCGCCGGCGCGGGAAACGGGCTTTTGCTTGCAGAGGCGGTTTCTCCCAACGTGGTTGCGCACGGCCTCGCGCTGCACGGCCCGAGCAAGAAGCTGGGCATACCCGACCACAAGTGGACCAAGGGCCACTTTGAGACTGGCGTGTTCTGCGACCCCCAGACCGGCGAAGGCGCCTTCGACGTGATACAAAGCCGCTACGCACTCCAGCACGCGGCCAACCATGCGATGGCCCTTGAGAACCTACTCAACTCGCTGAAGGTGGGCGGCAAGCTGTTCAACTTCCACGACAGCGACCGGAATGTAGTACACGTAGAGGACACCGGATTCTTGCCGGTCTTGGAAAGGCAGGGCTTCTTGCTCGATGACATTTCAGCGCGGGGCAGCAGGCTGGGTTCGTTCCTGCGCAAGGTCGTTGGTCCCATCTTCGTCAACAGCCCGCGGCTGTACGTGATTAGGCGCGTCGGCAAAGCAAAAGCTGACCTGAGCCAGTTCTACGCTTCGGCGAGGATAAACAAAGTGCCGTTAACTGCTTAGAAATACCCTATTGGTGATTTTTCATGTCAAAAGACCCGATTAAGACTGCATTATCCGTCATTGAAAAAAGCAGCAAGGCAATCATCAGCTCAGTTGACTCGGACGGCTATCCCAACGCCAAGGCGATGCTTGCGCCCCGCGAGCACGACGGCGTAAAGACATTCTACTTCACCACCAACACGTCGTCGATGCGCGTTGCGCAGTACAAAAAGAACCCGAAGGCTTCAATCTATTTTTTCGACGAGCGCTTCTTCCGTGGAGTGATGCTCAAAGGGAAAATGGACGTGCTTACCGACGCCGCAACCAAAAAGCGCATCTGGCGCGACGGCGACACTTTGTATTATCAAAAAGGCGTAACAGACCCGGACTATTGCGTGCTTAAGTTCACCGCAAAGTCCGGCCGGCTTTACGAGAGCTTCCACTCGGAAGACTTCAAGGCGTAACTGATTAAAAAAGAAAAAAAGAGAAAAAGCAGGTGGGGGCTTTTGTTCCCCCAGTACCTTGTTTTGGTTTTACGCGGTCACTCCCGGCTTTTTTCGCAGTACTATTTCTGAAACCCCGGATGGCAGTAAAGGCAATTCCTTTACTATGCGGACGTCGCCATTTTGGGACACTATTACGTGCCTGTAGTCCCTGGCCAGTTTATTCCAAGTGGCCTTGGGGTCGTAAAACAGGCCGTACTTTTCGACGTGTGCCTTCGCCACGGGGCCGTGCGCGTTCATTGCGCGTATGACGCTTGCGTTGAACGGCGCCTGCGCTTTCTTTTGCCTTTCCCTGCCTTCGCTTATCAATTCTGCGCTGAACGGGATGGTTACCGCACCACCCATCATCGCGGCGTTTTCAGTAAGTGCTCCGCCAATAATGCCGGCAGTTGCCAGTGCGGCGAGCCCCGCGCCTGCGGACTTGTGCGATTTCCCTATCTTGAGTTCGGTCAAGTGTTCGTCAATGGCTTTCCGCACCTCCGGGTGCAAGTGGGCGTATGGGATTGCCATGTCCGCAGGGGCCTTCCTTGCGGGTTTTTGCTGTGCTAGCTGCTTTTCCTGAACTGGGATGCGTCCTGGCATTTCGGTCACCAAAATGAACGTCCGCTTCTTTCCTTTTAAGTTTTTTCAATTTTTCCTGCGATAGGGAAAGGCACATAAAGAAAGGAAAACTCGGTTTAAGCGTTAGTCTGTTTCCAGAAAAAGATTAAGAGCCTCAGAAGGGATTTGAACCCTCGACCTATTGCTTACAAGGCAATCGCACTACCAGGCTGTGCTACTGAGGCGTTTTGCATTCCCCTCCATTGCTGGCTGGAGATGCAGGTAAAAATTGTTCAGTTTAATGTTTAAACTACCTACTGCGGCGCCTGCTTTTCAGGCGTGGCCGTGCGCGCCAAAGCACGGCTCGTGGGCGACTGCAGGTATTTCCTTTCGCATTGCGGTAAGCGCAAGCGTCCTGTTGAGGTTCTGGGCCATCTCCTCGCGGACGTTCTCCCCAATCAGCGAGCAGAGGATTGAGATGGCGTCCTTGGTCTTGTGGTCCAGCCGGTTGTGGTCGTGTTCGCTGAGCACGTCCTCGATGACATTTGCGACCTCGGAGTGCGTCTCCTTGTTGAAACCTGGTTCCTTGCCCTGTTTTTCCATGCGTGCGGTCAGCTCTTCCAGCACTTTTTTGCCGTCAAGCTTGAGGAATTTTTCCTTGACGTCGCCGCTGACGCGCTTTACCATCTGCTTTTTGTCCACCTTGTTTGGGAACGCGTACCGGTCTTGGTCCTCGAATACTTTGTGTATGTTCTCAAGCTCAACTAAGAATGCCGCGTCGGCTATTGCCTTTGAAAGCTTGTTCGAAGTCTCCTTGTCAAGCACCTTGTCCCGCATGCACTTTGGTTCCGGCGGGTTGGTTATGCTGAAGTTTGAAAAGAGCGTTATCAGGTCGTTTGCCATCGTGTGCTTTGTGGCTTTAGCCTTTTCCTCAGTGGCTGCTTTCATCAGTGACCCAAGCCCGTGGCCGCAGTATTTTTCATATGCGAAAGCGCGGGGTTTGTCGTATTCTTCCATGTATTCTTTGAGTAGCGTGCCGAAAGGCTTGTTTTCGCCGTTTTTGTTGTCAGTGCATTTCCTTCGGAGGCGCATCCCGTGCAGGATGCCTTGCTTTCCCTCAAACTGGTGGAACCGGAAGAACCTGTCGAATGCGCCTATCTCGCCATTGCACGAGTGCTGCGGCCACTTGGGTTCCATATTGGATTGTAGGCTGTCTTTGCATTAAAACCCCTCCCGTGCCCGAAATAATGTAAAACATTATATACTTCCTGTCAAATACTCTTTACATATTTGATTTGTGTGGTGATAAGAATGATAGGAAACCCCGATTGGTTCTGCCCCCGCAAGTTCGGCTGGGGGCTTGGAGTAAAAAGCGCAGGCGGAATCGCGTACATACTCGCAATAGTCGTCCTGATTGGTGCGGCGTGGAACCTGTCAATCGACGTAGGCCAGCGGGCGATAGTTTCTACTGTAATAATCGCGCTTGTAGTAATCGACACGCTTGACATAATGCGCACGGTCTATTCGAAGCTTGACGAGCGCGAGAAGCGCCACCAGCTCGAATCCGAGCGCAACGCATCGTTTGTTGCGGTCGCAGGAATGGTTGCCTACGGCCTATACCTTGGCTTTACGCTCGCACCCGAGCAACTAAACGCCCAGCTGATGCCCCTTGTAGGGATTGCGGTTGCAATGGCCGCAGCCAAGGGCGCCACCCTGATATACCTTGAAAAGGAACGCTAAGGCGGAAGATACGTTGGGAGGCGCTGAAGGATGAAAAACAGAATCCGGGAGTTCCGGGCTCGCACGAAAATGACGCAGGACGAGCTTGCGGACAAGGCCAAGGTGTCAAGGCAGACCATCAACGCAATAGAAAACGACAAGTACGACCCCTCCCTGCCCCTTGCCTTCAGCCTTGCAAAGGCCTTTTGCTGCAAGATAGAGGAGCTTTTCCAACCCTGAAACGGCCCTTGTTTTTTAGGCCCTTCTTCCTCTCTAAACCTTTAAATCGCTGCGAGTTCAATATTATTCATGGACTTGGACGCAAAACAACAGGACCAGACTACTTCTTTTGTTTCGGTATTTTCAAGCAGATACGGCTCGCCGGCAATGCGGCAGGCGTTTTCCGACCACAACACGCGGCTTACTATGCGGCAGGTCTGGTGCGCCCTTGCCCTTGCCCAAAAGCAGGCCGGAATCGTCTCCAAAGACGAGTTGGAGGACATACTTCTTCACGCCCAGAAAATAGACATCAAGCGCAGCCTTGAAATCGAAAAGGACACCGGCCATGACGTCGTTGCCGAGATTAGGTGCTACTCCGAGCAGTGCAAGAAAGGCGGAAAGAAAATACACCTTGGCGCAACAAGCGAAGACATCTTGGGCAACGCACAGGTAATCCAGCAAAAGCAGGCTCTTGCAATCATCAAAGCAAGAATCATCGAGAACCTCCAAATCCTTTCAAAAATCATCGAAGAAAACGCTTCAAAGCCTTGCATGGCCTACACCCACATCCAGCCTGCAGAGCCTACTACCATCGGCTACCGCTTCTCAGTTTACGCTCAGGACCTTCTTGCAGACTTGGAAACCGTCGAAAGCCTTGAGCGCAACCTGAAAGGCAAGGGGTTCAAGGGCGCAGTAGGCACAAGCGCATCCTATTCCGAAGTGCTCAAGGGCTCAAAACTTAATCCCAGCCAGATGGAAGACGTTGCTATGAAGCAGCTTGGACTAAGTGCTTTCGAGATTTCCACTCAAACCTATCCTCGAAAGCAGGATTACGCCCTTCTTTGCGCCCTGGCGCAGACTTCGCAATCCTTGGCCAAGATGGCGCTTGATTTTCGCATCCTTCAGTCGCCGCTTTTCGGCGAGCTTTCCGAGCCTTTTGGCAAGAAGCAAGTAGGCTCAAGCGCAATGCCATTCAAGCGCAACCCGATTGCCAGTGAGAAGATTTGCTCGCTGAGCCGCTTTGTGCAGGCAATGCCCCAGACTGCGATTGAGAACGCCTCGAACGCAATTTTGGAGCGCACTTTGGATGATTCGGCGAATCGCCGCATCGCAATCCCCGAAGCTTTCCTTGCGCTTGACGAGATGCTCATTACTGCAAACAAAGTCCTTTGCGGAATCGTCATCAACTATGACAAGATTGGCAAGAACTTTTCCGACTACTCGCAATTCTCAGGAACCGAAAAGTTGCTTGCTGAGCTTGCCCGCAGGGGAGCTGACCGGCAGGCGATGCACGAAGTAATCCGCGAGGCCTGCATGAAGGCCTGGGATGCGGTGAAGCAGGGCAAACCCAACCCGCTTGCAGACGTTTTGCGTTACGATGCACGGATTACAAAGTACGTCAAGCCAGCGGAGATTCCGGGGATGCTGGACGCGTCCGACCACACCGGCCTTGCAAAAGACAAGGCCCTCGGAATGGCAAAAAAAATCAACGCGATAGTGGCAGCGCAGGCAAAAGCTGCTTCCAAAAAATAAATTCATTTTTGTGATGTGAAAAAAGACGAATGACTAAGAAAGAATACCGCATAGGGACAATCGGCAGCCATACTGCTCTTCAGATTTTCAAGGGAGCCCACGACGAGGGCTTCAAGACTACTGCTCTTTGCCGCAAGGGAAAGGACCGGCTCTACACCGAGTTCTACAAGCACCTCACCGACAAGGCCATAGTTGTTGACAACCTTTCTGATTACCCCAAAATCGAGCCCCAGCTCATCAAGGACAACACGATTCTTGTCCCGCACGGCTCCTTTGTAGCACACCTTGGGATGGAACAAAACCGCAACATCAAGGCGATGTACTACGGCAACAAGAAAGTCTTGGACTGGGAGTCCGACCGGCTCAAGCAGCTTGAGTGGATGCAGAAAGCGGGCCTGAACGTGCCAAAGCAGTTCTCATCCGCAAGCCACATCGACCGGCCAGTCATAATCAAGCTCTTCGGCGCAGCAGGCGGCCGCGGGTACTTCCTTTGCAAGAACGAAAAGGACTTCAACGAACAGGAAAGCAGGGTCAAAGGAAGCGACTTTGTAATTCAGGAGTACATAGTCGGAAACACGGTGTACGTCCATTACTTCTACTCGCCGCTTACAGGAAAGCTTGAAGTCACAAGCATTGATAGGCGGTACGAGACCAACGTGGACTCGCTTGGCCGCATTCCCTTGCGCAACCAAAAAAACATCGACATCGAGCCGTCATTCGTAGTCATTGGCAACTACTCGCTTGTTCTTCGCGAGTCGATGCTGCAGGAAGCCTATGAGATGGGTGAGCGCGTTGTTGCTTACTCTAAAAAGATTGCCGGACCGAAAGGCTTGTTCGGGCCATTCTGCCTCGAAACCGTGGTCACTCCGGACTTGAAGTTCTACGTAATCGAGATTTCCGCGCGCATTGTTGCGGGAACAAACCTGTTCATCTCAGGCTCGCCCTACTCGGATTTGATGTACGGCACTCCGATGAGCACCGGACGGCGCATTGCAAAGGAAATCAAGGACGCAATAAACCAAGAGCGGTTGGACGAAATCCTTGGTTAGGAAAAAGAAATCGAAATCAAGAAAATAAAATCAAAGGCAACAATCGAAAGGTCGAAATCAACAATGAAAACCGCTTCCGCACTCATAGACTCAAAAAAACCAATTACCGTTGCTGTTCTTGGCTCGCACTCCGCACTTGAAGTGTGCGCCGGAGCCAAGGCAATGGGATTCAAGACTTTGGTGGTCTGCGAGAAAGGGCGCGACTCGGTGTATTCCCAGACTTACAAGACGCGCAAGGAAGGCGACCGCACCCTTGGCGTTGTCGACGATGTCCTTTTGCTGGATAAATTTTCCGATATTCTCAAGAAAGACGCAATTTCGGCACTTCAAAAACACAATTCCGTCTTCGTGCCGCACCGTTCTTTCCAAGTATATACCAACTTCAATTATGATTCCATTGAGAACGACTTTGCAGTGCCGATTCTCGGCTCCAGGATGCTTTTACGCGCAGAGGAGCGCACCCAGCCGCGCAACCAGTACTACCTAATGCAAAAAGCAGGAGTTCGCTATCCAAAACAGTTCAAGACTCCCGCAGAAATCGACAGGCTTTGCATAGTCAAAGTCAGCGAAGCACAGCGCACTTTCGAACGCTCATTCTTCTTTGCCTCAAACGCAAAGGACTTCGAAAAAACATCCGCTGAGAAAATCAAGAAAGGCGAAATAACCAAAGCCGCTCTTGACCAAGCTGTTATTGAAGAATTCATCATCGGCGTGCCAGTCAACTTCAACTACTTCCACTCGCCCCTGTCAGGACGCACCGAAATCCTTGGCACTGACGCGCGCCGCCAGACCAGCATCGACGGTTTCCTGCGGCTTCCAGCTGACTTGCAGCAGAAAGTCTCACAATTCATGACGCCATCTTTCGAAGAGTCCGGTCACTACGCCGTGACCATTCTTGAGTCCATGGTCGGGCAATGCCAGGAGATGGGCGAAAAGTTCGCAGCTGCCTGTCAAAAGGAGTATGCGCCCGGAATAATCGGCCCGTTTGCCTTGCAGTGCGCGGTTCTTCCCGGCCCGCCCAAGAAGGTGGCGGTTGTCTTTGACGTTTCGATGAGGATGCCCGGCTCGCCCGGAATCCAGTTCACTCCATACACGGGTTACCTTTACGGCGAGCAGATGAGCGCGGGAAAACGCCTCGCATATGAGTTGCAAAGGGCGGTAAAAGAAAAACGCCTTGACGAAATTTTGACTTAGGTAGACTATAATGGATTCCGAATTGAAAACACTCACTTCGTCTGAGTTAACCAAAAAAATTGATGAGTTTAGACTGAATTGGATAGCTACTTTTGAGGAAATAAAAAATGAGCCTATCGATCCATCTGCTTTTGAGTATATGGAAAACGCATTAGAGCTTTCTTCTAAACGTATAAACTTGGAAATAATGAAGCATAATCTTGTCCACAATAAAGATATTGTTCCTCTGGACCAAAAATTTCAGTTTTCTCTTATCGAAATTTCAATGTATATGGTAAAAGCTTATGCACTATCTACTTCAAAGTGGAGAGAAAAACACCCCGGTATTTTTTCATCACTCATATTATCACTAAAAGGCGTCAGAAAAATCAATCTAATTAATCTTGAACCACCAAAATAATCTATAGTTCAATGATGTGAATTTTTATGGACCAAAAGCCATTTCCCAAACCCCACTCAACAGTAATCGTAGGCGCCCAGTGGGGCGACGAGGGGAAGGGCAAGATTGTGGACGTGCTGGCGGAAAAAAGCGACATGGTAGTTCGCTACCAAGGCGGCCCCAACGCCGGGCACACGGTCTTAGTTGGCACCAAAAAGTTCAAGTTGCACTTATTGCCTTCGGGCGTCATCCGTGGCAAGCGCTCGCTCATCGGAGCAGGAGTAGTTCTTGACCCGCTTGCGCTCAAGACCGAGATGGAAGAAGTCCGCGCGGCTGGGGTGAAAATTACTCCCAAGGAATTGGGAATAGCCTATCGCACTCCACTCATCCTCCCCACTCACCGCTTGCTTGACGGAATCCAGGAGGAGTCCAAGAAAGGAAAGGCAGTCGGCACCACCAAGCGTGGAATCGGCCCGGCTTACTCGGACTTGGCGCTTAGGACTGCTTTGATGTTCACTGACGTTTTTGCAAAGGACTGGCCAAGCAAGCTCGAAGCAGCTGTCCACGGCCACGAGGAAATCCTTGGGAAGTTGTACAACACGAAAGTTGACGACGCGACCCGCAAGTCCATAAAGGAGCTTGAGGCAATCCCTGCTTACTTTGAGGGCTTCCAAGCCAACGTAAACTATGAAGTCAACGCCGCGCTTGACTCTGGAAAGAGAGTCCTTTTCGAGGGAGCCCAAGGCGCGCTCCTAGACAACTCTTTTGGCACTTATCCGTTCGTCACTTCCTCGCACCCGATTGCGGGAGGAGCCTGCGTCGGAGTCGGAGTGCCCCCGCGCTCAATAGAGAAAGTCGAAGGAGTGGTCAAGGCGTACTGCACCAGAGTAGGCTCCGGGCCTTTTGTGACCGAGCTTTCAGGAAAGGTCGCAGACGAGTTGCGCAACAAAGGCGGCGAGTTTGGCACCACAACCGGTCGTCCAAGGCGCACCGGTTGGATGGACTTGGTCGCATTACGCTTTTCAAACCGGCTGAACGGTTTTTCAGGGATGCACATTACCAAGCTTGACGTTCTTGGAGGGCAGAAGGAAATCCTGTTCTGCGACTCATACGAAATCGATGGCAAGAAAATCCGGGATTATCCTGCTGACCCGCTTGAAGCTGAGAGGGTAAAGCCCGTTTACCAGAAGATGGCCGGCTTTGGCGACATTTCGGAGAAAGAGTGGGAGGAAGTTGCAAAGCAGGGCAAGTCCAACGGGTTGGACGCGCTTCCGGCAAACGCAATCGCCTACGTCAAGAAAGTCAGCGAGCTTTCCGGAATACCCATAGTTTCGGTGTCAGTTGGGCCCGAAAGGGATTCAATCATATTTGCCAAATAGGGATATTTGCATAAACAAAGTGTTTTCTTATGGGAAAAATGAAGGAACTCAACCCAATCGAACCGGTATACCAGACCAACATCACGGGAGCACAGCTTCTTGCGCGCGGCAAGGTGCGCGACGTGTACGATGCAGGCGACAAGGTAGTCTTAGTTGCTACTGACCGGCTCTCCGCATTCGACGTCGTGTTTGATGACCCCATCCCGCAGAAGGGCGCGGTGCTCAACCAGATTTCCGCGTTCTGGTTTGAAAAAACAAAGAACATTGTTGAGAACCACTTTATTTCATCCGACGTTTCCACTTATCCCAAGCCATTCTCGGATTACCCTGACTTGCTCAAGGCGCGCTCAAGCCTGGTCAAAAAGACCAAGCCAATCCGGCTTGAGTGCGTTGTCCGCGGCTACCTTTCAGGCTCGGGCTGGTCAAGTTACCGCGATTCCGGCCAAGTCTGCGGCATAAAGCTGCGGCAGGGGCTGAAGGAATCCGAGCGCTTGGACGAACCCATTTTCACTCCGACTACCAAGGCGGACGTTGGCCACGACGAGCCGGTCAACGAGGGCAACGCCAAGGAAATCGTTGGCAGTACCGAGACTTTTGAGACTCTCAAGGATTATTCAATCAAGCTCTACAAGTTCGCCTCGGATTATGCGGCAAAGAAGGGAATAATCATTGCGGACACCAAGTTTGAGTTTGGTTACCTTGACGGAAACGACGGAAAGGGCAACAACGGCAAAATCATTCTAATCGACGAAGCCCTTACGCCCGACTCAAGCAGGTTCTGGCCTGCTGAGCTTTACGCTCCGGGAAGCAACCCGCCGTCGTACGACAAGCAGTTCGTAAGGGATTACGTTTCATCAATCGGCTGGAACAAATTGCCGCCCGCGCCAAGGCTTCCGCAAAACGTCATCGACAGGACGACTCAGAAGTACTTGGAAGCGTACGAGAAGCTGACTGGGCAGAAAATTGAATGATTGGTCGCAATGGCTACTGTTTCCTACGAGGATTTTTCAAAAGTCGACCTGCGGACAGGCAAAATCATCCAAGTTGAGGACTTTCCCGCCGCAAGAAAGCCGGCTTACAAGGTCAAAGTTGACTTTGGCCCGGAAGTCGGAATCAAGTGGTCGAGCGTGCAGGCTACCAACTACCCCAAAGACGAGCTTGTAGGAAAGACCGTCATCGGCGTAGTGAACTTTTCTCCAAAAAACATCGCAGGTTTTCTTTCTGAAGTGCTCCTCTTGGGCGTGCCGGGTGAGGACGGGAAGCTTTCGCTTTTGGTGCCAAGCAAGCCTGCGAAAGTGGGCGAAAAAGTGTATTGACTTATTTTCTCCTTATAAGACCAAAAGGCATTAAATCCGGGGTATGCAAAAGTATTATGCAGGTAAAGCCATGAAGCCAGTGTACCTTGAGGTGCACGTCCTTAGTGCTTCTTGGTGCTGCATATTTACCAGACGTGGTAAACCTCTTGTTCTATCTTCACTAGGTCAATGAACGTCGAGTCTGAGTGTTCGAACTTCTGGAAGCAAGCCCAGGCGAGGACGTCCGCAAACTGCAACCCCGCCCACGCGTGGGAGTGGCTGTGGTTGATGGTTATTTTTGCGTTTGACGCCAGTATCTTGCAGAAGTAGTTGTTGAAGTCCTGCTGGAGAAGCTGCTTTCCCTTCGACTTGTCTATCCGGATGTCCAAGTCGTCTTCCGTCTCAAGGTTCTTTGCAAGCTTTCCGGCCACATAATTGTACAGCTTGTTCTTGTCGTTTTTGAGGTATTCGCTGTAAATCTTCTTTTTTTCAAGCACCACGTACATCGCCTTGGCGCCGCTAATCTCACCTATCTTGCAAAGCATGTGCCTGCGGATGTCGTCTGACGAGTGGCAGGCCTTGATTTCAGCCGCCTTTGACAGCTCTTTCCTGAACTTGTTGCGCCGCATGTTCTTGATTACGCGGTCAAGGGGCGCATAGTCGAAGACAATAAGCGCGGACAGTATCAAGTATTTAGACCCCGCCGCGCCCAAATCGCCGCTTTCATCTATGTAGACGTACTTCTGCACCAAAACGCGCCTTTTTGCTTCCAGTCCAATTTTACAGGTTTAGATTGGCTGTGAATCCCTTTTAAACGTCGGTTTATACAATTTTACTACTAACCGCCGTTGCTTTCTTCGCGGTTCTGGCAGATTCTCAAGCTTAGGGTAAAGGGGTTTTCATATATGGCTTCGTCGCATTCGCCGCTGGCAGTAATAATGATGGGCTCAAAATCCGACGTCGAGACTGCAAAGAAGGTCGCAGAGACCCTCAAGGAGTTCGGCATCGAGTCCGAAATGCGAGTCGCTTCGGCACACAAGACCCCTGAGAACGCGATTACGATTGCAAAGGAGTATGAAAAGCAGTCCAAGGAAGGACGCAAAATAGTCGTCGTTGCAGTAGTGGGAATGTCCAACGCGCTTTCAGGGATGCTTGCAGGAACCACCAGCCTCCCAATCGTGACCATCCCCAACTCGGACAACGAGCACGACATCTTTTCCTGCCTTCGCATGCCTTCGGGCATTTCGCACATGACGATTTTGGGCGCTCAGAACGCCGGGCTTTCCGCTGCAAAGATACTTGCAATCGGCGACTCAAAGCTTTCTGCAAAGATTTCGGAGTACCAAAAGAAGGTTTCCGACAAGGTTTTCGCGGCTGATGACGAACTGCGCGGCTAACAAGTGTGAGACTATTGGCACAACCATGCAAGATTCACAGGATAGAAGTCACCACAAAGACGGGATGCAGAGACCCGGTTGCACAGGGAGTGCAGTCTGGTGCAAAAACCGACCTCGGGATTTCCGGCCTGAACGCGGTGAGGATGGCTGAAGTCTATTACCTTTCATCTGACTCCGTCGAATTGACCAAAGAAAAGCTCGTCACGCTTGCAGAACAGCTCTTCTGCGACCCTGTAATACAAGAATACTCGATTGATTCCTCAATCCTCAAAGTCAACTGGCCAAAATCCGAAGTCAGGTTCCTTGACGGCGTAACTGACAACACCGGCGCAGCGGCATCCGAAGGGGCTGCGGATGTGCTTGGCGTTGCGAATGGCTCGATTCACGTGCAAAGCTCAAGGATTTTTGCATTCGATGGCATTTCAGAAGAGAAAGTCAAGGAGATTTCAAGCGGGATGCTTGCAAACGCGATGATCCAGAGATTCGAGATTTTGAAATAGTAAATTCGAAGAGATTATTTTCATGGAAAACGAAAAAGCAGTGCACTTTGTGGAACTGGACTCTGACGGTCTTGCCCAGCTCTCGCAATCCATGCTCCTCTCCCTCGATGCTGTTGAGATGAAGAAGGTTCAGGACCACTTCGTCAAGCTTGGCAGGAACCCCACTCAGGCAGAGCTTGAGACTGTCGCCCAGACTTGGAGCGAGCACTGCAAGCACAAGACGTTCACAGCTGAAATCGAGTACGACAACGGCTGCGGCAAAATCGAGAAAATTGACGGCCTGTTCCGCTCGCTCATCCGAAAGGCAACCCTTGACGTCAAGGCCAAGCTTGGAAAGCGCGGGGAAGATTGGCTCGTATCAATCTTTGTGGACAACGCAGGCATAGTCAAGTTCAACGAAAAATACGATTTTGCATTCAAAGCAGAGACCCACAACCACCCGTCCGCGCTCGACCCGTTCGGAGGAGCGAACACCGGAGTCGGCGGGGTAATCCGCGACGTGTTGGGCGCTGGCCTTGGTGCCAAGCCTTACTTCAACACCGATGTATTTTGTCTTGCACCACCGGATTTCGACCCGGCAAAGGTTCCCGAAGGCATACTTGCGCCAAAGCGCATACTTCGCGGAGTGGTAGCAGGAGTGCGCGACTACGGCAACCCGATGGGCATACCCACAATTAACGGAGCGTACTACTTCCACGAAAATTATCTGGGCGCACCTTTGGTGTTCTGCGGAACCGGCGGTTTTATGCCCCGCGGAATGCATTTGAAGGAAGCAAAAGTTGGCGATGCGATAATCACGGTTGGCGCGGAAACCGGCCGCGACGGAATCCACGGCGCGACTTTCTCCTCAATAGAGCTTGACGCTAATGCCTGCACTGGTGCAGTGCAAATCGGAAACCCGATTGAGGAGCGCAAGGTAATGGATGGCTTGCTTTTAGCCCGTGACAAGGGGCTTTACAATTTTGTGACCGACTGCGGCGCAGGCGGATTCTCCTCGGCAGTCGGCGAGATGGCTGAAAGCCTTGGCTGTGAAGTGTGGCTTGAAAAAGCGCCACTCAAGTACAAAGGGCTCAAGCCGTGGGAAATCTGGGTGTCCGAGTCGCAGGAGCGCATGATTCTTTCCGTTTCGCAGGACAAGGTTGCCGAGCTAGTTGAGCTTTTCAGGCGCGAGAACGTGCAGGCAGTTGTAATCGGCAAGATTACTGGGACCAAGCGGCTCGTAGTAAAGCACAACGACGACATAATCTGCGACTTGGAGTGCGATTTCCTGCACAAGGCGGTTCCCAAAAAGAAAATGGCTGCAAAGAAAAGAATTTTGGTTGTTGGGGCGAAGAAAAAAGTCGAGGTTCCAAAAGATGTTTCTGCCGAACTCACAAAAATTCTTTCAAGCTGGAACACCTGCTCAAAAGAGTGGACTGTCCGCCAGTACGACCACGAAATCCAGGCGCACAACGTAGTCAAGTCGATGAACGGCAAGCTGATGGATGGCCACGGTGACGCGTCGGTGCTTCAGCCTTTCGTCGAATCCTACGAAGGAATCGCCATTGCCAATGGCTTGAACCCGCTTTACGGCACAATAGATGCTTACGCGATGGCTGCAAGCGCAATCAACGAAGCCATGAGAAACGTGGTCTGCGTTGGCGGAAACCCAAAAGAGACCGTGCTTTTGGATAATTTCTGCGCTCCCAGTCCCAAGAACCCCGAAAACCTCGGCGACGTTGTTGAGGAGTGCAAGGCCTGTTACGATTATTCAGTCGAGTACCTCACACCGTTTGTGAGCGGAAAGGACAGCTTGCACAACGAGTTCAAGCTTGCAGACCGTACCATCCCAATCCCGCCAACTCTTTTGATTAGCGCAGCTGCAAAGGTGCCCGATGTGCGCAAGTGTGTGACTGCTGACTTCAAGAAAGAAGGCAACGCGATTTACTTGGTCGGCAAGACCTTCGAGGAACTCGGAGGCTCGCAATATTATTACCAAAACAAAGTCGAAGGCGGCTCTGCTCCCAAAGTCAATGCAAAAGAGTCGAAAAAGGTTTTCGAATCAATGCACTCCGCAATCAACTCCGGCTTAGTGCGCGCCTGCCACGACTGCTCCGAAGGCGGCTTGGGCGTTGCTGTTGTTGAGATGTGCTTTGGCTCCGAATTGGGTGCGGAAATAGATTTGGGAAAAGTAGTGTATGCCGGCGAAAAGCGTGACGATTTCGTCCTATTCGCCGAATCCAACTCTCGGTTCGTAGTCGAAGTTGAGCCTGCGAATGCCGCAAAGTTCGAGCAGGCGCTTTCCGGATTGCCAGTTGCAAGGATTGGCTCGGTCACTTCTGCAAGCGGCGCAAAGTTCAAAGTCACGGGCCTTGCAGGAAAGGCAATCATCGAGTCAGACGTTTCAAAGTTCAAGTCGGCTTGGAAAAAGCCGATGGATTGGTAAGCAGAAAAAACGAATGAAAGGAACACCAAAATGGCAATTCAAAAATCTGCAAAGGAAAAGGCAAACGCCGACGCACTTCGCGTTCTCGTAATGCGAGCGCCGGGCATCAATGCTGACGAGGAAACCGCGCTTGCGTTCGAGCTTGCAGGCGCAAACCCTGAGCGTGTGCACATACTTGAGCTTTTGGAAAAGCGCAAGAAGCTTTCCGACTACGACATCGCAGTCATTCCCGGAGGGTTCTCGTACGGCGATTACATTTCTTCAGGTAAAATCCTTGGGAACAAAATCAAGTTCAACCTGCGCGACGACTTTGACAAGTTCATCCGCGCAGGCAAGCCGGTTCTTGGAATCTGCAATGGCTTCCAAGTCTTGGTCAAGGCGGGTATGCTTCCCGGTGGAGACGACGGGAGCTTCTCCAAAAAGCCCACTTGCACTCTCTTCCAAAACGACCTCGGCAGGTTCCAGGACCGCTGGGTTCACTTTGCCAAGGTTTCCAAAAACCGCGAGATTATGGCCGGAGTGCAGAAGATTTTCTGCCCAATAAACCACGGCGAAGGAAAGTTCATACCGCAGTCCAAGGAATTGCTTGAGGAGCTTTACGCAAACGACCAAGTCATATTCAAGTTCACTACTGCCGAGGGAAAAATCGCGGACAAGTTCCCGGACGTGCCCAACGGCTCTACTGACGCAATCACTGGCATCTGCAACCGCACAGGCAACGTGATTGGCCTGATGCCGCACCCCGAAAAATACCTTTATCCACAGAACGACCCATATTGGTGTATAAATGGCCTACAAAAGGCCAGCGCCGACGGCAGGGGCTTCTTTGAATCAATAGTCAAGTTCGGCCAAAAGGCAAAGGAAAAAGGCGGTTAGCAAAATGACAAAGAAAATCCAAGAGCTCACATATTCCAAGTCCGGCGTTGACCGCAAGGCACGCGCCAAGGCCAAGGACTTCTCGGCTTTTGGCCGCACTATGGCCGTTGGCACGTTCCACACCCCATTCCTTAACCTCGTAAAGAGCGGGGATACGCAGTTCTCTGCGCTCCTTGCAGACGGCGTTGGAACGAAAATCCTCCTAGCGCAGCTTGCGGACAAGCACGACACAATCGGAGTCGACGGGGTTGCAATGGTCGCAAACGACGCCGCACGCTGCGGCCTTGATTGCAGGCTGCTGGTAGACATCATTGACATCCACCACTCCGACAAGGCGCTCATTTCCCAGCTAATCACCGGAATCGAGGCAGGAGCCAAGCAAGCTGGCTGCGCAGTAGTGGGCGGCGAGACTGCCGACGTGCCAACCTTGGTTGCGGGAGTCGGCAAGAATCCCTACAACCTCAACTTTTCCCTTTATGCCGAGGCTGAAAAGGAAGACATCATCCTAGGCACCGGGTTGAAGCCCGGCGACGCAATCATCGGTTTGGAAAGCTCGGGAATCCACAGCAACGGCTTTTCCCTCGTCCGGCAAGTCCTGTTCTCGCAGTGGGGCGGCTACTACCAAGACCCGTTTGTAATTGTTGACGGCCTTGACAAGCCGCTCATTGAGGAGTGCCTGACTCCGACAAGGATTTATGCCAAGGCAGTCCGCGCGTTCCAAAAGTCAACCGGCTTTGCAAAGGCAGCTGTGCACATAACAGGGGATGCTTACCCCAAGTTCGACAAGCTCTTTGCATTCAACCGGGGTGTTGGGTTGGAATTCGACAACTTCGAGCCACAGCCGATCTTTGGGGTCCTGCAGGCAACTGCAAGGAAGATGGGAAAGGCCATAACTGACGAGGAGATGCTCCGCACGTTCAACATGGGTTGGGGGTTTGCTCTCATAGTGTCCGAAGAGAATGCCGAGGGCGCAATGGATTTCTTTACAAACAACGGCCTTGCGTGCGAGCGCATAGGCTCGGTCAATTCCAAGGCAGGCCGCATCGAGGCAAAGTACAACGGCAAAAACTACGGCCTAGTCTAGCGAGTTTCTTTTTGAAAGGTGAAAATTATCTTTGTTCCCGGTAACTTTGTACAAAAAGCTCAAGCGCGGCCCGCAGGTCATAACCCTAAAGGACGCCTCGACAATATCGGCATACACCGGGGTTGCTCCGGGAGACCGCGTGCTTGACGCGGGAGCCGGAAGCGGCTTTCTTACAATCTACCTTGCCTCGATTGTCGGAAAAGAAGGCAAGGTTTACTCTTATGACATCCGCGAGGACTTCGCCGAGTTAGTGCGAAAAAACGTCGAAAAAGCAGGGTTTACTGACCGGGTTGAATTGAAAGTCGGCGACGTGTTTGCAAAAATCGAGGAGACTGAGCTTGACTTGGTCAACTTGGACATGGCGTGCTCGGAAAAAGCGCTCCCGAATGCATTCGCAGCACTGCGTGCCGGCGGGTACTGCACCGGTTACCACCCCAACGTCGAGCAAGTCAAGGCGTTCGTGACCGTTGGAGCCGAGCTTGGGTTTGAGCACATCATTTCGCTTGAGACCATTGAGCGCGAGCTTCTTGTGCGGCCGCACGGCTGCAGGCCAGCAACAACCGGGCTTACTCACACTGGCTACATAACTATTTTAAGGAAGCCAAAGGAAGCGGCCAAGCCTAAAACGGTTACGGCATAACCCGATAGTCCCCCGCTGGGCATTAGGCTTATTTTTTCAGGGCGTACGCTGCAAGGAACAGCGCAAAGCTTGAAAGCGCGATTGCAGCTCCTGTTGCCACGCCTATGTAGTAGGATGCGATTATGCCTACCCACACTGATAGGATTCCAAAAACTGCCGAGAGCGCAAGCGTGGTCGTAAAGTCCTTTTTCAGTTGCAGTGCTGCAAGGGGTGGGATTATCATAAGGGCTGACACGAGCATAATGCCTGCCACGCGCAGTGCAAGCACAACCGTAATCCCGACGAGTCCGAAAAAGATGTAGTTGATTGCCGAGACCGGCATCCCGCTTGCCTTGGCGCTGTCTTCGTCAAATGAAATGTAGAACAGCTGCTTGCGCAGTATCGCAATCGTCACAATGACTATTGCCCCAAATACCGCTATGAACTGCAAGTCTTGGCTTGTGATTGCAAGGATGCTCCCAAATAGGTAGGACATAAGGTCCACGCTTGTTGCCTTGGCAAGCGAAAGCAAAACAATTCCCGTTGCAAGCCCGACTGGAAGCAAAAGGCCGATTGCCGCGTCCCCTGAAATCTTCATCCGCTCGCGTATGCGGTTGATCCCAAGCCCCGAAAACAAAGCGACAATGCCCGTAACAACTAGCACGTCCGCTTTGAGCACAATTGCCGCGGCAATCCCTGCAAGGCTTGCGTGCGCGATGCCGTCAGTCATGAACGAAAGCTTGCGTAGCACGATGAATAGGCCAAGGATTGCACAGATTACTGCGACTATCGTTCCTGCGATGAACGCGTTCTGGATGAATTGGTAGGAAAAAAGCTCAAGCATTTTGTCATTGCCTCTTTATGCGCCATGCTCGTGGCCGTGCGTGATTGCGTGCACGCCGTGGCCGTAGGCCTTCGGGAGCGCGCCGCTCTTTGCGATGTCTTTGGGGTGGCCGCAATAGAACACCTTGCGGTTGATGCAGATTACCTTGTTGACAATGTAGGACATGAACGTAAGGTCGTGCGAGATTATGACTATGGTCATCCCCGCCTTGTTGAGCCGCTCAAGGAGGCAGCAGAACTTTTCCTGCTGTGCAGAGTCAATACCTGTTGTCGGCTCGTCAAGCAAGAGGAGGTCGGGCTTTGAGACGAGTGCGCGTGCAAGGAATACGCGCTGCATCTGGCCGCCTGAAAGCTCGCCGATGCGCTTGTTGCTTTGGCTTTCCAAGCCGACTTCGTGCAGGGCGTTGGAAACCTCTTTCTTTTGCCCAGCAGAAAGCGGCATGATTCCCTGCGATTGTGCAAGGCCCATTGACGCGACTTCAAAGACGCTTGCCGGGAAGTTCGGGTCAAACTGCACCTTTTGGGGCACGAAGCCAACCCGCGACCATTCCGAGAACTTGGCCTGGTCTTTTCCAAATAGCCTTACCTTGCCAAAAGTCGGCTTCTCCAAGCCAAGCGCAAGCTTGAACAGCGTGCTCTTGCCGGCGCCATTTGGGCCGATGATTCCAAGGAAGTCGCCTTTTTGGACTGCAAAAGAGACCGACTCGATGGTGGGCTCGCCTGCGTATGAGAACGAGATTTTTTCGAATTCAAGTACTGCGGGTTTGCCGACGTTCTTTTTCATGAGAGTACCCTTGCAAGCGTATTCACATTGTCACGCATTACGGACAGATAATCCTTGCCTTTTGCGCGGTCATCCGCAGTCAGGGTGGCAAGCGGGTTGAGGTATTCTACCGTGCCGTTGATTTCCTTCGCAATGGCAACCGCTGCGCGCGGGTCCAAGAAAGGCTCTGCAAATATTGTGGTGATGTTTGTAGCACGCGCGGTGTCCACAATAGTGGCCATCTCCTGCGCGCTCGGCTCGTCGCCTGCAAACTCCTCGATTACTGCCGCATAAGACAGGTTGTACCTTGCGTTGAAGTAGGTGAACGCGGGGTGGAACCCCACGTACTTGCGGCTTGAGAGGTTGGCAGTGCGGTTTTCGATGTAAGTGTCCAGCTCATCCAGCTGGGTGTAGTAGTCCGAAGTGCGCGCCTGGTAGTATGCCGAGTTTGCAGGGTCAACTGAGATTAGCGCGTTCTTTATCCACAGGATTTCCATCTTGGCCATCATCGGGTTAAGCCACACGTGCGGGTCGTAAAACCCGTGGTCCTTGTCTTCCGCCTCAACCAGCGAAAGCCCCGCAGATGCTTCGATTACGCGCACGGACTGCGGGAGCGTCTTTGCAACACGAGCAGCATAAGGCTCCAGGCCAGCGCCGTTGAACACGAATACGTCCGCAGAGTTGATGAGCTCCAAGTCCTTGGGGCTTGGCTCGTAGGAGTGCGGGTTGGTGCCATCCGGAAGAAGGTTCACCACCGTGGCGTTTTCGCCTGCGACTTGTTTTGCGAAGTCCTCAAGGAAGTACGTGGTGACTACGACTATGGGCTTGTGGTATGTGGTGGTTGGAGTCGGCGTGAGGCTTGCGGTAAGTGTAGTGGTGGGTGTCGGCGTTGCCGTTGTCCCGGCCTGCGAGACGCAGCCTGCAAGCAGGAGGCAAAAGAGAAGGCATATGCTGAGAATTTTGAAGTCCATTTTTTCCCCTGTAGTATCCAACGCGTGCAAGGTTATTAATAATTGACCAAATAGTTAATAACTTTCAAGCGGAGTTTTTATTGGTGTTATTAACAAATGGCCATAATCAGCATTTCCGTTGACGACGACACCCTCAAGGCGGCTGACGAGGCGGTTGAAAAGATGAAAATGCGCAACCGCTCCGAACTGTTCCGCAGGGGCGTTGAGAGCGTCCTTTCGGAAGTGAGGCAAAACGACGCGCTACCCCAAAACTCGGACGCAGTGCTCATAGTCATGCACGACGAGGATGCCGAAGGCGAAGTCACGGCAATCAAGCACAACTACGAAAAGATTACCGTGATGCAGACGCATACGCACGTCGGAGCAGACAAGTGCCTTGAGGTGTTCGTGCTAAAGGGCGATGGGAAGAAGATGTCCGCATTTTCGCAGGAGCTCCTCTCAAACCGGAAAATCCAGTATTCAAAGCTCGTGAGGACCTGATCAGCGCCCGGGTTTGTCCCTGGTTGGCTATCCGACTACTATTTCTTCATCGCACGCAGTGCCGTTCCAGCCTGTGTTGCAGGCGCAAGTCAGGTTCTCGTCGCACGTCCCGTGCAGGCAGGACGGGTCGCATACGGGCTTGTTGCAGGACAGGCCATCCCAGCCCGCGTCGCATTGGCACTGGTGGCTTTCAGAGCAGGTCCCGTGGAGGCACTCAGGAGAGCATGTCGGCGTGTCGCAAGTGGTCCCATTCCATCCTATTGGGCAGGTGCACGTGCGGTTTTGGTTGCAAGTCCCGCGCAGGCACTCAGGCTCGCACGAAATTTCCGAGCAGTCCTCGCCTGTAAAACCGGGCTTGCATTCGCACTGGTGCTGGTCGTTGCACTTCGAGCCGTTCTTGCACTCAGGCTTGCACATTGTGATGTTGCAGGATTCACCAGACCACAAGTCGTCGCAGAAGCAGGCGCGGTCGGTCCGGCAGCTGCCGTGGATGCAGGGCTTGTCGCAGACCGGCACGTTGCAAGTCAGCCCCTGCCAGTTCTTGGCGCACTGGCAAGTGTGGTTCTGTGCGCACACGCCGTTGACGCAGTCAGGCGAGCATACTGGAATCGTGCATTGGGCGCCTGTCCAGCCGGCTTCGCAGCCGCAGGTGTTTGGCGCGATGCAAGAGCCGTGGTTGCAGGACAAGTTGCAAATCGGGACGTCGCAGGCAGTGCCGTTCCAGCCGGACTGGCAGCCGCAAGTGACATTGTCAGCGCCAAGCTTTCCGTGCAGGCAAAGAGGGTTGGCCGCGGGCACCCCAAAAGCGGAAGTTATTGACGACTTTATCTGATCGTTTGAATATGCAATATACGAAATTACCCCGAGCGCAAGCAACGCGCCGAGTATAACGTACGATATTTGGCCCCTGCTTTGAGTGTTTTCCATAGCTATCCGCTTTGGCATTGTATCCATTAACCATCGTTGGCATTATAAAACGTAAGCTCTTGCATTCCGCGCAGTTGGTGCGTGTGCTGGCGTAAAAAATAAAAAAAAATTAGGGGAGTAGCCGCAGCTTAGGCGGCCGCTGTTGAAAATCCCGATACTGTAAAGAACAGCACAACCAGCACTATCAGGATTACCAGCAGCACTCCGGGTATGAGCAGCGTTGCAATCGCGCGCATCGTGCTGTACTTGTGTACGTTGCGGAGCACAAGCACCGTCAAATAGAACCCGTAAATCAGTATCACCAGGTTCAGGATGCGGAAGATAAGTTCCGCGCTGCCGGTGTGCACAGGCGAGCTGAACGTGAACGACGACGGCTTGACTAGGAGGTTGAACACGAACTCAAATGCCGCGTTTGCAACCATTATTGGCACCTGCACGAACGCTAGGGCGTACGTCTGTGCCTTGTAGTCGCCTTTTCCTCCCAAAAGCTTCGCAAACATCAGGACGATTCCCGATGATATCATCACCATTATTGGTACGATGATTATTCCTGCGATTATCACGCCGATTATTGAGCTTACGACTTCGGCCTGGCCATAGTATGCGAGCACGATGTCATTGAGGAGCAGGCTGATGACTCCCCCGATTGCCGCCCACTTGGCTGCAGTCATAAGGTCCGGCTTTGCTTTGAACTTTGAAAAGAACTTGTACGGGTGAATGATGGCTTGCTGCCACGCAACACAATCCTTGCCTAAATCCATGATACCCTACGCCCCCTAGGCGCCTTGCGCCCCTTATACAGATAACCATTTGCAGGGTATAAATGGCTAACCTTTCCGGTTTTGCGTTCCTGGCAGCCAGCACCATTATTATTCCCAAAAGCAGAAGACATCCTTACACGCAATTGGGTGGTTTGGATGGGTAGCCTTTTCCTTAAAGAAAATGACGCTTGGAAGATTGCCGCAAGCATCACAATCCCGCTTGCAGCCGGCGCGATAGGCGCATTCTTTACCCTGCCTTCGATTTCAACTTGGTACAGCCAGCTTGCAAAGCCGGCGTTGAACCCACCCAACTGGGTTTTCGGCCCGGTGTGGACTGCGTTGTATGTCCTGATGGGCGTCGCGTTCTACCTTGCGTGGAAAAAGGGGTTCAAAGGCGCAAGCCGGAACACTGCCATCGGGGTTTACGGCCTGCAGCTTGCCCTTAACACCCTGTGGTCAGTGGTGTTCTTTGGCTGGCACTCGCCCATTGCCGGCCTGTTTGTCATAACCTTGCTTTGGATTTCGATTGCTGCGACAATTGCGGTTTTTTATAGGATATCCAAAACAGCTTCTTGGATTTTGCTGCCTTACCTTGCCTGGGTTAGTTTCGCTTCATATTTGAATTATTCCATTTGGATACTCAATTGATGGCGGTTGATTTGACTTATGCGCATTACCTTCCTTGGCACTAACGGCTGGTTTGCAACGCAAACCGGCAACACCAACTGCACGCTCGTAGAAACTGACGAGCGCTACATCGTCTTTGACGCAGGTGACGGCATCCGCAGGCTATTGGAGTTTGCCCCGGACCAATCCAAGCCCCTTGACATATTCATCTCGCACTTCCACCTCGACCACATCATCGGCCTGCACCAGCTTTGCAGGTTCCACTACAAAAGGATACGCATCTTCGTCCAGCCGAAGGGAGGCAAAATCATCAGGATGCTCCTTGACCACCCGTTCACCGACCCGCTTTCAAGCCTTCCGAACGTACGGGTAGACGAGCTCAAGATTGGCGAGAACAAAATCTCGGATTCAGCGGGCTCCTACACCGTGCAGGCGGCGTGGCTTTCACACGCCGACCCTTGCATCGGCTTCCGGCTTGAGCTTTCGCAAAAGGCAAGGAAAAAAGCCATTGCCCACTGCCTTGACAGCGGGCCGTGCGATGCAATCTTGGAGCTTGCGGCTGGGGCGGACTTGCTGATTACCGAGTGCGGCAACACTCCCGGCGAGGAGAACGACCCTGCTTGGCCGCACATGAACCCCGAGCTTGCGGCAGGGATTGCAAAGGACGCGAAGGCCAAGGCACTTGCGCTGACGCACTTTGCAGCGCACAAGTACCCCGAGCTTTCCGACCGGAAGGCAGCCTGCAAGGCCGCAAAAGCAGTTTTTGGAAACACCATCTGTGCAAGCGACGGCATGGTTATTGAAATTTAAGTTTAGGGCGGGAAAATCCAAAAAAAATGTTGCCTAAAAAAAGAGAAAATGAAAAGAAAAAAGGAAGCGGGTTTCAATTCCCCGTCTTATTGTTTACCACTTGTTGTGGAAGTACGCCTTGAACTTGTTGGGCACGTACAAAAATACTGCTGCTGCAAGCGACAGCGATATGAGCTTGTCCACAATGTTCACAAGCAGCGTCTCGACAAACGATGCGATTGCCACGTTGGGCAAGAGCCGGTAGAGTGCTTCCTGTATGTATATGGTCGAGCCGTACGTCGGGAACTTCCCGAATGCCACGAGGCTTATGGAAAACACGATGAACGTGTTTGTGATTGCAAGCACCAAGCAAGCCATGAGCAGCTTCCAAGGCTCCTTGAGCGTGATCCAGCCGTCCTTGTAAAGCATCCAGGTTGCGAACGCCACCCATATGCTTGAGAATGCCCACACCCACTGCGACGAGCCCCAGGCAAAGTATGCCATTGCCACGTTGTACAGGACTCCGCCCGCAACCCCTGCCCACAGGCCTGCGACCATTACCGCAAGCGAGGTTGCCCACGTGTCTATGAAGCACGGGAGCTTGGCGGTGTAGGTGAGTATTGCAGTGATGTAGTTGAGCACTGCGACGAGGATTACGAACACGAACGCCGCAAGCATGGATACGTGCATCGATTTTGCCTTTTGCGGCGCAGCTGCTGGCACGGCCTTGTGGACTGCAACGTTCTTTGCGTGCACGGCCTTTCTTGCCCGCACTACTTTCCTTGCCTTTCCGGCTTTTGGTTTCCTAGCCATATTCCCAATTCCCTCGTCAAACCCCTGTCGGGCTTATTCCTAACGGGTTAATTTTGCCGCCTTTATATCAGTTGCCAATCCGGGGGCGCGTGCGCGGGCCTGCTGTTTTTGCGACGGAACCGCCAAAAGTGGGAAAATAGTGGGATTTATATATTTTGCCTGCGATTATTGATGATTCAAGCTTTACGGGGTGCAGAAAAGATGGCTTACAACGCAATATCGACTACAAAAGGCGGTCCAGTTCATCTCTGCCCCGCAACCTTTGCGCAAGCTTAAGATTGCAATCCCCAAAGGCAAGCTCTTTGACAAGGTAAGCAGCCTCCTATCCGAGGCTGGCCTTGGGCTTTCGCAGAACGGCCGCAACTACCGGCCAAAGTGCGCGGACTGCGAAATCGAAGTCAAGGTCCTCAAGCCCCAAAACATTCCCAAGTTGGTCGAGCTTGGCTCGCAGGACGTCGCATTCACAGGGTACGACTGGATAGCTGAAGAAGGCGCGCAAGTAAGCGAGCTTTTAGACACCGGATTCGACCCGGTAAAGATAGTTGCGGCGATTCCTGCAGCAACCGCCCCCGGCTCCCTACAATCCCGCAAAATCCGCGTTGCTTCGGAGTACGAAAACCTCACCAAGAGCTTCCTTTCGTCCAACGGCCTGGACTTCGTGTTCATCCGCTCCTTTGGCGCAACCGAGTCCTTTGTGCCCGAAGACGCGGACATGATAGTGGACAACTCCTCCTCAGGGACCACGCTCAAGGAAAACGGGCTTTCAATTTACGCGGAAATACTGTCCTCCTCCACGCGGTTTGTGGCAAACAAGGACGCACTTTCCGACCCGTGGAAGGCCCAAAAGATTGCCGACATCCTGCTTTTGCTGACAAGCGTAATTGAGGCCCGCAAGCGGCTGCTTATCGAGATGAACGTGCCGCAGGACAAGTTCGAAGCCATCCTTCCGGCGCTTCCATCAATGAAGGCGCCCACAGTATCAAAACTCTACGGCGAAAAGCAGGAAGGCTACGCGGTGAAGACTGCGGTGCTAAAGGACCAGGTTCCCGCGCTCATCCCGCGGCTGAAGGCCCTTGGCGCTACGGACATACTAGTCTATTCGCTTCGGCAGGTGACATTATGAACGGGAACCTAGCCGCAGGAACGGAAAACCGGTCTGCAGAAGTCTGCCGCAGGACAAAAGAGACTTCGATTAGCGTGCGCTTGAACATTGACGGTTCCGGAAAGTATGCCATCAAGACGCCAATCGGTTTTCTTTCCCACATGTTCGAGGCGTTTGGAAAGCACGGCCTCTTTGACTTGGAGCTTGAGGCAACCGGCGACTTGCAAGTTGACCAGCACCACCTGGTTGAGGACTGCGGAATCGTGCTCGGACAGGCGTTCAAGGAAGCCCTTGGCGACAAAGCAGGAATCAACCGCGCGGGATACTTTGTGTTCCCGATGGACGAAGCCCTTGCAATAGCCGCGGTGGATGTCAGCGGAAGGCCCTTCCTGCAGTACGACGCCAAGTTCGAGCGGCGGTTCTGCGGGGAGCTTGACACCGACGTGCTTGCGGACTTCTTCCAAGGGTTTGCCAACGGCCTAGGCGCGAACGTGGCCATAAGCATACCCGCAGGCAGAAGCGACCACCACAAGATAGAGGCGCTGTTCAAAGCCTTCACGAAAGCGATGAAGATGGCGTGCTCCAAGGACGCGCGGGCAATGGGCAGCACGCCCAGCACGAAAGGAATGATTTGAGAAAATTCAGGGTTTGATGGAAATGATTGCAATAGTGGATTACGGCGCAGGAAACCTGTCCAGCGTGCGCAATGCACTGCAAAAGCTCGGCATAAAAAGCAAGGCAACTTGCGACCCTGCTGAGGTTCTTGCAGCGGACCGCGTCATCCTTCCCGGAGTCGGCTCGTTTGGCTTTTTGATGCAAAGCCTGCGGCAAAAAAGTTTGGATGCCGCCCTAGTGCAATCCATCAACCAAGGAACGCCTTTTTTGGGAATCTGCCTTGGGATGCAGGCGCTGTTTGAGGAAAGCGAGGAAAGCGCGGGTGTGGCCGGGCTTGGGGTGTTCAAAGGCAAGGTCGTGCGGTTCAGTCAGGGGAAGGTGCCCCAAATAGGCTGGAATGAAGTAGTGCCGAAAGCAGGAGGTGAAGGGCTCTTGCGGGAAGGATTCGCCTACTTTGTCAATTCCTACTATTGCGCCCCAGCTGACCACTCAATTGTTGCGGCCACCACGGATTACTACGGCGAATTTGCCTGCGCGGTGCAAAAGAAAAACATTACCGCAGTCCAGTTCCACCCAGAAAAGAGCGGGGACTGGGGGCTGTCAATGCTGGAGAGGTGGGTTGAATGCTGACAAAGAGAATCATTCCCTGCCTTGACGTAAAGGACGGGCTAGTGGTGAAAGGCACCAACTTTGTTTCCCTGCGGCTGGCAGGCGACCCGGTTGAGCTTGCAAGGCGCTACAACAAAGAAGGCGCAGACGAGCTTGTCTTTCTAGACATCACTGCGTCAGTTGAGAAGCGAAAGACCATAGTGGAACTTGTGCGCAAGGTCGCTGCCGAAGTCTTCATCCCGTTCACGGTTGGTGGCGGAATCAACTGCGTTGATGAAATCCAGCAGGTTCTTGCAGCAGGCGCGGACAAAGTCTCGCTCAACACTGCGGCAGTGAAAAACCCCTCGTTGATAGCGGAAGCTTCGAAGCAGTTCGGGAGCCAGGCGATAGTGGTTGCGATTGATGCAAAAAGGAAAGTCCAAGTAAACGTGGCGGATGGGAAAAGCAAGGCCGCGGCTACCCATTCTTGGGAAGTATTCGTCAACGGCGGTAGGGCCCCCACTGGCATTGACGCAGTGGATTGGGCGAAAAAGGCAGAGTCCCTTGGCGCTGGCGAAATCCTGCTTACTTCGATGGACTGCGACGGCACCAAGGCCGGGTTTGACCTTGACTTATGCAGGGCAATAGCCGCAGCAACCAACATCCCAATCATTGCCTCCGGCGGGGCAGGCAAAGCGACCGATTTTGCGGATGCATTCAGCAAGGGCGGTGCGGATGCGGCACTTGCGGCATCGCTATTCCACTACCAAGAGCTGTCTATATCCAGCGTAAAGGAGTGTTGTGCAAGCAGGGGAATCCCTATGAGGTGCGTGTAGATGGCAGATTACGTAGTCCCAACCGTGCGCGCGCTTAAGGCATATTCGTGGGAGGACAGCAGTGAAAAGATAGCGAAAGCTTACGGCCTGCGCCCCGAAGACGTCGTACGCTTTGACATGAACACCAGCCCCTATTTTCTTGCCGAAGGCTTGGTAGCCTCCTGCGCAAAAAGTTGTGCAAACGCGATTGCCGAATACCCGGACGCATCTTACTCGTCGCTTGCGGCAAAGCTTTCCGAATATGCGGGCTGCCAGCAGGACGAGTTGGTCATCTGCGCTGGTTGCGACGAAGTTCTTGACGTTGCAGTCAAGACGTTCCTTGGAAGCAACCGCAAGCTGGTGACAAGCGAGCCCACCTACCCGATGGCGGAGATTTGCGCAAGCAGCCTTGGAAATACCGTTGTGCGAGTTGCAAGAAAAAAAGAGGCCGGGTATGCGATTGACGAAAACGATTTCGTTGAGGAGTGCCAAAACGCCAATCTCGCCTACATCTGCAACCCCAACAGCCCGACTGGGAATTTGGAGCCGGTTGAGAAAATCATCCGCATTACCAAGGCAATCCCCTGCGTGCTATTTGTTGACGAAGCGTATTTCGAGTTTGCCGGCCAGTCCGTTGCGCCATTTGTGCGCGAGTGCCCCAACTTGGTAGTCGGCCGCACGTTCTCAAAAGCATTCGGTCTTGCAGGCGGCCGGGTAGGCTACGCAATAGCGAGCCGCAGCCTAGTGGAAGGAATGGAGAAAGTCCGGCCGCCCAACAGCGTGTCCTCAATCTCGCTTGCGCTTGCGCAAAAGGCTCTTGAACAAAAGAGTTCGATGCAGCGGAATGTGATGGCGCTTGCAGCTTCAAGGAAAACACTCTGCTTGCGGCTCGAATCGCTTGGCCTTCCAGTCTTTTCCTCGCAGGCAAACTTCCTTCTTGCAGACTTTGGCTCAGTTGAATCTGCGGCAAACGCCTGCCAAAAGCTCCTCCAAAAGGGCTTGGTTGTGCGCGACGTGTCGAAAAAGCCGGGCGTCGAAGGCTGCCTGCGCATCACAATAAGAAAAGATGCGGACAACGAGCGGCTTGCAGTTGAACTTGAGAAAATATTGACTGGAAGCAATGAACAAAAAGCAAAAACCCAAAGGACGTGAATTGAGCAGATGATCATTCCAAGCATTGATTTGATGGCAGGAAAGGCAGTACAGCTTCGCCAAGGAAAGGAAAAAGTGCTTGAGCGTGACAACCCGCTGGAGCTTGCAGTTGAGTTTGCAAAGTACGGCGAGGTAGCAGTAATCGATTTGGATGCCGCGCTTGGCAAGGGCGACAACTTGGAGCTTGTCAAGCAGCTTTGCAAGGTTGCAGCCTGCAGGGTCGGCGGCGGCATCCGCACAGTCGAGCGTGCAAACGAGCTTCTAGCAGCCGGGGCCAAGAAAATCATCATCGGCACAGCCGCCACGCCTGAATTCTTGTCCCAGCTTCCAAAGGACAGGCTGATTGTAGCCATTGATTCCAAGCAGGGGAAAGTTGTTGACAAGGGTTGGACTAATTCAACTGACAACACGCCCGTTGAGCTTGCGAAAAAACTTGAACCGTTCTGCTCGGAGTTCCTCTACACTAACGTAGACCGCGAAGGCCTGATGCAAGGAGTGGACTTTGAGGCGATTTCAAAAGTCAAGGAAGCTACCAAAAACAGGCTCACCATCGCAGGCGGAATCACGACCATCGAGGAAATCAAAAAAATCGAGGCAACTGGGATGAACTCGCAGCTTGGGATGTCGATTTACACCGGCGCAATCAAGCTTGCGGACGCGTTTTCTTCGGTGCTCAAGTACGACCCGGTTTCGGGTTTGGTTCCCACCATTGTGCAGGACGAACAAGGCCAGGTGCTTATGCTTGCATACTCATCAAGGCAGTCCATCGCCCGGTCGTTTGAACTTGGAAAGGCAACGTATTACAGCCGCTCGCGCAAGGAGTTGTGGACCAAGGGCGAGACTTCGGGAAACTTCCAGGACTTGATTGCGGCAAGGTACGACTGCGACTGCGACACGGTCCTGTTTACTGTTCGCCAAAAGAACGTTGCCTGCCACACCGGCGCGTACAGCTGCTTTGGAGACAAGAGGTTCGGGCTGGATAGGCTATATTCCGTGGTCAAGACGAAAGTGGACAACCCCGTCGAAGGCTCCTACACCGCCGCAATCAGCGCAAGCGAGACCACTATTTTGGACAAGATTGCCGAGGAGTCTGCAGAGGTCATCGACTACAAGGACAGGCAGAACCTCGTGTGGGAAATAGCAGACCTGTCGTACTTCCTGCTTGTTCTGATGGCTAAAAAGGGCATTTCGCCGCAGGAAATCAGGGACGAACTTGCAAGGAGAAGAAGATGAGCGTGCTTGCGAAAACAAGCCCCGCTACGTCCCAAGTGGCAAAACGTCGAAGGTCACTTTGCTTGGGGCATCGGTTTTCTTGCCATGATTGCGCGCTGACTTGCGAGTAGCAGTTTCTGGATTTCAAACGCGGATTGCCTTGCATTCTTGTCCTCAAATACGCTTTCGGTCTTAATCATCTTCTCTATCTCTTCCAAGTCCGACTGGCCGACCATGAACGCATATTCGGGTATTTTTGAGAACACCTGCCCCGGCTTTATGCCATCCTGGCCTACTATATGGAATACGTGGGTGCCATCCTCCTTCAATATCTCGTTTATCCGTTTGGAGTGGTATGCGTGGCTTTTGACCAGTTTGTTGAATTCGTTGACCGTCCGCGAAATAGCCCTTTTCGGGTTGGCGTTCTTTCCCTGCCTGGCCCTGGCAATGGTCTTTTTCCATGCTTGGACGTCCTTAATCTTGTTGTTTATGCGTTCAATCTCGCGGAAGTGCGGGGACACTTCGAGATAATTTTTCCAGCTTGCGCACTTTCCAAGCAGGTATGTGCCGGCGTTGCTTGGAAGTGGGTGGATAGTTATGAAGTGCGTGCCATTGTTGAACTCTCCGCGCCTGGCAACCTCTTTTTCGGGCTTCCTTGGTTCCATCTCGATTCACGCCGATTCCTTTCTGCTGCAAACGATTTAATACCCCCCTTGCGTTCAGAAAATTGGTGGTTTTCTTGGCAAGGAACAACAAGGAAGACAATGGGACTTACGGGCGGTGCTGCCACGGCTCAGGCAATGGCAAGCTGTTCATCGGAATATTCATACTCGCAATAGGGTTTTCGTGGCTTGGCAACGACATGGGTTGGTGGAAAATGAACCTCCCATGGCTGCCGCTCGCACTCACAATCGTCGGAATCGCGATGATATTCGGCTGGTCCAAGTACAACGCCGAGTAAACCTTTTTTTTTCTCTTTCCTTTTTTGTTTTGACTGCTGGTTGGGCTTTGGGATGAAACGCATAATTTACCCCCTGCTTTTCTGGTTCCTTTTGGTAGTCCTTGCCATACTCAACGGCACCATCCGCGTGGCGTTCTTCCTTGCGCCTTTTGGTGAGCTGGCCGCGCACCAAATCAGCTGCTTTACTGGCATCGCGCTCTTTCTTGCGGCGATGTACCTCTTTTTCAAGAAAGTAAAAATCAACTATTCGCCCAAGGAACTCCTGCTTATGGGCGCGTGCTGGACTGCGATGACTATAGCCTTTGAGTTCGGCTTTGGCCACTACATAATGGGCAACTCGTGGGGCAAGCTTCTTGCGGACTACAACTTTTTTGCAGGCAGGTTGTGGGTCCTCGTGCTTCTTGCGGTCCTTGCGGGGCCTTCGATAACCTGCCCACTTGCAAGGAAATAATCAATTAATCGTTCAGGAAAAATGAGGATGCGGGGGGAGAGGCTCAAGTATGTTGCTAGAGTCTTGGGTTGTTAGGCTGGCCGATTTGCGTGTTTTTTACCTCTTGAACTGGGGGCGAGTAAAGAGCAAGGTTTAATTGGTGGTTTGCCTTTCTTTTTTCAGGTAATATTTAGGTTTTGCATTATGCGTAAGTCCGTGTCGCGTTCCCTTCGTGGTCAGGGCGCGACAGAATATCTTGTAGTTCTCGGCGCGGTTCTTCTTGTTTCCATCGTTGTCGTCAGCGCGATGTCGTCTTTTCCGTCTTCGCAGTCGAGCATGAAGCAGCAGCAGTCCCAAGCTTATTGGTCTTCGTTGTCGCCAATCAAGGTTATTTCTTCCAAGGTTGTTGACAATAATCTTGTCCTTCAAGTCCAGAATACCGGCACGTCTACGTTGAGGCTTGATGATGTCAATGTTGGTGGAACTGACCTTCCAATTTACCCTTACAATGCAGGCGATTATTATGGTGCGGCTTATTGTTCGCGCCCCAATGACAATTTTTCGGCCACGATGTCTTGTTCGTTGATGATTGGGGCTGGCGAGTCGGTTTATGTTGCCGCGCAGGGTGCAATCTCCGGTTCGAGTCCGGTTATTGATTGTGCCGGCAAGGCAAGCGTTGAGATTGCAAACGTCCAGTTTGCTTATTCGCTTGGCGGTTCGAGCATTACCAACATCTTGCTGAAAGGCGACAAGCCGATTGTTACCTCTTGTAGTGTAAAGGCCTGCGACCAATACTGGGTGAAGGTTCCCGGTAATTCGTCCCTACTTGTCAATGATTTTTGCTTGATGAAGTACGAAGCCAAGCAGTCGGGTGTTACCGCAGTTTCGAATTATTCTAGTACTCCTTGGGTTTCGATTAACCAGACTTACGCTTCGGACAGGTGCTCTGCCCTCGGTGCCGGTTATCACCTAATCCGCGACCGTGAGTGGAACACAGTGGCTTCAAACGTGGCTAATGCGCCTGCGAACTGGTTTACTGCGAATGCAGGGGCTTCTTCGGGTAGTCCGTGCTTGTTTGGCGGCCATATGGAGTGTTCCGGTGGCAGTTGTGCTGCTGCGTTCAACGCTTCTTCGGACGACACGCAGGGTTATTGGAACGGGACTACCAACGCAAGCGTCGTCACTACCGCGACTTGCCCGTTTGTGACCGCGAATCCGAGTGGTAGGGGACTTGAAACCCGCCGCACGATGTACCTTTCTACTGGCGACGTAATCTGGGACTTGACGGGCAACGTGTGGGAGTGGACTGATGGCACTATTACTAGTGGTTCTTGTGCTGAAGGGACTATGCCGGCTCCATGCACGGTTTCGGATTGGAAGGAGTATACTGCTATCACTAATTTTTACAGTTTGAATTATGCTAATGTTTCCTCTTGGAATTCTAACCGGGGTATTGGCCAGATTTATGTTGATGCGGATGCTGCGTCTCCTAGTGGTAATATGCACGCGTTCTTGCGTGGCGGCCGTTGGGATAATGGGGCGTATGCCGGCGCTTGGGCGTTGTATCTGACTTATGCGCCGTCGACTGTGTCTATCGGCTTTGGGTTCCGGTGCGCCCGCTGATGTTTTCTTGTAATCTCGCAATCGTTGTAGTTTTTTAATCGCAGTTGGTTGCGCCGAGGCAACGCAGGCGAGTTAGGGGATGAACGAAGTCTCAAAAAAGAAAACTTGCGACTATCAAAAGAAACTAGATGCAGGGGGAGGGATTTGAACCCTCGCAGCCCTAAGGCACAGGATTTCCCAGAGAATCACCGGAAGCGCCTTTTGCTTTCGCCGCTTCCTTATTCCGGGGATTTTCGTCTAAGTCCTGCGCATTTGACCAAACTCTGCCACCCCTGCTTGCGCTAATTATTTTGTGACTTCAGTTTAAAGAGGGAGGTGGAGTACAAGAGGGGAACCGTCAGGTTCACCTTTTGGCGGCATTACGACCAAACTCTGCCACCCCTGCATAGGGAAGCGGATATACTCTTTTTGTGCATCTGATGGATAAAAAGGGAGCATACCTCGCAGCCCCGGCTTGGTGGCTTTCAAGCATTCAACCAAGTTTGGCTTACGCCAAGAGAAGATGAACGCTTTTATCTGGTTGCCTTCAAAGTAATGTCATAACAGTTCAAAAGGTGTTTTCATGGAACGGAACATGTCCCCCCGGAAATTGTGCGACGAGCGCATCAAGCCGTTATTGGAAGACGTCCACTTCGCAAAGTACGCGCAGAACGGCGCAAAGGTCACGTTCAATAAATATGCCGAGGCGATAGGCCGCACGTCCAGCGTAGACCCCTGCCACCCCGACCATGCCGAAGTAAAGAAGATGGCGCTTTCCGACCTTGAGAAGATGATTGCCCACCACCGCAGTACTGAAGAGGCGATGCAAAAGGTACACGCTTCGCTTGAGGAGGATTATGCAAAGCTTATTGCCAAGCAAAAAAGCAGTTTGATTTCGCGTGCAAAGAGCTTGGGTACTACTGCAAGAAATGACAAAAAAGAGCTGGAAGACTCAATCACTGGTTCCAAGAACGACCTCCGCGAGCATCAGGCAGGCATCTTCCAGATGATGAAGGCACGCGAATACCTTTCGGGAATAAAGATCCACTAGGCGGTTGCCAATGCAGGAACGCGAACTCGAAACACAAAAGGCCCGCGCCAAAAAGGATGCGCTTACGCTTTGCGATGCGCATGAGCACATCATAAAGCCGTTTCTTTCCGAGGTTGAGGCTGCAATGAAGGAAAATCGCCCCGTGCAGTTCAACGGTTATGCCAAGTCCATCTCCCACCGCGCGCCCAAATGCGGGTTTACGGAAAGGCAGCTGGCGCAGAACGCAGTTTCTGACCTGAAGGAGTCCATAGAATACAAAAACGATTTTTCCCTATGGGAAAAAGAGCAGGAAGGCCTCAGGAGGATTATTGAAAAATACCCGCAAAAGGAACTGCGCATACACCTGAAGGAAATACTGGCAGACCCCCGGCTGCTGCCTGGAAAGATAAGGGATTACCTAGACGGCCCGCTTGAAAGTGCGCTGATCCGCAACAAAGAAATCGAAGGCTTCAGGCGGAATAAACAGGAGAGCGTGAAGCGCATGACTGCCGCGTGCAAGTACATCCGCAAGATGCACGGCGTCTAAACTTTTTTTTTGAAACTGCTGCGTGCCCGCAGGGTTTTCAGCGCGTCTCGACTTTGAATACGTCGCCATCCTTCAGCACGTGGTCCGCACCCACCTTTTGTCCCGGGTGCTTTGCCGAGGGACCCCATACTTTGGCGAACTTGAAGTTCTCCTTGAGGTCCTTGTGGATTTGCGCACAGGCAACGATTATGGTCGTGCCTTCCTTTACAATCAAGGGCTCGTCATCAGCAGCCTCGAAGCGCGACTTGGTGTAGACGCGGATCATCTTCAGCGCGGAGTAAATCTTATCCTTGAGCAGCTCGACGTTCTGCTCCTTGTCTGCGGATATAGGCACGAAGTCGAACTTGATTTGCTTGAGGTAGTCCTTCTGCACCAAGTCGATTTTGTTGATTACCGTAAGCGACGGGATGTACTTGCGGTTGCCCGTAAGCTTGTCGATGAGCTGGTCAACGGTCACGTCTTCGCGTATTATGACGCTCCCGTTGAAAATCCCGTATTCCTTGAGGATTCCGGTCACGATTTTTGCGTCAAGGCCGTGCGTCTGCTTTTTTGAGAACACGATGCTCAGCCCGCCGCGCGTTACCGGTTCGATTGCGATGTCAGCGGGTTCCTGGTCAAGGCGGATCCCCATGTTCTCCAAGTCAGCTATGAGCTTGTCGCGGTAGTTCGTGTCGAACACGTCAAGTATGAGCAGGACCAGGTCGGCATTGCGTGCAACAGCGAGCACTTCGCGGCCGCGGCCCTTGCCCAAGGATGCGCCGCTGATGATTCCCGGAAGGTCCAAAAGCTGTATCTGCGCGCCTTTGTGCTTCATTATGCCCGGGATACAGGTGAGCGTGGTGAACGCGTATGCCGCAATCTTGGACTTGCTTCCGGTGAGCGCGTTGAGCATTGTTGACTTTCCGACCGAGGGCAGTCCGATGAACACCACGGTCGCGTTGCCTGACTTGCGCACGTCAAAGCCGCCCGTGTTCGCACCGCCCTTGCCACTCCCGCCCTCGACGATTTCGCGGCGAAGCTTGGCCATCTTGGCTTTGAGTATCCCAAGGTGCCCTTCGGTGCGCTTGTTCTTCTGGGTCTTGGCGTACTCTGTCTCAAGCTCGGTGAGCTTTTCTGATATTCCCATCGGTAAATGTCACTAGATAGGTTATGCCGGCCGGATAGTAAAAGACGTATGATTGCCGCTTTCGGCCCGCGGCGCAAAGCCGGCCGGAGGGGGAAGAAAGTATGGCTCTAAATCGGATATATCTAAAACAGATACATATAATAAGCGGTTCGTGCAGGATAATTGCATGGCAAAACTCACAGTCGGCATCGGCCGCGCCCTCACAAGCGCATACATACTTTACTCCTGCCGCGATGGCGGGGTCAACGGCTACCAGCTGATGAACAAGGCAAAGGACATGCTCCTTGTCAACTGGAGCGCGGGCTCTTTCTACCCGCAGGTTGCGGCGCTAATCAAAAGCGGCCTTTTGAAAAAGAAAAAGGCGGCAGGTAACAGGCTGACTTTCGAGTACCAGACTACCCAAAAGGGAATGGTCTATCTTTCGAGGATTTCGGGCTACTTCAAAAACAACGAGATGCGCGGGTTCTTTGAGGCATTGATGGCAGGCAGGTTCTGATTCTCTTTTTGGAAGTGTTGTTCCCGATAGGTTGTCCGGCCAATATGGCAAATTAAAACGCTTTACAAAAAATACAAGTCATGTGGAGTCAATGGTGGTATATATGGCAAAAACCCAGGGTCTTGCAATAATTTCCCTTCTGGCAGTGTTGTTCGCAACCGGCTTTGCGTCCGCGGCGTACCTGCACATGGTGTCCTACCGGTTCGACCCCACGCCGTCGCCTGAGCAGGACTTCACGCTTTTTGTAACATTCAAAAACGACTACGAAAACTCGGTTGACAACGCAAAAATCTCGCTTGAGTGCCCTGCGCAGATGGAATGCCCCAATCTGACAGCAACATTCCCCTCTTACGGAATACAGGAACTTGCGTTCCCCATAAAGTCCCGCGCCCAGGCCGGGTTGTACAACATCCAAGTCACCTGGCAGGATAGCTCGACCCAGTACAGCTACAACGCCTCAACCGGCTTGGTGAACGGGACGCACATGGTGTTCTCCGCATCAATACCGCTCAACGTTGCAGAGCACTCGCTTTACGGCGTCACCGCGTCGCCGCTTCTTTACGCAAACGAGGATGGCTTGTTCAACGTGTCCTTTGACGGCCGCGGGCTGCACAACGTCCAGGCCGCCCTATACTCGTCCTGCATCTCGTTTTCAAACCCGCTTATGCACTACGGCTCGCTTGACTCCACCGTCACCCTCCAGACGCCTGCGCTTGTGAACTGCCGCTCAGGAAACGCCGAAGTCATATTTTCGGTGCAGTCCGACGAGGGCACTTACGCGGTCACGCTCAACGTCAAAGTTGACAAGAGGCCGCACTCAAACGTCACGTTCATAGTCAAGGACGAAACGCACTACGTCGGCAAGGACTACTACCGCGTGACCGTCAAAAACGATGGCGCGACCGCGGAGAAGCTCTACCTTTCGGTGCTCTCAAACCCCGCGCTCAAGTCCGTTGACGTCGCCTACCTGGGCGACTTTTCCGGGACGCGCGAGGTGGTTTTCGAAATAGAGTCCGACTCCGAAGGCACGTTCCCGCTCACCTTGGAAGCCAAGTGGAGCGAAGGCAAGGAGACGTTCTCAACAACCTACACCGACTCGCTCAAGCTCCAAGGCAAGCTGTTTGCCTGGTTGCTTCTTGCTGCAATCCTGGTTGTGGTTGCTGTGATTTACTTTATCAAAAAATAGCCCAAAAAAGGGCAAAAAAGCGGAATGGCCGCAGCAAAAGCGTTTGGTGGATTGGGGATGGACGAAAAAGGCATCGTTGAATGCGCAAAGGCAGACTTTGCGGTACTTGCAAGGAAGTTGCCCGTGCTAATCGGCCTGCTCCTCTTGCCCTGCCTCATCTTCCTGCTCTACGTGGGCTCATACTACAACCCACTTGTCAACGTAGCTGACACTGAAATCCTTCTTTGCAACCTGGATGGCAGCGAGTTCTCCGGGCAGGTGCAGGACGCCATAATGGCAACCAACCTGTTCAAGTTTAGGGTTTCAAATTATGACGCTGCCCTTGAGAGCGTGCGCTCAGGAAAGTCCTGGGGGTTGATAGTCATCCCGTCCGACTTCTCATCGCGCTTTGAGGACAACGAAGGTCCCGAAATCCGCATAATCCTTGACGACCAGCAAAGCTACATAGTCGCGCGTGTCCTCGCGTCCTCTTTCGAGGTTCTTGGCGACCGGCTCAATGCAAACCTTGCCGCGCAGTACAACGGGCGCATTGCCGAGGGCCTTGCAACCGCGTCTTCGCAGTCCCAGCTCTCCTCAACGCAGCTTGGCACGCTTTCGGACGCATCCTCACAGCTTTCAAGCTCAAGCGCGCAAGTCGCGCTCGGCACGGGCACAATCTCTTCCTACATGTCCGAGCTTTCACTTTCCGAAGGAAAGATTGCAACCGGGCTGAAGCAGGCGTCGTACTCTTCCGGAGTGCTTTCCAGCTCGCTTTCCCAGCTTAGCGCCGCAAGCACCACCCTTCAGACAAGCACCGGCTCGCTTTCAACCGCAACCGGCCAGATAATCACCTCAAACACCGCCGAGCAGGCGTACTTGCTTTCTGCAATCAACTCCACCAAAGCGCTTTCCGACAGCGCAGAAAAGAACGCCACGCTTCTTGCGCTCCAGAACGCGTACAACCTTTCAGTCGCCCAAGGCAATGGGCTTGCGACAGCCAAGGCGGGAATGGCCACGCTCTACTCTTCGCAAGGTGTGCTTTCTTCCAAGCTTGGCTCTGCAAGCACCGGCGCAAACGACCTTTCAAACAGCCTCTACAAAGCCTACTTGTCCCAGTCCAAGGCATCCTCGCAGACCGGCCAGGCGTCGTCTGCGCTTTCAACTGCTTCTGGCGCATCAAGCCGGATTGCATCCGGCGAGGGCAAGGTAAGCACTGCAGCGGATATGCTTTCGCAAAAGGACGCGACGCTTGCAGGAAAGCTCGGCGATGCTTCGAACGCAGCAGCAAGCGCGCCAACGGTCACGTTCCAAGTCAACGAGTCCAACAGCGTGGACAACTATGGCACGTTCTTTGCAACAGTGTTCATCATACTGGGCCTTTTCCTTGGAAGCGTCTCCGCGTACGTCCTTTGCAGCCTGGAAAAGCTGCGCCGGCCGTTCAACGCCTGCACAATCGTAATCGTCCTGCAGTGCGCGCTGCTGCTTGCGCTCTACATTTCAATGGGCTTTCCGACCCGTGGCGGCGCGGACTCGCTTTTTGCGGTGATGCTGCTGTCAGGCCTCCTGTTTGCCCTGCTCGTGCGCGCGTTCTGCAAGGCGCTCGCGCCCAAGATAAACGCATCGCACCTGCAAATCATCTCGCCGGCAATGACGCTCCTTGCGGTTTTCATGCTCAGCTCAGGCGGCGTGATATGGCCGCAGCACACGCTTGAATGGCCGTTCTCAATCTTTGCGCCCTACATACCGTTCAACTACGCGGTGAACGCGATACGCGTAAGCGCACTTGGCGGGGACCTGCCGCTTTCAGACGTAGCCGCACTCTTTGTTTTTGCAGCGGCGTTCATAGTGCTTGCAAAGGCTTTCGAAGAAAAGGCCGCGATTGCTGCAGCAATAAGAAAAGTACAGCTAAGCATCTGAAAAAGGCGGGTGCTTCTTTTGCACGCTTTTTCCTCATTTAACGCGTATCCTACGTTTTTTGCAGCCGGTCGCGTCTGGCCAAGTAATTAAATAAACGTCACTTCCAAAGGCTTTTGCAATAAGGCAGTGACCGCAATGTTCGACCTTTTTTCAATCATCCTTACTGTAATGGGACTGACCCTCTTTGAGGTCATCACGTCCGTAGACAACGCCATAATCAACGCCCACGTGCTCTCCACGATGGGCCAGAAGGCGCGGCGCTGGTTCCTCGTCTGGGGGCTCCTCATAGCAGTGTTCGTAGTGCGCGGCCTGCTCCCGTGGCTGATTGTATTCGTGCTCAACCCCCAGCTTGGCTTGGTCGGAGCGCTCACCGCGACGTTTTCGGAGGACCCGATGGTGCTCCACTCAATCGAGATGTCAAAGCCCATCCTCCTTGTCGGCGGCGGAATATTCATGGTGTTTTTGTTCCTGCACTGGCTGTTTTTGGAGCCGAAATACTACGGCTTTCGCGGGGAAAAGACAATAGAGAAGAACGGCATATGGTTCTTTGCGATAGTCTCCATCCTTCTTTCTGCGTTGGTGTGGCTTGCGCTTGAAAAGAACCCGCTGATGGCCCTTGGCGCCACTATCGGCTCTTCACTATTTTTCATAACGCACGGGTTCAAGCAGAACGCGGAATCCAAGGAAAAGGACCTTTTGGACAAGAAAAAGACCGCAAGCCTCTCCGACTTAAGCAAGCTATTTTACCTTGAAGTCATTGACGCCACATTCTCAATAGACTCCGTTCTTGGCGCGTTCGCATTCACCTTGTCGGTGCCGCTCATCCTGATTGGCAACGGCATCGGCGCGCTGGTTGTGCGGGAGCTCACCATCAAAAACGTCAACAAGGTCGCAAACTACAAGTACCTCAAAAACGGCGCCATGTACTCCATTTTCTTCCTCGGGGTAATCATGATTTACGACGCGTTCGGCGGCCACATCCCCGAATGGGTCTCGCCAATAGTGACCTTTGCGGTAGTCGGCTGGTTCTACTGGAAGTCGCTGAAGGTAATGGGAAAAGAAGTCGAAGGAAGCCCGAACTAGGCAAATCATTCGCTTGGACGCCAGTCTGAAGCCCGCCGTTTTTTCTTTGGCTGGCGGAACGCATCCGTGAGTTTTGGCTGCAATTGGTAAAGCACAGGCATCTTTCCGCGCAGCACGCGTTCGGTTTCAGAAAAATACTGCGGACTGCGCAAACCAACAAAACGCCCGTACGCGTCTTTTACGTAAAGCCGCCCTTTTGCAGGCAGGCCCGGTTTTGCGAAGCTTTTCATCGACACCTGCTTTCTGGGTTGCTGCAGCCTTGCGATTTCCTCGTAGATTTTCATATTCTCCGGGTTGGATTCGCCACCGGGCTGAAGGTGCCTTGAAAGCATCTCGGTGTGCTCGTCGCGCTTTTTCAGCACCCAGTCACGCACCAACGCTTTGTACTTGTATGGCGCAACCTGGCCTATTGGCGGTTTATTTTTCGTCGAAGCACGCTTTTCAAGGGCCTGTTTTGAGCGGTCGAATGATGCTAATATTTCCGTGGCAGCAACAGTCTGTTCGGCGTCGTGCGCCCTTGCATAAATTGCCTTTCGCTCCGCGTTGATTTTAGTCGGATGCATCCCCGTTGCAATAGCGGTTGCTTTCAATGCGGCAAGCTCGCTTTTGAGGTTTGCGCCTATTCTGTCAAGTGTGGTTTGCACTCCGCTGCCCTTGGCCGGGAACGCTTTGCGGGGCTTCTGCTTGCGTGCCATCAATGGTATTTGTTTCCTGCGCTTTTTTATATCCCGCTTCGGCAACTATTCCATGACCATCCAGGATGACGCTGCAGGCTTTTTCTCCAAGGCAGTGGCCGCGTTATGCGCGTTTTTGCGCGTGCTTTTGCTGCTTCTTTTGGGCCTTTTGCTTTCCGCGTCGCTCCTGCTTGCAATAGCGTCCAACGGCGTGCGGCTTTCCCTTCTTGACGCCAACTTCTACGTCGCCCAGCTTGACAAGGCCGGCGCGTACGAGTTTGCAAAGGATACGATAGTCAATTCAAGCGTGGAAAGCCTGCTTGCGGACGCGCCTTTTGACGATGCACAGAAACAAAACCTCTCAGTTGAACTTACAGCAGGATTTTCCGAAGCAATCCCCACGTCCTGGGTCAAAGTTCAGGCCGACGGGCTGATACGCAACTCGTTTGCCTACGCAAAGTCAGAGACAACAACGCTGAACCTGAACATCTCCACAGTCGAGCTTAAGCCGTCCCTCAAAGCCGCTGTAAGAAAGCTCGCGCCCAAAGTCGTCCAAGTTGCGGTAACGCAGGAGGTTGCAAGGAACAACTCCTCGCAAATCGCAGCTGCCAACGAGTATTTTGCCAATGGCGGCGTGGGGCCGGGCGGGTGCGCAAGCATCGAAGCTTGCCTGCAATACTGCATGGCACACGAGGATGACTGCCAGAGCCTCAACATCTCACAGGAGCAGATTGCAAGCGCGATTGGAAAGAACGGTTCAGAAGCTGCGGCTGTTCCAAACGACCCTGCAACTACAGTCCCAAGCGCAGGTACTTCGCAGGGGCTTTTCGACGGCTTGGACAAGCAGGTTGACACATCTGTCCCCGACACCATTGACTTGGATGCGCTTGCAAACCACAAGCCGTCCGAGGAGCTTGCAAAGGTGCGCGAGCCGCTTGCAACCGCGCTTTTGGCCTGCAACCTGCTTATAGTGCTCTGCATCGTGCTTGCACTCCTCCAATCCGCTGTTGCCTGGAGCGTAACGGGCGCGCTTAGGCACGTGGGAATACCCCTCTTAATCACCAGCGCAATCGCCTGCACCGCAAGCTTCCTTGCGCCAAACACCCTGCTTGACTTGGTTGCAAAGAACCTCCCGACTGCAGGCTCGACGCCCCAGGTTAACGAAATCGCGCTGCAGGTCGTGCAGCCCCTGCTTCGAGGGTACTTTGAGACCACGCTCGTGCTCTCAATAGTGGTGGGAGTGCTGGGGCTTGCCATGATTGCGCTTTCTTTTGTGGTTGAGCGCAACGAGCAGGCTGCCAAGGCGCAAGAAACAGGCAAGCAGCAGCCCCAATAAAAGCACTGAACGGTTTTATACGCGGGCGCACTGATTGTGTGATGATTTCAGGCTGCGACGGAATCACCTGCCCCATTGACAAGGAGCACATAGCCTACTTTTCAATGGAGGTCGGCATAAGCCACACCATCCCGACTTATTCGGGCGGCCTTGGCATACTTGCAGGCGACGTCCTCAAGTCGTTTGCGGACATGAAGATTCCAGTAGTTGGCATCACCTTGCTCAACGAGAAAGGCTACTTTTCGCAGGGCCTTGACGAACAAGGAAACCAGGTTGAGACTTCGGTGCAGTGGGAGCCGCACGAGCACATGGTGCCCGTGCAAAACCAAGTCATAGTCACCATCGAAGGCAGGCAGGTGCGCGTGCGCGCCTGGAGGCACATGGTGCACGGGCTTGCAGGAAACCAGCTTCCAGTATACTTCCTTGACACCAATGTGGACGGCAACTCCAATTATGACCGCACGCTTACTTCGCACCTTTATGGCGGGGACCGCGCTTACCGGCTTGCACAGGAAATCGTGCTTGGCATCGGCGGGGTGCGGATGCTTGACTCGCTTGGCTACCACAACGTCCGCAAGTACCACATGAACGAGGGCCACGCTTCCCTCCTTGCGGTTGAGCTTCTCAAGAGGACCTACCGCGACGCAGGAACCCAGGAGAAATCCTACGACTTGGATGCAGTCAAGGAAAAGTGCGTCTTTACGTCGCACACGCCGGTTGCTGCTGGCCACGACAAGTTCGACTTGGACCTCTTTTCCCGCCTGACTGGCGATTATGTACCCAAGCTCCTGCTCGACCACGCGGTGCAGGACAATCAAGTAAACATGACTTTGCTTGGCTTGGAGGTCAGCAAGCACATCAATGGCGTTGCGAAAAGCCACGGCACGGTTGCAAGGGCGATGTTTCCGGAATACGCCATAGACACGATTACGAACGGAGTCCACCTCCCAAGCTGGGTCTGCCCCGCCTTCCGTGACCTTTTCGACGAAAACATCGCAGGCTGGGAGCTTGACCCGTTCTCGCTGCGCAACGCGCTCTACATCCACCGCGAACAGCTCTGGGTGGCACACGAAAAAGCCAAGGCGGAGCTAGTTGAACTAGTCAACTCAAGCACCGGCGCAGGCTTTCACCCCGCACGGTTCACAATCGGCTACGGCCGCAGGTTCACCGAGTACAAGCGGCCGGACCTGCTGCTTTACGACATCGCGCGGCTTGAGCAGGTCGCACGCAACGTCGGGGACATACAAGTGGTCTTTGCGGGAAAGGCGCACCCTGCGGATTACCGCGGCAAGGAGCTCATACGGGAAGTGTTCCAAAAGTGCAGGCAAGTCAACGCGCAGAACACGCCCCTGAAGATGGTGTTCCTTCCGGGGTACGACATGCAGCTTGCAAAGAAGATGGTCGCAGGCTGCGACGTGTGGCTCAACACACCCCAGCGGCCCTTCGAGGCATCCGGGACTTCGGGAATGAAGGCGGCTGCCAACGGCGTGCCGCAATTTTCGACCCTTGACGGCTGGTGGCTTGAGGGCCACATAGAGAACGTGACTGGCTGGAGCATAGGCGAACGCCCGCAGGACGCGAGGGGCGACCAGGACACCAACGTGGCGTTCGACGCAACCGACCTTTACAACAAGCTAGAGTCAAACATCATCCCCACTTTCTACGGCAACAGGCCAAAATGGGGCGAGATAATGCGGCACTGCATCGCAATCAACGCAAGTTTCTTCAACACGTACCGGATGGCGCAGCAGTACATTTCGAACGCGTATTTGGAGTGAATGCAAAACTGCGGACGCCACAGCCGCGAAGTCCCCCTGTTCAAAAGCTTTAAACGCAGTGAAGGGCTTCTGAGGTATATGGGAAAGACAAGAGGCCAAGGCGCCACAGAATACCTGGTAATCCTGGGCGCAGTCTTGCTTGTCGCGCTTGTAATCGTCGGCCTGCTGGGCTGGTTCCCTTCTCTGGGCAGCTCGGCAAAGGAGACGCAGTCAAAGTCCTACTGGTCAAGCGCAAGCCCGTTCGCAATCACGACAACCAAGGTAAGCAACAGCACCATCACGTTTTCCGTAACGAACCGGCTGACCGAGCGCATATACCTTGCTGCAATAGAAGTGCAGGATGAAACGGGAAGCGCGGGGAACATCATGACCCCAAACCAAGTGTTCAATGCAGGTGAGAGCGTTGTGCTTACGGGCCTTCCTGCCGCCATAACCAACTCCACGCTCAACCCGTGCTACTCAACGACTACAAACCGGACCGGAAGCACGTTTGAGTTCAATACGGTATCGTTCATCTACAACAACGGAATGATTACGGGAATCCGCGAGCAGGGGACACAACCGCTGGTAGGCAGGTGCTCGTAAGACAAAAACCCTCTTTTTTATAGCGGCGTACAGTCAAGCGTCTTTCAAGATGAAGGACAAAGAGCCGGACGGGACAAAAAAAGAGGACGCCGAAAAAAGCGCCCCGACGAGACTCCGAAGAAGAAGGGCGGCCCGAAAAAAAGCGGAGAAGAAGGCAAAAGCAAGCCGAAGAATTAACAAAAAACGGTAAAAGAACCGGTTTTACGAAAGGCTTTTTTTCTTTCACGCAGTCCAGACTATTCCAATGGACCTATCCGGCATCCTCTCAAAAAGGCGCGTGGAGCTTTCGCCAAAAAAGCTTGCAATAGCGGCCATGTTCCTACTCGGCCTGCTTCTATTCCTTTCCATCCTGCGCTCGGCGCTCTTTGCCGACCTTACTGAGGAGAAGCGGCTGTGGTTCGAAGTCACGTTCCTAATCCTTGCCGCGCTGGTCTCTGAGATGCTGGTGCGTTACCTCAAGCAGCCTTCCGTAATCACGCTGCTCATAGTCGGCGCCCTGCTTTCGCAAAGCTTCGTTGGGGTAGTGTGGCCGCTGGTTTACGGCGCGTTCTCCGCTCTTGGCCTTGGCGCACTAATCCCCGCAACTGCCTTGCACACCGTAAGCGCAGATGGCGCAATAAGGGTGTTCGCCCAGCTTGGCGCGATATTTTTGATGTTTGAAGCCGGGCTGCACGGCAAGCTTGGGGACGTGTTCAACGGCCGCAACCTCATAGTCGCTCTTCTTGGGGTACTAGTTCCCTTCGCAGGCGGCTATGCGTATGCGCAGTTTACCGGCGCGTCCTTTGCGCACGCGCTCTTTGTGGGCGCAGCCTTGACTGCAACCAGCGTGGGAGTCACGGTTGCCGTGCTGATGGAGCTTGGGGCGATGCAGAAAGCGTACGCAAAGACAATCATCGGCGCGGCGGTAATAGACGACGTGCTTGCGCTGCTTGTGCTTTCGGCAATCCCTGGGCTTGAGTCCGGCGCAGGCGGCGACTTGGTCCTTTCACTTGCAAGCCTGCTTTTGACTTCAGTGGTGTTCATCGCAGGAGGGCTTGCAATAGGCCTGTGGGCAACTGGCAAGTTCGTTGAGAAAAGCGGCGAAGACAATGACGGCGAGAAGTGGTTCCTCGCCTGCCTTGCGGGCGTGTTCTTCTACTCGTTCGCTGCTGAGTTCATCGGCCTTTCGGCAATAGTCGGCGCGTACGTTGCAGGGCTTGTGATGTCAACAGCAGGGCTTTCCGCACGCGTGCTTACGCACTCCAAGGCACTCTCAAGCCTGTTCACGCCAATGTTTTTCCTGTCACTTGGGCTTTACGTGGATGTCACCACAATCATCCCCGCGTTCTGGGCGATAATGGCAATATGCATAATCGCGTTCCTGACAAAAATAGTCGGCTGCGGGGCAGGCGCGCTCGCCTGCGGCTCCAAGCCATCCGAAGCCCTCGCAATAGGGGTCGGCATGGCCCCGCGGGGAGAGATTGCGCTCATCATCGCGCTTTTGGGCCTGCAGTCCGGAGTCCTTGCAGCTGCGGACTACTCCGTGCTGTCTGCGATGGCATTCATAACGACGATAGTGCCGCCGTTTTTCATGAAGAAACTGGCGCCAAAATGAGTGGGTGCGTCTTGCGTCCTAATGCCGGCCGTACTTGATTTCGGTAATCGCCCGAGTCCTATCTGCTGCAGTTGAGAACGTTCGTGCATTCAGGATGAACCCAATTACCGTTTCTTTTGAAAGCCCATATTCTTTCGTAAGCCGTTTGATAGTATCCGGGTTCGGGTTCTTGACATATTCCGAAATAACTAGTTCTTTTTTCGGGCTATTTACGCCTGTGACCGGCCTCGGGTTTTTATGTAAGGGCAAGCCAAGCCTTTGCGCAATCTCCGGATAATTATTTGCGTGTTCGGCCATCGCCTTCTCAAGGTAATACTGTGTCAAACCCACGTGCCTTGCAAGATAGTTCTTGCCCATCGTCGGGTTGTTCCGGAGCGCAGCTACAATATTATCCAGATGCGTTTGGGTAAATTCAACGCGTTTTTGGGCCACAGACCTGACCTAACACTTGAAGAACTGGCCAAACGCAAGGCCGAGTGCGATGCATATTGGCAGCCACAGCGCGTAGTTTCCGGTTATTGTGCCTGCAAGGACGCCAAAAGCAGTGCCGATTATGAGGCCGTAGCCCAAGTTATTCGACGGGCTTTCGCACTGGCAGGTTACCGCAACCGGCCGCGGTGCAGCCTTTTTTGCAGTTGATTTTCTTGCAGCAGATTTCTTTGCCATAAAACATTCAACCCGCCCGGACAATAAAGCCTTATCTTTTCCTTGCAGTAACCCCGCAGGAATGGTAAATGTGAGTCATCCTCTTTTCCTCGTCAGCTGCTATGATGCTTACGCACTCGCCGACTTCGTTCATCCTGCCAGTCCTTCCTGCGCGGTGGATGTAGAATTCAGGGGCGGACGGCAGGCCAATGCTGTAAACCATCGTCACGTCCGGGAAGTGGATTCCGCGTGCCGCGACGTCGGTGCATAGGAGTATTTGCTCCTCTCCGGAAATGAACCTGCGCATTGCAGAGTGCCTGCGTTGGGGCTTGATGCTGGAGTTGAGCTGGATTGCCTGTATCTTGAACTTTCCAAGCGCAAAGGCAAGCTCGTCAACTTCCTCATTAGTGGCGCAGAACACCATTGACTTTGCGGGGTTTGCCTTCAGGAGGTTTGCAAGCGCCTGCAGCTTGTCCTCAACTATGACGTACGAGTGCGTGATCGTGGATGCCGCGACCTTTCCGACCTTGATTTCCCCAAACCCGGGGCGCAACAGGGTCTTTGCCCGGGCATAAGCGTCGCTTGGCATCTGCACTGAAAACATCATAGTCTGCTTCCGGTTTGCAAAACGCGAGGCGATGTGCATCGTCTCATCGACGAACTGCTGCGAAAGCAGCCTGTCCGCCTCGTCAAGAACAAAGATTGAGTAGTCGCTTGGCTTTAGGATTCCCTTCTGCAAAATCTCGTGGATCCTCGCCGGGTTGCCAATCACGATTTGCGCGCCATTGCGGATTAGCTCGTTTTGCTTCATGGGCGGAGTGCCGCCGTAGCAGGCAACCGTGAGGACCTTCATCCCCTCGCAGATTTTCCTACACTCGTTTGCCGCTTGGATGACAAGCTCGCGGGTTGGCTCGAGGATGATTGCCCGCGTCCCCGGCTTTTCGAGTATGCGCTGGAGGATAGGGATGATGAACGCAGCGGTCTTTCCGGTGCCGGTTTGCGAGAGCGCGTAAAAGTCCGTGCCCGCGACTCCGAGTGGGATGGTCCTTTCCTGAACCGCAGTAAGGGGCGAGTAGCCGAGCTTTTGAAGCGACGCCGTGATGCGCGCGTCGAGTTGAATGTCCATACTAAAACAATGCACGCCCGGGCTAATAATATGGTCTGGGCTGTGGGGCAGATGAAAAAACAAGTGCTCCAAACGCCACCTGGGGGCAGCGCCCAGTCAGGAATTGTTGGAAGCTATAGGAAAACTTGGTCACGCCAATTAACTGCTACTGCGCCCGTGGCTGGATTGAAACCAATAAGCGCATGGTTATTGCACGCATCGCGAAGTTCGCTGGAACTACCGGAATACGTGTGTAGGTTTAGCACCCTTAATCCAAGTGAACGGGCGAGTTTTACTGCCGGGCAAAAATCACCATCACCAGAGACGAGTATCGCCCATTCAGCGTGACTGGTGGTCCGGGGCAATTCAATCAGTTCCACGGCTATCAGGACGTCCACGCCTTTTTCTTTAGTCCTAGTAACTACTTTCAAATCTACTAGAAAAGTCCACAGCAGATTTCTACATTCATCAATAATGCCAACATTATTCGCAGACCGGGAAACATCTGCCTGTCGAATGTTTGTCCGATACATAAGCGGCAAAATTCGAACCTTGACTTTAGGACTAAGTTTCCTTAATTCAGTGTGAAAAACCAATTGCTGCGCGGATTTTTCCGGTTCGATTGAGCGGTTTTTTAGCGAGTCGTAAAACCGGATTTCATGAACGTCAAATAACGTTTCTATCTGTGAAAACAAATCAGAAAAATCAGTATGCGATAATTGACTTCCCCTTGCTTCAATTGCGTTGTGGTACAAGTTTGACCCATCGATAAAAACAGCGACGGATGGCTTAGGCAAATCAATCAACTGAAAATAGAGCCCATGGTTGCCCAATCCCGAAGGACTGGACAAGCATGGGGAAGCAATAAGTATTCAATGCTGAAACGGCGTTTTTAACCTTTCTGACTTTAAAAGTCAATAAAAAGTTCATAAAAAATACGAACAAACCCTGTGGGAACTGAACCTGAAGGAAAAGTTAGTATACTCGGAAGGGGGCGCGTCCCGCGTGGACAAGGGGGAAACCCCAAAGGGTGTCCCCCGCCGCACGCAAATGCTCCAAACGGGATTTGAACCCGTGTTGACGGATTGAGAATCCGTTGTCCTTGACCGAGCTAGACTATTGGAGCAAAATGAGAAATACTATCTAGGCTTGAAAGGAATAAAATACTGCCTTTCTGCCTTAATGGTCCGCTTGCGGATTTGGCTTTGCACTTGTAGGGATTTATAAAAATTCGTTACCTGCAATCAAGTCTTCTGCAGCACCACCGTGCGATGGCGGCCCTGAAGGGGATACTCATCATAAAGGGTCTTCCAACCTTCAAGCTGGCTTGGCCTTACTTCAAGCCGCAAGTCGTGCAGCACCTTGTGCAGGACCAGTATTCCGTCTTTTTTTAACACGCGCCTGGCTTCGGCCACGGCCTTGCGTTCATCATCCAACAAGTAGCCGGATAAGAAAAAATGGTCCGAGACAACCGCGTCAACAGAGGAGCCCTTAATGGGAATCGTTCTTGCGTCCGATACCATCCCGTTGACCAGCCCGACGTGCTTTTTTCCGTGAACAAGGTTGTTCCTTGACAAGTCGATGACTACTGGCTCCATTCCCTCCTTTTCCAGAAGGTCCTCAAGCTGTCCGTGGCCGCCTGCAACCTGAAGCACCCTTATTTTTCTCTGCGATTTAGAAGCAAACAAGCCACGCTTGGAAGGGTATCTGGCCCTAAGCGCAGCCAGTATCGGGTGAAAGTCCTTTGCCGAACGCGGGTCGTAGAAGTCGTAGTCTGGAAGCACCTGATTGTTTGGCGCTAGTTCCGGCGGCGTCCTGATTTTTGGGTACTTTTGACGGAAATAACTCGTATTACGCTCCATTTTCGCCCAAAAAGAGCCTGCGGCCAATGATGCATTCAACTTTGATAGGGCGGAAAACGGCAATTGCATCACAGTACTACTTACCTTTGGGTTGGTTTATAAAAATTCGTTGCGTTAATTATTAGCAAAGATATAGCTGGAAACACAAAGCGTTTCCGGCGTTTCGTCGCATTTTTTGAGGTGTCATTTCAAATGGTAGACAGAATGTTCGCAACAATGGGGGACATGCGCGTCGGCAGGTACATCATCGCCGAGGAGCACCCCTGCAAGATCCTCAGCATGTCCAAGAGCAAGACCGGAAAGCACGGGGCCGGCAAGATAAACATGGAAGCAGTATCCATCTTTGACGGAAGCAAGCACATGCTCATGAAGCCCTCCGACGCGGACGTCGAGGTCCCGGTAATCGACCGCAAGAAGGCGCAGGTGGTCTCGATGAGCGGCAACACCGCCCAGCTTATGGACCTCGTGTCATTCGAGACGTTCGAAGTCACCATCCCCGAAGAGATGGCGGGCAGCGCAGAGGTCGGCAAGGAAATCCAATACATGGAAGTCATGGGCCGCAAGCTGCTTTTGAGGATTGAAAGCGGGAACTGAATTCCCGCAACGCGTCCTTTTGTTTTTCCTTTTTCTTTTAACCTATTTTTTCAATGATTCCAAGTGCTTAGCCAGCGCCTTTTTCTTTTCGCCAATTACGCTGCACGCGCGGTTGTCCCTGTGCAACTCTCCGGACTTTTCCAGCTCCTCGCGGTCCTGCTCGATTTTGCCTATTGCGGACAGCAGCCGTTGCCCAAAAAGTGCGCCAAGCGCAGGGTGAAGGGCCTGCACGTCGTGCACCACGCCCTTGTTTAGCACCACCCGCTTGTGCAAGTTGACAACGGGGTATACGGAAAACAGCTGGCGCAAGGGGACGAAGTTGTTGGCACTCAAAGCGCCCCGCGCCTGGCGCAGCTTCTCGCCAAAAGTAATGTGGCGGTCCCACAACTCCCCACCCATCCGGTATTTTGATATCAGTTCGTCGTTTTCAGAAGCGTATACTGAAAGCAGGTGGTCGAGGTGTTGCCTGCATTCTTGGCTTGAATAAGCCGGTTTCGCCTCGTGACGGATGGACATAGACAGCATCTTGGTTTGCCGGAAAACAGGCCCGGCGACCGCAGTTACCAGTAATGGCCGCAGACTGCCTTTATTTTCGGTATGAACTCCTTTTCGTGGGTTGCTATCTGCGTGCCTGCAACTTTCCTGTGGATTGAATCAGGCAACTTCGCAAGATGCTCTGCAGCTGCGGAATAGTCCTCATTTTTGAACGCGTCAAACGCGGCGCGTGCAAGCGTAGCGTGCGCTTTCTCACCAGCAGCCATGCTTGCATACGCGGCCATCAGGTTTGCAGTGTTAGTTCTCTGTTGCTCGGTAATCACCAAAATCAACTCCGATGTGGATAAGATGACAATAATTGCGGGGGGTTTATAATGTTTTTATAGGAAGTCCGCCTCCAAAACCATTTTTATTGTCCGGGGCAACGATTATTACTCCCGAAAGGCCACAGCACGGCACATGGGCTCTTGCCATCCGGGGTTTTTGGGGTTTAGGTAAAAGGGTTTATGGCTACGGTCCAACAGTCAGCACTACCCATAGAGGAAGGCGCAGCCACGCGTTTTTTCATCGAGTTCTTCAACGAGTACTGCAACGAGCAGGTGATGGACCTGGCGCAGTCCTACCCTGACAAAAGAAGCCTCATCATAGACTTTTCGCTTCTTTCAAAATACAAGTCCGAGCTTGCGGACGCGCTTACCGAAAAGCCCGACATTTACCTCAAGGCAGCCGAGGTCGCCGCAAGGCAGCTTGACGTTTTCACCCCAAGCGGAGCCGAGTTTGCGCCTCACGTGCGCATCAACAACCTTCCTGACGAGACCGCATACACCATCCAGAACCTTGGCGCGGAGCACCTCAACAAAGTCGTCCGCGTTGACGGCATAGTCACGCTGATTACCCAAATAATGCCCAAGCTGCAGCTTGCAAGGTGGATTTGCATCCACTGCACCCGCACAATCGACACCCCTGTCGGCAAGACCGGGGTTGAGAAGCCTTCGGTGTGCCCCGGCTGCGGCAGGGGCGACGGGCTTTACCTTTCCGAGCAGGCAAGCGGGTTTGTGAACATGCAGCGCTCGCAGATGCAGGACCCGGTTGAGAAAATCAAGGGCAACATCCCCGCCCCGCAGGTGGACTTGTGGCTTGAGGACGACTTGGTCAACACGCTTTCCCCAGGAGACAACGTCATAATCACCGGAATACTGCGGCTTCGCCAGAACCAGCAGGCAAGGGGCGGCAAGGCAACGCCAGTGTACTCGAAATTCTTCGACGTAGTTGGTGTTGAGAAGCAACAAAAGGAGTTCGAAGAGCTTGCCCTTACGAAAGAGGAAGAGGAGCAGATTATCGGGATTTCAAAGGACCCGCACCTCATTGACAAAGTCATAATGAGCATCGCGCCCAGCATCTACGGGTATTCGGAGATGAAGGAGGCGATTGCGGTGCAGCTTTTCGGGGGGACGCAGTTCAAGGTCCTTCCGGATGGAAAGAAAATCCGCGGCGACATACACGTGCTGCTTGTAGGAGACCCCGGCACTGCCAAGTCAACGATCCTGCAGTACGTCAAGGAGCTCGCGCCAAAGGCAATCTACGTCTCAGGAAGGGGCGCAAGCGGAGTGGGGCTCACGGCGTCGGCTGAAAAGGACGAGATTGCGGACGGCGGCTGGGTGCTCAAGGCAGGTGCGCTCGTGCTTGCATCAGGCGGAGTCGTAATGGTAGACGAGTTCGACAAGATGGAGCCAAACGACCGCGCGAGCATGCACGAGGCAATGGAACAGCAGACCATCTCAGTTGCAAAGGCGGGAATTGTCACCACCTTCAAGTCCAAAACGTCAGTTTTGGCAGCCGCAAACCCCAAGCTTGGAAGGTTCGACCCTAACACGCCTCCTGCACAGCAGTTCGACATCCCGCCGACTTTGATGAGCAGGTTCGACTTGATTTTCGCAATCAAGGACGTTTTGGACGAGGCAAAGGACCGCAAGCTGGTAGACCACGTACTTACCGGGCACATGTTCGCTGCAAAGAAGCAGAAGCTTTCCGACCTGAAGGACTCGCCGATCATACCGCCAATAATGCCGGACTTGCTTAGGAAGTACATTTCGTACGCGCGAAAGAACATCCACCCCGTGCTTTCGGAAGAGGCTGCGAACAGGATCAAGGAATACTATTTGAGCTTGCGCAGGATGGGCGCACAGCAGAACACTTTCCCGGTGACTGCGCGTGAAATCGAGGGGCTCATACGCATGAGCGAAGCATCCGCCAAGCTGCGGCTTTCAAACACGGTTGAGCTTCGCGATTCCGAGCGCGCAATCTCGCTTGTGCACTTCGTGCTTTCAGACATCTTCATGGACAAAGAGACCGGAAAGATTGATTCCGACATCATAAGCACCGGCCAGCCAAAGAGCAAGGTGGACAAGATGCGCTCGGTGCTTGGCATCATCAACGCCCTTGAGCAGAAGCTTGACATGGTCGACATCGACGACATTGTAGAGCAGGCGCAGACCATCGGAATGGATGAGAATGCGGCGCGCAGGCTCATCGACGAGCTCAAGCGCAACGGCGACCTTTACGAGCCCAAAGTCGGGTTTGTCAAAAGCTCGCGCGGAAGGTAAACTGTAGGCGCACACTTTTAAAAAAAATAAATCGCCAAAAAAGGGTAATCGCACTTGAAAGCAAAGAACGCCACTAACACCCAAAAGCACGAAAACGCCAAGGAAGGGCGCATCGCCGCATTCAACCGCAGGATTAACCTCTTTTTGATGATTGCGGCGTTCACAAACACCCTGCTCATCTCGCTTTTCATCGGCGCGGGTTTCATCGGCCAGCAGCTCACCATCGTCGACAACCCCGGCGACGTTTCGAACTCGTTCGGCCTGATTGCGTACATGATTTTTGCAGCAGCAGCAATGCTTGCCATCCTCCGGTTCTACAAAGGAAAGCTCTTGTTCCAGCTTTTGGAATACGGGCTCATCGCGACAAGCGCAGAGGTGTTCGGCGCGGCGTTTTTGCCCGGATACGACATTTACGTGGTAATACTTGCCATCGCGGCAAGGGCCCTGCTCCCAAAGCTTCAGACTGCGCTCCTGCTTTTTGCAAGCATAGTAGTTGGCTCTATACTCGGCGCGTCGCTTGACTTTTTGCCGGTTGCGGTGTTTGCAATCCTGCTTGCGGCTTACGATTACATCGCGGTATTCCGCACAAAGCACATGGTCGAACTTGCAAAAGGGCTTGGCGAGCGCGAAGCAGCATTCAGCATAAGGATTGGCGTTACCCCGCTTGCAAAGAAAGGGCAAGCCATTGCCGCAAAACCGGTCGGGAAATCTGATGCCGGGCAAACCGCAACTGCGAAACCCAAATCCCCCTCAGCGCACAACAGCATCGAACTTGGGCTTGGGGACTTCCTTATCGGGGTGACGCTTTCAGTTGCCGCGCTCAAGATTGGCGCGTTCCCCGCCTTTGGGTATGGCGTTGCATCCGTCATCGGGGCGAGCGCGGGCCTTGCCGCAATGTTCATTTACCTTGAACGCAAGGGCGGCTACTTCCCAGCGGTACCCCCGGTTGCAGCCGGCTCGCTTTTGTGCATTGCTGCATACTGGTGCGTGCTTTCGTTTTTTGGAACCGCATAATTGCAATTGCAGGAATCCCCAGGCTAGCAGAGGGGGTTGCAAAGGTTATTTTAATCGCCAAAGGCATAAGGCTATTTCAAATCAAGGACGTTTTCTGACGTTTCAAAAAGGTTAGGCAGACAATGGATTACGACAAGCTTTTAGACCGCGCACGCGCAAACATCCCCGACAAAGAAAAGCTCACCTCAGGCGAGCGGTTCGAAACGCCGCGGGCTGCACTTTTGATTCAAGGCAACAAGACGATTATCACAAACTACGGCGACATCTGCTCGCGCATCCGCAGGACCGACGTGGAATTCTCGAAATACCTTTTCAAGGAGCTGGCGGTGCCCGGGGAAATTCAGGCTGGCAGGCTCATACTTGCAGGGAAGTTCTCCGACCGCGTTGTCAACGACCGCATCGGAAACTACGTCACTACCGCAGTAATCTGCAAGGAGTGCGGGAAGCCCGACACGCACCTTGAAGGCATTGACCGGCACCTCAAAATGCTCATCTGCGAGGCGTGCGGCGCAAAGGCGCCAGTAAGGATTTAGACGATTAACACAAGGTGAAAATAGATTTGGCAAACTTCCATCCAAGACCGCATTACCAGCAAAGAAGGCCCGGCGTCCGCAAGCCGATGGCACCAGGAATGGGTCCGGATGGATTGCCGCTTCGCGTGCGCATGCCCCACCAAGGCGAAATCCTTGGCAGGGTCACCGAGCTATTCGGTGGCTCGCGGATGAACGTGCAGTGCCAGGACAACTTCGTCCGGATGTGCCGCATCCCCGGAAAAATCAGGCGCAAACTACTCATCAACCCCGGAGACGTAGTCGCAATAACCCCCTGGACCGTCGAGTCGAACGAGAAGGGCGACATCGCCTACCGCTACACGCGCGTGCAGGCAGAGCAGCTCCGCCAGAAGGGAATGCTTCAGGGGCTCTGAAGCGTTTTAGGCAGAGCGGGTTTTGGAACTGATTATATTCAGCCGCAGGCATAACTGATTGACATGGCACGCAAGATTTCAAAGAGGAAGCAGCCCGAGCGCGAGGTCAAGCCGATAAAGGAACGCATGAAGATATTCTCAAGCAAGGTCTTAGACGACAAGGTACTCGAAATCCTCAACTGGATGATGAACACCGGAAAGATTGACAGCTTCGACTTTCCAATCTCAAGCGGAAAGGAAGCGTGCGTCTTTCGCGCAACGAGGGTTCAACCCGACGGCAAGAACGAGCACGTTGCGGTCAAGATATTCAAGTACGAGACCTCGATGTTCAAGACCATGCTCCAGTACATAGAGGGCGACCGCAAGTTTGACCCGCGAAAGAACAAGAGGCTTCTTGTCAACGACTGGGCGCGCAAGGAATACTCCAACCTCCAGCTTTGCTACAACGCGGGAGTGCGCGTTCCGCAGCCGTACTACCTCCGAGTAAACGTCATAGTGATGGAGTTCTTAGGCGAAGGCGGGTTCCAATCGGCATTGATGGAACAAGTCGTCCTTGCTGACCCGCAGGCAACTTACGCGGACATTGTTGACAACATGCGCAAGACCTACGACGCGGGAATCATACACGCCGACCTTTCAAGCTTCAACATAATCATCCACAAGGGCCTGCCCTACCTGATTGACTGGGCGCAGGGAGTGGAATGGAACCACCCGCACGCGGAGATGTTCCTGCGAAAGGACTGTGAAAACATCGCGAAGTTCTTTTCAAAGCTCGGGGTCGACACCTCGGCTGAAGCAGTCTACAAAAAGGTCACGGTGAACAAGAAGGAGGACAACCGTCAAAGGCGATAAAAGAGTTCACAAAGAAAACTATTCTTACAAGAAAAACGAGTGATACTTCAAATGGAAACAATCAAAGTCCCGCAAAAAAGAATCAAGACATACCAGGACAAAGACGGCGCGGTGCTCAAGAAGCTCCACGACGACTTAGAGGTTGACATTAGGCTTGTAGATGGAGACATTGAAATCGAGGGCGAAGGCGGCTCCGCGTGGGTTGCCACGATGGTAGTCAACGCAATCAACCTCGGCTTCACGCCTGAACGCGCATACAAGCTCTTTGATGACGAGTATTACTTGGAGGTAATCGACCTCGACACTTTCTTTGCGGGCTCTGAAAAGCTCATCGAGCGCTACCTTGCGCGCGTAATCGGCCAGGAAGGAAAGGCAAAGAAGGTGCTTGAGGACCTCTCAGACGCGCACATTTCCGTCTGGGAGCACAAGATTGCAATCATCGGCACGTTCGAGGAGCTCCACGACGCGCGCGAGGCGATAAACCGCCTTTTGCAGGGCAGCACGCACGCCGGAGTGTACTCATTCTTAGAGCGGAACAAGAAATTGAGAAGGATGCCAAGATAATGCGGGGTTTAAGATGTCTGCACAGAAAGATTTGAACCAGTTCGCGAAAGCCATCGATGGAATGAGCTTTTCTGAAGCCATCGATATTCTTGAAAAAAACAAAAAAAGGGCGGCGACCGCAGGCTCGACTTTGACTGACGGAGTTTTTCCCAAGCTAATCCAAAAAAGCATCGATGAAATCGACGGCCTGTCGGAGGACCTGAAAAAAGTCCCCGGCCTTGAGGAAACTAAAAAACGGACGGACGAACCCGAAGAAGCCGCAGCAGCCAAGGAGGAAATCTCGCGCATACGGCGGCGCATGATGACGCTCCTACAAAATGACATCCCCCGCTTGACTAACCTCGCCCACTCGGTTTCGTTTCCTGACAAAGTCTACGCCAACCCCGAGTTCCAAAGAACCCTGCAAAAGTACCTGCTAATGATATCGGACAAGGTGCCCCCGACGTGGCATGTCCACTACGACTACGCAGGCTCGCTTCGCAACGTTTACCGTATGACGCGGTTCATGCCGAAGGACAGGGGCGAAAAGACCCTGAAGAAACTTTTCGGAACACTCTCGTTCACGTGGCGCTCTATGAACCCGCGGTCGAGGGAAGACCACGTCAACGACGTGAACAAACTGCTTTACGAGCTTTCTTCGGATAACAGGGTAATAACCAATCCGCTTTACCGGGCGCTGGTCCGGGCAACCCACGTGGAACACGCGCAAGCACACTCCGCTTACGTGCGGATGCAGGACCTTTCCGAAGAGATGGTCCACGACAAGTACCTTCCCCCCGAAACGAAATCGCGCCTCCACAACATCTACGCCGACGGACGTGCGGAGGAACGCGTCGCCGAGCTGGAGGAATTGAACGGAAAGATGCACCAGGAAGGAAAGCCAAAATCGGTGCAAAAGGACTACGATGACCTCATCAACCTCGTAAAATTCATGGCGCACCTGCCGGGAACGGACAAGGAAAAAATCCTTGCAACCACGAAAATCCCGTCCACATTACGTTCAAGCGGGCTTCCGCCCGCAGTCAAGGAAATATTGGACTCCGCCGAAAAAGGCGAGCAAGTCCTTGAGCAACACCGCAAAAACAAGGGCGCGGACAGCCTGCTTGGCCTCCTGGCATGGATGCACAAGGACGGCATAATCGATGAAAAGGAACTGCACAAAATCATTGCAAAGGTCAACGAAACAAATTACGAGGAGGCCAATGCAATATTGCGCAAAGGATGGAACCGCGGCATGGAATTCGACTTCAACAAGAAGGAAAAAAAGGAAGACGACAATGGCCAGAAAAACATAAGGGACGAACTTTCTGAGAACTTCTACCTGCGCGCGCCACGCGGGTTCAGCTCGGCGGTGTTTGACGAAATCGGCACGCGTTTTGCAGAGCTGAAAGACCCGGCAAACGCGATAAAAAATGAAATGTCCGAAAACGCCAGAAAGCTAATCTCGAACAACCCGAAGTTGAGGCGGCCCTTGGCAGCTAACGCAGGCGTCGAGGACCATTACCGGCCGGTCTTCGGGCAGACACCCCTCCTTATACCCACCAACTCGCCCCGCGGTTCGCAGCTGCTGTACGACGGGAAAGGCTTTGTCAAGATTACGTCCAACGGGGTCACTGCGGCAAAGCCGCGCTGGAAAAATGCAGAGGAGATGTACGCAGAGGCCGTGTCGGCAAGGCATGACTTGCAGCCAATCGTCTTATCCGCAAGAAAGATCCCGCAGGTTATGAAACGGGTATGAAAAACCTGCGACGGCCGACGAAATTGCCGGTGCATCCTGCGTTTCCCCTCGACCCCAATCAAGTTTTATAAACTCTTTCGTCCTTACAAATAAACCTTCGAAAGAGGGCCCGCCCACAGGGGAATATTAAGCTTCAAGCCCACAAGTATTTACGAGGTAAAACACCCCGAATTCTTTGGGCTAAAGCCGGCAAACCCATTTAAGCCTGAGTCATACTAATCAATCACCCAAAGGTATTTTTGATGGCAGAAAAGGACGCAAAGGCAACCCCCGCTCCAGCCGCGGCCCAGCCTGCGGATGGCCAGACACATGACTACAAGGAGTACAGCGTAGCCGAGTTCTTCAAAAAGAACAGGCAGATGCTTGGATACTCCGGAAAGGTCCGCTCGCTCACCACCATCGTCCACGAGTACGTAACGAACTCGCTTGACGCTGCAGAGGAAGGCGGGATACTGCCCGACATCAACGTCGAAATCGAGAACCTCGCAGACGGCCACGTCAGGGTGGTAGTTGAGGACAACGGAATCGGCATCCCCAAGCAGTACGTCGGCAACGCCCTTGGCAAGCTCCTTTCAGGAACGAAGTTCCATCACCGAAAGCAGAAGCGCGGACAGCAGGGTATCGGCGCATCCTACGCAACGCTTTTTTCCCAGATTACAACGGGCAAGCCAACCAAGGTCAAGACAAGCCTTGGCGACTACAAAGTTTACGAGTGCGACATCACAATCGACGTCAAGACCAACGAGCCTGCGGTGAAGAACGAAAAGGAATACTCAGGCAAGTACCGCGGCTTGAAGATTGACGCGGAGTTTTCCGAAGTCACCTACAACCGGTCGGAGTACGGGGTTTACGAATACCTGCGCAGGACCGCAATCGCAAACCCGCACGTGCAGATTACGCTTATCGAGCCCAACAAAGAAATTGTGGTCTTTCCGCGCGCCTCAAAGGAAATCCCAAAGAAGGCAAAGGAGACCCTCCCACACCCGCTTGGAATCAGCACGTCCGACTTGATGGACATCGTGCAGCTTTCAAAGGCAAGAAAGATTTCATCCATGCTCCAGTCCGACTTTACGCGCGTAAGCGCGGACAAAGTAAAGGAGCTTGGCGCGCTGTGCCCCGGAATCGACTTGGAACGCGCCCCAAAGAACCTCACCTGGGCGGAGGCAGAAGCCATAGTCAAGGCGTTCAGCCAGGTCAAGTGGATTGCGCCGGACATGGACTCGCTCATACTCATAGGAGAGCAGCAAATCGAAATGTCGCTTAAGAACATCTTGCAGCCCGAGCAGATGAAGGTAGTCTGCCGCAAGCCGCGCGTCTTCCGCGGGGGAATCCCGTTCGCAGTCGAAGCCGCAATCGCATACGGTGGAAAGAGCGGCTCGTGGGTAAGCACTGACGAGCACGGAAACCCCGTTGAGACCAAGGGCGAGCTTTTGCGCTTTGCAAACCGCGTGCCTATGCTTTTTGACGCGGGAACCTGCGCCACCACCATTGCCGCAAAGGATGTGGACTGGTCGCGCTACAACCTAAAGGGCTGGGAAGGGCTCCCAGTAAGCATATTCATCAACTTCGTCTCAGTTTACGTACCCTACACCGGCGCAGGAAAGCTCTCCATCTCGGCTGAGGAAGAGATTGTGGAAGAAATCCGCAACGCGCTTATGGAGTGCGGCCGTGACATCGCAAAGTACCTCAACGCGCTTGACCGCGCAAAGGAGCAGGAACACCGCAGGAGCATATTCTTCCGCTACATTGGCGAGGTCGCAGAGTGCATGAACGACCTGACCGGGACCGACAAGGCGCTCTTGGTGACCAAGCTCAAAAAGACCGCAGAAGAGCGGACCGCAATCCTTCTTGCGCAGGGAGAGGAGGCCGAAGAGGGCCTCGAGGAAGTCGGCGGCGTAGATGAAGAGGACAACGGAAAGGCAGAGGAATAGAAACACCGGGACGAAAACTGGCAGTGAAAAGACGGATAAGATTTTGATAATATTTACAGAAGGTTTTTGAAAAATGGCCGCAGCAAAGAAGGAAACACAGGGCGCAGCTCCCAAGCAAATCCGCGAGTACGACGCGGAGACGATGCAAAAGATTCAGACTCTTGCAGCTGCGCTTTTGCAGGAAATCGAGAAGGGAGAAAACCTCCACATAGACATCCCGGTTCGCGGCTCGTCCAACGTCTCGTTCAACGAAAAGGCAAAAAAAATCGAGCTTGGCGACAAGTTTGCAAGGCGCTACCTGTTCAACGTGGCGCACGCGCGCAGGTTCATGCAGACTTTGCTTGTCGCGTCCTACGTAAAGAAGGATTTGCTTGAGAACAACCTCACAGCTACCCTCCGAGACCTCTACTACGCAAAGAAACACACCATACCAGGCACCAAGGAAGACACGATTGACGAGCAAAAGGAATCAGACCTTGCGATTGTGGACTTCGAGGTTGCACTTGACACTTTCCGCGAAAGGTTGCACCTGCGTGCAGAACCCAAGGGACGCATCGCAGGCGAGATGGTAGTCACCGACCGCGTCAAGGACAAGGTGGACACAATAGACCTTTCCAAGATGGGTTCGGGCGGCTGGGCCGTGCCGTCCATTGTCGAGCAGGTAGAGTTCAAAGACATCGACGCGGAGTACGTACTGGTTGCCGAGAAGAACGCAATCTTTGACCGTCTCAACGAAGACGCCTACTGGCACAAGCAAAAGTGCCTTTTGATGACAACCGGAGGACAGGCCGCACGCGGAGCGCGCAGGCTCCTCAAGCGTATATCCTCCGAGCTCAAGCTTCCAGTTTACTGTCTTACTGACGCCGACCCTTACGGATGGTACATCTACTCCACAATGAAGTACGGCTCGATGGCGCTTGCGCACGAGTCCGACCGCTTGGGAAGCCAGGACATGAAGTTCCTTGGGATGAGCATCTCCGACATCGAGCACTACGACCTGCGCAGCGTGACAATCAAGGCAAAGGAAGTGGACATAAAGCGCGCAGAGGAAATGAAGGAGTACGACTGGTTCAAAGCGCCAGCTTGGCAGCGCGAGATAAACAAGTTCCTTGACAAGAAAATCAAGGCAGAAATCCAGGCGCTCTCATCGAAGAACTTGCAGTATATTTCAACGACTTACTTGCCGGAAAAAATCAAGAGCCAGGACTTCCTGCCTTGATATAATCTTGGAAGTTCTGCACAACGCACGCGGGCTGTGAAACTATTCCTTAGCCCTGCGCTTGTGCTGCGCCCGGACTATTGCCTGCGGCCGCGTGTCCAAGCCAAGCTTCTTTGCGTGCGCCGCACCCCAGTCCGCTAGCCGTTCGAACTCCTTGACAGGGTCATCGATCCGAAGCCGCTTCAGAAGTATGGCATTCGAGCCGCTGTTGCCATAGACTATGAACACACATCCCGAATCCAAATTCAATTCCTTGCGCAGAGATTCGGGTATGACTACCTGCCCCTTCGAAGACATCTTCGTTACCAATACGTCTGCATTTGCCAACCCATACCACATCCGTCAATCTTACTGGTAAGATTATCTTAATATGTTATTCGTCCGAAGGTTGAAACGAGTAGTTTATCCAAAGTCAAGGCAATGCTTTTCCACCAGTACTTGCGTTGTATCAAGTGATAACTTGACTAGAATAGTTTTCGACACAAACGTGCTGGTCTCCGCGATGCTCTCGAAAAAAGGCGCATCGAGAAAGCTCTTGAGATTTGCGGCAAAAAAACAAGTTGACGGCATGACATCGTTGGCTATTTTGCGCGAATTCGCACAGACAACCGCACGGGATTGCGACTTTTCAAAACACAAGATAGAACGGATCACAAGGGACATTCTCTGTTTTCTGGAGGTGGTAGTAACCGCCGAGAGACTGAAAATTGTCGCTGACGACGCGGACAACCGCGTTTTGGAGTGCGCCGTCGCTTGCAAGGCAGACTACATAGCGTCTTGGGACCGGCACCTTACGGACTTGAAATCTTTTCAGGGAATCACCATAGGGAATCCTGGAAAAATATTGGACGAATTGAAAAGACTGGATTAGCCCAACGCGCTGGCCAAACAAACTTTACTTCCCCTAGGTACCAGTCACGAAAATCAGGCTTATTTATTGCTTAAAAACAGCAAAGATACTATAAACCCCAAAAAAAGAATATGCTTAACCCAAGAAGGCAAACTACTGGTAAGGTCATATGGAAGTAGAGCTGTTGGACATAATCGGCCTGCTTGTAGCTGGTGCCATTGGCTGGGAAGCAATCAAGTTCCTGATTATGGAAACAAGCTGATTTCGAGCCTAGCGCCTGAACTTTCCGCCCGAGCGTTCGCGCTTGCCGTCGCGGCTCCTGCCGCCAAAGCGCGGCTTTCCGCCGAAACTAGGCCGTGCGTCATCGCGCCTGCCGCCCCTCGGGGCGTAGCCGGGTGGCCTTGACGGCCTCATCCCGCCGCCGTAGCTAGGCCGGTTGCCGCCAAAGCTGGGCTTGTCACCGTAGCTGGGCCGGTCGCCTCCCTCGCGGGGTGCGTCGAAGCGCCTTGCAGGGCGGTCGAAGTTGCGTTCGTTTCCGCCTTCACGCCTTGCCTCGTACGCCTTGCTCTGGAAGCTCTGCTTGGGCCTGTCACGGCGCCTGTCCCCGCCGCTTTGCCTGCGGTCCCCGCCAAAGCCGCCTCGTGCACCGGGGCCGCGCTTGGAAAAGCCGAAGTCGCGCCGGAACTTCTCGTCTTCGGAAAGCTCGCGGCGTGGCGCGAGGTTCAAGTCAACTACTTCCTTCACACGCGCGTCCAAGTCTGCCTTGAGCTTTTCTGCGATGAAGTTTCCGGAAAAGAAATCGCCCTTTGCGGCAATGGCAAGCTTGGCTGCAAGCGCGCGCGCAATCCTGCCACGGCGTTCAAGCGGCTCGCCGCGCACATAGGCGCTTTGGAAGATGATCCCGTGCTTGGGCGGGTTGGTGCCTGCCTTGATGTGCTTGAAAAGCGCGTTCTCCGCGCCGATTACTTGGATAGTGCTTGCAGGCATCAAAGCAAGCTTTTCAAGGCCGCCTGCAGTAGTCATCAGCCTCGCTGCAATGGTGGGCTCAAGGATGTAGGAGAGGTTTTTCATCTCGTTGTTTGCCTGCTCGTTGATGTAGTCTTCAAGGACTTTCCTTGCCTCAAAAAGCGAGTAAATCTGTGCCGCAAAAGCGCGAATCACCGCAGTGTCTGCCTCGTCGAACGGAGCGCCGAAGCTCTTCTTTGACTGTGCGAACACTTCGCCTGCCTTGAGGTCGCCGACCATCTCCACAAGCTTTGCCTTTGAAAGGCCTTCCTTGGAGCCGAACTCGGCAACAAACGCGGCGTAGCTTTCCTCGTTTGCCATCTCCATTTCGGGGAAGTTGAGCTTGAACCACTCCGAAAGACGGGTAAAGAGGAGGCTTTTTGCCTGGTCGATGTCGTCAAGGCTGCGCACTGCCTGCATGATCTGCAGGTCCTTGCGGGAGTACTTCTCAGTAACCCCCTTCTTTGCAAGCTTGAAAAAATCCTCTCGCGATGCCATAGCCGATAATCACCAAACTAAATAAGCCGGCAGAACCATTTTGCCGTACAAATATTTTGTTGCCTCTAGGTTAAATAAGTCTTGACTAGCAAGAAAATTACCGGTTTTGCAGCCAGCAAAGCTTAGGGGGGTTTTTCTAATGTCATCCAACAAAGTCTCAAAATCAACCATCAATGACGAGCTTACGCAAAAGGTGATCAGCCTCTGCCAGCGTCGGGCAATACTCTTTCCAAACAGCGACATCTACGGCTCTTCCGCAGGGTTTTTTGACTACGGCCCCTACGGGTGCGAGCTGAAAAAGCGGATTGAAAACTCGTGGTGGAAGACCTTCGTGCAGTCGCGCGAAGACATCGTAGGAATTGACGGCTCAATCATCACAAGCCCGCGCGTGTGGGTGGCGTCAGGCCACGTTGCCGCGTTCAACGACCCGCTTGTCGACTGTATGAAGTGCAAGAGCAGGCACCGCGCGGACACTCTTGTGGAAGACGAGCTCAAGATTAGCGTGGACGGCTTCTCACTTGAAAAGCTCGGCGCGCTAATCAAGGAGCACAAGATAGTGTGCCAAAAGTGCGGCGGCGAGCTTTCGGTTGCACGCAAGTTCAACCTCATGTTCAACACGCACGTCGGCGCGGTGCAGGACGAGTCCTCGATTGCGTACCTGCGGCCTGAGACCGCCCAGCTTATGTTTGCGGATTTCCGCATCGTGCAGCAGGCGATGAGAAAGAAGCTCCCCTTTGGAATCGCCCAGATTGGGAAGGCGTTCCGCAACGAAATCGCGCCGCGCAACTTCGTGTTCCGCTGCCGCGAGTTCTCGCAGATGGAAATCGAGTTCTTCATACACCCCAAGCTTGTGAACAACTGCCCGCTGCTTACCAAGGAAATCCTTGAAAAGAAGGTGCAGATGATAACAGCAGTTGAGCAGGAGAAAGGAAAGGACGGCAAGATGGAGACAATGTCCATCGGTGACGCGCTTTCAAACAAAATCGTCAAGACGCAGTGGCACGGCTACTGGCTCATAACCTGCCTCGAGTGGCTCTACTCACTTGGGATCACGCCAGCCAATTTGCGCCTGCGCGAGCACGTAAAGACCGAGCTATCCCACTACTCCATCGAGACTTGGGACATTGAATACCACTACCCGTGGGGCTGGAAGGAGCTGCAGGGAATCGCAAACCGAACTGACTTCGACCTTACCCAGCACCAGAAGGAAAGCGGCAAGGACCTCACCTATTTTGACGAGGAGAACAAGGAGCGCGTCACCCCGCACGTCATCGAGCCGTCCATAGGCGTTGACCGCGTGTTCTTCACCGTGCTTTTGGACGCTTTCCGCGAGAACGCATCTGACAAGGGAAGCACCAGCACGCTCGCACTCCACCCCGAAATCGCGCCCGTTCAAGTGGCGGTCTTTCCGCTGATGAAAAAGGACGGGCTTGCAGAGAAGGGCCGCGCGGTGTTTGAGATGCTTCGCAATGAGTTCGTGTGCGAGTACGACGAGTCCGGCTCTATTGGCAAGCGCTACGCGCGCCAAGACGAGGTGGGGACGCCGTTCTGCATAACAGTTGACTACGACTCACTGGAAAAAGACGACGTTACCATCCGCGAGCGCGACTCGGGAAACCAGAAGCGCGTGCCAATCAAGCAGCTAAAGGAAATGATCGAGTGCTCGTTTGGCGAGTATTGCGCGCTGCACGGCGGGAAAAAATAACCAGTTGGATTGGTGCAGCATGGAAGACTGGATAATAATTTCCCTAGGGATTGGCGCGATTTTTGGCGTATACAACATAGTAACCAAAAGCTATTCGGACAAGCTTCCATCCAACGTCATAGTCATGCTGATTGGCTTGGGGATTTTCATTGCAGGACTAGTATTCTTGGCTACCCAGAAGGCACCACTGACGCAGGTTAATGACGCGACGCCCCTGCTTTGGATTATCTTTGTAAGCGCAGTAATTTGGTTTATCGGGACGTTCTTGCAAGTGTCAGTATTTGCGAATCCAAAAACGCAATTCGGACCCGCAGTAGTGCTGATGACTGTCGGCTCAATACTGGCCTGCACAATAATCGGGTTGCTTTTTTTCGGGGACAAGTTGAGCGCAAAGCAGGCGTTGGGGATGGCGCTTGCAATCGCCGGCACCATATTGCTGTCGCTTTAGAAAAAGAGTTCAGCAAAACCCTAAATCCATCTCTGGCCTTTTCCGCCCGCAATCTCGCTCGTGCCAACGGCATTGTAAGTCTTGTCGCCGACCTTGATCGTGCCCTCGCTTTGGTAGGACGAGTACTCGATGTGCTGGAGGTGCACGCCGAACATCTCCTTCTTTCCCTCGATTTTGCGCAGCTCAGGAACGGTCTGGGCGCGGATTTCGGCGGACATCTCCTCGTTTTCGAAAATGAAGACCGGCCTGCCATCCTTCGACTCGCGGGTAATCTTGGCGTCGGTGTCGATGTGGATTCGCCCGTTCTCCAAGTCAACGGTGTAGAACTGCAGGTTGAGCACGGTTGAACCGCGGTCATGCTCTGGCTTGTTGCCCTCAAAGAACAGGTCCATGAACCCAAACATCAGTTCGGGCTTTGCCGGGTTGTCGGAGTAGCACTCAAGCATGTGCCAGTACCAGCCGCCGTTGTATATGGGGCCGTTTGCGTGAACCGCTTCGTTGTACGCAAAGAAAGAGGTGATTTCCTTTCCGTTGATGCGTTCGGAAAGCTCCTTCGGGATGCCCAGCTTCTCCGGGTCGCCTTCGATTTTAACGCTTAGGACGGCCTTGCAGGGGAGCACGTAGAAATAAGCAAGCCTGTTTCCAAGCACGTCGCCCACGCACTTGTAGGGGCCGACTTTGTCGTTGATTTTTTCAAACTTGTACTTGAACTCGGCTTTGTTCCCGTCCTTTTCAAGCCACACCGAAACCGCAAACTCAGGGAAGGGCCCGGACCAGTCGACTTGGAGGCCGCTTTCGCGTATGATTAGCTTGCCCTGGTCAAGCTTTGATTCGCAAAGCTTTTCGCCAACCACAAAAGTCTTCCCACCAAGCCGGAACTCCTGGAAGAACCTGCTGTCTTTGTTGTCACGGCCTATTGCAACAAACACCGAAAGGTCGCCTGCGTACAGGTAGCCGTAAAGCCAGCCTCGCTCGAAAGTGCTCATAGGCTTGAGGACGTTATGCGTCGTGAATATTGCCTCGGCGTCCTCCTTTGCTTTCCCTGAAAGCTTGCGCACGCCCTGCACGTCGGGCGGGGAGAAGTAGAAGCCAAGAACGTCGCTGTTTGTCGCCTGCATAAAAAACACGTGTTGGGAAAGGGGGAGCGGTTATTTTTTTCGCTTGAAGCGGTGGACTGCCCTGAAGAATTCTTTCGTCTCTTTTGCGCCCAGGTTCTTGGTGACGTAGCTTCCGGTTGCAAGTATGTCCGCGCCAGCCTCCAGGCATTCTTTGTAGGACGCGGCGTTGACGCCACCGTCGACTTCCAAAAGGGTCTTGCAACCAAGCCGGTCAATCATGTGCCGTGCTTGGCGCAGCCTTGCTATAGTCTGGGGTATGAAGCTCTGGCCGCCAAACCCGGGGTACACGCCCATCAAAAGGAGGATTGCAACGTCATACTTGCGCAGGTACGGCTCGACCTCCTCAACCAGCGTGTTGGGGTTGAGCACGATGCCAACTTTGAGCTTGCGCTTTTCGCACTCTTCGATTGCAGCGGCGAGGTTTCCGCAAGCCTCGAAGTGGATTAGGTAATAGTTTGAGCCCGCCTTTGCGTATGACTCTGCGAAGCGCTGCGGCTCGTAGACCATCATGTGCGTCTCAATGGGCTTTCTGGTGACTTTGCGTATGCACTCCTGGGCGTATGCGCCAAAGGAGATGTTTGGCACGAAGTGGCCGTCCATCACGTCGTGGTGTATGAAGTCCACGCCGAGGGCCTCGATTTTGCGGATGTCGGACGCAAGGTTGGACCAATCGGCATTAAGCAATGTGACTGCGACTTTTGCCATGAATGAAGATAGGCCGGAAGGATAGAAAAAGATATGGTGCGGTTGCGGCGGTTGGGGCCTTGTGGCAACGCGGGCTGCTGCTGCAAAAGGGCAAACTAAGGAGTCATGCGCTTCTTGCGCATCTCGTCGTGGTTTATGCACTCAAGGCCGGTAATCTTTGAAAGGCGGCGCACGTGCCGCTCCTCTGCAGAAAAGTCGGTCATCGCAAAGGCCTTGACCATCTGCATGGCAAGCTCCTCGTCAACCGTGCGCGATGCAAGGCACAGAATGTTTGCGTCGTTGTGCTGGCGCGTGAGCGTAGCCTCTACTGCGGAGTTGCACTTTGCAGCCCGGATTCCTTCAAGCTTGTTTGCCGCAATGCTCATCCCGATGCCAGTGCCGCAGATAAGGATGCCGAAGTCAACCTGCTTTTGCTGCACCAGCCGGGCGACTTTTTCCGCAAAATCGGGGTAGTCAACGGACTGGTCGCTTGTGGTGCCAACGTCCACAATCGTAGCGTGCAGGTTGCGGTCAATATTGTACTTTAGGTCCTCTTTGAGTGCGTATCCTGCGTGGTCGGAGCCGATTGCGATTTTCATAAGATTAGCTTTGGCTTGAAAGCTTTTATTTTATTGGGTGGAGCAAAAAAACGAAACCAATAAAGCCGAAAAAGGCGAAAGCCCTTGCGTGAAAACAAGACCGGACATCAAAATCAAGTCCATTGCGCCCTGCGGGATGGACTGCGGGACCTGCTCAGGCTACCTGCGGAAAAAGCGGGTGTGCTTGGGATGCCGTTCAGGTGACAAGAACAAACCGGTTTACTGCAAGACCTGCATCATGAGAAACTGCACAAAACGCAAGGGGCCTTACTGCAACTCGTGCAAAGAATACCCCTGCCCAAGGCTGAAACGGCTGGACAAAAGATACCGGACTAGATACGGGATGAGCATGATACAGAACCTTGATAGCATCAAGACGTCCGGCATCCGGGCATTCGTAAAGGAAGAAAGGGTTAGGTGGGCCTGTACTGCATGCAAAGGGACAGTATGCGTCCACAACGGCTACTGCTCAAGCTGCGGGAAAAAAGAAAAAAATGTGGAAAGGCCGGTGAACCTTTTCAAGGCAAAAGCTCGAAGTTCCTGAACTGCCACGGGTCGTCCTCGTCGGCTTTGCACTGGGGGTTTTCCATGAAGAAAATCTTGCGGTTCTTCAACGGGGTCCAGTCGCTCTGAACCGAGACCAGCTTGCCCAAGTATGGCTCCGCAATCTTGAGCACGTACTCGTGCGGAAGGTCGTCAGGAAGGCACACGCCCTTGGCGGGGTTCTCAATCATCCAACAAAGCGCCGACACCACGCCGATTGCGACTTGTATAGTCGTCGCATTCTGGTGAGGCACTAGCTTGCGGGCCTCGTCAATGCCAAGGATAGTCCCGCACCACCACGAGCCATACGGGTGGCCCATCACGAGCGCGCCTAGGATGTCGTCCCCTGAAGTGATTTCGTCGTAGAGGATGCGGATGCGCGGCTGCATCTCGTAATAGCGGCACTTTAGCTCCCACAGCGAAGACAAAGTCTCGTGGCAGGGCATGTAAGCGTAGTGCACAGTCGGCCTGTAGAGCGCCTTGCGGCCGTTCCACACGGTGAGCCTGTCCGAAAGCCCGAAGGCCTCGCCGTGGCGTATCACCATCCCGACGATTTCCTGGTCGGGGATCCACGAGCGCACGTAAGTGTTTATGCCCATCTGGGCGAGGAAAATCTGGTTCTTGGGCCCGGTTGGCGGCAGGCAAGTGAGCCCCGGCAGGGTCTTTTCGTGCGTCCCCCAGCCAAGCTCTGCAGGCGCGGTGCCTTCCTCACGCAGCCCTTCGATGCTCCAAGTGCCGACGAACTCGTCAACGTCCTTGGGCTTGCTTGACACCTGCGTATCGCGCTCGGAGCAGTGTATTACCTTGACGCCAAGCTCGCGCGCAAGGTAGTTGAATTTCTTTTCGGAAAGGTACTTCTTGACGTCAACGGCCTTCTGCTCGGAAAGCTTGTTGTCCGCAAGGGCCTTGGTGGCGATGTCAACAAGCGCCTTCTTGACAAAATGCGAGATGAGCCCAGGGTTTGCGCCGTGGTCAAGAACCGCGGTTGGAGAGCCCTTCGGCCAGGGCTTGACTAGCTCGCGTATCTTCATCTGGCGGAAGTAAAGCGACTTCTCGTAAGCGGTCTTTTCGGTCATGCCCTCCTGCGGGTCCCACTCCTCGACCGAAGTGTTGATGTAGAGCACGCCGTTGTCGTGGCACCAGCGGAGTATGTCGCAGGCCTCGATGCACCACGCAAGGTCGACTATTACGTCGCCCCTTGAGACGTGGGAAGAAAGCAGGGTTGCGAGGTTTTCCTGCGTCACGCGCTCCTGCACGTACTTGACGCCCTTCTTGGTCCAAGGCTCAAGGTCCTTTGACTTGTCCTCGAAATCAATTATCGTGATATTAGCAAGGGGGACATCCACGTGCTTTAGCAGGATGGGCAGGGTGCAGCGCGACACCGCGCCGTAGCCGATTATTAGGAATTTACCAGTAAAACCGATCATTTCGCTCGTTTCGACCTCAAAAAATATTTTTTTTTATTAGAAAGAGTTTCTTATTAAGATTAGCGGTGGATTTTGACGAATTTTCCTTGGCGGACTACTTGTCCAGAAGACGGCGAAGCCTGGCCGCAAGCTTTGGCGGCAAATAACCCTTCTGTTCGTGAAGGCTCAAGGCCATATTTCCGCCTTTCTCAGTCTGCTCCAGATACGTGTCCCTCACGCGGGTTTGGAACTTTGCATCGCCGGGCTTCTGTTGAGGTGAAACGCGTATGTGGGTGCGCTCAGGTTCGAACTTTTTTCCGGACTCCAATCCGACCGTACCAATGTCCGTGATAGTAACCTTGCGCTTGTTTTCAGGGGGAACTCGTTGGACCATGTAATCACCAAACTACTTCTTCTGCAACTTCTCCCAGTCGGCCATGAACTTCGCAAGGCCGGAGTCTGTGAGCGGGTGCTTGAACATCATCTGCAATACCTTGAATGGCACGGTAGCCACGTCAGCACCTAGGAGTGCGGACTTTGTTATGTGCACTGGGCCGCGGATGCTTGCTGCAAGAATCTGCGTCTTGTAGCCGTAGTTGTTGTAGATTTGGCGGATGTCAGCGATTAGCTGCATGCCGTCTTCGTTGATGTCGTCAAGCCTTCCGATGAAGGGCGAGACGTAAGTGGCTCCCGCAAGCGCGGCAAGCATCGCCTGGTTTGCAGAAAAGCAGAGCGTGACGTTGGTCTTGATTCCTGAATCCGAGAGCGCCTTGCAGGCGATTATGCCCTCCTCGTTGAGCGGAATCTTGATTACGATGTTCTTGTGCCACTTGGACATTTCCTTGCCCTGCTTAATCATTCCAGCAGAGTCAAGCGCGGTGACTTCGGCGCTGATTGGACCGTCGATGAGCTGGCAAATCTCGGCAACAACGGTCTTGAAGTCCTTTCCTTCCTTTGCAATTAGCGAGGGGTTGGTGGTGACTCCTGCGATTACGCCCCAGCGTGCTGCGGCCTTGATTTCTTCGATGTTTGCCGTGTCCACAAAGAGCTTCATACAAAAACCACCAAACGAATTAACCGGTTTTCACCGAACAGAATCATTTCTTCATCTTGATTGCAGCCTTGACCGCGTTTGCAATGTGCGGCGCAGTCAGGCCGAACTTTTCAAGAAGCGACAGGAAGTCGCCGGACTCGCCAAAGACGTCCCTGACGCCGACGCGCACAACCGGCACGGGGTACCCTGCGGAAACGCACTCCGCAACAGCGCCGCCAAGGCCGCCGATTATGCTGTGCTCTTCTGCCGTGACTATGCAACCGCACTCGCGTGCTGCCTTGAGGACAAGTCCGGAGTCAAGTGGCTTGATCGAGGCCATGTCGATGACGCGGACGGATATTCCCTCCGCCTTGAGCATTTCTGCTGCCTTGAGCGACTCGTTGACTTCGTAACCTATTGCAAAGATTGCGCAGTCCGAGCCGTCGTCAAGCACGTTGCCCTGGCCGAGCTTGAATGAGTAGGAGTCGTCGTAAACTATCGGGAACTTCGGCCGCGACAGCCGCACGTAGGCCGGGCCAAAGTCATCAGCTATAACGCGGATGATTTTCTTTGTAGCCGCGCCGTCAGCGGGGTTGATTACGCGCATCTTGGGGATTGCGCGCATTATCGCAATGTCTTCCAGCGCCTGGTGGCTTGCGCCATCCTCGCCTACTGAAATTCCGCCGTGGGTTGCGACGATTTTTACGTTTGCGTTGTTGTGGCAGACCGCGTTGCGTATCTGCTCCCACGGCCTTCCTGATGCAAACATTGCAAAGCTTGATGCGAAAACGGTTTTTCCAGTAAACGAAATTCCTGCGGCAACTGCAATCATGTTCTGCTCGGCAATTCCCATGTCAAAGAAGCGGTCGGGGAACTTCTTTCCAAACACCGCTGTCTTTGTGGAAGTGGACAAGTCCGCGTCAAGGACGATGATGTTGGGGTTTTCCGCGCCAAGCTCTGCCAAGACGTCGCCGTATGCTTCGCGAGTCGCGATTCCAACGCCCTTAGACGGTCCGCCCATAAATCATCACTAAAAGAAATCCGGCCACTTGGCTGGCCCAAGCTCGGCCATTGCCTTTGCAAAGTCCGCGTCGTTTGGCGGCATCCCGTGGTAACCGGAAGCTTCGTTTTCAAACAACGCAACGCCCTTGCCCTTGACGGTGTGCGCGATTATTACAGTCGGCTTTCCCTTGAAAGCAAGCGCCTTCTTGTAAGCATCCATAATCTGGCCGATGTCGTGGCCGTCCTTGACCTCGATTACGTTCCAGTTGAACGCGCGGTACTTATCCGCAATGGGCTCGATGCACATTACCTTGTTGACCTCGCAGGTGTTCTGCTTTTTGTTGTAATCAAGGACTACGGTAAGGTTGTCGGTCTTGAAGTTTCCCGCAGCCATCACTGCTTCCCACACCTCGCCTTCCTGGTGCTCGCCATCTCCGGTGAACACCCAGACGTGGTTGCTTTTCTTGTCAACGCGCGTGGCAAGCGCAAGCCCAAGCCCCATCGAGTACCCCTCGCCAAGCGGGCCAGTTGAGACTTCGATGCCGGGAACTTTCAGCCGGTCAGGGTGGCCCTGCAGGCGCGTGCCGAGCTTGCGGAAAGTCGCAAGCTCTTCTTTAGGGAAGTAGCCGCAGTCTGCAAGGATTGAGTAAGCAAGAGGCGACACGTGGCCCTTTGACCACACCACGTAGTCGCGGCCATCCCACTTAGGGTTTGCGGGGTCGTGCTTGAGGAAAGAGTAATAGAGTGTCGCGGCAAGCTCGCAAAGCGAATAGCTGCCGCCAATGTGGCCGGAGTTTGTAAGGCGCACCATCTTGACTACGTGCCGCCTGTGCAAAAGGCACTTGTCAGCGATTAGCTGCTTGTCAGAAACCAGTGCGTAGGCTGCCACTTTACAAAAACCCCTAGTTGATGCCCCAACTGCCCGAGACCAAAAATTAGGCCGGACAGACAACAAACTATTATCGGATGTTCAGATTAAAAAAGAGATTCCCGGCTTTTGCCCGAAGCCTTGCGAAGATTTAAAACCGTGAACGGAACAAAGTAACCTACTCAAACACTAATCGGTGATTTCATGGCACAGGTTCCAGTAGTAGACAAGGACACTTGCATCGGATGCGGCGCATGCGCAGGCGTGTGCCCAAAGGTATTCAACATGGCAGCTGACGGGAAGTCCGAAGTGGCAAACCCCGCAGGCGCGTCCGAACCCGAAATCCAGGCTGCAATAGACGGCTGCCCGGTAGGCGCAATCAGCTGGAAGAAGGATTAATTTTTCCCTTTTTTCCATCTTCTTTTCCTCTTTTCTTTCACAAAATTTCTTTTCCAGCCCCCTGTTTTTTCCAAACCGGCAACTTGGCCGCGTCCTGTTTTTATTTGTTTAGCGCGTTACTGTCTGTATTCACAAGGCGTTTCATGCGCCGGATCAAAAGCGTAATTTTTAGCAAAACACAGGAAAGCAGCAGGCTTTGCCAACAATTCGACAGCCAGTGCTTTCCTTGTGCTTCCAGCGGGATTGACAATGGCAGACCCAGCGGCCTTGGATGCCGCGCAGACGGAATTGCTACGCAAAAAGCAGGTAGCCGGGCTCTTTCTCAAGGATAAAATCATAATCTCGCCAAGGACCCTCGGGCAAATCTGCCAGTCGCAAAACGCGTACGACGACGCGCTCAAGCTCCGCGAGTACCTGCAAAGGCACGGCATCTTCCTTCTTGACGACAAGGCATTGGGCCTGTGGCGCGAAAGCGCAGCGCGGCAGTCAGAGGCAATCGAGCCTGCGACCGCAATCAAGGCAGGCGAATGGGCAAGCGGGGTGCCGCGTGCAGCAACCTTGGAAAAGGACCTCGTGCTTTCAATAGGCGACAGCGACGTCACCGACCACTCGCGCTGCAAGGGAACGGTAAAGGACTTCGTAGACTACTTCAACGACCGCTACACCAGGCTTTCACACCAGCTGCGGCTCATGTCTTCAAGCCACGACACGGTCAAGCTACGCGAGGCGCAGAACCGCCAGGGAAAGACAATAAACGTAATCGGGATGGTGTATTCCAAGAAAGTCACCAAGAACGGCCACATGCTCATCGAAATTGAGGATGAAGAGACCCTAGTCCCGCTTCTTGTACCAAAGGACTCGCCAATAATGGCGCAGGCTTCGACAATAATGGAAGACGAGGTGCTTTCCTTCGAGGCGTTCATGTCAAACTCGCTCCTCATCGCCAAGGGCTTCACCAACCCCGGGAAGCTTTTGCAGCACCGCAACCGGCACCTTTGCAACCGGGCGGCAAAAATAGTCTTTCTTTCCGACCTGCACGTAGGCAGCAGGTGGTTCTTGCAGAAAAGCTTCCAGCAGTTCCTTGCGTTCCTCAACGGAAAGACAGGCGAAAACGAACGGGAGATTGCCGAAGACATCAAGTACATAAGCATCGCAGGCGACTTGGTGGACGGAATCGGAGTGTACCCAAACCAAGAGCGCGAACTTATCACCAAAGACATCTACGCGCAATACGAAATACTCTGCGGCTTCCTTTCTGCAATACCTGAGCACATCGAAGTCATCGTCGCACCCGGAAACCACGACGCAGTAAGGATTGCCGACCCGCAGCCTGCGCTGCCGCTTGAGTTTGTCAAGTTCGTTGACGATGCGGAGAACCTCCACTTCGTGGGCAACCCGTCGATGCACAAAGTTGAAGGGCTTTCCCTGCTTGTTTACCACGGCACTTCGGCTGATGGCTGGATTTCAAACAACCCCAACCTGCGCGACGGTTACGAGAACCCGCAGAAGGTTGCGATGGAGATGCTCAACCAGCACCACCTTTGCCCAAAATACGGCGAGGACTCGCTTGTCCCCGAGCCGCGCGACTACATGGCGCTTGACGTCACGCCGGACATATTCCACTTCGGCCACGTGCACAAAAACGGGTACGCTGAGAACTACAACGGCACGGTAATCATAAACTCCGGCACGTTCCAGGCGCAGACTGACTTCCAGGTAAGCATGGGCCACCTGCCAACACCGTGCAAGGTGCCAATCTACGGCATGAACACGGGAAAGCTTGAGGTAATTGACTTTTCAAAGGTAGAATGAGCAGATGGACAGCAAGAACAACGCACAGGAAGTGGCGGCTTTGAAGGAAAAAGAACCCGCAAAGGACGCCTCAAAGGAGCAGGCGGTTCGCCAGCCTGAGGCAATGCCAAAGGCACCTGATTCGAAGCCAATCTTGGAAGCGTTGGCTACTGCTAAGGAAAAAACACAGGCACAACCAAAGCCGATGGCGCAGGATGCAAAGCCGGACTCGGAAGGAAAGCCAAAGGCACCGGCAAAGGATTCTGCCAAGGAAACGCCAGCAAGCGAGCATGAGCCAAAGCACAAGCTTGAGTGCTCGCCATACATCCAAAACTATTTTGACATGCTCACCGCGCAAATCAACGGCGAGTACGCGATTGCATCAAAAGCGCGCAAGATGGGCTTTGACCCTGAAACCGAAGTCGAGATTACCCCCGCACCGGACGTTGCCGCCAGGGTGGAGGGGTTGGTCGGCCCCACCGGCGTCGCGGTTCGCATCAGGCAGCTCATAGTGGAACAAAACGGCGACCGCGAGAAGGCCTGCTTTGAGCTGTGCCGCGAAATCATCGAGGGAAAATTCGACAACGGAAAGGTCCTGACCACACAGCAGAAAGTCGAGCAGGCAGTCCGGTCCGGGCTTGCGCTTTTCACCGAAGGAGTGGTGAGCGCGCCAATCGAGGGCGTGTCCAAAGTCGAAATCCGCAAGAACTTCGACGGCTCAAGCTACGTCGCGGTGTTTTTCACCGGACCAATCCGCGGGGCAGGGGGAACGGGGCAGGCGTTCACGGTAATCCTTGGAGACGTGTGCAGAAAGATTGCGGGGCTTGGGGACTACCGCGCAACCGAAAGCGAAGTGGAGCGGTACGTCGAGGAACTCGCGCTTTACGCGCGAAAGACGCGCGCAGGGCAATACGTGCCAACTGCGGAGGAAATCCAGAACATCGTGCGCAACTGCCCGGTGTGCATCGCAGGCGACGCCACCGAAGACTACGAAGTGTCCAAGACCAAGAACATACCAACTGTTGACACCAACCGCGTGCGCTCCGGGGTGTGCCTCGTAATAAGCGAGGGGCTCTGCCTGAAGGCGGCCAAGGTGCTCAAGATTACAAAGAAAGCCGGGCTGTCGTGGGACTTCATCCAAGGCCTCATCAAGGTGGCAAAGTCCGACGCGGGGCACAAGATGGAAATCAAGCCCATAGACAAGTTCATGCACGAGCTAGTCGCAGGCCGACCCATATTTTCCTACCCCATGCGGCCCGGCGGGCTGAGGCTGCGCTATGGAAGGACGCGGCTTACGGGAATCGCCTCGAAGGCGCTGCACCCCGCAACAATGGAAATACTCCACGAGTACACCGCAATAGGGACGCAGGTAAAAGTCGAGCGGCCCGGAAAGGGGTGCATCGTGACCCCCTGCCAAGAGGTTGACGGCCCGATTGTGCGGCTCAAAAACGGCGACGTGGTGAAAGTAGAGACGCAAGCGCAGGCGTTTGAAGTCGCGCCCCAAGTTGAGCAGATACTCTTCCTTGGCGACCTGCTTGTAAACTACGGCGACTTCCTCAAGGCAAACCACCCGATTGTCCCAAGCCCCTGGTGCGAGGAATGGTATGGGCTGGTGCTTGAGTCAAAGGGGCTTGGAAAGAAGACCTTTGAGGAGCTTTACAACATCCCCCTCGAAGAAAGCCTCTCGCTTGCAAAAAACAGCAAAGTCCCCCTCGCACCGCGGCACACGTTCTTCTACCACGACCTTACTGCAGATGAAACCATTGCGCTTTGCGAGTGGCTTGCAACGGGCAAGGTCACCTTCGACTGGTTTGAATTCCGTGACTACAGGGTTGCAAACGTGCCTGAAAAAAAGATCCTTCTTGAGCGTCTCGGCGTGCCCCACCAGCTCCGCGAGGGGGAAATCATAATCGAAGGCGAGTGGTCAAAGGCGCTGCTTGAGACCCTCGGGCTTTTGAAGGAAAAGTCGCTTGACGCAGCAAAGGCGGTTGAGGCAAAAGGAAAATTCACCGACTCGATGACTCTTGTCAACGCGCTTGCCGGCTTTGAAGTCAAGAAAAAGGCGACAGTCTACGTCGGCGCGAGCATGGGCAGGCCGGAGAAGGCCAAGGAGCGCAAGATGGAGCCGCCAGTCCACGTCCTGTTCCCAATAGGCGACAACGGCGGCAGGATGCGCGACATCGTCAAGGCAAAAAAGAACCTTGCAGACAAGACCATCGCAACAGCCGAGCTTGAGGCCGCAAACAACATCTGCCCGCAATGCAACAAAAAGACGTTCTACAACGCCTGCCCGCAGTGCGGGGTGCACGCAAAGCCGGAGTACTCGTGCGAGAAGTGCGGAAAGCCCATCGCGCTAAAGTCAACTTGCGAGTGCGGCGGCAGGGGGTCATACGTTACAACCCACATAGTCGACATCTCGCGCGTCCTTGAGCAGGCTGCTACCCGCGTCAACTGCGCGCCCAAGGAAATCAAGGGCGTAATCGGCCTCATCTCCGAGACCAAGTCAGCCGAGCCCCTTGAGAAGGGAATCCTGCGCGAAAAGCACGGCACTTACGTGTTCCGCGACGGCACGTGCAGGTTCGACGCGACCGAAGTCCCCATCACGCACTTCTACCCAAGTGAAATCGGCGCGACAATACACCAGCTCAAGACGATGGGCTACGCACACGACGCCTATGGGTTGCCCCTTGAAAGCGAGGAGCAGCTGGTCGAGCTTTTGCCGCAGGACATAATACTCAACGAGTACGGCGGGGATTACTTCTCAAAAATCACCGGGCTTGTGGATGACGAGCTGTTCTACATCTACCACCAGCGCAAGCACTACTCGGTAAAAACGCCAAGCGACCTGATTGGAAAGCTCGGCATTGCGCTTGCGCCGCACACGAGCGCAGGGATAGTTGTCCGCATCATCGGGTTTACCAAAGTAAAGGGACTGCTCTGCCACCCATACATACACTGCGCGTGCCGCAGGAACACGGATGGCGACGAGCTCTGCTTAATCCTCATGCTTGACGGCCTGCTCAACTTTTCAAGAAAGTTCCTGCCGGTCACGCGCGGAGGACAGATGGACGCGCCGCTTGTCATCACCACGCTTTTGGACCCGCGCGAAGTCGACGACGAGGTGCACGCGATGGACGCGTGCTGGAGCTACCCGCTTGAGTTCTACGAAAACTCCGAGAACCTGCCCAACCCGTCCGACGTCAAGATTGAAACAGTCAAGTCGCGCCTTGGAAAGCCCGGCCAGTACGAGTCAATAGGGTTTACGCACAACTGCAAGATGGAAGGCCCGACCGAGTCGCGCTACGTGCAGATTGGCGACATGGCTGAAAAGCTTGCAGAAGAGCTCCTGCTGATGGAGTCAATCCGCAGCGTGGACTTTTTGAACGCGACCGAGCGCGTGATTCTTTCGCACTTCATCCCCGACATCTACGGCAACCTGCGAAAGTTCACAAAGCAAAAATTCAGGTGCGCGGGGTGCAACGCCAAATACCGCCGCGTGCCCCTGATCGGGAAGTGCAGGCGGTGCGGTGGAAAAATCCTTTTGACAATCAACAAGGGCGGGATTGAGAAGTATCTCCAGCCCTCGCTTGACCTGATTGAGAAGTACCACCTGCCGGACTACCTAAAGCAGAGGCTTGAGCTTGTAAAGAAGGAAATTGCGAGCATCTTCGAAGACGAAAACTCGAAGCAGTACAGTCTGGCGAATTTCGTTTAGGACATTTGAATAGAAAAATAGTTTCAGCCGTCGTCTTCGATTTTGTCCTTGCCGCGTATTTTCCCGGCTAAAGAACCAAGTAATGAGGACTTCCTCTTTGCTTTCAAACTCTTTTTTCGCATAAGGATAGAAGTAAAGACTGCGAGATAAAAAGTCTTTGAAAGCGCTTTTCCGCTACTGCTTCATCCCTTCAAGCTCGCTTATGATGTTCCAAACCATCGTGCGCGCGTGCATGGGGATGTTTATGTCGTTCGAGATTTCTTCCAAGGCATAGACTGCGCCGGAAAGCGCGACTTCCTTGTCCTCGGGCTTGGTCAGGCGGGTCCGGGCCTTCTGTATGGATGCGCGGACGTTGCGCGGAATCGAGTTGTCCTCAAGCATCATATCAAGTGCCGAAACGATGTTTGGGATTGGGTCTGAGGACATTTGGAAGGCACCGGAGGGTTTTTGAAAAAAATTACCGAACGTTTTATTTAACGGATTCATCTATTGCGTTATTAATCGTTAATATGAGTTTCGCCCGTTTTTGCGGTTGCGCAAACCAAAAAATCAAGGCCCCATCAGGGTCGATTCCACAATCTTCCTCACTTTTTCAGGCTCGTAGGCCAAGCGCACGAGGGTGGTGCGGCCGCGAACCCCTTTTCCGGACTGGATGGAAGTGATGAGCCCGAGCGCGTCAAGCTCGACTATGTACTCGCGCATCCAGCGCGAGGTGCGCGGCTCTTTTCCCATCTTGCGCACATAATGGCAGTACTTTTCGTAAGTCTCGCCGGAAAGGTAGAACCGCTCGCCACCCTCCTCCACCAAGCGGTGGTATTGCGAGTCAAGCGAGAGGCTGGAAAGGGCGAGCAGGAATATCTGCTGGTGTTCGGGGAGCGTGCTTATGATTTCGAACGCCTTGTCCTCTTCTGCCTGCTTGCGGGCTTCCTGCACTTCCTTGTCGGTTATGCGCGTCTTCTTGGAATCCGCAAGCTCGCCTGCGCGTAAAAGCAACAGGAGCGCGTAGCGGGCGTCGCCGTTTTCTGCCGAGGCGATTGCAGCCGCCAGGTTTATTCCGCTCTCGTCAACTGCGGAGTCGTCCTCGAACGCCTGCTTTATCCTCTGGCGGAGGATGCCCTGCAGCTGCATTGCGTTGTAGGGCTGGAAAACGATTTCGCGCTCGCACAAACAGCTCCTGCTGCGCGCATCAAGCCGGTTTTTGAAGTTGACTTTGTTGCTGATGCCGACAATCGAGATGCTTCCTTTCTTCAAGTCGTCGTTTGCGCGAACCAGCGTGTAGATGAGGCTGTCGAGGTCCTTTACCATGTCAAGCTCGTCAAGGACAACGATGAGCCGCTTGGCCTCGATGTGGTCGCCGTCGCCCTCAATCCAGTCAAGGAGGCGCTCATAGAGGACGGAAAACGAAAATCCCGTCTTTGCAAAGTCGGGGTTGAAGTGCGAGATGCACTTTTGCAATACTTTGTACCGCGTGTCGTAGACTCGGCAGTTCATGTAGACCGGCTTGATGCGCTCGCTGCCTTCGGAAACAAGCTTGTCTAAGACAGTGCGCGAGGAAGCGGTCTTTCCGGTGCCGGTGCCGCCGTAGATGAACAGGTTGTGCGGCTTTTGGTCCTTGAGCGCCGGGAGGAGCCCTTCCATCAGGGTGCGTATCTCGTTCTCGCGGAAAAGCATCTGCTCGGGCACGAAGTGCGGCGATAGCGTCTCCTTGTTGCGGAAGATGCTCTTTTCAGTCAGCATATCCTTGAAGCTGGGCAACTTTCAGAACCCCGGTCTTTCCAAAAACCTGCGCAACCCAAAGCTTCGAATGCGAGAAATCGCCATCAAAGCCTAGCGCAGTCAAATAGTGGAAGTGCGGTAATTAAAGCTTAATGCCGGCCGTCCTGAATGTCGGGCATTATTTGTATAAGTCAGAGGGACAATGACAAACCTTTATAATCTGCCCGCCGCTATTTTTTCAACTACACATTTAACCGTTCAAACGGAAGGTGAATACACGCATGGGCATTTTCTCCAAGATCTCCGGCGCGCTCGGAATATCGCGCGAAATGACTCTCGACGAGTTCATGACCGCAAGCGACGCTGAGGACGTTGACGCAATGCACAAGGCAGCGTCGATGTACGTAAAGCCAATCGCACTCCAAGCTGACGGCGACGTCAAGCTCGTGGAGGAGGAGCTTTCAAACCACAACATCGTGCTTTTGAACATCTCGCCAATGGCGCGCAACCCCGCAAAGCTCAAGACTGCGGTTGACGGCCTCCGCAGGTTCTCGCAGAACCTCAACGGCGACATGGCGCGCATCGACGAGGACAAAATCCTCCTCGTGCCAGCTGACATAAAAATCGTCAAGAGAAGGAAGGAATAATTTATTCCTTCAAGTTCCTTTTTCTTTTTTATAATTTTTTTATTTTCCAAAATTAGGAATCCTTTTTCTGACTCAACTTTTTCCCCAACTTATTTCTTCAAAATCAGGTTACCAACAGGTTTGCCCAGCTTGCGGAAGTGGATTGCCGCAAGGTCGTAGTAGCTCCCGTTGAAAGTCTTGGAGCCGTTCAGGCCAAGCGCATCAATTCCTTTCCTTACTTTTGCGTCCGAATCCGCTTCAACTTCCACAACCGTGCCAAGCAGTGGGAGCGTGTCGACGTCGATGTGACAGCCTTCGAAGGAGAATGATTCCCGGATTTTGTCGTAGCGCCAGGTGGGCGTTAGCCCGACGCGGCCAAAGGAAGCCACGACTTTCTTGTAGTCTTTTGCCTTGCCAAGCTCAAACTCGGTTTCTTCGCGTGACTTGTAGTTGGAGGCCTTCTTTGGGCCTTTGAACGTCAAGATGGCGCGGTCTCCGCTAAAACGGAGGCGCATCAGGCACCCGCGGCTTGCAATCGCCATTTCGGAGTAATCAAGTATGAAGTTGCGCTCGACGTTCTTTCCAAGCTTCTTTGCCTTGCCGAGGGCCTTTAAAAGACGCGCAAGCTCGGCTTTGTCCAACAACAGCTTGACTTCGACTTCGGGCATTTGCAAAACACTTCCAAACAATGAGCTTTTCCAAGCAATTAAAAGCATCGCCAAGGAAACAATTTTCATGCTCCTTGACGCGCAGACTTTCGAACTCGTGCTCACTCCTGAGATTGCCTTAGGCTCGGTGCAAAAGGACCTCAACCGCGCTGGGCACAAGAACATCGAAGTGCAGCAAATCCGGCTTTTCTACGAGCCGTACTGGATATTCACTTTTGACGTGGAGGGCGCTGCCCAGCCAATCAGCGGAAAGACGGCGCTGAACGCGTCCTCAGGTGACGTCAACGAGTTCGTGCCAATGCTTTTGGACCGGCCCCTTAACAAGACCAAGAACACCGCAGAAAACGCGGAGGCGGAAGTCGAGCCGACTTCAGTTGACCGCAGGGAAGTCGAGCACGTGGCGCAGGCGCGCGTTGCAGCGCAGCTTGGAGTGAAGAAGGACCAAGTCTCGGTCTCTGCTTTCCAAAAAATTTACGTCCCGTTCTACAGGATTTGGCTTTCAGTTGACGGCGCGCCCTACAAAGCAGAGGTGGATGGCTGCCTTGGCGCAACATTCGGGCTTGAAGGGGTGCCGCAGAAGCAGAAGGGGATGGACGAAGTCACCAAGGAGACCATTGACAAGATGAAGTCTCCTTCGGGCTGGGTTGACCTTTTGGGCAGGACTGCAGGCGCGGTGACTGGCGGCCTGACTGGAAAAAGCGCTCCGGTTCCGGGGCTTGGAAAGGCCGGGGTCTGGATAATCCTACTTGGGATAATAATACTGGTGTTCGCCCTTGCAAACCCGTTGAAGGGAACCTCGACAATGAACTGCCAGCTCAACGACGAGTTCTACAAAACCGACCTGAACTTGCTTGTGTACCAGTTCAAGACCCTAGTCCCCGGGTACGGCGACGACGGCACGCGTTACGTTGCGGGAGTGTGCAAGTTCACAACCAAAAACACCGCAGGCGAGCAGGTGTGCCCGCAAGTTTACGTCCAGCTTGATGGCGCAAGCACAAGCAGGAGGAGCGCGACCGACCTGTGCGGCACCAAAGTCGTTGCCGGCGACTATGCTACTGTGAAGGAATTCCGCATCGAGTGGCCGGACGACAGCATAAAGCACACTTACGAGTTCATAGCAAAGCTCAGCTAAGTAGCGCAACCGGCGCATAGTTCACATTTTTTGAAGGTGTTTTTGTATGGCAAAGACTTACGACGTCATCATTGTCGGCGGCGGGCCAGCGGGGCTTTCCGCTGCGATTTATGCAAAGCGCTTCGGCATCGAGCCGCTTGTGATAGTGCGCGAAAGCGGCGGCCTGATGGCTACTGCACCTCTTTTGGAAAACTGGCCCGGAGAAAAGTCAATTACCGGGCTGAAGCTTTCGCAGAAGATGGAAAAGCAGGCTCGGAAACTGAAAGTAAAAATAGTTGTTGACACAGTTGAGAAGGCGGTTGCAAGCCAGGACGGAAAGAAGTTCGAGGTGCAATGCGTTGAGAAAAACTACGCATCCCGCTCGCTCATACTCGCAACAGGGACCAAGCACAAGCACCTCGGCGCGCCCGGTGAGGCCGAGTTTGAAGGCAAGGGCGTGAGCTACTGTGCAACCTGCGACGGCCCGATGTTTACAGGAAAGGCGGTTGCGGTTGTCGGAGGCGGCGACTCGGCGGTAAAGACCGCGCTTCTTCTTGCACAGCACGCGTCCAAAGTCTACCTAATCTACCGCGGCGGCGCGCTCAAGTGCGACGCATTCAACAAAGACAGCGCCTGCTCAAACCCAAAAATCGCGGTAATCTACGACACCAACGTCACCCGGATTTCGGGCGACAAGATGGTGAACAAAGTCGAGTTGGACAAACCGTTCGAAGGTTCAAGCAGCCTTGCGCTGCAAGGGGTCTTCATCTCGGTTGGCCACGTGCCGCGCTCCGAGCTTGCAGCTGGCCTTGGAGCTACGGTAAACGACAAGGGCGAGGTTGTGGTGGACAAAGTTGGAAAGACCGCTGTGCCCGGCCTATTTGCAGCAGGCGACGTGACTGACTTTGGCTTCAAGCAGGCAATAACTGCCGCGTCCCAGGGCGCAACTGCGGCGCACGATGCTTACTCATACGTCTCGCGGCTGAATGCGGCAAAATAGGTTTGCTGGGCGCAAAAAATAACAACCGCTCACAGGGGTGGCGCACACGCGGGCTTTTGCCGGCACTTCCTAAATTCTTAAGGGTTTTATTCCTTTTCTGCGCAGATATCTTATGGCAATACTCGTTCTGAACTTCGGCGGCCAATTCTGTCACCTGATAGCGCGGCGCATCCGCGAGCTTGGCGTCAAGTCCGAAATCATACCATTCGACCTGCCTATTGACCAGATTAAGGCATTAAAGCCCGAAGGAATCATCCTTTCAGGGGGGCCGTCCAGCGTTTATGAAAAGGAGTCGCCCCACCCCGACCACAAGGTGTTCTCGCTGGGCGTGCCGATTTTGGGCATCTGCTATGGGATGCACCTTCTTGCATTCGAGCTTGGCGGGAAAGTAGAGCCGGGCAAGGTGCGCGAATTCGGACGGCAGAAAATTTCCATTACTGATTCAAAGTGCGAGCTCTTCGAAGGCCTTGACAAGGAGCAGACCGTGTGGTTTTCGCACGGCGACAAAGTCACCAAGCTCCCAACTGGCTTTGTGGAATCCGCATCAAGCGCGGACGGAATCCTTGCCGGGATGTGCGACGCAAAGCGCAACTTTTACGCAATCCAGTTCCACCCCGAGGTCGCGCACACCGAAAAGGGCACCGAAGTGCTTTCGAATTTCGCGTTCAAGGTTTGCAAGGCAAAAAAGGACTACGACCCCAAGGCGCGCGGACAGGCGCTCATCAACTTTTACAAAAAGGAAATCGGCCAGAAGAAGGTGCTGATGGCAGTAAGCGGCGGGGTGGACTCGTTTGTTGCCGCGACGCTTTTGCACAAGGCCATCGGCGACAACCTCTACCTGATATTCGTGGACCACGGCCTCTTGCGGCAAAACGAGGCAGAGGAAGTGCACAAGAGCCTGCAGGCAATAGGGTTTTCCGAAAAGAACTACAAGCTAGTTGACGCTTCCAAGCAATTCCTCTCAAAACTTGCGGGCGTCTCAGACCCCGAGGAGAAAAGAAAGGTCATCGGCCACGAGTTCATCGCAGTATTTGAGGAGCACGCGACAAAGCTTGGAAAGGAAGTCGGAATCACATACCTTGCGCAGGGCACCATTTACCCCGACCGGGTTGAGTCCGCAGGCATTTCCAGCAAGGCAACGGACAAAATCAAGAGCCACCACAACTTGACGCTTCCTGAAAAGATGAACCTGAAAGTCATCGAGCCGCTTGCCGAGTTCTACAAAGACGAGGTCCGCGAAATCGGAAAGTCGCTTGGGGTGCCGCAGTCTGTGCTTTCGCGCCACCCGTTCCCCGGGCCTGGGCTTTCGGTCCGCGTGCTTGGCGAGATTGACCCGCAAAAGCTTGAGCTGTTGCGCAAGGCTGACGCGATTTTCATCCAGGAACTCAAAGACTCAGGCTACTACGACAAAGTCTGGCAGGCATTCGCAGCGCTCCTTCCAGTCAAGGCAGTCGGGGTGAAGGGCGACGCGCGCACTTACGAATACATAGTCGCACTCCGCGCAGTCAACTCCATTGACGGCATGACCGCAGACTGGTCCAAGCTGCCCCACTGGCTGCTTGAGAAGGTCTCGACGCGCATAATGAACGAGATACGCGGCATCGGCAGGGTAGTCTATGACGTCAGCCAGAAGCCTCCCGCTACAATTGAATACGAATGAGCCTGAAAAGGGAAGAGGGGCCATGCTTGGGCGCCACACAACCCACCCTAGTTTTTTCATCAACCTTTAAGAATCCGGCTACTGTGATTTAAGAGGGTAAATAGCGTCCGCACCAACCGGCTGGCAGGCTGATTATGCGGATGTTGCCGAACGCGGCAAAATGGTGGGTAAAGGGATTTGGGTAATAGCAGCAGCTTACGCATAGCCCCAAGGAGGGGACAGGACAGCTCAGAGTATCTTGTAGTCCTAGCTGCGGTGCTTGTGATAGCGTTGATAGTGGTCACGCTCCTTTCATCCGGCTTCAACGTGGCTGGCCCCAACCAAGCCGAGTCCGAAGCCTACTGGGCATCCGCATCACCAATCAAGATAGTAAACGCCAAGATGGTCTCAGGCACGCTCGTGCTCGGCGTGCAGAACACAGGCAACATGCGCATCTACCTGACCGGCCTGTCTGTTTCAGGGACCGAGCTTAACTTGTTCCACTACTACTCCGCAGACAACTTCGGCAACACCTACTGCAACAGCACCGCAACCGGCTACACCTGCGACATCTACCTGCAAGTGGGAAAGGTGGAGTACCTTGCGGCCCAGACCGCGCCAACCTGCCCCGCAAACGGGATGCAGGAGTTTAACGACGTCGTGTTTACCTACCGCACGAAGGGGATTTCCGACTTCAAGTTCATAGGCGACAAGCCGCTTGTCGTCCCCTGCTCTGGCGTAAGCGCGAACATGACGCTGGTCACGTTCTACGGGTTCGTGACGGACGTGTTCGGCAACCCGATACCAAACGCAACAGTCGTGACTTCACGCACCGGCTTTACCGACACGGCCACTACTAACGCAATGGGCGCGTACCAGTTCAACGACATGGTCCCCGGAGCATACGCTTTGCAGGCAAGCCGCCAGCAACTATACTACAACAACTCGCTTTCTGCAACCCTGATACCAACTGCACCCGTTCGCGTCGACTTTGCGCTCCAAAGCGTGCCAGTAATCAGCTTCATGCCGCCCACGCCCACCAACGCGACAACCATTCCGGACATCACGATAAACGCAAGCATCCTCAACTCCACCCTGCCGCTGAACAACTTCATATTCAACTGGAACGGCACGAACTACACGATTTACGACGGCTCGCTGGTGCTTGACTACAACTTCGACGACGTTTCAAGCATAGGCGACACCGCAGGCAAGGTAACCGACCTGTCACCCCAGGGCAACAACGGTACGGTTTACGGCAACACCGCACTGCTTTTGCACATGGACGAAAACGCAGGAAGCGTGGCGTACGACGAGAGCGTGAACGGGAACAACGGAACTTGCTACAACATGGGCGGCACGGGAGTGACAAACTGCAGTTGGACTGCTGGAAAGAGCGGAACGGGCATTGAGTTTGATGGGGTGGATGATTATGCGATAGTCACCGACGCATACACCCTCGACGGCATGAGTAAACTTACCCTTGAAGCGTGGATAAAGCCGACTGGCAGCCAGAGTGATGGCAGGTTCATTTGCAAGTACGGCAGCAATAGCGGTGAACAGGACTACTACTTTAAGCGGGTTTCCAGCAACCGCGTACAGGCATACCTGGTGATAAACGGGACAATCAATACCCCTGCAGCAAACACCAACACGGTTTATGACGATGTATGGAGCCACGTTGTCGCAGTATACGATGGTACGGACATTCGCATCTACGTTAACGGCGTGCTTTCTAACACACCATCTCCTGCAACCGGCAGCATAAACGCAGGAAGCAACCACCTATCCCTCGGCGCGTTTTATGACGACGGGAACGTCGGCGCCCATTTCAAAGGCACCCTTGACGAAGTCGTGATTGCCAACCAATCAATCTCCGCCTCCGAAGTCCTCGCACGCTACAACTCCGGCCGCGCCCGCCACGCCGACTGGGACCCCTCAGGCAAGTGGGACGGCGCGATGAAGTTTGACGGGATTGACGATTACGTTAACGCAGGAACATTGGGAAGTTTTGGAAGCACAATGAACGTGTTCAGTGTTGGCGTCTGGATGAAAACATCCGACACCAGGAACTTAAGGGCAATTTTGAAACAGATTAACAACGGAAATTCGAATGTCTTTGGCATAGAACCCAACCGCGGCGTGTTGGACTCGTCCTGCAACCTTAATGAAACAGCCACGGGGCAGACATTGTTTTACGTACGCGATAACACTGGCAAAATATTTGCGCGAAATATAAACAACAATATCTATGACGGGTCGTGGCACCACGTCTTTTGGCGGATGTTGAACGCTTCCTCGAACTCTATGGAAGTATATATTGATGGAGTGAACCAGACGCTTTTTGGTCCGTGTTCGCAATCCCCGAATTCGTTCGTAGACTTCGACCATGCGATATACGTGGGCGCCGCAAATAACAGGGGCACCACCCAAGGATTCCTCAACGGCTCCATCGACGAAGTGCGCATCTGGAACCGCGCCCTTTCAACTGATGAGATTAGCCAGCAATACTACTCCTCGCTCAACAAGTACGCGCTCGACAAGTGGCTTTTCCAAAGCACGCAGCAGTACGTCTACAACGGCACGTACAGCTTCTACGCAAGCGCAAAACCAATTGTTCAGAACCCGGTATTTTCCGAGACACGAACGAACATGTTCAATTCAATGATAATGTTCACGCCACCAACACCGGACAACGGCGCCTCCGTGCTTGACATAAACCTGAACGCAAGCATAGCAAACCTGACCATGCGGCAGTTTACGTTCAGCGCAAACAGCACCAACTTCACCGCATACGACGACTCCCTTGTCTTGGCATACAGCTTCGACGACGTCTTCGCAATAGGCGACACCGCAGGAAAGGTCGTGGACGTTTCGAGGTATGGCAATAACGGCACGGTTTACGGCAACACAGCACTCCTGTTGCACATGGATGAGGGTTCGGGCAATTCCACCCTTGACGAAAGCAGGTTCGCAAACAACGCCACCTGCTACAACATGAACGGTGGTTCGGGCGTGACCAACTGCAACTGGGTTACCGGAAGGAACGGTAACGGAATCATTTTTGACGGCGTGGACGACAGTATAAACTTGAGTTATGCGAATTCAACCAACATCTACAACCACGGCACGGTAATAGTCTGGTTCAAGCGCAGCGGCAACGCAACAGGATACCAAGGCATATACCAGAGGTTCAACGGCTCGGCAAAGGGGCTGCAGTTGTACATTTACAATACTGGCGGATTCGGGGCCTACACCGACCGAGGATTCGCATCCAACTATACCCTCGCCGATGATAATTGGCACCAGTATGCGGCAGTCTCCGAAGGAACGGTGCTGAAAACGTACGTGGACGGAAATATAGTGGGTTACAACACCAGCGTCACGTTCTTCGATATCCCCACTCCGGTAATCCACGCAATCGGATATTATTCAAGTGGGAAAGCCAATGGTACAATAGACGAAGTCGGGATCTACAACCGCTCACTCTCCGCATCCGAAGTCCTCGCCCACTACAACGCAGGAAAAGCCAAGCACGCCGACTGGGATGCGGACGGGAAATTCGGCAGCGCTATGAAGTTCGACGGAGTAAATGACTATGTCGTAACAAACCCAGTCAATCAAGCATCCTACACGGACAAGCTCACTGTTTCCGCGTGGGTGAAAAGGGTATCTACCAGTGTCGGGGTTCTGAAGATATATGTAAGCACACAAGTGAGTGCAAATGGCTTTGAATTATATCAAGGAAATATGGCTCCAGGCATACCCGTCTATGCCGCGATAGTGAAGGACAGCGGCGCTTGGGCGACCTGCTTTAACTACACACCAACCGGTTTTGCGGACGACTTGAACACTTGGGCACATTTGGCAATGACCTATAATGGTTCCACATTGGTTCTGTACAGGAATGGAGTTGCCATCGGCTCGGATGGCTGTTCAGGAAACATCCAATTCGGTTCTGGGGCAAATTACAGTGTTGGAGGTCTTTACGGAGGTTATGCAGTCAACGGCTCAATTGACGAAGTAAGGATTTGGAACCGCTCACTTTCAGCTGCGGAGATACAGCAGCAGTACTACTCTTCGCTCAACAAGTACGCGCCGGACAAGTGGTTCTTCTCTTATAACGTGATGGACCCGGTGCTACAGAACAGCTCGTTCCAAGCCTACGTGCAGACTTCGGGAGGGAACTCTCTGGTTACTGACTTCCGGCGGTTATCCACATACAACAAGATATTGTTCGCACCACCAACGCCTTCAAACGGCACTACTGCCTACGACATCTCAATCAACGCCACGCTTACAAACGTAAGCCTGCGGCAGATGAACTTCACGTTCAACGGAACGAACTACTCATTCTACGACGACTCACTGGTGCTTGCGTACAACTTCGACGACGCAAGCGCAGTAGGCGACACCGCCTCCAAGGCGGTGGACGTCTCGCTTTACGGAAACAACGGCACGATTTACGGGAACACAGTTGGGCTGTGGCACTTCGACGAGGCGGATGGAAAAACCGCTTTAGATGAGAGCAGGTTTGCAAACAACGGAACCATCTACGGCAACACGCGGCTGCTTTTGCACTTCGACGAGAACGGAGGCAACGTCACCTACGACGAGTCAGCGTACAAAAACAACGGGACTTGCTACAACATGGGCGGCACGGGAGTGACAAACTGCAACTGGACTGCCGGAAAATCCGGTACGGGAGTGCAATTTGATGGGGTTGACGACTCAATAAAAATGACCTCGAGTTCATTCAACCGCGTCAACGGCCAGCCTTTGACTATAATGGCTTGGATAAAACTTGCAAGCATAAAGAATGGGAACGTAGTGACCAACCGCTATGACGGGCAGAACTACACGTGGATATTGGGCGTGACGCCAGCCGGGCAAATCATCCTGTTTACAGCAAGCGGCCCCAACACGGCTTATGGTACATTAACAACGGGAGTCTGGACGCACATAACTGCGATTCAGGACGAAACCGGAGTCCAAAGCATATACCAAAACGGGGTACTGAAAGGAACGAGTTCCGGCAACGGCTACCGCTCAGCAACCCCGAACACCCTAAGCATTGCAGGTTACGGCACTAGCACAGGCGAGAACTTCAACGGCACCATAGACGAAGTCGGAGTCTACTCCAAGGCGCTAAACGCAACCGAAGTCCTCGCACGCTACAACGCAGGAAAAGCAAAGCACGCTGACTGGACTGTCGGAAAGAGCGGGACGGGGGTACAGTTTGATGGTGTGGATGATTACACAAGCGGCTCGTTGGCTGGCATTACAGCTACCAAAAGATGGGCAATAGAAATGTGGTTCAAGTCAAACGACACCGTTGGGTACCTAATAGACACTAGAACCGCTGAAGCCAACGGGAACGCAATATACATTCAAGGTACGAATGACGTCCACACATACATGCAATCGTCACCAGTAATTCAGAACTACAAATACAACCAAACCATGTTCAACAACATCTGGAACCACATAGTGTACCAAAGGGACGGGGATAACTTGACATCCGTTTATCTTAACGGAGTCTACCTTACACCGGAATCAAAACCAACGGACGCTGACATCTCAAACATATACAGTAACTGGTCCTCATTTACTCTTGGCGCAAGGCATACCAAGGACAATGTATACCTTAACGGAGACATTGACGAAGTCGGAATCTACAATCGCTCGCTTTCCACAACCGAAGTCCTCGCCCACTACAACGCAGGCAAGGCCAAGCACGCCGACTGGGACTCGGACGGGAAGTGGAACTCGGCGATGAAGTTCGACGGGGTGGATGATTATGTTAATGTGAAAAATGAGGCAAGTTTGAATTTTGGAACTGAAAACTTCAGCATTGGCGGTTGGGTCAAGCCAACGTCATTTGGCGTTGACAACACCGAAATATTAAGCAAGGTTGATTCCACCTGGCCCACTAGGCAAATCGTATTAGAAGCATCTCCGAGCGGTAGGTTGCGTTTTGTTGTCCGTGGGACTGGAGGAACGACTGGCGAAAACGATTTAATGACTGCTAATAACGTCGCTTTGAACACATGGTCTTATGTAACCGCTGTACGAACCGGAAATACAAATTACCTATATATTAACGGGGCGTTGTCTGCTTCTCAGACTGCCGGTTCGAGCAACGATGTGTCTTCTAACCTCAACCTAAAAATCGGCGTTTTGACTTACAACGGACTTATCCGCTTTTTCAACGGCTCAATCGACGAGGTCAGGGTGTGGAACCGCTCGCTTTCCGCTGCAGAGGTTTCACAGCAGTACTACGGCTCACTCAACAAGTACGCCCCCGACAAGTGGGTGTTCCTTTCAAACCAGACTGGAATCTACAGCGGAAACTACAGCTACCAAGTCTGGGCGCTTACCAACTACAACAACACGCTTTCATCCGAAAACAGGAGCAACGAATACTACACGCGGATCACATTCTTCTCCCCAACACCAGACAACGCCTCCGCGCTTTTCGCCGGCAGCATCAACCTCAACGCGAGCATAGTCAACACCACCTTGACGGACATGAAGTTCAACTGGAATGGCACGAACTACTCATTCTACGACGACTCGCTTGTGCTTGCGTATAATTTCGATGACGTCCCTGCAATCGGAGACACCGGCCAGAAGGCCGTTGACGTGTCGCGTTATGGAAACAACGGAACAATAGCCTCGCCCAACACCGCCCTTTTGCTGCATTTTGACGAGAACGACAGCGGCATTGCAACGGACTACAGCGGAAACGGCAACACAGGATACCTTTACGGGGATACTGCCGGGTTGTGGCACTTGGACGAAGGCAGGGGACCAACCGCATTTGACTCAAGTGGATATGGAAACCACGGCCAGCTTTCAGGAAGCAATACCCTGCTTTTGTTGCATATGGATGAGGGAACTGGCGGAGTCGTATATGATGACAGCGCGTACGGAAACAACGGCACAATCAGCGGGGCATCATGGACTTCCAGTGGGAAATCAGGAAATGCCCTTTCGTTTGATGGGCAAAACGACTACATTTCCGCAGGAAGCTTTTCATCCATTGTAGGCGCTTCGGCAATAACTGGGGAAGCGTGGATTTACCCAAGAACCGTTGCCCCGGCATACCAGGAAGTTTTCGTGAAGGGAACCAACGACATCTTGATGAGGATTGATTCGGGGGGCATTCTGGGCGTGACAGTCAACAATGCAGGCGGAGTATATACCGCTGCCGGAACCATTATTGCGAACCAGTGGCAGCACATCGCATATACTTGGAACACGGACGACGATATAATCAGGATATACGTCAACGGCATCCAAGTGAAAAGTGAAACGAAGCCAACAACAACGGTTGCCAATACAGGAAACCTGTACGTGGGCGTGTGGTCAACGCCAAGCAGCGAATGGTTCAACGGTACTATCGACGAAGTCGGCATTTATTCTAAGGCCATCTCCGCTTCCGAAGTTCTCGACCACTATAATACAGGCCGCGCAAAGCACGCCGACTTCGTGCAAGGAAAGTCCGGGACTGGATTGCAGTTTGACGGGGTCGACGACATCGTCAACCTGAGCACAAGCACCTCGTTCAGGCAGTCGTCCGAAATCACTTACTCGTTCTGGGCAAAGATTCCGACGGGCTCAAGCGGAGGGCAAGTAATGGGCGCCGGTTGTGCGGGCGGGCAAGGTTATGGTGGAGTCACAATCTTCAACACAGGTACGCCAAACGGCCTTGCATTCTGGTGGACGCCAACCACCCCCCAAAGCGACACATACATTGCATCGAATGAAAGCCTCGGCACCACAAACGACACTTGGAACCACTACGCAATCGTTGTGAACTTCACGGGCAAAACCCGGGCAATGTACGTAAACGGCAGGGCAATCAACACCTCAACGTACTCGTCGCCAACAAACTGGACGCCAAAAACCAGCTACAACGCCGGAAGGATGGATTCGATCGGAGGCCGGTTCATCAACTCATGGTACTACTTCAACGGAAGCCTTGACGAAGTCGGGGTTTACAACCGCGCCTTATCCGCATCCGAAATCCAGGCGCAATACAACGCAAGCCGCGCAAAGCACGCCAACAAAGAAGACGGAAAGTCTGGGCAGGGGCTGGTGCTTGACGGAGTTAATGATTATTTAGGAATTCCCTATTCGGCGGCTCTTGCGCCAACAAACCAGATTACCGTCGAGGCTTGGGCGTCCCGGACCAACTGGACGGGCATATACGTAATAGTATCAAAAACTGAGAGTGGGGGTTACGAGTTCTATGCAAACTCAACAAACTTTATGTTCATCCTCAACAGGAATAGCGCTTACGGTCGTGCATTAATTCCATTGGATTCGATTACTGCAGGTTGGCATCATTTCATTGGAACGTATGATGGCAGGTATATGCGGCTTTACCAGGACGGCAACCTTGTCGCAACAGATGATGCCGGAGGTTCCTACCCAATAGGCTACACTAGCAGCAACTCACTAATAATTGGCGGAGAAGCAGCGTCAGGAACCACACCAGAACCAAACTATTACTTCAACGGCTCCATCGACGAAGTCGCAGTCTACAACCACTCGCTTACCGCAGCCGAGGTCGCAGACCACTACAACGCAGACCGGGCCCACCACGCGAATTGGGCGCCCGGCAAGTGGGAAGGCGCGATGGCTTTCGACGGAGTCGACGATTTTGTGTACGCGCCGGTTGCAGGCAACGTAAGCACGATAGAGTACTGGATTTACACGAACACGGATGCCGGCGCGGTGATGGACCTCGACGGCTCGAACAGGGTCATGCTCAACGGCCTTCTGATGGGAAACAACGCCACCACTTACATCAACGGCGCGCAGGTCGACTTGTCCCAATACGCGACCGGAGAAGAGCTTGTGCAGAACGGCGGGTTCGAGGGCGGCTGGACTGACCTGGGAGATGGATACTTCTCTCCACAAGGATGGACTAGATCGGCATCGACTGCATACCCGTCTCCAGAAATAACCATAGTAAACAGTGGAAACAAGAGCCTCCGCCTCAGCGCAGCTTGCTGTGCTGAAAAACAACTGTACCAAAGCATACCGATACTTCAAGGTAACTATTATATTTACACGCTCTACGGCTACGGACCCCAATTCAGGACGTACATCACAAACGGGTTCTCTGCAAAACAGCCGAACCCGTTGTCGGGCTTTGAAAAATACTCAATCCCATTCAATGCAGAGGCCACTAACGGCTACCTGATAATCACCAACCCCGGCACTTCGATGTCACACCTGCGCATTGACGACGTATCCGTAAGACAGGCGACCAGCCCCGTGCAAAAAGGCGTCTGGACGCACGTTGCCCTCGTGCTTGACGAACCGGTTTCGGTCACGAACGTGACGATTGGAAAAGTCGGCAGCCGTTATCTGAACGGGTCCATAGACGGGCTCAGGCTCTGGAACCGCACACTTACCGCCGCCGAGGTCGCCCAGCACTACTATGGCTCCCTGAACAAGTACGCTCCTGACAAGTGGCTCTTCCGCACTGCAATCCAGAACTTTACTGCAGGAAACTACTCATACATGCTTTATGCGAACAACTCGCTTGTACCCATATCATTGGTAGCCGGCCGCACAATGCAAGCCAGCCCCATCAACTTCTTTGACCCGACGCCGGCAAACGCGAGCGCTACGTACAACAGCGCGATTACGGTGAACGCAACATTCCAGACGCCCTCGCTTTCCGAGCTGAAGTTCAACTGGAACAACACAAACTACTCGTTCTACAACGACTCGCTTGTCCTGGCATACAACTTCGAGGACATCTCCGCAATAGGCGACACCGCAGGAAACGTCGTGGACGTCTCAAGATACGGCAACAACGGCACGATTTACGGCAACACCATGCTTTTGATGCACATGAACGAAAACTCAGGCAGCATCGCGTATGACGAGAGCAGGTTTGCAAACAACGGAACTTGCTACGAAGGCGCCACGGTTACAAGCTGCAACCACACTGCTGGAAAGTCGGGCAACGGAATTGGATTCAACGGAGTATCGCAATACGTGGAAATCCCAAACTCTCCAAGCGTAAACTTGACTGGCGCATTCTCCTTGGAAGCGTGGGTCTATCCTTTAGCAGGCGACTATCGGACGATACTTTCGAAAGGGTATTGGACTGGCGACTTGTCATACTCTTTGAGGATGCCTAGGGACTCCGAAGGGACGAAATTTATGTTTGCGATACGAAGCACTGCGAACATTATTTACAGCAGCTCAGCTACAATGAGCAACGGCGCGTGGCACCACTTAGTCGGAATATACAACCTTTCCCAAGTTTGCATCTACCTCAACGGCCAGCTTTCGAACTGCTCTAACTTCTATGGCACGCTGGCAACAAACAACAGCATACCATTGAGGATTGGCCGGCTGTCAACCGGACAGGGAAACACAGAATACTTCAACGGCTCAATAGACGAAGTCGGAATCTACAACCGCTCGCTATCAGCTGACGAGGTCCTTGCCCGCTACAACACAGGAAAGGCGCACCACGACGGCTGGGACGCGAACGGTACGTTTGGAAGCGCAATCAAGTTCGACAAGGTTGACGACTATGTGGCCGCACCAACCAGCTTCACGGGAATCGACTACACTTGGAGCGCGTGGGTGAACGCGGCAGAACTCAGTGGCAACCAGCACATCATAGGTGGGAGGAGAACCGGCAGCAGCTACTGGAGCACTTACGGGTACGGCTTGTCGCTTGAGAATGACCAGCTTAACGGATTCCTTGCGACAAACGGAGACACGTACTTCTACCAGAACATGTGGGTCAACTATTCAAGCTACCTTAACATGTGGACGCACCTGACACTTACTTGGAGCAACACGTCGGGATGCGAAGGAAAGCTGTACGTGAATGGGGCACTCGCAAAGGCGCTTACGCACTGCATGGGCTCCGGAGGATACGCTGCAGAAACACCGTACGCGTACCAGTTCACGATGGGTAGGACATACAACGGCGCCAACTTCTTCAACGGCTCCATCGACGAGGTTAGGGTGTGGAACCGCGCGCTAACAGCAGACGAAATCAGGCAGCAGTACTACGGCTCGCTCAACAAGTACGACGCGGACAAGTGGGTGTTTTCATCAACAGCCCAGAACCTTGACAGCACCAACTACAGCTATTACATCTACGCACGCGACGGCTCAAACGGGATGAACGGCACAAGCGACAACCGCTCGCTCTGGCTGAACAACATAATCTTCCGGCCAACAACATTGGACAACGCAGCCCAGTACGCAATAGGCGCAAACACCACAATCAACGCGACAATACAAAACATCAACCTCGGACAGATGACCCTATCCGAAAACAACGTAAACACCACGTTCTACAACGACTCGCTTGTGCTTGCATACAACTTCGACGACGTCTCCGCAATAGGCGACACCGCAGGAAAGGTCGTGGACGTCTCAAGATACGGCAACAACGGCACGGTTTACGGGAACACGGCGTTGCTGTTGCATATGGATGAGGGTACGGGTATAACTGCCGTTGATGAAAGCAGGTTTGCAAATAATGGCACACTTTACAGCGGTTCAACAGCCTGTGCCAACGCGCGGGAGATAGTAACAAATGGCGGGATGGAATCTGCAAGCGGCGGAATTGCAACCGGCTGGACTACTGGCGGTTACGGAGCAGGTACGATAACGCTGTCTGACGCTGAAACCGAAAACATATTCAACGGCTCGCGGACTCAAAAAATAGTGTTTACCGATGTTGTGGATCACAAGCGCTTTACGTTCTTCCCGACGTTTAAGAACAGCACGACATATCGTTTTCAGGCAACGTACAAGACCACAACCAGCACGACATTTATGGGACTAGTTTACTTAGTTGGCGGCGGTTATACTATGCTATTTAGTATAGCAGCTAACGGGGATGGCCAATGGCATTCTGTCAACACCAGCTTTACTACGCCATCGAACATCATTGGTACTGGCACTAACAGTTACATTGACGTACCTCGAGGTTACGGAAACAGTACGGTATATGTTGATGACATCTCACTTACCGAAACCTGCCCGACTTGGACAACCGGAAAGAGCGGGACGGGGTTGCAGTTTGACGGGATCGATGATTACGTCAGCTTCCCTGACTCTGCCAGCCTAAGCCCTACGGATACGATTACTGTTGCAGCGTGGATAAAGAGGGCCCCAAGCGCAGTTAGTGATGGGTTCGTAGTTAGTAAAGGACAAAGGTACTCGCTGCGGGTTCAGCCAGCGACTTCAATGTTTAGGATAATTAATAGCACTGGAAACGACTGCGACATTTACTACGCCAACAACCTCTCAGACTCAAACTGGCACTTTATGGTAGGAACGTATGACAAGAACGCCGGCACAAACAACCAGAGATTTTACGTTGACGGAGTACAAATCGGCCAGAGAAACACAACGGGCACAATACAAGCAACCACAACCCTAACCATTGGAAGAATGTCCCCAACCCAAGACTACTGGTTTAACGGCACCATTGACGAAGTCCTGATTGCAAACCGCTCGCTCTCCGCTGCGGAAGTATTGGACCTCTACAACGCAGGAAAGGCAAAGCACGCCGACTGGGACCCGGACGGCAAGTGGGATGGTGCGATGAAGTTTGACGGGGCGGATGATTATGTAGACATAACCTCATCAATAGCAAGCCTGGCTTCTAATACTCTTGGCACCATTTCTGCTTGGGCAAAACCATCCACTTTGTCACAGGATGCGATACTTGTGATGTACGGCAATTCTGGTTATAACCGCCAATTGCTGGTAAAAAGCGAAAACGGCAAAGCGACGTTCACGATTTTTGATGATGATTCATCGCCGTATTGGATACTGCGCACCACAAACACAGTATTTTCTGAAAATACTTGGACGTATATAACCGCAGTGCAGAATGGGACGTTCCCAATCATATTCGTAAATGGTGTTGCAGTTCCCCAGTCTGTTGTTGGCGGCACCGGAGATGGAAGTTGGTTCAACAACATTACCTTTAACAAAGCCGCTATAGGCAGATTTAGCAATTCGGCGTTGACAAGTAGGTATTTCAACGGCTCCATCGACGAAGTCAGGGTTTGGAACCGCTCGCTTTCCGCGGCGGAGGTACAGCAGCAGTACTACTCTTCGCTCAACAAGTACGCGCCCGACAAGTGGCTTTTCACGCACACCGAATCGTATTCGCCCAACAGGACCAATTATTACATACACGCAACGAGTTTGGCAGGGGTTGCGACTGTTGGCGAGACTCGGCAAGTGTCAATGGATGCGGTCAACTTCATTTCCCCAACCTTGCCAAACGCGGTGTTCCAGCCGGCGCCGGCAAGCATCACAGTCAACGCCACAATAGAGAACATCACGTTATCTGCAATGACTTTCGGCTGGAACGGCACGAGCACGCCAATGTACGACGACTCGCTTGTCTTGGCGATGAACTTTGACGACAACAAAGCAGTAGGCGACACCGCAGCAAAGGTGGTGGACGTTTCAAAGTACGGCAACAACGGCACGATTTACGGCAACACGATTGGATTGTGGCACTTCGACGAGGCGGACAACAAGACTGTTTTCGACGAGAGCAGGTTTGCAAACAACGGCACTATCTACGGGAACACCTTGGCAGTATGGCACTTTGACGAGAACGCTGGAAGCGTTGCTGCGGATGCTTCGGCATATGGAAACAATGGGACAATAAGCGGCGCGACTTGGAACTCAACTGGAAAGAATGGAAGCGGACTGAACTTTGACGGAGTGAACGACTACATACTTGTGCCGCACTCGACCAGCCTGGACAACATCCGTTCCGAGCTTACGATTGAGGCGTGGGTCAAGCCCATTGGGACGACTTCAGGCTCATACGAAGGGATTGTGCAGAAGAACAACGGCGGAGACCCATCACAAGGCACGGCATACGGGCTTGTAATCAACTATGATGATGCATATTTCCGCTCATTCCTTTCAGCGGAATATTCCGCAGGAGGAAGAAGCGTGCGTTCTGCCAATGCTGTACCGTTAAACCAATGGAGTCATCTCGTAATGACATACAACGGCAATACCAACACGACAACGCTTTATTTCAACGGCCAATATGACAACTCAAATTCCGACGCCAAGGGAAGGATAAACGTGACAACTACAGAAGTGTATATCGGCCAGCGCAGCGGCTGGTACTTTAACGGCACCATCGATGAGGTCGCAATTTACAACCAGACCCTTACTGCCGCCCAGGTCCTCGAACACTACAACGCAGGAAAGGCCAAGTTCGTCGAATGGAACTCGACCGGAAAAAGCGAGAGTGCGTTGCAGTTTGACGGCTCAAGAACATTCGTTAACACCACACTCAGCATCCCCTACACATCAATGAACGCATATGGGATAACTTATTCTGCGTGGGTGAAGACCACAAAATCGGCTGCACAGGCAATAGTCTACCAAGACAGCGGTTCGGGATGCGGCTACATGTGCCTTGGAGGCATATCAATAGGGAGTGCCGGCTTGTCAGGAAAAGCAATGATGCAAGTTTACAACAACACAGACTACGTGTTTGCCTCGTCATCAAACACGATAAACAACGGCCAGTGGCACCATGTAGTAGGAACATATGACTCGATAAACAAGAATATATCCCTGTTTGTGGATGGCCAACTCAGCGCCTCAAAATACGTCGCAACAGTCTACAGCATGCCATCAAAGGATGTGCTGATTGGCGCGTTTTCGGAAAACAGCGTGGTGCGTGGCCTCCCGTCAGGATGGTTCTTCAACGGCACCATTGACGAAGTCATGATTGCAAACCGATCACTATCAGCAGCAGAAGTCCTCGCCCAGTACAATGCAGGAAAGGCCAAGCACGACGGCTGGGATCCGAACGGGAAGTACGCAAGCGCGATGAAGTTTGACGGGACCAACGACTATGTTAACGTCACGTGCTCTACAAACGGGCCATTGGACTTGACACAGAATGTGACCATCGCGACATGGGTTAACCGCACGGGCGACGGCTATACGAACTACAACATGGATGGAATAGCTGGCGCAAACTATTGGTCAATGTATTCTTATGGGCTTATCATCCACCAGTTAGATGATTTTTCCGATACCTACCCGGTATTTAGCGTATTCAATTCCACGGGCAATGACCTAAGCGTTTCAGGAAACATAAACATCGCAAATAACCAGTACTACTATCTGGTAGGCGTTTTTAACGGGACCAACGCCCAGCTCTATATCAATGGAAACCTGAACGTCCAAAGAAACTACGCCACTACGCAGCAACTGTCACACTGTTCAAACAACGCGTTCTTTATAGGTGCCACCTACCCACCAACTTATCGTTTCTTCAACGGCTCAATCGACGAAGTCCGCATCTGGAACCGCTCGCTCTCAGCGTCAGAGATTAGCCAGCAATACTACTCCAACCTCGCCAAGTACGACGCGTCAAAGTGGCTGTTTACGTACAACAGGCCCGCAGTGCCTGCGGGGACCTACAACTATTTTGTCTACGCAAACGAGTCGACGTATGGTAACTGGTTCAACGAGACGCGCTCGATTACAGTAGGCTAGGCAGAACGTTACAATGCACGCCAACCAGCAGCCGCGCCAAGGGGGTTAACGAAAAGTATAACCGGAATATACGCGCGCAATTAGGTTGGTGGAAGAAAAGAATAACTCATGAATGGAACGCTTTCCGGCCTTGAGGCTAATATGCCCAATTGGAAGCCGTTGGTTGCGAAGTTCCCGCACCGGACTGTTGCGGGCTTTTCGCTTGTCTTGAGGCAGTCGGGGCAGAAGCCGGATGCCGCAGCATACGTTTCGCGCTCGATAAACTTTGCCATTGCAGCGGGAACGCTCGTGCTTGTTGTGGGGCTTGCCTTATTCCCGGAAGCTGCGGTTGCCTATGCGCTTGCATCGCTTGCGGTGTCGCTTCTGATTTCAATAGGCTACCCAGCGATTCTTTCTTCCCAGCGCGCAAAGCAGGCAGAGTGCGAGCTTGGTGTCACGCTCCAATCCGTTTCCCTCTTGCTTGAGTTCGGCCAGGGGTTCGACGACGCGCTTTCGGAGGCTCCGAAGGGAAGGACTGTGGACGGGTTGTTGCGCAAGTACTTTCGTAGGACCGAGGCTGGCTCAAGCCCGGTCGCGGCCTTCGAATCCCTCTCCGGCGAGGTGGAGGGCCAGGCGTGGAAGCGCGCGTGCTCGCAGCTCTGTTTTGCCTACCAGCACGGCGGGGAGGGAAGCTACCTTTCCAATGCCGCTGACGAGCTTTACTCGCTGCAGCGCCAGCACCACAAGAGGTTCGGCCAGCGGCTCTCGCTTTTGGGGCTGCTCTTTGTGGCAGCAGGCTGCCTCGTGCCCGCGCTTTACGGCGCGTACGTCCTCCTGTCCCCGCTTCTTGAGCAGCAAATCAACACAGTAGACATCTACATCGCGTACTTCCTTGCTTTTCCCGCGTTCTGCACGTGCATAGCGGTTGCGGCCACGTTTGCTGCGCCGCCGCTGCCAAACTTTGAATACAAGACGGAATCAAGCGCGGGCGTTGCGATGAAAAGGAAAGGCAAAGGCAGCAGGCTTGAAACTGCCAAGCTCGCGCTTGCGGGGGTGGGGGTATTTGTCCTGCTTTTGTTCTTTTCGCCATTTTCCCAAGTCCGCGTCCCCCTTGCGCTCCTTGGGCTTTTCCTGCCTTACGGCAGCCTCAAGGCAGTGCAGATGCTTTCCGAGTCAGCTGCCAAAGCTGAGCTTGAAGCCGGGCTGCCGACTGCCTTGCTTATGGCAAGCACGTATGCAGCTGACTCGATTGAACAGGTGCCGGGCGCAATCGCGCGCTCGGGAATGGGAAAGGCAAGCGAGTATTTTGGCAGGGTGGAAAGGCTCGTAAAATCCGGTTACTCTTTCGAGTATTCACTTGCACGGACCGCCTCCTCTGCAAAAAGCGCGCTCTTTTCTTTGTCCTGCACGTTCATCGCAGCTGCATACAAGAACGGCTTCGAAGCCGGGCCCGCCTTGCAGAAAATCAGCAAGTACGTCTCCGACACGCTTGAGATGAGGCGGGAGCTTGCAAGCTCGCTGCTTGTCACCAAGTACACGGTGCTTGCCTCAGCCGCTTTTTTGGTGCCGTTCATCATCTCAATCCTGCTAAAGATAGTTGGCACGTTCCCGGAGTCGCAAAGCCCTGCGCTTTCCGCAGTGATGCTGTCGGTGCAGGCGTACCTGGTCCTGTTCTCCGCAATAGGCGGGTTCTTTGTGGGGCTGATTGAGGAGGACCTGCCGAAAGGGTTCTCTTACGCTTTGTTCTGCGCACCAGTATCACTTGTTGTTTTTGCGATATTTTCAGCAGCATAGGAAAAGACAGGGCTGCGGCAGACGGGGAAAGACATTTTTAACTGCCAAGGAGGTAATCAATTCATCCAACAATCCTTTTGCAAAACGGGTGTATCATCAATGAGAGTGGAAATCAAGCAGGTTGCCAAGGCAAAGCTCAAAAACCCCGTAATCATCGAGGGCTTCCCCGGCGTGGGGATGCTTGGCACCATAGGCGCAACCTACCTTGCGGAGAGCATGGACATGAAGCTCATAGGCTACTTTACAAGCTGCAAGTTCCCACCCATCGCATCGATACACAACTACTCGCCCAGCTTTCCTGCGCGCATCTACGCGTCCGAAAAGCTGAACATGATCGTGCTGTTCTCCGAGTTCGTCATCCCCGCTGACGCGGTTTACCTGCTCACGCAGGAAATACTCAAGCTTGCAAGGCAGTACAAAGCAAGCGCGATAATTTCGCTTGCAGGAATCAACGCCGAAAAGCCTGACAACCAAGTGTACGGGATAGCAAGCACGCCCGAATTGTCCAAGAAGCTGGAAAGCGCGGGAGTCAAGCTCATAAAGGAAGGCGCGACGCAGGGAGTAAGCGGGCTGCTGATTGCAGAGTGCGCTGCCGAAGGCTTTCCTGCTGCAAACATGATGGCGCAGACCAACCAGCCGCTTGACCCGGTTGCTGCGGCGAGGCTTTTGGACACCGCGGCAAAGGTCGCCAAGGTCCAGATTGACACTTCGAAGCTGCGCTCGGAAGGAAACCAGATACAAGACAAGCTCAAAAAGTCCATTGACAAGCTAAAGGACATGCACGAATCCTACAACCAGATGCAGGACAACCCGATGTACGGGTAGGCAAGCGAAAGGGATTTTGCCAAAGAGGAGATTAAAATGAAGGTAATCGTTCCAGACACGGGCACGCTCATTGACGGCCGCATAACCGAGATGCTGACAAAGAAGGCCGAGGCAACCAAGGTAATCATCAGCAAGGCCGCGCTTGCCGAGCTTGAGCACCAGGCCAACTCGGGCCGCGAGACCGGCCTGGCAGGGCTTTCGGAAATCACGCGCCTAGGCGAGCTTGCAGCTGAGGGGAAAATAGAGCTTGACTTTTCCGGGAGCAGGCCAAAGCACTTCGAAATCGAGGGCGCAAGCCTCGGCGAGATTGACGCTTTGATTCGCGAGGAAGCAAAGCTCTACGAAAAAGCAGTGCTTGTCACAACGGACAAGGTGCAGGCAGCAGTTGCCAAGGCGGAAGGAATAGTAGTCGAATACTTGGAGCCCATCGTGCAGAAGGCGATGCTTGGGTTTGCGCACTTCTTTGAAAGCGGCGACGTTATGTCCCTTCACATAAAGGAAGGCGAGAAGGCACGCGTAAAGCGCGGCCTACCGGGGCAGTTCGAGCTTGTGGATGCAAGCGAAAAGAAGTACTCGCGCTCCGACTTGGACGGTATGCTCAAGCGCTGCGTGGAGTTTGCAAAGCGCGACGAGAACAGCTTCATAGAAATCGACAAGCTGGGCGCGACGGTCATACAGGCAGGCGACTACCGCATCACTTTCACAAGGCGGCCGTTCTCGGAAAGCTCGGAGATTACCGTAGTAAAGCCCCTTGTCAAGCTTGCACTCTCCGACTATGAAATCTCCGGCACGCTCAACGCAAGGCTTGCAGGAAAAGCAGAGGGAATCATCGTCGCTGGGCCGCCGGGAAGCGGAAAGAGCACTTTTGTCAGCGCGCTAGCTGAAAGCTACGCAGACGCAAACAAGATTGTCAAGACGCTTGAGCAGCCTCGCGACTTGCAGGTCTCGCACCGCATCACCCAGTACGCGCCCCTTGAGGGGAGCTTTGAGAACGCAAGCGACATCCTCTTGCTCGTGCGGCCGGACTACACGATTTACGACGAGGTCCGAAAAACCAACGACTTCCAAGTCTTTGCGGATTTGCGCATGGCAGGAGTGGGAATGGTAGGCGTAATCCACGCATCCAAGCCAATCGACGCGGTGCAGCGGTTCTTTGGAAAAGTCGACTTGGGGATAATCCCGCAAGTCATTGACACAGTAATCTTCATCGAAAAGGGACGCGTTGCCAAGTCCTACTCACTTGACTTTGAGGTCAAGACGCCTGCAGGGATGATGGAAAAGGATTTGGCGCGGCCGGTCATTTCCGTCCGGGACTTGGAGACGGGCGCAGTAGAATATGAAATCTACAAGTACGGCGAGGAAACAGTTGTGTCGCCCTTGCGGCCGTCACGCGAAAAGAGGCCGGAACGATTTGACAAGTTTGAAAGGAGCGGTCGGCAAGCGCCATCGCAGCCTTGGAAGAAGGGATTCGACGGCAACGGCGAGTTCTGGAAGAAAAACAAGAGAAGGCGTTGATTCTTTTGAGAAAAGAAGCCCAAGCATACGCATCGGAGGCAAAGAAAGCCGCAAAGATTGCAGGCAAAATCGCGCTTGAATACTACGAATTGCCCGCGTCTTCGTACATGCTTGGCGCAAAGGAAAACGCTAACAGCATAGTCACCAAGGCGGACAAGGAGTGCGAGGCCGCGATAGTGGAGTATTTTTCCAAAAAATGCCCCGAAGTCGGAGTGGTCGGCGAAGAAGGCGGCTCTTCCGGTTCAAAAGAATTGCGCTGGATAATCGACCCCATTGACGGCACAACTAACTTTGCATACAAACTCCCGCTCTTTGCCACTTCGATTGGGCTTGCGAAGGGCGACGACTTGATTGCAGGAGTGGTCTATGCACCTGCACTTGGGGAACTCTTCGAAGCGTCGAAGGGAAATGGCGCGAAACTGAATGGGAAGAAAATATCCGTCGCACCCACTACCAAAAACAAGAACGAGATGCTCATAGCAACCGACTGGCCGCACGAGCCTGCCTTGCGCACAAAGACCGTTGAACGGTTCCTCTCAAGATACGAAAACTCTTTCCGCTACTCGCAAATGCTTGGAAGCGCGGCGATTTCGCTTGCTTACGTTTCCTGCGGAAGGCTCCACGCGTATTGCCACACCGGGCTCCAGCTTTGGGACGTTGCTGCTGGCGCGTGCCTGATTCAAGAGGCGGGCGGGAAGCTCTACAAGTGGGACCGCTCGGACTGGAAGCTCAAAGCAGGCGAAGTCATAGCGACCAACGGCCAGTACCCACTCTGACTTTTGCAACGGGCATTATTTTCCAACGCCGATTGTCGAACTGCGATTGGATTAAAAACGGCAAATGAGTTTGTTGTCTAACCATCTATTCATAGCGGTGATTGCTTATAGCAGACAAGCTCGAACAGCACAGGACAAAGTCAGGCGTTCCGCAGGAAGTAGTCAAGCGCGACCTTTCGAGCTTGGACGTCGAGCCGTTTGTAAAGGACTACGAACAAACAAGGCACAACTTTTCCTGGAAGCACATCGAAGAGCAGTTCAGCTGGCACAAGACCGGAAAGGTCAACGCCGCATACGAGTGCCTTGACAGGCACGCGCTCACCGCAAAAAAGAACAAGGTCGCACTCTACTACGCAGACGACACCCGCAAGGAAGAATACACATTCCAGCAGATGTCAACGCTTTCAAACAAGTTTGCAAACGTGCTCAAGAAATTCGAAGTGCAAAAGGGCGACCGCGTCTTTTTGTTCCTTCCCCGCGCGCCCGAACTCTACGTCTCGTTCTTTGGAATACTCAAAGCCGGCGCAATCGTCGGCCCGCTGTTCGAGGCGTTCATGGAAGACGCAGTCCGCGACAGGATGCAGGACAGCGCGGCAACAGTGCTTGTGACCAACCCCGAACTTCTCAAGCGCGTGCCAGTGAAGGAGCTTCCCGCACTAAAACACATCATCCTAGTCGGCGACCTTTCTTCGCACAAGCTTTCCGAAAAGGAGCACTCGTATGCGGAGGAGATGGCAAAGGCACCTGAAAAGTTCTCAATCGAGTGGATGGACCGCGAAGATGGCATGATTTTGCACTACACCAGCGGCTCTACTGGAAAGCCCAAAGGGGCTTTGCACGTGCACAACGCAATGATTGGCCACTACGCAACCGGAAAGTACACTCTTGACTTGCACGACTCTGACACCTACTGGTGCACAGCAGACCCGGGCTGGGTAACTGGAACTAGCTACGGGATTTTTGCACCGTGGCTGAACGGCATCTCGATGGTAATCCGCGGAGGACGCTTTGACGTTGACAAGTGGTACCAAACCATACAGGACTACAAGGTCACGATTTGGTACAGCGCGCCAACAGCATTCAGGCTGTTGATGGCAGCTGGCGACGAGAAGGTTGCACAATACGACTTCTCAACAGTCCGCCACATATACTCGGTTGGCGAGCCGCTTAACCCCGAAGTCGTAAAGTGGGGACTCAAAGTCTTCCAAAAGACGATAATGGAAAACTGGTGGATGACTGAGACTGGGATGCACATCATCTGCAACTTTGCAGGAATGCCGCTCAAGCTCAGCTCGATGGGAAAATCATTCCCCGGCACCGAGGCTGCGATTGTGGATGCTGACGGCAACAAGATGAAGCCCTACGAAATCGGCGACCTTGCAGTGAAAGTGGGCTGGCCTTCGATGATGCGCCAGATTTGGGGCAACCCCGAAAAATACGAAGCGTACTTTCGCGGCCCCAACAAGGAGTGGTACGTGTCAGGCGACTCGGCTTACATGGACGAGGAGGGCTACTTCTTCTTCGAAGGCAGGATTGACGACGTAATCAAGACAAGCGGCGAGCGTGTGGGACCTTTCGAAGTCGAAAGCGCGCTCTTGGAACACAAAGCAGTAGCCGAGGCTGGAGTGATTGGGAAGCCCGACTTGATTCGCGGCGCAATCATAAAGGCGTTCGTAGTTCTCAAGAAACACCACAAACCTTCCGAGGAGCTTAAGACCGAACTGATGGAATTCGTCAAAATCAAGCTTGCGGCTCACGCAAAGCCGCGCGAGATTGAATTCCTTGACAAGCTTCCAAAGACGCGGTCGGGAAAGATTATGCGCCGTGTGCTGAGGGCTAAGGAGTTGGGGCTTCCAATGGGAGACCTTTCAACTATGGAAGATTAGGAGAAAGCAGACTACGGGCAAACGCCCTTTTTTCTCTTTTTATCTTCTTCCCTATTTTTTCTTTTTCAACTGCCCTTCCACCATCCTCTTTGCCTGCCTGTAGGGAATTCCCTTTTTGAGCGTCAAAAGCTCGGCTTTGGTGGTCGAATCCAAGTCGTACTTTTTGCACTCCAAAGCCATCTTCTTTTCATCGACTTTTAGCGTTGCGATTATTCCCGCAAACAAAACTGGCGCGAGCTTGCACTCCTCAAAGCACTCAATCATCTGGGTCTTGACGTACTGCGTGTCGCGGTTAAAGCCAAAGAAGTTTGCCTTGGTAATGGACATACAGCAGGATAGTGCGGACTGGGCGAGCGCGGCCTTTGCCTTGGTGATTTCAAGCGCGTCCGGGTTCTTTTTTTGGGGCATCATCGAGCTTCCGGTGCAATATGCGTCACCAAGCTTGGCCCAGCCAAACTGGGGCATCGAAAGCACTATGAGGGTCTGTGATAGGCAGCTCAGCCGATTCATCACGTGCGCAACTGCAAACAGCGCAACAGACTCGTGGTCGCCGCGGCTTGAAGTCGCGTCAATCGTATTCGACTGCACTTTTGAAAATCCAAGGGATTTTGCTACTGCCTTGCGGTCAACTGGGAACGAAGTGCCGTAGCCTGCTGCCGCACCCATCGGGCTTTCGTCAAGGTAATCCAAGGCAAACTCCACGAGGGCCTTGTCGCGCTTGAGGCCTTGCGAGTACGAGTCTAAGAGCGTGCCGAAAGTGGTTGGCATTGCCGGCTGCATGTGCGTAAACCCGGGCATCTTGGCTTTTGCATACTTTGCCGACGCTTTGTCAAGCGCGGCAATTAGCTTTCCAAGGTCGCTTGCAAACTGCGATAGGTAGTCCTTTGCGTAGAGCCTGCTTGCTGCCACCAGCTGGTCGTTGCGGCTTTTTCCCGCGTGCATCGAGCCAACCAGCTCGGCGTTTTTTTCCGACAAGTAAAGCTCGATGTTGGTCGGCGAGTCCTCCTTGGACGGGTCGAGCACGAAAGTCCCTGCTGCAAACTTGGTCGCAAGCTCAACGAGGCCGGACTGGATTGCCGCGTTCTCCTTCTTGGAAAGTATGCCCTTGCTTGCAAGCATATCACAGTGCGCCGCGTTGACGGCAATGTCAAAAGGGAAAAGCACTTCCTCTGCGGATTTTTTCTTCTGCACGTCGGAAGTGACGTATTCCATCATGACTTCGTCGGGACTTTCCAAAAATGCCGCGCCCCAAAGCAGCGCCTTTACTTTGGCCATCTTAAAACCTCTTGCGACCTACGCTTTCACTTTCTTCTCGATTTTTTTCGCAAGCACGGTATTTAATCCCCACAGCGCGATGAACCCCGGAGCGTCGGTTTGGTCGAAAGCGCTGGTCTTGTCGTAAACTGCGAGGTTCGTGTCGTAAAGAAGGTACGGCGAACCACGTCCTGCAACTGTAAAGGAGCCCTTGTAGAGCTTGACTTTCACCCAGCCTGTGACCTTGTTTTGCGACGAGTCCACGAAAGCGTTGATTTCGTCCATAAGAGGCGAGTACCAGAGCCCCTTGTAGGATAGCTCGGCAAACATCTTGTCAACAACTGGCTTGAACTCGTTCTCCTCGCGCGTGAGCACGCACTTTTCCAAGTCCTTGTGCGCAGAAAGTATGACCACTGCTGCGGGGCACTCGTAGAACTCGCGCGACTTAAGGCCGACCATCCGGTCCTCCATTGAGTCGATTCCGCCAACGCCGTTGGCGCCTGCAAGCTCGTTGAGGAACTGGATTGCCGCAAGGCTTCCCTTCACAGTCTTCTTTTCGTGCTCAACTGCAACCGGCATTCCTTTTTCAAAGAACACAGTCACGTAAGTTGCCTTGTCCGGCGCTTTTTCGCTTGGAGTTACCCACGAGTAGGCGTCCTGCGGCACTTCCTTTGCCGGGTCGTCAATGTCGCCGCACTCTACTGCGCGTCCCCACAAGTTTGCGTCAACAGAATATGGGGTTGCCGCGCTTGTTGAAAGCGGGATTCCGTTTTCCTTTGCGTAAGCATACTCCTCGTCACGCGAGATGTTCCAGTCCCGCACAGGAGCAATAACTAAAAGCGACGGGTCGATTGCCTTTATCGAGACTTCGAAACGGACTTGGTCGTTGCCTTTGCCAGTACATCCGTGCACGATTGCCTGCGCGCCCTCCTGCTTTGCAATGTCTGCCAAGTGCTTTGCTATGAGCGGCCGGCCTATTGCAGTTGAGTTGGGGTAAGAGCCTTGGTACATGCAATTGGACTTGATTGCCTTTGACACGTACCCGCTGACGAACTCGTCCTTTACGTCAAGCACAATCGCTTTCTTTGCGCCCATCGCAACCGCCTTCTTTTTGACCGCATCCAAGTTTTCCTTGGAGTACTCCTGCTGGCCAAAGTCAAGAGTCAGCGTCACGACGTCCAAGCCAAACTCGTTTGCAAGGACTTTGAGTATGAAGCTCGTGTCCAAGCCGCCGGAATACGCCAGGACCACCTTCTTTATCGAGGAGGGAAGCGAAAGGTTGTGGTTTTTTGCAAAACTGCTAGTCATAGGTAATCACAACAATACTTTGCAGGTTTTCGCATATTACTTTCGTGACACAAAAGAGTCAGAAAACACCAATCCTTGAAACTTTTACGACAAATTGAAAACCCCGAAAGCTGACTCGGGAAATGATTGCAAAAGGACGACCTCGTCAAGGCAGGGTAATAAACGAGGAAACGACAAACCTACTTATGGATAGGCTTCCTGCAAAAAACATTAACTTGCAGATCATCTATGAATCAGGACAAGTTTTTGACTGGAAATATAACCCTACTGCCCAATCGTTTAGTGGAGACATTCTTGGAGATTATGCAACAATCAAATACGACAACAAACGCCAAGAGCTTCTTTTTTCTGGGACAACCAAGGAAAAAATAGCCAAATTCTTTGCTCTTGGCATGGACTACGAAGCAATCCTAAAAGCAATAAAAAAAGCTGACCCGAAGCTTTACTACGACGCCAAACCATACTTTGGGCTTAGAATCCTGCGGCAAGACCCGTGGAAAATGGCAGTCACGTTCGTATGCTCTCAGCAAAACAACATTCCCCGCATCAAAAAAATGCTGGAAACACTCAGAGCAAAATATGGAAAGGCAGGTGCGTTCCCAACCGCCCAAACCCTCTCAAAAGCCACCGACGCGGAGTTATACGGCCTTAGCTTAGGATATCGCGCCAAATACATAAACCGCCTCGCAAAAAACGTAGTGAACGGAAACCTTGATTTTAAGCTACTTGAAAAAATGCCCTACGAAGGCGCGTTCGCTGAAGTCACAGCCCAATACGGCATTGGGGAAAAAGTTGGCGACTGCATGCTTCTTTATGGGCTTGGAAAAACCGAAGCATTCCCAACGGACGTTTGGGTACGAAGGGCAGTTGAACGAAGATACAGAAAGGAAATCCAAGAATACAAGAAATGCCAGAATTGCAAATCCAAGAAAATCCCAAACAAGATAATACGCGGGTTCGCCAGAAAGAAGTTTGGAGAGAATGCGGGGTACGCACAGCAGCTGATGTTTGAAGTTGAAAGAAACTATGAAAACACAGATAAAAAGCGGAAAGCAATAGGTGTGTGTTGAAAAAAATGCCTAGCTCTTTCAATTATTTCGGAGTCAAAGTCACCTGGCTTTGCCAGTCGGGCTTTCTTTTGCAGTTCAAAGAAAAGAACATCTACATCGACCCGTTCAAAGCACCACAGGACGCGCCAACCGCAGACCTGATCATAATCACGCACGAGCACTACGACCACTGCGACCCCACCACGATTGGAAGGATTGTGGGCCCGGAAACGCGCATCGTCGCGTCCTACTCGTGCCTGCAGAAGCTTTCGATGTTTTCCCAGCTGACCTCTTTCGTGCACCCCGGCGACTACCCAAGCGCAAAGGGTTTCTACCTCAAGACGCTTGCCGCGTACAACCCGGCAAAGCAGTTCCACCCAAAGGGCAAGGGGATGGGCGTGGTAATACCAATCAACAACAGGAACTTCTACCACGCAGGCGACACCGACTTTGTGCCTGAGATGGGCTGGCTGAAAGACATTGACGTTGCGATGCTTCCAATCGGCGGCACGTACACTATGGACATGGAACAGGCTGCGAAGGCTGCAAACACCATCAAGCCGAAGGTAGTCATCCCGATGCATTACAACAAAGACGACGACACCAAGGCGGACCCGGAACAGCTGAGGGCGCGGCTGGATGCTTCGATAAAACTGGAAGTCCTTGAACCAAAAGTAACTGAATGGGACTAACCATAAGACGGGTCGCGCGGTTCCTTCCCATTCTTCTTGCTTTTTTGGACGTCACCAAAAGCGGTGTTTCCGACAACGCCGTCATGCACCATCTGGTCCACAGATGGAGAACGCAGCCGTTCCTCGTTTGCCACTTCCCAATGCTTGAGGCTTTCTTGGGCAGCTTGCGCGGGAGTGGCTTTTTTGCGGCTTTGCCTCGGGATGCAGTTTGGGCCAAACAATTCGCCAAGAGACATGTTCATGACCGGGTCATTGCTTGCAGGCCCAAAACTGGGAACAAAATGGCGGGACTCGAGGTTTTCCAGCGCGGCATCGAATATTTTTTTAGCATCGCGTTTTGAGGCGTTACGAAGGCGGGAGTCCGGGTCGATGCGGTCCGAAAGTTCCTGGTGCCGCTTCTTCCAGATAGCATAAGAGACCTTGAGCGGATATTTCATCGGGTCAGTCCAACCCGGTTTTTTCCTTGCTGCATCCTCGCCTGCTTTTGCGGCTTGCGCGACGTCGCGCAAATATTGGCGTTGCGCCTCAACAGATATGCTCATCCGGTCAAGGGCGGCTAAGACTTGGGCGCTTGCACGCTGCTGGGCCTCTTTTGTGAACTCTGCACGTAGTTTTTCGAACTCTTTCTTCCGTCTAACCCGTTCTTCGGCGGCATTTTCTTCCAAGGCAGACTTCCTCAAAGCAGATTGTCTGCACTGCCGAATAAAAACCGACCGCCACGCCCCAAAGTTGGCGAGTTTGCGGCAGTAATAAAAGCTGGGAGGGGCAAATTTCATTTTACATTCTTTTAGCCCTTCTGATAGGGGGGCAACAAGCCGTAAATCGGCGAAAGGTGAGTTTCGTGGTAGTAGCATTCAAGCCAAGCGAAAAGTCAGTTCCAACAGTACCAGTTGGTTTCACTGCAAAGTACGACCAGAAGGCCATAGAAGCCGAGATAGTCGCGTTGTGGGAAAAGGAAGGAATCCCGACAAAGATTTCGCAGCAGAGGGTTGGGAAGAAGTCTTTTTTCTTGCTTGATGGCCCACCCTATGCGAATGCGCAGGCACACGTGGGGCACGTAAAGACCACTACTTGCAAGGACATTTGGAGCCGCTTCAAGCTGATGCAGGGCTACGACTCGCTTTTCTTGCCGGGTTTTGACTGCCACGGCCTGCCAACCGAGGTCATGGTGGAAAAGGAGCTTGGGATAAAGTCCAAGACCGAGCTTGAGCAAATCGGCATAAAGAAGTTTGACGAGATGTGCTTGGAGAAGGTCACCAACACAGAAAAGGCCTGGGTGGCGTACTACCGCAACCTCGGAGCGTGGCGCGCATATTACCCGCCGTATTTTACTTACAAGGATTCCTACATCGAGTCGGGCTGGTGGACTGCAAAGCAGCTTTTCGAAAAGGGCCTGATGGTCGAAGGCGAAAAGCCGATTCACTGGTGCTCGCACTGCGAGACCAGCTTGTCGGGTTACGAGGTTTCGGACTCTTACAAGGAAGTCAGCGACCCGTCGATTTACGTCAAGTTCCCCGTGAAGGGAAAGGAAAAGGAGTTCCTTTTGGTGTGGACTACCACGCCGTGGACTCTTCCTGCAAACGTGGCTGTTGCGGTGAAGGGCGACGAGACGTACGTCAAGGTCAGGTACAACGGAGAACTGCTCATCCTCGCAAAGCCCAGGGTGGAGGCGGTGTTTACCGAGCTGCTCCATGCGGATGCGGCTGAGTACCAGGTCGTGGAGGAGTTTGACGGAAGCACACTTGAAGGCGTAGAATACGTCCCCCTTTTGGATACACCCAGCCAGCAGAAGCTTGCTGGAAAGAACGCACACAAAGTCATCTTGTCAGTCAAGGTGATGACAAACAAGAAGTACAAAAAGAAGATGACCAAGGAGGACACTCGCACCGAAGAGGAAAAGACTGCGGATGCAAAGGCGGCAAACGCATCAAAGGACGCGCAAGCAAAGAAAGAGGCAAGCGACCCGGATGCGCAGGACGCGGAAGCGCCAGCAAAGCCAGCTGCAGTTGAAGAGTACGAAGACTTCGTCACAATGGGCGACGGCACGGGCTTGGTGCACTGCGCGCCGGGGTGCGGACAAAGCGACTACTTCATGGGCAAATTCTACAAGCTGCCTGCAATCTCGCCGGTTGACGTGCACGGAAAGTTCACACAAGACGGCGGCATCTGGGCTGGAATCTACGTCAAGAAGGCAGACGAGCAAATAATGAAGCACCTTGAGGAAAAGGGGCTGATGCTCAACTCGGACTACAAGACGCACCGCACGACTTTGTGCTGGAGGTGCAAGACGCCGCTCATATTCCGGCTTTCGCGGCAGTGGTACCTCAAAGTCGACCCGCTCAAGGAAAAGATGCTTGACCAGAATGACGAAGTCAAGTGGTACCCGGAGTTTGGGCAGGTAAAGTTTGCAAACTGGCTTTCCGACCGCGAGGACTGGTGCATATCCCAGCAGAGGTATTGGGGAATCCCGATGCCGATTTGGGAGTGCAAAAAGTGCAACGAAAAGCAAGTCATAGGCTCGCGCGACGAGCTCATCTTGAACGCGACAAAAAAACCGGACGACCTCTCCGACTTGCACAGGCACACCGTTGACCCAATCAAGCTCAAGTGCAAGTGCGGAGGCGAGATGGATCGCGTGCCGGACATATTCAACGTCTGGTTCGACTCAGGAATCGCGCCGTGGGCCTCGCTTGGCTACCCTTTCAAGAACAAGGAGCTCTTCGAAAAAGTGTTCCCGGTTGACTTGATTGTGGAATCCCAAGACCAGATTAGGGGCTGGTTCGACTCATTGATGTTTGCAAGCACCGGAGTGTTTGGCAAGGCGCCGTACAAGCAGGTCGGCCTGATGGGCTGGGTGCTTGACGAAAAAGGCGAAAAGATGAGCAAGAGCCTCGGCAACGTGGTCTCCGCAAACGATGCAATCGCAAAGCTTGGAGCTGACGCGCTGCGCTTCTACTACTGCTGGGAAGTCCCGCCGTGGGAAGTGCAGAAGTTCTCGTTCAAGAGCGCGGGAGAGATACAACGGTTCCTGTCGATTCTTTACAACTCGTACGTGTTCTTCGAGACGTATTTGCCTGAGCACTTCAAGCCGGACGCAATGACGCAAGAGTACTACAAGAAGCTCCCGGCAGAGGACAGGTTCATCGTGTCTTCTGTGAACAACCTTGCGCAAAAAGTCACCACGCACTTGGAGGCTTTCGAGTTCCAGCACGCAGGCCGCGAGCTTTTGGAGTTCACGGTGAGCGCCTACTCGCGCTGGTATGTCAAGCTCATACGCGACAGGTGCTCGGGAGTTGACGCGGAATCCAAAAAGCAGGCGTTCTCGACGATTTACTATGTGCTGATGAGGCTTACCAAGCTCCTTGCGCCGCTCACCCCGTTCATTTCCGAAAAGCTCTACCAAAGCCTAAAGAGGTTTGACGGGGCGGAGAAGTGGGACAGCGTGCACTTTGCAGAGTACCCGGCAAAGGACGCCTTGCTCATAGACGACTTGCTTGAGGAGCAGATGCTCTTTGCAATGCAACTGACTGAGACCGCAAACAGCATGCGCCAGGAGGCAAAAATCAAGCTCCGCTGGCCGGTTGCAAGGATAGCGGTTTCAGGCGACGAGAAGGCAAAGAACGCCGCTTACGCGCTTGGCACAATCATCGCATCGTCCACCAACGCGATGGAAGTCTCTTTCAAAGAAGAAAAGCCAGCGGGAAGCAAGTGGCTTTCGCGCGAGTTTGGAAAGGGCTGCACGCTCTACCTTGACACTGAGATGACGCCAAGCCTTGCTATGCTTTCGGCGACCCGCGAGCTTACGCGTGCAATCCAAGCCGCACGCAAGGCAGAAGGCTACGTTGTTGCAGAGCGCATCGCGCTTGTGCTGCACTGCTCAGACCACGGCTTCCAAAAGCACGTCGAGGAGCACGAAAAGGAAATTGCAGCTGAGGTTGGCGCGAAAACAATCTCGTTTGGCCGGATTGAGAAGGCTCAGGCAGAAGCGGACCTTTCCGAGCTTGCGCTTGGCACGGTGACTGCGAGCTTTACGAGGGCGTAAAGAATCAAAAGATGGAGCGTGACGGTAAACATGCTGAAAGTTTCTCCAAAGGCCAAAGGAATCACCAAAGAGATAAAGGGCCGCATCCAGGATATGCACAACCGCGGGATTCACCCCGGAGAGATAACCAACAAGCTCAAGGCCGAGGACCCCGTGTTTTCCGGATTGGATGAAGGGACAGTAAGGAAATACATAGACTACACCGGCGAGTCAAAGACATTTGAGATGTCCAATGCAGGCCTCGGAGTCAAGGTCACGCCAACCAAAAAGCTTTTGGAAATGATGGAACAACACCGGCATCTTGGGATGAATGGGGTCCGAGACTATTACGGGATTCCCCGCGAGATGGCGCAAAAGTTCATAAGGGGCGAACTTAATGCCGAGACCGTTGAGAAAGCGACAATGCCTTTGGCCATATCCAAAAGACTTGGATACGTCGATAAGGTAATCTCCAACATCAAGGAGAAAAACTCAAGCGACCCCAAGATGCAAGAAATGCTGACGAAGTTCGAACAGGAACGAAAAGAGCTGGAAGCCAAGGCGGCGCAGGCAAGGAAAAATGGCAACTGACAAGAAAACTGTTTTTTCCCAAAAAGTATTCGCTGCAGTCTGCAAAATCCAGAAAGGCAAAGTATCCACTTACGCCGCAATCGCAAGGGCCATCGGAAGGCCAAAAGCTGCGAGGGCAGTTGGCAACGCGCTTCGCAACAACCCGCACCCAATCATTGTTCCGTGCCACAGAGTAGTCCGGTCGGACGGGAGCGTGGGCGGGTATTGCGGCAGGAATGATTCAACCAAAAAAATCAGGCTCCTGAAAAAGGAAGGAGTGAAGATACGGGAAGGGAAAGTGAAAAAAACGCTGTTCCACAAACCGCGAAAGTAGATACCTACTTAATTCCCGCTGCAGTTAAGGGTATTTCAGGAAAACCGCTAGGACGCCAACAGAAAGAGGATTATCGCCCTAGTTTCTACGAACAAACCGCGTGATTGCAATGCAAAAAGACGCAAAATACTTCTTGGAAAAAGTCGAGGACACCGCGATACTCCAGCTCTACGCGGACGGGTTTGACCAGCTTGAAAAGGCCGACCGCATCAAGGCATACCACCTCATACAGGCCGCGCTTGCAGGACGCGACATTTACTACGACCAGAACCACAAAAACGCGCTTGGGATACGCAGGATCCTTGAGGAAATACTCGCACACAAAAACGGCATCGACCCGTTGCTTGTTGGAAAGATTGAAAGCTACGCAAAACTTTTCTGGGTGAACAGCTGCCAGTACAACGAGCGCACGAAAAAGAAGTTCGTGCCCAAATTCACCTTTGAGGAGTTATGCCTTGCGACCAGGAAGGCCATGGGAAACGGCGCGGAACTGCCGGCTGAACGGGGCAGGAACTCCATAAGGGAGTACCTGAAAAAGTACGAAAAACCGATTTTCGACCCGGACTTCGAGCCGCTTATTACCAACAAAAACCCAGTTGGAAAAGATGACGTGGTTACCGGGAGCGCAAACAACTTCTATCTTGGAGTGACTGCGGCGGACATTGATGGCCTTGACGAGAAATACCCGTTGAACTCGCGCGTTGCAAAGGAAAACAACAAGGTTGTAGAGCAGGTTTACCGGAGCGGAAGCAAAAAGCGGGGAATTCCTGCGGGGTTGTACGCAAAGCAGCTTGCCCGGATTAACTTCCACTTGAAGAAGGCGCAGGCTTATGCAAACAACGGGCAAAAGCAAGCGGTTGCCCGCTTGATGGAGTACTTTGAAACTGGCGACCCCAAGGAGTTTGACAATTACAACATTGCTTGGGTAAAGGACGACTCGCAGGTTGACTTCATACTCGGCTTCATCGAAGTCTACAAGGACCCGCGCGGGAGCAAAGGCTCGTTTGAAAGCATAGTATACTGCACTGACAAAAAGACAACGCAGCTGATGGAAAAGATTTCACAGAACGCACAGTTTTTCGAGGACAGCGCGCCGTGGGACGGCAAGTACAAAAAAAGGCACGCGGCAGCGCCGACTGCGCTTGCGATTACCGTGCTCTTTGGCACCGGCGGCAGCGGCCCGTCACTCCCGCTTGGGATTAACCTGCCAAACTCCAACGCGTTGAGGCTGGAGTACGGCTCTAAGAGCGTGCTTTTGACAAACGTGCTTGCCGCGACAAACGGGGTCCTTGACCAGAAGTTGAGCGAAGAGTTTGCGCACAAGCAAGCCAAGGCGCTGCTTGCGAAGCACTCGCAGGAAGCGGAGAACCTGCACGTCGCGCTCCACGAAGTCATCGGCCACGGGTCGGGAAAGTCAAGCCCCAAGCTTTCGAAAGACCCGGCTGCGTACATAAAGGAATACTACTCGACCCTTGAGGAGGCGCGCGCGGACTTGATGGCGCTTTACGCGATGTTCAACCCCAAGCTAGTTGAGCTTGGGATGATGTCAAGCCTTGACGTTGCGGCTGCGGAGTACTGGCGATACGCAACTGCCGACCTTACTATGCTTCGCAGGATAAAGACGGACCGGATTGAGGACGACCACATGCGCGCAACGCACCTGATTGTGGCGTACATAATGGACAGGTTTGGCGCAATCGAGGCTGTTGAGGAAAACAGTAAGGTTTACTTCAAGGTAAGCAGCACAGAAAAGATGCACGCGGGGGTTGCGGAGCTTCTTTCCGAGCTTATGAGGATAAAGGCCGAAGGCGACTACGACGCAGCCAAAAAGCTCATCACAAGATACGCAATCACTTTCAACAAAAGCTGGCGCGACCAAGTCATTGTGCGGGCGGACAAGATTGGCCTGCCGGAGTACTTTGCGTTCGCAATGCCACAGTACACGCCGGTAAAAAACAAGGCGGGCGGGGTCGTTGACGCAAAAATCGCGTACGGCCGCGACTTCAAAGCCCAGATGCTTTCGTATTCGCACAAGGATGAAGGGATTTAAGCTTCAACGGTGAAACAAAATCATGGACATTAAAGAAAGCGCAAGGCACCTGCTCAAGGGCTGCATGGCAGTAAAGGCAGGGGAATCCGTACTAATCATTACTGACAATCAGATGCCAAGCTCCATTTCGGAATCGCTTTTCAACGCTGCGCTTGAGGAAAACGCCGTCCCAGCCATCCTGAAGATTAAGGCAGGAAAGGTGCCAAGCGAAGAGCCAGCAAAGGCAGTTGCCGAGGCCATGCTTGGGTTTGACGTCATAGTCGCGCCAACCGCAAAGTCGCTTACGCACACGCAGGCCAGGCTCAACGCCACAAAGAACGGCGCGCGCATAGCGACGCTGCCGGGGATTACGGAAAACATGATGACTTCCGGCGGAATCACCGCGGATTACAACGAGATAGCAAAGTCAGCGCTGAAAATCCACAACCTGCTTAAAAAGACCAAGAAGATAAGGGTGACTTCTGCCAAGGGCACGGACATCACTTTTGACGTCGACCCGGACATGTGGCACGTTGACACAGGAATGTGCATGAAAAAAGGCGACTTCACAAACTTGCCAGGCGGGGAAATATTCATTGCGCCCTACGATGCGAATGGCCGATACTTCATTGACGGCTCGATAGGCGACTTCGGGCTCCTGGACACGCCTATTGAAGTCGTGGTGGAAGGCAGGATGGCGACAAAAATCGCGGGCAACAGGGCAGAAAAGCTTGCGGAGACGCTTGATGCGAAGGGAAGAAACGGAAGGAACATAGCAGAACTCGGCATCGGGCTCAACCCGCGCTCAAAACTAATTGGCAACGCGCTTGAGGACGAGAAAGTCAAGGGCACGGTGCACATCGCGTTTGGGGACAACAGCACTTTTGGCGGCGACATCCAGGCCGGCATCCACATTGACGGAATCATCCAAGACGTCAAAGTCTACTTGGATGGAAAGCAGATTGAGCTTGAAAATTTCGGCTACGTCTAATGGCCTTTGGGGCTTGATGCAAAATGAGCAACCTTACAGCCGGCGCAAGAACCATCGTCGGCACCTGCATGAAAATCCGGAAGGCCGAGGAAGTGCTCATCATAACCGATGAGGGGCGGCTTGACATCGCAGGCGCGGTGGCCAAGGAAGCCCATAGGAAAGGCGCGAAGGTCTCGCAAATCGTCCTAACAGAGAACATGCGGCCAGTCACCACAGTTGACACTTTGACTGCTGCTGCGCTGAAAAAAGCGGACGTCGTGCTCACGATAATGGACGGCATCCCGAAAGAGACGCCGTTCCGGCTTTCAGTAATGGACCTTGCGAAAAAGAGCGGCGCTCGCCTGGGCCATATGCCGGGCGTGGAAAAAAGGATGCTTGTCAACGGCGGCCTGCGGGCGGACTACAACAAAGTCAAAAGGACCGCCACCAGCCTGCTCAAAAAGCTTGAGGGAAAAAAGGAACTGCACGTGACCGCACCCGGAGGGACGGACTTGCGCATCAGGCTTGGGAACCGCAAGTGGTCGGAGGACTCCGGGCTTTACCACAAGCCGGGCACGCACGGAAACCTGCCTGCTGGCGAGATATTCATATCCCCTTTGGAAAACGGGGTCGACGGCACGCTTGTAGTCGACGGCTCGACCGGCTTTTTTGGGATGCCCAAGCACCCCATTTGGATACGGGTTGAGAGGGGAAAAATCAAGGAAATCAAGTGCAAGGACAAGCGGATGCAAAGGCGCATTGCTGATTTGATCTTCAAGGAATCCGACGCGAACGCAAAAACCGTTGCCGAGCTTGGCATTGGCACTAACAACTTCGCAAGGATTACCGGAAACCTTTTGGAAGACGAGAAGGTCTATGGCACCGCACACGTTGCTTTTGGCGACAACATGAACATGGGCGGAAAAAACAGCAGCAAGATACACATTGACCTGATTTTCAAGAACCCGAAGTTCGAATAATCAGATGACTACCTTGCGCACTTCAGCCATGCGCGCAAAATCGTCGTCCATGGTCACTACGGTTGCATTGTTGTTCTTGGCGGTGGCTGCGATGATGCAGTCAAGGGTAGGGACGTAGTTGCCGTCTTTCCTACACGAGTCCGCGATTTTTCTTGCCTCGTAGCCGTCCGCAAGGCTTACCGGAAAAACCGGGACCTTGGACAGGAAAGCCTCCGCAGCGGACTGCTTTTCGCGGCTCGCCTTGTTGAGGACTTCACAGTAGCAGACTATGCTGGTAACCACTTCATTGCCACGCAAGATGCCGGCTGCCTTCCTCCCTTCGGCTGAGCCTTCGAGTATGTTGAGGATTGCGCTGCTGTCAAGGAGGTAGCGTTCCATCCTTTCACCGCCTGCGCTCCTTCTGGATTTCATCGGAGAGCTTTTTTGCGTTGATGCCCTTGCAGGAACCCAGGAACTCATCCAAATCCAGCTCGGGGGAAACCCGTTCCAGCACTACATCCGAAAAGCTCTGTCCGGGCTTCTTTGATGCCTTCAGCCGCGCGTATGCGTCGGGGGTCAGGAATACGTTTGCCATACTATACTACACTACACTATAGTATAAAAAAGTGTTCACAACGCCTAAGCCACACAAAAAACGCAAGACAACTATTTTCCGGCCTTGTCAAGCAGGTACTGCGTGCAAAGCCGCACTCCCGCGCCAGTCGGGCCCCAGCAATAATAGTTGCGGACCGCCTGTGTGGTCTGCCAGCCCGTGCCAGCAATGTCAACGTAAGCCCACGGCCAGTTTCCAGCAAACCTCTTGAGGAAAAACGCGGCAGTAATCGTGCCTGCCTCGCCAGAAGGCTCGCTTGTGTTGCGCAAGTCCGCCTGCTTTCCCTCGACGTTGCCAGCATACTCAGGAAACATCGGAAGCCTCCAAACGCGTTCTCCTGATTTTTTGCTTGCCTGCTCCAAGTCCTTGGCAAGACCGTCGTCGGGCGTAAGCAAGCCGGATGCTACTGAGCCGAGCGCAACAACGCAGGAGCCTGAGATGGATGCGACGTTCACAACCGAACGCGCCTGCGGGAACTTTTCTTTTGCATAGCAAAGAGCGTCAGCAACAACCAGCCGGCCTTCCGCGTGGGTTGTGATTACCTCAATCGAGGTGCCGCCTATTGTGAGTATGTCTCCCGGACGGAACGCGGTGCTTGAGGGCATGCTTTCTGCAAGCGCAAGCATACCGATTACACGCGCGTTGGGCTTTAGCTCGGCAGCGGCCTTCATCAGGCCAAGGACTGCGCACGCGCCGGCCTTGTCCCACTTCATCATCTCCAGCCCGCGGATTTGCTTGATTGAAATCCCGCCAGAGTCGAAGGTGATTCCCTTTCCGATGAACACGAACGGGTCCTTGCTGTGCGCCTTTGCAGCAGGCGCGTACTCAAGCACAACCAGGCGGCCGGGAACAGATGAGCCTGCGGCCACGTACTCTATCCCGTGCAAGCCCATCTTGGAAAGCTCGGCCACGTTCACTACCTTGCAGGACAGGCCGTGCCTTTTTGCAAGCTCGATTGCCTTGTGCGCCATGAACTCCGGGTTTGCGACGTTGCCCGGCTCGTTGTTGAGGTCGCGCGCATAGTTTGCGGCTTGCGCCATCACTTTCCCGATTTCAAGGCCGTCCTTTGCACGGCTGGGGGATTTTGCAAGCTTGAGGAAAAAGGACTTTGAGGACAAAACGTCGTCTGATTTCTTTGACTTGTACTTTGAAAACTCGTAAGAGGCAAGGATTGCGCCTTCAGCGAAGTTGCGTGCTGCGGTGAAGTCGTCTGCGCTGTCGAACGCAGGAAAACTTACTGCAAAGGACTTTGCGGAAGTCTTTTTGGACGCGTGCACAAGACAAGCTGCTGCCTGCCGGATTTTTTCATCCTCAAAATCAGAGCGCTTGCCAAGGCCAACTAGGATGGTGACTTTGTCTTTGCGGATTACCGAAGCTTCGCCGGCTTTTGCGGAAAAGTCTTCCTTGGAGAATGCGACGCCTGGCGCTTTGTCGCCTTCAAAAAGCAGGAGTGCCTCGGCATCGGCCTTTGCCTTTTGCGAAAAGATGCTGATTTCCACTATGATTACCTCGAAAAACTGGGAGAGACCGAAAGCAGTAGGGGCTCAGTCTTTTTCTTCCAACCGGTCGTAGCCTGCAAGCCAGTAGCAGAATATCAGTACCGTTGCGTACCCGAGGGCAAGCTGGCCGAACTCAGGTATTGCCGGAAGGCCGGTTGCGGTGTTGTACGCCCACATCCCAAGCGCAGTTCCGGAGACTTCGATTACGAGGCCGATTATGGAGCCAAAGGCAAAGAACATAGTCGGAAGAGTCAGCGAACCGCGGGTGTACACGAACGGACCGGCTGCCGCAAAGAGAAGCGAGACTCCCCAGAAGTTGTAGGCGAATGCCACGAGGAGCAACGCTATTGCGTTCAGGCTTATTGCAATCCACTCTTTGACCTTTTGGAACAGGGGGATTAGGGAGACTATGTACCAGCCAAGCACCGCCCAGCCCATCGCAACCCACATAGGCAGGTTGTCGTGGCCAGTGTAGTGATAAAAGCCGGATGCGACGTTTGCAGTCTCGAATGCGAACGCAAAGGTGGAGAGTATTATCATCAGGCGCCTGCCGCGCAGGTCGGCTTTGAACAGGAACACCCATGCAAAGACCGCGCCTATGAAGAGGTTGATTACGTCGTGGCCGTACGGCTTGAGGACGATGAACGTGATGGGAATCAAAAGAAGCGGGATGAGGAACTTAACCAAATCGGAAGTCCAATTAGAATTCTTGGTTGCCAATCAAATTACCCCCTTTGGAATTGCCTGTGAATTATGAAAAAAATGAAAAAGAAAAATGAAAGGGCTTTTGCCAAACTAGGCAAAAAGCATCTTTAGGTAGAACAGGGGCGAAGTGTAGCCCTTGCGCGCTTCCTCGCTCACAAACGAGCCGGCAATCATCTCGCGGATTTCCGGGCTCCTTGCCGCCTTGCCTATTACGAGGTTGAGCAGGAACGTGTGCTTTCCGTAGCGCTGCATGTTGTAGCTGATGTCGACTTCGTGGCTGAGCTCTTCCCAAAGGCGGTCGTAGTACTGCTTGAGGAACTTCTCGGAAAAGTCGTTTGCTGCGAAGGCCTCGTTGATTACCTCGGATGCAAGGTAGCCGCTCGTGAGCGCGTTGCCCATGCCCTCGCCCGTGAACGGGTCAACAAGGCTTGACGCGTCGCCCACCAGTACGTAGCCGTCGCCATAGTTTTTCTTGCGCTGGCTTGCAAGCGGAAGGTTCCAGCCCTTTATGGGGGTCACGCGCTTGGCGTCCTTGAACCTTTCTTTGAAGAGCGGGTCGTTTGCGATTATATCCTCCATCAGGGTGGAGAGGTTTATCTTGTGCTTGCGCACGTCGCTAACAAGCATCCCCAACCCCACGTTGGCCTTGCCGTCGTCAGAGGGGAACACCCAAAAGTAGCCGGGAAGCACTGCTTTGTTGAAGTGGAGCTCGATTGCGTCATTGACGTCCTTGACTCCAGTGTAATAAGCGCGTACTGCCAAGCACCAGTGCTTGGGGTCGTTTTCAGGGACACCCACCTTGCGTGCGACGATGCTGTTTGCGCCGTCAGCTCCCACGACCACCTTGGCGTAGAACTCCTGCTGCTTGCCGTCAGCCGACTTTGCAATCACGCCGATTACGGACTTGCCGTCCTCGCCAAAAATCAGGTCCATCACCTCGGTGTTTTCCATCGTGGTGACGTTGGGTTTGGACTTTGCGTTCTGGAAGTAGATGTTGTCGGAAATCTCGCGCCTGACCACGAAGCCAGCTTCCTTGGTGCCGTCCGCCTTGGCGGGGACTTCGATGCGCACGTAAGCGCCGTTTGGTGAGGAAAAGCCGATTGCGTTGACTGTGGCGTTGGGCGTCTTGGAAATCTTGTCGTAAAGCCCGAGCTTCTTTATGATTGCCATTGACTTTCCGCTGATTGCGTCGCCGCAGGTCTTGTCGCGCGGAAAAGTGACCTTCTCGATGAAGAGGACCTTCTTCCCGGCGTCGGAAAGGAAGGCGGCAGTTGACGAGCCGCCCGGTCCGCCACCGCAGACTATGACGTCAAACTCGCTTGTGAAAGCCTTACCCTCAACCATTGCCAATGCACCCTCATCCTGAAAGTTGTAAAAGAACTTTTGCCGAACTTGTGCTAATACTTTCGAAAAGGCCATTTAACCTTTTTTCGATTTCCAAAAAACCCTCTGGCCAAAAGCCAAAATAAAAAATGAAAAAAGGAAAGGAAAACGCGGGACGGAAAACTCCGAATCCCGGAAGCGCCCAGCTTGGGGAAAGAAAACTACTTCTTTCCAGCTGGCTTCTTTGCGTCCGCGCCTGCCGCGGGAGCCTTGGCGTCTCCTTCTGCAGGAGTTGCCGCTGCCCCGGCTGCCGCAGTTGTTGCTGCCGCAGCTGCCTCTTCGGCCTTCTTCTTTTCCTCGGCAGTTTCCTTCTTCTTGAACACCACTGCCGCGGTCTTTGACTTCATCATGTTTACCGGGTCCTTTGTGATGTCTTTGATGTCAAGCGTGAAAACTCCCGAGAGCTTGCGCATCGCCATGTCGAATGCCTTCTTTACTGCATAAAGGCCCTTGGCTGCGACGCGGGCGCGGAAAAGCCTGTCGCCAACGTGCACGTGCACCAGGCGGCCTTTGGGCGAGCCGAACGCCTGCTTCATCCCCTTGGAGATACGGTCTGCTCCTGCGACTCCGAGCGCAGTGTGCTCGCGCACAACTACGTGGGGGTACTTCAGGACGGTCAAATAGTAGTTGGTGGACATAAGCTCCTTTTCAAGGCGCTTGTTTGCAGCCTGCCTTGCAGCCTCGATTGCGTTGTCACGCAGCGCGAGGTTGCGTCCGCAAATCATGTCAATCTCAAGCTCGTAATACTTGTCAGCACCCATGTGGTACTGGCGCACCTTGGGCCGCGGGGCTCCCTTGATGTAGCTCTTGCGGGGCTTCTTCTGCGAAATACGAGTCCAAATCTGCTTTGACTTGAGGTTGCGAACTGTCCTTGATGGCCTGATACCCATAAAAATTCACCTTTGTTGAAACGCCAAAAACGCAAATTTCGCGGTAGGAATACGGTGCCTTCTATAAAGAGCCCCAAATAACCCGCTTTGCCTATAGTGGCAACAGAACATTAGTAGTATTAACCAATGTTTTTATTGATTCCTTTAAAGCCGGATTGCGGCAAAACCCGCCGGTTGCCAACGCTTAAGGCGGGCTTGGGCTCCGCCCGCAACACTAATTTAAGCTTAGGCGCAAGTTACTAATCTATGGCATTTCTTGATTTCATCAAAAAGCCCGAGCCAACCGTACCCCAGGTGACTGCGGAAAAGACGGTGTACAGGCACAGGATAGAGGAGCTTAGGAAGTACTTTGCGCACACCAAACTCCCGCAAAACGAGATTGACAAGCAGACTTACATTTTCCTGCGCGAGTTCTTCGCAAAGTTCCTTGGAATGGACGCAAAGACTCCGATGGAGGCAGTTGCCCAAATCCAAGCGTCAGCTGCAAGCGAGGACGCAAAGACCAAGGCAATCGAGCTTTACAAGCAGTACTCGCAGTTTGAGCGCATGAAGATTACTGCAGGAAACGCCCAGCTGAACAAGTTCTTGCTTGCGTGCAACGACATACTCGACGCACTCTGATTGTATAAGAAGTACTTTCCTATTTCTTTAGGAAACCCAATATTTGGCAAGCCCGGCACACTTCTCCCGACGACTTTGCCTTGCACTTTTTGCACTGCTTGGCAGGAACAGCGCCGGCGGCAATGTTGGCAGCGCCGTTTGCAACACGACCAAACTTTTCCTGAAAGCCAAGGTACGACTTCAGCACGTTGAACTTCGTGCCCGGATACTTTGACTCGGCGTTGTTGAGGAAGTCCTTGACTAGGCCCCTGAACGCCTCGGTTGCGTACGGGCACGAGCCGAGGTGGTAAGGAAGCCCCTTGAGTTCGCAGTAGTACGCGCACTCGCGTTCGGGAAGGTAAATCAAGGGCTTGATGCGCGGAACGGTAAGGCCATCGGAGCCGTTTTCAGAAACTGGCCGAAAGCGCGACACGCCGTCGGGGTCTGCGCGCAGGACGTTCATCAACAAAGTCTGGCCGACGTCATCTGTGTTGTGGCCTATTGCGACTTTGTTTGCCTTCAGTTTGAGGGCTGCTTTGTTGAGCAAATACTTGCGAAGCGTGCCGCAGATTGCGCACGCGCCCATTGACTTGAATTGCGGGTCCTTTGACTTCTTGCGAAGGGCGATGATTTGGTCGAGGCTCTTTCCCGCAAGCCCGGCAAATGAAAACACGGTCAGCTTGTAGCCGCGGGCCTTGCAGAGCGCCTGCGCTTTCTTCATTGCAAGCGGCCGGTAACCGGAAATGCCCTCGTCAATTAGAACCGGAATAAGCGTGATGTTGCCAATTTTCTTGGCCATCTTGTCCAAAACAAAAAGCATAGCAGCGCTGTCCTTTCCACCTGAAACGCCGACTAGAACGCGGTCGCCCCTGCGGAGCATCGCAAAGTCGCGGTTTGCCTTCCGCACGCGCCGCTCGAAGAGTTCGCAAAAGCACGGGCTGCAAAGGTCCAGCCCTGAATAGTCGAGGCTGATTACGGCTTCGCGTTTCTGGCAGCAATTACAGGTGACGGCGGGGCTCATTTTTTCTTCCTGTTTTTGTATTCTCCCCAGAACTCGTAAAGCACGGGCAGCAGGGACACGACGATGATTGCAAACACGATTATAGTCAGGGCCTCGCCTGACGAGGGCAGGACGTTGCCGAGGGCATAACCTGCGCCAAGGAACAGGCAGGACCACACCATTCCGCCGATTGCGTTGTACAAAGTGAAAGTAGCGTAATCCATTTTCGCCGTCCCCGCAAGGATGGGCGCAAAGGTGCGCACAACAGGCACGAAGCGTGCAAGCACGATGGCTTTCTTTCCGTGCTTTTCGTAAAACGCCTTGGCTTTCTCAATGTACTTGGGGTTGCGAAAAAACGAGCCTTGCTTGCAGAAAAACCCGGGACCGAACTTGTTGCCGGTCCAGTAGCCAACCTGGTCTCCCACGAAGGCACACACAATCACACCTGCGAGGATGAACCAGATGTCAAAGAACCCTTTGGACGCAAATATGCCTGCGGTAAAGAGAAGCGAGTCGCCGGGAAGGAAGAACCCAAAGAACAGGCCGGACTCTGCGAACACGAAGCCGAACAGGGCGATCATGCCGAAAGTCTGCAGGACGTATTCTGCTGAGAGGAATTCAAACATTTTTCAACGCACCAAAATATTGCGGGTAGTTTACTTCTGTGATTTTTTTCTCTTCGCATCATTAATAGCCTGCTGGGCAAGAAGCAGGCCGGCAACTGCACGGGCTTCGGAGATTTTTCCGCTTTTGGCCATCGCAACCGCCCTTGCAAGCGGCATCAGCACGACTTTGAGCGGCTCGACTTCGTCACCCTGCAAGGGGTTTGCGGGCTTGGACAGCCCGGTTGCAAGATAAATATAGGTAAGCTGGTCGGAATACCCTGGAGAAAGGTAGAATTTTCCAAGGAGCTTGAAATTCTTTGCGCGAAAGCCGGTTTCTTCCTCAAGCTCGCGCCTTGCCGCGGCAACCGGGTTCTCATTTTCATCCGCACGGCCTTTCGGGAGGCAAAGCTCGGAGCGGTTTATTCCGGCAAAATACTCCTTGACTAAAACCACGCGGTTTTTCTCGTCAACAGCAGCGACCATCGCGCCCTTGGAACCGCCCTGCGCGCACATCACTTCGTAGGAGAATTCCTTTCCGTTATCGTGTCGAACGAGAACGTCCTTGATTTTGAATATGCGGCCCTCGAACTTGGTCTTTTCGGATATTTTCTTTGGCATGAGAATCAACAGCACCAATCATTCTGCTTGGAAGTTTGCCAATAATCAATTCATCCGCCGTAAATTATTCCAACAAGCTCGACTTTGTCGCCCTGCGCAAGTTTTGCCCTGCTGTGCGCAACCTTTCCATTGAGCTTGACTATTATTGTCTGCTCGTTGGCGTCAAGGGCATCTATTGCGTCCTTGATTGTGGAGTTTTTTGGAAGGTTAACTGAGCGGTTTTTCCCATTGGACTTGACTGTGACGTTCATTTTTCATCCACTTTTGGCTATTCCCGGCGTTGCTTGCCAAAGGGTATTTATTGGTGCGGCTTGCTTAATTATTCCTCGCCACAGTGGATGTGGGGGTCTCGCGGTCCCTGAACTGTTTCGGCTCTTGAAAGCCGGTGGCAAAAACGGAGAGTGTGAAAAATGGGTGCAACTAAGTATATTCGCGAATCATTCCGCAAGACTATGGCCGAGCGCGCGCCAGCATACAAGGCCCGCCTCATCAAGTGGCACAAGCAGAGCCCGGTAGTGCGCCTGGACGGCCCGACTAACCCGCCGCGTGCAAGGACCCTCGGCTACAAGGCAACCAAGGACATCATCGTCGTGCGCGTGCGCATTTCAAAAGGAAAGCGCGTCCGCCGCCGTGCAGATTTGGGCAGAAAGCCCGGCAAGAACCGCAAGGAAGTAAACCCCGGCGCACCGCTTTCGTATTACGCTGTAATCAAGGCCGCAAACCGCTTTACCAACCTCTCACCAATGGGAGTGTACCTTGCTGGAGAGACGGGCACGGACAAGTACTTCGAAGTAATAATGAAGAACAACTGCCCGCAGACGCCCCAGAAGCCAGCCAAGCAGGCTGCTCCAGTTGCCGCAAAGCCGGCAGCTGCAGTCAAGCCCGCAAAGAAGGCCTAAACGGTAAACTCAGAATGGACTTTGTTGACCTATTCGTCGCAAAGCCGGAACTGTCCGCGCTTCTTTCCAAGCTCGGCTTTTCCCAATCTTTTTCTTTGCAATCAGTAGCGATTAATTCGCAGTCGGACATCCAAAAGAAGCTTTCCAAGCCATCTGCAGTCGAGTCCACTAACATAGAGCTGTTGATGGCCTGCTGCCGGCAGGAAAACGCCATCCTAATCAACCCGTTCCTTGCCAAGGGCTTTGAGAAGGAGCCCAAGTTCTTCCGCAAGGTTTCCGAGGAGGGCAAGTTCCTTGAAATCCCGCTTTCGCTTTTTCTTGAATGCTCCGGCGCGCGGCGCGCAGGAAGGCTGCACGTTGCAACCAAGGCAGCTCGGCTTGCACTCAAGTACAAAGCAAGGATAGTGATTACTTCGCGGGCTTTCACGCCTGAAGGCTGCAAGTCGCCGCACGAAATATGCGGCCTTGCGGAGTCTTTCCTTTCAATGAGCCCCTCGCAGGCAAGGGACGCCATATCAAAGAACCCCCTTGCGGCAGCCTCTGAATTCGGGCTTTCCCCCCTCTAAACTGGCTTTTGCCGGCTTGGCTGGCAGTTTATATCCGGCCGGGCAATTACGGGGGGTTTAAAAGATTAATCCAGAATATATTTACTCACCAGTAGTAACATAATTCGATGGTGGGTACATAATGTCTAAGGGCCAAGTCGACGGCGTAATCATCGCAGTCTCATTCCTAACTCTTGCGCTTATCGCAGTCATAATCGCAAGCCCCTCCAGCATGAGCGGGTTCTTTACCGCAGGCAGCCAGGCGGGCGCAACGGCAACGCCGATACTTTCACAAAACACGCCAATCCCCTCAATACACCCAACTACACAGCCTGCAGCCTCAAGCATCCCCATAATCGACCAGTCATACTACCCAATCCCGACCGTGCAGGCATCGCCTACGCCGGCATACTACAACCCCTATTACAACGGCTACCAGAACAACCAATACAACCCGTATAACCAGTACTACAATTACAACAGCAACTACCAATACGCGCCGTCATACTACCCCAACGGCACGCCGTACTACCCGCCAGGGTACCAGAACTACTTCAACTACTACCCCAACGGCACGCCGATTTACTACGCAAACACCCAGTACGCGTACTGCTACTCCAACTACACCGGCTCGTACCCGACAAGCGTAAACGTGATTTCGGGCAGGTCGCCGGTCAACGTCTTCATCGACGGCACGTACTGCGGCTCGATTACCACCAACGGCAGCTCGTTCATGGCATTCGGACTTGCTCCGGGGTACCACTCGATATACGTCTCAGGCAACAACTGCTACAAAGTCGATTCAGTATACACCACTTACCAGTACCAGACCAACATACAGGTGTGCACTGACGGCACCACAACCGGCGGACGCACGTTCACAGGCGACGGGACGTACTACCTTTACCAGGGAGACCAGGTAACTTCTGCCAGCGGCGCAAAGTTTGTCTACTCCAGCTTTTCGACAATGGAGACCGGCCAGTCCGGCCTGCCGATGTCGGTATTTTCAGTGACTCCAAGCAGCGGAAGCGCGCAAACAATCAGCATGACAGTAGGCTCGGAATACTACTACACCGGCGGCTCAATCCGCATCAACGGCGCAGTCGAGACCTCCTCAGGCAAGCTCTTTGCAGTCACAGTGTCATCTTCAGGCAACCTCCAGCCCTCGCCTGTTGGCACGCGCACGCTTTCAGGCCGCCTCATCAACCAGAACGGCACCGGGATAGCCTACGCCGCAATATCAATAGTGAACGCGTTCGACGCGCAGACTTATATGAACACCAAGATTGCAGGCTCCGACGGCTACTACACCATGCCGTACGTGCCGGACGGGATGTACAACGTTACAGTCAGCGCGGCAAACCACTACAGGCGCACTTGGAACCAAGTGCAGGTGTCCTCGGACACGTACACCAACTACGACATCGCATCGTCAACTTCAACCGTGACTCCCACGCCCAGCCCGTCACCCTCGCCAAGCCCCACGCCCACCCCGACGTCAACGCACTACATCTCAACACAGTCATATCTGTTCTCGGTGCCGCTTGCAGGCCCAAGCGTCTCGTACAACACCTGTGGCAACAGCACGGTGAACCGCTTCAACCCGTTCAACCAGAGCTGGTATGAAATCCCGATGTCAAGCATGAACGGCAACGAGACGTACTGGCTTAACGTGACGTCACCGTGCATACTGTCATTTACAGGCACTGCGGCGTACAACGCGACCAGCTACTACAACCCACTATACTCCGGATGGAATGCAATAAGCGCGCCGTACGACGGGGCAACGTTTGCACAGCTTGCGGGCAACTGCAACATCACCGCGTACTCGCGGCTCAACAACGCAGGCATGTTTGAGACGTACAACGCAACAGCAGGGACCGGCACCGCATTCAGCATGACTGCGGGAGTGGGATACCTTGCGTACTCAAGCAACGCAACGCTTTGCGCCATGTACCGCCTGCCTTAGGGCGCGCACAGCGCAAACGCAGGAAAACTAGCCTTCTTTTTTTCTTTCCTTATTTTTTGGGCTCCCGCGGGTTTGCCCTATGAACTCAATCATCTCGCGCATTACAACTGGCTTCTTCCAATCCTGAAGCGACGCACGCTCTGCCGCATCCTGCAGCAACCTTCGGTCGAACACGCCTTTTGAAACAAGGTTCCGCTTGGAACTCGTAATCATCCTTCCAACGTACAGCTTGCGCAACCGCTCGGCTTCTGCCGCATCCGCGCCTGAAAGGTCAACCTCAACTACGGGAATCTCGTGGCCTTCCTTGAACTCCTTTGGCTTGAAATGCAAATCAACCGCGCGGTCAACGTAAATGTTCGCCTTCTCAAACACTTGCCGATAAGTGACGGGCTTTTTTTCCCTCAGTCTGGATGATGAAATCATAAAATCAACTGGCCGGACTACTTTACCTGCTTTGCGGCATCTTGCACGGATACAAGCGCCTCATTCCCGCTTACCAAGTTCCGCAGGTTGATTTTTCGGTCCTTTGCTTCCTTGTCGCCGATGATTGCGGCAAAGGGGATTCCCTGCTTGGAGCAATAGTCGAGGTTCTTTGTTATGTTGCGGCCCAATAGGTCGATTGCCACGTTGACGCCTTGCGCCCGCAGCTCTTGCGCAGCCTCAAAAGCAAAAGGCTGGTCCTTGATTGGGATTAAGAATACCTCAACCGAGGTCTTGCGCACTCCTTCGATTTTCCCGCCATTTGCAACTTTTTCCTTGAGGAGCTCGCAAATAGACTCGAAGCCGAAGGCAACCCCGGTTGCTGGAACGTTTTCCTTCCCGGAGAACTTGCCCACCATCTCGTCGTAGCGGCCGCCGCCGCAGATGCTTGACTTGATTATGCTTCCGGGCACGTAGCCTTCAAACACGGTGCTGCTGTAGTATGAGAGTCCGCGCGCGAGGCTTGCCTTGATTTCGTAAAAGTCATCCGGGACCCCGTAGAGCTTGACGTAGCCAACCAGTTGCTTGAGCTCAGCAAGGCCGTCTGCGCCAGTGCCACTTTCCTTTCCTGCAAGTATCTTCTCCAACCGCGCCATCAGCGCGTCGTTTCCAAGCGAGTCAAGCTCGTCGAACAGTTCAAGGACCTTCTTTGCAGATGACGCGGAGACGCCCTTTGCCTCCATCTCCTTTTGCACTTCCTTTGCGCCGATTTTTTCAAGCTTGTCTAGGGAAAGAATGACCGGGGTTGCCTGCTCTGCGGATACGCCGCACGATTCAAGCAGCCCGTCGAGGACCTTGCGGTTGTTTATCTTGAGCTTGCACGCAATTCCAAGGCTGTCAAAGCCCGCCTTGAGAACGGCCACGATTTCGGCTTCCGCTGCCTGCGAGGGCACGCCGAACGTGTCGATGTCGCACTGGTAGAACTCACGGTACCTTCCAAGCTTGATTGGGCCGTCGCGCCACACTGGCGAGATTGAATAGCGCTTGAACGGCATTGCCAGGCGCGGGTTTGCTGCCAAGACACGGCAGGTGGGCACAGTCTGGTCGTAGCGCAGCCCAAGCTCGCGTTTTCCCTGGTCAGTAAGCTTGTAGGTTTCCTTGAGGATTTCCGCGCCGCCTGCGTACTTTGACGAGAGGACTTCCCAGTTCTCGATTGCAGGAGTCTCTATGGGGTTAAAGCCGTAGCGCTCGAATACGGACTTGAGCTGTTGCATCGCCCAGTCCCTCAAGAGCTTTTCTTCAACCAAAAAATCACGCGAGCCGCGAACGGGAGTAAGGTCCATTGGAACACCTTTGTAAGCACTGAATATGGTTATTATTCTTTGGCAGTAATCCTCATTTATAACCGAGTGTGATTGGAAATCGACGCGATGGAGAAAGTTCAGCGCCACCTTGTCAAGAACCTCAACGTGCGCACCGTAACCGACCGCAAGGCAGAGACGGCGACGGGCAACATCCTGCGCAAGCCGTTCATAACCACGAAAGGCGGCAACAAGGCAACCGCAACATACAGGGTGAACGTACGAGACTTCTTCGACACGCAATACGCTTACCGCCACGAGTTCGACGAGGAGGACTCCCCCGACCTGTCGAAGACACTGCAAACCGAGCTGTCCGAACTGGTGAAGGACAGGAAGATGCGCGTGCTCATGCGCAGGGTGGGCCCGGACGGAAGGGAATACGAAATCACCCACGAGTACCGGCTTGACACGGATGCCGGCAGGGCCAGCGGGATGAAAAAAGCAACCTAAGCCCAAACGAAGCCCGGCCGCTTTTGCAGCAGTTCTCTTTATAAGCAAAGGGATTATGAGAAAATATGGTTTTGGCTTGTCGCCGATTCGACAGCCCGCAGGAATCCTGTCACTTTTGGCAGGGAAATAAGATATACTTCGGTCAACACAATTATTTCAAAAAAAGGTGCGCCTCAACCAACAATGGACGAAACCCCGACTAAAGCCAATCCTACTAAAGCAGAAGTCCTTACCGATTCGATTCTTCCGTACTCCAGCCTGCACAAGGGCAAGGTTTTCGTGGTCAAGTACGGCGGCAATGCGATGAAAAGCGACGGCCTCAAAAAGTCGGTGATGGCCGACATTGCGCTTCTTTACGAAAGTGGAATCAAGGTCGTTGTTGTCCACGGCGGCGGGCCGGGCATTACCGAGAAAATGAAGGCAGCCGGGGTGGAGCCGAAGTTTGTCAATGGGTTGCGCGTTACTGACGAGGCGACGATGAAGATAGTCAAGCAAGCGTCTGCGGAAATCAACTCAGAAATTTGCGGGATGCTCAAGTCCTTAGGGATTAAGGCGCAGAACGTGCAGGGGACGCTCATCGCAAGCCAAAAGAACGCTGAGCTGGGGCTTGTCGGAAAGGTCACAAACGTTGATGAAAAAAAAATACTCGCGGCATTGGACGCAAACACCATCCCAGTTGTTTCCCCAGTTGCAATAAGCAAAGACGGCAAGGCTGATTACAACGTCAACGCGGACACGGCAGCAGTCAAGGTGGCAATGGCGCTTGGCGCGCAAAAGCTCATCTTGCTTACTGACGTGGACGGCGTGCTTGAGAATGGGAAAGTGATTTCCAAGATGACTGCTTCGCAAGTGCACGCAAAGATTGCAAGCGGAGTGATAATCAACGGGATGATACCAAAAACAGAGGCGTGCGTGGAAGCCGTTCGGGCAGGGTGCGGGGACGCGGTATTGCTCAACGGCACGACAAAGCACGCGCTGATTTTTGCACTAAAGGACGAACCGATTGGAACGGAGATTGTGAATTAGGATGGACGCTAACACGGTCAAGGAAATCGAAAAAGCCCACGTGATGCAGACTTACGGCAGGTTTGACTTGGTGATAGACCACGGCAAGGGCGCTTGCGTGTACGACAAGGACGGAAAAAAGTACCTTGATTTCATCGGCGGAATCGCCTGCACTTGCGTTGGCCACGGAAACAAGGAAGTAGCCAAGGCGGTTTATGCGCAGATGAACACCCTTGGCTGGGTGAGCAACCTTTACTATACTGAGCCGCAGGCAAAGCTTGCACAGAAGCTTTCGCAGCTTTCCGGGCTTTCGAAGGTGTTTTTTGCAAACTCCGGCGCCGAGGCAAACGAGGCTGCAATCAAGCTTGCAAAGCGCACTACTGGAAAGGGCGAGTTCATCGCCTGCGAGCACGCGTTCCACGGAAGGACCCACGCAACGCTCTCGGCAACTTGGAAGGAAAAGTACAAGACGCCATTCAAGCCCCTGGTTGAGGGGTTTTCGTTCGTGCCATACAACGACGTTGCGGCAATTGAGCGCGCAATTACGGACAAGACCGCAGCAGTCATAGTTGAGCCCATACAGGGCGAGGCCGGAGTGCTGGTGCCCTCTGCGGACTACTTGGAAAAAGTCAAGGAAGTGTGCACCCGCAAGGAAATCCTGCTCATACTCGACGAGGTGCAGACCGGAGTAGGCCGAACCGGAAAATTCTTTGCATACCAGCACACCGCAATCAAGCCCGACATTGTGACAACCGCAAAGGGCTTGGCGAATGGAATCCCTATTGGGGTGTGCATTTCAAACCTTGATTTTGGCCGTGCCGAGCACGCCACCACTTTCGGCGGCAACTGCGTTGCCTGTGCAGCAGCGCTTGCAACCATTGACTGCATTGAAAAGAACAGCCTGATGCAAAACGCGGTTGTTGTTGGCGAGCACTTCAAAGAAACCCTTTCCAAAATCCGCAAGGTCAAAGCAGTTCGCGGCAAGGGATTGATTGTCGGAATTGACATTGACGCTGACTCCAAGGCGGTTTGCGACGCGTGCCTTGCGGAAGGCCTGCTGTGCAACAATGCCGCAGAGCACACCCTGCGCTTCCTTCCGCCGCTCACAATCACTGCTGCCGAGGCTGACAAGGCGGCTCGCATACTCAAAAAGGTGCTGAACAGGAAAAATGGCTGAAAAACATCCAAAGAAAATCCGCGCAGGGATAATCGGCGCTACTGGCTACACTGGCCACGAGCTGATTAAGATACTGACAAAGCACCCGCACGTTGAACTTGTTGTGCGAAACAGCGAAAGCAATGCCGGAAAGAAGGTCAAGGAGCTCTACCCGGACTTTGAGGGCAACTTGGAATACACCGGCCACTCGATTGAGGAAATAAACGCGCTGAAACTTGACGTCGTCTTTCTTGCCCTCCCGCACACGGTTGCGATGGACTGGGCGCCAAAACTCCACTGCAAAGTAATTGACTTAAGCGCAGATTACCGCTTCAAAGAAACCGCGGAGTACGAACGCGTTTACAAGCTTGCACACAAGGACCCGAAGGCAAAGGCGGTTTACGGCCTGCCTGAATTGTTCTTGGAACAAATAAAGATTGCCAAGCTAGTTGCAAACCCGGGTTGCTACGCAACCGGGATGATTCTTTCCGGATACCCGATGAAGGACAACGCAGAGTATATGGTGTTTGACTGCAAGTCCGGCTGGAGCGGAGCGGGCAAAAGCTCTAAGTACGCAAAGGACGCCTCGCTTTCAAAGGACAACTTGGTCCCCTACAGCCTGACCGGCCACCGGCACAAGTACGAAGTCCAGCAATTCTTGGGAAAAAAGATGAGCTTCACGCCCCACGTAATCGACACGTTCCGGGGAATGATGATTACTGCGCACATCCTGCTCAAAAAGCCGGCTAGCGCAGAGGAAATAAAGAAAGCATACAAGGAGTTCTACTCAAAGGCGCGCTTTACGAAAGTAATCGACGAAGTCCCCGACCTGCACATGGTGCAAAACACCAACAAGCTAGTAATCGGCGGGTTTGAAGTTGACGAGAACAACCAGCTGGTGGTGGTTGCCGTGCTGGACAACCTGCAAAAGGGAGCTTCGGGGCAGGCTGTGCAGAACATGAACATAATGTTCGGGTTCGACCAGGCCGAAGGGCTGGGAATAGAAACAGGCAAACAACAGTAAAATCATTTTTTTAACAAAAGGAGTGAGCTCTAAAAAAATGGAAATCATAGACGCAGACGTTACTAAGGTAAAGGGTTTTTCCGCACTGGGAAAGAACGTGGGCATAAAGAAAGGAAAACCTGACTTTGCAGTGATTTACTCGGACTGCGCGTGCAACGCCGCAGCCACTTACACAAAGAACCTTGTCAAGGGCGCGCCGCTTCTTGTCACCAAGGAACACCTTGCGGATGGAAAGCTCCAAGCGATTGTGGTTAACTCCGGGGTCGCCAACGTGTGCACCGGACAAAAGGGACTTGCGGATGCAAAGGAGATGGCGTCGCTTGCAGCAGCTGAGCTTGGCATTGACGAAAAGGACGTCGCAGTCGCATCAACCGGAGTCATTGGAAAATACCTTCCGATGGAAAAAATCCGCGATGGAATGAAGGGAATCAAGTCCGAGCTTTCAACTGACAGCAACGTCGCACAAGCCATAATGACAACTGACCTGGTCCAAAAGAAGATTTGCGTCAAGGATGGTAATTTCACGATTGCGGCAATCGCCAAGGGCTCCGGGATGATTCACCCCAACATGGCAACTATGCTTGCATTCATCTGCACCGACGCTAAAATCGAGAGCGCAAAGCTTGACTCAATGCTCAAAAAGTGCGTCTCCGACTCGTTCAACATGATGACAGTTGACATGGACACCTCGACTTCGGACATGTGCATAGTGCTTGCCAATGGAAAGGCAGGAAAAGTCGATGAGAAAAAGTTCGAGGCCGCCTTGGGAATAGTGTGCAAGGAGCTTGCGAAAAAGATTGCTGCTGACGGCGAGGGCGCAACCAAGCTTTTGGAAGTCACGGTAAAGGGCGCAACTGACACCCAGACTGCAAAGGTTCTGGCAAAGGCAATAGTCAGCTCTAATTTGGTCAAGTGCGCAGCTTACGGCAACGACCCAAACTGGGGGCGCATACTTTGCGCGATGGGAAACTCAGGCGCAACGTTCGACCCACATAAAGTGGACGTCTGGTTTGGCGATGAGAAAAACGGAAAGGATAGCCAAATAAAAATCGTGCAAGCAGGAGTCACTACTGACTTTGATTACGCAAAAGTCAAGGCGATTATGGCAAAGACTTCGCTTCCAATCTCGATTGACTTGCACGAAGGAACAGCGCAGGCAACCGCCTTTGGGTGCGACATGACGGAGCAGTACATCGAGATTAATGCACATTACACGACATAGACAAGTAAGGACGTTCAAAACAAAAAAGCCAAAGTTATCACAGATTAACGCCAAAACAGAAACGTATAAAAAGCTATAGAGGACAGAGAATACGTTAAGATGTGATAAACATGAGCGTTAAAGTAGAAGCACCCAAGAGAAAATATGCGAGTACCGCATTTCCAAAGAAGAGCTTAATGGAGTGCTTGAAAATTGCTGAATCGATAAAGGCCAATAACAATCTTCAACCATATAATCGGCTTACACTTGCTTCTTCATTAGATACTACACCATCTAGCAGTGCGTTTAGGAACCTCATAACACATTCTGCGTCTTATGGATTAACGACCGGTAGCTATATCGCAGATAAAATCGGACTGACAGCGCTGGGAACTAAAATTGTTTCACCCAAATCTGACGCTGAAAGAAACGAAGGTTTGAAGAGCGCACTATTCAATATACCATTATTTGAAAAGTTTTTCAAAGCATACAATAATGGGAATATGCCAAGAAAAGACCTACTTCTGAATACACTTAATAGAGACTACAACATACCATTGCCAGACTGCGAGGCCTGTTATGGAAGTATACTCAAAAATGCTCAAGAATTGGGTATTTTGGTTGACATAAAAGGGAAACAGTATATTCAACTGGATAAACTTTCCTCTAGTGGATTGACTTCGGCAACAACTCAAGAGGAAGAGGAACCACTTGATTCAACTGATGAGGAACTTCCTTCCGACGAGTTAAGCAACGGACAATTGAATAAGGAAAATACTACAACAACAAAACCAAAGGTGTTCATTTCACACAGTAAAAACAAGAAAATTGTTGAGCAGATAAAAGCAATCTTGAGATTTGGACAGTTCGAACCAGTGATTGCAGAAGAAAGAGAGACGACGGCAATAACAATCGCAGAAAAAGTATTCGGACTGATGAAAACCTGCAATTGTGCGATAATAAACCTAAGCGTGGATGACCAAGAACAAGCAGATGGCGGATTTCAAATAAATCCCAACGTCTTGATAGAGATTGGTGCCGCGCTAATACAATACGACAAAAGAGTGATTTTGTTGATGGATAAAAGGTTCTCAGCAAAACTTCCTAGCAATCTGCATGGCCTATATCGTAGCGAATATGAAGGAGACGCATTGTCTTTTGAGACTGCGATGAAATTACAGGAAGCACTTAGTGGATTTAGAGCATAGTACGTCAATTGCAAAGGTCAAAGTAATTTCAAAACCCTTAAAAACAGCAATATGCACTAAATATTTCCTCTTAGTGGGCCCGTAAGGGCATTCGGAGAGTAAGCTTCGGCTTGAGATCCGCAGGAACAATGCAAGATGCAAAGATTTGGCGTTTAATCGCGGTTTTTGCAGTGGCAGTTTCTTTTGCAGTTCTCAATCCAGGGCAAAGTCATATTTGTACGTAAAAAAGTGATTTGAGTTATGGATTTGGGCACTTCGATTCGCATGGCAGTCGACAATGGAAAGATAGTCTTCGGCTCGGACAAGACTAGGAAGCTCTCGCTTTCAGGCAAGCCCAAGCTGGTGGTTGTTTCGAACAACTGCCCGGCTGAGGCTCGGCAGGACATCGAGCACTTCTGCAAGCTTTCCAAGGTCACGGTATACACGTTCCCCGGAACAAGCGTTGAGCTTGGGACGACGTGCGGCAAGCCGTTCATCATAAGCGCGTTTGCGGTGATGGACTTTGGCAACTCCGACCTTGCGGAACTGGTGAAGACCAAGTGAGTGAACGGAAGCTCTCGCAGGAGGACATCCAGCTTCTCAACTTCGTTGAGAAGGCAACGGGTGCGGCTGCGGTTGACGTCATCACGGAAGGCAACGCAGTTGTCTTTGTGGTGGCAAAGGGCCAGTTTGGAAGGGCTATCGGAAAAGCCGGCGCAAACATTCAGAAGCTGCGCAGGATGATGCCCGGAAAGGAAGTCGAGATAGTGGAGGAAGCAACCGACGTCAAGGAGCTTTTGACACACGCGCTCTCCCCGGCGATGCTGAAGGGAATGGAGCAAAACGACAAGGGCGAAGTCTTGGTCTCGGTTGACGCCAAGTCAAAGGGATTGGCAATAGGAAAGGGCGGGGAGCGCATCAAGCGCGCGCGCCTCTTGGCCAAAAGGCTTTTTGGCGTGGCTGAAGTAAGGATATTGTGATTATTCAAGTTTTCATTTCAAAACAGGTGTTATGATGGCAAAAGGATTGTTCGCAGGAAGGGTTCTGGCACGCAATAGGAAGACTAAGCGCTGGCTCAAGAAGCCCTGGAAACGCAAGGCACTCGGCTTGAAGGCCAAGTTCGACCCCCTTGAGGGCGCGCCCCAGGCAAAGGGAATCGTCATCAAGAAAGTCGGAATTGAGCAGAAGCAACCACACTCGGGAATCATCAAGGGCGTGGTAGTGCAGCTGATCAAGAACGGCAAGAAAGTCACTGCCCACGCGCCCCGCGACAAGGCCATCACCAAGATTGACGAGCACGACGAGGTCACAATAGAGGGCCTCGGAGGTTCTCAGCGCGGACAGATGGGTTCAATCCCCGGAGTCCGTTACAAAGTCGTGATGGTGAACGGAGTATCCCTTGACCAGCTAAGGCGTGGCAAGAAGGAGAAGCCGAAGAGATAAGCTCTTCCATTTTTTCATTTTATTTTCATAAGGTGTTGATGGTATTATGGCAAAGAACGCTGAAGAAAAAGAAGTTGCCGAGCCTGCTGCAAAGCCGGCTTACAAGGCATTCGGAAAATACGAGTACACAGTCGAGGTGCGTGACATCTCGCTTGCGCCCTACATCTGTCTGCGTGACATCGAGCTCCCGCACTCGTTTGCAAGGCACGGCAACAAGCAGTTCGCAAAGTCCAAAGTGAACATTGTCGAGCGCCTGGCAAACAAGCTCATGAGAGGAGGAACCGGAGAGAAGATTTCCGGCCGCATCATCCGCACTCACGGTCGCTTGCAGGGAAAGAAGGGCAAGGCACTCCACGTTGTTGAGCAGGCTTTTGACGAGGTCGAAAAGAGGACCAAGCAGAACCCGCTCCAGGTGCTTGTCCGTGCAATCGAAAACTCGGCCCCGCGCGAGGACATCACCCGCGTGCGCTTTGGAGGAATCTCCTACCAAGTCGCAGTGGACGTCGCTCCGCAGCGCAGGCTTGACCTTGCATTGCGCAACCTGTCGCTTGCAGCCATCATGGGCGCATTCGACAAGAAGGCGACCCTTGCAGAGGTCCTTGCCAACGAGCTGGTTCTCGCAGGCGCAAACGACCTTAACAGCTACTCGGTAAAGCGCAAGAACGACACCGAGCGCATGGCAAAGTCGGCAAGATAAATTTTCTTTTCATTTTTTATTTTTCTTTTTTCAAGAAGGTGGCCGCAAGGCTCTCTTAGTATTTCATGGTGATTTGAATGGCAAGAAAGGAAGCAGTGGTCGAAAAAGTAAGCGCACTGATGAACAACCGCGCCAACATCCGCAACATGGGCATAGTTGCCCACGTGGACCACGGCAAGACCACCCTTTCAGACACCCTGGTTGCCCGCGCAGGACTCATCTCACAGGAGCTTGCAGGAGAACAGCGCGTGCTTGACTACGACGCGCAGGAGCAGGCGCGTGGAATCACCATCAAGGCAGCCAACATCTCAATCGCATTCGCCTACGAAAAAGAGGACTACCTGATTAACCTCATCGACACTCCCGGCCACGTCGACTTTGGAGGCCACGTCACCCGCGCAATGCGCGCAGTGGACGGAGTCATCCTCGTAGTTGACTGCGTCGAGGGAATCATGCCCCAGACTGAGACTAACTTGAGGCAGGCGCTCAAGGAGCGCGTAAAGCCCGTCCTATTCATCAACAAAATTGACCGCTACATCAACGAGCTGAAGCTTTCCAAGGAAAAGATGCAGGAGCGCTTCCTCAAAATCATCATGGCAGTAAACAAGCTCATCGAGACCTACGGCCCCGAGGAGTACAAAAAGGAATGGCAAGTTGACGTGGTGAAGGGAAGCGTCGCATTCGGAACTGCATTCAACAAGTGGGCCATCTCAGGGCCAATCATGAAGCGCAACAACATCAGCTTCCAGACTATGTACGACTGCTGCGTCAAGGGCGACCACGCCCAGCTGCAGAAAATCGCGCCTCTTGGCGACGTCATCTTGGAGATGGTGGTAAAGAACCTGCCCTCGCCAATCGAGTCGCAGAAGTACCGCATCCCAGTAATCTGGCACGGCGACCAGTCAACCGAGCAGGGAAAAGCCATGATGGAGTGCGACCCCAAGGGCAAGGCATGCTTCATGGTAACAGCCATCCAGATGGATCCCCACGCAGGAGAAATCGCCATCGGAAGGCTCTACTCTGGTCGCATCACCAAGGGAACCGAGCTGTTCTTGGCTTCCAAGTTTACCACTGAAAAAGTCCAGCAAGTCGCTGTTTACATGGGTCCTGACCGCATCATCGTCGAGGACGCCGTTGCAGGAAACATCGTCGCACTCGTAGGCTTGAAGGAAGTCTACGCAGGAGAGACGGTCTCCGAAGGCGAGATTGCGCCGTTCGAGCAAATCAAGCACTACAGCGTGCCTGTGGTCACAAAGTCAATCGAGGCAAAGGACCCGCGCGACTTGGTCAAGCTCATTGATGCGCTTCGCAAGGTCACAAAAGAGGACCCGACCATCCGCGTTGAAATCAACCAGGCAACTGGAGAGCACTTGATGTCCGGAATGGGAGAACTCCACCTTGAGATTATCGAGTACAAGATAAAGAACGAGCGCGGAGTCAACATCGTCACCTCGCCACCCATCGTGCTCTACAAAGAGGCAATCACTGCCGAAGGCCCTGAGCTTGAAGGCAAGTCGCCCAACAAGCACAACAAGTTCAAGATTTACGTCACTCCACTCGAGCCGTCAGTAATGAAGGCAATCGACGAGGGCGAAGTCAGCGAAAAGTCAAAGGGCAAGGAAATGATCGAGTCCCTCATCAAGGCAGGGTTGCCGCGTGACGAGGCCAAGAAAATCCTCTGCATCTCAGGCGATAACCTGTTCATTGACGCCACCAAGGGAGTGCAAGGCTTGCTTGACATCAAAGAGCTTCTCCTGCAGGCGTTCCGCGAGGCAGTGCAGCGCGGGCCAATGGCAAAGGAAGAGGTCACCGGAGTCAAGGTAATCCTTACTGACGCAACTATCCACGTCGACCCGGCACACCGCGGTCCGGCACAGGTAATCCCGGCTCTCAAAAGGCCGATTTACGCTGGAATGCTGATGGCAAAGCCCATCCTGCTTGAGCCAAAGCAGAAGCTCGTAATCAGCGCGCCCAACGACTACCTTTCCAACATCATCACGTTGATTAACGGAAGGCGTGGCCAGGTGCTCTCAATCGAGCAGGAAGGCGAGGCAGCTGCAATCGTGGGCAAGGTGCCTGTTGCGGACATGTTCGGCTTCTCAAACGACATCCGCAGCGCAACACAGGGCCGCGCGTCGTGGTACTACGACTACTCAGGGTACGAAAAGCTCCCAGCGGACTTGCAGGGAAAAATCATCACCCAAATCCGCAAGCGCAAAGGAGAGCCGGAAATCGTGCCGACTGCAAGGGACTTCTTGGACTAAATCCAGAAGCAGGCGAGATTGCGGGGTTTTGCCCGCACTCCCAACTTTTTCTTTTTTCCAACTCTTTTTCTGTTTTCAAACCATTTGAAAACCTAAACGCTTTTTAACCAAAGAATATGCTATCAATTTATGGCCATCAAAGTTTCACCTAAAAAAACCAACGAAAGGCAGGGCGCGGAAAAGGCGCTTCAACCGCACCACACGGAATTGTATAACAAAGTATTCGGCAATTGGGATGGAAGCAGCCCATTCAAGACCCCCTTGCAAGCTTCAAAAGTCAAACAAGCCATAGCTTCCTTGGACCGGGCGCAGACAAAATACATAGACAGCCTGTTCTATCAGCCGGTAATGTACCAAAAAAACAAGGAGAAGCTGGTTGGCCCTGCGCTCAAATACATAGAAAGAATCGGCGAACTCACCAGGGGAATGCCAAAAGCCCAGATGAGCCTGCTGATGAGCGGCGCATACAAGCACAAGTCTATCCGCCAAATAAAAGAAAGCATCGAGTCAACGCGCGGCCTCAGCCAAGACCAGCTTAAATTCCTTGAACAAGTCAAAGCCCCAAGGCATTACGCCCTTGACCTATTCGCCAAAAAAATAAGGGCGATCGGGCCAAAACACGTGGGCGGCGCAAGGGCAGCAATATCGTTGGGATATGATATGGCAGACCCCCAGTTCGGACGGAAAGCGCAGGAACTTTCAGCAAACCATACAAAAAAAATCATGGCGCTCAAGAAACGCCCCCCGACAAAAGATGTGTTCTACTACAAAGACGCCACGAACCATATTGAAATGCTACACAAAGCCGTGGGCCACAAATAAATACAAATCCATTGCGGGGTTTCCCGCATTCCCAACTTTTTCTTTTTTCCAATTCTTTTTCTGTTTCCCGTTTTCTGCCCTTATTTTCAAGGCGAAAGCCTTTTTTCAAACGGGAACTGCCCATTCGTGGCGACAATCGGCCCGGTTGAGAGCTTCCAATCCGAGCCATCCCAGTTGAAAATCTTGCCGCCTGCTTCCATCACAAGCAGCGCGCCAGCAGCGACGTCCCATATTTGGAGGTGCTCGTGCGGGTAGGCGTGGTGCGTGCCGCGGGCAACGCAAGTAAGGCCGATTACTGCAGAGCTTGGCTGGACGATGTCGCGAAAACGGGTGACGTATTTTGAGTAGAACTCGGCGACTGCCTGCTCGCGCTTTTCGTGGCTGTGGGAAAACCCGGTTGAGACCATCATCTTGGCAAAGTCAGGCTCCTGCGGGGCGACGTGTATCCTGCGCGCTTTTGAAAAAACCTCGGACGGGTTGTGGTGCTCAAAAAGCATCCCACAAGCAGGCCAGCGCGAGGGAAGAACGAGCGATTTTAGCCTCTTGACTACGCCCGGCTTTGCAAAAGTGCTGCGGTCTGCTAAGTAGGCGCCGTTGTCCTTTGCGGCAAAGAACAGCTCGTCCTTTGCGGGCAGGTATATCGCAGCCGCAACCAGCTCATCGCCATCCGCAAGCGCAATCGAAATCCCAAAGTCTGAGTACTTGCTTGCAAAGTTGGCGGTGCCATCAATCGGGTCGATTATCCAGCGCAGGTCCTGCCTGCCGGACTGCCCTCCTTCCTCACCCTCAAAACCCGCTTCAGGACAGGCCTTGAAAAGGTACGCACGGATTACTTCCTCCGACTTCTTGTCGGCAATGGTGACCACGCTGTTCTGGTTTTCCTTGGCTATGGCTTCCACTTGCGACGCGGGAAGGTTGTAGTAGTGCATCACTTCCTTGCCTGCAAGAAGCGAAGCCCGAACTGCGTGCTTCATGTAGTCTGCAGGGGAGCGTTTCAACGGGATTTGCAGTTCCATAAAAATTACCTCGAAGAATTTTACTGGCAAAAATCACGGTTTTTGCCATTAAAACAATTGTTGTACCGCTGGGGGACTTGAAGAATTTTCTTATTCCAAACGGAATGATTTTGCGGAAATTTCGCGCTACGAAATTCGAAAAAGCACGATAGGTTTTTATACAAAATGTCAGCAAATAGTTGCTGTCATTTGGGGTTCCAAGGGGGGCTTGGAGCAATAGTTTTTCACCCATTTTGAGTGGTGAAAAGGCAAAGCGGTCACAAAACCTTTATAAATCTAGACCGTTTTTCATATATTCCCAAGAAATTAGGCAACCATACAACATATAGTGGTCTGTTTATACTTCCACCACAATTGGTGGGATTCAAGCTGGCTGGCAGGCTGGCTGCAGGCCCCCGGAATGCCGTAGGTTGTGTCCTGGTTCCTTGGCAGGCACAAGGGTTAGGGGGTTGTTTTTTGTGAAATGTCCCAGTTGCAAAAGCGAAGAGACCAAGGTCATTGACAAGCGCTTTACTGACAATATTGAAGCCAACAGACGCCGAAGGGAATGCCTTTCTTGCGGCGAGAGATTCACCACTTACGAACGCATAGAAACCACGCTCAAAGTCATCAAAAAAGACGGCAAGAAGGAGGACTTTGACGAGTCCAAGATAATGCGCGGGATTGAGAACGCGGCGGTCAAGAGGCTTTCTGAAAAGCAGATTGACCAGCTTGTTGATGACATCTCTGCTGAGCTTGCAAAGGAAAACCCCTCAGGCGAGGTCCAAACGTCGGTAGTTGGCAACAAGGTTCTTGAAAAGCTCAAACAAGCTGACGAGATCACTTACCTTCGCTTTGCTGCTGTTTACAAGGGGCTCAAGAACGCCCAGGCGCTCCAGAAGGAAGCTAGGAGCCTTCACGAGTACAAGGGCGGAAAAGTCAAGACGCTCATATCCAAGATAAAGAAGCGCGACGGCCGAGTTGTGTCTTTTGACCGCGACCGCATCGAAACAGCCATCTTTGCAGCTGCAAAGGCTACTGGCGCTGGAGACCACGACTTGGCGGAAGAGCTTACTGACAAGGTTGTTTCAAAGCTCAACGCCGAGTACGGCGACGAGAAGGTCCCGGACGTTGAAGTCATCCAAGACATGGTCGAAAAAGTACTCATTGAGGCAGGCCAGGTCGAAATCTCCAAGTCGTACATCCTTTACCGCAACCAGCGCGAAAAGGAGCGCGAGCGCAAGCAGATGTTCATGAACATAAACGACGTCATGGACGGCTACCTTTCGCAATCAGACTGGCGCACCAAGGAAAACAGCAACACCGACTACTCGTTCTCGGGGCTTATGTTGCACACTGCAGGAACAGTGATTGCAAACTACGTGCTCAACGAAATGTACCCCTCCGAAGTGGCTGAGGCTCACAAGAAGGGCTACTACCACTTGCACGACTTGTCGTGCGGAGTGGTTGGCTACTGCGCAGGCTGGTCGCTCAAGAACCTCATCCAGATGGGCTTCAACGGAGTCCCCAACAAAGTTGACGCGCTTCCCGCAAAGCACTTGGACGTTCTTGTCAACCAGATGGTGAACTTCATCGGCTGCATGCAAATGGAGTTCGCAGGCGCACAGGCATTCTCAAGCGTCGACACTCTTTTGGCGCCCTTTGTCAAGCAAGACAAGCTTACTTACAAGCAAGTCAGGCAGGCAATGCAGATTTTGGTGTACTCTTTGAATGTGCCCTCGCGCTGGGGAAGCCAGATGCCGTTCTCAAACGTCACTTTTGACTGGACCGTGCCCGAAGACATGGCAGGCCAAGCCGCGATAGTAGGCGGCGAGCCAATGGAATTCAACTACGGCGACTGCCAGGCCGAAATGGACATGATAAACAAGGCATTCCTCGAAGTCATGATGTCAGGCGACGCTTCGGGCAGGATATTTACGTTCCCCATCCCGACGTACAACCTCACAACCGACTTCAACTGGGACTCGGACAACGCCAACCTGCTCTTTGAGGCTACTGCACGCTACGGCATGCCGTACTTCCAAAACTACATTGGAAGCAACCTCGACCCCAAGAGCGTGCGCTCGATGTGCTGCAGGCTCAGCTTGGACTTGAACCAGCTGCGCAACAAAGGAAACGGCATCTTTGGCGCTGGAGAGCAGACCGGAAGCGTCGGAGTGGTCACAATAAACCTCAACCGCCTGGCCTACGAGTCAAGCAACAAAGAGGAATTCTTCAAAAAAATCGACCAGTACATGACTCTTGCCAAAGTCTCGCTTGAGATAAAACGCGAAGTCATCGAACGCAACCTCGCCCAGGGCTTGATGCCTTACACTAAGAGGTATTTGGGCTCGTTCCACAACCACTTCTCCACAATCGGATTGTGCGGGATGAACGAAGCCTGCGTCAACCTGCTTGGCAAGAACATCGTCGAGCCTGAAGGCAAGACGCTTGCGATGGAGACTTTGACGTACATGCGCACCAAGCTCGTTGAATTCCAAAACGAGACTGGCCACCTGTACAACTTGGAAGCAACCCCGGCAGAAAGCGCGTCTTACCGCCTTGCAAAGGCAGACAAGAAGGCCCACCCGGACATCTACACGTCCGGCACGGACGCGCCCTACCTGACCAACTCAACTCAGTTGCCAGTTGACGCTACGGACGACGTCATCGAAGCTTTGATGCACCAAAACGACTTGCAGGCACTGTACAGCGGCGGAACCGTGTTCCACACGTTCATGGGCGAAAAGCTCAGCTCCGGCGAAACGTGCAAGCAACTCGTCAGGAAAATCGCCTACAACACGCGGCTGCCGTACTTTTCGATAACGCCGACATTCAGCGTCTGCCCCGAACACGGCTACATCGCAGGAGAGCACTTCTCCTGCCCGTGCATGGTAAAGGAGAAAGCGTAGATAATACAGGAGGGATGAACAATGGACGAAGGAAAAAGCTGCTCGAAGAAATGCGAAGTGTACTCACGTGTAGTCGGCTACTATAGGCCGGTCCAGAACTGGAACAACGGAAAGCGCGAAGAATTCAAGGACCGCTTGGAATACTCCGAACAAGTCGCCTTGTCAAAGAAGTTTGAAGGCGGCTGCCAGGAAGTAACCATCGCCTGTGAGTGCGCGCCTTCAAAGAAAGCCTAAAGGCCTCTTTCCCCTTTTTCTTCCTTTTTTTCGCCAAGAGGATAAATAGGCTATTACAATGCAAATCGTAGGCTTGCAGAAGACCACGCTCGTTGACTATCCCGGCGTGGTTGCCTGCACCATCTTCACCCCCGGCTGCAACTTCCGCTGCCCCTACTGCCACAACCCCGAACTCATCAAGCCAACCCACGCCTACCAAATCATCCCCGAAAGCGAATTCCTTACTTGGCTCTCAGGCCGCAAGGGCTGGCTGGATGGGATTTGCGTGACCGGCGGCGAGCCCACCCTCCAAAAGGACTTGCCGGAATTCGCCAAGAAAGTGAAAGCCCTCGGCTTCAAGTTCAAGCTTGACTCCAACGGCACGAACCCTGGGATGCTTGAGCAGATGCTTGACGCTAACCTAGTCGATTTCATCGCAATGGACATCAAAGCGCCGCTTGCCGACTACTCAACCGCCACCAGAGTGGCAGTAGTCCAAGAGAACATTCAAAAGTCCGTTGACCTCATCCGCACCCGCGCCCCAGACTATGAATTCCGCACCACCGTGGGCCCGGCTTGGTACTCAAAGGACGCTGCCAAGAGGATTGGCGAGTGGCTGGATGGCTCGAAGGCCTACTACCTGCAGCAGTACGTTCCGGGGAACACTCTTGACCCTGCACTCTCGCAGGACAGGTTCACGAAGGAAGAATTGGAAGAGCTGCAGACCATCCTGAAGCCCCATTTCAAGAAAGTCGAGATAAGGGGAGTCTAAAAATAGAATGAGGGAAATAGACATGGCAAACCTAACTGTTGCTGACCGAAAGAAACTATGGACGTTATCAGGAAACGTGTGTTCGTATAATTTTGGCAATGAAAAATGCAATCAAAAATTGGTAACCTCCGCTAATCCGGGAACTAACAGCATTGTGGGAGAAGAATGCCATATTATTGGCGAAAGCCCCGGATCTAGCCGATATTTAGAGGAATATCCTCTGCGAAATTCCTATGAAAACATAATTTTACTCTGTCCAACTCATCACACGATTATTGACAAAGAAGAAAATGAGGCCACCTATTCACCAGACATTTTAAGGGAAATGAAAACACACCACGAAAGGAAAGTCACTCAAGACACCTCCAAAGCGCAGCTAGCTGATTCGGCGATTAATTTAGAGGTTAATTCAGCCCGTGAAGCCACAGGAGTTAAAATAATTAACCAACCAACAAAGATCCAAAATACGCAGATAACCGTTCGTGCTAATGACGTTGGAAAAGTAGTCGGACTTCATATAGAAAATAGCATACCAGACGAAGACGGCAATATTACAGGATTATCATGCATTACAACAACATGTCCGTCTTGCGGAACCTCTCAGTCAGCGACGATGGCCTGTGGCAGAATAAAACAACTAACATGCGACAATTGTGGTACAGAAATTGATATCAAATAATGTGATATTATGTCTCTAAAAAAATACGAGATAATTATTGACACAAATGGACTTGGAGATTATGACAACGGCCACCTTAAAACGGATAACCTGAAATTTCTTTCAATAAATAAGGCAGTGTATAAAGGACTGATATCGTTTCTACAAGATAACGCATTGAAAGAACAGTTCAAGATTGTAGTTCCAAAAATAGTTTTTGAAGAGCTTAAACAACAACAAATCGAAATCTATAATGGACAATTGAACAAACTTGAAGACACCTTTTCAAAATTTAAAGTATTTCCAGAATTTCAGATGATAGTACCATCTTTTGACTACAATTCACATTTAGAAACAAAAATCGAAGTATTCACAGATAAATATGAAATAGACGTTATTGATTATCCACCAGACAGTTGTTTGAAAAAAATAATAAAACGTTCAATAAACAAGGAAAAACCATTCTATAAGAAAGGAAAAGACTCGGGTTTTAAAGACACGATTATCTGGGAGTCTATAATCGCTCACGCAAAAAATACGCCCAACACAATATTCATGTTTTTTTCAAAAGACAAAGACTTTGATGATGAAAACCTGAAAAAAGAGTTTTCAAAAGAAACTGGAGCGAAATTGATGATATTCGATAGTCTGGCCAATTTGAAAATTGAAATAGACAAATTAAACTCATTGAAATTGGATTTTGAACGTATTAGAACTGAATACGAACAAACATTTTTCCCTAAAATTATTCGAATTCTTAGATCGGGACAATTAGACTATGTTGAATGGATGGGTCCTGAAAAGGAAGAATCACCATACCAAACCGGATATCCTGCACAAATATTTAGTCGAGATAATAAGATTATTGACATTAATCATATTGAAAATAATCAGTATGAAATAGCCTGTACAGTGACAATATGTCACGATACACAATATACAGAATGGGCGCAAGTAGTCAAAGAATATGCACCATACGCCGAAGAAATAACGACGGAAAAGATTTCGGTAAGAATTGAAAAAAAGGATAATGCGTACAAAATAAAAACGATTGTTCTTGATGACCTTCGTTTTAACGGAAAGAACATAATAGAATTCGATTGAAAAAAGGAATATTATATGACATCCATTTATTCAACAAATGAACCACAATTTACCGCCGATTTTTTCTGTAAGAAATGTGGTGAACAATTAGTAATCAACCTTTCCTCGTTTAGGCTAAAAAAATCACCATGGATGCCATTAACCAAAGAAAATGAGCATCATACACGAGAATTTATACGAGATAAAACCGGATACGGTATGGTATACGAAATCAGCATACTTGAAACCAGTAAATCTAATACTAAACCGCTAACCGAAATAGCCGGAAAAAAGATAGATGAACTCGGCATAGTATACATAGGAAAACAGACCGGATCATATGAACTTCAACTATTTCTCAACACAATTCTAGGAAAGAATCGCGAAAATAAGAGAAGTAGTAGCGCAACGAAATGGCTAGAAAAATATGCAAATAAATACGGCTCGAACTTTAGATTCAGATATGTTTGTACAAAACCTCCATCCCTAGCTAGTCATCTAGAAAGCCTCTTAATACAAGAATATGAAGAAAAAAACGGCAGTAAAGTTTTACTAAATAAACACAGATAAAAGAAAATCAGGCTAGAATATTTCAAAGACGATATTAGCGATAATCCAAGTCTCCCTCAACATTTTCAAAATATCTAATGCACTGTAACATAGTTATGAGCATTTTTCCTGAATCATATTTTCCTTTTACTGCAAACGTGTTTTGTTTTTTGTTAAGTTCCCATTCGGATTCTTTTTTTGTCTTTTCTTGCTTTACAATATGACGTAGAAAGGGTTCCAATATGAAAGATAGCATTCGTTGGAAAATGTTTTTTCTTGATTTGGATTTTTCTCGTTCAGGATATCTGAATCCTTGGCCATCAGAATCAATTTTTCCTAAATCAATTACAAACGTTTTAACTGCGGAATCTGGACGCCGGATTAAAAATTGCAATTCGGGCTTAAGCAACTCTCTAAAAGGCCGCAATAAGTCGTGAGATGTGGGCTTGATAGTTGTTTGATAACCGAGTTCATTTACGTAATAGTTTAACCCTTTCATTTGTAATTCTAAGTAGTGTCTAAAAATGAACAAGATTGGAACTAACTCGTAGTCATGGAAAATTCCTGTTTTTAATTTTAGTTCTAATTCATTTTTCAGTAGGTCGCCGCATACGCCTGCATATTGCAGGTAGTATGATGAACGATTATATTTTTTTATTTCAAGCATAATCTATCATACTCTCGTTGAAAAAATGTAGGTCAGCGTTATTTTTGTTCTTGATACTCCAGCCATGCTTTTTCTAATGAGGATCCAGAAACGCGATTGTGTGTTGCTTTTGTTCCTATGCAACACTCAAGATTCTCCTCGGCGTTTCTAAGCTCTTCTTCTAAATCATCATTAAGATGATCTTTAGCAAAGGTCAAGGTATTTATTCGAAGCAAAGTTTCGAATGGTTCTCTTCCACATCCTTCTGTTGCCAATCGATAGGCTATCATTCGAAGTAATTCTATGGCTTCGGAAATTTCATCGTTATTTATCTGAAACCAAATAAGATATGGAAGAAAGTTCAAATCATCTTTGAGCGTTTGTTCAAAAACACAATTCTGTGCGAATTGTCTCAAACTAGGTTCCTGAATTCCATCAAGTTTTCCTATGCCTTGGAGTACAATTTTAAATATCTCTTTATTATCCGCATCAATTCTTTCTGGCGTTCGAACGAAGTTACAACCTGATGAAAGTTTATTCGAGGCAGTATTGAAAAGAAGTGCGGCTTCTTTGTAGTCCATGGCAGTTTGAATTATTACGCTATCTTTAACACTCAAAAAAACCACCCCGAGCCGTCTTTTTCAGGAAATCCTTCCATAAATATCTAGTGACAGAATAATCATCGTCATCAACAATAAAGACGTATTTCGCTCCTACGTGTTTTAGTAATCTCCAACCCTTTCTAGAACGAGGCGAATTCGAAACCCGAGAACGAATGTATTCAAAAAATCCTCCGGCTCTTTTTTTATCTATACCTTTGTTAAATGCCAGGCAATAGCCGACTTTTCGCCCAGTTTCAGGTTCATCTCTTCGTAATAGTACTGCTGCAATGCTAGGATCGAAATAGCTTGAACGCGGTTTGTTAGTAACAAATTTTACTTCAACCACCAGGTTGAAACGACCATAACCGTCTGGGCGGGCATTCCGAGTTAGTACTAAATCCCAACCAGTCTCTGATTTTTTTGCTACCTTTTTAGTAGTCCATTTTCCTGGAAATACCTTTGTTCCATCTTTTGACAAAATCGTGTTTGACTCAAAAGCCTTGGCAATTGCGCGAACAACTTCGTCTTCAGATTTAAACATCATTTTTCCCCTAACCGCCCGATAAAATGGTGCAATACAACAAATGCTAGCCAGAACCAAGCCGAATTTTAATATCAAAAATGGAAACAAACAATTGAACTAAACCAATTATTACCAAAAGGATGGTCAACCAAGCAACAGCCCTAGTAAGTTTGATTACTTCAAGTGTTTGCTTGGAACTCGCAAGTTGAGCTTCTAAAAGCATTTGCTGAAAGCCTTGAGCGTGGGTTAATGCAGCTTTCTCAGTTTCAATCTGTTGTGTTTGCAGCTTAATGTCATTAAGTCTGAAAAAGAAGTTCAAAAGGTCATTTACATCCTTTTTATCGCTCATAGACTCATTTCTTTCAAAGTCCTTAAAAAACCAGGCCTAAACGCACCTAGAGGGGCAGACTATCTCAAACTCACCTTAAAAAAGGCCTTTTCTATAGTATACTAACCTTTTTAAACATTCTAATCGATAATTATTTCCCTGTTCGGGAAATAGGGCTTTTTTAGGGTTAGCTAGCTTTCTCGCTGGCACTCGTATTTTGTGGGTAAGACTGATGGGTTCCTTTAAGCATATTTTTGTACCAAAGCACGAAGTCGCTTCGCAGAAGGAAGTTGACGAGATGTGCAAGAAGTTCGGCATCACTGTCGACAAGCTTCCTCTCATAAAGTTGTCGGACCCGGCCATCGAAAGCCTCGAGGTCGTGCCCGGCCAGGTCATAAAAATCACGCGCAAGAGCGCGGTGACCAAGAAGGAAGAGGACTACTTCCGCAAGGTTGTAGAGGATTAAAACCGGTTTTTACGCTCCTTAGCGCAAGGCACGCGTATCTATCGGTGTTGGGTTGTTTGTAAGCGCTTGGCGACGCTGTATCGCCAGTATCAGTAAATGCTTTTTGTTGATAGGTGGTTTTGGGGTATGGCTTTCCGGGAATTGTCGCGTGCGTATTATTACGAAAATAGCCTTGCAAAGCAGTTCATCAAGAGTTTTGACCGCTTTGTAGAGGAAGGGATGCAGGAAATCATCGAGCAGCAGAACATAATCGAGCCGCAGATTGAGGGAATCTCAATCAAGCTCGGAAAAGTCCGCGTAGAGAGGCCCATGGTCATCGAGGCAGACGGCTCAAGGCGGCCGTTGTTCCCAATCGAGGCACGCGTCCGCGACTTGTCCTACACCGCACCCATTTTCCTTGAGATGACGCAGGTCATCAACGGCACTGCAAAGCGCACCGAGGACGTGTTCATCGGAGAACTCCCAGTAATGCTCAAGTCCAAGCTTTGTTACCTTCACGGAAAGAGCGAAGAAGAGCTTACCAAGATGAGCGAGGACCCCCTTGACATTGGCGGTTACTTCATCATCAACGGAACTGAAAAGACGCTTATGAGCCTTGAGGACCTGGCGCCAAACCGCATCCTGGTCTCCAAGGAAAAAGACACTGGCCTTGTACAGGCAAAGGTGTTCTCTACACGCCTCGGCTTCAGGGGAAGAATCACTGTTGACCGCACTGCGGAAGGCAAGATGTCAGTCACCCTGCCGTCTTACAACAAGGCAATCGAAATCTCACTCCTTCTCAGGGCACTTGGCCTTGACTCGAACGAAAAAATCCTCGAAGGCTTCTCGGAAGAAATCGAGGTCAGAAACGACATACTCCTCAACATCGAGTCCGACCCTTCAAAGAAGAAGTCGGAAGCGTTGGAAATCATTGGAAAGCGCGCAGCACCGGGCCAGCCGGTCGACTACCAAGTCAAGCGCGCAGAACTCCTGATTGACCGCTACCTGCTCCCCCACATTGGTGTGGAGCCGGACAACAGGCTTGCAAAGGCTTATTTCCTGTGCAGGATGTCCGAGCGCGCAATCCTGGTATTCTACAAGAAAAGGCTCGTGGAGAACAAGGACCACTACTCAAACAAGCGCATCAAAATCTCGGGCAAGCTCATGGAAGAGCTGTTCCGGTATTCCTTCCAGTTCCTGGTCAAGGACATTGCCTACCAGATGGAACGCGCAAACGTGCGTGGAAGAAAGCTTTCAATGTTTGCAGTAGTGCGCCCAGACGCACTCACAGAGCGCATCAAGTACAGCATGGCAACAGGCAACTGGGTTGGTGGCCACACTGGAGTGTCCCAGCCGCTTGACCGCTACAACTTCATCTCGGCAGTTTCATTCCTGCGCCGTGTTACTTCGCCGCTGGCTAAGAAGCACCCGCACCACAAGGCGCGTGACTTGAACGGAACTCACTTCGGCCGTTTGGACCCGAATGAGACTCCGGAAGGCCCTAACTGTGGTCTTGTGAAGAACCTTGCGATGTTCTGCGAGATTACTGTGGGAGTGCCTGAAAAGCCGGTTGAATCCACGCTGAAGAAACTCGGCGTCTCAATGAAGCTTTAAGTTTATAGGAGATTGATTTACGATGAAATGCAGCGTTTTCCTCAACGGCCGCTTCATAGGATTTTCCGAGAACGGCAAGAAGCTCTGTGACGAGATCCGCGAAAAGCGCAGGTCAGCGGAGATTGACAGCCAGACCAACGTGGCTTACTACTCAAAGACCGACGAGGTCTTCATCAACACCGATGAGGGCCGCGCGCGCAGGCCGGTTCTTGTGCTCAAGAACGGCAAGAACCTTTTGACCGCAGAGCTTTCGGAAAAAATCAAGAAAGGCGAGCTCGGCTGGTCTGACCTTGTAGCCAAGGGAGTAGTCGAGTACCTTGACGCTGAGGAAGAGGAAAACACGCACATTGCAATCAGCGAAAGGGAGCTTGAGAAGAAGGAAAGCAAGGGAACTAGCGCACAGTACACTCACCTTGAGATTGACCCGAGGTCAATCCTTGGATACGCAAGCTCACAGATGCCCTTCCCAGAGTACAACATGGCTCCCAGGGTACTGATGGCAGCACAACACACCAAGCAAAGCCTTGGATTGTACGCTGCAAACTACAACCTGCGGACTGACACTCGCGGTTACGTTCTTTACTACCCGCAAGCCCCCCTCGTGCAGACCGAAGCGTACGACACGCTCAAGCTCGCACGCAGGGCAAGCGGACAGAACCTCATAGTCGCGGTTCTTTCTTATTACGGGTTCAACATGGACGACGCCATCGTCATCAACCGCGCGGCAATAGACCGCGGTTTGGGACGCTCGGTTTTCTTGCGCAGCTACTCGGCAGAGGAGCGCAGGTACCCCGGAGGCCAGAAGGACAAGTTCGGCGTGCCCGAAGAGTTCGTGCAGGGCTACCTTGGCCCCGAGTCATACGCCTGCCTTGACGCAGACGGAATCATCACCCCCGAGACCGCAGTCACTGAGGACGCGGTGCTTGTAGGAAAGACCTCGCCACCCCGATTCTTGAAGGAAGTCACTGCACTTGACGTTGACTCGGAAAAGCGCAGGGAAAGCTCGGTCACTGTCCGCGGAAATGAGAACGGAGTGGTTGACGCAGTATTGCTTTCCGAGACTGTTGCAGGCAACAAGTTCGTCAAAGTCAGAGTGCGCAAGCTCAACATACCCGAAGTAGGGGACAAGTTCGCCTCGCGCTTTGGACAAAAGGGAGTAATTTCCCTGCTTGCCGCACCAGAGGACATGCCATTCACCAAGGACGGGATTACCCCGGACCTAATCATCAACCCCCACGCCATCCCCGGCCGTATGACTGCAGGACACCTCTTGGAGATGCTTGCGGGCAAGGCAGCTTGTATGGACGGCAAGACAAAGGACGGCTCCGCATTCGTCGGACAGCGCGAGGAGGACTTCGAGGAAGTCCTTGAGAAGGCAGGACTGCGCTTTACCGGACAGGAGACGCTTTACGATGGAAGGACTGGCCGCATGATGATGGCCAAGATTTACGTCGGAGTAATCTACTACCAGAGGCTCCACCACTTGGTATCGCTCAAGATCCACGCGCGCTCGCGCGGCCCTGTGCAGATGCTTACCCACCAGCCAACTGAAGGAAGGGCAAGGGAAGGAGGACTGCGCTTGGGAGAGATGGAAAGGGACTGCTTCATCGGATTCGGTGCGGCGTCCTTGCTCAAGGAGCGCATGATTGACTCTTCAGACAAGACCACCGAGCTCGTGTGCTCGGAGTGCGGTAGCCTTGCAAGCTTTGACAAGATTAAGGGAAGAAAGTTCTGCCCAATCTGCCAGAGCACCAAGTGCGACGACGTGGAGATGTCTTACGCCTTCAAGCTTTTGCTTGATGAGATGAAGAGCATCGGCATATTCCCCAAGCTTGAGCTTGCGGACAAGAGCTAGACTTTGAACTTCTGAGAGTGTGTATTGATATGGCAACCAAAGTCATCCGTTCGATCAAGTTCGCGGTCTTCTCACCCGAACAGGTCCGCGCGATGAGCGCAGTAAAGATTACCGTGCCCGACACTTACGACGAGGACGGCTACCCCATCGGCGGCGGCCTTGCTGACCAGCACCTCGGAGTCATCGACCCCGGCCTCAAGTGCAAGACCTGCGGCGGACGCATCAAGTCGTGCGGCGGCCACTTTGGCCACATCGAGCTCGTGCGGCCAGTAGTGCACGTCGGGTTTGCAAAGTCAATCTACATGATACTCAAGGCAACCTGCAGAAAGTGCGGTCGCTTGCTTTCCGAGGAGAACACGGTAAACCGCGTCAAGAAGGTTTCCGAGTGCCCCCACTGCAAGGAAAAACAGCGCGCAATCAAGTTCGTAAAGCCCTTGACGTACTACGAGGACACGCGCAGGCTTTTGCCCAACGAAATCCGCGAACGCCTTGAGCGCACCCCGACCGAGGACCTCAAGAAGATGAAGGTTGAAATCCGCCCCGAGTGGATGATTCTTACTTGCCTCATCGTGTCGCCAGTGACTGTGCGGCCTTCCATCACGCTTGAAACTGGAGAGCGCTCCGAAGACGACCTTACACACAAGCTTGTGGACATTCTGCGCATCAACCAGCGTCTTGCAGAAAACATTGACGCTGGAGCGCCCCAGCTTATCATCGAGGACTTGTGGGACCTTTTGCAGTACCACGTTGCAACTTACTTTGACAACGAGACTGCAGGAATCCCGCCAGCACGCCACCGCTCAGGCAGGCAGCTCAAGACTCTCTTCCAGCGCCTCAAGGGCAAGGAAGGACGTTTCCGCTACAACCTCTCAGGTAAGCGTGTCAACTTCTCAGCGCGTACAGTCATTTCGCCGGACCCGACTCTTGGAATCAACGAGCTTGGAATCCCCGAATCAATCGCAGCGGAGCTTACGCTCCCTGTGCAGATTACCGAGTGGAACTTGGAGCAGATCAAGAACCTGATCCGCGAGCACCCGGAAAAGATAAACTACATAATCAAGCCGGACGGCAAGAGAAAGAAGCTCACCGCAACCAACGTCGAAGAGCTTTTGACCGAAATCGAGCCTGGATGCACTATGGAGCGCCAGCTCATTGACGGCGACATTGGAATCTTCAACAGACAGCCATCGCTGCACAGGCAGTCGATGATGGCGCACAACATCAAGGTGCTTGCAGGCAAGACTTTCCGCTTCAACGACGCGGTAACAAAGCCCTACAACGCGGACTTCGACGGGGACGAAATGAACCTGCACATCCCCCAGAACGAGGAGGCGCAGGCTGAAGCCGAGATTTTGATGAAGGTGGAAAACCAGATTCTTTCACCGCGCCACGGCGACCCCAGCATCGGGCCTGCAATGGACCAGATTTCAGGATTGTACGTGCTTACTTTGGGAGACGTCAAGTTCTCCAGGGAAGTCGCTTGCGAGCTTTTGGGCTCAGCCGGAATCTACCCGGAAATCTCCAAGGCAAAGCTTACTGGCAAGGAAATATTCTCATACATCCTCCCTGAGGACTTCGACTACTCCGGAAAGAACAGGAGCGCAAGCAAAAACGACCCCAACGAGAGGTCAAAGTGCCCCGAGGACGCGTTCGTCGAAATCAAGAAGGGCAAGCTCAACTACGGCCACATCGACTCGAAGGTCCTTTCGGGAATGCTCAAAAAGATGTTCGCCGAGTGCGGGCCTGAAAAGACGCGCAAGTTCGTAGACGCGGCTGCAATGATGTCAGTTGACATGATTACCCACTACGGGCTCTCAATCTCGCTTGAGGACTACTACATCCACCCCGAGTCAAGGAAGGAAATCATCAACAACTACCGCATCGCCCGCGAGAAGGTTCACGGCCTCATCCACAAGTACAAGGAAGGAAACCTCGAGAGGCTTCCCGGAAAGTCAAGCCTTGAGACTTTGGAAGAGCACGTCATGGGAATCGTCGAAGGCGTGCGCAAGGACAGCTGGAAGATTATCGGAAAGGGAATCAAGAAGCTTCCCGCAAGCATCGGCGGGGAACTGCTCCAGATGAACTCGCCCCTCATGCTCGCACAGGCAGGAGCAAGGGGAAGCACACTCAACGTAGTCCAAATGTGCGGGCTTGTAGGCCAGCAGGCAGTGCGTGGAAAGCGCATCAAGTCTGGATACCGCGGACGCGTGCTCCCGCACTTCCGCCGTGGCGACTTGGGAGACGAGGCAAAGGGCTTCGTAATCAAGCCGTTCAAGCACGGCCTCTCGCCGATCGAGTACTTCTTCCACGCAGCAGGAGGACGCGACTCAGTAGTCGATAAGGGAGTCAACCCGGCAAAGACCGGTTACATGCAGCGCCGTCTCATCAACGCCTTGCAGGACTTCATCGTCCAAAAAGACATCTCAGTCCGCGACTCGGAAGGACGCATCATCCAATTCAAGTACGGAGACGACGGCCTTGACGCAACTGACCAGCCCGTTGCATACGGCGAGCCAGTTGGAGTCATCGCGGCACAATCCATTGGAGAGCCAGGCACTCAAATGACCCTCCGCACGTTCCACTACGCAGGAGTAGCCTCGCTTGCACAGCTTGGATTTACCCGCCTCGTAGAGCTGGTTGACGCACGCAAGACGCCCAAGAACCCGGTCATGGAAGTTTACCTCAAGCCGGAATTCTCAAAGGACATGGAGAAGGTCAAAAAGATTTCCTTCAAGATTGAGAAAGTCTCGCTGTCCGACGTCGCCGAAGTGCGCGAGGACTTTGAAAAGAAGGCGGTCACAGTCAAGTTCGACGAGAAGGCGCTCAAGGAAGCCGGGTTGAAGGAAGACGACGTGCTTACAAAGATCAAGGCCGTTGCGCCCTTTGTGAAGGAACGCGACAAGTACGTCATCAAGCCAAAGGACGAGACACTCAAGAACATCCGCAAGGTCACGACCAAGCTGTTCGAGATGATCCTCAAGGGAATCCCCGGCATCAGCCGCGCCATCATCATCGAAAAGAAGGGCGAGAAAGGCGAAATGGAATACTCGCTTGCAACTGAAGGCACCAACCTCAAGGAAATATTCAAGCTTGAGGAAGTGGACGCTTCACGCACAGTCACCAACGACATCACCGAGATTGCAGGCACCCTTGGAATCGAGGCTGCACGCAACGCAATCATCCACGAAGTCGAAAAGGTGCTGCACGCACAGGAGCTCAACGTCGACGTGCGCCACATCATGCTCATCTCGGATGGCATGACGTTCAAGGGCGAAATCAAGAGCGTCGGACGCCACGGGCTTGCTGGCGAGAAGCCGTCGGTGCTCGCAAGGGCATCCTTCGAAGAGACCGCAAAGCACCTCATCAACGCCTGCGTAAAGGGCGAAGAGGACGCGCTGACCGGAATCACGGAAAACATCCTCATCGGGCAGACAATCCCGTGCGGAACCGGACTGGTCAAGGTAGTGATGAGGCCGGAGTAAGCTCCAGCTTCTTCCCCAACTTTTTCTTTTCCTCTTTTTTATTTTCTTTCAAGTTCATTATTTTGCATTTCCATAGCCCCAGCGCAAGCATTCCGCAGTTTTCCCAAAAAGCAATATAAACAAATTCCCCACAAAAGTCCTTCCGAGGTAATTTTTCATGCCCAGAAAATTCTTTGACACCCCAAACGCAAAGCACGTCTACACCGCAATCGGAATCCGCAACTCGCTGAACCAAAACTCGCAGTCAAAAGTCATCGACTTCAGCTACGGAATCAAGAGGATGAACGCACCCACCGAGACCGCAAACGGAAAGGCAAACAGCAAGAAGAGCGTGTTCCCGACCGGCGAGGTCTCGACGTGGCACGTGCCAAAGGCTGCGGCGAACAAAATTGCGATAGGAAGGCACCTTGACAAGATACCCGAAGGCTCGGTGCAGGACGTCGAGCACGTAGTTGAAAGCATCAGGAAAATAAAGGGCGAAAACGGGAAGCCGGACTCCCACACGATGCTTGTGGCAGGAAACTGCCTGCAGCCAAGAAAGCTAAACATAACAAGCAGCGAACCGTTTTTGCACAAAAAAGGCGACAAGATACCGGCAAGCGCAGTTGTGGACCTGCTTTTGCGCAGGAAGGGATGAACCGAACAAAAACAACTTGCTTTTAACCTTTTTCCAACCGTTTTTCCCCTGTTTTGGGGGGTTTTTAAAAGATAGTAAAAATTACAGCTAAAACGCTTAAAACACCCTCCAATTCGACGGATTACACCGGCAACCACCTCCGTTTGCAATAAATTAAGGCATTTACGGTCAGAATAGCAATCCAAGGTATACCCAACCTTACTTCCTCAACAGTGGAATTTCGGTGTATTTTTCGATTCCAAAGAACCAATATGCTGGGATTGACAATAAAAGACAGCCACACAACCCCAAACTAAATAGAAACGCCAAATAAGCCTCAAATCGGCGAAAAGAGGCATTTGAGATGCTGGAAAAAAGTATGGATAAATTTAGCCCAAAGATATATATACCCTGCTTTTTTCTTATACTTAACCCACCAACATAAATATTCAACAAAGGAAGGCGCAATCCCTATGGAAGAATTCGTGAAATCAGTTGTAAACAGCTCAAGCAACGCACCCGCCCAGGCATACAACGCGTCCGGAGAAGACGAGCTCAAGATTGCCGTGGTAGGCTGCGGAGGGGGCGGCAACAACACTGTCAACCGCATCAAGAAACTCGGAGTCAAGGGCGCTGAACTTTACGTCTGCAACACCGACCGCTCACACTTATCCATCATAGACGACGGCATCCACAAGATCCTCATCGGAAAAGCCCTGACCAAGGGGCTTGGCGCAGGCGGATACCCCGAAGTGGGCCGCAAGGCTGCGGAGCAAAGCCGCGAGGAAATCGTTGCCCAGCTCAACGGCACCAACCTCCTGTTCCTGTGCGCAGGTATGGGAGGAGGAACTGGTACCGGCTCGGCGCCAGTTGTCGCCCAGATTGCAAAGGAGATGGGCGCAATAGTCATTGCCATGGTCACTTACCCGTTCGCACTTGAACGCGCCCGGCTGCAGAAGGCAGACCAGGGAATCGCTGACCTGCGCAAGTACGCAGACTCAGTCATCATCCTTGACAACAACCGCCTCGCACAAATCGTGCCGAACCTGCCGATGAACCAGGCGTTCTTGGTTGCTGACGAGATTTTGGCAAAGGCAATCAGCGGGCTTGTGTTCACCATAAAGCAGCCGTCGCTTGTCAACATCGACTTTGCGGATGTCCGTGCAATAATGGGCGGCGGGGATGTAGGATTCATCTCAGTCGGCTCAGGCAAAGGACCCAACAAAGTCGAGGACGCAGTCAGGGGAGTCTTGGAGAACCGTCTGCTGGACGTTGACTTTGACGGCGCGAAGGGAGCGATACTGCACATCGCAGGAGGCTCGGACCTCACGCTTGGAGACGCAATCGGAGCAGGAGAAAAGATTACGGACAAGATGTCCACAAGTGCCAGCGTAAAATGGGGCGCGCGCATCGTGCCCGAGTACGACGGCAAGCTCGAAATCTGCGCAATCGTAACAGGCGTCAAGTCGCCCCAGATTGCGGGAAGAGCATTCGAGCAGCCTAAGAAGGCAAAGGCCCAGTTCGACGACATTGAGATCGTCGGCTGAGCAAAAATCATAGAACCCACCAGTTCATTTTAGCGGGGAAGAAACCCACCCCCCTACACCGGCGCTATAGGCGCCATTACGAGTCCCAGCATGGGCCTTGTCCGCTAAAAAAACAAGCATAGTTTTTATAGGAGGCGAAAAAAGGATGGAGAGTTTGATCGCGGATGCGCTGGCGCGCGCCGCAACACAACCGACACCGGAAGCGGCGTCAAAGCACCTGAAACCAAGCGGAGTGAAGATTTCCGTTGTGGGATGCGGAGGCGCAGGAACCAATACTGTGTCGCGGCTTACCCAGATGGGAGTCACCAGCGCTGAGACGATTGCACTCAACACTGACGCCAACCACCTGAGAATGGTGCAGGCAAACAAGAAGATGCTCATAGGCGCGCACATGACCAAGGGCCTTGGCGCGGGCGGCTTCCCCGAAGTGGGACGCAAAGCAGCAGAGCAGGCAAAGGACGCCATTGCAAAGGCACTCGAAGGCTCCGAGCTCGTGTTCGTCACCGCAGGAATGGGAGGAGGAACCGGAACAGGTTCAGCACCCGTTGTGGCGCAAGTGGCACGCGAGCAGGGCGCAATCACAGTCGGAGTAGTCACTTTCCCGTTCGCGCTTGAGCGCGCACGCTTGGAAAAGGCAGACTGGGGATTGGAAGCGCTTGCGGAGACCTGTGACACCGTTGTCATCATCGACAACAACAGGCTCGTGCAGTACGTGCCCAACCTTCCGATGAACCAGGCGTTCGCTGTTGCGGACACTTTGGTTGCAAAGGCAGTCAAGGGAATCTCAGACACCATAATGCTTCCGTCACTGGTCAACATCGACTTTGCAGACGTCCGATCCATCCTCGGGAACGCCGGCATGGCGATGATTTCAGTGGGAGAGGCAACAGGCCGCGACCGCGTCGCAGGAGTAGTCAAGAACACGCTCGAGCACCCGCTGCTTGACGTGGAGTACTCAGGCAGCAAGGGAGCGCTAATCCACGTGCAGGGCGGCTCGCAGCTGTCCTTGGGAGAGGTGACCCAGATAGGAGAAGGCATAACCGACGCATTCGACCAGAAGGCAAACGTCATCTGGGGAGCGCGTGTCGTACCCGAGATGGGAGACAAGGTTGTTGTCACTTCAATCATAACCGGAGTACACTCGCCGCAGCTCATCGGAAAGTCGATGGTCCAGCCAAAAGCCGAAAAGCAATACAACCTCGGACTGGCTGAAATCAACTACTAAGCCGAAAGTTGCGCAAGCAAAAGGATAGATGGCTTTCAACGGGGTTCCTAACGCTCCGGCAGAGTCGTTCCATCCTTCTTTTTCTATTTTTTTTATTCCCCTTAGCTCAAGCAAGAACCCTGCAACCCCAAAAACTTGCCCTGCCGTTTTCCGTGACAGCGTGACAAACGTTTATCTTGGCTTTCGCGCCTAAGTATTGCCTATGGATTTGACAAGATTGCTGGGCTTGGCAGTCATTTTGGCGCTTTCGATTTCGCTTTGTGGCTGCACGCAGACCGGAGCGGTAATCGGATCGGGACTCGTAAACAGCACGACAAACGGCACAACCAGCACGGCAAGCGCAACTCCAACAGCAACGATTACAACCAACAACCAAACCAATGGAGTGGATACTACTATGGCAGGAACCGTAAAGAAAGGAGACAAGATTGCAGTTGATTACGTTGGCACGCTTGAAGACGGCACGCTTTTTGACACTTCAGTTGAGGCCGAGGCCAAGAAGGCAGGAATGCCAGCAAGGCCGTCGTACGCCCCGCTTTCGTTCACTGTTGGCGCGGGCCAGATGATTGCAGGGTTTGACGCAGGCGTAGTCGGGATGGCGCTCAACGAGACCAAGACGGTCAAGATTCCTGCAAAGGATGCTTATGGCGAGTGGACTGAGGACGCGGTTCAGTCGTTGCCCACAAAGCAGCTTGCCGAGATGCTCAACGCTACGCCCAAGTTGGGGATGCAGCTTTACACCCAAAACGGCGCTTCGGGAAAGATTGTCTCAACTGACGCCAACGTCACCAAGATTGACTTTAACCACGCACTCGCAGGAAAGACCCTGATATTCAAGATTACTGTGAGGAAAATCAACTAAGGCAAAAAGGCTGCTTGCATGGCTAATGTCAACGTTGGACTAATCGGATTGGGCAACATCGGCTCAGGGGTAGTGGAGATAATCCAAGCCAACGCCGACTTGATTGAAAAGCGCACCGGAGTCAGGATTTCAATAGTTGCGGCGTGCAGCAGGTCAAAGCAAAAGGCGGCTGCAACTGGAATCGACCCCAAAATCCACTCAAGCGACTACAAGCAAGTCATTGCAAACCCCAAAGTCAACGTGGTAGTTGAACTTGTGGGCGGCTACGAGCCTGCCCGGACAATCATCCTTGAAGCAATCAATGCCAAAAAGCACGTGGTAACCGCAAACAAGGCGGTCTTGGCCAAGCACGGCTACGAAATCTTTGAAGCGGCTTCCAAAAACGGCGTGAACGTGCTCTTTGAAGCTTCGGTGGGCGGGTGCATACCCATCATCCGCACAATCGAGGAGAGCTACTCGTCGGACCACATCGAGTCAATTTACGGCATCCTCAACGGCACCACCAACTACATCCTTACCCGGATGGCTGAAGGGATGTCCTACGAAGAGGCCCTGAAAAAGGCGCAAGCGCTGGGATTTGCCGAAGCCGACCCGAGCTTTGACGTGGAAGGAAAGGACGCAAGCCAAAAACTGTCAATACTTGCAGCGCTTGCCTTTGACGCCAAGATTGAGGCTGATGCTTACACCGAAGGCATTACCCGGATTACCAAGCAGGACCTAGGCTACGCAAACGAGTTGGGCTACGCAATCAAGCTTCTGGCCATAGCCTGCAAGGACAAAGATGGCGTGGGGCTACACACGCACCCCACACTCGTACCCAAGACCAGCGTGCTTGCCAACGTAAGCAACGAGTTCAACGCAATACTGCTCAAAGGAAGAAACACCGGCGAGCTATTCCTGTCAGGAAAGGGTGCTGGCAAGCTCCCTACTGCAACCGTGGTTGTAACGGACATCATCGAGATGGGCTCGCGCACCAGAATCACCCAGCGCAGCTTTGAGCAGGTCACAGCCAAGCCATTTGCAAAATCCAAATCCCGGTTCTTCTTGCGGCTTGACTTGGCTAACAAGCCCGGAGTGCTTGCAAAGATTACCAAGATACTTGGCGAGAACAACATCTCGGTTGCCGCGTTCAACCAAAAAGAGGACGCGGGGGACTTCGTGTCAGTTGTCATAATCACCCACCAAGCACTTGAAGGCCAGATGAAAAAGGCATTGGAAGAGTGCAAGGCCCTTGACGTAGTCAAGCCTGAGCCCGTGCTTATTCGGATTGCCGACCTTTGAGCCAACTGCAGTATAGCCCAATAGTTGAAACGCAAAGTTGCAGCGCCACAAATCCAAACGGTTTTAAACGCGATTTGCCAAAAGTAAAAAGGGAGAGTTATGATGCCGTTCCAGTCCGCATAGAACCGGATGAAAACAACTTAGCATACTCCATAACTAAAACGCCGGAAAAACCGGCTAAAAACGGCAAAAAAATCGGCTTTCCCGCAATAACTCCTACTTTTCTTAGCTGCGCCTGTTGCAAAAACCAAAAAGTACCGGCAAAAGCTGAGGATGGGTTTTACCTTAGAGGTGTTGTTTGTTGACCTTGGAACTGTACATTCCCGGACCAGTAGCGCTTTCAGCCAAAGTGAATGAGGCTATGTCCAAGCCCATAGTCAGCCACCGTGGGGACGCGTTCCACAAGGTTTTTGCAAACTGCAGGGAAGGGATGAAGACCGCGTTCAAGACAAAGGAAGGCGAAGTCCTCCTGTTTTCAGTGCCCGGAACGGGCGCAATTGACGCGGGGCTTGCAAACACCATCCTTGACTCGGACAGGGTGCTTGCTTTTGACAACGGCGACTTTGGCCGCAGGATTTGCGAAAACGCCCAGCTTTATGCCAAGCCGGGCCAGTTCAAGGCAGTAAAGGTGGAAAACGGCTTGGGGCTGCACATGGATAAGGTGCGGGCGGAGATTGACGAGTTCAAACCGACTTACATTGCAGTAGTGCACAATGACACCGCAAGCACGGTGCTCAACCCAATCAAGGACATCGCAAAGGCTGCCCAAGATGTTGGCGCGTTCCTGTACGTGGACTCGGTTTCGGGCCTTGGCTCGACTTCGCTTGAGTTTGACGCGTGGAAAATCAGCGCGTGCGCCTCAGCAGCCCAAAAGTGCATTGCTGGGCCTGCTGGAATGAGCTTTCTTGCACTGAACAAAGACGCAATAGGCAGGATTTCCAAGCAGCCGAAGGCGCGCAGCTACTACTTTGACTTGAAAAAGTACCTATCCTACGTCCAAAAGAACGAGCACCCCAACACGCCAAGCCTGGCCGGATTTTTTGGGCTTGAGCAGGCGCTTGCAGAGCTTGCCACAGAAGGGCTGGACAACCGCATCTCAAGGCACGAAAAAATGGCGCAGTACGTTGCCGGAAGGCTTGAAAAGATTGGCGCGCCGTTCTTTATTGAGCAAGGCTACCGTTCAAGATCAGTCACCGGAATCCGGACGGACAAGTCGCCGGAGTTGCGCGCAAAGATGAAGGAAAAAGGGTACCTTCTCTCCGGCGGAATGGGCGACTACAAAGACAAGGTCCTGCGCATTGCGCACATGGCAAACATGAACGAGCAGGGCCTTGGAAAGATGCTGGACTGCCTGGACGCTGCGGTAAAGGAGGCCGGCGGCTTTTAGGCAAAAAAGATTTCGCGAATTGACTTTGGTACATTGAGGCGGAACACACGTATGACCTACAAAATATTGATTCCCGGATACATCTCAAAGGAAGGCTTGAACATCCTCAAAGCCGAGCCGGACATCGAGGTAGACTACAGGCTCAACTCAAACAACGAGGAAGTCTTGAAGATAATCGGCGACTATGACGTGCTTTTCTGCATCAGCTGGACTGACGTCAACGAAAAGCTGCTCTCGGCTGCAAAGAAACTCAAGCTGGTTGGCAGGCTGGGGGTTGCAATAAACAAAATCGACATCAACGCCTGCACGCGGCGCGGGGTGCTTGCATACAACGACCCCAACGGCAACACCACAAGCGCAGCAGAACAGACCATGGCGCTCATGCTTTCAGCGGCAAGGTACACATGGAAGGCCTGCAACGCAGTCAAAGGCGGCGAGTTCAAGCAGGAAAAATACCTTGGAAAGGAGCTAAACGGAAGAACAATAGGGATTATCGGCCTTGGAAAGATTGGCTCGAAGATTTCAAAGTACGCCAACGCCTTCGGGATGAAGGTGATATGCTATGACCCATACATACCGGACGGCAAAGCCGAGGGCCTGAACGCTGAGAGGCTTGCAAGCCTTGACGAGCTGGTCAAGCGCTCGGACGTAATCACGGTCCACACCCCGCTCAATGACGAGACGCGCGGACTCATCAATGAACGCCACTTCCCACTAATGAAGGATGGTGTAATCATAGTCAACTGCGCGCGCGGCGGAATCATCGAAGAGAAGGCGCTCTATGAAAACTTGGTTTCAGAAAAGGTGTTCGCAGCAGGAATCGACGTGTGGACCAAGGAACCAATTGAGAAGGGAGGCTGGCCCGAAAAGCTTCTCTCGCTGCCCAACGTGGTTGGCACCCCGCACCTTGGCGCAAAGACCGTTGACGCGCAGGACAACGTGGGAATTGCGATTGCAAAGCAGACCATCAAGGCGCTTCGCGGCGAGATGGTTGAAAACGCCCTCAACCTGCCATATATACTCGAACCTGCTGACTTGGAAAAGTCGCGCGGGTTCATGAACTCCGCAAAGATACTCGGCTCGATGCTCTGCCAGCTTGGGTGCGGAAAAATCACCAAAGTATCCGTGGCTTTTGGAGGAAAGGTGCCCGACGCGGCTAAAAAGCCCGTGACGTCGTTTGCAGTCCAAGGCCTGCTGGAAAAGACCAAGCCCGAGGCGAACATGGTAAACAGCATGCTGCTTGCCGAGGAAGCAGGGATAAAAGTCGAGCAGGCCGAAGAGCCGGTTGCCACCAACTACGCAAACGCAATCGTGCTCACAGCCACTTACGAGGAAGGCCACAGCGACTCGATTACCGGAAGCATATTTTCCAACAAGTTCCTGCGAGTTGTCGGCTACAACGGCTACGAGTTCGAAGCCAAGGCGTTCCACAGGATGCTTTGGGTGTTCAACGACGACGCGCCAGGAGTGGTCGGGCTCATCGGAACCGTGCTTGAAAAGAGCAAAATCAACATAGGAGAGATGATGCTTGGAAGGCTCAAAAAGAAAGGGAACGCCGTTGCGGTGCTTGCAGTGGATTCGGAGGTGCCGAAAGCCGCAATCGAAGGCCTTAAGGCAGACAAGCGCATCGGATTAGTAAGGCAAATAAGCCTTGACGAGAGTTTGATTTATACGCCCAACAATGGCAACCACGCCGCTGGAGTTGAATGAAGATGCTGGAGCTCAAGTTCGTACGCGCAAACCCCGAAGCAGTCCGCAAAGACCTCCAAAAGAGGGGCGACACCGAAAAGCAAGGGTGGCTGGAAGACCTGCTTGCAAAGGACAAGCAGGCGCGCGAACTTGCGCTATCTGCAGAGGCTTTGCGCGGCCGCAGGAACTCAATTTCGCGCGAAATCAACGAGACAAAGAAAGCCGGAAAGGACGCAAGCGCACTCCTTTCGGAAGCAGCCGGAATCCCCGTAAAAATCAAGGAAACCGAGACGCAACTCAATGAGATTAACGAAAAAATCAAGTACTACCTGATGCGCCTGCCCAACATACTCCACGACAGCGTGCCAGTTGGAAAGGACGACTCGGAAAACGTCCAGATTAAGGCTTGGGGAGAGGCAAAAGTGCCTTCCTTTGAGCTGAAAAACCACGGCCAGCTTGCTGCAGAGAAGAACTGGGCGGATTTTGAGCGGGCTGCAAAGATTTCAGGCGCAGGGTTTTACTTCCTCAAAGGCAACCTCGTGCTTTTGGACATGGCACTCCAGCGCTTTGCAATGGACCTTCTTGTCACAAAAGGTTACACACCAATTATGCCGCCGTACATGATGAACCGCGCTGCATACGAAGGAGTCACTGACCTTGCTGACTTTGAAAAAGTAATGTACAAAATCGAAGCCGAGGACGAATACCTGATTGCAACAAGCGAGCACCCGATGGGCGGGATGTACAAAGACGAAATCTTTGAAGAAAAGGACCTCCCACTAAAGCTTGCTGGGATAAGCCCGTGCTTTAGGCGCGAAATCGGCGCGCACGGAATCGACACAAAGGGATTATTCAGAGTGCACCAGTTCCACAAGATAGAGCAATTCATATTCTGCAAGCCCGAAGACTCGTGGCCATTCCACGAAGAACTCTTGGCGAATGCCGAGGAAGTCTTCCAAAAGCTCGGGCTGCCTTACCGCGTTGTTGCAATCTGCACTGGCGACATTGGCACTGTTGCTGCAAAGAAGTACGACTTGGAAGTGTGGATGCCGCGCGAAAACAAGTACCGTGAGGCGGTGTCGTGCTCAAACTGCACTGCATACCAAGGCGCGCGGCTTAACATCAAGGTACGTGACAAGCTTGACTTTGAGTCAAAGCGGTACGTGCACACGCTCAACAGCACTGCCATCGCAACGTCGCGCGCAATCCGCGCAATCTTGGAAAACTACCAGCACGAGGACGGCACGGTTAGCATTCCAAAGGCGTTGCAGCCATATATGAACAACAGGGAAACGCTTTAGGATTCAAGCACCCTGCGGCTTTTTTATTTCCACGGGTAGAGATAACTCTCAATATGAAACCGGCAGAAGAGCCACGAAAGCAAGCCATCCGAAACCACCTCGGCCCGCACGTGAAGAACGTCCGGCGCGTGTTTGACACGATTGAGCAGGAAAACGACTTTGAAACGTGGATAAAGGGCAGGCCGTTATCGGAAAGATGTGCATATTATGCCAACCCGAAAATCCGCAAGCCCGAACCACAAATCCACGTCATCCCAGCGTTCAACTTCCCACTGTCAGGCGAGCGCAAGTCCGCGCTTAATGAGTTGGACAGCAAGTTTGCAACCGTAGCGGCAGAGTTGGACAAGCAGCACCCGCTGCTTTTCAACCGCTACCCGTTTCTTGCGTCAGCCAACCCGACGGCTGTTGCCGAAAGGATAGGGAAGATTGCCTCCATCATCCGGGAACTGAAACGGGAGCGTCCCGAAGAGGTCGTTGGCGTGAACGTGTTCGGCAGCACCAGCCGCGGCTACATGAACGGCGAAAGCGACTTGGACTACTACTTCATAGGAAGCCACAAGGCGGCAACAACGTTTTACAAGCGGCTCAAGGACGAAAAAATCAGGACGTACAAGAGCAAAAAGAAGACATTGGGCCCGAATAACCGCCATTCTAACGCGCTGTTTACCGGGCTGTTCATAGGGAACAAGGACGAACTACGGAAGCTTCAGGTCAAAAAAATCCAGCAGATAAGCCCCGCGCACTGGGAAAGGGTGGCAAGGCAAACGGATGGGAGCGAAAAAAACTTGGACAAGCTGCTGGAAAGGCACGGGATAGGCCTGCAGGGCAAAAGCCGGGAGTACATCCAGGCAAAAAACGCGCTAAACCGCGTGCCGCCTGCAGACAAGGAAGCCCTGCTCAAATCGCTCAGGAAAAGCCCGCAGTACGGAAAGCAGTTTGAAAAATAACTCAACGCTTGAGCTTACACACAAACCCATTGGGGTACGCCTTGCCGGGGTTGTATCCTATCGAGCGCAGGAAATCAACCGCGTTCTGCCTGCCCTCGCCGGAGTAGAGCTTTATGTCAACTGACTTTTCCGGGTTTTCGGGGTCCTTGAAGTACATGAGGTTGCTTGTAGCGACTACGTCGGAAGCCTCGCTTTTACGGCCTATGAACTCGTAGTGGATGCCATCAACAACGTCGCGCTCGTCGGGCTTGACCTTTGGCGGGTGGCAAGAAGTGCAGGTTGCGCGCGCGATCAAGGTCCTGCAGGGGCAGGCGTGGTGGGCAAACTCAACTAGGCGCTGGGGCTTGCCGTTACATATAGTGCATGCTGAGGCGGTAGTTTTGTTCAAAAAGTTCACCTTGCTTTCGAATCCTTTTCGAGGGGTTTCTTCCCAAGAGGGCAGGAGGGCGCCTCGTCAGGATAAATGTAATGCGTAGTCAGGGGGTTCCACTTGATGGCGCGCAAAATCTTGGTGTACTTTTGCTGCTTGCCAACAAGATAGGGCCGGACGATGATTGACTGCTGCTTCTCAATATCCAAGTGCTCGTCCCACCCCAGTTGGAACAGCAGGGGCGGTTTTGGCGCGCCGATTGGTTGCGTGAGCTTGACTTTGCCGACAAGCTTGTGGTAAAAGCCGCGTACAACATCCTCCGGCTCGTGGCCTTCTTTCGGCGGGATGCACTTGGTGCAAGTTGCCTTCACGACCAAGTTCGCGTCAGCAGAACACTGGGGGTGGCTGAAGTACTTGAACTGCACGGGCGAGCCTCCACAGACAAGACACTGCTTCGATGCGCTTTTTGGAGGCATACAAAAACATTGGCTACAACCTAATTAAATTGCTTTATCGGCCCAATAATTGTGCTATTACAAGGCGACTTTAGAGTAGATTACAATGTCAACCGATTCGCAGGCTGCTTACCAGTTCAAAAAGCAGGTGGAAGCCTTGGAAAAGTTCCAGGGCCGCGGGACGCAGCTCATCAGCGTCTACATTACGCCGGGTTACCAGATTTCCGAGACCGCAGGAAAGCTGCGGGACGAGGCCGGCCAGGCGTCCAACATCAAGAGCACGAGTACGCGAAAGAACGTCATCTCGGCGCTTGAAAAGATACTCCAATACCTCAAGGGTTTCCGCGCGTCGCCAAAGAACGGCATCGCGATTTTTTGCGGGGACGTGTCCGAGACTGAAGGAAAGCCCGACATCCAACTGTTCAGCGTAATACCCCCAACCCCGCTCGGAGTCCAATTTTACCGGTGCGAAAGCAGGTTCGTGCTTGAGCCGCTAAAAGAGATGCTTGACAAGGCCGGGACATACGGCATAGTGGTTATGGATGGGAAGGAAGCAACAGTTGCGGTGCTTAAGGGGAAGCAGGTCAAAATCATACGCAGGCTCAACAGCACAGCCCACGCAAAGGTCCACAAGGGAGGGCAATCGGCGCAGAGGTACAACCGGTTGCACACCGAGGCAGTTGAATACTACTACACGAGGGTAGGCGAGGCAATGGCGCCTTTCCTTGAATACAAGGGGTTCGAAGGAGTCATAGTCGGCGGCCCGGGGCCTTCAAAGGAGGACTTCCTCAAGCAGAAATCGTACAACTACCAAATCAAGATTCTTGGCGTGGTCGACACGGGCTACACCGACGATTACGGCATCCAGGAAGTAATGGAAAAAAGCGGGGACATAATCGCGGAGCAGGAGGCCATAAAGGAAAAGAAGCTCATCGACGAGTTCATGGCGCAGGTCATGAAGGGCGGGCTTGCGACTTACGGCGAGAAGGAAGTCCGCGAAGCGGTGCAAAGCGGCAAGGCAAACAAGCTCCTCGTGTCCGAGGGGATGGGGCTCAACCGCATCACGCTTACCTGCACGCAGTGCGGAAAATCAGTTGAAAAGGTAGTCGAGCGCGTCGAGGAGTACGAAAACACGCCGTGCGAGTGCGGCGGAGTGTACAAAGTCACCAAGGAGCAGGACATAATCGGCGAGATTGTCGACACTGCAGAGCAGATGAACATACCCATTGAAATGATCAGCAAGGAGACGTCGGCAGGGTTTGCGTTCTACGGAACTTTCCGCGGCCTTGGCGCGTTCTTGCGCTACAAGTAACCAGGCTAAAGCCCAAAGACAAATTTTTCGGTTTTCAACATGGACTTTCACTTTTTGCCAGAGGAATTCATCGTCGAGGAAATCACAAGCGACGGAACGGTATTGGAAATAGATAAGGCATTCGAAACCCTTTCGGGAATCCCAGTTGCCAAGGAAGGCGACGAAGGCAACCCGGACGCAAAGAACGAGTTCTCGTGGTTCATACTCCAAAAGCGCAACTGGAACACCCAGCAGGCGCTTGACGCAATCTCGATAAAGATGTACATCCCGCGCAAGCGCTTCAACTTCGCAGGCACAAAGGACCGGGCCGCAGTCACCACGCAGCTTTGCTCGGTGTTTGGCGTGAGCGCCGAGCGGATGAAGACCGCGCACGTAAAGGACATCAAGATTAACGGCGCGTGGCCGGCATCCGAAAAAATCAAGCTCGGCATACTCAAGGGAAACCGCTTCCGCGTCACAGTAAACAAGGGCAATTGCGGGATTGAGCCTGATTTTGAAAAAATAAACTCCGCCGCGCAAAAATCGAACGAAATAACCAACTACTTTGGAAAGCAACGCTTCGGCTCGCTGCGCTCAAACACCCATTTGGTTGGGCACTACATACTCAAAGGCGACTACAAGGGGGCGGTTGAGAACTACCTCGTGTTCCGCGACTGCGACGCAGAGGACTGCAAGGAAGAAATCTCGCCGACTCGGCGCGAGGAGCTTGAAGTCCGCAAGAGGCTGGAGCAGGACTGGGACTACAGGGCCGCGCTCGGCTACTTCCCCGCTTGGCTCAAGTACGAAGTAAGCATGATCCGCCACATGAAGGACAACCCGACAGACTACATCGGCGCGATACGCAAGATTCCCCGGAGCATACAACTCATGTTCATCCACGCAGCTCAGGCAGACGTGTTCAATGCCGCGATTGCGGCGCGAATCGCAGCTGGAAAGCGCAGGACTCCGCTTGAAGGCGACTTCTTTGCGCCAATCGACGCACTTGGATTCCCCGACGACGAGAAGGCGGTTGCAGTCTCTAAGGAAAACAAAGATGAAATCGCTGCAATGGTTTCCGCAGGCGAGGGCGTGCTTTGCGCAAGCCTCGTCGGGATGGACACCGCAACAATAGACGAGTTCTCGCAGTCAGAACTTGACAAGCGCGGCATTGCAAAGGAAATGTTCTCAATCAAGTCAATGCCGGAGCTTACAAGCAAGGGAGGCGTGCGGCCGATTTGGGTCAACGCAGTTGGGTTGAAAGTGGAAAAAACCTGCAAGCCCAAACCCGAAGCTGGAACAGAAACAGGGGATGCCGCGGAAAAAGAGGAACCCGGCGCGCAAGTCCAAATCTCGTTTTCCTTGCCATCGGGCGCGTATGCAACCGTTGCAGTTGAGCAGCTCATTTCAGCAGGCCAAAGTGCCTGAACGCTTCGATTACGCCGTGCTCGTCAACGTGCGGCGCAATCATATAACGGCCTTCGCCCTTTGTACGCACTGATTCCTTCAGCTGCGGCGCCGCGTTTCCCATCGCGCAGCCATAGCGGCATTTCGAGATGAAATCCCAGTCAATAACGCCGTCGCCCACGCCTAGCGCGGTCCGAAAATCCTTTCCGATTGCTTTTGCTACCTGTTCAACTGCATAACCTTTTGATATTCCCTTTGCAGTAATCATCCCGTATTGGACGGGGTTGGTTGCCGGCACAAAATTCCACACCAACGATAGCTGGCTTGAATATTTTTCAACGATTTTTTCAACCCGCGGCTTTTCCGATTCGCTGTTTGCAAAGGCAGTCACTTTTGTAAGCTCGTTTTTCCGGACTACATCAACCAACGAGTCGGCCATTACCGGCTCTTTGTGCATCAGGTGGATTCGCTTTTCCAACAGGCTTGGAGTGATGCTGTTGTTTTGGAAGTAGTAATCCTGCCCATCGTGCACTTCAAGGCTCACGCCAAGGCCCAACAGTTCGGCAACAACCTTTGCAGCAACAACGGGATTGATGGTCTTTTTTGCAACCGGTTTTCCTGCAAGAACGTCGTAAATTACGCTGCCGTTGTCGCCGATGTGCGGCCCGCAAAGCCCCGCGTCGTGCACAATCTTTTCAAGCGAGTAAATCGGCTTTCCGGTGCAAAGTGTGACCTGCACCCCGCTTTTTTGGAGCGCCTCAAGAGCCTCGATGACTTTGTCGTGCGGGTGGGGGTAGTTGAAGCCCTCCTTTTCCCCTAAAAGGACGCCGTCGATGTCAAGGATTACCCAGCCGATTTTTTCCAATTCAATCTCCTCGAACGGAATAGGCAGAATACTTGTCCGACGCAAGCAGCTTGTCGTCTTTCAAGCCAAGCGGGTCTTTTGCAGTCGAATTGCCAGCGACAACCAAGCCAATCTTGTACAATTGCATCAAGTAGCGGCCGCCTGAGGAAATCGAACCGTTTTCGACTTGCTGGGCAAGGTAGATGCGCGACGCAAAGTCAGGAAGCTCCTCGGCAAACGAGCCCAGCAGGACTTTTTTTTGAGGCGAGTAGTAGGGGATTGCGTAGCTTTGCGCAAACCCCGCATAGACGTTTGACTGCGGGTATTGCGCAACCTGCACCGCTACTGCTTCCGACTGCGCGTCAAGCGGGGTCGAGCGCCAGGTCGTGAAGGAGTTGAAGCACAGCACGACAACCGCCAGGCCGCAGAAGAACGCAACGCGAAAACGCCTGCTGCTTACAATGCCTTGAAGCGACGAAAGGAAAAGCGCACTCATTGCAGCAAGGGCAAGCGCAAGGTAGGGAAGCTGGCGGAATGAAAACGGGGCGAATGCGGAGAGCGCAATCGGGGCTGCAAAGAGCGCGGCAACTATCGCAGGTATCCTTCTCCGATAAACCAGAAGCGCCACGCCTGCCAATCCTGCCACCAGCAGGGGAAGGGAGAAGAACTCGAAGGCTCCGGGAGTGGTTACGAACGGGTTGGAAAAGCCAAGCGCAGTGCGCGGAACAAAGTAAATGAAGATGGCCACGCCAAGAAACGACTCGAAAACAAGTTCCTTGACTCTCTTTCCAAAGAACGAAAGCACGCCAAGGCAAATCATTGCCGCCATAAACGAACGGAAGTGCGAAAGCGAAAGCACAGTCAGGAGCGCGAACACCAGAAGCGGGCTTGACTTTTTGTAAAAGAAGTAAATCGCCGCAAAGCACAGGACCAAGCCGAGGGTCTCGGAAATGGGCGTGAGCGTGCGGTAGTAAATCCACGGCGAGAGGAACAACGCAAGCCCTGCAAGGCAGCAAACTGCCTCGCCAGCGGGGCGGTTCAGCTCGGTAAGCACCGCCTTTGCAAACAAGTAGCCGAGGCAGAAGAAGAGAGTTGCGAAGAAGAATGAGAACGCGTTCACTGAATCCTGCAAAGAAAGCCCGGTAAGCTGCGTGAACGTGGCAAGCAGGACGTCAAAAAGCGGCGGATAACTCGTCGAGCCAGCTGCGATTGCGCTGCTTTCAACCGGGTAGCCGGAAGAAATCAAGTATTGTGCGGAGCGGCTGCGCTCGTAGGCATCGGAAGTGATGAACGAGTAGTTGAAATAAAAGTGCGAAAACAAGACTGCGACAAACACAAAGCCGAGGCAGGCTGCAAAAAGTGCAGGCACTTGGTTGCGGTTTGCAGGGTCATCCTTCATTTGGACCGCCTTGTAAGGAGCGCCACGAAAGCCGCGCTTACCAGAGTCGGGAACCACAGCCGCGCAACGTCAAAGCAGAAAAAAATCGCGACTATGAGCGGTATTGGGTACGCACCCTGCAAAAGGAAGACGCCGACAAGCTCAATCAGGCCGAAGCCGTGGACAAATGGAATCTTGGTTGCAAAGAAAGTCGCCGCAAACGCTCCAGCCGCAAGCACAAAACCGGGGTTTACATTGAACGCAAGGAAACACGAGTAGAATGCGACGAGCTCGAAGGCAAGCGACACTGCAATGAGAAGTACGGACTCCTTGGCGGGAGACGCAAGCATCCTGCGGAAATCATTCGAGCCCTTGTGCACGTATTGCGGGATCAGGCGCTTGGGCAAAAACAGCTCAAACCACGACAGCCGGCCGAGGAATAAATACAGCAGGACCACGGCTGCAGCGCTGACTGTGATGCCTGCCATCGTTGTATAGAGGATTTCAGAAGGAAGGCCCGTGCGGTAAACAGCAAGGAACACCGCAGCCGCAACAGCGGAAAACAGGATTTTGTGCAGCTTGGTTGCAAAGCTTGAAAGCACGATGTGCGACATCCCGGCTGCGTCGCGGCGAGAGAAGTAACCGCGCAGCGCGTCCGAACCAACGCCCATCGGCGTGAGCGCGCCCGCAGCTGCTGCGAAGGTAAGCAGGGCCGCTTCCTTGCGCTGTATCCCTGCTGACTTTGCCCACGCAAGCGACCAGAAGAAGACGCTTGCAAGGTAGGCAAGAAGCGCAAGCCCCAGCACCGGCCAGTCCGCACCAGTAAGGTAGTCCTCGCCGCCGAGGAACTTTATGGCCGCGTAAGCTGCTGCGCCAAGCACAAAAAGGTAGGCTGCGGCGGTGAACGCCTTGTTGCGTACAGACGATGCAAAAGAAGCTGAAGCCAAGAAAGCCACTACGAAATATTCAACAGGATAATCAACAATCCTGGCAATAAAAAACGGCCTGAGAAGGAGAAAAAGCGCGGAGGGTGGGATTCGAACCCACGAACCCCTTACGGAGTAACAGATTAGCAGTCTGCCGCAATGGCCACTATGCGACCCCCGCGCAATAAGATGTCAGGACTATTATCTTGGCAAAATAGCAATAAAAAGAGGCAGTAATAAGGCTTGAACCGGCATTCAATCTTGCTTGAAGTATTTTGAATACCGCCGGTGTTTTTTCATCATATCAAGGACGTCCTGCTTGGTATATGGAGGCACGGACTGAAGACACCGGATTGCCTTAAGGGTTGAAATCTCGTTCTTATTCAGATTCAACCGCGCTCCGAGTTTATCAACATAGAGCTGTGTATCGTGGATTTGATTGGCAATAACGCGCCAATTATAGTTTGACATATTCTTGATTGCCTCGTACTGCATCCGGTATATTCTTTCCCTGTCCAAATCCCTCCCGAACAGCCAGCCGGTAAAGAGCATGAACTTCCCGGGGAGCTTTTCCTGGTCTGAGAAAAAGCTGTAATGCCCGCAGGGAGTAAGGTCGGCCTTTTTCAACTCATCGCGGAATTCGTCAACCAGCCCAAAATGCTTGCCTACGACTATGAAATCAACGTCGCTTGACTCATAGGGATTTCCGTGCACTTTCTGCCAACCACCCTTGCTTAAACTGCCTGCCACGCTCACGGCAGTAAAATCATCACCGTGCTTTTGCTTCATCTTTTCCACAATGAATGAAATCTTTCTTGCAGTCTCGGCTGCAAGAGCAGGATACTCGGATGCGAATATCGGGTTCTTGTTGAAAAGAAGACTCAATTGTTTAGTTCTGCCTGTCGGTTTGACCTGCTTTCCGGAGCCATCCTGCTCTGATTCGGAATGTTTTTTTGCCAACAAAAGGTGTTCGCCTGCATCAGCAAGCGCAGGGTCTTCACAGATTTTCAGCAAGTTTACATACCGGTCTGGAACGGCTGCACCATCCCGTATCATTCCCGCTATTTCGCGTCGCTTGCCGGAAAACTCAAGGGGAAACGTCTGGACCAAACTAGTCCTGTTGCCCTCCGGATGAAGCGCCCTCCGGATGCTTCCATTTGACCCGAAATTTTCTGGTCTGAAAAAAGGCTTCACAAGCAGGATAAGCCACTTGTGGGTTAAAAAAAGCATGGCGGGCGATGCCTGCATCGTATGCACAGCACAAAGCCACTGGTCGGCATCCCTTTCTCACCTTTGTATCTTTGGAGCACGCGTTGAAGTCCTTATAGTTGCTCCTTCCGGCCTGGCTAGGTTCGGAATGCAACGCGTAACCAAAGGCAAGGGGTCGACGATCGGGATATCGGGCGACTCCGTCCAATGCATCCTTTGCAGGCAATCACCCTCCTCAAAGGGGTTGGAGTAACAGGAAACCCTTAGCTTCCCGGCTAGCCCGCCGATAAAACAATGGGGCTAATGGATAATAAGACGGTTGGAAAGCTGCGGATTGACCTGTTTTTGCATAGGAAAAAACCGCAATTTTACGAGTGCAACGCACACATCTGTTTTTATATTTTGGCAGATTACACCAAATATAAGCAATTCCAACGCCAAACGCGATTTTACAGAGGTAGGTATCAGATGGAAGAAATCATCTCCGAAGCGCTCAAGACTTCGACAAAGACCGTCTCGCACGGAATCTCAGGCTCGGGGCCAACTAAGGACTTCGAGTTCCAGACTCCAAAAATCATGGTCATCGGCGCGGGAGGCGCAGGCTGCAACTCAATCAACCGCCTCTCCAAGATTGGAATCCGCGGTGCGGACATGGTCGCAGTTAACACTGACAAGCTCCACTTGGGGATGATTTCTGAGAGCGTAAAGAAAATCCTCATCGGCGCGTCAATCACGCGCGGACTTGGAGCAGGCGGCTACCCCGAAGTCGGCCAGAAGTGCGCCGAGGCATCAAGGCCGTACCTTGAGAAGATGCTTGAGAACGTGGACATGGTATTCATCACTACTGGAATGGGAGGAGGAACTGGAACTGGTTCCGCCCCAGTCATTGCAAACATCGCAAAGGCAAAGGGAGCGATTGTCATCAGCATCGTCACCTTCCCGTTCGCGCTTGAGCGCGCCCGGCTTGAAAAGGCAGAGGAGGGGCTTGTAAAGCTTAAGGAGCAGTCGGACACCATCATTGTCATTGACAACAACAGGCTCGTGCAGATTGTGCCCAACCTGCCCATTGACCAGGCGTTCGCTGTCGCAGATGAGATCATCGCACGCGCGGTTCGCGGAATCACCGAAACAATCACCACGCCATCGCTCATCAACTTGGACTTTGCTGACGTTCGCGCAGTAATGAGCAACGGCGGAGTCTCAATGATTGCAGTCGGAGAGGCAAAGGGCACCGCGCGCGAGGAGAACGTGGTAAAGAACACGCTCAACCACGCGTTGCTTGACGTGGACTACGCAGGCGCAAAGGGAGTCCTTCTCCACATTACCGGAGGAGCCGACATGACGCTTGGGGAGTGCAACCACATTGGAGAGGCGCTCACCGAGCAGGTTGACCCGCACGCCACAGTCATCTGGGGAGCAAGGATTGACCCGGGTTACGAGGGCAAGATTGAAGCCATCGCAATCTTTACCGGAATCCACAGCCCATACGCAATGGGCAAGGCCCCCGCAGCTGAAAAGAAGGGCAAGTACAAGACCGACATGGGCGGCTTGGACGAGATTGCATTCTAAATTTTGGATTAGGCGGCAACAGCCGCTCCCAATTCTTTTTCTTTTCTTCCCTTTTTCTTGCACGGTTTTTTATTGCCAGCTAGCCTACGGTTCTAATGACAGGCACGGCAAACATTCGCGAACTTATCGAAAAGAAACTGCTGACCAACGACCAAGTGCTGGGCATCCACGACACGATAATCCAGCCGAGCAAAGAACTCGTCGCGGACATGAAAAAGTACGGGATTTCGATAAAACCGGGAAAATCCATCGCGTTTGCCCGCATTTCGATGTGCGAAAGCAACGCGAACTACAACAGAAAACACTCGCAGCACATGGACGTTATCGACAAGCTTGGAATAAACCACCTCAGGTTCAACCAAGTCGGGATGTACAGTGAAACCAAAGGATTCTTTACCTCCGACAGGATATGCACACTCGACCCGGAGTGGAAAAAAGAAATTACCGAATACGTCGCGTCCAAGCGCGGCGCAAAGCGGTAATTTTCCGCAAAACCAGCCTTTCTCTTTTAAACCTTAAGCTGCAAACATATTGGATATCAATGACAGTAGCAGGAAACGGAATAATCGAGAACTGCCGCAAGTGCTATGTTGACAACGGGTTCGGAGTGCGCCTCGAACAGAGGGGAAGCAACGAATACGTCTGCAAGTACTGCAACAGCCGATACACAGTCGAAAACGGGCTGATGAAAGGGCTTTAAGCAACAAACTCGGTGCTAAAAAAACATGGACGAAAAAAAACCGGAAATTGACGAGCGCAAGCTGCGCGACATGTTCAGGCAGGCAGTTGAGCGCGGCGCAATCGAGTCCGTGATACACTTTGACGCGCACGGCACGAAAAAGGATGCTGTTGAGAACGCGATGATTGACATGATATCGCGCATGAACAAGGAAATGGGCGTCCTATACTGCAAAGGAGAAATCGACGAGGCAATTGAGAACAACGACCTCTACTCCTGCGCTGCCGAAGTGCACCTGCTTACAGCCAATTACAACTCGCTTGTCAACATCGCAATCAAGTACGCGCCGATTGCAGTTGAGATACGCTCGCCCGGCCAAGTCAAGCTTACTGCCGAAGAGGCCCAAATCAACATACTCGACATCGCGCAGGCGTCGCAGGACTTCGCAAAGATATTCTTTGAAAAGATAATGTCTAAAGACGACTTTTCCAAGTTCAACGAGCAGATGGAAAACCGCGCAAAGCTGGGCGAAGTGCTGCGCAACAAGGCGGCTGCAGAAAAGAAAGGCTAATTTTACACGCGCTCCCCGCTAAAGGCGTTGGAAAATAAAGGGTTTATAGCTTACGCGCGCTTCTGGAAGATTTCCTTGAGTATGTCGCCGTACGCCGGCCGGGTGATGAGCACGCCCACGAACACGCCGATTACAGTTGACATCCCAAAGCCCACTATCTCCACAATCCCCGAGAGTATGAGCGGGAGCATTGCCGCAATCACTACGCCTGCGACTGTGAAGATGACGTAGAACGCCTTCTTGATGCGCTCCTTGACTTCGTACTCGTCGTGCGAGTCGCCCTCCTCGTCATCTGCACGGCCCTTGCGGAGCATCTCGTCGGTGATGACTATCTGGTCAGCGACCCCGCTTCCCATAAGCACGATGATTCCCGCCATGGCGGAAAGGTCGAGCGTGCCGAACACACCGATGACGGCGGTTGTAAGGAGGACTTCAATCCCGTTGAACACCACGATTGGCGCAACGAGCGCAACCTGGCGGTAGCGCAGGTAAATCAGCAGGCTTACTGCGAACACGCCTGCAACAAGCACCATCCAGCTGTATGAAAGGAAGCGCTCCCCAAGCGAGGGCTCGACTGAAAACGAGCTGCCTATGGTGGTTGAGACTGGGAGCTTGCCGCCTGAGATTACAGACTTGAGCTCGCGAAGCTCCGCAAGCGCGTTCTTTTGCTGCTCGGCCACAGTAGTGCCCTTTGCGGCGCCTGAGACTTGGAATATCTGGTTGACGCGGCCTTCTGCAAGGCTGGGTGAGAGTATCGGCGAGCAGATGAGCCCGATTGCGTCCCAGCGGGACACCTCAGGCGCATTAACCCCGCCACGGGATATCGAGGTATACTCGGGCTTTATGTTTGCAGAAGAGAGGCGCTTTACGGTTGCGTTGCGCTGCGTTATTGCAGCTGCGATTGCAGGGTACTCCTTCTCAACGCCATCCTCGACGATTACGTAAGTGGTGGTCTGGTTGAGGGTGAGGTTCTGCGCATCTTCCGCATAAACGAGGCGGATTGTGTCGGTATTCCGCAAAAGGACGTCGTCTATTGCAGGCTGCACGCCATCAGAGACGATTCCAAGACTCTGGTTTGGAAGGATTGTGGACTTGCGCGCGATTATGACCGCCCGCTCGGGCCGGTCAAGGAACATGTAAACGGGATACTCGCCCTTCCCAAGCGCAGCCTTTGCAAAGCGCTCGCCGCCATCGCGATTTACTGCAAAACCAAGCTGCCAGACCTTGTCGCCGGACTCCGAAGTGATTACTGACTCCTGGTTGGAGCCGCCCACTGCGCCTGAAAGCACGTCCGAGCCGGATACTGCGACCTGGCCGTCTATGAGCGCCTCGAAGCGGCCCTGCTGCTTGAGGATGTTGCGCACGCTTTCTATGGCATCAGGCGACGCCTCCGGGATTTCCACCAGTATTTCGCTGTTGCCAACAGGGCGAACAACGGACTGGGAAAGGCCGAACTTGTTTATGCGCAGCTTGACGGTCTCGACCATCGAGTCCATGGTGGCAGTGTCCACACTCTTTTCAAGCGTAATCGGTATGCGGACCCCGCCCGAGAACTCGATGCCGGTGTTTAGGCCCTTGAGCCAGATGAGCGCGAAGGCAAATACTACGCACACCAGCACCAGCTGGACGCGCCTGTTCTTTGCAATCCGGAGCCAGTTTGCGTGTGTAGCCATAAAGAATCACTAATTATTTCTTCCCAAAATAGTGCAGCACCAGCACGGCGTTGCCGAACCAGGTTGCGATGAAGTCAACAAGCGCGCCAATAACCGCAACCGCTGCAATCTGGTAGTAAGTTGATATTGAAAGCATCATCGAGGCGCCAAGCAGTACGCTGAATGAGATTATTGTGGCCAAGTTAATCATGATGGTAGTCTTCATAGTCTCAAAGGCGCGGTCGTACGCTGTTCCGTCCGAGCGCTTGAGCACGCGCACAGTAAGGAGCACGTCAGTCTCAAACGAGAACGCAATCAGCATCAAAAGCGCGGCAAAGGAGGCGAGGGTGAGGGGCAGGCCCAGCACGGTCATCACCCCAAGGGTGATTACGATGTCGGAAACCGCGCCAAACACCACTGCAAACGAAGGCACGAACGAGCGGAAGATTACAAAGACAACTATTGAAGTCAGGATGAAGGACACAAAAAGTATCTCAACTACCTTTGAGAGGAACTGCTTGCTCAAAGTCGAGCCGACCTCGCGCGCGGAGTACGACAACACGGGGACAACGGACTTGACCTGCTCCATCACCTTCTGCTGGTAGGAGTCCTGGCGGTCGAAATAGCTGTCGTGCGCAAGGGCGTAAGCCCCAATGGCTGACTGGGGAACGATTGAATTGTCGCCCAAAAGCGAAAGCAGCTCAGTTGACTTACCAACTACCTTTGTGCCCAGCGCGTCAATCTTTGCCTGCGCCTTCTCCAAGTCAGTCGAAGTCACCGTGCCGGCATCGACATTGGCTTCCAAATAAGTCAATTCAAGTGAAGCGTCATCGTATTCGGTCTTTAGCGAGTCAAGCTCGCGTGAAGCAACCGACGCCAATTCCAGAGCATCGCTTGGCCCAAGCTCTATCTCCAGGCCAAAACCGCCATCCGGGGCGGAGAACTGCCGGACATCCACGTTGGATGAGAACGGCGAGAGCTTCTCTTTCAGCAGCGCGGTGTTGATGCTTGATGCATTGGTGTAAACAGTAAGGAGCGTGCCGCCCTTGAAGTCGATGCCGTAGGTGACTCCCGGATAGACGAAGATGGCAAACAGCGACAGGAGTATGAGTATGATGGGAACTGCTATGAGCTTGTTGTAGTGCTTCCAGTGAAAAGGATTCTGCATCCGAAACTTACCCCTTGAATTGCCAAAAACACCGCAGGCGCGCAAATGAAAACGCCTAGGCGGATAAAACCCCTATAACCCCTAAAGAGTAAATTATTCCTAATTCGCCAAGGTTAATAACCCTGTTCCTAAAGCACGGCCAGAGGCAAAAACAGGGCACTTCGAGACACCAACACCATTGCGGACAGTAGAAAAAGCTTTCACGACTAAAGATAATTCACTCCTTATGAGTTTAATGCAGGGGTAGCAAAGCCTGGTCAAATGCGTAGGACTCAGAATCCTATCCTTTAGGGGTTCGAGGGTTCAAATCCCTCCCCCTGCACTCATTCTTTTCAAGCAACTGCGCGGCCAGCGCGGGTCGTCCCGAGGTTCATCACGGTGCTAGTCGTTCCGTTCGGGTTGTAAGTCCTCTTGGTGCCTACTTGGAGGAAGGAACTGGTCCCGGAGCCGAAGCGTGTCTTTGACAGGAACTCGAAAGGCTTGCCCAGGCCGGTGTCGGTGACCGTGACGTGGTCTTTTGCAAGGCGGATTTCCACGCGAGCGTCTTTCCTTGCGGAGTCCATCGCTTTTTGCATTATTTCATCAGAAGCTTTGTACTTGTGAAGCACACTTACGGTATCGTCTAATGGCAGGCCTGCAGCGTGGCATATAACCACCAAGGCAGGTTCAGAACGATTCAACTGGCCGGGCGCGGCCAGCACTTTTTCGACTTCAGGAAAATGTTCCGGGTGCAGCGCGCCTTGATTGAGAAACTGAGTCGCACTGTCCCCGGCAATAATTTGGCTAGCCAAGGCTCCCGAACCGGACGGGTATTTGGATGCAGACTTGCGGATGATTTCCGCAAGGTTGCCGGGGTTGGAAAGGTACACCTTGCTTTTGAGTATGCGGCCCGGATTGCTGCTTACTTGCCGCAGGTTGTAAAGTATGTAATTCAGCTGCGTCGAGTGAAACGCGTTGCTTGCAGCCCTCAAGACTGTGAAGAGTTCACCCGGCGATAGCGTTGTCTTGCCAGTGCTACTTAGGGCGATGCGTTTTGGCAGTTCCGATGCAAACAAATGTGGCGTACTTCGCACAATGTTACCAAGCGACTTGCCTTCGACTGCCACGCGTCCGTCTTCCAACACATCAATGCTTCCGCCTGAAAACTCGTAAGTCCCGCGTTCAAGCGGCTTTTCCGCGCCAAGCGAACCAGCTGCTCCGGCCCAATGAAGTGAGTTGTAAAACAAGAGATTCTTCAGGTCAGTAGGAGAATAACTGTCCCGCTGACCATACATTGATACGCGACGCAAAGACGCGGCTATGCCGTGTGCATCAGAGAGGAATCGCGTTACTTCTGGATTGTCTCCGGATTTCTTGCTGACTTCGTCTAGGTAATGAAACAACCCGAAGCTTCTTTTTCTCAACCTTGCTTTCGAGATAACCCCGCGTGATGACGACTCCATGCACAACCGAGCGGCGTTGGCAAGGTGCTCCGCGACCTCTGTCTTCGAGAAAGTCCCCGGTTCTTTTTTGACTTGCTTTTCTGCAGCCAGAATCTTTTCCAACACCGCGTCCCCGCGGCGTTCGCGTCGCAGTGCATCGGACCGGCGGGCGTACCTCAAGGATTCCGTCTTGCTTTTCAAAGGAGTCGACATACAAATCGTATTCCGTCGAACAGCAATATAAAACCTTATTGCGTCAAGCCGCTTTTCGGCAACGAATCGAAAGGGTATTCAAAGCGAGTCTGAAAGAATATTACCAGGCAAACTACATTCAACAACCGATGGGATGGGGATTGACGATGGCAACTGACACTATTGTAGGGACCAAGACGCTCAAGGAGGGCTTTGCCAAGATGCAGAAAGGCGGGGTCATAATGGACGTAATCAACGCCGAGCAGGCCAAGGTGGCCGAAAAGGCTGGCGCGGTTGCGGTGATGGCGCTTCACGCAGTCCCTTCCGATATCCGGGCAGCAGGCGGGGTTGCGAGGATGGCGGACCCGCAGAAAGTCGAAGAGATTGTCGCAGCAGTCACAATCCCAGTTATGGCAAAGTGCCGCATCGGCCACATCGCCGAAGCCCAGATACTCCAAGAGATTGGGGTTGACATGATTGACGAGTCCGAAGTCCTCACCCCTGCTGATGAGCAATATCACATTGACAAGAAGAAGTTCACCATCCCGTTCGTGTGCGGCGCAAGAAACCTCGGAGAAGCCCTGAGAAGGATTGACGAGGGCGCGGCGATGATTCGCACCAAAGGCGAGCCGGGAACTGGCAACATCGTCGAGGCAGTGCGGCACATGCGCATGATTAGCTCGGAAATCGAGGCTTTGAAGAAGATGGACGCAAAGGCAGTCGCACAGAAGGCAGCCGAATACCGCGTGCCGGTTGCGCTTGTGGAAAACACCAAGAAGCTTGGAAGGCTCTCGGTTGTTGACTTTGCAGCAGGCGGGGTCGCAACCCCAGCTGATGCCGCACTTATGATGATTCTTGGAGCCGACGGCGTTTTCGTGGGAAGCGGGATATTCAAGTCTGCTGAGCCGGAAAAGTTCGCCCGCGCAATAGTCGAAGCCACCCGCAACTACGACGACCCGAAGATTCTCCTGAAAATCTCCAAGGGACTTGGAACGCCCATGAAAGGCGAGGACATCTCAAAGCTTGCCCTGCGCATGCAGGACCGGAGCCAGTAAGCTAGAAAGTCACCGGAGGGCATTTGAGATGAAAGTAGGAATAGTCGGCCTGCAGGGCGCGGTATCCGAACACTGCGACATCGTCAAAACCCTAGGCCACGAGCCGGTCTGGGTGACCAAGCCCGACGGCTTGCAATCCGTAAGGGCGATAATCATTCCCGGCGGCGAGTCCACTACTATTAGCAAACTGTTGCAGACAACCGGGCTTTTTGAAAAAATCAGGAAACTCGGTGAGGACGGGGTGCCCATTTACGGCACTTGTGCCGGGCTAATCTTGCTTGCAAAGAAAGGCGACGGCCAAGTGGAAAAGACTGGCCAGAAGCTCTTCGAGCTTATGGACATGGAAATCAACCGAAACGCTTTTGGAAGGCAGAAGGAATCCTTCGAAGCACCAATCGACATTAGGGGAGTTGCTGACAAGTACCCGTGCGTGTTCATACGCGCGCCCGCAATCACCAAAACGTGGGGCAAGTGCAAAGCGCTTGCGACTTGCGGAAAATTCATCGTCGCTGCAGAGCAGGACAACTACTTTGCAACCGCGTTCCACCCCGAACTCACCGCGGACTCAAGAATCCACGAGTATTTTCTTTCAAAGGTTTGAGGCCACAGATTACAATGGACATGGGCAACAACATTCGGATAGTTTTCATAATTCTATTGCTTGGACTGCTCCTCTCCCAAGGAGTGCCGCCGGTGTTCGTGGCGTTTTTGGGAATAATGTTCGCCGCGATTTTCCTGTTCAAAGACTACCTATGGAAGAGGATAGAAAAGTTCCTCGACGAAAGGAACGTGCCAAAGGAACCAAAGTGGCTGCGCTGGCTAATCGTGTTTTTGGTGTTCTTTGCAGCGTACTACGCAATAAAGCTGGTCCTGTTCTATTTGTTGGGCGCAGCTGGCTTTGACTTCCAAGCCGAACTCGTCAAGTCGATGAACGTGACGCAGTAATTAGGACTACTGGATAATTGGAAAAAAAAGTCCCGCTGGCCTGATTTGAACAGGCAACACTCTGATTACCATCTGGAGAGCAGCACCGGCATCATAAATCAGCCGGGCTGTTATGCCAAGCTACAGTCAGATGCTCTGCCAGGTTGAGCTACAGCGGGATTACAGCAGTAATCCTGCGGACAATTACTGTATAGGTCAAATTAAAATAGCGTTTCGCTGGGCCTTCCTCGCACCCCTCAAGGCTTTAATAAAGGCAACCCTAATTATTTGCGATGATTTTGACTATGGAAAACCCTTCTTGTACAAGCCTGAAAACACTTTTTTTTGCCGCACTGATGCTCCCGCTTCTTTGCAGCGCAGCCGCAGTTGACGACACGGCGCTCAAGTACCTTACCCCCGGCGAGGCGGGCTCTGCCACAATCACCAACTTCACATCGGGCGGAAGCACGTACTATATGGTGTTTGGAAACCAGGCCGAGCTATTCCTGCTAAAGGCAGACAGCCAGGGATTCTCCATAGTGTCCGACAGGCCTGCGCTAACCACGCCACTTAAGGACTACATTGCATTGAAGTACGACGCGGCAGTGACTTCGGACACGGTCACCTCGATAAAAAGCGAGTACGCGCAGCTATACAACTCGTCAAAGGTCTGCACTAAATCAATGAACGACCTGCTGCTCAACCCCTACCAGATGAACTTGGTATGGGAAAACGGCGACTACACCGGAAACACTTACCGGGCAGTCATGCGCCTGAATGGGCAGAACGGCAGCAAGGGAATCTCAATACCCGGCATATCCAACGTAAGCATGCTCCAGAACAAGTCAAACATCAACAAGGCCCTCGTTCGGGGCTACCTTGCGGTAATCGTGGGCGGAATGAACTACCTGGGAGAGATGTCAAGCGGCCTTTCGGAGAACGCAACCATAGCGGACAACACAATAGTAATGACCCAGATGGCAGCGTTCATAACTGAGTTCAAGACGCCGCTGGCACAATACGTGTCGGACCACAACTTCATGAACAAGTTCTATTCGGGCGTGCTGCCAAAAGCTTGCACGTTCAACGCAACATCCTTTGCAAAGATGGACTCGCTGCTAGTTGTCAAGACCCTCCCGTCGGAGACCCAACTTGCGGACAACCTGTCCAAGTCAGCTGCTGACCGAAGCTCAAGGCTTGCGGCAAGCGGAACCATAAACGAACTGGCCGCTGCAGAGAAGACCAGCGCGGATGCGCTTGGCGCGGACGCGGCAACCGTCCGCCAGACGCTGGCACAATACGGAATATCCACCAACGGGCTTGACTCGCGGCTTTCCGAGGTGAACGCATCGCTTTTACGCACCAAAAACTCCGTGACCGCAACCGAGGCACAGAGCTTGCACGCAGACTTCGAAGCAAAGCTTGAGTCCGCAAACACGCTCATCGCGCTGCTCAAACAGGAATCGACTGTGGCGGCGCTTGCCTCTGCGGACGCTGCGCTTGCACAGTCACAGGCAGCAATCGGGCTTGCAAGCGCAAGGATGGGAGAAAACGACACCAACGCCAACAACCTCAACCAAACTTGGGCGGCCACTAGTGTGGAACTTGCAAGCGCAAAGGCCCAGCTTGCAACCGGAAAAGCGGAGGCGGTCGAGGCAATCGCGAACGCTACTGCAAAGCTCAACTCAGTCAAGGTAACTGCCGAGGGGCTAACGCCGGTTTCCGGGCAGACTGACATCCTGATAATCGGGCTGTTTATCCTGATAATCATAGCCGGAATCGTCGCGTTCTTTTACACGCGCAACCAGAAAAAGGAGCCGCCGGTTGAAATCGCCGCAGGCCCGGGCACACCCGGCCTCAAGAAGGGCACCTCAGGGATAATCGTCGAGCGCAAGTAAACGGGTTGAACTTGGATGGACATTGAGACTCGCATCAGCATAATCAAGCGCAAGCCCACTTCGGAAATTGTGACGGACGACGACTTGAAGAACCTGCTTGAGACCAAGCAGCGGCCGGTACACTACATCGGCATGGAGATTTCCGGGCTTTTGCACATCGGCTCGGTGTTCATGCTCGGCTACAAGCTCCGCGACTTTTTGGAAGCAGGTTGCACCGCACAGGTTTACCTTGCGGACTGGCACTCCATCATCAACAACAAGTTCGGCGGGGACTGGGAAAAAATCAACCGCGCTTCCAAATATTACGAGGAGATGTTCAAGTTCTTCGCACCAGGGGTCAAAATCGTGCGCGGAAGCGAGCTTTACCACAACAATGACGAGTACTGGAAGAACGTCATCAACTTCTGCAAGCACGTCACCCTTGCACGCGACGTGCGCTGCCTGGAAATAATGGGCAGGAGCCAGAAGGAGACGCTTGACGTTGCAAAGTACATCTACCCGCCGATGCAGGCAGTTGACATACGCACAATCGGAGCCGACATCTGCCACGCGGGCATGGACCAGCGCAAGATACACATGCTTGCGCGCGAAGTATACCCCTCGATGGGGTTTGAAAAGCCGGTTGCGGTTCACCACGCGCTCTTGCCGGGGCTTTTGGAGCCACCCAAAGTCGAAGCAGACGAAGGCCAGACGGATAAGGAGGCAAGCGTTGCCGCTGCCAAGATGAGCAAGTCAAAGCCTGACACCTCGATTTTCCTTTCCGACTCGGCGGATATCATCAAGAAGAAAATATCCAAGGCGTACTGCCCGCCGGAAGCCGAGGCAAACCCGGTTCTTGCGCTGGTGCGGCACATCGTGTTCCGCGAGCAAAAGGAGTTCACAATCATCCGTCCGGCAAAGTTCGGAGGCGACGTCTCGTTCCAGTCCTACGAGGAAGTCGAGGCGGCGTACCTTGGAAAGACGCTCCATGCTGCTGACCTCAAGTCGGGTGTTGCCGAGGCGATGGACAAGGCGGTCTCGCCCATAAGGTCGCACTTTGAAAAGAAGCCGGAGCTTTTGGAAGTCTTCGAGCAGGCAAAGATTACGCGCTGATTGTAATGGAGAAAGAACGGGTAAGAGAATTGGAAAGGAAAAAGCTAGCCCCGCTGAAGTATCCAACAGATGGCACCACCAACTTCCCGGACACCAGTTCGCGAGTCATGCGGGCGCTTGGATTGGATGAAGACGGGCTGCAGAGCCTCATCAGCCACATGAAAGGCCGCACACTTACCGAGGCAGTGGAACAGTTGCCTGAACACGAATTATTCAAGGGAACACAAATCAAGTGCAGGCGCAATTATCTTAAGCTCGTACAAGATTGCCACAAAAAACACAATATAGAAAAGATAAGCCCGCCCGATGACCTTTGCAGGTTTCACTTGCAGTGCCAGAGCGTCTAGGTGCCTTCAGAATAAGCATCCAGGTAGGCGACCTGCTCTTGCGTGAGCTTCTCTATCCCTATCCCCATTGACTTTGCCTTGAGCGTGGCGACTTCCAAATCTATTTTTTCGGGAACGTCGTGCACTCCCGGCTTGAGGGACTTGCCGTGCTTGCACAGGTATTCAAGGACAAGGGCCTGGTCTGCAAAGCTTAAGTCCATCACTTCGCTTGGGTGGCCCGCGCCAGCAGCGAGGTTGACAAGCCTGCCCTCTGCAAGCAGGCAGATTGACTTTCCACCTTTGAGCATGTAACGCTCCACATGCGGCAGTATTTGCTTCCTTGAAACGGACATCTTTTGCAAGTCGGCAATGCAAAGCTCGACGTTGAAGTGCCCGGAGTTTGCGATTATCGCGCCGTCCTTCATCCGCTCAAAGTGCCTTCCGCGGATTACGCTCTTGTTTCCAGTGACTGTGATGAACACGTCGCCAACAGCAGCGGCATCGTCCATTGCCATGACGTCGTAGCCGTCCATTGCAGCGCGCAGAGCCTCAACCGGCTTTGCTTCGACTACAATCACGCGGCATCCCATTCCCTTAGCCCGCATCGCAAGCCCCTTGCCGCACTGGCCGTAGCCAACCACCACGAACTGGGAGCCTGCAAGCATCTTGTTGGTTGCACGCATCACCGCATCAATTGTGGACTGGCCTGTCCCGTAATAGTTGTCAAAAAGGTGTTTTGTCGGAGTGTCGTTGACTGCGACTACGGGAAACTTGAGCTTTCCGTCCCGCGCCATCGCCTTGAGCCGAATTACGCCGGTGGTGGTCTCCTCCTGGCCGCTTATAACGTCCTTAAGGAGTTCGGTGCGCTTTCCGTGCACCATGTTAATGAGGTCAGCGCCATCGTCTACAAGAAACTGCGGCTTGGTATCAAGGACGCGGCTAATCTGGTCGTAATAGCCCTTGTTGTCGCACCCGCGCACCGCAAATACGGACATGCCATCCTTTGCAAGCGCAGCAGCAACGTCGTCCTGCGTTGAAAGGGGGTTGGATGCGCAGAGCGCAACCTGGCCGCCGCCAACAGCCACGGCCTTTGCAAGAACTGCAGTCTCCTTGGTAACGTGAAGGCACAACCCGATGCGCAGGCCCTTGAACGGCTTCTCCCGGCTGAAGCGCTCCTTGATTTTCATCAGAACCGGCATGTGGGCTTCTGCCCACCGGATGTTTTCCTGGCCGGAAGGCGCAAGGCGGATGTCTTTTACGGTAAAACCTGTCTTTTGGACCATTGCTTACAATCCCACCTTAAAGTTGAAAAACAAACGATTCACCGGTAGCGCCGGCACTAGATATTTTGCAAAAAGGCTTAAAGCCGCTTTGCATTGGATTGCAAGGCAAGTGCATAGTTTAAGTTAGCCTAAGGAGTAATGATTTTGCATGGCATCTTTTTCGCGCGGCTTTGCGCTCTGGATACTTACCAAGTTCGCGATGCTGTTCTTCATATTCGCGCTTGCGGGGATACTGCTGCAGATGAGCGTGACCCAGCAGTCGGGCGCGTGCGCTACCCAGGCTGCAGACGCCGCGTCAGGCATCACGGCAAAGATATCACAGGTCCTATTCTCGCCGTCCGAAGACGAGAGGCAGACGTATTCCCTTGTGGGCGCATTGCCAGTTGGAAGCAGCGGCGTGCGCTACGGGCTCAACGTGACCTACCGCGTCTTGGCATCGTCAGGCGGCAATGCCGGGCTTTACATCACGCTGTCTTCGCTTTCCGAAGTCTCCTGCAACGCAGGCACCAACATAGGCCTGGGCGAGCCGGGAAAATACACAGTAGTGTTCGTCTCCCCGTCGGGGATGCAGAAGGCGGATGCGGGTTCGGTGCTGCGGCTCACGCCTTCCGAAGGAATCGAGGGGCTTAAGAAAAGCAGGTACGTAATAATACTCAAGTGCGCGCAGAAAACCCCGGACGGCAACAAGTACCTGTTCATACAGGACTGCCACCAGGAAACGGCCACAGACTGCAACGAGCTGAACTTCGACAGCGCAACAGTAAAGACGTGTTGCGGCTGGGACCCTGCCGCGTGCCCGATAGGATGATCCAATGGCAAGACGCGGATTCATAGGCCCGATTGGCGACGACATCCCAAGCATATTCCCAATCATCATGGGCATAATACTGTTCATAGCCACGCTCATTTACGCCAACAACGAGTTTTCCTCAAAGAACGCTGCGATAAACCTGCGCAAGGCCGGGCTGGACATTGCGTACATAGTCATTGAGAAGGGCTACGTGAACCAAGGCGGGTTCGACGAGACCTGCAAGGACCTCATCATCCCTTCGGCCAAGAAAAACAACGTGTTCTTTGCGGTGATGCTGCGCGACTGCACAGACGACCCGTCCGAAAGCTTTGCAGGAAAGGAAATATGCAGCCGCACAGCGGAAACCAACCCCGAAATGAACTCGGAATACCTGACAAAGAAACAGACGTCAATATACAACTACCCGATTGCGACCGAATGCGAGACCTCGACAGGCACGCGGACCGGCCTTGGAAGCGTGAGCATAATAACGTGGTACAAATGAGCAGCAACAACCGCGCACAGGCAAGCCTCTTTGACGGCATCACATTCCTCACTCTTGTGATTACGTCCATCGCAATAATCTTCGTCGCTCTTTCAGGCTACGGCGGGATGCAGAACTCGATAATCAACCGGGCGCACATGACAAACTACCTGCAGAACTCGTTCAAGACAATATACTACGTCGAGGTTGCCACGCTTTCTTCAGTCACCTGCAACGACGAGCCATACTACTGCGACTCCGAAGCGGACTGCAGGTCAAGCGGCAACTGCGCGATGGGCTGCGACGAGCTTTCCACCTGGACCGGGCTGTCCGTTGCAGAGCTGATAAAGCGCGACATACGTGACTACGACCCGCTTGTGCAGGGCTCCGGGCTTGACGACGTTTTCGGGCTTTCGAGCGCACCAGGAAAGCTCGCGGCACGGTGTGCGTTCAAGGAGATATTCCAGCCGTTCTCAACCGCAGGCTACTCGTACATGGTTGACTTCAAGAAGGTCGGAAGCACGCCGGTGCAGGTGCCACAGGTTGGCAGGGCGATTACCAACAACCAGCAGGTGACAAGCTGCGACCAGGAGATGGGGAAGGAAAAGCTTGTTGTCAACGCGCCGTTCAAGGTGTTCAAGTGCACGGATGGGAACTGCGTAGGCGTAGACTTCATAATGACCGCTTGCGTGTGGCCTACTCGGAAAACTACAACCGAATGAAACGTTGCACTTGCTTGCAGGCCAAAAGGGTCTTGCGATTATAATCAGAGCGACGCCGCGGGCGTGGCAGCCTTCTTTTTTATGTGCACTTCCTCACCGCACTTGGGGCAGGCATAGACGAAACCGCCTGCGTCAACCTGCACGTTGGGCGAGCAGTTGGTGCACATTCCCGAACCGCAGTAGGGGCAGAACACGATGCGCGAGTTCTTCTGGTGGCAGGTGGGGCAGCCCATTCCCGCCTCGTTGCCGATGTGCACGAACTCCATGTCCGAAGACGACTTGAGGCCAGAATCTCCCGCGGGGAGTTTGCCCGGGCCTTCGACCGCGCCGATTTTTGAAAGCTGGTCGAACACCCCATCGCCTGAAGATGAAGCTGCCGCCGGTTTTGCGGTGCCGAAAAGCTCGCTTTCCAAATCATCGAACTTGCCCTTTGCAGCGCCGGACTTTGCAGGGGCATTCTGCCCCGTGCTTGCGGGCGGCACGTTGACCATCATTGAATTGTTAAGCGAGTCCTCGCGCGAGGAGGACTTTAACTGGCTGTAAATGTCGGAGATTATGTCCGCAAACTCGTCGGTCTCGGAAACGTCGCGGGGGGCGATGACGCGGATGGAATTGGACCGCGCATAGAGCCGCCTGCGCGAGTCTGAAGCCTCCGCCGGGGCATCTGCGGCTTCGGACAGCATTGCATCGGCACGCGCCTGCTCGTAGGGCCTGCGGTGCGACGGCTGGTCCTGTGGCGCGGCGGCCTGCACAGCAGGCTTCTGCGATTCCACCGGAACCAAGTCCTCAAGCATCAACTCGGACTCCATCTCAAGCTCCTTGCGAGTCTTGACAGGAACAACAGGCTTTGAAGGGGCGGCAGGGGCTTCGCCGGCTGCAACAGAAACCTTGGAAGAAGAAGGCAGCTCAATCTTGCGCTCGGTGTCCTCTGCGGGAAACCCTGAAAGCAGCTCGTTGATTTTCTGGTCGTAATAATCCTTGCGCGACTTTTCGTCTGCGGGAGCCTCCTCTGCCAGCGCGGGCTTGGATGCCTGCTGCTTTTGGGCTGCGGGCTTTGAGGACGAAACCGAGTCAGGGGTGATGCCGGAAACAAAAGGGGCGGCCTTGGATGCAAAGGACGGCTTGGGTGCTGCCGCCTTACTGAAAGGCTGTTGGGCTACGGCTGCTTTTGCCTTGGAAAACTCCTTTTCCTGCAGGCCTGAAACAAAAGGCGCGGGCAAATTGGCATCTGCATTTACCGGGCTTTGCACGCCTTTTCCTGCAGCAGCCCAAACTTGATTGGACTTGCTTTCTGGTGCGGGCACTTGGCTTGGCTTGGCAGATGCGCCTTCTGCCTCCTCTGAAAGGTCAATGCTTGAAAACTGGACGGTTGCCGGCTTCTGGCCGTTGGACTGGGGCCTTGCGCCTGCGACGTACTGCACTATTGGAACGTCTATCTCAACAAGCTCCTGCTTTTTCTGCACGGTCTGGGGGACGCGCTTCTTGAAAAGCAGGTCAACAAAGCCGAACAAGCCAGAAGGCTGCGGGATGACCGACGCCACGGTACGGGAGGCAAGCGGGGCCGCTGCGGGGGTTACGGCCGCAGTAGCAACGGAAAGATCGGGCGCGGGCCTTTTTCCGGGAAGCGGCACGGGCAAGGGCATCGCCTTTGCTGCCTTGGACGCGCTGTGTATGGGAAGGCCCACTGTGAGCATGCGTGGCGAGTTGACAAAGAAATACACCTTCATTATGCAGAAGGTCACCACTACAAGCACGCAGGAAAACAGCGGCATCAGCCCTTGGTAGCTGTGCATTCCGATGCCCAAATCGGATGCGTGGCCTGCTGCCCACTCGATTGCGAATGACACGCACATTATGAAGAAGCCGAGTATTGCGGAAACGCCGAGCTTGGCGTCCTTGTCAAGGAGGCGAATGTCAGGATAGGAAAGCCGCACAAGCAAGTAGCCGATGCTTCCAGCGCCAAGGAAGTACATCCCGTAATAGAGCGCCATTGAGGCGAAGCTGAGGTCCATTTCCAAATACCCAAATAGCAGAATAATCAATTTGCCGGACTATAAAAGAAGTGCGTTCCAAGCGCCAACAAAAGCAATCTGCCGCATTTTGCACGGCTGCAGTTTTGGCAGCCTGTTTTATATAACAAAACCATAATGGAATGCACATGAACCTCCCGACGGCATATGACATTGGCTTCCTGCTTGCATCGTCAGTAATCGCAGGGTTTGCGGTATTCCTAGTGTCAATACCTGCAGCATACGCGTACCAGCGGATGGAGAAGGCAAGCCCAAAGACGCCAAAGATACTGCTTATGCTCTTTTGCACCATACTCGGCGCGTTCATTGCGGAAATAATCGGCTACGCGTACCTGAAAGGCGCGGAGCTGCTTGTTGCCCTGCCTACTGCTGCCGAGGCGGTTTTAGCAGCGGTATTTCCCATCGTCGCGGGGTTTGTGATATTCCCAATAGTCTTTTTGCTTTCGTACTACTACGAAAAACTGGAAAAGGACAACCCAAAGACGCCCAAGGTGCTGCTGATGCTGTTTTGCACAATGCTGGGCACGCTGATTGGGGAAGCCATAATCTACGCATACGTAAAGTACACGTTCATTCCCATTGCAATCCCCTGATTGCAAAAGCTGGAAAACAAGAACACTGTGGACTGCTTTTGCTTATAGCCTATTCTTTGTAGGCGCGCACTGCCACGACAGTCCCAAGGAGCGCCACGAGCATCAGCACTGCAACTGGAAGGTTGTCCGTTGGCACGCTGGGAACAGAGAACGGCGACGATGACGAAGAGCCCGCGGACGCGCTGGTGCGCGCAAGGCCCACATAGTTGCTGCTTGCGACTCCCTTGGTGCCGTCCGAAGTGCCGTAGAAGCTCATTCCCTTGGACGCAAAGTCGCTTGAAAGGCTTAAGTCCTGGCCGTTAAGTATCTTGGCAAGCCCGGTGAGCGGGTCGAACACGAAGATTCCGTTCTGGCCCTTTGCGGCAAGAAGCGTGGCAATCTCTTGGAACCCGTCGGGACCGTTCACATTGATTGTAGGATAGCCCGTGTTGGAATCGGTGCTGAAGCCCAACTTGAAAATGCCGCTCTCAGTAGGCACGGTTATGGTGCTTCCGTCCGAGGAAATCGAGCCGGTTATCTTGTACTCCTTGCAGGTGCTTGCCTTCTTGTCGCAGATTTTCAGGATGTCTTGCCCTGCCGCATTCTTGGTGAAGTAGTAGATGTAGTCCGCAGTCTCAAGCATCTGCATACCGCCGTTCCCCTGCACCTGCGCAAGCGCGGCGTTCAGCTCGCTTACAACGTCATCCATCCCGCCCTTGGAAGTCAGGTTGACTTTTATGGCGTTGTTGGTGCCGTTTTCGTTGACGTTGGTGGTTGCAACAACGGACACTCCCTTGACGCTCTTTGCAAAGTCAGCCTCGCCGAGGATGTAGAGCGCTGCGACAAGGCGGTTGTTGGCCGAGTCATACTCTATCCTGCCGCGCTTGAAGATGATTGACTCAAGCACTCCCGCATCCTCCTCGCCATAGTCGGTGCCGGAAGTAAACCCTGAAAGGGTGACTGACGCGTCGCCTTTGATGTTGAGGAGCGCAGACTCGAAAGCAGCCTCCTTTGTCAGGCCGCCTTCCTCGGACGCGTTGACTGCGTCTATTGACGGGGAGTTGATTTCGGTGCCGACCTTGCTCACAGTCTCAGTAATTGCGCCTGCCTGCACGTCGGACTCGGATATGGCAGTGTCGTTTTCGTTCACCGCAATGCCGTTTATCTCATAGAACCCCGGACCAAGCACCGAGACGGTCTTGGTCTTTGTTGTCGAACCTGCGGTGTAGATGAACCTGATTGGTTTTCCCTTCTCAAAGAGCGCAAGCCCGGTCGTGGTCTTGACTGCGGAGACTTCGCCCATCACGTCGCTTATGTAGCCGCCCGAGATGCTCTTGCCTGCGAGGTTTGCAAGCTGTGCCATCAGGCACTCGGTGGTGGCGCATCCTGACGAGCCTTTCAGCTTCGCATTCGAGTCCGCCTGCATTATGACTGAATCCGAGCCGCACGCAAGCTGGGCGGAGATGAGAGTGTTGGGCAGGATGGTCTTTGCTATGTCCTGCATCAAAGTCGACATCAGCGCGCGGTCGCGGTCGGAAATCTGCGTCTTGGTTCCGGTTGCCTTGTCTATTATGTAAGTGCCCGAATCGGTCTCGCATATTGCCATCGTGGCGCCGTCCTGGCACTTGCGGAAGCACCCGCCGTTCTCAAGCGTGTTGTATATCCCTGCGCTGACTTCGCTTGCGCCGTCAAGGTGAACGTAGTAAAGCTCAGACGGCCGCACCATCCCGGCCTGGCTTTCCATCGTAAGCTTGGTGTTGATTATCTCAGTCATCGCCTCGGTTGAAAGCGAGCTCCCAACCCCCTGCAGGGCGCTGCCGAAGCTTAAGTTGCCGATGACGCTGGACGACTGGAGCGGGTTGAGCTTGGAAGCAAGCGATGCCAGCGAGTTCTTGGGCTTGGTGTCAAGCTGCTGGTAGCTTATTATCGAGTACCCGGTGTCCTTGCAAGTCTGGGTGTAGCGGAAGCCCTCGTCGGCGTAGTAGGCCTTGAGCATGTCAAAGGGGCTGATGAAATTGGCTGCGGTGAGCAGGCCCTTGAACTGGTCATTGAGCACGAACGATGACGCCTTGCCATAAGGAATCCGCAAGGGAGTAGAATCAAAGAAGTTCTGCAGCACCTTGAGCTTGCTGTCCCACTTCATCACAAAGCCCATCTGCAAGCCGTTGCTTACCTGCGAAGCTGCGGTGGCCAGGGCGTAATAGGTTATGTAGTTGCGCACAACCTCGTCCTTGCACACCTCGTTCTTGTCAAAAGAGACCGGGTCAACCAGGTTGGTAATATACAAATCCAAAAGCAGCACGCGCGAGATGGGTATGAACGCCTCGTTTGGCGACTTTATGAGCTTCCAGGCAAATATCGGCGCGAGCAGGAGGAGCGAAGAGTAGAACTCATCCCCAAGGCTGTCTTTGTTCAAGTTCGCCCCAAGGGTCATGTTGCTTGCGTAAACCGGCATGCGCGCGTACTTGGGGTTGTCGCGCACGTCCTCGAAAAGGATTGCGTCGGACCTGCCGTTCCAGCTTGACGACACCTGCCACGACGTGCCGGTGTACTTTAAGCTGGTGACCGCGTCGGTGCTGCCCTTCTCGGTCTTGGTCTCGTACGGCGAGTTGATGAATATCATTGGCCCTACCCCGAACACCTCGCGCGGAGCGCCGTTGCCGAGTATGGCCGACACCTGCTCAAGAACCGTGCCCCCAAGCGCCCAGTTGGTCGAGTCGCGGAATTCCTTCATCACGTCATTGCGGTTGACCATCACCTGAAGGTAGTTGTCCGCAAGAACCTTGCTGCTGCTTTGGAATGAGAAGCCCTTGGACATCGTCAACGCAAACCTGCCCGGCCCAAGCCAAAGGTAGCCCATCACGAAGTTGCTCATTGCCTTGCTCTGAAGCAGGTTGAACACCTTGTCAATGGTACCGCGCTCGGACTTCTTTGCAACTATGTTGACACGGTTGTCCTCTATCTTGTTGACTTCCTTCGTGTACGTGATGAGCTTCTGCGCGTTTGCGTCGGACAGCCCGAATGCTGATGAGAGCTGCTGCTGCTTTTCTGCTACGATGCTCTTCAGGGACGTCTCCAAGTTGAGCGCGGAGTCGAACTTCAGGTCGTTTGCGCTGCGCGCTGCGCGCTGGTTCTCGTCCTTCCAAAGGTCAATGACGTCGTGGTTTGTCCCTGCAACGTCAGGTATGCTGCGGAGCTTGCTTTTCACGTCGCTGTTTGAAGTCAACAGATCGTAGACCGTGGCGCGTTTCTTCTGGAAAACCGCAAGCTGGTCAGTAAGTTCCGCAGGCACCGCGGTACCGGCAGGAACCGCAGAAATCCTCGCCTTCAGCTGGATTATGCCATCATCGAGGTTGTCAAGCACCGCAAGGGGCTGGGCCGGGCTGACTTTGCCCGACGAGGTGAGCATCTGGTACACCGGCCCGGTGTACGGGTCGTTGACAACGCGCTCGGAAGTGTAAAGCAGGTTGCTGCCCTTGTTTGAGAGCGCGTCAAGCTGCTCGCGGTAGTCCGCCTCGTCGTCAAGCACGTCCTGGACGCTAATCTTCTGCGTGAACATCATCCCAGTCTCGATGATTGTCATGAACGTGTCGTACGTGAGTATCGTCTTGACCGCCTGCAGCATCCGCTGGTAGCGCAGGGGAACCACGATGGAGCTTCCGCCATTGAGCGATAGCGCGGCAACCGTGTTGGATGAGGACAGGTGCTGGTTGGAGCCTAAAGTCGAAGCCGAGCGGTCAAACCCCAAGTAGATGTCGCGGTCAAGCTGTCCTGCGTAGGAGACGCGGCCCTGGATGAAAGAATCGTCAAGGAGGCAAGCGTCGGTCTGGCCGTTCAAGTCCTGCAATGAAAGCACTTCGGAAAGCGCAAGCGTCTTGCCGTTTGGAAGCTTGACTTTGTAGTTGGTGTATGCGGGAGTGTCAACTTTCGACGCTACCGAGCCCAAAAGGGAGGAGAACTGGCCAAGATACCCCGAAAGCGCGGAGTTCTTTTCCATCTCAGCTTGGAACATCTGCATGCTTATGGTGCCGTTGACCGGGTCGACCGCAAAATCATTTGCCACCTCGCTTGTGCTTTTTCCAAGCAGGCGCGCAACGTCCGCAACTGGCACGCGCGCGGTTGCCGACGACGAGCCGGTGCTTATGTAATTGTTCACAACCACCTGGCCGCTGTTTGTCGCGTTGGTGAACGCAGTTGAGTCGCTTGTCTTGAGCGCGGAGTCGTTGAGCGAGTTGATTTCGTTGCCGACAAAACCAAGGGTGGAATCCCAGATGAGCTTGACTTCGGAGCCGGTTTGCTTTGAGACTGTGCAGGCGCCAGACGACGCCACGGTTGAGGATGATGTTGCCGCGGACGTTGCAGTGGGAGTAGGAGTCTTTGTGGCAGTTGCGGCAAAGGATGCCTCCGCCTTAGCTTTTACGGCGGCAACGTCAGATGCAAAAGCAGCCACTTTTTGGTCCGCAACAGGATTCGTCTCGCTTGGAAGCGACTGGGCGAACGAGAATGGCGAGAAAACCTCTACAAGCAAAAGGAATGTTACGAACGCTGAAAAGGCCCCGGAATACGGCCTGCAGGACGGAGACATATAGTATAGGATAACCCGTCAGGTCGTTTAAATACTATCGCGAATGCCCGGGAATTCCAGAGGTTTTATAGTATACGGACGCCCTTGCATCCAGTAAAGTCCTTGTCCGAGGTTATCAAGGTCATCTCATTGGCAACTGCTGACGCATAAATCAGCGCGTCGGACGCGTGAAGGTTGACAAAATCGCCCGCAAGAAGGGCAATCTTTTCATCAATTCCAATTACCCTTGCAGAAGTGCGCATGAAGGACACAAGCGGCTGCCAGTCCTTATTCTGCCGCGAAAGCTTGAGTTTTATCTCCGCAATGGAAACTACCGAAACTGCGGCCTGGCCGTTTGAGATGATTTTTTCCAAGCCCCTTGCCTTGGGCTCGCCTTGGAAGTAATCGACCCATGCAGAAGTGTCCAAGAGGTTCAAATCCTATCACGCTTGTCGCGCATGCCCTCATAGCTTATGCTTGGCATGCAGCCGAACATGCTCTTCTTTCCCTTTGCCTCGAAATGGGATTTAAGCAGTTGGTTTACCATTTTGGAAATACTTTTTGCATTCCCAAAGCGCGATACCGACTCGGAGACAAGCTCGCGGTAAAGGCCATCCTCAATCATAAGCGTAGTTTTTATTGAAAACACCATAATTATTTACGGGATTATGGTATTTAATACCATAGTTTAAGTGGCCGGGAACGGCCTTAAAGGATAAGACAAAACAGCACTACGCCGCGATTATCTTCGGCTTGGCAGGCTTTTCCTTGGCAGCTGCCTTGGCATTGCGCGCCGCTTCCTCCGCTTCAGCCTTGCGGTTGAGCCTGCGCTTGGTGACTTTGAGCGCGTAGAACTGCTCGCTTTCAAGCCGGTTCAAATGAAGCTTGATTACGCGCGCGGTCTCGCGCAGCTCCGGCTGCACGCGGTACTCCAGGCCGTTGACGCGGCGGTTGGTCTTTTCAATCTCGCCAAGGAGGCGCTTGAGCGCAGTCTCGGTCTCAGCAACCTCGATGGACTTTGCAAGCACGTCGGAGAACAGGTCGATTGCGTAGTCGAGGCGGGCGCTTGTGTCGGCGTAGTCGTAGCCGCGCTCAACAAGGCCCTTCTTTACGTAGCGGCCCTCGATTGCGGGTATGCGCACGCCCATTATGTTCTTGACCGAGACCTTGATTTCAGGGGGCTCTTCGGTGGTGAGCGCGACAACCGCAAGGCTCGTGTCGGAGTGGATGCACTCGGCAATCGCAAGCGCCTTGTATGCCTCCACAGTCTGGGCGTCAAGCTCGGTGCGCAGGTCGCGCGCCTTTTTGACTATCTCAAAGAACTTCAGCACCAGCGCGTCGCGCTTCTGCGCAAGGATCTTGTGGCCCTTGGATGCCAGCGCAAGCTGGTTTTTGGTGTTGATGAGCTCCATCCGGGTTGGCTTGATGTTGTCGTTCATTTTTTTCACGCATTCAAAAAAATATTTTGAAAAAATAAATGGATGAAGGCTTACGCCTTCTTTTTGAGGTACTTTGCCACGTGCTCGGGCTTGACGCGCTTGAGGTCCTCCTCTGGAATCATTGAGAGCAGGTCCCAGCCCAAGTCGAGCGACTGCTCGATGGTGCGGTTTTCGGTGCGGGTCTGCGACACGAAGCGCTTCTCGAAAGCATCCGCAAAGCGCAGGTACTTCTTGTCACGCTCGGTGAGGGCGTCCTCTCCGACGACTACCACGAGGTTGCGCAGGTCCATACCCTCTGCATATCCTGCATAGAGCTGGGATGCAAGTCCTGCGTGGTCCTCGCGAGTCTTCTCCGCGCCAATCCCTTGGTTCATCAACCGTGAAAGCGATGGGAGCACGTTCATGTTGGGGTAAATGTTCTTGCGGTACAATTCACGCGAAAGCACCAGCTGACCTTCGGTGATGTAGCCAGTAAGGTCGGGGATGGGGTGCGTGATGTCCTCGTCAGGCATTGTGAGGATGGGCATCTGCGTGACCGTGCCTTTCTTGCCCTTGATCTGTCCTGCCCTCTCGTAAATCTGCGAGAGGTCGGTGTACATGTAGCCGGGGTAACCACGGCGTCCGGGCACTTCCTGCCTTGCTGCGGAGATTTCACGCAGCGCGTCGCAGTAGTTGGTCATGTCAGTGAGGATTACAAGCACCTGCGCGTCCTTTTCGAACGCAAGATACTCTGCGGTTGTGAGCGCAAGCCGGGGCGTGATGATGCGCTCAACCGACGGGTCGCTTGCGAGGTTCAAAAAGAGCACCGAGCGCTCGAGCGCTCCGCTCTGCTCGAAGTTGTTCATGAAAAAGCGCGCCTCGTCGAACGTGATTCCCATTGCGGCGAACACGACCACGAAGTCCTGCTTGTCAGACGACTTCTTTGAGCGCACCGTGCTTTGTCCTGCAATCTGGACCGCAAGGTCGTTGTGCGGAAGACCTGCTGCCGAGAATATGGGCAGCTTCTGGCCGCGGACGAGGGTGTTGGTGACGTCGATTGTGCTGATGCCAGTCTGGATGAAGTCCGAAAGCGGCGCGCGCGACGCGGGGTTGATGGCGCTGCCGGTGATTTCAAGCTTCTCCGATGAAAGGATGTTCGAGCCGCCGTCTATGGGCTCGCCGATTCCGTTGAACACGCGGCCAAGCATGTCCTCGCTTACCGGAAGGCGCAAAGTCTCGCCTGAGAAGCGGACTATGGTCTTTTCAACGTCAAGCCCGGTGGTCTGGCCGAAAATCTGCACTGCGGCGTAGCCGCGGGCAGTCTCAAGCACCTGGCCCTTCTTCTTTTCGCCATTAGGCATGACGACTTCGACGATTTCGTTGTAGGCCGCGTCCTGTACGCGGTCCACCATCACGATGGGGCCGAAGACTTCCTTGACCGTCTGGAATTCCCGTATCATTTGCAAACACCGTTTTCGTAGTAATATTCAATTCAAAAAAATCATGCCGAGGAAAGCGTCGAGTCTATTGACGCGACTGCCTCCTTGACTTTGGCCTCGATTTCCTTTTCAGGCACGCGCTTGAGCTTTGATATCAAGCCCTTTGCCGGCGAGGAAATGATTTTTGCAAGCGGCACTTCCGCATCCAGGGCCCTGTTGGCCTTGTGGTAGAAGTGGAGCATCGTCTTGAGCATGAGGTACTGCTTTTTCAGCGACGAGTACGCGTCGATTTCGTCGTACGAGTTCTGCTGCAGGAAGTCCTCGCGCAGCATCTTTGTGACCTCAAGGATCATGCGCTCGCGGTCGGGAAGTGCGTCCGGGCCGATGAGCTGGACTATGTTCTGCAGCTCGGCTTCCTTTTGGAGCAGGCCCATTGCCTCGACACGCTGGGTGTTGTAGTCCTCTGCCACGTTCTTTTCAAACCACTTTGCAAGCATCTCGGCGTAGAGCGAGTAGCTCTTCAGCCAGTTGATTGCAGGGTAGTGCCTCCTGCGTGAAAGCGACGCGTCAAGCGCCCAGAAGATTTTTGTGATGCGGAAAGTGCCTTGCGAGACTGGCTCGGAAGTGTCCCCTCCGGCTGGCGAGATTGCGCCAATGACCGAGATTGAGCCGCCGCGCTTCCCGCCGCTTCCCAAGCACACTATGCGGCCTGCGCGCTCGTAGAACTCTGCGAGCTTGCGTGCAAGGTACGCGGGGTACCCTTCCTCTCCGGGCATCTCTTCCATTCTGCCGGAGATTTCACGAAGTGCTTCTGCCCACCTTGAGGTGGAGTCTGCCATGAGCGCGACGTCGTATCCCATGTCGCGGTAGTACTCTGCAAGGGTGATTCCGGTGTAGATGCTGGCTTCACGAGCCGCCACTGGCATGTTGGAGGTGTTTGCAACTAGGATGGTGCGGTCCATTAGGTGCTTTCCTGTGCGCGGGTCCGAAAGGTGCGGGAACTCGGTGAGCACTTCGGTCATTTCGTTTCCACGCTCCCCGCAGCCGATGTAAACTATGATGTCTGCGTCGCAGTATTTTGCCAAGTCAGTCTGGGTGACGGTCTTTCCCGAGCCGAATGGCCCAGGGATGCACGCAGCCCCTCCCTTTGCCATCGGAAACAGTGTGTCGAAGATGCGCTTTCCTGTGATGAGCGGCGGCTCGATATCCTTTTTGCTTTCGGACTTGCGCGGCTTGCGCACCGGCCACTTTTGCAGCATCGTAATGTCGGCCTTTCCGACCGTGCAGACCACGTCGGTGACTTTGTAGTTGCCCTCGCTGATGCCGGACACTTTTCCGGACACGCCAACGGGAACCATTATGCGGTGCTCGATGTTCTTTTCCTTGACAATGCCAAGAACGTGGCCTTCGTGGACGGTCTCGCCGTTCTTTACATGCGGCTCGAACTTCCACACTGCCTTGCGGTCAATGGAGGGCACGTCGATTCCGCGCGCTATGAAGTCCCCGGACGCCTGCCTGATTTTTTCAAGGGGGCGCTGGGTGCCGTCAAAGACTGAGGACAAAAGCCCTGGCCCGAGCTCTACTGAGAGCGGGAGGCCGGTTGAGATGACCTTCTCGCCGGGCTTGAGCCCTGCGGTCTCCTCATACACTTGGATGCTTGCCTCGTCGCCTTTCAAGGCGATGATTTCGCCTATGAGCTTCTGCTCGCCTATGCGAACAAGCTCGTTGATCGTGCTGCCAGTCATTCCGTCAGCAACGACGACGGGACCCGAAATCTTCTTCAAAAAGCCCATATTGTAAATCACCGTATAAGCGTCTTAGTTTGCCTTCAACTCTACTCCTATTGCCTTCTTTATCATCGCAGCCAGGTTGCTTGCGCCCTGCTTGCCGCTGCCGGCCTTGCCGGGTATGATTACGACCACCGGCTTGGTGGTTGACTCGATGCGGCGCTTCATCTTGTGGGTGAAGTTGGCAGCAAAGTCGTCAAGGAGAATCACCATCCCCATGTTCTCGTCATCAAGCGCGCGCCTGACCTCCTCTTCCGCCTTTTCGGCAGTTGTGAGGACGCAATCGCGGATGCCCAGAAGTGAGAAGCCAAGGGTCATGGCGTTGTCACCGATTACGCGTATCTTACTCATTTGGAAGCAGCACCAATCTCGCCTTTGAGCGTGTAGATTACCTTGCACATCATGCCCTCGCGCTTGGGGAATGTGAGCGACACTGCGATTGCGCGCAGGTTCTCAATCTCGCGGCGCTTCAGGTAGATGAAGCCGATGACCCCGCCAAGCGTCATCACGCTGACGCGGGTTGCGGAAAGGATCTTTTTGTACATGTGCTTTTCAAGCGCAAGCTCGACTTCGGAAAGCGTCCTTGCCTTCGAATAATTCTCGGCGACTTCGCGCTTTCCAAGCTTGGCTGCGATTGCGTCAACCGCGGCCTGTACGGTCTCGCACTTTGCAATGTGCATGGCAAGCCCGGACGCGGACGGGTGCGAAAGCTCCGGCTTTATTTCTGCAAGCTTCAGGCCCGCGTTCTTGAGCCGGAGCGCGGTTGCGGCGTTGAAGTAGTCAAGTTCCGCAACGAGGATTTCCTTGATGAGCGGGTCGGGCTCTCCGCGCGCGTACTCGAAGAGGTTGTTGTAGTACTCCTTGCCGATTATGCGCAGGGCGGTGCGGAAGTCCTTGGTGTGGACGTATTTTGCGTGCGCCTTGGAAGCGACCTTGGAGTAACCGACGGTGCCAAGCGCAATGAGTGCGTCGTTGAAGTTTGCGGCATCCATTAGCACCTTGGCTTTCTCCTTTCCCCTGGCATCCAAAAAGCCGAGGTAGGACTGGTCGACTGGAAGCGACGCGGCCTTGGCTGCCAAGATGACTTGGAAGGGCTTGAGCTCGTAAAGGGAAATCAGCGACTGGACTTTGTCCTCGCTTTCGTCCGGCACCACCTTTGCGATGCGGCCAAGCATTGAGTCGAACTCCATGCGCAGCGCCGCAAGCACGAGGCGGATTCCCTCGTTGTGGGCAGAGGCGTTCACGAAGGACTGCTTGTAGGCAGTGCTTTCCATCATGTTCACAAACTCGTTGAACGTGGCGCAGCTGCACAGCCCGCGCAGGGTCTCCTCGCCAAGGAGCTTGCTTTTCATCCCCTTGACTCGCGCATTTGCATATCCGTACGAAAGGTCCATAATCGGTTCTTAACCCAACAATTGAAAAATCTTGGAAAAAACAAAGTCAACGCTTCAGGTAGTGCCTCGCCCAGTTCGCCACGTCCTGCTCGCGGCTTGCAAAGAGCGCCTCGAACGTGCTGTCCGAGCGCACCATGCCGTCGGGAGACGTTACCACGACGCCGCCTTCGCACTCAAGCACGGTTTTTGACAGGGGCCCGTACTTTTTGGCAAGCAGCTGGTCGCGCTTGTTGGCGCACACCACGTAGTCGCTTCCGACAAGCATCTTGCCGTTTGCAACAGCAGCAGCCACGTACTTTTCGTAGGCCTTCTTGTCCTTTGCCTGCGCATAGAGCTTCTCGCGGACCTTCTTGGCAACAAGGCCGTAGGCTTCGCGTTCAGCGGCAGTGAGGATGCGTGCAGCCTCTATCTTTGCAAGGCTGACTGAATGGGCGGAGCGCTTTGCGTCCTCCTCGGCGCGCACCGCTGCGTCCTTCCCAATCTGGGCGGCATCGGCCTTGGCCTTTGCAAGGACTGCGTCCGCCTGCTTGCTTGCGTCCGCTAATATGACGGCCGCCTCGGCCTTGGCGTCCTTCTCAAGGTCCTTTATGATGTCGTTTAGTCCCATTCGTCTTTTGCACTCCCTTCAGGATTTAGTGTCCAGTAGTTGCGCCCGCTGAGGCAGTGATTGCGCTCATGAGCATGTACGAGAACACGAACCCGAGGATCACCATAGTTTCAGGCAATGCCACGTAGATGAGCGGGTTGCCGTCCTTTTCTGCCATGTACCCCATTGCTGCCGCGCCGATGTTGCCCATTGCGATGCCGGTTGCGATTGCACCCAGCGCCACGGGAAGCGATGCCGCAACGTATGCAAGTCCAGTTCCTATTGACATGTCTACCATTTCACATTACACCTCGGTGTAAATATCTGTTTTCAACTTTCGACTTCTTTGCGTACTGCCTTTCCTTCCAGCCGTCAAGCCCCTTCCTGCGCCTCAAAGAAATGGCGCGCAGTGGGACGAAGCTGGTCCCGCCGCCGTGGTAGAACTTCGAGAAGAACTCCACGTAGTGCAGACGGAGGGCCTGAATCGAGCACTCAAAAAGCGCCAACAAAAGCGCCATTGCGTGGCCCACAAGGAATATGCAGGCAAATAGTATGACTGAGATTATCGCGCCGATGTCAAACGGCTGCGCGCCGGTAAACATCGCCCAAATCGAGCCCAAGTCTACGGGGATTTGGTTGATGACCATTGCAAGTATTGCGCCGGAAAGGCCGAGCGCGATGAGACGCAGGTAGGAAAAGATGTTGCTTACAAGGCTGAATACCTCTATCCCGCCCGCAATCCCTTCAAGCTTGAGTATGCCCAAAAGCGAGAGCGCAAGGAGCGCGGCTGACGCGTTAAGGATTACGCCAACAGGCAGCCCCTCAAGCATTCCCGGGGCTGAAAGCGACAGGTAGAGGAATATCGCGCTGACTTCGAACACCGCCCAGCAGATTTTCGCCCACATGTGCTCCTTGTCGTGGTGCAGGTAGCCGTTGATTGCGCCAAGGACGAAACCGAGGAACACGTGGACCGCGCCGATTATGAGCGAGACCATGATCATTGTGGCGGTCCCCGCGGTGGTGACGCGCGCAATCATCGGGTGAAGGGCGTAGCCGAATATCTCTTCCTTTCCGAAGAACTCCGCGAACACGAACCCGAAAAGTATGGATGCTATGCTTGAGAGCACCATGATGCGCGAAAAGTCGCCCCAGAATCCTGTCTTGTACTTGCCGCGCACGTAAAGCGCGATGAGCAGGCCGAGGATTCCGTAGCCGATGTCGCCAAGGATGAGGCCGAAAAACAGCGGGAATGTGATTGCGACAAGGATTGTCGGGTCGATTTCGCCAGTGCTTGGCAGCGAGAAGAAACGCAGGAGGTACTCGAACGGCCTTGCGACAACCGGGTTGTCCATCAAAGTCGGCGGCGTGTCCTTGGTGTCAAGGATGCTCACCTGCACGACGTTGCCAAGGGCGGTGTTAAGCTCGCGGTCAAGCTGCTTGTAGATGTCTTCAGGAACCCAGCCTTCGACTACGAGTATCTTGTCGGTCTTTGTGAACTTAAGCGGCAGCGTGGTCAGGCCCGAAAGAGTCTCAAGCCGCGAGACCAAGTCGAGGTACGTCTGCCGGTTTTTCAAAAGGTGCGCCTCAAGCTCCTTTTCTGCGTGCGCAAGCTGCTTTGCGGAAAGCTCCTCTGCTGAGCGGGTGCTGTCACAGAGCACGTGGAAAGAGTCGGTCGGATAGACCTGATAAGGACCTGCAAGAAGCGATACGTCGGCACCACCGGTGGAAAGCACCGCCTGCTCGTCGTGCGCGCCGTAAATGAGTGCGACCGGCGCGGTGTCGGAGTCGTCGGCCTTGTTTTCCAAAATCACGCTGTCGGTCTTGTAAAGGGAAGCAATGAGTTTTTCGATCCCACGCTTGGAACCAGGCTGCAAAAGCACCACGCGTGGGCTGTGCACGCCGCTTGGGAAGAACTCCGAGAAAGTCTGGTTGTACCCTTCAAAACCGCAGCAAAGCTTGGTAAGCGCAAACGCCTTGTCGTGCTTGTCCTTGGCTTCCGCAATCTTTTGCTCAAAAACGTCCAAGGCCGCCTTGATGTCGTAGTACTGCTGGGCGTACGTCTTGAGCTCGGAAATGTCGCCTTGGTTGGGCAAAGGCTCCGCGCCAAGTTCGTACTTCTTTATCAAGCCGCGCAAATAGACGAGCGCGTCCGAAATCTGCGAGTACTCCGCAAGGGGCTTGTCGTACTGCGGCTCCATCGCGGAAACCACCTGCACGAGGCCGAACGAATAGAGCGACTTTATGAGGTCCTTGCGGTGCTTCTCAGTAGTCATTATGCGTATCTTGACGACATTTTTGAGCTTGAGCATAAACTAGAACGATTCACCGAATACTTTGTTGAACACCTGGCCTGCGGCGTGCGCCACGTCGGCCGGGCTTGCTGAGCGCGCCTTCTTTGCGTCCTTGTGCGCGCCCTCGATGATTTTTTCCTTCTCCTTTTCGGCCTTCTGCTTTGCAGCCTGGAGCGTCTTTTCCGCCTCCTTTGCGGCTTCAACTTTGGCCTTTTCGATTATTTCGTCCGCCTTCGCGTTCGCAGAGGCGATGACTGCGTCCTTCTTGCGGTTTGCTTCCTTTATGATTTCGACTCCGGGAACGAGTATTGCGCCCTGCGGGGTCTTGAGCTTTGCGCCGATTTCGTTTGCGGCGTGTTCGGCCTTCTTCTCGTCGGCCTTGCCTGCGGGGGTGCCGGATGGCGCCACGCGTCCAACCTGGTCAAGCGAGCCGTCCTCTTCCTCTTCCCTGCCTTTTCTTGGCGAAATCTTCGAAGTCATATTGGGAAACACCGTTCAAACGCTAAAACTTGCGCACAGGCGGCTTGGCCAGCTGCGCAATGCAACCTGATTTGGCACCAGACATTAAATAACGAACCAGTCCACTAAAGGTAGACTCGTCCCTTTACCCATCCGATAATCAATGGAAATAACCAAATTTATAAAGGCATTGCGAAAAACTTGTTTTTTCAAAAAAGTATATAGATGCATTTAGTTTCATTGCGCCAGCTGCCGGCTACCTTCAAACCGCAGCCGCCAAAGACAGGAAAACACGCTGCAAAAGCAATAAAACTGGCCGGTTTGTGATTATGACGGATGAATTGGAAGATGGAATACGACTACCTGAAGCTCATGGGCAACCTCTCGTCGAACGCGGCCATGTGGGTTGCGATAATTGCGATGTTTTTGCTGCCATTTACGGACCACGACGCGTCGTTTCTCATAGTGTTCGTGTTCATACTGCTTGCAAACTTCGTGCTGGTGCTTGTGATGAAGAACTGGGCGCCGGAATTCTTCGCCCGCTCGCCATACGCGGAATTCTACAAGAAAGGGCCGCAGCAGCCCGGAAAGCCGGCACAGCAAAACATCGGCTTCCGCCTCGCGCCGCTTTCCTACCCCAAGGTGCACGATGATGAACTCCGGGCGTTCGTGCCGGAGTACGTGCGCGTGGATGTTGTTGGCAACACCGGAGTGCTCTTTTCAGGCAACGTCCCGCGCGGGGTGCTAAAGCAGCTTCGCCAGGCAATAACCGACGCGCTCGAAGCCAAGCAATCGTCCCAGCCTGATGCGCCGCAGCAAGCAAAGCCAGCTACGATTGCGCCCGGACAGGCCGCACCGCAGGCTAAGGCATTGGAAAAACAAAAGGCGGTTGCGCCTTCAAAGAAAAAGGCAAAGAAGTAGAAATGCCTTTTCAGCAATTATGCGGACTGTTTCTTTGCAGCCGCTATCTTGTTCGCTTTTTCAACTGCCTCGATGCCCGGCGACGTCCCTTTCTCAATCAGCTCGAGCGTTGCCCCGCCTGCGTTTGAGACTATGGAGAATGCCGCCTTTGAATTGACGCGGGCAACAGTTGCCGCAGTGTCCCCGCCTGCTGCCACCGTGATTGCGCCTGCTTCCTTGGCCTTTGCGATTGCGTCGAACACATGCTTGTGCACACCATACTTTTGCTCGATGTTTGCATCCTCGATTGCAAGCGGGCCTGCTACAAGGACTATAGCAGCGCCGTTTACTGCAGCAGAGATTGCCGAAATCGTGGCAGGGCCCGGAGCCACTCCGAGAAAACCCGCGGGGATGCCGAGGGGCTTGGAAAACACCTGCACCTTGGCGTTTGCGGGAAGCTGGCCGGACTTGTTGGGCAGCTGGTCGGTGATTATGTGGTCAACGCCGGTGACAAGCTGGACTTTTTTCGACTCGGCCTTTGCAATCAGTGAGTGCGCAAAGTAGAGCTGCTCACCCAGCTGTTTGTAGTCAACATAGGAGTTGCCAACAAAAATCTTGCACTGCTTTTCGTCAATCCCAAGGAGGCCCAGGATTTTCGCGCTCTTTTCGCGCTCAAGCCCGTCGATTGCCTTCGCAGCTGCCTCTGCCGCTCCGGGTTCCTTGGACTTCTTGGCATCCGATGACGCCTGCTTGATTTTTGCGTTGTACTCGGAGATGAAAAGGGATATCGCCTCGCTGTTTTTTGCAAGCCCGTCCTTTTGCATGTCCGCAAGAAGGAACGTGTAGGCAATCGCGCCCTGCACCACCATCACGTCGCCTTGCGCCATCAAGTCAAGCAGGTTGGACGCGACGGTAATCTTTGAGGTGATTCCGGGCGCGGTCTCGATTTTTTTGCCAGTGAGGAAGAACACGAACTTTCCGCGGTTTGGGGCGCGCAGGGCCTTGCCGATGCCGCCTATGTACTCTGCTGCCTTTGCAAAGTGCATCCCAAGCACCGCGTCCCCTCCTTGCTCCGCAATCTTGAGAGGGGTGACAGTTACGCTTGCGCAAGGCCTGTGGTTTTGCGCCTCAGCCTCATTTACATATAGTGACCAGCCATCCACAAGGGACGCCAGGAACGCGCCGAAGCCGTCGTCTGCTGCGTTCTCTTCTGCATCAAAGCGGCTGTTCTCCAAAACCAGCACCTGGCCGGGCTTTACTGCCTGCGCCGCGACTATGACTTCGTTCTTGTTTTTGTAAACGCTGCGTGGCTTTGAGCCGTCAAGGGCGTTGGGCGCCATCAGCACGGGATACTGGAGCAGGCCTTCCTTTTTGAGCTGCTCGGAGAGGCGGTTTGCAACGCACGCCATCGAAAGCTCGGCGTCCTCGCCCTTTGGCCTGCCGCACCAGCCCGGCTCCAATATTATGCGTGCCTTGCGTTCGATGAGAAACTTAAGGGTCGGGATGGAGTCGAGTATGCGCGAGTCGTCGGACACGCGTGCAGGGTCGAGCTTGGGCTTGGAAACGTCAATCGGCACGTCGTAACAGGTCCGCAATAAGACGGTCTTGCCCTCAAGGCCAGTTGCGTCCGCAAGAAGCTTTGCCATACTTTGCCTACCCCCTTATCCACTTGGAAGAAAGTGCTTTGAAAAAAATAAAAAAATAAAAGAAAAACAGCTGGCGCCTAGACCAGCCTTGACGCCATCTCGACTACGCGGCAGGAATAACCATACTCGTTGTCGTACCACGACAGGAGCTTGACCATGTTGCCCTTCTTGCCGTCAGCGCCCGGAAGCACCATCGTTGACAGCCCATCCACCACTGCGGAGTGCGAGTCGCCGATGATATCGCTTGACACGAGGGGCTCCATCGAGAACCCGAGGATTCCCTTAAGCGGACCCTCTGCGGCTGCCTTGAGCGCGGCGTTTATTTCATCAGCAGAGACTTCCCGTCCAAGCTCCATTGAGATGTCGGTGACCGAGCCGTCTGGAACAGGGACGCGGAGCGAGAGGCCATTCATCTTGCCTTTCAGGCTGGGGATTACCTCGCCGATTGCCTTTGCAGCACCGGTGCTTGTGGGTATGATGTTGAGTGCTGCTGCGCGTGCGCGCCTCAGGTCCTTGTGAGACGCGTCAATAATCTTCTGGTCGTTAGTGTAGGCGTGGCAAGTGGTCATGAACCCGCGCTTGATTCCGAACGCCTCCTCGATTACCTTCATAACAGGTGCCATCGAGCCCGTTGTGCAGGACGCCATTGAGATTATGTGGTGCTTTGACTTGTCGTAAGTGTTGAAGTTCACGCCCATCACAAGGGTAGCGTCGCACTCTTTTCCAGGCGCGCTGACGATTACCTTCTTTGCGCCCTGGGTAAGGTGCTTCTGCGCAAGCGCCCGCTCTGTGTACTTGCCGGTGCAGTCGATTACAACGTCAATATCCAGCTCCTTCCAGGGGAGCTTGGTGTCGTCCTTTTCCATTATGGTCCTGACTTTCTTGCCTGCAATGACCATATCGGGCCCGTCGACGGCAACCTTGTCGAAGGTGCCGTGTATGGAGTCGCGCTTGAGAAGGTGCGCTATCGTGGTGACGGGTGAAAGGTCGTTGACTACAACCAAGTCGAACCCCTTGCCGAACGAGCCGTTGTTTACAGCTGCGCGGACCAGGCACCTGCCGATTCTGCCGAATCCATTGATTGCTATCCTTGCCATTCGAATTCACCCATCCGTTGCGGACTAGAAAAATAGTATGAAACGGTAATAGGAGTTCATACTTCCTCATCCGCTATGATTAGACATACTACGCTTAGATTTAAGAAACCGACTTCCCGAAACGCAAAATAAAAGCCGGCAGGATGCAACTGCGGGTTGCAGGGCGAGGTCGCTCAAACAGTAAGGAAAATTAAGGCGCGGTCAATAATAACAGCATACACGCCGCTAGTGCATTTTTGGGTTTTGAAATGACTGAATACACCACCGAATACTACCAGATGTCCTCCGAACAGGCGCTCCTTTCCACTGCCAGCCGCAAGGACGGCCTTGACCCAAAGGAAGCCTTTGCCCGGCTTGAACGAAACGGGCCAAACGAGCTTGCACAGAAAAGGCGCAAGACCGACCTTGAGATGTTTGCAGAGCAGTTCCAAAGCCCGATGATAATGGTGCTCATCGCCGCAGCGGCAATCTCGTTTCTGGTATCGCTGAAAGTCAGCCTAAATCCGCTTTCCATATCCATTGAATCTTTCACCGAAGTATTGGACGCTATTGCCATACTGACCATCGTAATCCTCAACGCGGGATTCGGCTTTTCGCAGGAGCGCAGCGCAGAAAAGGCCATCGAGGCGCTCAAGAGGATGGTCGCGCCAACCGCAACGGTAATCCGGCAGGGCCAGAAGATGCGCATACCATCAAAGGAGATTGTGGCAGGGGACGTAATAGTATTGGAGGAAGGCGACCGCGTGCCTGCCGACTGCAGGCTTTTGGAGGTACGCAACCTTGAAGTCGACGAGTCCGCGCTGACCGGGGAGTCCGTGCCAGTACAAAAGGAGGCGGGCCAGATCCGCGACGCGTCTGTGCCGCTTGCAGAGCGCAAGAACATCGCGTTCATGAGCACGGTTGTCACGCGAGGCAGGGCGACCGCAGTCGTAGTTGCCTGCGGGATGTCAACCGAGATTGGAAAGATTAGCGAGCTCGTGCAGTCCTCCGAGGACGAGGAGACGCCCCTTTCAAGGAAGCTTGGAAGCGTGGCAACAAACCTGGGCTACGTCGCGCTTGCCGCAAGCGGCGGCGTGTTCGTGCTGGGCATCCTTTCCGGAAAGGGCCTGTTCGAGATGTTCCTTACCACAATAAGCATAGCGGTTGCGGCAATCCCCGAAGGCCTTCCCGCAATAGTGACCCTTTCGCTTGCCCTCGGGGTTTCGCGGATGGCAAAAAAGAACGCGATTGTGCGCAAGCTCTCCGCGTGCGAGACCCTGGGCAGCGCGACAGTAATTTGCACGGACAAGACAGGGACGATTACCAAAAACGAGATGACTGCAAAGGCAGTGTTTGCAGCGGGCGAATACTTCGACGTGACCGGCTCCGGATACGCTGAGCAGGGAAAAGTGCACGCGGCAACCACCAAGGACCCCGCAAGCCTGGATGGGAACGAAGCATACAAGATGACAGTGGTGTGCGCTGCTGCGTGCAACAACGCAAAGCTTGTGCTCCGCGTAGGCGGCGAGACCGGGATAATCGGCGACCCGATGGAAGCCGCGCTGCTTGTGCTTGCAAAGAAGGCGGGCCAGGACCGCGACACGCTTGAGATGGAATACGCCTTCGAGGACGAAAACCCGTTCGACTCACAACGCAAGCTGATGAGCACCCTGTGGAAAAAGAACGGCCAGGGGTTCCTCTTCGTAAAGGGCGCGCCGGAAAAGGTGCTTGAGCGGTGTGCGAATTTTGTGGATGCAAAAGGGACACTGCACGCACTCTCAACTCAAAAGCAGGAGGAATTCCTTTCTGCAAACAAGGCGTACGCATCCCGCGCGCTGCGCGTGCTCGCATTTGCATACAAAAAGACCGACGAGCGGCACTGCAACGAGACAATAGAAAAGGAACTCGTCTTTTGCGGGTTGGTTGGCCTGCTTGACCCTGCGCGCGAGGAAATCCCGGTTGCGATTGCAACCTGCAGGCAAGCCGGCATACGGGTAGTGATGATTACAGGCGACAACGCAGACACCGCAGCTGCCATTGCAAGAAGCGTGGGCCTTGCCGGTCCTGACGACAGGGTTGTGACAGGAAAGGAGCTTGACGCGATGAGCGAGCAGGAGCTTTTGGGCGAGATATACAAGATTGCGGTTTACGCAAGGGTGGACCCTGCGCACAAGCTGCGCATAGTGTCGGCATTCCGCGCACGCGGCGAGATTGTGGCAATGACCGGTGACGGGGTCAACGACGCGCCCGCGCTCAAGAAGGCAGACATCGGAATAGCAATGGGAATATCAGGCACCGAAGTCGCAAAGGAGGCAGGCGACATGGTGCTTGCGGACGACAACTTCACAAGCATAGTCTCCGCAGTGGAGGAAGGCCGCGTAATTTACGACAACATAGTCAAGGCAGTGCACTACCTGGTAGCTTCCAACATAGGCGAGGTGCTCATAATCCTTGTTGCGCTCATCCTGAACATGCCGTTCCTGCCGCTTTTACCGCTGCAAATCCTTTGGATAAACCTCGTGTCCGACGGGCTGCCTGCGCTTGCGCTTGGAAGCGACTCGCCGGAAGCGGGGCTTATGAAGAGGAAGCCGCGCGGAAAAGAAGAGGAGATATTCGGCCTGCGCACGCTTCCTGCGCTGCTGTTTGATGGAATAATCATCGCAGCAGGAACGCTTGCGCTCTTTGGATTCTCCCTTGAGAAGGGCTATACGATGGAGGCTGCGCGCACGGTCGCGTTCACGACAATAGTGTCCCTCGAACTGGTGTACGCATTCACCATGCGCTCGGTGAAGAACTCGATGTTCAGCAGCAGGGTGCTTGGAAACACCAAGCTAGTGCTTGCACTTGCGCTCGGCATACTCAGCCAGCTTGCAATAGTCTACTTGCCGGTGATGCAGGAGATTTTTGACACCGCGCCGCTGCCACTGCTTGACCTTGCGGGAATACTGCTGTTCTCACTTTTGATAATCCCGGTTGTTGAGCTGCGCAAGTGGGTTATGCGGAGGCGCGCTGCAAGGCTTTCGCTTGCAGTTGCAAAATAAGGGGTAAAATGGAAAAGAGCCTTACTGAAAACCCGGCGACTCAATACCGGATTTTCTTTACGGTGTAAACCGACTTTTTGTTGGCAAGCTTTTCCTTGAACGCAGCTGCCTTCTTTTTGCGGTTGACGTCGCGCACCATGTCAATGTCGCACGGGAAAATAGTGTAGACTTCGTAATCGGAATACGCAAGCTCGCGGTCCTTGTACTTTGCCTTTATGTCCTTCATGTCCGGGCCGGAAACAGTCTTCTTTACGATTACGCACTCGCACCCAAGGCACGGGTTTGCAGTGGTCTCTGGAGTCCAGACCTGCTTGCCGCCGCACCTGTCGCACGTGACAATGAAGAGTTTAATGCCGCTATCCAAAACAACCACCGTTCGCAAAGAGGTTACTGCAAGCTTGCACTTAAGCGCTACGCACAAAGTGCATTGTAACTACTTGCCAATGATAAATTAGGCGTCCAAAGTTAATAAAGATTCTTAACTAAGCCACGCGGATGGTTCTTTCTTCCGAATAAATCCGCCCTGCGCCCGACGCAGTCCCGTTCACAAAATAAGAGTAAGTCGCTGCGGGAAGGAGGTTCTGGTTTGAGGTGAACAACCAGCTGTCCGCACCAGTCTTTCTCAGGTTCGAATTGTAATGCTGCGCCACCTCTGAAGCCGAAAGCGCACGGTTGTAGACGCGAAGCGAGTCAACCGAGCTGTTTGAATTCGCGCCGACTTGGAAGTCGCCGTCATTGAATATGGGCAAACCCAATGCAGTCCGGTTTGAAAGTACGCCGTTCACATAAAGCTTCAGGTGGCTCTTGTCATAAGTCATAACCACGTGGTTCCAGCCAGTAGTCAGGTTGCCATAAACAAAGGCCGTATTAGCCGAACCATAAACTTCGCTGTTGTCACCGAAAGTATAGCCAATCTTCCAGGAGTTCGCGCCACGTCCGGCTGCAATTCCGTCGGATACGGGGATGGGCACCCACTTGTCGCTTGTTGGCACGCCAATGCCCATCAACCCGTTTGCATTGCGACCCCAGCCATACGTCGTCCCGTCCATCTTTGCTGCAAACTGCGTGAACACGCTTGACGACAGAGTGGTTATGTTTGTCAAACCTTGCACAAGCACGGGCGAATACATTTTCGTCGTGTTACCAATACCCAGCGTGCCATAGGCGTTTTGCCCCCAGCACAACACCGAACCATTCGAAAGAACAGCACAAGAATGCATACGGCCTATCGAAATCGCAGCTGCTGTAGAAACACCCTGCACAAAAACAGGGGAATACATATTCGTCGTGTTACCAATGCCCAGCTGGCCATTGGAATTAGCACCCCAGCACAACACCGAACCATTCAAAAGAACAGCACAAGCGTGGTACAACCCGGCAGATATCGCTGTTGCGGTTGCAATGCCCGGGACAAAAACAGGGGAATACATGTTCGTCGTGTTACCAATGCCCAGCTGGCCATTGGAATTAGCACCCCAGCACAACACCGAACCATTCGAAAGAACAGCACAAGAAGAATATGCGCCTGTTGAAACCGCAGCTGCTGTAGAAACACCCTGCACAAAAACAGGGGAATACATATCCGTTGTGTTACCAATGCCCAGCTGGCCATAGGAGTTAGAACCCCAACACGCAACAGAGCCATTCAAAAGAACAGCACAAAAGTGAGACAACGCGTTGCTTGTTGCCAGCGACTGGACGTTTTGCAATCCGGAAACCAATACCGGCGAGGAACGGTTCGTGGTTGTCCCGTCACCAAGCTGGCCATAACTGTTGTTCCCCCAACTGGCAACAGAACCGTTGGAAAGCAAGGCGTAAGAAGAATACATTGTTGTGGACACGGAAGACGCAACAGGCAAGCCAGACACCAATAACGGCACAGCAGTGGAGGCGGTGTTTGCATTTCCCAATGCCCAGTACGCCCCACTGCCCGAACAGGCAACAGAACCGTTTACAAGAAGCCTGCAACAAGAGTCTAACGAACAGGATGCCTTTGCGAAAAAATCTCCATCAAGAAGAACGGGCGCGACTTGGAACTCGGTTATTGAGTTCCCAAGCTGGCCATAAATGTTGCTTCCTCCGCAATACGCACCACCGCTGGTCAGGACGGCGCAAGTGAAAGAACCCGAACCAGTTGCGATTGACGACGCGTTTTTTGTTAAATTGACTAAACCAGGCGAACTGCCGTAATTTCTCCCCCAACAGGCAGCGGAACCGTTTGAAAGTAAAGCACATGAGTCCTGGTGCGAGGTAACGACTTTTGTGGCATTTAAGCTGCTTATGAGCGTGGGTGACAACATAGTTGTGGTGTTTCCTATGCCAAGCTCGCCATAATCGTTGTATCCCCAGCATAATACCGATCCATTTGAAAGAACTGAAAACGTAGTCCCATAACCAGTGCTGATTGCAGCGGCAGTTGTTATGCCGGGCACGAAAACGGGCACGTAACTGTTAGTAGTACTACCTATGCCAAGGGCGCCGTCGAAGTTGTCCCCCCAGCACATCATGGTGTTGTTTGCAAGCAGGGCGCAGGAATGCGAATTGCCGGTTGCAACTGCAACCGCAGTTGTTAACCCAATTACGAAAACCGGAGAGTACATTTTCGTGGTGTTGCCGTTGCCAAGCCCACCACGGGTATTGTATCCCCAGCACAACACCGAGTGGTTTGACAGGACTGCACAGGTATGCCAACCACTATTGCTGGTAGAAACCGCAATTGCGGTCGAAATGCCATTCACAAAAACAGGCGAATACATGTTTGTCGTATTACCAATGCCCAACTGGCCATAGTCATTGGATCCCCAGCACATCACCGAACCATTGGAAAGCAAAGCGCAAGCATTCGAACCACCCAATGAAATTGCGGTTGCAGTTGTTATGCCATTCACAAAAACAGGCGAATACATGTTCGTCGTGTTACCAATGCCCAACTGGCCATAGACATTGTATCCCCAGCACAACACCGAACCATTGGAAAGCAAAACACAAGAATACTCGTTGCCCGCACTTATGTTTTGGATGGAATACGCCGCGTTTTTTTTGACCCAAGCCTCAACAGTAAGCTCGTTTGAAGGCGAAAGCTGGGCGGGGCTTGAAAAGTTCACCGAACCTTGCCTAGAGAAGTTCAACGCCTTGCCGTACTTTCCATCCGCATATGCCGCATTGGATACAAACCCATTGGCGCCAGTAGAGGACAAGTCCGCAACACGGCTGTCGTTTTCTCCCAAAGCAGACACGTTATCAAAGTCAGCCATCAAGATTAACGAACTATCGTAAAACGAATAATCAGAAGCATTCCAACGCAACCCAAGCCCAATAAGGGAAACGCCCGAAACAGTCGCATTGAGCGTAATGTTCGAGCCTGCAGAGACAGACGATGCATCATTCGGGGTCGGCGGCACGAACTGGATGGCGCTTGATGCAGCGCACCTTCCCACAAGCGGCTTGACACCAACCTGCTTCAGGCCAGCAATCGCCGAGCTCTTATCATAAGTAAAAACCACATTAGCTAACTCGTACTCCGCGCCAGCGGCCAACGTCCTGCAAGCATTCGAACCGCCATACTGGAGGAAAAGCGTCTTCTGCTCGCCAGAGCCAAAAATCTCGGAACCAGAAAAAACCGAAACAGCCGAAGAACCATCACCAACATCAATCCCAGTAAGCTTCACCTTCTCAGACAACTGGTTCTTCAACGCGACAACCAAAACACCCGGCCCAAGAGAATACTTGCCGATGGAAAAGGGCGACGCCGCCTGCCAATAAGCGGAAGACTGCTGTTCCTTTGCTGAAGCAGTAGAAACTGAAGAAGACGCCATGCTTGCAATTATGACTGCAGACAACAAGACAGTACCAAGGATGACCAAATACTCGGTCGCGCCCTGCCCGCGGCTATGCAAAACCATGCTAAGCGGAGGTAACGATAAAATAAAAGGGCCGCGGCCGTGGGGATTCTCAGCGAGCGCAGGGAAATCAGAACAAACAATCTGTCCGACCTCGCTCCACAAGGGAGTCCGGGTTTACCCCGGACCCGAAGGGCAATAGGTCGAATAAGGGCCGCGGCCGGGATTCGAACCCGGGTCAGGGGATCCACAATCCCCGATGCTAACCGACTACACCACCGCAGCCACAAAAGCCCTCTCACACGGATGCAAGTAGCAGTGCAGGATATAATTGGGCTCTGGAAAGCTTAAAGACGTTGGGCTAGCCTAAATATTTTGATGATGAACGTTTGAACAACCGCTGATTCGTGATGAGGTTGATAGCGTCTGATACAAGCCAATCTGACTTTGTAGCCGATTCAAAGCACAAAGCAGGTGGAAGCAAAACGCAACTGCAAAGGATGAGTGCGTTTTGCGGTAATTTTTCGCCTACTGCTCTGCAGCCTTCAGGTCCTGCTTGAGGGTCTTGAGCTGGCTGACAACTAGGGTATACTCCTTCTCCTTTTCGGCCATTGTCTTTCTGAACGTGGCCTCGTCAATCTGCCGCTTCATGAAGCGGTACTTGACCATCTTTATGTCCTCGACTATCTGGCTTTTTTGCGCCTCAAGCGCGGCTGCCTTCCTCGCGTCGCGGAACATGAAGTCAAAGAGCGCGAATGCGGAAAAGGCAAGAATCCCAAGCGCGATGACCACTGTCGCAACCACCACTATCAACGGGACGGACTGGCCTTCCGGCGCAACTATGTATACGACCGGCAGCTGCCCGGGCGTGAGCATGATGCCAATCGTGTTGGTGGGCACTTCCTGTGCAAGGTCAATGGCGTAAATGGAGTAGTTCCCGTTTACGGGCACTGAGAACTTGCAGCTGATGTTGTAGAAGTAGTTCCCGGACTCGCCGGTTGCGTCTGGAATGAAATAGTTGTCCTGCAGCTTCCCTTCGACGTTTATCTTGCTCTCTACGCAGGTGCAGTTTGAAGGCCCGCTGCAGGTGAAGTTCGACACCGCTTTGGAAGTATTGACTATGCCGGTAAGGTTTGTTACCATCGTCAGGTTGATGACAACCGGGGAAGTGGAATAATTGATGCCGAATATCTCAGCAGAACCCTTCTGCTCCGCGCTGACTGACAGGGGGACCGCAGTAGCCCCGGTAGGCGTGGGGCTTGACATTGGAAAACCGGCTGCATCCACCACGCAGCGACCGTACAATATGCAGTTCGAGGAAGTGTTCCGCACCAAATCATAAATCCCGCCCTTCTTTTCACACTCTGAAACCTGCACGGTGTCGGGCGTGTAAGGAAGGCATCCCGCCTGCGTAATCGGGACGGACTGCGAGTAAGAAGGCACGGGAGTCGGGGTAGAAGAGACAACGGGCACCGGGGAAGGAGAAGGGCTTGGCGACGGGCTCGGGCTGGCAGTGGGAGTCACGACGGTGCTTGCAGCCAGGGTAAAGCTCTGCCGCACGCCGCCAAAGGTGGGCACCCGCACACTTGATGCGCTTGCGGAGGCGTACCCGTCCTTCGTGACGCGGATGGTGTAATTGCCGGAACTCAGCGAAATGACGTAACCGCCGGAGGAGTTCGTGACGTTTGTCACCGGGCTGCTGTAGGAACCGGAGGGAGTGGCGTTCACAAGGGCATTCGCAACGCCCGAGCCGTTGGAGGCTGTGACAAAACCATACGCATACGGCGTCGGGTACATGCTGAACTCAACATAATAAGGATAGGACGACTGCACTTCAACGGCTTTGGGTTCAGGATAAACGTAGGATGGGTGAGCCGCATAAAGCGTGTAATTGCCGCTTGCAAGCGAGGTGAAGTAGAAACCGCTGGAGGTTGACACGGCATACGAGACATACGTTGAAGAGTCGCCTACCCGCTTGTACAGCGTGACGTTTACTCCCTCCAAGGTGACGTTCGATATTGCGTCGGTTGCATTGCCGGATACCAAGCCGTAGAAGGTTATTGTATTGGTTGTATTGTTGGATACCGAACCGTTGACGCTAGTTGGGGAACTGTTGGCAAAAAGGGTGACGTAAACGCCCTGGTTTGACACGGTTACGCTTGCGTTGTTGCCTGTGACGTAACCCGATGCGGTTGCGTTCAGCACGTAGCTTCCGGCAGGCAGGTAAAAGCCGAAGCTGCCATTGCTGTCTGCGGAGTGGTACCCATAATACGCCGAGGCCCCGTAAAGGTAAACCGAAGCGTAGGGAACTACCGGATAGGGCACCGGACCTGCGGCAGGGTTCACTACAGTCCCGTTGACCCAGTAATATTCAACTGGAGTGGCTGAGGCTGTTGGCGAAGGGGACGGGCTAGGCGAAGGCGACGGAGAAGGGGATGGGATAGGCGACGGAGAAGGGGATGGGCTGGGCGAAGGACTTGGACTAGGTGAAGGCGTTGCTGCGGGTACTGAAATCGTCATTTCGCCCTGCGCTCCAAAGAACGTAGAATCAGAGAGGTTCTTCATCCTTGCAGAGATTTTCAAGTCATAAGCAGTGGTTTGGATTGGCGCTAATGCGATTGCGGCAAACGTCTTTGAAGACCACGTCAAGACGTCTTCTCCGGAATTCAGGTTGACTTGTATGGAATTTGAGTAGCCACTGGGTGTTGAAAAAACGTCCGCGCTGGCGTTAAGATAGAGGGCAAACCCGGCAGGTTTCCACGCCAGATAGCCGTTGTTGGTAAATGGCAAGGAAAGGGCATACGCATACCTGCCACTGCTGCTTTCTATCGGCGTTGAGGAAAACAAACCAGCAGTGGCGTTCACAAAACCCACTACGTAAACCTGCGCCTCACAGGCGTCGCCGAAGGATATAGGATTAGTAGTATAGTACGTCCACTTGAGCACGCTGGACAACGTCCGTGGCCCAGGTGTCGAACCGCTCGAATAAGCTTCAATGAGGAAGCTTTTTTGCGTTCCTGGCAGGACTTTTTCGGAAATGTATACGGGAGTGGAATTCACCCAATTGAAACTGGCAGAAACGGATTGGGACACAGGGTAAAGCTTGACAAGTGACTTGAACCAAGTAGCAGTCCCAGTATTATTGAAAGTGAAATTTGCGTAAAAGTGCTGGCCGTGGTAGGCCAATTCACTAACCGAAACCCCCAGGCAATCTGCATCGTAGTCAGAGGACGAAGCAGAAGCAAACGAGGAAAAAAGCACGGCTACAAGCACAAGAATGAATTCGGGTTTGACGAGGCTTTGAGAAGGCATTATTCCAACGACCATCAAGGCTATTTCTGAAGCTTTAAACCCAGGAACGCAAACAGCCCCGCCAAAAGCTTTATGGGGAACATCACAAGCGAAAGCAGCGACCACACCGCAAACGCCATCCCTATTGCGAAGAAGTCGCGAAGCTGCACGTACGCGGGGTCGTCTTTGAGCTGCGACTCAATGTCTGCAATCTCTTTTGCTGAAAGCCTCTTGGGCGGCTTCTTTGCGTACTCGTCAAGCGACTTTGCCAGGCCAGCCTTCATCGAGCCGACTTGGGCAGAAAGCTCGACGTACGTTGCGTTGATGAGGGCATCCTCGTTTGACTCGTTTATCACCTTGGCCACTGCTGCGGCATAGGTCTCGTTGATGAGGCGGTCCTGCTCTGAAATGCTCAGTGCTGAAAAGTCGGGGGTTACTGCCGAAAGCTGTGCGCGCACGGACTCGCGGGGAAGCATTGCCTCAACCTGGCTGCGTGCCTGCATCTCAAGCTGCGCCCGTATTGTCTCGCGGGAAACGTAGCTTTCAAGCTGGTTAGAGGTCACCTGGAATGCGGTGACTACCCTTGAAAGCACCCCTGCGCCCTGGGTCATCACAATAGGCGAGGCCCCTGCAAGCCCGGAAAAGAACTCTCCATAATACTGGTCGCGCTGCTGGGAGACTGCTATGAACGTCAGGATGCAGGAGGCGACGGTGAACACCAGGACCGCCTTGCTTACCGCGGAGTACACGCCGGAAACCGTGGTGGCGTCAGGCGAGAGCTTTGACGCAAAAAAAGACGCGGCAACTATTGCGACGGCAAACCCGATGAAGGGGTACAGGTAGTTTGAAAACACCAGGCCAAGGACCATTGCCGGAAGGAAGGAAACCACAGCTGAAAGTGAAACGGCTTCCTTTGGGGCCATACCGCGCGATGCCAACGCTGCAATCGCAATCGACAGGGAGAACAGGAAGACGAACATGAACGTGGCGGGGCTGAGCAGCTTTGCGTAGGTCAGGCTTGCGTTGAACACGTCACAGACCGAACCAAAGTCAAGGCCGATGCGCGAGTAGCAGTATAGCCCGAAACCGAAGACCAAAAGAAGCACGAGGAACAAAAGCAGGTTCAGCTTCTTGCTCTCGTCAACCTCGTCAAGGGGGTTTGCGAATGAAAACGATTCCTTTGCAGGGTCCGAGACCGCAACAGCGGCTGAAGCCCTAACACCGCCGGTAGCGGCATTGTCCGTAGCCATTGTAGCATTAGCTTTTCCGGCTTTAAAACCAATTCCAAAACGCGCCCAAATCAGGCGGGCAAATTGACGGTCGGGATGCAACCGCTTGCAGTTACTAACAGGGTGTTTTCAGCCTGGGACACCAACTCGCCAGCCCGTTCTGCCAGGGGGAAGTAGTCCTCCAAGCCGCCGCAGCGCACCAAGTCGCGTATTGCAAGGTCTATTGGCGCGGAAGGAAAGTCCCTTGCAAGCCAACGCCTGCAGAAGGGGAGCCCATCGTATTTTTCCGCATCCTTTGCAAGCTGCCTGCTTGCCGCAAGACGCGACTTTCCGCCAAGCAGCCTGAAAATCTGGCAGTCGCCGTGGTCGCGGACTACGCCTTCGCCGGTTGTTGCAAAAGGCTCTACTGCGAACACGTCGCCTTCCTTGAAGACGTACGAGCCGTGCGGCACGTTGGGCACTTCCTGGCCTGCGTGCACGGTATATTGGCCAAGCGAGTGGCCGCACAGGTTCACAACCGGGTTGAAGCCGCGTGTTGTGATTGCGTCGCTTATTGCCTTGCCTACTGTACGCGTAGGAACACCCGGCGCAATCGCAGAAATTGCCGCATCAAGGCCGGCCTTGCTTGCCTCGATGAGCTTTGCGTGGCTTGGGTCTGCTGAGTAGGAGAAGGCGCAGTCTGCAATGTAGCCATCGACTTGGACTCCGATGTCGACTTTCAGCAAGTCGTGCTCACCCAAGACGCGCGCATCTCCGGGCGCAGGCGAGTCGTGGGCCGCGACGTTGTTGAGCGAGAGGTTGATTGGAAAGGCAATGCCACCGCCCTGCTCGACTATTTTTCCTTCAACTGCGTCGGCAAGCTCAAGAAGAGAGATGCCGGGCTTGAGCTTCTTTTTTGCAAAAGCGAGCGCTTCGGAAGCAATTTTTCCAGCTTCAAGATATTTTTGTTTTATTTCTTCGTCCAAGTTCCAAGCACCGTTTAAACAGTCAAATTTTCAAACCAATAAATACAAACCAATTGCCCGCCAATCACCAGTCGCCCAACTTGCTCTGCGTCCCCTTGGATTTAAGCGCGTCCTCGTCGTAGCCGAAAGCCGAGAGGAGCTTCAGAGTCGCGGGGATGACTTGGTTGTTTATGTAATAATCGGGGTCGTAGTCTGTTGCCATCTCGCGCAGGATTGCCTTGTCGGAGATGGATTTGCCCTTCTTTCCAATTACATAGCCGATGATTGCGTTTTCGGGAAGCCGGATGCCTGCTGCGCGGGCCTTCTGCGAGGCCATCAACTCAGGCGACATCACCGCATAGGAACCGGCTTTCTTGCGCAGTTGAGTGAGTATTACCAAATCGTCGAGCGGTACCTTGCCGGACTTGAGCTCGGTGACTACGTTCATCACCATGTCCGCAGCGGCCTTGACGTTGCCAGTCTCAAGGAGGATGCGCAAAAGCTCCTTTTGGGTGCGCTTTGCAACCCCGCTCCAGTCCCTTCGGACAAGCTCGAACCCGCGAATCTTGATTTTTCCTTCCTTGGTAATCATGGCGTACTTTTTCTTGGCGCCCTCGGCCTTTGCTGACGCTGCGGCGCCAACCGCCTTCTTGCTTACAAAGAGGCCGCGCACGAAGAACTCCTCAAGCTCCAACTCCATGTTGCCCGGAAGCTTGTCGTTTACCCTCTTGCGGAACTCGTAGACTTTGTCCTCCTCGCCTTTTGGGTATTGTATCATCAACGAATCCGTGTCGCCGTAAAGCACCTTGTACCCCGAAGCCTCGGCAGCATCCATTGTTGCCTTGATGTAGTTTCGTGCCAGGCCGGTGATTGCCGAGCCGCAGTCAAAGTCGTACCAGCGCGACCGCGGGTACGCCAAGTAACCGTAGAAGCTATTTGCGATGACTTTCAACGCCCACTGGGTTGCGTTGAGCTGCTTGTACTCGTGCGTTTCCGCCCGGCCTGCTTTCTTTATCTCGAATTGCTTGGCCTTGATTGCAAAGCGCGACTCCAGCACTTCCTCAAGCACGCGCGGCACCAGCCCCTTGCGCTTCTTGCAGTAGTGGTGTCCGGTCGCGGCCTTGGTGGCCTCGTCGGTGCAGCAGGAACAATCCTTGGTGGATGGGTCGATGTTGTGCGAGACTATGATTGACGGGTAAAGCGAGCGGAAGTCAAGGACTGCAATGTTTTCGTATACTCCCGGCTCCGGGGTTTTTACGAAAGCACCTTGGAGTGGATTGTCCGAACGTGCCATCACCTCGGAATAGGAGGGCTTGTTGGGAACGATTTCGCCGTACTCAAACGACTTGCGCATCAAGTAGAATTCCACGAGTTGGCCTGCTGTTGCCCTGCTTGACTCGAACATGGGCAGGCCGACTTGGCGCGAAAGCGCGAGCTCGAGGTCTAGGCAGTAGTTTGCAAGCTCAAGACAGGCAATCGAGTCCACTTTTGCGTACTCGGCGACTTTGTCCATGCCCTTGCCTGTTTTCCAGTTCTCCCAAATCTGGTCGTACTTCAAATCGACTTTGTGCTTTCCAAAAAGCTCGAAGTACGCGTCGTCAAGTGTGAGGCGCTGGAGCTTGATTGCGCCAACTGTGTTGAGGAAGGTGATTGCATGGTAAACGTCAAAGTGAATCCTGCCGGGTACGTAGGTCTTGGTGCGCATCCCGATTTTCTTTGCGTAAACGTGCTTTTTGGTGCGTCCAAGCCTCAGCGCGGCGCCGTTTACTTCAGCGCGCTTTTGTAAAAAGGGAAGGTCGAAAGCGTCGCCGTTGTAGGTGCAAAGCAAGTCCGTATGATTCTGGGCGATTACCCGAGAAAGCCCCTCAAGCATGCCTTTCTCGTCGCTTGCGTTCTCGACGTTTGGCGCGTCAACTGCGTGCTTGAAAGTGATTACGCCTGCATTTTCAACCGTCGAAGCATAGCTTACCATTATGCACGGGTCGCGGCCCGGCTCAGGAAGCGAACCGCTTGAGCTGAACGCCTCGATGTCTATTGCGAGGGTGCGAAGTGCAGGGAAACTTTCGGCGTGCATCTTCTTTGCGCTGCGAACAAAGCCGTCCTCGGACTCGTCGTATTCCACGAGCGCATTGGGCTTGAGGCCGGAGTCAATCATGAAGCGGTAGTGGAACGGGATGTTGTTTTCGAAAACAGTGCCAAACTGCGACAGTTCCTGGGAGAGAAAGGACACGTTACGGGGGTGGTCAACGGTGACTTTGAGGAGCTTGGTCTGCTTGAGCGCAACCAGCTTTTCCACGGTATCGACTGCGGTGATTTTTGCATCCTTTCCTCGGAACGAGAACTTCTGCGAAAGAAGCCCCTTCTGGAACTCCGCCATCTTTTCCGAGCCAAAGTCGCCGGTTACTTCGGTCTTGGGAACCATTAGAAAATAGGGCAAAAAATCGTAGTACGCCGGGTACGCCTGGCCTGTTTTTTCGTCTTTCAAAAAGAGCCGGATTGCGCTGCGCTTGCTCTTGCTGACCGACTCGGCGTCAAGAAGAAATGCGCGTTCCATAACAAGGATATCAAGATGAACGTATTTTATTGTGCGTTCGCTTCGTTGAGCGAAATGATTGGCAGCTCGGCCGCTGCAAGCTTGGAGTACCCGCCGAATGCGGCAATCGCGTCAAAGAGCGCCATCGCGCCGTAATAGCTGTTGATTATGGGGATTTTTGCGGTGATTACTTTTTCGCAAAGCTTGCGGTCGGCCTTGGCGCATCCAATCATCCCGTCAATCACGAGGCCAACCCCGTCCACGCTTGCGGCCTTGGACGCGTCGCCGTTGATTACTGCCACCTCGAACCCGGCCTTCTTTGCTTTCGAGATGATTTCGTCGTGCCACTTGCCGCACTCGCGGATGATTACCTTGTTTGACTTTGGAAGTACGCCTGCTGCCTTGACTCCCTTCAAGTAGGCTTCCTCGAATGTGCGTCCGAAGGCCATTGTCTCGCCGGTGCTTTTCATCTCGCTTGATGCGGTGTAGTCTGCCTTGGGGAAGCGGTTGTAGGGAAACACGGGGACCTTTGCCGCACAGAACTTGGGCTTGGGAAAAGATGAGTAGCCCTGCTTCTTGAGGGAAATTCCCACTTGACAGAGCGCGGCTACTTTTGCGATTGGCACTCCGATTGCCTTGCTTACGAACGGGACAGTTCGGCTTGCGCGGGGGTTGACTTCGATTATGTAAATGTCATCTCCCTTTGCGGCCATCTGGATGTTGCAAAGCCCGCAAACCTTGAGCGCAGAGGCAAGCTTGAGGGCATAATCCTCAATCTTTGAAAGCGCAACTTTGGAAAGCCGGCGGGTCGGGATTATTGCAGCACTGTCGCCTGAGTGCACTCCGACTTCCTCCACTTGCTCCATTATGCCAGCAATCAGGTAATCCAAGCCGTCGCCTACTATGTCAACGTCAATCTCGATGGCATCTTCCAAGAAGTGGTCAATGATTACGGGGTTGCCCTCGCTTGCCATTATGCTTTCTGCGACTTTTTCGCGCAATTCCTGCTCGTCAAAAGCAAGGTGCATCGCGCGGCCGCCAAGCACATAAGAGGGGCGCATCAGCACGGGGTAGCCGACTTGTCCTGCAACCCCGACGGCTTCCTCGGCATCGAATGCCATCCCACTTTTTACAGTCGGGGTGCCAAGGGACTCGGTGAGTGCTTTGAAGCGCTTGCGGTTGCTTGCAACGTCGATTGCGTCAGTTGAAGTGCCGAGTATGTGCGCGCCGGAGTTCTGTGAAATCCCGTTGACCAAGTTTATTGAGGTCTGGCCGCCGAACTGCACGATTACTCCCTGCAAGTTTTCGCGCTCGGTTGCAAGAACAGCCAAGACGTCCTCAAGCTTAAGAGGCTCGAAGTAGAGCCGGTCGGAAATGTCAAAGTCCGTGCTGACTGTTTCGGGGTTGTTGTTGATTACAATGGTCTCAAACCCGGCGTCGCGGAGCGCCTGCACTGCGTGGACCGTGCAGTAGTCAAACTCGATGCCCTGGCCGATGCGGATGGGCCCGGCTCCGAGGATGACGACTTTCTTGCGTCCGCCTTTTTGGATGATTGCGTCTGAGGAACCCTCGTAAGTAGAGTAGTAGTATGGCGTCGCGGCCTCAAACTCAGCAGAGCACGTGTCCACCATCTTGAACGAAGGGTAGAGGCCGTGCGTCTTGGAGAAGCTGCGCACGTACACCGCGGAGCGGCCGGTTGCCTCGCAAATCCAGCGCTCGGAAAAACCCGCCTTTCGCGCGGAAAGGACGCCCTCCGCGTCAATGGAAGTCGCCATGTCGTTCTTTGCAAGCGCGCGCTTCGTGGCGACTATGCTTGCGATTTTTTGCACGAACCACGGATGGATTCCGGTGGCCTTTGAAACAGTCGCAACGTCGGCAACCTTGTCCGCAAGTAGCTTGGTGATTACGTTGAAGCGCATCTCGCTTGGCGCAAGCGCCTTTTCAAGCGGAAGGGCCGCCATCTCCGCGGTTTTCTGGCGCCAGTCAACGCGCATCTCAAGCGAACGCAGCGCCTTGCCGAACGCCTCCTCGAAGGTGCGGCCTATTGCCATGGTCTCGCCCGTGCTTTTCATCTGCGTGCCGATTGAACTTGGGTAGTAGAGCTTGTCGAACGGCCAGCGCGGAACCTTCACTATGACATAGTCAAGCGACGGCTCAAAGCACGCGCTCTTTCCGGTCACGCGGTTTTCGATTTCCGAAAGCGCGTAGCCAAGCGCAATCTTTGTTGCAACGCGCGCAATCGGGTAGCCAGTTGCCTTTGAGGCGAGCGCGCTGCTTCGGCTTGCGCGCGGGTTCACCTCGACTATGAAGTATTCGCCGGTCTTTTGGTCAAGCGCAAACTGCACGTTGCACGCGCCCTGCACTTTGAGCGCGCGGATAATCTTGATTGCCGAAGTGCGCAGCATGTGGTACTCGCGGTCGGAAAGCGTCTGGCTTGGAGCTACGACCACGCTCTCGCCCGTGTGGATTCCCATCGGGTCGAGGTTTTCCATGTTGCAGATGGTGACGCAGTTATCGAAAGAGTCGCGGATTAATTCATACTCAAGCTCGGCCATTCCCCCAAGGCTTTTCTCGACAAGCGCAAGCCCGGTGCCGCTCTGCTTGATTGCAGCGCCGCAGATTTCGCGCGCCTGCTCCATAGTGTGAGCGATTCCGCTTGCAAGCCCGCCGAGGCAGAAGTCCGCTCGAATCATCACAGGAAGGCCGTGCTTGCTGACGAACTTTTCCATCTCCTCGATGGACTTGCAGCTGTCGCTTGCGGGCACAGGCTCGCCAATCGCAAGCATCAGGTCCTTGAACTTCTCGCGGTCCTCGGCAAGCTCAATCGTCTCAACAGTAGTGCCTAACACGCGGACGTTGTTCTTTTTCAGGCAGCCCGCAATCTCGACTGCGAGGTTGAGCCCAGTCTGGCCCGCCATCGTCGCGATTATGCCGTCCGGCTTTTCCTTTTCGATGATGCGCTCAACGGTCCTTGCGTCAAGGGGCTCGATGTAGACGCGGTCGGCAGTTGCCAAGTCGGTCTGTATGGTTGCCGGGTTCGAGTTGACCAGCACCACCTCAAGCCCCTCTTCCTTGAGCGCGCGGCACGCCTGGCTCCCACTGTAGTCAAACTCAGCTGCCTGGCCGATGACTATGGGCCCCGAGCCGAGGAGGAGGACTTTCTTTACGGAGGAAATTTTTGGCATTTGAAAACCATCGAAGCATTTTTCGCAAAATCAAATCATTTCAGCATCTTCACAAAATCATCAAACAAAAATCGCGTGTCCTGCGGCCCGGGCGCTGCTTCAGGGTGGAACTGCACCGAAAACGCGTTCAAATCGTCACAGCGCAGACCCTCGTTGCTTTTGTCGTTGAGGTTTGAAAGCCAGTCGGTCACGCCCTTGGGTATGTCCTTTACCGCAAACCCGTGGTTTTGCGAAGTGAGGAAGCACTTTCCGGACAGGTTGTCAACAACCGGCTGGTTTGCGCCGCGGTGGCCGAACTTGAGCTTGTACGTTTTTCCGCCAAGCGCGTGGCCCAAGATTTGGTGGCCCAAGCAAATCCCGAACACGGGCACCTTTCCTACAATTTCGCGGCAGGACGCCACTGCGTACGTCATGAGCGCGGGGTCTCCGGGGCCGTTGGAATACACGACGCCATCCGGCTTCCTTGCAAGAATGTCCGTTGCTTCTGTGCCTGCGGGAACCACTTCGACTTTGCATCCGCGGCTTACAAGCTCGCGGATAATGTTTTGCTTGACTCCACAGTCAACAAGAACAACCGAGTGCTTTTGGTGCGACTTTGGGTGGAAGGTTTCGGGGCTCTTGCGACTGACCTTGCTGACAAAATCTATTCCAGAATAATCGAAGCCCTTGAGCCTTTTCTTGCACGATTCAACAGCTTCTTCCACTGAACGGCCCTCAAGCTGGACTATGCCTGACGGCACGACGCCGTAGTTTCGCACCTTGGTCACAATGGCACGCGTGTCAAGGCCAGTTATTGCGGGAATGTCAAATTCCTTGAGGAACGAATCAACCGTACGGTCGGAGTCCTTGTGCAAGGGATGGTCGCAGAACTGCCGGGCTATGACTCCTGAAAGGTGGATTTTGCCTGACTCGAACGCTTCCTTGCTTATTCCGTAGTTTCCAACAAGCGGGTAGGCAAAAGTGAGTATCTGGCCGGCATAGGACGGGTCGGTCAGGGCTTCCTGGTAGCCGGTCATTGAGGTGTTGAAAACAAGCTCTCCGAACGCGTCGCGGGGCGAACCCGCTGAGTCGCCAACATAAAACGACCCGTCCGAAAGGACAAGGACCGCTTTAGGAAGACCCACAGACAAAACCCCAAAAAATTAATCGCCGGTTTTCCAATCTTTTGGCTGGCGAATTAAATATACTTTCGTCCAGCCAAGCCAAAGGCTATCCGGCTATAGGCTTGAAACCTCTACTATAATGGCCAGAACGAAATTAATACCCGCTGACGAAATTGGGACACTAACCGCCAGTTTTTGTCGCAAGACCGGCATTCTGCAGGCTGCCAGCTAGTAGGGCACGAAAGTGATTTCGCAGTTTGAAAGCTTGCGGTAGAACTCGTGGTCGTCCTTCTTTTCAGCCATCCTGACAATCAATATCTCAAGCCCGGTCCAAAAGACAAACCACCCTGCAGGCTCGAAGAATACGAACAGGAACTTCTTGAAGAAATCCTGGCCGCCAAGGGATGACACGTAAGTGGCAAGGAGCATCAGCACCATGCCAGCTGCGATGAACCAGACGCTCTTGTTGCGCATCTCGTTAAGCTTGCGGTGCACGTGGTGCAGGCCGTCCTTGAAGTGCGCGTGTATCCTGCGCTGGATGACGTCCTCCTGCTGGGCGTTGCGGCGCGCCTTTGGCACCATTATCTTAAGCTCAATCCTGTCGCCTTTCTGGAAGCTCGCGCGCTTGACTTCGCGGATGAAGTCGTCGGAAAGCTCGCGCACCTCAAGGGAGCGCGGGTCGAAGTCGGAGAACACATCGTCGTAGTCATCTGCGATTATGCTTATTTCGGAGCTGTGAAGCTGGGAAAGACGCTTGGCCTCAAGGTAATCCGCGTCGTTTTCAACGTCATCGTCCTTGTCAAGCTTTTGGCGGACTTTTTGGCGGATAATTTTTTGCGAGACCATAAGCGACAAACCATCCCCGGCCGGTTGGATTCGGGCAGACAAGGTGGTAACGAAACCCAGGTATTAAAGGCATTTGGAAAGCGCGGGTTCTGATTGCCGCGCACGCAGAAAGTGCCGGCGCGGCTCAGTACGAAATGAAGCTGATTTCGCTGTTTGCCATCTTTTGCAGGAACGCGCGCTCCTCGTAACGGGAGGACGGCTGGATGAACAGCAAGTCAAAGCCGTTCCACACAGTAAACCACCCTGCTGGCTCGAAGAGGAACAAAAAGAACGTCTGCGTCAGGCCGGCGGGTATGATTGAAAGCATCAACACCACCAAGGTGAGTATCACCACGCCCACGAGCACGAACAGCCCGCCCTTCTGGCGCACCTTCAGCAGGTCCTTGTTGATTTGCTCCCCAGAAGCGCGGTAGTGCGCCTTGACGCGCTTTTTGATTATCATCTCCTCCTCCGGCTTGCGGAGGTTCTTGGGCATCATGACCTTAAGCTCAACTTTGGAGCCTTTGTGGCGCGCAGCTTTCTTGACCTCGTCAAGGAAGTCGTCGGAAAGCTCGCGGACAGCATACGGCCGCGGGTCGAAGTCCGAGAAGATGTCATCGTAAGTGTCAAGGATGATGCTGATTTCGGAAAGCTGGAGCAGCCGCTGCTTTTCAGCATCCGGGATATCCACAAGGGACGTAGTCGGCGCTGGCGCTTTGGGAGCCAACAGGGTCTGCTGCGAGTTCGGCATAGCAATCACTAACAACAAAATAGCATTATGTCCTGCAAGCAATATAACAGGCTAGGAGGTTAAAAGGCGTAAAAAGCAGCGGACAGCCCCAAAAACTAGGCGATTATTTTGCCCGGCCTTGCTTCCGCTTTCTTTGTGTCCCACAGGTTCCCAATAGCGCCGGAGATTTTCCAGGTGCGGATGGCAATCGGGATGGAAGCGTATGCGGCCTTGAGCGCAAGGCAGGCAAGCACTTCCTTGAGCATTACGGTCTGGCACTTGACTATGCCGCGCTGGGAATCCTCGTCGAACTCCTTGAGGAACGCCTTGGCCTTGCTTGCGCCAAGCTCGCCAACGCCCTCAAGCAAGGCGGCTTGGACTAGCTTGGACGCGTCAACCTTGGAGAGCCTGTGCTGGGACTCAAAAGATACGAGTATGTAGCGCTTCTTTTCCTGCATTGGGAAACCTTTTGAATAATTGAAAACTGAAAAAAAAATCAGGCCTTGAACGAGGAAAGCTTCAGGAGCTCCTCTTGGGAGTATGCGCGCTCGCAGTACGCGCAGCGCAGGTGCAGCGGGCTCTTGCGCTCGACTTTGAGGATTGACCTGCCTTCCTTGTTGGATATGCACTTGGGGTTGGGGCAGTTTATGACGTCCTCGAACGAGTCCGGCACTGAAATCTTGCGCTTCTTTACAATCTGGTAATCGTGCACGAAGTTCACGGTTGCCGCCGGCGCGATGAGGGCGATCTTGTTGATTTCCTTCTCCTCAAGCGCGCGCTCCTCAATCTTGATTATGTCCTTGAGCCCCTGGGTTGTGCTTGGCGTGTTCATCGCCATGCTGACTGTTGCGGGGAAGCTTTCGTCCACTCCGAGGATGGAAAGAACCGCAAGCCCCTTGCCCTTGGGGATGTGGTCTATGACCACGCCGTTCTCGATTTTCTTTATCTTCATCTTGTCCTGTTCGGAATCCATCGCAAAACAACTCCAACTCATCCAAGGACCGAATCAAGTATCGCCATGCGCACAGGGATGCCGTTTGCCTCCTGCTGGAAGTACTTGGCCTGGCGCATCGAGTCAACTTCGGTCGCAATCTCGTCAACGCGCGGGAACGGGTGCATAATGATTGCGTCGTCCTTCATCTTGCGGACTGTTTCGGCGTCAATTACGTAGGAGTACCGCTCGGCCTCTTCCGGGTCGTCGAAGCGCTCTTTTTGGATGCGCGTGGCGTAGACCACGTCGGAGTTCGAGACGTCAAGCTCGTCAAGCTCGCGAATCTTAATCTTGCCCGCAAGGTCGGACATGATGACCTGCGGAAGCTTCAGTTGCGGAGGCGACCACAGCTCAATTTTGCAGTCGAAGTTTGAAAGCGCGTAGCAAAGCGAGTGTATGGTGCGGCCGTTCTTCAAGTCGCCAATCATCGATACGGTAAGCCCGTCGATTCCGCCTTTGCTCTGGAAAATAGTGTAAGTGTCAAGCAATGCCTGTGTGGGGTGCTGGTTTGCGCCGTCGCCGCCATTGATCACGGGGATTTTGGCAGCATCAGCGGCAAGCTTGGCCGCGCCTTCAAGCGAGTGACGGATTACTATTAAGTCTGCGCAGGACTCGACCATCTTGATGGTGTCATAAACAGTCTCGCCCTTGGAGACCGAGGTGGTGTCCGCGTCCGAGAAGGCGATTATGCTCCCGCCAAGCCTCTGCATCGCAGTCTGGAAGGAAAATTGCGTGCGGGTTGACGGCTCGAAAAACATTGATGCCAGGACCTTGCCTGAGAGGTTGTCGTAGGTCTTTTTCTTGGTAACTGCGTCCTCGAACTTCTTGGCCTTGTGCCAGATTTGCTCGATTGCCTCACGCGGGACGTCCCTCGTGCTCAGGATGTCCTTTCCAGCCCAGTAGTCCGCCATAATTGTGCCACACCCAAAAAAGCGTTTGGAAACCGGTTTGCCGGTTTTCCGAACAAACACTTGCCCGCAATAGGATAAAAGTGTATTGTGTAGCCGGGCAAATGCCAGCTGCCGGAACCTGACAAGGAAGCGGAATTCACTTGGGAACGAGAATCTTTTCCAACGCCGGCTTGAGCTTGGGCAGGTCTTGCCGGACGGTAAGCCAGACAGCGTCCACGTCAACGCCGAAATAATCGTGGATAAGCTTGTCCCGCATGCCTGTCATCTCCTTCCATGGGACTTTCGGGTGTTCCTTCCGCAAGGCAGGAGAGACGTGCTTGGCTGCCTCGCCTGCAATCTCCAGCTGGCGGATGACCGCATCCTGCACCAGCTCGTTTGATGAAAAACCAGATTTGGACAGCTTCGAGCAATAAGACTCCGCCTTGGCAACCGCGTCAAGGATGTGCCTCACGTAGAAAGAGTCGTCCTTCAACCAAGCAACACCCGCGCGTCCTTTTGTATTGCCTTCGACAGGTAAGGGCTGACTGAGCCGAAAGTCAAAAGGTCGACGTCAACGCCGACCTCGCGGGAAACGTCGGATTCTATGCGCACCAGTTCAAGCAGGCTCTTGGGCTTTTGAAAATCAACGACCACGTCCAAGTCGCTGCCCTTGCGCTGCTCGCCCCTAGCGTAAGACCCGAACAGGGAAACCTTCCTCGCCCCGCGCTTGCGCAACGAAGACACGAGACGCCGGAACAAGACAGTGTTGTCCATATTATATCCAAAGACAAAGAACGCGCTTGAAATATTTAACCCCGTGCCAACAGCCAAAAAGGCAGTAAAATCAGCAATTACGCGCGGCTAGTTTCCCCTGCCCTTTCTTTATGCAGACGTTCTCGCCGTCGAAAGCCACCCTGCCCCCGAGTATGGTCTGCTCAACCTTCCCGTGCAGCTTCCTGCCTTCGAAGGGCGTCCAGCCGCATTTTGAAAGCTGGTCCTCAGCTCGGACTTCGTACTCCTTTTTCAGGTCAACAAGCACAACGTCGCAGTCATAGCCTTCCGCCAAGACGCCCTTCTTGGAAAGGCCGAATATCTTTGCGGGGTTTGTTGAGCAATAACGCACAACCTGCGCAAGCGAGATTAGGTTACGGTTTGCAGCATCAAGCATCAGCGGCACGCGCACCTGCACTCCCGGCACGCCGGACGGGGCCTGCCAGTAGTCCTGCTCCTTTTCCTTTGCAGTGTGAGGCGCATGGTCGGAGGCTATGCAGTCGATTGGCGAGTGCGCCTTGGAAAGCTCGTCCCATACCGAGGCAACGTCAACGCGCGAGCGCAAAGGAGGGTTGACTTTGCCATAATTGCCAAGCGCCCTTGCGTCGTGTTCGGTAAGGAAAAGGTGGTGGGTGCAGACTTCAAGCGTGACCGGCACGCCGCCGTTTTTGTAAGTTGAAATGATGTCAAGCTCGGCCTTGGTCGATGCGTGGCACAAGTGGATGCCCCTGCGGGACTTGGAAGCGGCATCGCAGGCAGCTTCGGCTGAAATCGCAGCGGTTGTGGGGCTGCGGATGATGTTGTGGTACTCGACTTTGCCCCTTGCATCGCGCTTTTTGTACTCCTCGGTCAGCTTGCGGATTTCGGTCTCGTCTTCAGCGTGAACGCAAACCGGAAAATGCTTGGGCAAAGCGTCCAAGTGCTTCTGGAAGTCCGTGCCGTGCTCGACCAAAAGGTCTCCGGTGCTTGAACCCAAATAGACCTTCACCGCAAACACAGCCGGGTCCTTGGCCGCCTCAACCGCAACCAACTGGTTTTGGGGAGTCGCGCCAAAGTAAAGCCCCCAGTCGCACACCGCCTTCTTTTTTGCGAGGGCGACCTTTTCTTTGAGCTGGACAAAGTCAGACACCGGCGGGCTGTTGTTTGGCATGTCAAGGATGGTGGTGGTGCCGCCTGCTAGGGCGGAAGCCGAGCCTGAGTAGAAGTCCTCTTTTTGGGTCTGACCGGGGTCGCGGAAGTGAACGTGCGGGTCAACCATCCCCGGCAGCGCAACCATCCCCGTGCAGTCGATTTTTTCGTCAAAGCTGCCGGAAATGTCGGAGCGCGAGAGTTTCTTTATCCTGCCGTGCTCGTCTGCTGCAAGGTTGCACTCGACAAGGGTGTCGTGAACGAGCACTTTGCAGTTTGAAAGAAGGAGCATATAGAGGATTGACAGGGGACGTATAAAGGTGTTTGGAAAGAAGCCAAAAGACAAAGGCCGAAAACGCCTGCGCAACTGCAACAACAAGCTTTAATTTGCAAGACACAACGTCATTTATGCCCAACAGGCGGAAACACCTCGGACAAGGCTCGACGGAATACTTGGTTATCCTCGGCGCAGTCTTACTCATCTCCATCGTCGTAGTAAACGCGGTTTCGGCAGTCCCCTCCTCGCAGTCTTCAATCAAGTCGCAGCAGTCGCAGGCGTACTGGTCGTCGCTTTCGCCAATCAAAGTCCTTTCTTCCAAAGTCGTTGACAACAACCTCGTCCTCCAACTCCAAAACACTGGCGCGTCAACAATACGCCTTGACGGAATTGCTGTAGGCAACACTAACTTGCCAATCTACCCATACTACTCCGGCGACGCCTACGGTCCTGCATACTGCTCTAGGCCGAATGACAATTTCTCGGCAATGATGACTTGTGCGCTCATGCTCGCCCCAAGCGAGTCCGTATATGTAGCGGCGCAAGGCGCAATATCCGGCACAGGCAATGTCGTCGATTGTGCCGGCAAGGCAAGCGTTGAACTTTCCGACGTGCGGCTCATATACTCCACAAGCGGCTCCGGCCTCAACAACCTGATGCTCAAAGGCGACAAACCCATAATCGCCTCGTGCGGCTCCAAAGCCTGCGACCAGTACTGGGTCAAAGTCCCGGGCAATTCATCAAGGTTGGTAAACGATTTTTGCCTTATGAAATACGAAGCCAAGCTTGTTGATGGCGTGGTTGCATCAATGCCATCGGGCGCGCCAAGCGAGAGTTTGAACCAGCGCGCGGCTTCGGACGCGTGCGGCGCCCTCGGTTCCGGCTACCACCTGATCCGCGACCGGGAATGGATGGCGATGGCTTTCAACGTGGCTTCAAACCCACGCAATTGGATAAACGGAACGGTGGGTTCAGGTTGCCTGTACGCGGGGCATATGGAGTGCAATACAGACCCCAACCGGGCGCATTTCGAAGCGTCGGCCAACGACGACGCGGGTTATTGGAACGGAACGATGAACTATACCTCCGGGGCATTCAACTGCCCATTCAAGACCAATTGCGACCGCGGGGTTGAGACGCGCAGGACTTTCTATCTATCTACCGGGGAAGCGCTTTGGGACGTGTCTGGTAACGCTTGGGAGTGGACTGACGCAACCATCTTTGAGAACCGGACTTCCACGTCGGCTTGCACCCTGTCGAGCACCTGCAAGGACGACCCGGAGGGAATAACCGGAGAGATGCCCACTAGCAGCAATAGTAACGTCACGCGCGGTTGGAACGAGTACCCTGCGATGGTGGATTACAAGGGCTCGGGTTACTTGCGCCTTCCGAATGCAGCGTGGAACACGAGCAACGGGATGGGCAATATCCAAACTAGCCCCGGATTGGCATACAACAACACCGCAGCAGCCTACGCCTCCACAACCCACGCGATAGTACGCGGCGGAGTATTCGGAGGCGGAGACCATGCCTACGCCGGCCTTTTCGTGCTGCTCAACGAGTATTCAACGGAGTATTCCTTCGGCTTCCGTTGCGCGCGGTAGATGCACAGCACCAAAAAAGAAGCCACAGGGAATAAACCGCCCCGTTCCTTACTATTATAAATGGGGTTTTGCACTAAATATGGGTAAGAAAGTGAAAGGAAACCCAAGCTCGCCGAAAGGCGCTTTGTTGTTTTTGTTTGAGGGCAAGGTAACCGCGGCATCTGCCGTTCCTTGACCAAGAAAAGATTTTGACTAAAATATAAGGAGTGGTTGAATATGTATCCTCCACAGCAGTCCCAATATGACCGCGCGATTACCGTGTTTTCGCCCGATGGAAGGCTCTTCCAGGTCGAGTATGCACGCGAGGCAGTAAAGACCGGGAGCACCAGCATCGGAATCGTCTCAAAGGACGGGGTTGCGATGGTGGCGCACAAGCGCATCTCCTCGCCCCTCATAGTAGGGGACTCGCACGAAAAAATCTTCACAATCGACAACCACGTTCTGGCATCATCTTCGGGCTTGGTTGCGGACGCGCGCAAGCTCGTTGACTTTGCGCGGCTTGAGTCGCAAAAGCACAAGCTGACCTTTGACGAGGAAATCTCAGTAGAATACCTTGCAAAGCAGGTCGGCGACCACATACAATTCTTCACACAAGTTGCAGGCGTGCGGCCTTACGGAGTATCACTCTTGCTTGCGGGAGTGGGAAGCTCTGGAGCGCGGCTCTTTGAGACCGACCCGTCGGGCGCAATCTTTGAGTACAAGGCAACCGCAATCGGAAGCGGCAAGAAGGGTGTTGAGCAGTTCTTCGAAAAGGAGTACAAAGACGGCCTTTCGATGGATGACGCCATCAAGCTTGCAATCAAGGCGCTCAAGAAGGTGACTGAGGACAAGCTCTCGCCGCAGGTCATTGACGTTTCAATAGTCGAGTCAAAGTCAAGGAAGTCGCGCGACCTCTCAACCGAGGAAGTCGCAAAGTTCATGGCGGACTCGAAATAAGAAAAGCACAAAAAAGATTTTTGAGATAAGGACTCATGTCCCACATCGAAAACACCATAATCGCCCGGCTTGAAAAAGCTGGCGAGACGTTCGAAATCCTCGTGGACCCCAAGAAGGGCTACGAGTACAAGACCGGCGCCAAAAAGGAGCTGGACAACGTTTTGGTGTTTGAGGAAGTGTTCAAGAACGCCAACAAGGGCGAACGGCACACCGGTGCTGCGCTCAAGAAGGCATTCGGCACGGAAGACGTCCGCTCAATCGCAGACACCATATTCAAGGATGGCGAGCTGCAAATCACAACTGACCAGAGGCGCAAGCTTTTGGAGGAAAAGAGGGTCAAGATAATCGCGCAGATTGCGCGTTCAGTTATCGACCCGCGCACCAAGGCCCCGCACCCGCCCGCAAGGATTGAGGCGGCAATGGAGCAGGCGCGCGTGCACATCGACGCTTTCAAGAGCGCTGATGAGCAGGTCGGAAAAATCATCGAGGAACTTCGGGAAATCATCCCGATTTCAACTGCTTCGGTCAAGGTGGCAATAAAGGTGCCGGCAAACTACGTGCACCGCTGCTACTCGGCACTAAAGGAGTACGGGATAAACAAGGAAGAGTACGCCTCGGACGGGTCGCTGGTTGTGATGATAGAGATTCCGGCAGCGATACAGGAAGAGGTGTACGACAGGCTCAACGGCCTGACGCAGGGCGCGATACAGACGCGGCTTGTGGAACGATAGAGGAAGAGATTCTGTAAGTCATTTTGATTTAAAAAAAGGTGCAACGAATGGAAAAGCAACTGATATTGCCCGGCGCCCTGGCGGCTACTAGCCCGCGCAGGATGGACGGGTGCTACGTTGACGACGGCAAGACCTTCGTCTCGGTTGTCAGCTTGAAGGCTGGCGACAAGATAATCCCCCTCAAGGGGCACTACATACCGCGCATCGGCGACTACATAATCGGCATCATCTCGGAAGAGAGGTTCTCCGGTTACGAAGTCGACATCAACGCGCCGTTCCCCTCCTCGATTTCGGCCCGCGACATCCGCGAGACGTTCCAGGTAGGCGACGTGGTCTCGGCAAAGGTGAGGATGGTGGACGAGGTCCACACCGCACAGCTTGTTGAGCCGCGCAAGCTCTACGCAGGAAGGCTCATCGAGATTGAGAGCGTCAAGGTCCCGCGCATAATCGGGCGCAACGGAAGCATGCTCGCGCTCATCAAGGAATACACGGGCTCGGACATCTTCGTCGGCAAGAACGGCAGGATTTACACTAAAAACGGCGACATCGCCCTCTCTGTGATGGCCCTGCTCAAGATTTCAAGCGAGGCGCACACAAGCGGCCTTACTGACCGCATCAAGGAGCTCCTTGAAGTCGAGTCGAAGAAGTCGCCGCAGAACAACGCAGCGAAGCCTGCTGTGCAGGAACGGCCTACAGAGCAGTACTAGGAATTATTTTTGAATGGTGATTTGATATGGCAGAAGAAGAAACAGCCGCGATGGCTTCAGGCAAGGTGCCAAAGAAGCTCATCCAGAACGGCATACGCAATGACGGCCGCACACCAGCGGACCTTCGCAACCTCAAGATTACAGTTGGAGTGCTCAAGAAGGCATCCGGCTCCGCACTCATCGAGTGGGGAAAGAACCGCATCCTCGCAGGGGTATACGGCCCGCGCGAGGTTTTCCCCAAGCACCAGATGAACCCCAACAAGGCCATCATCAACTGCAGGTACGCAATGGTGCCCTTCTCCTCGCTTGAGGAACACGGGCGCTTTGGGCCCAACCGCAGGGCAATCGAGATTGGAAAAGTTGGAAAGCACGTGTTCGAGAACGCAATCCTCACCGAGCAGTTCCCAAAAACCATGATTGACATCAACATCGACGTGTTGCAGAGCGACGGCGGAACCCGCGTTGCGGGAATCGTCGCAGCTTCGCTTGCACTTGTTGACGCCGGAATCCCGATGAGGGACATCCCCAGCGGAGTGTCAGTCGGAAAGGTCGACGGCACGCTTGTCGCGGACTTGGACAAGACCGAGGACAACCTCGGACAGTCCGACATGCCGGTCATATTCTCGCCCCGCACTTGGGACATCCTGCTCTTCCAGAT